>MCHG01000005.1_pt1 | contig 406442 bp, 421 predicted proteins | sample 787351 | NCBI WGS metagenome assembly MCHG01 (sample SAMN05430296, study PRJNA330682) | permafrost metagenome | biome: Cold desert; feature: permafrost; material: soil; isolation source: enrichment culture inoculated with soil incubated with H2/CO2 at 20 degrees... ... | reverse complement strand
CTCATACCCACCTCCTGCTGACCTCAGAAGGCTAAGCTAATTCGCTCCATACCAAGACGTTTTTACACAGCCTCGACTCATGTCAGACGATCGGAAGGTCTACCTTCTGCATGGGCTGAGTGCTCCGCCGCGAAACGACGCGCGGCCTAGGCCAATTCTGGAGGCTCCCACGGTGGCGAAGGCGACTACGTCGGGGGCGAGCGCGGAGTGAGACATTCCAGCTCCAGAATCCAGAGGCGCTTCCATGACTGGCCAGGATAGCCGTTGCAACCCACCGTTCTCCGCGACGGAATGGCGCGACAGCGGCTGGCGAAGATCGTCTCTATGGCGGGGTGGTGCCCCACGCGGTCGTGGGTTCAGTGAAACCTGAGAATGGGTCAAACTCGTTCGAGAATGAGTCGGAGACGGGTGATGGCGAAGCGGAGCGGGCGACTAGCAGGTTTCAAAGTCTATCGCGGCAAGGGCCGGCGGGCGCGTCGCGTGGGCGTCGCCAAAAGAGGGATCCTGTTCAATCTCTACATGACCTGGCTTCGTCGAGGCGAAGGCGCGGTGGCGAAGCCATCAGGCATGATCAAGTGGAGAGCGGCGCGGCCTCACGGTCTCTGAAACGCCATGGAACCACCTGAACAGCCGTGAACAGGCGCGATTCAGACGTAAAGTTTTTGATGGGTGGTTTGATGGGTGATCCCCCGAAAGGGGAAAAAGTTCAATGAAATCAAGGCCGGTGGCGGAGAGGGTGGGATTCGAACCCACGGTACGCTTCCACGTACGCCGCATTTCGAGTGCGGTACATTCGACCACTCTGCCACCTCTCCGCGGGGCCGATATTCGCTTGGTCGAGCGAGGGGCTTCTCTAGTCAAAGGCGCGGCGGGCCGCAAGCGATTCTAGACAAGAAATTCGATAAAAGTTTCAGCGCTGTCCGGGCAGGGTCAGGCCGGGGGCGGGACCGCCCAGGGGATCGACGCCGACGAAGCGGAAAAGCTCTGCCGGACGACCGCCGGTATCGCTGGAAAACACGCCTGTGGCCTGAACCAGGCCGGCGCGTTCGACGCCACGGCGGAAGTTCTGCTTGTGCAGGGACAGCCCCGCCACGGCCTCGGCGGCGGCCTGCAGGGCGGACAGGGTGAAGGTGTCGGGCGTCAGGTCGAACAGGACAGGCCGGTACTTCAGCTTGCTGCGCAGACGGCCCAGGGCTGTGGCGACGATGCGGCGGTGGTCGGAGGCCATCGGCATATCGCTCAGGGGCGGCGAGGCGGGGCGATCGTGGTCGCGGGCCGACTCGGCGACCAGCCCGGCCTCGTAGAGCAGCTCATAGCGTTCCAGCACCCGCTCCTCGTTCCAGCGGCGATCCGGCGTCAGGGCGAACAGGGTCTCGGCCCGACCCAGGCGGCGGGCGTCATCAGCAGCCCAAGCGCGCAGGGCGGGCGAGAGGGTCGTCATCACGGGGGGCGGGCCGTCGCGCCAGTCCTCCCACGGGAAGATGTCGAAGACGGGGGTCCAGGCGGCGTCCAGGCCGGGGGCCTCGGGCGCGTCAGCGGTCAGGGCCAGATAGCCGACCGAGACCTCGCGTGCGCGCTCAGGGCCCGGCGTGGCGCGTGGCGAGGCGCGGCCCGCGTCGCCGAAGGTGTAGAGTTGTTCGACAAAGCCGAGCGGAAAGCCGGTCTGCTGGGTCACGAAGGCGCGCAGGGCCAGTTCGAAGGTGCGATCGCGGGCCGGGTCGAAGGGGCCGAAGGGCAGGGCCGGGGCGCCGTCGGCGGCGTGGGTGGTCAGGACCACGGCCTGACCGGCGCGCAGGGCGATGACCACGGCCGACAGGCCGATCCGCACGCCTTGCTCGTTGCCCTGGGTCGCCGCCCCTTGCGTCATGCAGTCCCTATTCCGTGTGCCAGGCGTCGGCGCCGGGCAGGATGCCGACAGCTTCGGCCAGAACGCGGTAGCGGTCCAGATAGCGCTGCTGCGCCACCGAGGCGGGCAGGGGGTCGATGATCAGGTCGTAGCCGGCGGGCGGGGTGCCGAAGATCTGCAGCGACTCGCGGCGGTTGAAGCCCGCCAGCTGCGTCGCCTCATAGAAGGCGCAGGCGCGGTCGGCCTTCTTGATCAGGGTCTTGATGGTCTGTGGCGTCTTGGGCGGCAGCTGGAAGCGGACGTGGATGGCGGCTTCGAGACGGGCCTCGAAGTCCTTGTAGCCGGCGCCGAGCGCCGACTTGAACGGCGAGATCATGTCGCCGATCACGTATTCAGAGGCGTCGTGCAGCAGGGCGGCCAGCCGCCATTTCGGCTCCAGACCCGGACGGATGTGGGCGGCGATCTCTTCGACCACCAAGGAGTGCTGGGCGACCGAGAAGGCGTGCTCGCCGATGGTCTGGCCGTTCCAACGGGCAACGCGGGCCAGGCCGTGGGCGATGTCCTCGATCTCGATGTCGAACGGCGAGGGGTCGAGCAGGTCCAGGCGGCGGCCGGACAGCATCCGCTGCCAGGCGCGCGGGGGCTTGGGGGTTCTGGGCTTGGGCTTGGGCGCCAGGTCTTCGTGTTCTTCGGCCAAGTTCGGGGTCCTGCGCATGGGGCAGGTGAGGTGACCCATCCCGAACGCCCGATCAAGGGCAAGCGTTGCGATTCGTGGGGGTTAATCCCCGACGTTGAGGGTCACCAGGGCCTTGGCGGCGTCTACGATGCGGTTTTCATTGCGATCCTTGGTGCGGATGGCGGCGACGACGATCGGGCCGCCAACCGGACCGCGCGCCTCATAGCCGACCATGCGCCAGCCGGTTTCAGCCGATGGGGTGTTGGTGGTCATCAGGAAGGTGGCGCGCACCGCCTGGCCCGGCGCCTGGGTGCGGATGCGGGCGGCGCCGTCGTGAGCGTCGATGCTGACGACGTCGTCCTTGGAGCGGACGTTGACCTGGCTAGACTTGTCGTCGGCGCGAATGGTGATGCCGCCGATCTTGATGTTGGCGCGATCGCCGTCGGCCTCGATCCGCATGCCGGGCAGGCGAACCGTGGCCTTTTCGTCCTGGGCTTCGATATGGACGCCGGGCGCGCTGACGTGGGCAGTCGAGCGGGGGGCGGTCGAGCCCGGTCCGCCCTGCGCCTCAGCTCTGGCCGCATCGGCCTCGGCGCGGGCGGCGTCAGCATCGGCGCGCGCGGCCTCCGCATCGGCGCGTGCAGCTTCGGCCTGGCTGCGGGCGTCGTCGGCCCGAGCGTCGGCCAGGGCTTCGGGCAGGCTGGCGGACAGCCTGTCTTCGAAGGCCTTCAGCGCCTCCTGACTGGAACCGCCGTTCAACGCCACCAGATGCAGCGTCACCTCGGCGCCGCGCGGCCCGCTGTAAACACAGGTGGCGCCGTCGGCCCGGGCCGAGCCCTTGCGCGTCAGCACGCCCTGGGTCTGTGGGCATTGCAGGGTGTCGACGACCTTCAGCACGCCCTTGCCGTCGCTGTCGGACGAACTGGTGGTGATGCGCACCTTGCTGCTGACGCCGGCGTCGTCGCAAGCGGCGGTCATCAGGGCCAGGGCGCAAACGGGCCAAACGAGATGGTGCATGGTCGGCTCCTGTTCGAGGCCCGATAGTGCGCCTTGGGGACGCGTAATCCAGTGAAATCGCGGTAATCGTCGCGGCGGAAGTCAGCTTCCGGGACGGCCGCCTTCGCGCCGATTCAGAAAGGCCAGCCGTTCGAACAGGTGCACATCCTGCTCATTCTTGAGCAGGGCGCCATGCAGCGGCGGGATGAGCTTGCCCGGGGTCTTCTCACGCAAGGTCTCGGGCGAGACATCATCGACCAGGAGCAGTTTCAGCCAGTCGAGAAGCTCCGACGTCGAAGGTTTTTTCTTCAGGCCCGGCGTATCGCGGATTTCGTAGAAGGTCCGCAGGGCCTCGGCCACCAGGCGCGGCTTGATGCCGGGGAAGTGGACCTCGACGATGTCTTGCATGGTCTCAGCGTCGGGGAAGCGGATGTAGTGGAAGAAGCAGCGGCGCAGGAAGGCGTCCGGCAATTCCTTTTCATTGTTGGACGTGATGACGACGACGGGACGGATTTCGGCGCGGATCGTCTCGTCGATCTCCTGAACGTAGAACTCCATGCGGTCGAGTTCCTGCAGCAGGTCGTTGGGGAACTCGATGTCGGCCTTGTCGATCTCGTCGATCAGCAGGACGGGCCGGGTCGGGGCGGTGAAGGCCTCCCACAGCTTGCCCTTCTTCAGGTAGTTGCGGACGTCGTGGACCCGCGCGTCGCCCAGCTGGCTGTCGCGCAGACGGCTGACGGCGTCGTATTCATAGAGGCCGTTGTGGGCCTTGGTCGTCGACTTGACGTGCCAGGTGATCAGCGGCGCGTTCAGCGCCCGCGCCAGTTCATAGGCCAGAACCGTCTTGCCGGTGCCCGGCTCGCCCTTGATCAGCAGCGGGCGCTCCAGCGCCACGGCGGCGTTCACCGCGATCTTCAGATCATCGGTGGCGATATAGTCGGATGTGCCTTCGAACCGGCTCATGAAAGACCTGCTCCAATCGGGGGGACAGGAGCAGGTAGCTTATCAGGACGCGGCTGAACAGGCTGCGTGGCGAGGGTCAGGTGATGCGTTTGGCGGAGACGGGATCGCTGGCGGGGAAGGTTTCTTCGACGCCTTCGTCGAGCAGGGCTTCCTGGCGGTTCTCGGCCTCTTTTTCCTTGTCCTTCAGCTGGTCCGGCTTGCCTTCCTCGCGCGGGGCCTTCTTGGCGGGCGGGGTGTTGGGATCGGCGTCTTCGTGGGCCTTGGTGGGGTGATGCTCGCTCATGCTCTCTCCTCGGTGTCGGGGCCGTAGCCCAGGTCCTCAATGTCGTCGTCGGAGAGGCGCTTGGCCTCCCAGTGGGCGGCGCTGGCCTGGGCCCCGCGCTGGTTGCGCATCAGACCGGCGTAGACCAGTTCAACTTCGTCGGGCGCGGAGGCGACTTCGCCATTGGCGTCGGCCTCGCTGAGGCGGACCGAATCGACCCCCAGCAGGGCGTCGGCCTCGGCTTCGACGCCGTCCAGAGCCAGGTCACGATCCAGGTCCAGATCATCCTCGTCAAAGGTTTCGTCGTCCGCGTCGCCATCGGCCTGGGTGACATCCAGAACGTCGTCCGCCTCGTCCAGCGACAACTCGCCGTCGCCTTCATCGTCGATGTGGGTCTCGTCATAGACCTCGGCGTGATCCTGGGCGTCGAAATCGATCTCCGGTCTGCTCATCTGCGCCTCCTAGCTGAAGAGGTAACGGCGCAGGCTGGCGCGACGTTCCGTTCTTTCGCCAGGCGTCAATCCACGCGGCGTTTCCCGCAGTCGCGAGTGAAGAGATGGTTAACCACGCTGCTTTACAGTTCTTCAGCCGCCGACCGTTCAGGTTGGGGCGCGCCACGGAGATTCCCTTTTGCCGCTGAAACTATCGCTCAAGCCCGGCGAGAAATTCGTCCTGAACGGCGCCGTCGTCCAGAACGGCGACCGGCGCGGCGTGCTGGTCCTGCAGAACAAGGCCAGCGTTCTTCGCGAGAAGGACATCATGCAGCCCGAGGACGTCACCACGCCCGCGCGCCGCATCTATTTCCCCGTCATGATGATGTATCTGGACGAGGCGTCCGCCGCGAACTTCTATGACGAGTTCGCTCTGCGCCTGACCGAATTCATGGGCGCGGTCCGCAACCCGGACATTTTGACGGAATGCGTGGCCTGCTCCAAGCACGTACTGGCGCGACAGTACTACAAGGCCCTGATGGGCGCCCGTAAGATCGTGGATTACGAAGACCAAAGGCTCGGCAATGTCGCTTCAAGCGTACAAGACGGCGGCGACGCGGGCTGAATCACCGCGCGAAATGGAATACCGGCTGTTCGGCCAGGTGACGCGCGCCCTGATGCACGCGTCCACGGTCGACAAGTCGGACATCGCCACCCGGATCGACGCGATCGACTGGAACCGTCGGTTGTGGTCGACCCTGTCCACGTCGTGCAGCGACTCGACCAACGCCATGCCGCAGGCTTTGCGGGCGCAGATCATTTCACTGGATCTGTTCATCGGTCGCCACAGCTCGGCGGTCATGCGCGGCGAGGGGGATTTCGAGACCCTGATCGACATCAATCGCATGGTCATGCAGGGCCTCGCGCCCTCGCCTCAACCGGCCTGATCACGATGGCGGGAGCGGCCTTTACGTCAGGCCGCGACCAGTCCTAGCCTGACCTTCCTGTTCAAGCAGCTGAAAGGAGGTGGCCAGTGTCTCATTGTCATCAATCGCGAGCGCCAGCCGCGATCTGGACCTCGCGGGAGGTCCGGGCCTGATCCTTCGGGGAGGCAGCGGTTAGACCGTTCGCGGTCAGACAATGAAGCGTCGCTGGGGCAACCCGGCGGCGCTTTTTGTATCTTGATATGTGCGCTATCGCGCTGCGCGCTGCTTGAGCGCTAGAACAGCGCGCCGAACCAGTGCGCGATGCCGTGAACAATGGCTACGACGGTGGTCCACACCAGGGCCAGATAGACGGTGCAGATGGCCGTCCCGGTCAGTCCTGCGACGATGAAGACGCCGTCTCTCTGAATGATGGCCAGGCCGAAGATGGCCAGCGTCAGGCCGGGCAGGGCGTCGCCGAACGGCACGGGCAAGGCCATCATCATGGCCAGAAGGATGCAGATGATCCCGATCACGACATCGGCGGCCTCGCCTGTCATTACGGGCCAGCGGGGTCGGGTCAGGCGTTCGGCGCGCCGCAGAAGCTCAATGGTCGTCGGGCTGTCGGGGCGCTTCCTGACCGCTTGCCGAACCCAGTCTGAAAAGCCGTAGCGGGCGGACCATCGACCGAAGCCGATCTGAACCTCGCACAGCAGCACCCAGCGACGAAGCCAGCGCGGGGCGGCGAAGTGAGAGGCCAGCAGCCGCCGGTAGGTCTCGCGGCCAAGCGTGACCTTCATCAGCCAGCGCGGCAGCCAGACCTTGTCGCGTTGCAGGGCCAGTTCGGCTGCGATCAGGATGATGGGGGCCGAGAATACCGCCTTGCCCCCCGGGGGCCAGGGCAGCAGGGCCATCAGCGACAGCATCAGGATGACGGCGCCGAAGCCCCGCTCGCCGAAGGCTTCGACCATTTCCTTCAAGGTCAGCTTGGGATCGTCGCCATGGCCCAGAGATTCCAGAACGTCCGAAAACGTCCGGCTCTCATCGGGCGGCGGCGGGGAAACAAGCGTCATCAGGCGAGACTCGGGGAGCGAATGTTCGCCAAGTTAGGGGCGGCGCGAACCCTGCGCCATCCCTCACGCATAGGGTGCGGCTTAATGTTTCGTCATACGGCGCGCGCTGATCCTTCGAACCATGTCAGCGCGGCGTCGCGATGAAGGCGGCAGCCATCAACAGCAAGCCCGCAAGCTGAAGGCCGCGATACAGGCGCAGTTGGCGCTGGGTCTTCGGGCTGCTCACCCCTGGAAGGGATTTCAGTTGGCTTTCGAACTCGCCCTCATCCCCGTCTTCGCTCAGATCGACGTCGGGTTCGAATGAGGTGCCGGGCTTCCGCCGTAGGCGGTGCGCGGCGCGGTTCAGGTCAATGGCGATGAAGCGAGAGAGAGCGAACGCCGCCACGCCGAGAAAAAGCAGCCCAAAGGGAAGCGCGAACTTCACGATCCCAGCAGTTCGCGCCCGATCAGGAAGCGCCTGATTTCGTTGGTGCCGGCGCCGATGTCATAGAGCTTGGCGTCGCGGACCAGGCGCTCGACCGGCCATTCCTTGGTGTAGCCGGCGCCGCCCAGGGCCTGAACGGCCTCCAGCGACACCTTCACTGCGTTTTCCGAGGCCAGCAGGATCGCTCCGGCTGCATCGTAGCGGGTGGTCTTGCCCTGATCGCAGGCGCGGGCCACGGCATAGACATAGGCGCGGGCGCTGTTCAGGGCGACGTACATGTCGGCGACCTTGGCCTGCATCAGCTGGAAGCTGCCGATGGGCTTACCGAACTGCTTGCGATCCCGAACGTAGGGCAGGACGACGTCCAGCGCCGCCTGCATGATGCCCAGCGGTCCGCCCGACAGGACGGCGCGCTCATAGTCCAGACCGCTCATCAGCACGCCGGCGCCGCCGCCGACCGGGCCCATGACGTTCTCTTCCGGGATCTCGCAGTCCTCGAACACCAGTTCAGCGGTGTCGGAGCCGCGCATCCCCATCTTGTCCAGCTTCTTGGAGACGCTGAAGCCCTTCATGCCGCGCTCGACGATGAAGGCGGTGCAGCCCTTGGAGCCGGCCTCGGGGTCGGACTTGGCGTAAACCACCAGGGTGTCAGCCGAGGGGGCGTTCGTGATCCAGAACTTGGTGCCGTTCAGGACGTAGCGGTCGCTCTTCTTGTCGGCCCGGGTGCGCATCGACATGACGTCCGAGCCCGAACCGGCTTCCGACATGGCCAGCGAGCCGACGTGCTCGCCGGAGATCAGCTTGGGCAGGTATTTCTGCTTCTGCTCCGGCGTGCCCCAGCGGCGGATCTGGTTGACGCACAGGTTGGAGTGGGCGCCGTAGCTGAGGCCGATCGAGGCCGAAGCGCGCGACACTTCCTCCATCGCCACCACGTGTTCGAGGTAGCCGAGGCCGAGGCCGCCGAACTCTTCCTCAACCGTGATGCCGTGCAGACCCAGCTCGCCCATCTCGGGCCAGAGTTCGCGTTTGAACTCGTTCTTCTCGTCGATTTCGGCGGCGAGGGGGGCCAGCCGGTCGGCGGCCCAGCGGGCGGTGGTTTCACGAATGGCGTCGGCGTTCTCGCCGAGGCCGAATTCCATGGATTGGGGCGCGAAGGGAATGCTCATGCCGCAAGGCGTAGCATCGCGCACGCGCTTCGCAAAGTGGCGTCAGGCGACGCTCTTATTGTTCCGCTTGCGCGTCAGGTTCCAGCCCGCGACGCTGATGAAAATCAGGCCGATGGCGGCCAGGACGCCGCCGATCAGGATGGTGCCGTCCGTGGCTTGATGGCCCGCCAGAATCCGGCGGAAGGCGGCGATGCCCGCGGCAAAGGCCAGCAGGCCGATGCCGCCGATGAAGACGACGGCGCCGGTGTCGTTCCAGGCAGGGCTCTGGGGCGGGCGCTTCTCGTGGCGCAGAATCTGAACCGTGGCGGGGGCTTCGTCCTCGGCGGACGCCTCGGCCTTGGCGGCTGGGCTTTGAACGGGGGCGGTCAGCAGCAGGTCCAGCGGCGCGGGACGGTCGGGCGCGGCGTCGAACAGGGCGCGTTCGGCGGAGCGGCGGCGATAGGGGGCGTCGACGGGCGGCTGGACTCGATCCGGCCAGCCGCTCAGGGCCTCGGCGGCGCGCGCGGGGGCGCCCGCGTTCAACTGCTCCAGTACGTCGGAGCTTTCAAAGCGCTGGACGCCGACCGAGAAGATGAAGCTGGCCAGGGCGTCGAACTGATGCTGGTTCAGGGGGATCGAGACGCGGCTGTTGATGGCCTCGACAATGGGCAGCAGGTCGTATTGCAGCAGCAGTTCCGCCTCGGCCTCGCTGATCGCGGCGCCGGGCCGGGCGGACTGGGTGTGGCCATAGCCGATGACCGGCACGCCGTCGCGACGACGTACGGTCCGGGGGCGGAAGCCCTCGAAGCTCTTGATCAGAAGCAGGCCCTCGCGGGACACCTTCAGTCGCTGGAACGGAGTTGCGGACACGGACTGACCCAATTCGGTACGGGCGCGCTCGCCCGAAAGGCGAAGCAGCAAACCGCGTTCCGAACCGCGTCGGCTCAGAGAAGGACGATGGTCGCCAGGCCGAGGAAGATCAGGAAGCCGAAGAAGTCTGTCGTGGCCGTCACGAAGACGGCCGACGATACGGCGGGGTCGAACTTCAGCTTGGACAGGGTCAGCGGCGTCAGCACGCCGACCGTGGCCGCGACCAGCAGGTTCAGGATCATGGCCGTGGCGATCACCGCGCCCAGGCGCCAGTCCTGGAACCAGACGCCCGCCGCCAGGCCGATCAGAGGCGAAAGCACCAGGCCGTTGACCAGGCCCACCATCATCTCGCGCCAGAAGGTGCGCACGGCGTTGGACGAGGTCAGCTCACGCGTGGCCAAGGCGCGGACCGTCACCGCCAGGGCCTGGGTGCCGGCGTTGCCGCCGATGGCCGAGACGATGGGCATCAGCACGGCCAGGGCGACGATCTGCTCGATCGTGCCCTCGAAGAAGGCGATGACCCCGGCGCCGAGGACGGCCGTGAACAGGTTGATGCCCAGCCAGGGCACGCGACCGCGCACAATTTCAAACACCCCCGACGCCCGGTCTTCGTCCGAGACGCCGGCCAGCCGCAGGATGTCCTCGCGGTTTTCTTCCTGAATGATGTGAACGATGTCATCGACCGTCAGCTGACCGACCAGCCGCCCGCCGGTGTCGACGACGGGGGCCGAGATCAGGTTGTACTTCTCGAAGATGTAGGCGACCTCTTCCTGGTCGACATCGACGTCGATGGCGTTGACCGGCTGCATCAGCTCGGACAGCGGCGTCTCCCGCGGCGCGCGCAGCAGGCGGCTGATGGCCACGCCGCCGACCGGGCGGTTCAACGGATCGACCACATAGATGTCGAAGAAGAGCTCGGGCAGGTCCTCGCCCTGGCGGCGGACATGGTCGATGGTGTCGCCGACGTTCCAGAACAGGGGCGCGGCCATGACCTCGCGCTGCATCAGACGGCCGGCGGAATCCTCGGGATAGCCCAGCGAGCTTTCGATCGCGGCGCGATCGCCCTCGGGCATGGCGGCCAGCACCTTCTCGCGCTGGTCGTCCTCCAGGTCCTCGACCACGGCGGCGGCGTCGTCGGAGTCCAGTTCCTGCAGGGCTTCGGCCAGCGTCAGGTGAGGCACCCGCTCCAGCACTTCCTCGCGGATGCCGTCGTCGAGCTCGGGCAGGGTGTCGGCCAAAAGTTCCGGCGGCAGCCACTGCACCACGACGGCGCGGTGCTCTGACGTCAGGAAGCCCATCAGGTCGGCGACGTCGGCGGGGTGCAGGTCTTCCAGCAGGCCGCGCAGGCGCATGCCGTCGCCGTCGTCGGCGGCGTCCACGACCTTTTCGACGAAGGACGCCGTCAGGGCATAGTCCTCGCCGAGGGCGACGTGATCTTCGGTTTCGATTTCGGCTGCAGGGGCCGGGGAGGCGGAATCCGTGTGGGTCACGTGTCTGCCTCCCCGAATGTTTTCAGCCTTGGTAGAAAGCCGAATGTCGCCCTGTCAGGTCGATGGTGCGGTCGAGAAGACTCGAACTTCCACGGGTTGCCCCACAGCGACCTCAACGCTGCGCGTCTACCAATTCCGCCACGACCGCTCGCATCGGAGGGCGGGCAATAGCGGAGAGGCGACGGAAAGAAAAGAGGCTTTTGCGGAAATAGGCGAAGGCGGCGATTTTCCTGCCGATTTGCTCTCCTGAGCCGCGTCGGGTCGAAAAGGCGGAGCCTTTTGACCGCGGCTCCACATCAAGCCGCCCCGGCCATGAAGTCGTAGATGTCGGCGGGGCGGGTGACAGTGATGGCGATGCGGTCGTCGCGAATCTCGATCTCGCCGCGCGCCACCGGGTGGTTGTTGGCCAGGATCCAGACCTCGTCGCGTTCCGAGGCGTCGAGCGGGATTACCGCGCCGCGACCCATGCGCAGCAGCTGTTGCATCGGCAGGACCGAACGGCCCAGCACGACCGAAATCTCGACTTCGACGGCTTCGATCTGGCTCAAGATGATACTCACTATGAACGGGAGGCCCTTGCGCCGCCGCGTCGAGAGACACATTGAAGCGTCATGCTTGCCGACCCGTTAAGTATCTCCGAACCTTCTTTGATCCGCATGGACGGTCGCCCCGTGCAATGGGCGGTCTCTACCGGCTATGTCGACTATGAACCTGCCGTTGCCGCCATGGAGGCCCGCGTTGCGGCCATTGCGGCGGGCGAGGCCGAGGAGGTGGTCTGGCTGTTGGAGCATCCGCCCCTTTATACGGCGGGTGTCTCGGCCAAGGATGACGACCTGCTGGCGCCCGACCGTTTCCCTGTCCACCGCACGGGGCGGGGCGGGCAGTTCACCTATCACGGACCGGGCCAGCGCGTGGCCTATGTCATGCTGGACCTGAACAAGCGCGGCAAGGACGTGCGCGCCTTCGTGCATGGTCTGGAAGACTGGATCATCGGCGCCCTGGACCAGTTCGGCGTCGATGCTGGCATGCGCGAGGGGCGCGTCGGCGTCTGGGTCGAGCGCAAGGGCGCGGGCTGGTCTCGCGAGGACAAGATCGCCGCCATCGGCGTCAAGGTGCGCAAATGGGTCAGTTTCCACGGCATCAGCCTGAACGTGGAGCCGGACCTGGATCATTTCGGCGGCATCGTGCCCTGCGGCATCACCGAGCATGGCGTCACCAGTCTGGTTGATCTGGGCGTTCTGGCGACCATGGACGAGGCGGACGGAGCCTTGAAGGCCTCGTTCCAGCGCGTGTTCGGCGCGGTCGAAACGGGCGAAGCTCCTCTTTAGGTCTGGGGCGGCGCGCCGTAACGGTTGAACGCCTTCTGCCCGGGCAGCAGGATCAGGTCGACGGCGACCAGAACCAGCAGCCCCAGAGCGATCCAGTCGAACGGCGCCTGGGGGCGAGGCCAGGCCATGGCGAAGGCCAGCAGGATCGGCCCGCTCCACCAGCCCGAACGCCCCCGATCGTGAAGCCGCTGCGACAGCAGGCAGGCGCCGCTGTAGAGCAGGGCGGCCGCCACGAGCCATCCCGCGAGGTCGCGCGCCTTCAGGGGGGCCAAAAGGTCGAACGTCGCCCAGATCGCCAACACGAGACCTGCGCCCAGGATGAAGGCGATGCGGCCGATGCGGCCGCTGGACGTCAGGAACAGATCTGAGAAGCGGTGCATCCGACTGCGGCTCTGGCAAGGGTGAACCAATGTCGCTTAGGGCGCTGACCGACATGAGTAAACCGGCCGGGGCGAGGGCAAGCGTCGCGGTCAATTCGTCGCGGGGCTTTAACGCGGGCCTTTCTTGGGTTTAAACACGGCGAAACCGCGTTTCGACGGCCCTCTGGGAGTATCCTCCATGCAACGTCTGCTCACCGCCTCGGCGGCTGTTCTCGCTCTGGCCTTTGCGGCCGGCGGCGCTTCCGCCCAGAACTTCAGCGACCTCGCGCGTCAGGACCTTCAGGCGACGCACGACGCCCTGAAGGCCAACCACCCCGCCGCCGTGGTGCCGGGCGCCGCCAGCGAGGCCTTCCGCAGCTGGATCGACGCCGGCCTGCAGGACGCCCTGGGCAAGGCCGGTCAAGTCAACAGCGGCGAAAGCCACGCCTATCTGCTGCGCTACTACGCGACGGGTTTCCGCGATTCCAACATCGCAACGCGGCCGACGTTTGAAGGGGCCAGCCCCTTCTTCGCCACCAGCTGGCCCGGCGTGGCCACGGCCTGGCGCAACGGTCAGTATGTCGTTTCCTACGTTCAGCCCGGCGTGCGCGGCGCGCCGCCGCTCGGCGCCGTGGTCAAGAGCTGCAACATCCAGCCCATCGAAGAGGTCGCCAAGGCCAAGCTGGATCGTTTCGAAGGCGACCTGACGACCGAGGCCGGTCGCGTTCGCACCGCCCCCTATCTGCTGTGGAACCGTAACAACCCGATGGCCGGCGGCGTGCCGTCGACCTGCGAGTTCCAGGTCGGCCGCCGCACCCGCGACTATACCCTCAGCCCTCAACCCGCGACGCCGGCTAATCTGGAGGCCGCCTACCGGGCTTCGGTGTTCACGCCGGGCGCGACCAAGCTGTCGATCGAACAGGTCGATGGTCGCCCGTGGGTTCATGTGAACTCGATGGAAGACAGCGCTGGCTGGGACGCCTTCTTCGCCCAGGTCGAGGCCCAGGTCGGCACGCTGCGCGGCGCGCAAGGCCTGGTCATCGACCTGCGGGCCGCCGACGGCGACTCGGCCAACGCCACGGCGCGCGGCTATGGCCTGGCCAACCGCATCTGGACGCCCGAGTTCACCGTCAGCCGCCAGCCGGAGGCCGGTCAGGTCACCTATCGCGCCACCCCGGCCAACCGCCAGTGGTTCGCCGATACGCTCGGCCGTATGCAGGCCGACCCGCGCTTTGTGCAGGAATCGGCTCCGGTCATCGAACAGACCCAGGCTATCGTCGCCGCCTTCGACTCGGCCATCGCCGCCGGTCAGCCGACCTTCGTCATGCCGGGCCGTCCGTCGGTCGCCGACACCGGCGCCGCCAACCCGGTGCAGGGCAAGGTCGTGGTTCTGGTCGACGGCGGCTGCACCAACGGCTGCCTCGACACCCTGGACCTGCTGACCCGACTGCCGAACGTGCAACTGGCGGGTTCGGCCACCGGCGTGGACTCGATCTTCATCGAGCCGACCGTGCAGCGTCTGCCGTCGAACTATTCGGACCTCAGCTACGGCCACAAGGCCTGGACCACGCGTCAGCGCGGCAACAACCAGGGCTATGTCCCCGCGCAAGGCCTCACCTACACCGGCAACCCGACCGACGAAGCCGCGGTGCGCGCCTGGGTCGGTGGCCTCTTCTAGTAGACCTACCGCCCTTCGGGCTACTTGAGGCCATGATCTAGGGCCTGCCGCGCTTCGCGCTACGTGAGGCCATGTTCTAGGGGCCTACCGCCCGCGGGCTACTTGAGGCCCGTTGAAGCGATTTGAACTAAAGGGGCCGGACGGTGGAAACATCGTCCGGCCCTTCCTATTTTGGGCATATGACCCAGACCGAATCCCCCACGCCGCTGCGTTCGCCCTCGGGCTTTGATCTGACCCCGCCGAGCGAGAGCCAGCGTGTGGCGCTGGAGGCTGATCTGTCGCCAGAGGAAAAGCGCGTCCTGCTGGCCCACGGCACCGAGGCGCCCTTCTGCGGGACCTTGCTGGGCGAGAAGCGGGCAGGCGTCTTCTGCTGCCGCGAATGCGGTCTGCCGCTGTTCCGTTCGGCGACCAAGTTCGAGAGCGGCACCGGCTGGCCCAGTTTCAGCGTCCCGGTGGACGAGGCCCATGTTCGGGCCGTTCGTGACGAGACCTATGGCATGGTCCGGGTCGAAACGCGTTGTGCCCGCTGCGACAGTCATCAGGGCCATGTCTTCCCCGACGGCCCGCCGCCGTCCGGCCTGCGCTACTGCATCAACTCGGTCGCCCTCAGCTTCGTGCCGGAAGGTGGGGCCTTGCCCGATCCCCTGGGGCGCGGCGACGGGACCGCCTGACCTTAGCCGCATTTACAGTTAGGGTGATGATGAACGGGAGTACGGGCGCATGATGATCGAACTGGCCGCCGCCGCGATGATGCTGGCGAACATGGACCCTGAGGGCGTGGTCACGACCGCGCCGCGCGGCGATCAATCCGTGCTGACGGCGACCGCCGCCGCCCTTGCCGCATCCACAACCGATGCTTCGCCCAGCACGACGGTGCAGAGCGCCGCCCCGCATGGGCTGTCCACTGACGAGCAGATCGCTCGCTGGATCGGCGAACGCACGGCGGAGACCGTCAGCAACGCGCCGGCTGATCCCTGGGCCGAAAGCGAGCCGCGCAAGATGCACGGCGAATTCAGCGTGGGCTTCGGCACCGGCGGCTATGAGGACTATGCGGCGGCGGTGTCGCTGCCGCTGGGCGAGACTGGAACACTGAACCTCAGCGTCAGCCAGACCAAGAACAGCCCCTGGGGCTATGGCTACGGCTCGCCTTGGGGCTATGGCGGTCCCTACGGCGGCTACGCCCGTCCGTTCGGCGTGATGGAGCCGCCGGGCTTTGAGGGGACCTATTTCCGTGGTCGGCCCTATGCGCCGCTGCGCGTTCGCCCCGACACAGCCCAGGGCACGTCCAGTTCCGCCGGCGTTTCGCTCGAAATCGGCCGCTAAAGACCTCTAGGCCTCGAATGGGACTGAGGCGTTCGCGCCACGGCGGGGACTGTTTCCGCCGAAGCGTCCCATCGCCGCATTCCCTTTCGGGGGCGATCTCCCATATGCCTCGGGAGATTAGAGGACCAGTATGGATAGTTTGCTTAGTTCGGCCGCCGATTTCATCGCCAGACACCATGTCTGGGCCGGGGTCGTTCTAGGGGCTGTCACCTTCTTCGAGTCGCTGGTGGTGATCGGCGCCTTTGTGCCGGCCACGGGTCTGCTGGTCGCCGCAGGCGGTCTGGTGGCCGCGGGCGTGCTCGACCCCCTGACCGTCATCGCCGGCTGCGTCATCGGCGCGGTCATGGGCGACGCCATCTCCTACTGGATCGGTCGCCGCCTGGGCACGGGCGTGCTGCGCCAGCCCCTGCTGTTGCCCCACCGTCGCAAGATCGCCTGGACGCGGCTCTATTGCCGTCGTTACGGCGTGGCCTCCATCTTTATCGGTCGCTTCTTCGGTCCGCTGCGCGCCTTCGTGCCGGTCATGGTCGGCGTGCTGCGGATGCGTCAGCGGGTGTTCCAGCTGGCCAACGTCACCTCGGCCTTTGTCTGGGTTCTGGCCATGCTGGCGCCGGGCTATCTGGCAGCCAAGGGTCTGGCGCAACTGGAGTTCATGAGCGAGGCTCACGGGCCCACTCTAATGCTGATCGCCTTTGGCGCTCTGGTCGTCGTCGCCGTCGTCGCCATGCGCTGGATGAAGGGCAGGGCGGCCAAGCGGTCGGCCTTGCTGGCTGCGGCGGTCAAGTAATTCCCCCATCCGCATTTAACGGCCGTCATCCTCGGGCTTGACCCGAGGATCGAGCGGAGGGGCGAACTCGCCCTTGCTAGCGTCGCGTAGGCGGACAATCCGATCCTCGGGTCAAGCCCGAGGATGACGGTGAGAGAGGGTGGGCCGCGCACGCCGCCCATGAAAAAAGGCCCGACCGGATGGTCGGGCCTTCTTCGTTTTCAGGACTGACGCGGGTCAGTCGTGGCCGTGGCTGTGGCCGTGCGCGTCGGCCTCGGCGGAGGCTGCGCCGGCGCTCCAGGCCTGGCCTTCGGCGCTCTGGTGCCAGAAGGGCTGACGCGGGGCCTGACCGACCTCGTTCATCTGGTTGTCGAAGATACGGCCGTTGATCATGGTGTAGCCGATCTTGACCGTGTTGCGCAGGTTCTCCAGCGGGTTGGCGTCCAGCACGACCAGGTCGGCCAGCTTGCCGGTTTCCAGCGAGCCGATGTCCTTGTCCATGCCCAGGGCCGCGGCGCCGTTCAGGGTGCCGACGCGCAGGGCCTCGTGCGGGGTCATGCCGCCCTGTTCGAACATCCACAGCTCCCAGTGGGCGCCGAGGCCTTCGCGCTGGCCGTGGGCGCCGATCTGCACCGACACGCCTTCGTCCGACAGGCGCTTGGCCTCGCGGGCGATGGAGATGTGGTTCAGCTCGTCCGGCTGCACGTGGACCGGGCGACGGGCGCGGCTGTCCAGGATGCGGCGCGGCACATACTTCGTCAGGATCGGGTCGTTCCAGACGTCCGTGGCCTGATACCAGTAGTTCTCGCCCCAGTTGCCGCCATAGGCCACGACCAGGGTGGGGGTGTAGGCCACCTTGGTCTGACGCCACAGCTGATGCACGTCGGCATAGAGACGCGCCAGCGGGATCGAGTGCTCGATCGTGGTGTGGCCGTCCACCACCATGCTCATGTTGTGCTGATACAGGGACCCGCCCTCGGGCACGACCATCATGCCCAGTTCGCGCGCGGCCTCCAGGATCTGCTGACGCTGATCGCGGCGGGGCTGGTTGTAGCTCTTGACGCTCCAGGCGCCGACGGCCTGCATCCGGCGCAGGTTGGACAGGGCGTCGTCCAGATCGTTGACCTGGGCCGTAAAGGGCGTCGCCGCGCCATAGAGGATGGTGCCGGTCGAGAAGATGCGCGGGCCGACCACGCGCCCGGCCTTGGCCAGTTCGCTGTGGGCGAAGATCTCGCTCGAATCATTGGACGGGTCGTGGATGGTGGTCACGCCGAAGGCGAGCGCGGCGTAGTTGACCCAGGACTGCTGCGGGATGATCTCGTCAGAGCCCATCGAGCCGTGCCAGTGGGCGTCCACCAGTCCCGGGATGATGGTCTTGCCAGCCATGTCCATGACGCGGGCGTCAGCGGGAACCGTGACCGACCCGCGCGGACCGATAGCCTCGATGCGGTTGCCGTTGATGACGACCACGCCGTCCTCGATGACCTCGTCGCCCTTCATGGTGATCAGGCGGGCGCCGCTCAGGACCACGCGGCCGGTCGGCTTGGCGTAGTCGGCGCTGAAGCCGATCTTGACGCCATGCTCGGCGGGCTTGGGCAGTTCGGCCGGCGCGCCCTCGGCGAAGGCGAAGCTTTCGCTCAGCGGGCGCGAGAACAGCTCCGGTCCCATCGACCATTGCAGCCGGCTGGAATCGCCCGACCAGTGCAGCCATTCGCCGGCGTCGCGGGTGACGCGGGTCTGGGGCAGGGCCTTGGTCTCGGCGCCGACCGTGACGGCGCGGCCCGTGGCGACGAAGGGCGTGACATAGGCGTTGAAGCGCTCGGTCCAGGCCACCCAATGCTCATCCGGCGAGACCGAGAACTCGGCCGCCCATTCGCTGCTCAGGTGCTTGCGCTCGTCCTCGCCCGACAGATTGACCGATTTCAGCACGCGCTTGTCGCCGTCGCGCGCCGTCAGGAAGATCCGGTCGTTGCGGGCGCCGAACTGCGGGTTGGAGCCGTTCTCGGTGATCAGGGTCGGCTCGCCGCCGCGCACAGAGGTGCGATAGACGCCGGGCTCGCGGCTCCACAGGGCCGTGCGCAGGAAGCCGTCGCTGGAAGTGCGATAGACGATGCTCTGGCCGTCCGGCGAGAACTGCGGCTCAAGGTAGTGACCGGGATGGGCGCTGACGACGCGGCCTTCGCCGCCGGCGGCGGGAATCACGCGCAGCGTGCCCAGGTCCTGATCGTTCCAGGTCGTATAGACGATGGAGCGGCCGTCGCGGGACCAGGAGGGGTAGAGTTCGAAGTGGTCGCTCTGGCGCGTCAGGCGACGGGGCGTCCCGGCCACTCCGTTCCTCAGGTCGCGAATCCACAGATTGCCCAGGGCCTCGAACACCACCTTGGAGCCGTCCGGCGAGGTCTGGGCCCAGCGAACCATCTTCACGTCGAACTGGTCAGGCGCGACCTCGACGGGGAAGCGCACGGCCTCCTGCACGCGACGAGTGTCGGCGACGTGGAAGGGGATTTCGCTGACGGCCTTGGAGGCCACGTCGATGCGATGGATCTTGCCGCCGGCCCAGAAGACGATCGAACGGTTGTCGGGAGTCCAGCTCATCGTCGGATAGACGCCGTGGATGGCCCAGGTTTCCTGCAGGTCGCGGTCCAGGGCGTCGTGGATCGGGGTCTCGCGGCCTGATTCCAGGTCCATGACATAGAGGACGGACTTGTACCGATCACGCCGGATGAAGGCCAAGGACTTGCCGTCGGGCGAGGGCGTGGGGCGAATCGAGCCGCCCGGGCCGGTGACGAAGGGCGTGATCTCGCCCGTTTCGCGATCCAGGCGCCGGATCACATAGATCTGGGTGTTCGGGTCCTTGGAATAGTCGAACACGCCGCCCGAGGTGGCGTCGTCGCTGAAGTAGAGATAGCGGCCGTCGGGCGAGAAGGCGGGCTCGCCCGTGTCCTTCTGCTGGGTGCGGCGCTCGGTTAGTTGCACGCCGCCGCCGCCGCCCCGGTGATAGAGCCACATCTCTCCCGCGCCGAGCGAGCGCGACGAGGTGAAATGCTTGCGGCCAACCACGAACTGGCCGTCCGGCGACCAGTCGGGCTGGGTCAGCAGGCGGAAGGTCTCGTTGGACACCTGCTTGGCGTTGGAGCCGTCGCGGTCCATGACCCACAGGTTATCGCCGCCGCCCCGGTCCGAGGTGAAGGCGATCGAGCGACCGTCTGGCGAATACTTGGGCTGCATGTCCCAGGCCACGCCCGAAGCGATGGCGCGGGCCTCGCCGCCGCCGATGGGCATGACATAGATGTCGCCCAGCAGGTCGAAGACGATCTCACGGCCGTCCGGGCTGACGTCCAGCGACATCCAGGTGCCCTCGGTGACGTCGATGGTCGCGTCGTGCGACGCGCCGGGCGGGTTCTGTACGTCCCATTTAGGCTTGGCGGGCGTGGTCGCGGCGGTCGCTGTCGAATCGCTGGCCGGTGCGGTCTGAGCCGTGTTTTGCGCGAACGCCGGGAAGGCCACGGCCAGAGCCGCGACGGTGGTCAACAAACTACGCTTCATGGAAAGCCCCCATACCCCTCAAACCGAGGTCGGAAGGTCTAGCGGGAGCGGAGCGGTCTTGACCAGACGCCAGGCGTCGAACGGGCGCAATTCGACCGCGTCAGGATATCGCATCGGATTGTCGGGAAGATTGGACCGGACCCTTGCAAATCATTGATCTGCAAGGGTCCGGATGGTGCCGCCGGGGGGAATCGAACCCACGACCTCAGCCTTACCAAGGATGCGCTCTACCACTGAGCTACGGCGGCCCTCAACGAGGAGAGCGGCCGTATAGCCAACGACTTCGGGGCGGCACAAGCGGAAAATGCATGCTTGATCAAAAACTTTGCTCGGGCTCTGCTGCGCAACATGGATACCCCGCCCAAAGACGCCGTTCCCGCCGCCCAGGTCGTGGAGCCGACACGCGAACAGAAGGCCAAGGCCGAACGGGCCATTCGCCTGGCCGCTGCGCTTCGCACCAACCTGAAGCGTCGCAAGGCGCCGACCGTGGCGCCCCGGCCTGCTACCGAGCGCAACTGAAAGTCATCGTCCTTGCGCGCACACGGCTCTTTCGCGAGGGCGTAAGGGCTTGCTAGATAAGCGGTTCGCCGGGGCGCAGTGTTTCCGGCCGCGAAAGATTCCATGGACAGCATTGTCATCCACGGCGGCAACCGCCTGAACGGCCAGATCGAGGTCAGCGGCGCCAAGAATTCGGCCATCAAGCTGATGGCGGCCTCGATCCTGACGGATCAGCCCCTGCTGCTGACCAATATGCCGCGTCTGGCGGACACCCGATTCCTCGGCCAACTGCTGCAACAGTTCGGGGTCGAGGTGACCGAGCGGAACGGCGCCGATGGGCAGGAGACCCTGTTCCACGCACCGGAACTGACCTCGACCTTCGCCCCCTATGAGCTGGTTCGCCAGATGCGGGCCTCGTTCAATGTCCTGGGCCCGCTGCTGGCGCGCACTGGCCACGCCAAGGTCTCCCTGCCCGGCGGCTGCACTATCGGCGCGCGTCCTGTTGATCTGCACCTGATGGCTCTGTCGGCCATGGGCGCTGCGATCGAGCTGGAAGAGGGCTATGTCTCCGCTCATGCGCCCAAGGGTTTGCGCGGGGCCGAGATCGAGTTTCCCTTCGTCTCGGTCGGCGCCACCGAACACGCCCTGCTGGCCGCCGTCCTGGCCAACGGGACCACGGTGCTGAAACGCGCCGCCCGCGAGCCCGAGATCGGCGACCTGGCCCGCTGCCTGATCGCCATGGGCGCCAAGATCGAGGGGCTGGACACCGACGTCCTGACCATCACCGGCGTCTCGTCGCTGTCGGGCGCGACCTGGTCGGTGATTCCCGACCGGATCGAGATGGGCAGCTATGCTCTGGCCGCCGCCATGGCCGGGGGCGAGGTGCGCCTGACCAAGGGGCGCGCCGACCTGATCACCGCCCTGACCGACAAGATGATCGAGGCCGGCGTCGAGATCGAACCGACCGCTGACGGCGTCATCGTCCGTCGCGACCCGACGCAGCGGCTGAAGGCGGTCAATGTGACGACGGAAATCTATCCCGGCTTCGCCACTGACCTGCAGGCCCAGTTCATGGCCCTGATGACGACCGCCGAGGGCGAGAGCGTCATCCACGAGAACATCTTCGAGAACCGCTTCATGCACGCGCCCGAGCTGGCGCGTCTGGGCGCCGACATCTCGGTCCATGCGGGTGAAGCCCATGTGCGCGGCGTCGAGAAGCTGACCGGCGCCCCCGTCATGGCCACCGATCTGCGGGCGTCCATCAGCCTGGTCATGGCCGGTCTGGTCGCCGAGGGCGAAACCACGGTCGGTCGTGTGTATCATCTGGATCGCGGCTTCGAGCGGATGGAAGAAAAGCTGGGAGCCTGCGGCGCCGATGTGCGGCGCGTGAAAGGCGAGGCGGATGAGCACTGAGGTCGAGGCGATCTCTGACAACGACGCGGCGGCGGAAGCCCTGGCCCCGATGGCGCCCCTGCGCCTGCTGGCCGAGGACGCCGTCGATCTTCAGATCATCTCCGCCGCGCTTCAGGACGCCATCATGCGTCCCGTCGACATCAGCTGGGAAAAGGAAGCGCGGCGCCTGACCATCGTCCTGTCGCGCTTCTGCTGGGAGTGCGGCGGCACGCGCGTCATGGCGGCCATGCAGTTCGGCGACGTCGAGGCGGTCAAGAGCCGCCGCCTGCCCCGCGCGCCCGAAGCGGCGCTGGAGTTGCTGGCGCTGGATTTCGAACCGACCGAGGCCCCCGGCGGCCGGGTCATCCTGATGTTCGCTGGCGGCGGGGATCTGCGCATCGACGTGGAATGCCTGGACGCCGTGCTGACGGACCTGTCCGACCGCTGGCCGGCCCGTATGGCGCCCACTCATCTGGACGACGCGCCTTCTGACGAGGTCAAGTCGTGAGCGCACCTCACAAGCTGTCATCCATCGAGATCGACGCCGCCACGCTGCCGGCGCCCACCGCCGAGATCGAGCATCAGCGACGCGTCGCCATCTTCGATCTGGTCGAGGCCAACAGCTTTACGCCCGAGGGAGCCGAGGGCGGGCCCTATACCCTGCGCCTGTCTTCGCAGGACAACCGGCTGGCCTTCGACATCGCCGGACCGGATTTCGCCCGGACCCACGTCCTGTCGCTGTCGCCGATGAAGACGGTGATCCGCGACTACGCCCTGATTTGCGAAAGCTATTACGAGGCCCTGCGCGGCTCCTCGCCCAGTCAGATCGAGTCGGTCGATATGGGCCGTCGTGGTCTGCACAACGAGGGTGCAGAACTGCTTAAAGGTCGCCTCGAAGGCAAGGTCGAGATGGACAAGGAAACCGCTCGTCGGCTGTTCACGCTGGTTTGCGCTGTCTATCGACGCGGCTGAACTCGACTATTTCGGCATTTTGGTGCATTAGGCGCCTCCTTCACGGCTCGCGTTCACACCCGACGCGAGCCTTAAGCTGTTTTTCGGGTGAGAGAGACCGCATGGCCAAGGAAGAGCTTCTCGAGTTCCCCGGCACCGTCAGCGAACTGCTGCCGAACGCCACTTTCCGCGTGACGCTGGAAAACGACCACGAGATCATCGCCCACACCGCCGGCAAGATGCGCAAGAACCGCATCCGCGTCCTGGCGGGCGACAAGGTGCTGGTTGAAATGACGCCCTACGACCTTACCAAGGGCCGCATCACCTATCGCTTCAAGTAAGGACGCGCGTGTCGCGTCCTGACCTTTCGGCTCCGAGACTGATTCTGGCCTCGTCGAGCCCGCGCCGGATCGAGCTTCTGGCGCAGATCGGGGTGGTTCCTGATCATATTGATCCCGCCGACATCGACGAGACCCCGCTGAAGGGCGAGACGCCGACGCGTCTGGCCGAGCGCCTGGCGCGCGGCAAGGCCGAGGTCGTGGCCGCGCGTTCGCCCGACGCCATTGTCCTGGCCGCCGACACCGTCGTCGCCTTGGGCCGTCGCCTGCTGGAAAAGCCGGCGGACGAGGCTGAGGCCAAGCGCTTCCTCGAACTGTTGTCGGGCCGCAATCACCGCGTCTTCACCGGCGTCGTCGTGATCGCGGGCGGCGAGGCGACCTGCCGCGTCGTCGACACCCGCGTCTCCTTCAAGACCCTGTCCCCTGAAGAGATCGCCACCTATGTCGCCTCGGGCGAATGGCGCGGCAAGGCGGGCGGATACGGCATCCAGGGGGCTGCCGCCGCCTTCGTGCGACGTATCGTCGGCAGTCACCCGGCGGTCATGGGTCTGCCCCTCTATGAGGCGGCCAATCTGCTTCGGGGCGCCGGCTGGCGGCCCCAGAGCGCCTGACATGGCTGATATCGAGGTCTTCCTCGATCAGACGCCGGGCGAGACCCGCGGCGTCATCGCCCGCAAGGGGCGCTACCACCATCTGATCATCCAGCGTGACAGCGACCGGCCGAGCGATCGGCTGGGCGCGCGTTCCGTCGGCCGTATCGCGCGGGTCGAGCCGGGCCTGCGCGGCGCCTTCGTCGATCTGGGCGCGGGGGAACCGTTCGGCTTCCTGCCGCTGGGTCAGAAGGAAAAGCTGGGAGAGGGGGCCAAGGTCGAGGTCGAGGTCACAGCCGAGCCGCGCGAGCGCAAGGGGCCGGTGTTGCGCCGCCTGGGCGAAGCGACCGGCGAGCCGCGTCTGCTGGCGCCTGGACCGGATGTCGTGGCGATTCTCGCCGCATTGGTGCCCGGCGTGGCGCCGCAAACGGGTGTGGTCGCAATCCGCGCTGCGCTGGAGGCCGAGGAGGATGCTCTGGCGTCCAGCCTTCTCGATCCCGCCAGCGGCCTTGACCTTATGGTCCAGCGCACGCGCGCCCTGATCGCTGTGGACATTGACCACGCTCCCGCGCCCGGTCGGGATTCCCGCAAAGGGCGCGAGGCGGCGAATCGCGAGGGCCTGCTCCATACCGCCCGCCTGCTGACCCTGAAGGGGTGGGGCGGCCTGGTGGTGATCGACCTGATCGGCGTCGGTCTGCACGGCGACACTATAATGAAGGGCGTACGCGCCGCCTTCGCCGCAGAGCCCCTGGCCGCCTTCGGCCCCCTGAGCCGGTTTGGCCTGATGCAAGTGTCCTTGCCGTGGCGGCGGACGCCGCTGGACGAGCGCCTGCTGGACGCAGACGGACGCCCCCGGCTCGAAACCCGAGCCATAGATATGGTGCGCCAGTTGCGACTGGCCTTGCTGACCGATTCCGCTACGCCGCGCCTCGTCGCGCGCTGCACGCCCGAGGTCGCCGCCCTGGCCGCGCCGCTGATCGAGGCTCTGGGGCCGAGGGCAGGGGGCCTGGCCGATCCGTCGATTGGCGTCGGCGTCGTGAAAATAGAAGAGGCCTGATCATGTCGCTCTGTCCCATCTGCCGCCGTCAGAAGCCCGACCCGGCCTACAAGCCCTTCTGTTCCAAGCGCTGCGCCGACATTGATCTGCAGCGCTGGTTCACCGGCGGCTACGCCATTCCGACCGACGATGTGGTCGAAGATGAAAAAGATCGCTGAATTGAGTGAATTGGCGTCTGGACAGCCCCGCCAGCCTCGCCTATAGACCCGCCTCTCGCGACGACGTCGTGCGCCTGGATAGCTCAGCTGGTAGAGCAGTGGATTGAAAATCCACGTGTCGGTGGTTCGAACCCGCCTCCAGGCACCACTCCTCCCTACAATTTGGTCTTTCCCGTTCCGGGAAACCTTTGCCTTTAAATGGCCTAAATTTCGCCTTGGGAATTGCATTCCCGTAACATGGCGTGATGCGACGTTTTCATGTCGCCGTTATTACAAAAATCGAAAATATTTTGCCGATCTTCCCGATTGCTGCACGTGCGAAGGGGAAAAGAAACTTTGCGGACTTGACGCTAAGATGGCCGTTCGCCAAAGGGTCTTAACCGCATTCCTGCTTGCAGGTCGAGGTCACCGGGATATTGTGTCCTAGACCTTGGCGGCGACGACCGTTTTCGAACGATCGTGGCAGGCGGCGGTTCCACTCGGCGGGCTCGATCTCGTTGGTGGTGAAATTTCATTATAGGGACGGCCGACTGACGCGGTCCGTGTCTTGGGTTCCACGTGTCAGACCAAAGCAGGAACTGGCGAACAATGCTCGATAGCAAGAAGACGAATATCCTCCTCGCACTGGCCGGCGCTGCCGTCCTGATGGCGAGCTCGCCGGTTCTGGCGCAAGACGCCGCAACCCCGGCCGCTGCTCCGGCAGCCGCTGCCTCGACCGCCGCTCCGGCTGCCGACGCTGCTGCTCCCGCCGCCGACGCCGCTCCCGCTGTTGACCCGACCACTGTTGCTGACTCGGTCAGCGGCGGCCACGGCAGCGGCGGCATCACCCCGGTCTCCATGTTCATGGAAGCCACCGCGGTCGTTAAGATCGTCATGATCGGCCTGCTGCTGGCCTCGGTCCTGTCGTGGACCATGCTGCTCATCAAGCTGCTCGAGTTCGGCGCTCTGAACAAAGCCACCGACCGCTTCCTGGAAGCCTTCCGCGGCGCTCGCACCATCGCCGACATGCGTCGCGTGTCGACTTCGGAAGAGTTTGACGGCAACCCGCTGGCCGACATGGCCGCTGCCGCCACCGAAGAAATCGAACTGTCGCGTCAAGCAGGTCTGCAAGTGACCGGCGATCACCGCGACTCGGCTCTGCTGCGTGCGCAAACCGCCGTCGCCGCCGTTCAATCGGGTCTGCCGAAGCGCCTCTCGGGCGGCCAGCAGTTCCTGGCTTCGACGGGTTCGACCGGTCCGTTCGTCGGTCTGTTCGGCACCGTTTACGGCATCATGAACTCCTTCATCGGCATCGCCGAGTCCAACACGACCAACCTGGCCGTCGTTGCTCCGGGTATTGCTGAAGCCCTGCTGGCTACCGGTATCGGCCTGTTCGCCGCTATCCCGGCCGTTATCTTCTACAACTACTTCAACACGCGCATCTCGAACTACGGCACTCGTTCGGACGGCTTCAACGCTGAACTGATCAACGCCATCTCGCGTCAGCTCGACAAGGGAGCGTAAGACGGATGGCCGCCAAACTTTCCGGTTCCGGCGGCGGCAAGTACACCGTCGAGGCTAATGCCGAGATCAATGTCACACCCTTCGTGGACATCATGCTCGTGCTCCTCATCATCTTCATGGTGGCGGCTCCGCTCGCCACCGTGTCGGTGCCGGTGAAACTGCCTCGCGCCGTTGCTCCTCCGGGCAAGAATCCGCCGACGCCGGTCTTCATCTCCATCCAGAACGATGGCGACGTGTGGATTGGCGACCTTAAGTCTTCTCCCGGTGCGCTGGGCGATGACCTTCGGGTGCAGATCGGACGCAGGAACCCTTCGGAAGAACGTATTTTCATTCGTGCAGACCAGCAGACCCGGTACGGCGATTTCATGCAGGTCATGAACGCCCTCCAGGACAATGGTTTCTACAGCGTCGCCCTGGTTGGCGAAGACAACTCGTAAGGGGGCGGGGCGCATAGCATGACAGCTGAACCTCACGTCCACCGTGATCCGATCCTGGATCCGCCGAAGAAGAAGAAGAAGCTTTCGACCGGCGCCATCGTGGGCATCACCGTTTCGGTGATCGTCCACGCCCTGGCGGGCCTGTACTTGTACAACAACAAGTTCGTGCTGAAGGAAATGACCTACGAGGACGAGGCCGTCGACGTCGAGCTGATGGAGGTTCCGCCTCCGCCGCCGCCGCCGCCGCCGCCGCCGCCGCCCCCGCCGGACACCCCTCCGCCGCCGAAGCTTCAGGTGCGTGAACCGCAGATCAACACCCAGGCGCCTCCGCCTCCGGTGACTGTGGCGATCGAACCGACGAAGAAGGATGACCGCGTCGAATACTCGGGCCCGCCCGTGATCGTCCCCGGACCTCCGCCTCCGCCGGCTCCTCCCGCACCGCCGAAACCTTCGGTTATCACCAACCCGAGCTGGGCGCGTCCGCCGCGTCCGACCGAACGGGACTTCCCGCAACGCGCTATCGATCGCGGCGTGGGCGGCTCGGCCACGGTTGAATGCACGGTGACACCGAACGGTCGCCCCGAAGGCTGCCGTGTTGTTTCGGAAGAGCCGTCCGGGATGGGCTTCGGCGCAGCCGCAGTCCGTATCGTCCAGCGCGGGCAACTATCGCCTCGTACGGTCGATGGTGCTGCCACGAACGCCAAATTCGTCGTGCGAGTGCCCTTCAATCTGGGCGACTGACACGGTCGATAAGTCGATATGAAGAACGCTTCGGGGCTTTGCCTCGGAGCGTTTTTCTTTGTTTGATACGTGCTGGAACCGTCCTCTTCGTCGTGCCTATGTTGACGGTGACGGATCAAGGGGAGTGCTTATGACCAGAACTTGCGTTGCCGTGTTCGCGACAGGACTTCTTGCGCTCAGCCTCGGCGCCTGCGCCTACAATGAGAGCCTGGGTCGCAGCCAGTTCCTGATCGTGGATGACAGCGCCCTGATCCAGCAGTCGAATGCGGCCTGGGCCGAGACGCTGAAAACCCAGAAGGTGTCCGCCAACGTGGCCCAGAATGAGCGGGTGCGCCGTGTCGGCGGACGCGTGGTTCAGGCGGCCGGTCTGGCGGGCCGTAGCTGGGACTATGCGGTGTTCGAAGACGCCAGCCCCAACGCCTTCGTCCTGCCGTCGGGCCAGATCGGCGTCACGACGGGTCTGCTGAAGCTGGTGCAGAACGACGACCAACTGGCCGCCGTCCTGGGCCACGAGGTCGGCCACGTCGTCGCCCGCCACGCCGCCGAACGCTATTCGACCCAGACGACGACAGGCGTGTTCCTGGGGGCGGTGCAGAGCCGGGCAGGGGACTATGCGCAGGCCGTCGGCGCCCTGGGCGGCATGGGCGCGCAAGTGGGTCTGCTGCTGCCCTTCTCGCGCAGCCATGAGCTGGAAGCCGACCGACTGGGCGTGGATTACCTGGCCGCCGCCGGATACAAGCCCTCGGAATCCATCGCTCTCTGGCGGGTGATGGCGCAGCAGCGTCAGTCGGGGACCCCGGAATTCGCCTCGACCCACCCATCCGACCAGACCCGGATCACCGCCTTGCAGCAGTATATCGCCAGCCGAGGCTGGAACTGACGGGGGATAAAGTGAAATTCCTGAATAAGCGTATTGCTGACCGAGGCGAGGCCCGCTAGAGAACCGGCCTCGCGTTGATCGCGCCGCCTTAGCTCAGTTGGTTAGAGCGCCGGTTTGTGGAACCGGAGGTCCTCAGTTCAAGCCTGAGAGGCGGTACCATCACTCCCACGAATCGCTTTCAGCGACCTGGAGTGGTGACGATATGAGCGACGCTTCCCTCGTGTGGGATCCCCACCAGTACAATCGGTTCGAGGCTCAGCGCGATCGCGCCGCGCTTGATCTGCTGGTGCGTCTGCCCGAGGATTTTGCGCCCGCCGAGATCTGGGATCTGGGCTGCGGAACCGGTCAACACGCGGCCCTGCTGAAGCGCCGCCACCCCAACGCCCATGTGCATGGCATGGATGCCAGCGCGGCCATGCTGGAGCAGGCCCGCGCCCTTTCCGCCGATGTCGACTGGTCCGTCGGCGATATCGCGAGTTGGAGGCCGGAACAGTCGGCCGATCTGATTCTGGCCAACGCCTCGCTGCAATGGCTGCCCGATCACGCCGCTCTGTTCGCGCATCTGGCTGAAGCCCTGGCGCCCGGCGGCCTGCTGGCGGTGCAGATGCCCATGGCCTGGGAGACGCGCCACCATACGATCATGCGCGAGACGGCGGCTGAGGGGCCGTGGGCTTCGGTTCTGACCGGCGTGGACACGATCGCGCCCTTGCTGGCGGCCGAAGCCTATTACGAAGCCCTGGCGCCGTTGTGCGACGACATCGACATCTGGTCGACCACCTATCTGCACGTTCTGGCGGGCGACAAAGCCGTGCTGGAATGGATGAAGGGGACGGCGTTGCGACCCTATCTGACCGCGCTGGCGGGCGATCCTGCGATGCAGGAGGCTTTCCGGGGGGCGCTGGGCGCGCGGCTATCCTCAGCCTTCCCTAGACGGGCCGACGGGGCGACTCTTCTGCCATTTCCTCGTCTGTTTCTTGTCGCGCGGCGTCGTTGATGCGGTGGCGGTGCAGGTGCTCGACCGGGCATTTCAGCGTCGCCAGCGCGGCCTTGGTCGCCGCATAGCCTGAGGACACCGCCGGGGCGTAGGCCTTCCAGTCGCGGATATCGACGCCCTCGGGTCGAGGCAGGATCAGCAGGTCGGTATCGGCCCGCGCCTGCATCAGTTCGGCCTCGGTCGTCAGGGTGGCGGAGCGCATCAGCACCGACACGATCGGCGGTCCCTTCTTCCACGCGCCCGAGACGATCCAGCGCCACCAGGACGGCGGGTCCTCCAGCGCCTTGGGATCGACGCCGCGCGTCTGGGACACGTCCACCCCGACCACGGGGCCGCTGTTCAGGCGACGCATGACCTCGCTGGGGAAGTTGCGCAGTACGGCCCCGTCGACCAGCACCTGACCGTTCATCACCACCGGCGGCATGACGCCGGGAATAGAGATCGAGGCCCGTAGGGCGTGACGCAGCATGCCCTCGCGATGCACCTCGACCTTGCCTGACGTCAGATTGGTCGAGACGGCGAAGAAGGGCAGGGGCATGTCCTCGATGTTCACGTCGCCATAGGCGTCCTGCATCAGACGCGCGACCTTGCGGGCATGGGTCATGGCGATGATGGGGAAGGCGATGTCCGACAGGGGGTCGGATTCGACGAAGGCCTTGCGGATTCGTTCGTCCAGTTCATCGTCCGACCAGCCGAGACCGGGGCCGGCGGCGACGACGGCGCCCATGCTGGAGCCGCCGATGAAGTCGATCGGCATCCCCGCTTCGCGCAGGGCTTTCAACGCGCCGATGTGGGCGTAGGCGCGGGCGCCCCCGCCCGACAGCACCACCCCGACCGCCGAACCAGTGACGACCCGGGCGATCCGCGCAGTGTCGTCGAACAGCCCTTCGACCACATGGAACCAGCGACCGGGTTTGAAGGCGTCCAGCCAGGCGCGCGTTCGGGTGGGCCGGGCCATGTGCGGCGGACGCAGCAGGATCAGGTCGGTCAGCGGGTGGGCCTCGTCCTCGATCTCGGGCGGCAGGACGGGGGCGTGCGGCTTGTGATCGGCGTCGCCCACGACGAAGACGCGGTCGACCTGTCGGGCGCACAGCGAGGCCCAGCCAGGCTCGTCCGACTCAGCGACATAGAGGACGTAGTCGTGGGCGTCCTCGACGCTGGAGAACCATTCGGCGGCGGACGACAGGGCTGTGTGGTCGATGACGCGGCAACTGAAGCCCTGAGCCTCGACCGCGCGGGCCACGCGCTCCACGAAGCTGCGAATCGGCTGGGCGCGGGCCGAGACGAAGCCGAAGACGGTCGGGTCCGATCCGGTGGAGTTCCGATCGCGCGCCCGCATCAGCATGATCTGGCCCAGCTCGGCCATCAGGGCGGGCTCGTTGCGGGCGGCCTCGAAGAAGGCGTCGCGCGGCAGGGCGACCACATCGCTGTCGCGCAGGGCCACGACATTGGCCATGTGGGTGGTGCCCGCCAGCATGGCCATTTCGCCGACCGGATCGCCGGGCTTGATGACGCCGATGAACTGCTGGCCGCGTCCGTTGTCGTCCTTGAACACCCCCAGTCGCCCGGCGCGCAGCAGGTAGAGGGTGTCGGCGGGATCGCCGGCGGAAAACAGCCGCTCGCCCCGCGTCAGGGCGAACCAGCTGGCGCGGGTGTTCTTCGTGCCCTCGAAGACGCGCGCCAGGGCGGCCTCCAGCGAGTCGGGTGGCGTATGGGGACGTTCAGCAGCCATGTTTGGGGTTTAGGCCGGATTCCGGCGGACAGGAAACAGAACGACTTCCACCAGAGGCGGAAGCCTCCTAAACCTTGGGGCATGCCCAAGCTGATTTCTGCTGTCGATCGCAACAGTCCTGCTTTCAAATCGCTGGATGCGCACAATCGCGCCCTGCGGGATGAGCTCTACGAGAAGGTGGCCCAGGCCGCGCGCGGGGGCTCCGACGCCAGCCGCGACCGCCATGTGGCGCGGGGCAAGCTCTTGCCGCGCGACCGGGTCGAACGCCTGTTGGACCCCGGCTCGCCCTTCCTCGAGGTCGGCCAGTTGGCCGCCAACGGCATGTATCGGGATGAAGCCCCCGGCGCGGGCATGATCTGCGGCGTCGGCCGCGTCTCGGGCCGCGAGGTCATGATCGTCGCCAATGACCCGACGGTGAAGGGCGGCGCCTACTATCCCCTGACGGTAAAGAAGCACCTGCGGGCGCAGGAAATCGCCGAGCAGAACAATCTGCCCTGCGTCTACCTGGTCGATTCGGGCGGCGCCAACCTGCCGCACCAGGCCGAGGTCTTCCCGGACCGTGACCACTTCGGCCGCATCTTCTTCAACCAGGCGCGGATGTCGGCCAAGGCGATCCCGCAGATCGCCTGCGTCATGGGCTCCTGCACAGCGGGCGGCGCCTATGTCCCGGCCATGTCGGATGAGACGGTGATCGTGCGCAACCAGGGCACCATATTCCTGGCCGGTCCGCCTCTGGTGAAGGCCGCCACCGGCGAGGTCATCTCGGCCGAGGAACTGGGCGGCGCCGAGACCCACGGCCGCAGGTCCGGCGTGGTCGACCACGTGGCCGAGAACGATGAGCATGCGCTGGAGATCGTCCGCTCCATCGTCGCCAACCTGAACACGGTCAAGCCCCAGCCGCTGGACGTGCGCGAGCCGCGCGCCCCGGCCTATGACCCGTCTGAACTATACGGCATCATCCCCGACGACGTCCGCGCCCCCTATGACGTGCGCGAGGTCATCGCCCGCATCGTCGACGGTTCGGAGCTGGACGAGTTCAAGTCCCTGTACGGCACGTCGCTGGTCTGCGGCTTCGCCGGCATCTGGGGCCAACCGGTCGCCATTCTGGCCAACAACGGCGTCCTGTTCTCGGAAAGCGCCCAGAAGGGCGCGCACTTCATCGAACTGGCCTGCAAACGCAAGATTCCGCTGCTCTTCCTGCAGAACATCTCGGGCTTCATGGTCGGCGGCAAGTACGAGGCCGAGGGCATCGCCAAACACGGCGCCAAGCTGGTCACGGCGGTCGCCAGCGCAGAGGTGCCCAAGTTCACTGTCCTGATCGGCGGCAGCTTCGGCGCCGGCAACTACGGCATGTGCGGCCGGGCCTACAGCCCGCGCTTCCTCTTCACCTGGCCGAACAGCCGGATCAGCGTGATGGGCGGCGAGCAGGCGGCCTCGGTGCTGGCCACCGTTCACCGCGACGCCGACACCTGGACGTCGGAAGAAGCCGAGAGCTTCAAGGCGCCGATCCGTCAGAAGTACGAGGACGAGGGCAATCCCTATTACGCCACCGCCCGCCTGTGGGACGACGGCGTCATCGACCCGGCCCAGACCCGCGACGTCCTGGGCCTGGCCATCAGCGCCAGCCTGAACGCCCCCATCCCCGAGACGACGTTCGGCGTGTTCCGGATGTAATCGTCTGTCATCCCGGAAATCGCGCAGCGATTATCCGGGACCGTCACGGACGTCAGGCGTTAGAGTTTTGAGCGGTCCCGGATCACGCCTTCGCCGTGTCCGGGATGACCAGGAAAGAAGATCAGAATGACCGACCAGAAGCCGACCGAAGAAGACCTGAGCGCCCTGGACGTCACCGACGCCGAGGCCGCCGAGATCAACGCCATCGCTCATCCCTTCGTCGCCGATCCGGCGCCGGACGCGGACAATGATCTGGTGCAGATCGACGCCCTGCCGTCGGGCGTGGTCTTCATCACCATCAACCGGCCCGAGAAGAAGAACGCCTTCGACGCCGCCACCATCGCGGCCCTCTATGAGGCCTTCGAGACCCTGCAGGGCGCCGACCGGGTGCGCGTGGTCTTCATCCGTGGCGCGGGCGGCACCTTCAGCGCCGGCGCCGACCTGAACTGGATGGCGGACGCCGCTGGCTGGTCGGAGAGCGACAACCGCGACGACGCCATGGGGCTGGCGAAAATGCTCAAGACCCTGCACGACGTGCCGGCCCTGACGGTGGCTCTGGTCGAGGGCGCGGCCATGGGCGGCGGGGCGGGGATCGTCGCCGCCTGCGACATGGCCGTGGCGGTCGAGGGCGCGCGCTTCGCCTTCTCCGAGGTCAAGCTGGGCCTCATCCCGGCGACCATCGCCCCCTATGTCATCGAGGCCGTCGGCGCCCGTCGCGCCCGCCAGCTGTTCCTGACGGCCAACACCTTCGACGCCGATTACGCCGCGCACGCGGGCCTGATCGACATGGTGTTGCCTGAAGGTTCGATGGACGAGTTCATCTCCATGCTGACCGACAGCCTGACCACCTGCGCCCCCGGCGCCATGGGCGAGGCCAAGCGTCTGGTGAACGACCTGGCGGGCGAGTCCATCGACCATCGCCTGCTGGAAGAGACCGCCAAGCGCATCGCCCGCGCCCGCGTCTCGGAAGAAGGCCAGGAAGGCGTCCGCGCCTTCCTCGACAAGCGCGCCCCCAGCTGGGCGCAATAAGACTTCTTTCCTCCCCACGCAGTGGGGAGGGGGACCACGAAGTGGTGGAGGGGGCGACGTAAACGTCAGCCGTGGAGTCGCCCCCTCCGTCACGTCGCCTTCGGCGCCGCGCCACCTCCCCATTCGCTTTGCGAACAGGGAGGAGCAAGGTGGAGCAGGCCGCCCATTTGCAGAGGCAGAGTTCAAGACCGCCATGTTCAAGTCCGTCCTGGTCGCCAATCGCGGCGAGATCGCCTGCCGCGTCTTCCGCACCGCCCGCCGCATGGGCCTGCGCACCATCGCCGTCTATTCCGAGGCCGACGCGGCCGCCCTGCACGTGCGCGAGGCGGACGAGGCGGTGCTGATCGGCCCGGCGGCGGCGCGCGAATCCTATCTGGATGCGGCCAAGGTGCTGGCGGCGGCCAAGGCGACGGGGGCGGAGGCCATCCACCCCGGCTACGGCTTCCTGTCGGAGAACGCCGACTTCGCCGAGGCGGTCATGGCGGCCGGCATCGTCTGGATCGGCCCGCAGCCGTCCTCAATCCGCGCCATGGGTCTGAAGGACGCGGCCAAGAAGCTGATGATAGAGGCGGGCGTGCCCGTCACCCCCGGCTATCAGGGCGAGGACCAGTCAGTCGAGACCCTGACGGCCGAGGCGGCGCGCATTGGCTTCCCGGTCCTGATCAAGGCGGTCGCCGGCGGCGGTGGCAAGGGCATGAAGAAGGTCGACCGGGCCGAGGATTTCGCCGACGGTCTGGCTTCGGCGCAACGCGAGGGCCAGTCCTCCTTTGGCGACCCGCGCGTCCTGATCGAGAGCTACATCACCCGCCCGCGCCACATCGAGGTGCAGGTCTTCGGCGACAGTCACGGCAATGTCGTCCATCTGCATGAGCGCGACTGCTCGCTGCAGCGCCGACACCAGAAGGTGATCGAGGAGGCGCCCGCGCCGGGCATGGATCAGGCCATGCGCGACGCCGTCACCGCCGCCGCTGTCCGCGCCGCCAAGGCCGTGAACTATCAGGGCGCAGGCACCATCGAGTTCATCGCCGACGCTTCCGACGGGTTGAAGGCCGACCGCATCTGGTTCATGGAAATGAACACCCGGCTTCAGGTCGAGCACCCGGTCACGGAATCCATCACCGGCGTCGATCTGGTCGAATGGCAGTTGCGCGTCGCGGCGGGCGAGCCGATTCCGCTGGCCCAAGCCGACATCCCGATGAAGGGCTGGGCCATGGAGGCCCGCCTCTATGCCGAGGACCCGGCCCACGGCTTCCTGCCGTCCATCGGACGGCTGGATCACTTCGTCATGCCTGATGACATTCGCGTCGATACGGGCGTGGAGCAGGGCGGCGAGGTCAGCCAATTCTATGACCCGATGATCGCCAAGCTGATCGTCCACGCTGACAGCCGCGAAGCCGCAGCCGCCCGACTTGCCAACGCCTGCCGCGAGGTCGAGGTCTGGCCCGTCCGCACCAACGCCGGCTTCCTGGCCCGCTGCCTGGACCATCCGCGCTTCGTCGAGGGCGACGTGGACACCGGCTTTATCGCTGCCGAGGAGGGGGCGTTGATCGCCGCGCCCGTCTCGGCGCAGGCTCTGGCTGGCGCTGCTGGCCTGATCGGCCTTGAGGCGGACGCTGCCGCCTTTGACGTCGAGGACAAGGCGCTGGCTCCGTGGCGGGCGGGCCTGTTCGGCTTCCGCATGAATGGCGCGGCCCAGTCGCGCACGGCCCTGCACCACGGCGACCAGCAGCACGCCGTGACCCTGGCTGGCGAGCCGGGTTGGCACGGCCGTCAGTCGAGCTTTGACGTCGGCGTGGAGGGCGAAACCGCCCGCGTCTATGGTGAGACCGATCTGGTCGTGGTCGACGGCGATGTCGTCACCGCCTTCGCCCCGGACGCCGAGCGGATCGTGGTCTTCGACGACGGCGACGTCATCGAGTTCCGTCGCCGCAAGTCCAGCACCAGCGCTGGCGGCTCCGCCTCCGACGGCGGCCTGCGCGCCCCCATGCCGGGCAAGATCGTCGCCGCGCCCGCCAAGGCCGGCGATGTTGTAACCAAGGGCCAGCCCATCGTCGTTCTGGAAGCCATGAAGATGGAGCACGCCCTGACCGCGCCCTTCGATGGCGTTGTGGCTGAGTTCAACGTCGTCGTCGGCGATCAGGTCACGGACGGCGCGGTTCTGGCCGTGGTGAAGGCGGCGGACGCTACCTAAATCCGCTCATCCCGGCGGACGCCGGGATCCAGTTCTTTGGCCTCATCCACGAGGCCGGGAACGGGGCCGAGCAATTGTCGAGCGTCGCGTGCGGGGCTCTTACTGGGTCCCGGCGTCCGCCGGGATGAGCGGAAGTCGAGGCAGGGTTTCATGCCCCTTCACATGATCAAACTCTGCGTCGGCGTGTCCGAGGTCGAGACGCTGGAGGCGAACGCCGCGCGTTCGGACTGGCGCATCGTCCACACCCGCATGACGCCCAAGCGCGCCGCCGAGATCGAGGACGGCGGCTCGCTCTACTGGGTCATGAAGGGTTCGGTGACCTGCCGTCAGCGCATCCTCGACATCACGACCGTGGGCGAGGGCAAGGAAAGCCGCTGCGAGATCAAGCTGGACAGCCAGGTCATCCGCACCGCGCCCCTGGCCCGGCGACCGTTTCAAGGCTGGCGCTATTTCGAGCCCAAGGACGCGCCGCCGGACCTGTCCGTGGCCGAGGCGACGGACCTGCCCGACGACCTGGCGCGTGAACTACGCGAACTCGGCGCTTGGTGACCCTTTCGTGGCTTTAGGCCGCAAGTGTTGACCTTTGGTCGCCGTCGTGGCCTGTCCCGGCTCCCATGACCAACGCCCTGTTCAGCTTCAAAATCCGCGAAACCCTGTCCGAGCTGCTGAAGCTGGCCTGGCCGGTCGTGCTGGCGCGTCTGGGCATCATGACCATGGGGCTGACCGACGCCATCGTCGTCGGCCACTACGCCAGCCGCGAGCTGGCCTATCACTCCCTGGCCTGGGCGCCGTCGTCGGTCGTGCTGACCACGGCGGTCGGCCTGATGATGGGCGTGCAGGTCATGACCGCCCGCCTGCTGGGCGAGGGCCGCAAGGCCGAGGTTGGAGCCGTGCTGCGCCGCGGGACCGTCTATGCCTTGCAGATCGGCGTCGTCTCGATGATCGCCCTGATCCTGCTGGGGCCGTTGGGGCTGAAGCACATGGGCCTGGAAGATGGGCTGGGCGAGGGCGCGTCGCCTGTGCTGATCATCTTCGCCCTGTCCATGCCCGCCTATCTGATTTCGGTCGCGGCCCAGTTCTTCCTTGAGGGCCTGCATCGGCCCAAGGCCGGCATGGTCGCCATGTGGGTGGCCAATGCCGTCAACCTGGCTTTGAACCTGCTGCTGGTGCCCGACATTTTGGGCCTTGGTCTGGACGGCGCCATCGCCTCGGCCTGGGCGACCTTCGGCGCCCGCATGGCGTTGGCCGTCTTCCTGGTCATCTTCATCCTGCGCCTGCCTGAGGCCAGGGAATGGGGCCTGTTCAACAAGCCCAAGCGCGACAAGGTCGTCGAGCGCGAGCAGATCAAGGTCGGCGTCGGCGCCGGTTCGTCCAACTTCATCGAGGTCGGCGCATTCGCCGCCATGACCGTCTTCGCGGGTCAACTGGGCGCGGCCGAGACCGCCAGCTGGGCCGTCGTCATCAACGTCTCCGCCATCGTCTTCATGGTTCCCATGGGGCTGGGGTCCGCGACCGCCGTGCTGGTGGGCCGCAGCTACGGCAGCGGCGACCGGGCCGGCGTCATGCGCGGGGGTCTGGCCGGCATCGGCGTGGTGACGGTCCTGGCCTTCATCATCGCCATCGGCCTGTGGCTGACCGCGCCTCTGGTGGTCGGCGCCTACACGACCGATCCGGCCATCCTGGCCATCGCGGCCCCGGCCCTGGTGCTGGCGACCCTGTTCTTCGTCGCCGACGCCCAGCAGGTCGTCGCGGCCCAGGCCAACCGTGCGGCGGGCGACGTCGTCTGGCCGACCTTGATGCACCTGCTGTCCTACGGCGTCATTATGATCCCGCTGGGCTGGTGGCTGGCGCACCGGATCGGCGTGGACGGTCTGGTCTGGTCGGTCATCGTGGCCAGCCTGATCTCGGGCGCGCTACTGACCGGGCGCTTCGTGCGGATCGCGCGGCGGCTTCCGGCCTGAGGCGTGACGGCGGGGTGACGCGGGCGTAACGGGCCTCTATATCCGTCTGCTTCCTCCCGCAGACTGGACGACCATGGCCCGCATCCTCATCACCTCGGCGCTGCCCTACATCAACGGCATCAAGCACCTTGGGAATCTGGCCGGGTCCATGTTGCCCGCCGATGTCTGGGCGCGGTTCATGCGCGGGCGCGGCCACGACGTCCTCTATGTCTGCGCCACCGACGAGCACGGCACCCCGGCCGAGCTGGCCGCCGCCGCCGCCGGCCAGGACGTCCGCACCTATTGCGACGAGCAGCATCAGGTCCAGAAGAAGGCCGGCGAAGCCTTCAGCCTGTCCTTCGACGTCTTCGGCCGCAGCTCCAACGCCCCGAACACCCGCCTGACCCAGCACTTCGCCAAGGTGCTGGAAGAGCGCGGCCTGATCGAGGAGCGCGTGGACCGGATGATCTATTCGATCGACGACGCCCGCTTCCTGCCCGACCGCTATGTCGAAGGCACCTGCCCGCACTGCGCCTACGAAAAGGCGCGCGGCGACCAGTGCGACAACTGCGGCCGCCTGCTGGACCCGATGGATCTGATCAATCCCTATTCCTCGGTCTCGGGCAGCCGCAACCTGGAGGTCCGCGACACCCGCCACCTCTATCTGTTGCAAACCAAGGTGGCCGACGACGTGCGCGGGTGGGTCGATGCCCGCTCGCCCCAATGGCAGCCGCTGGCCCGCTCCATCGCCTACAAGCATCTGGACGAAGGCCTGATCGACCGCGGCATCACCCGCGACCTGAAATGGGGCGTGCCGGTCGTCGGTCCCGACGGCGGCCCGCGTCCGGGCATGGAGGGCAAGGTCTTCTACGTCTGGTTCGACGCCCCCATCGAATACATCGGCGCGACCGAGGAATGGGCGGAAGCGACCGGCGGTGACTGGCGCTCGTGGTGGCGTCTGGATGAAGGCGCCGACGATGTCCGCTACGTCCAGTTCATGGGCAAGGACAACGTGGCCTTCCACACCGTCAGCTTCCCCGCCACCATCCTGGGCTCGGGCGAGCCGTGGAAGACGGTCGATCAGCTCAAGGCCTTCAACTGGCTGAACTGGTACGGCGGCAAGTTCTCGACCAGCATGGGCCGGGGCGTCTTCATGGATCAGGCGCTGGAACTGCTGCCCGCCGACTACTGGCGCTGGCACCTGACGGCCTATGGCCCCGAGCACTCCGACGCCGCCTTCACCTGGGAGCAGTTCCAGGCGACGACGAACAAGGACCTGGCCGACGTGCTGGGCAACTTCGTCAACCGCATCGTCAAGTTCACGGAATCCAAGTTCGACGGCGTCGTGCCCGAGGGCGGTGAAGCCGGTCCGCTGGAAGCCAAGCTGGCGACGGACATCAAGGCCGGTCTGGAAACCCTGACCGCCGAGTTCGAGGCCATGGAGTTCCGCAAGGCCGCCCAGGCCGCGCGCGCCCTCTGGGTCATGGGCAACGAGTATCTTCAGGAAGCCGCTCCCTGGACGGCGCTGAAGACCGACCGCGATCGCGCCGCCGTGGTGGTCCGCACCGGCCTGTCCCTGGTGGCCCTGTTCGCGCGCATCACCGTGCCCTTCATGCCCGGCAGCGCCGAGCGCATCGGCGCCACGGTCGGCGCCACCGACCTGTCGTGGCCGGACGCCGACGCCGATCTGCTGACCCTGGTCCCGGCGGGTCAGACGGTCGCCGCGCCCGCCGTCCTGTTCGCCAAGATCGAGGACGCCCAGGTCGCCGAATGGACCGAACGCTTCGGCGGCGCTGAATGAGGCCAGAGCTCGCTTCCTTGTCGGAGACCCAACGTCAGTCGATCCGGGATCGGCTGGCGCGCACCGGGCGCGCGCAGGTCATCGATCTGCTGAGCGGCGACTATGCCGGTCATCTGGCGAGCAGCGCAGCGAACGTGGCGTTCAACACGGTGACGCGCCGGGCCAGCGGTCATGTCGATCTGCCCGCAGCCTGGTTGGCCAGTCTGGAGCCCGCACAAAAGCAAGGGTTGGGCGAGCGCGTGCAAGCCTCGGCGACGGATACGTTTCAGTATCTCTATGACAATCACCCGATCTACGATCTGGATCAGGCGGGGCAGGCGGACGCCGTTTGGTCCGAACTGGTGGCCTTTCTCAATGGCGAGGCGTTTCTGGGCCTGATGCGCGATCTGACAGGCGAGGGGCGGATCACCCTGGCTGATGCCCAGCTGACGCGCTTTCGCCCCGCTCACTTCCTGACCGAGCATGACGACAGCGCGGACGGCAAGCAGCGCTACTTCGCCTATGTCTTGGGGCTTACGCCGCGCTGGCGGATCGACTGGGGCGGTCTTCTGGCTTTCCATGGCGACGACGGCAATGTGGCCGAGGCCTTCACCCCCCGCTTCAATGCGCTGAGTCTGCTGAAGGTGCCGTCGCCGCACTCCGTCACCCAGGTGGCGTTGTCGGCGGGGGCGCACCGCTACTCGGTGACCGGTTGGCTGCGCGGGCGTTGAACCTGATGCAGAATTGAAAAAGGCCCGGATTGCTCCGGGCCTTTCGTCGATTCAGCTGGCGGGCGGCGGAACCGTCTCGCCAGGCGGCGTCCGCTGCTCCCGCGCGCCGGGCAGGCCGGCTGGGGTGGCGTCCTTGCTGCCGGCGCTGGCGTGCTTCATGTGCTTGGCCTGCTCCTCGGGGCTGATGTCGAGGAAGGCGGGGGCCGAGGCGTTGAACTGATCCGCGTGGCCGGTCCGCACGATGACCGAACGTCCGCCGTCCCAGATCATGTGCAGAGCGACGTAGAGGACGATGACCAGACCGACGTAGGCGATCCAGCGATAGCGGTTCAGCAGCTTGGCGATAAAGCTGGCGGCCAGACCCATCAGGGCGATCGACAGGATCAGGCCGAAGACCATGATCCAGGGATGGTCGTGGCTGGCGCCGGCGACGGCCAGCACGTTGTCCAGGCTCATGGTCAGGTCGGCGATCATGATCTGGATCAGGGCGGCGCCGAAGGTCTTGCGCTTCAGGCCCAGCTCCTCAGGGCTGGGGCCGCCGCCGTGCTCGATGGCCAGGGCGCGTTCGATCTCGGCCTCGGCCTCGGCCTGATCGTGCGTCGCCTGCTCGCGCAGTTCGCGCCACATCTTCCAGCACACCCACAACAGCAGGAAGCCGCCCGCCAGCAGCAGGCCGACGATGGCCAGCAGTTGCACGGTGATCAGGGCCAGACCGATGCGCATGACGACGGCGGCGGCCAAGCCGATCAGGATGGCCTTGCGGCGCTGTTCCTGGGGCAGGGCGGCGGCGGCCAGGCCCACGGCCACGGCGTTGTCGCCGGCCAGGACCAGGTCGATCATCAGGACCTTGCCGAGGGCGGTGGCCTGACTGATGAGGTGGGGATCTGATAGGAATTCCATCAGCGCTCTTTAAGCGCCGCTACAGGCTGCGCCAAGACGTCGCAGCTAAAGTCGTCCTCCCGCCGACAAATGCCGACGGGAGGGAGATCTATCAGGCCGACCGCTGGGCGCGGGCGACTTCATACAGGGCGATGGCCGCTGCGTTGGACACGTTCAGGCTTTCGAATCCGCCGGGCATGGGGATCTTGGCCATGACATCGCAATGCTCCGCCACCAGACGACGCACGCCGTCGCCTTCGGAGCCCATGACCAGAACGGTCGGGCGCGAATCAAGCGCCTGTTCCAGCGTCAGCTCCGCCGAACCGTCCAGACCGACGGCGCGCCAGCCCAGATCGGCCAGTTTTTCCAGTGCGCGACTCAGATTCGTCACGCGGGCGCAGGGCAGGCGCTCGGTCGCGCCAGCCGCCGCCTTGGCCAGGGCGCCGGCCAGGGCGGGCGAATGCCGATCCTGCACGACGATTCCCTTGGCCCCGAAGGCCAGGGCCGAGCGGAAGATGGCGCCGACGTTCTGAGTGTCGGTCAGTTGGTCCAACAGGACGATGACGCCGCTGGGATCCTCGGCGATGTCTTCCAGCGAGACGCCTTCCAGTGGCTGAACCTTGAACACCATGCCCTGGTGAACGGCGCCGGCGGGCAGCATTCGGGCCAGAGCGGTCGAATCAATCACCTCGATTCGGTGGCCATTCGCCAGATTTTCCCGTTCGATTTCAGCGGCTCGGTCCTCTGTAACCATCAAACGACCCATCCCGCGGCGGGCTGGATTGGCCAAAGCCGCTAAAACGGGATGGCGGCCCCAGACAAAATTATCCGCATCGGCCTTGCCGCGCGTGCCTTTGGGGGCTGAATCGCCCCCGGAACGGCCTGTTGGCGCAGGCGACCAACCTTTCTCGGGCCGACTTTCCACGCGTTTGTGGAAAGACTGCTTTTTACCGGGTTTCCGGTCGTTGCGTTCTGAAAATGACGACACTATAAGACGGCCTCCGATTTGGGCCCTAGGGCTTCGGGTCAGGCGCTTCCTCTACTGCAGGCGTCGCCGGACACGAAGGCTTTCGCGACAAAATGATCGAAAGATCGTGATGTTGCGTATCCAGACCGGTTTTGAAAATGCGCGCTGGGGGAATGTCCCGAGTGGCAAAGGGGGGGGACTGTAAATCCCCTGCGTAAGCTTCGAAGGTTCGAGTCCTTCTTCCCCCACCACGCGCATTTTTCGAGGCCGAGAGGTACGGGAACCCTGAAAAGGAATCGGGTGCGGAAACGCCGACCTCTCACCGGGTCGGGGCAACGCATTCTTCGCGCGGGTATAGCACAATGGTAGTGCAGCAGCCTTCCAAGCTGAGGATGTCGGTTCGATCCCGTCTACCCGCTCCAGATTTTTGAACTGAGCAGAAGCGCCCCTCCGCTTTGGACCCGGGCCACAGGAGTTTGGCCATGGCCAAGGAAAAGTTCGAACGCACTAAGCCGCACTGCAACATCGGCACGATCGGCCACGTTGACCACGGCAAGACGACGCTGACGGCTGCGATCACGATGACGCTGGCGAAGGCTGGCGGCGGCAAGGCGATGAACTACGCCGACATCGACGCCGCCCCGGAAGAAAAAGCCCGCGGCATCACGATCAACACCTCGCACGTGGAATATGAGACGGCCAACCGTCACTACGCCCACGTCGACTGCCCCGGCCACGCCGACTACGTGAAGAACATGATCACGGGCGCCGCTCAGATGGACGGCGCGATCCTGGTGGTTTCGGCCGCTGACGGCCCGATGCCGCAGACGCGCGAGCACATCCTGCTGGCCCGTCAGGTCGGCGTGCCGGCCCTGGTCGTCTTCATGAACAAGGTTGACCTGGTCGACGACGCCGAGCTGCTCGAGCTGGTCGAAATGGAAGTGCGCGAGCTGCTTTCGTCCTACCAGTTCCCGGGCGACGACATTCCGGTCACCATGGGTTCGGCCAAGGCTGCAACCGACGGCGTGAACCCGGAAATCGGCGAACAGCAAGTCATCAAGCTGATGGAAACGGTTGACGCCTACATTCCGCAGCCGGAACGCCCTGTCGACCTGCCCTTCCTGATGCCGGTCGAAGACGTCTTCTCGATCTCGGGCCGCGGCACCGTGGTCACGGGTCGTATCGAAAAGGGTATCGTCAAGGTCGGCGAAGAAGTCGAAATCGTCGGCATCCGTCCGGTTCAGAAGACGACCTGCACGGGCGTCGAAATGTTCCGCAAGCTGCTGGACCAGGGTCAAGCGGGCGACAACGTCGGCGTTCTGCTGCGCGGCACCAAGCGTGAAGACGTCGAGCGCGGCCAGGTGCTGTGCAAGCCGGGCTCCATCACGCCGCACACCAAGTTCGTGGCTGAAGCCTACATCCTGAACAAGGAAGAAGGCGGCCGTCACACCCCGTTCTTCACGAACTATCGCCCGCAGTTCTACTTCCGCACGACGGACGTGACCGGCATCGTTCACCTGAAGGAAGGCGTTGAGATGATCATGCCCGGCGACAACGCCGAGCTGAACGTCGAACTGATCACCCCGATCGCCATGGATCAGGGCCTGCGCTTCGCCATCCGCGAAGGCGGCCGTACCGTCGGCGCCGGCGTGGTCGCCAAGATCATCGAGTAGTCGATGCATCCGGGTCCCCGGACCCGAACAGTAGGCGTAACGGCCTCTCCTCGGAGACGCCGCAGTATCGAGTAACAGAGCGGCCCCCGGAGCAATCCGGGGGCCGTTTCTGCTTTCTAAAAGTGCGTTCTACGCACAGCCGGAAGCGCCGGAGGGCAGATAAGTTCGGATCGTTTTGGCCTTGCGTTGGAAAATAGTTCCAAAAAATCAATGATATTAACGAAGCTGTGCCGTGGAGGGGCGCATGACTTCCCGTTGCAAAGGGATTCTCATGATTGACATCGACTGGCCGCGCCGTGCGGGTCTGTCCGGAGCGCTGGACGAAGCGGCGATCGTGGCCATCACGGATCGCGCAGGGCAGATTCTTTACTGCAATCAAAAGTTTGCGGATGTCAGCGGCTACAGCTGCGCCGAGTTGATCGGGCAGAACCACAGGCTGGTGAATTCCGGACACCATCCGCGCGAGTTTTTCCAGACCCTGTATCGGACCATCGCCAGCGGCGGGGTCTGGCGCGGCACGATCCAGAACCGCAACAAGAACGGCGAGATGTACTGGGTCGACACGACCATCGTGCCGAACCTGGGCGAGGACGGACGGCCCGAGACCTATACGGCGATCCGCTTCGAGGTTTCGGATCACGTCCGGGCGCTGAAGGCGCTGGAGATCGCGCAGCAGGAGACGCGGCGCGCGGCCCAGGTCCGAGATCGATTCTTCGCCAACATCAGCCACGAAGTGCGCACGCCCCTCAACGCCGTCCTGGGTCTGGCCTCGGCCCTGGCTCACACGTCGCTGACCGATCGCCAGGCGCAGATGTTGTCGCTGATCACCGGCGCTGGCGACGCCCTGCGTCGGGTGCTGGACGACATGCTGGACCTGTCGAAAATGCAGGCGGGAGAGTTCCGTCTGGCCCCGGCGCCGTTCGACCTGCGCGCCGATATCGCAGCCGTGGTCGAGATGCGGGCGGCGACCGCCGAGGAGCGCGACGTGGCGCTGTCAGTGGCGTTTTCAGATGCGGCGACGGGGCGGCTTATGGGCGACGGCGTGCGCATCAGCCAGATCGTGTCCAACCTCGTCTCCAATGCGGTGAAGTTCACGCCGGTCGGCGCTGTGGACGTGAGGGTTGATCTCACCTCCGGCATCGATGGCGATCGCTTGCACATCGAGGTGCAGGACACGGGGATCGGCTTTGATTCCGAGGCGGCGGAACGCCTCTTCAATCCCTTTGTCCAGGCCGACGATACGATTTCGCGTGAGTTCGGGGGCACGGGGCTGGGGCTGTCGATCTGCCGGTCGCTGGCGGAGCTGATGGGGGGCGAGATTTCGGCGCGCTCGGCGCCGGGGGAGGGCAGTCTGTTCACCGTCATCCTGCCGGTTGAACGGCTTGAGGACGAGGCCGGCGGCGACCTGGATGTGGCTTGTGAGGGCGCGGGCCAGGCCCTGCGTATCCTGCTGGTGGAGGACAACGCCGCCAACCAGATGGTCGTTCGCTGCTTGCTGGAGCCGCTGGGTTTCGAGATCGTGGTCGCCGACAATGGCCGGGAAGGCGTGGAGCAGTTCGAGGCCGGCGCCTTCGACATGATCCTGATGGACATGCAGATGCCGGTCATGGACGGGCTGACCGCCATTGGCGTCATTCGCGCGCAGGAGGCGGAGCGGCGGCTGGCTCGGACACCGATCGTCATGCTGACGGCCAATACAACGGACGTGCACCATCAGCGCGCCATGACGGCGGGGGCGGACGCCTTGGTGGCCAAGCCGGTCACGCTGGAGATCCTTCTGAACGGGCTGGACCAGGGGGCGACCGCCGCCGAGGCCTGGACCTCTGAGGCTTGCGCCGCCTGAGGCCTGGACTTGCGGAACCGCGCGCCGTGCCTGACGTTGATTGCCGACGTTAAGGAACAGGTAACCATAAATGCGACGCGCGATCAGGCTAGGACTGTTCATAGGCACCATTATCGGAATGAGCGCCTGCGCGACCGTTCAGGACGGCGCGGGGCCGCCGACGTCGGGCGCCTATGGTTCGGTGGGCGTTGGCCGAACCTGGTGAACCTGTCGGCAGACGCATGAAATACTGGCGCAGCGGGTCGATCAGCCTTACTATTGCTGCGCGGACGCCGGTTGTCGCGCCGCGCCGCGGGTTTCTCCCCTTTCGATGTTGACCATCGCTATCGTCGTCGTGCTGCTGCTTGTGGTGCTGAACGGCCTTTTCGCCATGACCGAACTTGCGGTCGTTTCATCGCGTAAATCCAAGCTGCAGAGTCGTGCCGAGCGCGGAGACCGCGGAGCCCGGGCGGCCCTCAAGCTGTCCGAGGAACCGACGCAGTTCCTGTCGGCGGTTCAGGTCGGCATCACCCTGATCGGGATTCTGGCAGGTGCCTATGGTCAGGCGACCATCGCGGGCGAACTGGACCAAATCCTGGAAGTCGCCTTCCCGGCCTTCGCCGCCTATTCGCAGTTCTTCTCGACGGCCCTGGTGGTCGTGCTGATCACCTATGTCTCGCTGATCGTCGGCGAACTGGTGCCCAAGCGGCTGGCCCTGATCTTCCCTGAAGCCATCGCCTCCAAGATGGCCGCGCCGATCTCGACCATGGCGCTGCTGATGAAGCCCTTCGTCCTGCTGCTGACGGCGTCGACGTCGGGCATCCTCAAGATCATGGGCGTCAAGGACCGCGACGGTTCGGATGTCACCCAGGAGGAGGTCGAGAGCATTCTGGCCGAGGGCACGTCCGCTGGCCTGATCGAGCCTGAAGAGCAGGTGATGATCGAGGAAATCCTGCGTCTGGGCGATCGCCCGGTGCGCGTGGCCATGACCCCGCGCCACGATGTCTTCTGGATCGCCCTGGACGACACCGAGGAAGTGCTGCGCGACGAAATTCGCAGCTGCCCCTATTCTCGTATCGTCGTGGCGCGCGAAAGCGACGTCGATAATCCGTTGGGCGTGGTCCACAAGAAGGACCTGCTGGACGCCCTGCTGACCGACGGCAAGTTCGATATCGAAAAGCTGGTGGCCGAGCCGGCCTTCATCCCGCAGTCGACCTCGGTGCTGAAGGCGCTGGAGATCCTCAAGGGATCGCGAATCCACATGGCCTTCGTCGTCGATGAGTACGGCGCCTTTGAAGGCGTGGTGACGGCGACCGACATTCTGGAAATGATCGCCGGCGACTTCAACGAAAGCCACGACGAAGCCGATGTCTCGATCCGCAAGCGCGAAGACGGCTCATGGGCGGTGGACGGGCAGACGGATCTGGACGAACTGGGTGATGTGCTGGGCGAGGAGTTCGGCGAACACGAGGGCTTCCACACCGTGGCGGGCCTGGTTCTGCACCACCTGTCGCGTCTGCCGCACGAGGGAGAGATCCTGCAACTGGGCCGGTTCGAGGTCGAGGTGATCGACATGGACGACCGCAGGATCGACAAACTGCTGTTCCGGACCTTGATTCCGGGCCATCCACACGGACCGACCGACACTCACTGATCGACCTTTTCAGTCCTGTCCTGAAGCAAGCGCGCATCCGTTCGGCGGATGCGCGCTTTTTCATGGTCAGTTCTTGGGCTTGTCGCCCATGTTGCTCCACACGGCGGCGAAGCCGAGGCCGGCCATGAAGACGAGGAAAGCCGAAACGATAGCGGCGATGGCGGGGACGACGTCTGCGGGCATGGGGTATCTCCTTTGATCCCAGCAAAGCCCTTTGCAGGGGGCTTCGCCTTGATGGAGATCAAAGGCATGCGAGCGGATCAGGCCGCCGAGCGGGCCTTGTGCAGAGACATCAGAACGACGCCGGAGGCCGACAGTCCGGTGACCGTCAGGCGCTGATCGCACAGGGCCAGGGGGGCGGGGCGGTGACTGACCAGGATCAGCCCCTGGCCGGTGCGTTCGAGCCGCGCGGCCAACCGTTGCAACACGCGGGCCTCGGTGGCGGCGTCCAGACCCTCGGTCGGCTCGTCCAGCACCAGCCAGGGTGCAGGGCGAAGATAGGCGCGGGCCAGGCCCAAACGGCGACGCTCGCCGCCCGACAGCCGCGCGCCGTTCTCGCCCAGGGACGCGTTCAGGCCAGAGGGGGCGGTGCGGATGCGATCCGCCAGATCGGCGTCCTCCAGCGCGGCCCACAGGGCGGCGTCGTCAGCGGTCGGCAAGGCGAGTTTCAGGTTCTCGCGCACCGTTCCAGCCAGCAGCACGGCCTGTTGCGGGGCATAGGCGAACAGGGCGCGGGCGGCGTCGGGGGAAAGCCCGGCGACATCCACTTCGCCCATCGTGGTTTCGCCGGGCAGGGGCGAGCGCAGATGCATCAGCCGCTCGATCAGGGTGGTCTTGCCGGCACCGGACGGGCCGGTGACGGCCAGACGCTGAGGCGGGGTCAGGCTGAGGTCAGCGGCGGGCAGGCCGATGATGGGGGCGACGGTCTGGGCGGCGGCCTGGGGCGAGGCTTCCAGCAGATCGCCCAGTCGCTCGATCGCCGCCTTGACCGCGCCGTTGTGGCGGAAGGCGGTCAGCAGGGCGCCCGCGCTCTCGACCGTGGTGACGGCTGCCAGGATCGCCAAGGCGATCAGGGGCGGGGAGGCGGTGGCAGCTGTGGCCATCACGCCGACGATCGCCAGGGCGATCGCGCCCGACTGGGTCAGCATGATCCAGCCGCCCGCGGAGGCCAGGCTCTGGGTTGCACGTTCCAGAACTGCGCCGCGCTCGGTGAGACGATCGACGGCCCAGGGCTTGATGCCATAGGCCTGAAGCTCGGGCGCGGCGGCGGCCAGGGCGGCGAACTCGGTCTTGAGATCGCCGGATGCAGCCTGAACCGCGCGCCCGGCGGGTACAGCCAATCCCTGCGCGACGAGGGCGGCGGCCAACATGCCCAGGGCGCTCGCGGCGGCGATGGCCAATGCGGTCGTCCAGCCGGTCAGCAGGGCCAGGCCTATGCCGGCGACCATGCCGGCGGCGGCGCCCCAGGGCGCGGACAGGCGCACGAAGCGGTTCTGGATCGCGTCCACGTCCTGAACCATGCGCGACGAAGCCTCGCCGCCCGCCAGCGTCAGGGCGCGGGTCACGGGACCGCGCGCGACGCCTTCGAACAGCTGAGGACGGAGCGCGGCCAGGGCCTTGAGCGCGGCGTCGTGGCCGGTGATGCGCTCGCCGTAACGTCCGCCGGTCCGGGCGATGGCCAGAAAGCGGATCAGGGCGCTCGGCACCATGAAGTTGAAGCTGTGCGCCACCAATGGCCCCGCCAGACCGGCCAGGGCCGAGGCGGTGATGAACCAGCCGGACACGCCCAGCAGCAGGACGGCGGCCGCGGACACCAGGGCGGCGCAAACCGAGGCGGCCAGCAGGCGCATGCCCTGACGGCGTTCCTGGGCGCGGATCAGGGTCTTGAGGCGGGCGACGCCGGACGCGTTCAAAACGCTCACAGGCGCACCACGACGTCAGCCAGTTCGGCGACGGCCTCGGAATGGGTGGCGATCAGGGTGGTGCGTCCCTCGGCGGCGGCGCGGATGACGGGCAGCAGGGCGGCCTCGGACGCGGCGTCCAGATTGGCGGTGGGTTCGTCCAGCAGCAGGATCGGCGCGGGCTTGAGGAAGGCGCGAGCCAGGCCCAGCCGCCGCCGCTCGCCGCCCGACAAACCGCCGCCGCGTTCGTCGATGATGCGGTTCAGGTCGCCTGTGAACCCGGCGCGGGTCGCAGCCTCCATGATGCGGTGGGCCGGGGCGGCGCGCCAGGCCAGGGCGATGTTCTCGGCCAGGGTTCCGGGCACGACGACCGGCGCCTGACCGGCCCAGGCGATCCAGGCGGTCAGGTCGGGATGGTCGGACAGCCGAACGTCATGGACCTCGACCTCGCCGCCGCTCAGGGGCGACAGGCCCAGGAACAGGTGGAGCAGGCTGCTCTTGCCCGAACCGCTGGTCCCCAGCAGGGCCACGGTCGCGCCCGGCGCGATCTGCAGATTGAAACCGGTCAGGACAGGCGCGCCCGCCTCATAGGTGATTTCGACGTCGCGGAAGGCGATGACGGGAGCGGTCGTCGGAACCGGCGGTCGGACGGGGGCAGCCTCGGCGGCGTCACTGAGGCGGGCCAGGCTGGGCACGGCGGCCTCGGCGGCTTGCCGGTCGTGATAGGCGGCGGACAGGCGGCGCATCGGTACATAGACTTCCGGAGCGAGCGCCAGCAGGAAGAAGGCGCGCGTCAGGCTCAACTGGTCCGGGGCCGGGAAGGGCAGCAGCTTCAGCAGGTTAAAGCCGCAATAGACGGCGACCAGGGCCACGGCCAGGGCCGAGAAGAACTCCAGAATCGCCGAGGACAGGAAGGCGATCTTCAGCACCTTGCCAGTGCGGACCGCCAGGTTTTCAGAGGCGCGGGCAATGACCGCCGCCTGCTGCGTCTCGGCCTGAAAGGCGAGAATGGCGGGCAGGGCGCGGATGCGGTCGAGGAAGAGGCCGGACAATCGTTCGAGGGCCTGAAACTGACGCCGGCTTTCGGCCCCCGCCGCCATTCCAGTCAGGGCCATGCCGATGACGAAGGGCGCCAAGGTGAAGATCAGAATGCCGGCGGTGAAGGGACTGACCACGGCGGCGGCGGCGATCAGCAGCAGCGGCGTCACGCCCGCCGCCAGACGGGCGGGCAGGAAGCGCGAGACATGGCCGTCCAGCGCCTCGACCCCCTCGACGGTCGCGGTCATGGTTTCGGCGTCGGACAGACGGCCGGAGAAGGCGCCGTTCAGAACTTGACGACGCAGGTCGCCCTTGACTGCACGGGCCGCGCGCGCTCCGACCGCCGTGGCGCACTGGGCCAGGACGCCGCGCGCCAGCAGGGACCCGATCGCCAGCAGGGCGCCGGGGACGGCGTGACTGATTCCTTGCGGCAGGGCGCCCACCGCCAGAGCCAGACCCGCCGCAAATCCGACCGCCGGGATCGCGTCGGCGATGACCAGACCGCTGGCCAGCGCCATCAGGCGTCGCCGGGGCGCCAGCGCCGCCTTCAGCCACTGGGCCTGGGGGGCGGCTGCATCGATCGGCTGGGCCGTCATCGTCTCTCCTGCTCCATGCGCGCGACCAGACATATACGGGCGCGACGGGGGCAATGGGCAAATCGTCCTTGTGACGAAACAGCCTTGGGCGAAACGCCGTCTAGAGCGAGTCGTCCCGTTGGGGCTTTGATCAGGATCAAGGCGCGCCAAACAGCCTTGCTTTAGGTTATAGTAGAACGCCGGTCGACGGGGCTGGCGGTCAGGAGTCTCAGCCCATGATCGACCTGGCGGTCGTAGACCTATCACGCCTTCAGTTCGCACTGACGGCGCTATACCACTTTCTGTTCGTGCCCCTCACGCTGGGCCTCTCCTTCATGCTGGTCATCATGGAGAGCATCTATGTGATGACGCGCAGGCCCATCTGGCGCACCATCACCCGCTTCTGGGGCGTGCTGTTCGGCATCAACTTCGTCCTGGGCGTGGCCACCGGCCTGACCATGGAATTCCAGTTCGGCATGAACTGGTCCTACTACTCCCACTATGTCGGCGACATCTTCGGGGCCCCGCTGGCCATCGAAGGGCTGATGGCCTTCTTCCTGGAAGCGACCTTCGTCGGCCTGATGTTCTTCGGCTGGGACAAGCTGCCGCGCGTCGGGCACCTGTTCGTCACCTTCATGGTGGCGCTGGGCACCAACCTGTCGGCCCTGTGGATCCTGGTCGCCAACGGCTGGATGCAGAACCCGGTCGGCGCCGCCTTCAACCCCGACACCATGCGTATGGAAGTCGTGGACTTCATGGCGGTGATCTTCAATCCGGTGGCCCAGGCCAAGTTCGTCCATACCGTTTCGGCCGGTTACGTCTGCGCCGCCGTGGTCGTGCTGGGCATCTCGGCCTTCTATCTGCTGAAGGGCCAGCACGTCGGGTTCGCCAAGCGGTCGATGACCGTGGCCGCCGCCTTTGGTCTCTTGTCCTCGCTGTCGGTCGTCGTCCTGGGCGATGAGTCGGGCTATGCCCTGACCGACAACCAGAAGATGAAGCTGGCCGCGCTGGAGGCCATGTGGCGTACCGAACCGGCGCCCGCCGGTCTGACCGCCTTCGGCATTCCCAGCATGGAAGACCGCCACACCCACTTCGAGGTCAAGATTCCCTATGTTCTGGGCCTGATCTCGACGCGCAGCATCGACAAGCCGGTGATCGGCATCCTTGAGCTGGTCGCGGTCGCCGAGGACCGCATCGAACGCGGCGTCATCGCCGTCGACGCTCTGGAAAAGGTCAAGGCGGACCACACCGACATGGCCGCGCGCGCTCAGTTTGAAACCGTGCGCAACGACCTGGGCTACGGCCTGCTGCTGAAGCGCTATGTCGCCGATCCGCGTCAGGCCACGCCGGAGCAGATCAAGCAGGCGGCCTGGGATACGGTGCCGAACGTGCCGCTGATGTTCTGGGTCTTCCGCATCATGGCCGGCATCGGCTTCCTGATGATCGGCCTGTTCGCCACGGCCTTTGTCCTGTGCACCCTGCGCAAGCATGAGACGCGCTGGTTCCTGCGGCTGGCGGTGCTGGCCATCCCCCTGCCGTGGATCGCCATCGAATCCGGCTGGCTTCTGGCCGAAGTGGGCCGTCAGCCCTGGGCCGTGGAAGGCGTCCTGCCGACCTTCCTGGGCGCTTCCAGCCTGACCGTGCCGCAACTGTGGACCACCATCATCGGCTTCACCGTCCTGTACGGCGCCCTGGCGGTCATCGAGGTCGGCCTGATCCTTCGGGCGGTCAAGAAGGGTCCCTTCAACCAGCACGACATCGTCGATGAACCTCAGGCGGAAGGCGAACCGGCGGTCGCCTGACCCCGGTCGTTCAAGGAAACAAGAGAGATGGAACTTCCCCTCGACTACACCACGCTCCGCCTGATCTGGTGGGGACTGCTGGGCGTGCTGCTGATCGGCTTCGCCCTGACGGACGGGTTCGACATGGGCGTCGGCGCCCTGCTGCCCTTCGTCGCCAAGACGGATGAAGAGCGCCGCATGGTGATCAACACCGTCGGCGCGACCTGGGAAGGCAACCAGGTCTGGTTCATCGTCGGCGGCGCGGCGATCTTCGCCGCCTGGCCCTTTGTTTACGCCGTCAGCTTCTCCGGCTTCTACCTGGCCATGTTCCTGGTGCTGTCGGCGCTGATCCTGCGGCCGGTCTCGTTCAAGTATCGGTCCAAGCGCCCCGACAAACGCTGGCGCTCCATGTGGGACTGGGGCCTGTTCATCGGCAGCTTCGTCCCGGCCCTGGTGTTCGGCGTCGCCGTCGGCAACGTCATGCTGGGCGCGCCCTTCCGTCTGGATAGCGACCTGCGCTCCTTCTACGAGGGCACGCTGCTGGGCCTGTTCTCGCCCTTCACCCTGATTTGCGGCCTGCTGTCGGTCTGCATGTTGGTGCTGCATGGCGCGGCCTGGCTGTCGATCAAGGGCGAGCAGGGGCCGGTGCTGCACCGCGCCCGCGCCATCGGCACCGTCGCCGGTCTGCTCAGCCTGGTCCTGTTCGCGGTCGGCGGCCTGTTCATCGCCTTCGGCGACATCGGCTTCCGCATCACCGGCGCCCTGGACACGGCGGGCTTCTCCAACCCGCTGCGGACCACGGTCGAGGCCGCGCCCGGCGCCTGGATGGACAACTACGGTCTCTATCCGTGGATGATCATCGCCCCGGTCCTGGGCTTCCTCGGCGCTGCGGCGGGCCTGATCGGCATGTGGCGCCGGTCGCCGGCCCTGGCCTTTGGCGGTTCCTCGGCCTCGGCGGTGGGGATCATCTCGACCGTCGGCCTGTCGATGTTCCCCTTCATCCTGCCCAGCTCGATCAACCCGCAGTCCAGCCTGACGGTGTGGAACGCCTCGTCCAGCCATACGACCCTGTTCATCATGCTGATCGTGGTCGTGGTCTTCATGCCGATCGTGCTGCTCTACACGGCCTGGGTCTACAAGGTGCTGTGGGGCCGGACGAGCACCGCCGCCCTCAAGACCAACCCCGACCTCTACTGATCCCGCGAAAGGAGATCATCCCATGTGGTATTTCGCCTGGATTCTGGGCCTCGGCCTGGCGGTGGCGTTCGGCGTGCTGAACGGCGTCTGGCACGAGTTCCAACTGTTCGACGAAGGGGACGAGGGCCGCTCCGAACCCTGACCCTTCCCGTCGACGACATCAGCCTCTCCGACCTCGGTCGGGGAGGCTTTTTCGTGCGCATTTCCTGAGACTTGCGCTGGATCAAGGCGTCGGATCAGCCTCCGTGCGACGGTGTTTTCGACATCGAAGCCGGACCCTCCCTCGATCCGGCGATTGTCGGGAATGATACCGATGAAGACCGCCGCCGCCCTTCTGGCCGCCGCCAGCGTTCTGACCCTGGCGGGCGCCGCCTCGGCCCAAAACGCCGCCCCCGAGCCTGTAGGCAAAGGCACGCTGATCGTCACCGCCCGCATGACCGGCGTCCTGCCGCAAGCCGACGACGCCATCGTCACCGCCGCCGGCGCCGACAGCGGCCTGAAGGTCGACGTCAGCGACGACTGGATGCCGACCCTGGGCTTCACCTATTTCGTCGCCGACCACTGGGCCGTCGAAGCCATCCTCGGCGCCACCCAGCATGAGGTCCGCGCCAAGGGCGGGGCGACCGACGTGGCCGTTCACGAGACCTGGGTCCTGCCCCCTATCGTGACGCTGCAATACCGCCCGACCCCGAACGCGACGATCAGCCCCTATGTCGGCGCCGGCGTCAGCTACATGGCCTTCTTCGAGGGCAAGGATAAAAACGGTTTCGAGGTCGATCTGGACAACGGCTTCGGCATGGCCTTGCAGGCCGGCGCCGACTGGAACCTGTCGGGGCCATGGACCCTGAACCTCGACGCCAAGAAGGTCTGGTTCGACACGGACGCCAAGATCAACAACGGCGCGCTGAAGAGCAGCGTCAGCCTTGATCCCTGGGTCGTGTCGGTGGGCGTCGGCCGGAAGTTCTGAGGTCAGAGCTTTCGCGTCGATGCGGGGCGGGGGGTGCGGGACGTCAGCCCGCGCCCCCTTCGTCCGTCTGGGCCGCGCCTTCGATCATTTTTCGGCTCAGGCGGCGCCTTCGAGCATTCTTTTCGGTTCAGGCCGCGCCTTCACCCAGGGCCTTCAGCGCCTCGGGATCGGGCAGGGCCACGTCGTTGTTCGGCAGCAGCTGGATCAGGCCCGAGGTCTTGAACTGGGTGAAGACCCGGCTGACCGTCTCGATCGTCAGGCCCAGATAGTCGGCGATGTCGAGGCGGGTCATCGGCAGATGGACCCGGCCTTCCGCGCCGCCCAGCTGCACCTGGCGCGCCGACAGGCGGGTCAGGAAGCTGGCGATCCGCTCGCGCGCCGTCTTGCGGCCCAGCAGCACGATCTGTTCCTGCGCCGCCATCAGCTCGTCGCCGGCCATGGCCACCAGGCGGTGCTCCAGCGCCGGCAGGGCGTTCAGCAGTTGATCGAACTCGCCGCGCCGAAAGCGACAGGCGCTCATCGGCGTCAGGGCCTCGGCGGTGAAGCTGGAAGGCCCGCGCCCGCCCAGACCCAGGAAGTCGCCCTGGAACAGGAAGCCGGTGATCTGACGCCGCCCGTCGGGCAGCAGGCGATACAGCTTCACCGCCCCATCCACGACGTTGAAGACGAAGGGGTTGGGATCGCCCTCATGGAACAGGGCCTGTCCCGGCTGGGCCGTCACCGTTTCGCTGGCGCAGGCCATGCCCTGAAGCTCGTGGCCTTTAAGGTCGGCGCAGACCCCGAGCGGCCGCGCCCCGCAGGTCGAGCAGGGATGGACATCCTCCAGGCGAATTTCGTCAGCTTGGGCCGAAGCGGCGTTATGGGCGGGCATCATCGACTCCAGCGTTCAGCCGCAGTCTAGAGGAACCGGCGTCGCTTGCGAAATAGGGCAGGCTGTCCTAGCCGGCGTCTTCGGCGTAGCGTAGCTTGGCGCTCAGGCGATGCGCCAGCGCCGTTAGTTCGACCGCCAGGCTTTGGCGCACCAGGGGCCGCACGCCCATCTCGCGCACCACAAAGGGGCCGGCCCACAGGGTCTCGCCGTATTCCAGATCCGGCTGCCGCCACCAGCTGACGAAGCCCAACACCCCGCCGCGCTGATTACGGGCGCTGAGGATGCCGCGGCTGTCCGGCGCTGCGCGCCAGTCGCGCAGGAAGACGCGCCACCGATCAGCGTCCAGATCGGGCCGCCACAGCTGGGCGAGGGCGAACTCCGCCGGTGCTTCCGCCTCGGTCAGGGGAACGACGTCCAGACGCGGGGCGTCGGGCATGAGGCGAGGCTCGGTCATGGAACCATTCTGCGCCGCGTCGGCTGAATCGCCTTGATCTGTGTCAAGGTGAGAGCAGCGGTTTGCGCCGCATCTACGGCAGACGGAGAACCAGCCATGACCGATGCAACATCCCGTCCCTTGAACGTCACGCCGATCCACGGCGGCGCGGTGGCCGCCATCCTGAAGCTGCTCGACAGCCAACGGCTGATGACCTTGGCCTGCAATCGTGCGGACGGGCGGCCTCAGGCCAGCACGCTCGGCTATCTGAACGACGGTCTGAACCTCTACTTCGTCACCGCGCGCGACAGCGAGAAGCTGCGCAACATGATTGCTGACCCGCGCGTCGGCGTCGCCATTCGCGGCGAGGCCGGGGAGGGCGAGGCGGTGGGGGTCTCCATCGACGGTCGGGCCGAGGAGGTCACGGACGGCGACGAGGTCCAGCGCCTGAACGACCTGATCATCAAGCGTTCGCCCGACGTCAGCCCCTATGCCCCCGGCGGCGACTCGGTCGCGGTGGTGAAGGTGATTCCCGAACAGGTCGAGGCTGTGGCCGTGGTGGATGGCCGCAGCCGCGCCCAGACCTTCTCGATCGGCGATCCGGACCGCGTCGTGCACGGCCTCAGCTATGAGCCCAGCGCGGTGGCGCGGCTGTTTTGAACAAAGCTGCGCATCTATCGGTGGTTATCGCGAAACGCCCCTTGAAATGCCGTCGGGCGTCAGGCATATGCCCCCCTCTGGCGAGGTTAGCGCCGTCGAGCTTGCTCACGGCGCATTGATCTTTGTCCGGGACACTAGGAGTGTAGCTCAGCTGGTAGAGCATCGGTCTCCAAAACCGAGGGTCGTGGGTTCGAGTCCCTCCGCTCCTGCCATTCCCCCTGTCGCGGTCGCTTGGGAGTTCCCATGTGAGGCGACAGGTTCCAGAGGTAGAAGAGACGTCATATGGCCAAGGCGAAGACCCCCGGCGGTCGCCGCACCGTGGGAAACCAGACCGCAGCCGCCGCATCCGGCGCCGCAACGGTCGCCGTTGACGCGCCTGCACCCAAGAAAAAGACGTCTCCTGCCCAGTTCTTCAGCCAGGTTCGCGCTGAAGCTCGCAAGATCGTCTGGCCCAGCCGCAAGGAGACCTGGATCACCTCGGTGATGGTCTTCATCATGGTCCTGATCGCTTCGGCCTTCTTCTGGATCGTTGATACGGGTCTGGGCTTTGCGTCCCGCTTCATTCTCGGCCTCGGCCAATAAAGGAGACGCGCACATGACTGATGCAGCGCCCAAGCCTGCGGCCAATCCGCGGCACAAATGGTATATCATCAACGCCTATTCGAACTTCGAAAAGAAGGTCGCTGAGCAACTGCGCGAACAGGCGAAGCAGCAGGGCCTTGAAGACAGCTTCTCCGAAATCCTGGTTCCGACCGAGGACGTCGTCGAGATCCGTCGTGGCCGCAAGGTGAACTCGGAGCGCAAATTCTTCCCCGGCTACGTGCTGGTGAAGATGGAGATGACCGACAACACCTATCACCTGGTCAAGAACACGCCGAAGGTCACAGGCTTCCTGGGCGCCGCGGGCGGCACCAAGCCTCTGCCGGTCTCGGAACGTGAAGTTCAGAACATCATCGGTCAGGTGGAAGAGGGCGTCGAGCGTCCGAAGCCCACCATCCATTTCGACATCGGCGAGACCGTCAAGGTCATCGACGGTCCCTTCGCCAGCTTCGACGGTCAGGTCGAGAGCGTCGACGAGGACAACGCCCGCCTGCGCGTGGCCGTGTCCATCTTCGGCCGCCCGACCCCGGTGGATCTGGAATACAACCAGGTCGAAAAGACCGGCGGCTGATCGCTCGATCATCGCCAGAACGACGTGCAGCGGCGGCCTTCGGGTCGCCGTTTTGCGTTTGGGGCCTGATCTGCGCGCAGGTGCGACTGCGCCGATGCCCATGATTTACTGCGATTGGCGGCGACAACCGTCGTTTCGCCAGCCTGGGTCACGCTCCGTGCTAGGCTGGGCGATGGCTGGTCGCCTGATCGGTCGCTGGCGCGAGCCAGGCAGGATTTCAGACGAATTAGACTCTTTAGACTCTGTTTTTTCCGAACGAGGGTTTGAGGCGTCGCATTGGTCCGCCTTCATTTGCCTTCGTGGGGACGTCCTGCTACATGCGCGCCTCCGCCAGAGGGCTTTCGAGTCGTTTGGCGGCAAATCCGTGGGAGGCAGCCATGCCAGACCACGGCTCACCGGCCCCGTCAGTCTCTGTCAGGGTCATCATAGGAGAGACCAATGGCCAAGAAGATTCTCGGCTATATCAAACTGCAAGTTGCGGCCGGTTCGGCCACGCCTTCGCCCCCGATCGGCCCGGCACTGGGTCAGCGCGGCGTGAACATCATGGGCTTCTGCAAGGAGTTCAACGCTCGCACCGAGAAGGTGGCCAAGGGTACGCCCCTGCCGACCGTGATCACGGTCTATCAGGACAAGTCCTTCACCTTCATCACCAAGACCCCGCCGGCCACCTTCTACCTGAAGCAGGCCGCTGGCATTAAGTCGGGCTCCAAGCTGGTTGGTCGTGAGACCGCAGGCAAGGTGACGCAGGCGCAGATCCGCGAGATCGCCGAAGCGAAGATGAAAGACCTGAACGCGAACGACATGGATGCTGCCATGCGCATCATCGAAGGTTCGGCACGCGCCATCGGCATCGAAGTGGTGGAGGGCTAAATCATGGCTAAGCAAACCAAGGCCTTTAAAGCCCGCACCGGTGTCACGCAGGACCTCCTGCCGTTCGCCGACGCCATCAAGCTGGTCAAGGACAACGCCAAGGCCAAGTTCGACGAGTCGATCGAAATCGCCGTCAACCTGGGCGTTGACCCGCGTCACGCCGACCAACAGGTCCGCGGCGTTGTGAACCTGCCGTCGGGCACGGGCCGCGACGTTCGCGTCGCCGTCTTCGCCAAGGACGCCAAGGCTGCTGAAGCCACGGCTGCCGGCGCCGACATCGTGGGCGCAGAAGATCTGTACGAAAAGATCGCTGGCGGCTTCATGGACTTCGACCGCGTTATCGCGTCGCCGGACATGATGGCTCTGGTCGGTCGCCTCGGTAAGGTGCTGGGCCCGCGCGGCCTGATGCCGAACCCGAAGGTCGGCACCGTGACCCCGAACGTGGCGCAAGCCGTCAAGGACGCCAAGAGCGGCGCCGTTGAGTTCCGCGTCGAAAAAGCCGGTATCGCCCACGGCGGCATCGGCAAGGCCTCCTTCGATCAGGCCGCCCTGGAAGCCAACGTCAAGGCTTACGTGGACGCTCTGAACAAGGCCAAGCCGGCCGGCGCCAAGGGCACGTACGTCAAGCGTATCACCCTGTCGTCGACGATGGGCCCGGGCTTCAAGATCGATCCGGCTTCGCTGGCTTAATCTCGGACCTGGTCTGAACTTAGGAAGACCCCGGAGAGCAATCTCCGGGGTTTTTCTTTGCCGGGGGCCTGCCGCGCTGCATGAGGTCGTTAGGCGGGGGCTGGGGCAGGGCGGGCGCTCGAATACCTTGAGGACTAATCCCGGCCTGAAACGATTTCCGTGTTCGGACGACTTGACGGCAGGGGGTGAATTCCGGTCTTGGGGCGCAGCCGCCATGTGCGGCCCTTTCGGAGACGACTGATGCTGCACTGGTTCCAGGCGCTGCTGCCCAAGGAAGACAACTTCTTCCGCCTGTTCGACGCCCACGCCGCCACCCTGGTGAAGGGCGCAGAAGCCCTGCGCGGGATGATGGACGGCGGCGAGGCCACGCCTGGCTGGTGTCAGAAGATCGTTGATCATGAGCATGAGGCCGATGATGTCGCGCGCGAGGTCATGTTCGCGGTGCGCCGCAGCTTCATCACCCCGTTTGACCGCTCCGACATTCGCGGCCTGACCGACTCGCTGGACGACACGATCGACCAGATGCAGAAGACGGCCAAGGTCGTGACCCTGTACGAAATGCGCGAGTTCGCCCCCAAGATGCGCGAGCTGGCCGACATCGCGGTCCAGTGCGGCGCCCTGACGGTTGAGGCGATCTCGCTGCTGCCGGCCATGCGCAAGAATCACGAGCGTCTGAACGAACTGACCGAACAGATCGCCAAGCTCGAAAGCCAGAGCGATACCCTCTACGACGAGGGCATGAAGGCGCTCTATGAGCTGCACCGCCACGACATGACCGGCGGCAATACGCTGTGGTTCATCATCGGCGGCGAGGTCTATGATCACCTCGAGAAGATCATCGACCGCTTCGAGGATGTGGCCAACCGCATCAATGGCGTCCTGGTCGAGCACCTGTAGGGTCCGATGGATCACGCCCTTCTGATTCTGATCTTCCTGATCGGCGTCGCCCTGCTGTTCGACTTCCTGAACGGCCTGCACGACGCGGCCAATTCCATCGCCACCATTGTCGCGACGCGCGTGCTGCCGCCGATCTATGCGGTCGGCTGGGCGGCCTTCTTCAACTTCATCGCCTTCCTCTTCTTCGGCCTGCATGTGGCCGATACGATCGGGCGGGGCATCATTTCGCCCGATGTGATTTCGGATCAGGTCATCTTCGGCGCCCTGATGGGCGCCATCCTGTGGAACATCATCACCTGGCTGGCGGGCATTCCGTCGTCCAGCTCGCACGCCCTGGTCGGCGGCCTGCTGGGGGCGGGCATCGCCAAGGCGGGCACGAGCGCGGTCGTCATCAGCGGCGTGCTGAAGACCGTCGGCGCCATCTTCATGTCGCCGGCCATCGGCTTCCTGCTGGCCCTGCTGCTGGTGCTGATCGTGTCCTGGCTGTTCGCCAAGGCCAATCCCAATTTCGCGGACCGGATTTTCCGCGGCCTGCAGTTTGTCTCCGCCTCGGCCTATTCGCTGGGTCACGGCGGCAATGACGCGCAGAAGACCATGGGGATCATCGCCATCCTGCTGTACTCGCGCGGCATGCTGGGCGGTGAGTTCCACGTGCCCTTCTGGGTGGTCATCACCTGTCAGGCCATGATCGCCCTGGGCACCCTGTTCGGCGGCTGGAAGATCGTCCACACCATGGGCTCGCGCATCACGCGGCTTAGCCCGCAGCAGGGCTTCTGCGCCGAGACGGGCGGGGCCATCACCCTGTTCGCCGCGACCAGCATGGGCATCCCGGTGTCGACCACCCACACCATCACCGGCGCCATCATCGGCGTGGGCGCGGCCAAGCGGGTCTCGGCCGTGCGCTGGAGCATCGCCCGCAGCATCGTCACCGCCTGGTTCATCACCATGCCGGCGGCGGCGGCCATCGGCGCGATCTTCTACTTCCTCGGCGGCCTGTTCCTGACCTGATGACGGGCCCGGCCAGAACAGAGACGTCCGAGACCCGTCAGGTCGCGGCCCTGCCCTGGCGTCAGGGCGAGAACGGCGTGGAGGTGATGATGATCACCTCGCGCGAGACGCGCCGCTGGGTCATCCCCAAGGGCGGCCGCATGGTTGGCAAGACCGACCCCCAGGCGGCGGCTCAGGAAGCCTATGAAGAGGCGGGCATCCAGGGTGAGACCCTGGAAGCGCCCATCGGCCATTTCCGCTATGGCAAGCGGCTAAAGTCGGGCGCGACCCAGGCCTGCGTCGTCGCCGTCTATCCGCTGGAAGTGCTGATCCAACTTGGGGCCTGGCCCGAGGATCTTCAGCGCGAGCGCCGCTGGATGACCCTGACCGAAGCGGCCGAGGCGGTGCATGAGGACGATCTGGCGCAGCTGATCCGCGACTTTGCCCCGGCCTTGCACGCCTTTTGAACCAAATTGGACGACAGGGGCGCGCTTGAGCCGGCCCGCCGTTGCTTTCCCCGCCCAGCCGTGTATAGAGCGCGGCTTCTCGCTAAGGCTTCGGCCGAGGCGGATCCTGTCCGAGAACTTCGGGACGTGGGGGCCACCCGCGTCATAATCGTCCAGAGAGCCCTCTGGCGCCGTGGGGAGATGGGGATGCAAAGACCTTCGTCCAGCCGTTCTCGGCAGGACAGGCCACGCTTCCTTCGGACAATAAGACCGGCCTGAACGCTGTGCAGCAATGCGCGGCGCGATCGCCAAATCCGTCGTCGGGAATTAGCCCGGCGGCGAATACCAAAACTGGAGACCGCAATGGACCGCGCACAAAAAGCCGAGTCGATCGAATCGCTGAAGAGCGTGTTCGCCGACGCGGGCGCCGTGGTCGTGACCCACAACCTGGGTCTGACCGTTGCGGAGATGGAAGACCTGCGTGGTCGCCTTCGTAAAGAAGGCGGCGCGTTCAAGGTGGTGAAGAACCGTCTGGCGCTTAAGGCGCTGGGCGTCGAGGAAGGCAGCGAGTACCACGACCTGTTCAAGGGTCCCGTGGGCATCGCATATGCAGCCGACCCCGTCACCGCTGCGAAGGTCGCGGCTGAATTCGCCAAGGGCAACGACAAGTTCAAGCTCCTCGGCGGTTTCATGGGCGACAAGGTGCTGGACGCCGCGGGCGTCGACGCCCTGTCCAAGCTGCCGTCGCTGGACCAACTGCGTGGCAAGCTGATCGGCCTGCTGCAAGCCCCGGCGACCAAGGTCGCTGGCGTTCTGCAAGCACCCGCCGGCCAACTGGCTCGCGTCTTCAACGCGTACGCGACCAAAGACGCCGCCTAAGCCTCGTCATCTCTGCATATCTCTCTGAACCTCATCCTACCGAAGGAAGACTAAAATGGCTGACCTCGCCAAGATCGTTGAAGAACTGTCGGCTCTGACCGTCCTGGAAGCCGCTGAACTGTCGAAGCTGCTGGAAGACAAGTGGGGCGTTTCGGCTGCCGCACCGGTCGCCGTTGCTGCTGCCGGCGCTGCTGCTCCGGCTGAAGCTGCTGAAGAGCAAACCGAGTTCACCGTCGTCCTGATCGACGGCGGCGACAAGAAGATCAACGTGATCAAGGAAGTCCGCGGCGTCCGTTCGGACCTGGGTCTGAAGGAAGCTAAGGACCTGGTCGAAGGCGCTCCGCAGAACATCGTCGAGAACGTTTCGAAGCAAGTCGCTGAAGAAATGAAGAAGAAGCTGGAAGAAGCCGGCGCCAAGATCCAAATCAAGTAAGATTGGGTCCTGGCCCTCGGTTTCGGCCGAAGGCGGATTTCAGGAACGGGTCGGAGGGAAACCTCCGGCCCGTTTTCTTTTGGGCGTGGCGGATCGTGCTGGGGATTCCCATCTGTGACCTCCACAATCGAAAGGACGCCCTCCCATGAAGATCCTGATGGTCCTGACTTCGCACGACCAACTTGGCGACACCGGCCAGAAGACCGGCTTCTGGCTGGAAGAGTTCGCCGCCCCCTATTACGCCCTGAAAGACGCCGGGGCCGAGATCGTCGTCGCCTCGCCCAAGGGCGGACAGCCGCCGCTGGACCCCAAGAGCGACGCCGAGGACGCCCAGACCGACGACACGCGCCGCTTCAAGGCCGACGCCGAGGCTCAGGCCGCGCTGGCGGCCACGCAGAAGCTGGCCGATGTGAAGGCCGAGGATTTCGATGCTGTCTTCTATCCCGGCGGTCACGGCCCGCTTTGGGATCTGGCCAATGATCCCGTCTCCATCGGCCTGATTCAGGCCTTCGCGGCTGCCGACAAGCCGACGGGCTTCGTCTGCCATGCGCCGGGCGTGCTGAAGGACGTGAAGGGCGCGGACGGCCAGCCGCTGGTCAAGGGGCGGGCGGTCACCGGCTTCACCAATAGCGAGGAAGAAGCCGTGGGCCTGACCCATGTCGTGCCCTTCCTGGTCGAGGACATGCTGACCGCGAACGGCGGGCGCTACAGCAAGGGCGCCGACTGGGCCTCATACGTCGTGACGGACGGGGCTCTGGTCACCGGCCAGAATCCGGCTTCGTCGCGCGAGGCGGCCGAGGCGCTGCTGAAGCTGCTGAAAGCCTAAGCGACAGGCGCATACGAAAACGGCCCGGGAGCGATCCCGGGCCGTTTCTGTTTCTGACGCGGCCTTAGCGACGACGCGGGCTGAGGATGTCGCCGAGGCGGTCCGGCGTGCCAGGGATGCGTTCCAGGCGCGGGTAGCGCAGGCCGTCGTGGTAATCGAAGGCCACGGTGCGGTAGCGGTCGCCGTTCTTGAGCAGGAGCGAGATCGGCTTGTCCGTGCCCTTGGCGGCGGTGACGGCGTCGCGCAGCACCTCGGCCGAGGCGGCGCGGTCGTTGACGGCGACCAGTTCCCAGCCCGGCCCGATGTCGGCCTCGAAGGCGCGGCCGCCCCAACGGATGCCGCTCAGCTTGTTCGACGAGGACAGGGTGAAGCCCAGGGAATACTGGAAGTCGGTCGCCCAGCCGGACTGGATGCGTTTCTCGGCCGCCGTCAGGCTGTCGGTATAGGTCAGGCGGTAGCCGCCGCGCGCCAGACCGTCCAGCGGGGCCTTGGCGCCCGGGCCGTTGGCGTCCAGGCGGGTGCGCAGGAAGCTGGCCCAGTCGTGCGGATGCACGGCGTTCAGCGCCGCGACCACGTCCTCGAAGGTGTAGCCGCGCGGGGCCCAGGAGCCGTCGTCGCCGCCAAAGAAGCCCTTGGCGAAGTCGTCCAGCGATTTCTTGCCGTTGGTGGCTTCACGAATGAGGGTGTCCGCGTCCAGCCAGATCAGCAGGGACTCCCGATAGTAGTCGCCCGTGCCGCGCATCCACGACGAATAGGGATTGCTGGTGCGGTAGCCGAGCAGGTTGTGGTTGTTGACGTCCTGCAGCGGGCGCCACTCGCGGCCGGGCTGGTTGTCGTAGAAGGCGGCGTTCTCGGCCACGGTGACCAGAATGTCGTCCTTGGAGGCCAGGCCCGAGCGGGCGGTCAGCACATCGCCCCAGTATTCCGTCTGGCCCTCATAGACCCACAGCAGGGTGTTCTGGGTCGGGATGTTGTGGTTGGCGGTCAGTTCGTCGGCGGGGCGCTGGCGCTTGCCGTTCCAGGCGTGGACGAACTCGTGCGGCAAGAGGCCGACCGCGCCCATGCTCTTGCCCCAGTTGGTGAAGAAGTCTGTCGGGACCGAGTTCTCGGACGAGCGGTGATGCTCCAGCCCAATGCCGCCCATCTTGGACGTGGCGGCGACCAGGAAGTCGTAGCGGTCATAGGGGCGGGCGCCGAACAGGCGGTCGGTCTGGGTCACCAGGTTCTCGAACCAGGCGATCTGCTCCGGCGTCGGGGCGATGTTCTTGGCTTCGTCGGCGACGATGTTCAGGTGAACCGCCTCGCCGCGCGGGTCGATCTCGATGCGCTGGAAGTGGGCGCCGCCGAACAGGGGGCTGTCGATAAGGGTGTAGAGGTCCGTGGGGCGGAAGGTCGCCACGCCGTTCTCATAGCGCTCGGTGTCCAGAGCCACGCCGTACTTCCAACCTTCCGGCAGGCGGATCGACGGGGCGAAGGTGATGCCGGTCGAGCGGTAGCCGGCGGGGTAGAGGAGCGCCTTCTCCCACTGCAGGTTGACCATTTCGGGGGTCATGACCACGCGCCAGGTCGCGTTGTCGGGCTGGGTCAGCCATTGGAACTCGACCACGATCTCGCTGACGCCCTGGGGCACGTCCACGTGGAAGGCGTTGGGGTCGATGGTGTCGCGCAGCCAGTCGATGCGAGCTCCGCCGCCCGTCACGGTCACGCCCGAAATCAGCTGGATCGGGCCGGTGGCGGCGTGGTTGCCGGGCAGGAACTTGGGATAGAGCAGGACCAGAGGCCCGGCCGTGACCGGGATGGTCTGGCGGACGCGGACGATCTTGCGCTCCACGTCGGTGGCGTCGACCTCATACTTGATGACGCCGGGGTAGGTCTCGGCGGTCGGGGCCGGGATCGGCGGCAGGGCGCGGGGCAGGCCCAGCGGCGTGTTCTGGGGCGTGGGCGAAGCCGGCGCCTGCGGGCCGGTCCAGGCCTGCGGGGCATGAGCCAGAGCGGTCGAAGCGACCGAGGTCAGCAACAGGGCGAGGGCGGCGGCAGGCAGGCGTCGGGTCATCGGGTATCCAGAACTCAGAGGTAATCAGGCGTAAGGCTTGGCAGGCGGCGTCAGCGACGGCGAGGCGACAGGATGTCGCCCAGGCGGTCGGGCGTCCCCTCGATCCGCTCCAGATGCGGGTAGCGCAGGCCGTCGTGGTAGTCGAAGCGGACGGTCTTGAAGACGTCGCCGTTCTTGAGGATCAGCTCGATCGGATCGGTCGAGCCCTTGGCGGCGGTAACGGCCTCCTTGAGCGCGTCGGCCGAGGCGGCGCGACCGGCGACGGCGACGACTTCCCAGCCCGAGGTCAGGCCCTGCTCGAAGGCCGGTCCGCCCCAGACGACCGAGGTGATTGTTCATCATGAAGCCGAGCGAATAGGTGAAGTCGTTACGGCCCAGTTCCTTGTAAAGGGCGCCCATGTAGCCGGACGGCTCCTCCTTGAAGACCAGGCGGTAGCCGCCGCGCTCGATGCCGTCGAGCGGGCCGCGCGAGTTGGGGCCGACCGCGTCCAGACGCTCGCGCAGGAAGGCGGGCCAGTTGTTCGCCTGCACCCCGTTCAGGGTCGATGTCACGGTGTCGAAGGTGTAGGGAGCCGGGTTCCAGTCGCCGTCCTGGGCGCCGAAGAAGGCCTTGGCGAAGTCGTCCAGCGACTTCTTGCCGCCGGTCTGCTCGCGGATCAGGGTGTCGGCGTCCAGCCAGATCAGCGAGCCCTCGCGGTAATAGTCTTCGCTACGCTGATAGGAGCTCCAGGGCTGCGGGCGGCGCTGGCTGATGATGGGGTCGTTGGTGGTATCCTGCATGGCGCGCCACTGGCGGCCCGGGATGTTCTGGAAGCTGGCGGCGGTCATGGCCAGGACGTCCAGCGCCTGTTGCTTGCTCATCAGGCCCGCGCGGGCGGTCAGGACCAGGCCCCAATACTGCGTCTGGCCCTCATAGACCCAGAGCAGGGAGTTCTGCAGCGGCTCATTGAGGTTCGGCGTCATCTGGTCGGCGGGGCGGCGCCACTTGCCGTTCCAGCTGTGGGTGTACTCGTGGCCCAAGAGGTCGCGGTCGGCCAGCGTATCTTCGCGGTCGGTGAAGTACTTGGGATCGACGCTGTTCTCGGACGAGCGCTGGTGCTCCAGGCCGATGCCGCCCAGCTTGTCGGTCACGGCCACCAGGAAGTCGTAGTGGTCGAAGTGGCGGGCCCCGAACAGGCGGTCGGCCTGCTGGACCAGGTTGCGGTGCAGCTGGATATGCTCGTCGGTGGCCTCCAGCATCTTGGCCGTGTCGGCCACGACGTTCATGCGGACGGGCGAGCGACCGCCGGGATCGAGGTCGATCTGGCGGTAGTGCTGGCCGGCGAAGACGGGGCTGTCGGCCAGATGGTCGAGGGTGAGGGGGGCGAAGGTCGCCAGGCCGTTCTCGAAGCTGACGGTGTCGAGGCCCGCGCCGTAGTTCCAGCCGGCGGGCAGTCTCAGGGTCGGCTTGAAGGTGATCTGACGCGAGTAATAGCCGGCCGGATAGAGCAGGGCCTTTTCCCACTGGATGTTCAGCATCTCGGGTGTGACGACGACGCGGCCCTGATTGCCCTCGATCGGGGTGAGCCACTGGAAGGCGACCTCGACCTGGCTGACGCCGGCGGGGACGTCGATCTGATAGGCCCAGGGCTGGACCGTGTTGCGCACCCACTCCAGCCGCTGGCCGTTGGCGGTAAACGTCAGGCCGCCGACGTTGGCGACGGGGCCGGCGGGGCTGTGGTTGCCGGGCAGCCATTGGGGGTAGAGCAGGACCATCGGCCCGGCCTGGGTGACGGGAATGGTCTGGCGCACCTGGACCAGGCGGCGGTCGATGTCGGTGGCGTCCACGTCGATGGTGATGACGCCGGGGTAGGCCACATCCTTGGGGGCTGGGATCGCCGCGAGGGCGACGGGCAGGGCGGGCGTGCCGACCTGGGCCAGGGCGGGCGCGCCCACAGAAATCAGCAGGGCGGCGGCGCTGACGGCCAGGGCGAAACGCTTCATCACAAAACTATCCGGAAACGGCCGCCCCCTCGCGGCCCGATGCCGGGCGCAGACCACAATGTGTCGCACCCTGCGTCAAGGCCGCATGACGAAGCGGTGTCAGCTCGCCGGGTTCACTTCCAGAAGTTCGACGGTGAAGCGCAGGGCGGAGTTGGCCGGGATTTCCGTGCCCATCCACCGCGGGCCGTAGGCCAGGTCGGCGGGGATGACGAACTCATAGGTCTCGCCGGTCCGCATCAGGGCGACGCCCTCGGTCCAGCCCTTGATGACGCGGTTCAGGGGGAAGCTGGCCGGCTCGTTGCGAGAATAGGAGCTGTCGAACTCGCGACCGTCGATGAAGGTCCCGCGGTAGTGGACCTTGACCGTGTCGGTCGCGGTCGGCTGCACGCCATTCTTGTGGGCCTTGCCGACGCGGCGGTACTGCAGGCCCGACGGCGTCGTGGTCCAGCCGTGGCGCTGGCCGTTCCACATCAGGTAGGCGGCCTGGCCGACTTCCCAGTTCTCCTGGGTGGCGGGACCTTGCGGCACGACCTGCGTGGTCGTGGCGGGCGCTGAGGCGCAGGCGGAAAGGGTCAGGGCGAGGGCGGCGAGCGCGGGCAGAATGATGCGGTTCATAACCGCTAGGCTTATCACAAGGCTTGGCGGTGTCGATAAGTGCCTCAACACACCGTCATCCCGGTCGAAGCGGAGCGAAGAGCCGGGACCCAGGCGTTTGATTCTGGCTGGACGGCGCCTGTGTCCGCCATCTGGGTCCTGGGTTCGGCTGCGCCGCCCGGGGATGACGGCGTGCTTTAACTCTTCCGGCGGGCCTTTATTTCGCCGCCGAACGGCGTATATATGCCGCTCCGCAGATTCCATGAATCCCGCGCGAAAGCGCCCAAGCCCGGTTTGTCGCCCTCCGACCGGTGCGCAGGCGCCGTCCCTTTCCCAAGGGACGAGCATATCAGGCGCTCTGATCCTATGCGGATCGAGGGTGAGCGCCGCGAGAATTAATGGTCACGGATCGCCGGATTGGCGGGCCGTGGCTGCTGCATTGACGTCGGGCCTTTACCGGCTCGCGATTGGGAAAACAGAATGGCAAACTCCACTGACGGTCTCGCCCTGGGTAAGATCGCCTCCGCCACCTCGTTCACCGGCAAGAAGCGCATCCGTCACTCGTTCGGGCGCATCCCCGAAGCGGTGAAGATGCCGAACCTGATCGAGGTTCAGCGCGCTTCCTACGAGCAGTTCCTGCAGCGCGAAGTGCGCAGCGGGATCCGCAAGGAGCAGGGCATCGAGGCGGTCTTCAAGTCGGTCTTCCCGATCAAGGACTTCAACGAGCGCGCCGTCCTGGAGTACGTGTCCTACGAGTTCGAGGACCCCAAGTACGACGTCGAAGAATGCATCCAGCGCGACATGACCTATGCCGCGCCGCTGAAGGTCAAGCTGCGCCTGATCGTCTTTGAGACCGAGGAAGAAACGGGCGCCCGTTCGGTCAAGGACATCAAGGAGCAGGACGTCTACATGGGCGATATCCCGCTCATGACGGACAAGGGCACCTTTATCGTCAACGGCACCGAGCGCGTGATCGTCTCGCAGATGCACCGTTCGCCGGGCGTCTTCTTTGACCACGACAAGGGCAAGACCCACTCGTCGGGCAAGCTGCTGTTCGCCGCTCGCGTCATTCCCTACCGCGGTTCGTGGCTCGACTTTGAGTTCGACGCCAAGGACGTGGTCTTCGTCCGTATCGACCGTCGTCGCAAACTGCCGGCCACCAGCTTCCTGCTGGCCCTGGGAATGGACGGCGAGGAAATCCTCAAGACCTTCTACGAGACTGTGCCTTACGAGAAGCGCGGCGAAGGCTGGGTCACGCCCTACAAGCCGGAACGCTGGCGCGGTGTGAAGCCGGAGTTCGACCTGGTCGACGCCGACACCGGCGAAGTGGTCGCCCAGGCCGGTCAGAAGATCAGCGCCCGCGCCGCCAAGAAACTGGCTGACGGCGGTCTGACGTCGCTGTCGCTGGCCGCCGACGCCCTGCTGACCAAGTACCTGGCCGCCGACGCGGTCAACTATGAGACCGGCGAGATCTACGCCGAGGCCGGCGACGAGCTGGACGCCGAGTCGATCGCCCTGCTGGAAGAGCGCGGCTTCACCACCATCGACGTGCTGGACATCGACCATGTCACGGTCGGCGCCTACATGCGCAACACCCTGCGCGTGGACAAGAATACGGGTCGTGAAGACGCCCTGTTCGACATCTATCGCGTCATGCGTCCGGGCGAGCCGCCCACCCCGGAAGCCGCCGAAGCCATGTTCAACTCGCTGTTCTTCGACAGCGAACGCTACGACCTGTCGGCTGTGGGCCGGGTCAAGATGAACATGCGTCTGGAGACCCCCGAGGTTTCCGACGAAATCCGCGTCCTGCAAAAGGACGACGTGCTGAAGGTGCTGCAGATCCTGGTCGGCCTGAAGGACGGCCGCGGCGAGATCGACGACATCGACAACCTGGGCAACCGTCGCGTGCGTTCGGTCGGCGAGCTGCTGGAAAACCAGTACCGCGTCGGTCTGCTGCGGATGGAGCGCGCCATCAAGGAGCGCATGAGTTCGGTCGATATCGACACGGTCATGCCGCACGACCTGATCAACGCCAAACCGGCCGCGGCCGCGGTGCGTGAATTCTTCGGCTCGTCGCAGCTGTCGCAGTTCATGGACCAAACCAACCCGCTGTCGGAGATCACCCACAAGCGCCGCCTTTCGGCGCTTGGCCCGGGCGGTCTGACGCGTGAGCGCGCCGGCTTCGAAGTCCGCGACGTTCACCCGACCCACTATGGCCGCATCTGCCCGATTGAAACGCCGGAAGGCCCGAACATCGGTCTGATCAACTCGCTGGCCACCCACGCGCGCGTCAACAAGTACGGCTTCATTGAAAGCCCCTACCGTCGCGTGAAGGACGGCAAGGCCACGGACGAGGTGGTTTACATCTCGGCCATGGAGGAGGCGAAGCACGTTATCGCCCAGTCCAACATCGAACTGCGCAACGGCGAGATCGTCGAGGACCTGGTCCCCGGCCGGATCAACGGTGAATCCCAGCTGTTGACCAAGGCCGACGTCGACATGATGGACGTGTCGCCGAAACAGGTTGTTTCGGTCGCTGCGGCCCTGATCCCCTTCCTGGAAAACGATGACGCCAACCGCGCACTGATGGGCGCCAACATGCAACGTCAGGCCGTGCCTCTGGTGCAGTCGGATGCGCCGCTGGTCGGCACGGGCATGGAAGCGGTCGTGGCCGTGGACTCCGGCGCTGTCGTGGTCGCCCGCCGTGACGGCGTGGTCGAGCAGATCGACGGCACGCGTATCGTCGTCCGCGCCACGTCGGAATCCGACGCGGGCCGTTCGGGCGTCGACATCTACCGCCTGTCGAAGTTCCAGCGCTCCAACCAGTCGACCTGCATCAACCAGCGCCCGATCGTGCGCGTGGGCGATGAAGTGAAGGCCGGCGACGTCATCGCCGACGGCCCGTCGACGGACCTGGGCGAACTGGCCCTGGGCCGTAACGTCCTGGTCGCCTACATGCCCTGGAACGGCTACAACTTCGAAGACTCCATCCTGATCTCCGAGCGCATCGTGCGCGACGACATCTTCACCTCCATCCACCTCGAAGAGTTCGAAGTGATGGCGCGTGATACGAAGTTGGGCCCGGAAGAAATCACCCGAGACATCCCCAACGTCGGCGAGGAAGCCCTGCGCAACCTCGACGAAGCGGGCATCGTGGCCATCGGCGCCGAAGTCCAGCCGGGCGACATCCTGTGCGGCAAGGTCACGCCGAAGGGCGAAAGCCCCATGACGCCGGAAGAGAAGCTGCTGCGCGCCATCTTCGGCGAGAAGGCTTCGGACGTGCGTGACACCTCGCTGCGCCTGCCGCCCGGCGTCGCCGGCACGGTCGTCGACGTGCGCGTCTTCAACCGTCACGGCGTCGACAAGGACGAGCGCGCCATGGCGATCGAACGCGCCGAAATCGAACGCCTCGGCAAGGACCGCGACGATGAGCTCAAGATCCTTGAGCGCAACGTCTATGGCCGCCTGAAGCCGCTGCTGCTCGGCAAGTCCGCCGTGTCCGGTCCGAAGGGCATGGGCCGCGGCGACGTGACCGAAGAGAAGCTGGCCGAAGTGTCCAAGGGCCTGTGGTGGCAGGTCGCCCTCGACGACGAAAAGGCGATGGGCGAGTTGGAGGCCATGAAGAAGCAGTTCGAGGACGCTCGCAAAGCGCTCGACCGTCGCTTCGAAGACAAGGTCGAGAAGCTGCAGCGCGGCGACGAGCTGCCGCCGGGCGTGATGAAGATGGTCAAGGTCTTCGTGGCCGTGAAGCGCAAGCTTCAGCCGGGCGACAAGATGGCCGGCCGTCACGGCAACAAGGGCGTCATTTCCAAGATCCTGCCGGTCGAGGACATGCCGCACCTGGACGACGGCACCCACGTCGACATCGTTCTGAACCCGCTGGGCGTGCCGTCGCGCATGAACATCGGTCAGATCTTCGAAACCCACCTGGGTTGGGCCGCTGCCGGCCTCGGCAAGCAGATCAAGGGCCTGCTCGACCAGTGGATGGACGGCGGCATGCGTGACGCCCTGGTGTCGCGTCTGACCGAGATCTACGGCGCCGACACCCCGCTGCCGCAGAGCGACGAAGACCTGATCGAACTGGCTCAAAACCTGGCCAAGGGCGTGCCCTTCGCGACCCCGGTCTTCGACGGCGCGCACATCTCGGACATCGAGGACCTGCTGGAATCGGCTGGTCTGGATCGTTCGGGTCAGTCGATCCTGTTCGACGGTCAGACGGGCGAGCAGTTCAAGCGTCCGGTCACGGTCGGCTACGTCTACATGCTGAAGCTGCACCACCTGGTCGACGACAAGATCCACGCCCGCTCCATCGGCCCGTACTCGCTCGTCACCCAGCAGCCGCTGGGCGGTAAGGCGCAGTTCGGCGGACAGCGCTTCGGGGAAATGGAGGTCTGGGCTCTGGAAGCTTACGGCGCCGCCTACACCCTGCAGGAAATGCTGACGGTGAAGTCCGACGACGTGGCTGGTCGTACCAAGGTCTATGAAGCGATCGTCCGCGGCGACGACAGCTTCGAAGCCGGCATTCCCGAGAGCTTCAACGTGCTCATCAAGGAAATGCGCTCGCTGGGCCTGAACGTGGAGCTGGAGAACAGCTGATCGGAAACTGAAGCCCTCTCCCGCCTGGCGGGGGAGGGCGGTCCGACCGCCTCTCCTCTCTGAATGAATTTTCGCGGGGCATTCCCGCAGAAGGAAAAAAGATGAACCAGGAAGTCCTGAACATCTTCAACCCGGTCCCGGTCACGCCGACCTTCGACCAGATCAAGATCGCCCTGGCCTCGCCCGAGAAGATCCGTTCGTGGTCGTTCGGCGAGATCAAGAAGCCGGAAACCATCAACTACCGTACGTTCAAGCCCGAGCGTGACGGCCTGTTCTGCGCCCGTATCTTTGGCCCGACCAAGGACTACGAATGCCTGTGCGGCAAGTACAAGCGCATGAAGTACAAGGGCATCATCTGCGAGAAGTGCGGCGTTGAAGTCACGCTGGCTCGCGTTCGCCGCGAGCGCATGGGTCACATCGACCTGGCCGCCCCGGTCGCCCACATCTGGTTCCTGAAGTCGCTGCCGTCGCGCATTTCGCTGATGCTGGACATGGCGCTGAAGGACGTGGAACGCGTCCTCTACTTCGAAAACTACATCGTCACCGAGCCGGGCCTGACCCCGCTGAAGCAGAACCAGCTGCTGACGGAAGACGAGTTCTATCGCTACCAGGAAGAGTACGGCGACGACGGCTTCACGGCTGAAATCGGCGCTGAGGCCGTCCGCAACCTGCTGATGGGCATCGACCTGCACGCCGAAGCCGAACGCCACCGCGGCGAGCTGGCTGACAGCCCTTCGGAAATGAAGGCCAAGAAGGCGTCCAAGCGCCTGAAGCTGATCGAGGCCTTCCTCGAGTCGGGCAACAAGCCCGAATGGATGATCCTGACGATCGTGCCGGTCATCCCGCCGGAACTGCGTCCGCTGGTGCCGCTGGACGGCGGCCGTTTCGCGACGTCGGACCTGAACGACCTGTATCGCCGGGTCATCAACCGTAACAACCGCCTGAAGCGCCTGATCGAGCTGCGCGCGCCCGACATCATCATCCGCAACGAAAAGCGGATGCTACAGGAGTCGGTCGACGCCCTGTTCGACAACGGTCGTCGTGGCCGCGTGATCACGGGCGCCAACAAGCGTCCGCTGAAGTCGCTGGCCGACATGCTGAAGGGCAAGCAGGGCCGCTTCCGTCAGAACCTTCTGGGCAAGCGCGTCGACTACTCGGGCCGTTCGGTCATCACCGTGGGTCCGGAACTGAAGCTGCACGAGTGCGGCCTGCCGAAGAAGATGGCGCTCGAGCTGTTCAAGCCGTTCATCTATGCGCGTCTGGACGCCAAGGGCCTGTCGGGCACCGTCAAGCAGTCCAAGCGCATGGTCGAGCGTGAGCAGCCGCAGGTCTGGGACATCCTGGAAGAAGTGATCCGGGAACACCCGGTCATGCTGAACCGCGCGCCGACGCTTCACCGTCTGGGCATCCAGGCGTTCGAGCCCAAGCTGATCGAGGGCAAGGCCATCCGCCTGCACCCGCTGGTCTGCACCGCCTTCAACGCCGACTTCGACGGCGACCAGATGGCTGTTCACGTCCCGCTGTCGCTGGAGGCGCAGCTCGAAGCGCGCGTCCTGATGATGTCGACGAACAACATCCTGTCGCCCGCCAACGGCAAGCCGATCATCGTGCCGTCGCAGGACATCGTCCTGGGCCTGTACTACCTGTCGCTGGTCAAGGAAAAGCAGCCCGGCGAAGGCAAGCTGTTCGCCAACATGGGCGAGATCGATGCGGCTCTGGACGCCAAGGTCGTCGGCCTGCACACCAAGATCAAGGCGCGCTGGACCGAGATGAACTCGGCCGGTGAAGTCGTCACCAAGGTCATCGACACCACGCCGGGCCGGATGAAGCTGGGCGCGCTGCTGCCGCATAACGCCAACATCGGCTACAGCCTGCTTGAGAAGAACCTGACCAAGAAGGAAATCGGTAACCTGATCGATCAGGTCTATCGTCACTGCGGTCAGAAGGCGACGGTCATCTTCGCCGACCAGATGATGCAGCTGGGCTTCCGTGAAGCCGCCAAGGCCGGCATTTCCGTGGGTAAGGACGACATCGTCATCCCCGCCAAGAAGGCGCAGATGGTCGCTGAAACCCGGACCCAGGTCGAGGAGTACGAGCAACAGTACGCCGACGGCCTGATCACCAAGGGTGAGAAGTACAACAAGGTCGTCGACGCCTGGTCCAAGGCTACGGACAAGATCGCTGACGAGATGATGGCGGAAATCGCCCAGCCTCGCGTCCTGATCAAGGGACAGGAGCCGGACATCAACTCCGTCTTCATGATGGCCAACTCCGGCGCCCGTGGTTCGCAGGCCCAGATGAAGCAGCTGGGCGGCATGCGCGGCCTGATGGCCAAGCCTTCCGGCGAGATCATCGAGACGCCGATTATCTCGAACTTCAAGGAAGGCCTGACCGTCCTTGAATACTTCAACTCCACCCACGGCGCCCGCAAGGGTCTGGCCGACACCGCGCTGAAGACCGCCAACTCGGGTTACCTGACCCGTCGTCTGGTGGACGTGGCGCAGGACTCGATCGTCACCGAAGAAGACTGCGGCTCGACGCGCGGCATCACGCTGCGCGCCGTGGTCGAAGGCGGCGACGTGCTGGTCTCGCTGGGCCAACGGGTCCTGGGTCGCTATGCGGCCGAGGACATCCGCGAGCCGGGCGGCGACAAGATCCTGTTCCCTGCCGACACCTACCTCGAAGAAGAAGAGGTTGAGGTCATCGACAAGGCCGGCGTTCAGTCGATCAAGGTCCGTTCGGGCCTGACCTGTGAAGCCGACGCGGGCATCTGCGGCATGTGCTATGGTCGTGACCTGGCGCGCGGCACCAACGTCAACATCGGTGAAGCCGTCGGCGTTATCGCGGCTCAGTCGATCGGCGAGCCGGGCACCCAGCTGACGATGCGTACCTTCCACATCGGCGGTACGGCCCAGGTGGCGGAAACCTCGTTCTACGAGGCGACCAACGCCGGTATCGCCAAGATCGTCGGCCCGACCGTCACCGCCGCGCACGGCGACCTGGTGGCCATGAGCCGCAACGTCGTCGTCACCATCGTCGTCGACGGCAAGGACCGCGAGACCCACAAGGTCCCGTACGGCGCCCGCCTGCGCGTCAAGGAAGGCGCGGAGATCAAGAAGAACCAGCGCCTGGCGGAGTGGGACCCCTACACCACCCCGATCCTGACGGAAGTCGGCGGCGTCGTTCGCTTCGAAGACCTGGTCGAGGGCCTGTCCGTCCGCGAAGAAACCGACGAAGCGACGGGCATCGCCCAGCGCGTGGTTTCCGACTGGCGCGCCAGCCCCCGCGGTTCGGACCTGCGTCCGGCCATGGGCGTCACCCTGGGCGACACCTACGCCAAGCTGGCTTCGGGCTCTGACGCCCGTTACCTGCTGCCCGTGGGCGCCGTTCTGTCCGTGTCCAACGGCGACGAGGTCAAGCCGGGCGAGATCATCGCTCGTGTTCCGACCGAGGGCGCCAAGACCCGCGACATCACCGGCGGTCTGCCGCGCGTCGCCGAACTGTTCGAAGCCCGTCGTCCGAAGGACTGCGCCGTCATCGCCGAGATGGATGGCCGCGTTGAGTTCGGTCGCGACTACAAGAACAAGCGCCGCATCAAGATCACGCCCGAGGTCAACGCCGACGGCGAGCAGGGCGAGGCGGTCGAGTTCCTGATCCCGAAGGGCAAGCACATCTCCGTCCACGACGGCGATCTGATCCAGAAGGGCGACTACATCATCGACGGCAACCCGGATCCGCACGACCTGCTGCGCATCCAGGGCGTCGAGGCGCTGGCCGAGTATCTGGTGAACGAAGTGCAGGAGGTTTACCGACTGCAAGGCGTGCCGATCAACGACAAGCACATCGAAGTCATCGTCCGTCAGATGCTGCAGAAGGTCGAAGTTCTGGATTCGGGTGAAACCACCCTGATCCGCGGCGACACCGTCGAAGTGGCCGAAGCCGTTCTGGAAAACGCCAAGGTCGAGAAGCGCGGCGGCCGTCAGGCCATCACGCAGCCCGTTCTGCTGGGCATCACCAAGGCGTCGCTGCAGACCCGCAGCTTCATCTCGGCGGCGTCCTTCCAGGAGACCACCCGCGTCCTCACCGACGCCTCGGTCCACGGCAAGAAGGACATGCTGGAAGGCCTGAAGGAAAACGTCATCGTCGGCCGCCTGATCCCGGCGGGCACGGGCGCTTATCTGCGCTCGCTGCAGAAGCTGGCTAACGAGCGCGACGCGCAGCTGACGCAGGCTCGCGAAGACGCCATCGAGCCGCTGCCGGCCGACCTGGCCCTGGAACTGGAAAAGTCGGACGACTAATCCGTTTCGGAACTGAAGACTGAAGAGGGCGGCGCTGGTGACAGCGCCGCTCTTTTCTTTTGGGCCTACCGCCCTTCGGGCTACTTGAGGCCCCGGTGGGCCTACCGCCGTCGGGGCGGGCGCGCTGACCCCAGCGAGGGCGACGGGCTTGCTGTCAGTCCCCGCCGACCCGCAGGCCGCCGATATTGGCGGAGAGGCCGCTGCTTCGGCGTTCGCCCTCGTTGACGGTGCTGCGGGCGCCCTGGCGCATGTCGACGCCTGTTACGTCCTTGAGGTGAGCGCCGGCGCAGCCTGTGCCGAAGTTCGAGCCGGGGCAGTCGGCCGGGCCGACCACCCCGACGCCGCCGGATAGCGGGCGACGCTGTTGTTCATAGCGTTGCATCTCACGCGCGCCTTCGCGGGCGAAGCGGGCGTCGCGCTGGGCGTTGCCGCTGCCGGTGATGCGGCGCTCGGCGCCTTCGGCGGCGCGGGCGTTGAAGCGTTCGTCGCAAATGTCGCGCTCGCTCTGGGTCAGCATCCCGGTGGACGGGCAACCGGCAGGCGAGGTGCGCAGGGCGCGGGCGTTGCGGCCGGCCTGGCCTTCGGGCGCAACGCGCCAGGCGTCGGCGACGCCGCCGGCAGGCGGCGCTGCGGGGCCGCCTGGGGCCGGCATGGCCATGCGCGGGATCGGTGGGGAAGGGGGGCCGCTCGCGGCCTCGTCCTCATCCTTGTCCTTGGCGGGGCGACGCGCCGGCAGAGCCGGGGCCGGGACGCTGGGTGTGGTCGCGGCCACCGGCGGAGCAGGAGCGGGCGCTGGCGCAACAACCGGAGGCGCCGGCGGCGCGACGACGGGCGCGAGGGCAGGAGTCGTGATCGGGACGACCGCCGGAACGGGGGCAGGGGACAGGGTTTGGGCCGGCTTGGGGGCAGGCGACGGCGCGGGGACAGGGGCGACCTGAATGGAGGGGAGCGATGCCGGCGACGGCGGCGCGGGCGCGGGAACCGCCAGGGGCAAGGGCGGTTGGCTTTCAGGTTCGGGCCTGACGAGGGGCTCGGTCTGCGGCAGGGTTACCGGCTCGACCTGACGGAGAGGCTCGGGCGGCTGAGGCTGGGGGCGCCATTGCGGGGGGCGGGGCGGACGTTCGATCTCCAGCTGGATGATCGGCGGCAGGGGAGGTTCGGCCGGCGGACGGCCCTCGTCGGCGGCCAACAGGATCATCGATCCCAGCACGCCGACGTGCAGCGCCAGCGAAGCGCCCATCATTAGCCCGCGTCGCAATCCAGGACGCGGCCGTCGCGCAGAGGGACGATCCGACGGGTTCAGCACAGCGACGGTCATGGCGACTCCTGCATCGAGGGGATGATGCAAAGACAAGCGTGGCGATATAGGGGCGTGTTTTCGGAGTTTCCGCAACGTTGTTCGTTTCGCCCCGCCGCCCGGATCGGGGTGAATCACTTGACGCGTTCACCCATCCCGCGTACATCGCGCGCACTTTCGAGACGTGGGCGGTTCGCTGTCCATTGAGATCGTGACAATTGAACGGACGGGCTGTGCCCGCCGGAACGCCCAAAGCGCGCGTTCCGGTTTTTTCGTTTGGCTGCTGCGGCTCGCTCGAGACCAACACCCGGGCGGCGTTAAGGCGGCGTCCAAAAGAAGGCTCATGAGGCGCCCCGGCCGAAAGGCACACGCCTCCACATCGAAAAGAGACAAATCGTATGCCTACGATCAACCAGCTGATCCGCAAGCCGCGCAAGCCCAAGCCCACCCGTAACAAGGTCCCGGCTCTGGAAGGTTCGCCCCAGCGCCGCGGCGTTTGCACCCGCGTCTATACGACGACCCCGAAGAAGCCTAACTCGGCTCTGCGTAAGGTCGCCAAGGTCCGTCTGGCCAAGAACGGCCACGAAGCCGTTTGCTACATCCCCGGCGAAGGTCACAACCTGCAAGAGCACTCGGTTGTTCTGATCCGCGGCGGCCGCGTGAAAGACCTTCCCGGCGTGCGTTACCACATCCTGCGCGGCGTGCTCGATACGCAAGGCGTCAAGGACCGCAAGCAGCGTCGTTCGCACTACGGCACCAAGCGTCCGAAGTAAGCGAACCGTTTTCAGGCCTGCTGGTCTGGACCCTCAGAGATTTTCCCGGCGTCTGTCGGGCACTGCAAGGAATAACCTATGTCGCGTCGTCACCGCGCCCAGAAGCGTGAAGTTCTGCCGGATCCCAAGTTCGGCGATCTGATCGTCACCAAGTTCATGAACTACGTCATGTACGAAGGTAAGAAGGCCGTCGCCGAGAACATCGTCTATGGCGCCTTCGATATCCTGGCCGAGAAGAAGAAAGACCACCCTGCGGTCGAAACCTTCCACACGGCTCTCGACAACGTCGCGCCGTCGGTCGAAGTCCGTTCGCGTCGCGTCGGCGGCGCCACCTACCAGGTGCCGGTCGAAGTTCGCCCCGAGCGCCGGCGCGCCCTGGCCATCCGTTGGCTCGTCAACGCTGCGCGCAAGCGCGGTGAAAACACAATGACGGAAAAGCTGGCTGCCGAGCTGCTGGACGCCTCGAACAACCGCGGCACCGCGGTCAAGAAGCGTGAAGACACCCACAAGATGGCCGAAGCCAACCGCGCCTTCAGCCACTACCGCTGGTAAGCGTCTTCAAAGCGCCATGTGGCGCGCTTATCTGAGACTATCCGGCGCGGGCGGTTTGAGCTAAATCGCCCGCGCTGTCTTATCCGATATCACCTTGGGCGCTCGTCGCGTCCGCGAAGCACCCCGAAGGCAACTCCAATGCCCCGCACGCATAAGATTGAAGACTACCGCAACTTCGGCATCATGGCCCACATCGACGCGGGCAAGACGACGACGACCGAGCGGATCCTGTTCTACACCGGCAAGAACCACAAAATGGGCGAGACGCACGATGGCGCGTCCACCATGGACTGGATGGACCAGGAACAAGAACGCGGCATCACCATCACGTCGGCCGCGACGACCGCCTTCTGGAAAGGCAAGCGCCTCAACATCATCGACACCCCCGGCCACGTGGACTTCACCATTGAAGTCGAGCGTTCGCTGCGCGTCCTCGACGGCGCCGTGACGGTTCTGGACGGCAACGCCGGCGTGGAGCCGCAGACGGAAACCGTCTGGCGTCAGGCTGACAAGTACAAGGTCCCGCGGATCGTCTTCGTCAACAAGATGGACAAGATCGGCGCCGACTTCGCCGCTTCGGTGCAGTCGATCCGCGACCGTCTGGGCGCCAAGGCTGTGCCGATTCAACTGCCGATCGGTTCGGAAAACCTGCTGAAGGGCGTGGTCGACCTGGTCGAGATGAAGGCCTACGTCTGGGAAACGGACACCGTCGGCGCCGACGCCGACATCCGTGAAATCCCGGCCGACATGGCTGAAGAGTGCGCTGCGGCCCGTCAGTACCTGATCGACAACGCTGTCGAGCTCGACGACGAAGCCATGGAAGCCTACCTGAGCGGTGAAGAGCCCTCGGTCGAAGTGCTGAAGAAGTGCATCCGTAAGGCTGTTCTGACCGGCGCCTTCTATCCGATCCTGGGCGGCTCGGCCTTCAAGAACAAGGGCGTTCAGCCTCTGCTCGACGCCGTCATCGACTACCTGCCGTCGCCGACCGACATTCCGGCGACCCCGGGCATCGACTTCAAGACGGAAGAGCCGGTCACCCGCAAGGCTTCGGACGACGAGCCCCTGTCGGTTCTGGCGTTCAAGATCATGGACGACCCCTTCGTTGGCTCGCTGACCTTCTGCCGCCTGTACTCGGGCAAGATGGAAACGGGCATGTCGCTGCTGAACTCGTCGCGCGACAAGCGTGAGCGCGTCGGCCGCATGCTGCAGATGCACTCCAACGACCGTCAGGACATCAAGGAAGCCTACGCTGGCGACATCGTCGCCCTGGCCGGCCTGAAGGAAACCCGCACGGGCGACACCCTGTGCGACCCGCTGAAGTCGCCCGTCATCCTTGAGAAGATGGAATTCCCGGCACCCGTGATCGAGATCTCGGTCGAGCCCAAGACCAAGGCCGACCAAGAGAAGCTGGGCGTGGCTCTGGCCAAGCTGGCTTCGGAAGATCCGTCCTTCACCGTTTCGACCGACCACGAGTCGGGCCAGACGATCCTGAAGGGCATGGGTGAACTGCACCTGGACATCAAGATCGACATCCTGCGCCGTACCTACAAGGTCGACGCCACGATCGGCGCGCCGCAGGTGGCCTACCGTGAATCGCTGGGCCGCAAGGTCGACATCGACTACACGCACAAGAAGCAAACCGGCGGTACGGGCCAGTTCGCCCGCGTCATGATCACGTTCGAGCCGGGTGAACCGGGTTCGGGCTTCGTGTTCGAAAACGCCATCGTCGGCGGCGCAGTGCCCAAGGAGTTCATCCCGGGCGTTGAAAAGGGTCTGAACTCCATCAAGGACAACGGCCTGCTGGCTGGCTTCCCGCTGATCGACTTCAAGGCGACCCTGACGGACGGCAAGTACCACGACGTCGACTCCAGCGTGCTGGCGTTCGAAATCGCGGCGCGCGCCGCCTTCCGCGAACTGAAGGAAAAGGGTTCGCCCAAGCTGCTCGAGCCGATCATGGCGGTTGAGGTCGTGACCCCCGAGGAATACCTCGGCTCGGTCATCGGCGACCTGAACGGCCGTCGCGGCATGATCCAGGGTCAAGACATGCGCGGCAACGCCATCGTCATCAACGCCTTCGTCCCGCTGGCGAACATGTTCGGCTACGTGAACACCCTGCGCGGCATGTCGCAAGGCCGCGCCCAGTTCACCATGCAGTACGATCACTACGAGCCGGTGCCGCAACACGTCGCCGACGAAGTGATCAAGAAGTACGCCTAAACCCATTTGTGTCCCGTCGTTCGCGGCGGGCGCACTTGAAACCCGGGCGGTTTGCGCGCAGACCGCCCGCCTTCATCCCCAAACCAATCAGGACCCCCGGTTCGGGGACCCAGGAGCTAGAAAATGGCCAAGGAAAAGTTCGAACGCACTAAGCCGCACTGCAACATCGGCACGATCGGCCACGTTGACCACGGCAAGACGACGCTGACGGCTGCGATCACGATGACGCTGGCGAAGGCTGGCGGCGGCAAGGCGATGAACTACGCCGACATCGACGCCGCCCCGGAAGAAAAAGCCCGCGGCATCACGATCAACACCTCGCACGTGGAATATGAGACGGCCAACCGTCACTACGCCCACGTCGACTGCCCCGGCCACGCCGACTACGTGAAGAACATGATCACGGGCGCCGCTCAGATGGACGGCGCGATCCTGGTGGTTTCGGCCGCTGACGGCCCGATGCCGCAGACGCGCGAGCACATCCTGCTGGCCCGTCAGGTCGGCGTGCCGGCCCTGGTCGTCTTCATGAACAAGGTTGACCTGGTCGACGACGCCGAGCTGCTCGAGCTGGTCGAAATGGAAGTGCGCGAGCTGCTTTCGTCCTACCAGTTCCCGGGCGACGACATTCCGGTCACCATGGGTTCGGCCAAGGCTGCAACCGACGGCGTGAACCCGGAAATCGGCGAACAGCAAGTCATCAAGCTGATGGAAACGGTTGACGCCTACATTCCGCAGCCGGAACGCCCTGTCGACCTGCCCTTCCTGATGCCGGTCGAAGACGTCTTCTCGATCTCGGGCCGCGGCACCGTGGTCACGGGTCGTATCGAAAAGGGTATCGTCAAGGTCGGCGAAGAAGTCGAAATCGTCGGCATCCGTCCGGTTCAGAAGACGACCTGCACGGGCGTCGAAATGTTCCGCAAGCTGCTGGACCAGGGTCAAGCGGGCGACAACGTCGGCGTTCTGCTGCGCGGCACCAAGCGTGAAGACGTCGAGCGCGGCCAGGTGCTGTGCAAGCCGGGCTCCATCACGCCGCACACCAAGTTCGTGGCTGAAGCCTACATCCTGAACAAGGAAGAAGGCGGCCGTCACACCCCGTTCTTCACGAACTATCGCCCGCAGTTCTACTTCCGCACGACGGACGTGACCGGCATCGTTCACCTGAAGGAAGGCGTTGAGATGATCATGCCCGGCGACAACGCCGAGCTGAACGTCGAACTGATCACCCCGATCGCCATGGATCAGGGCCTGCGCTTCGCCATCCGCGAAGGCGGCCGTACCGTCGGCGCCGGCGTGGTCGCCAAGATCATCGAGTAGTCGATGCATCCGGGTCCCCGGACCCGAACAGTAGGCGTAACGGCCTCTCCTCGGAGACGCCGCAGTATCGAGTAACAGAGCGGCCCCCGGAGTAATCCGGGGGCCGTTTTGCCGTCTGGGGCAGGTTCAGTCAGGCATTCGGGCTTCCGGTGGCGGGATCTGTCGCTGTCTGGCCCGAGTTGCTGGAGCCCTTGGCGCCGCTGGGCTCCGTGGCTGGGCGCGGAGGCTGGCCCGCCCGATCCGGCTTCTGGTTCTCGTTTTCGGTTTCACGATTGGCGGGGCGGCGGTCTGGCATGGCGGATCCCTTGTTGAGACACCTACAATGCGCGGGCCGTAGCTCCGCTCCGCTGCCGCGTTCACCATGGCTCTAAACCATGTCGAAATGCCCCGGGCTTAGAGCGGAAAGGCGGAGTGGAACTTGCTTGCCGTTTCGCTCAAAGGGGAGCCCATGTCCGGCGCACTGACTGTTGATAATCGCGATGTAGCGGGCTTGACGGCTGAAGAGCGCGCGCAGTGGTCCGCCTGGGCGGCCGATGATCCTGACCTCGCCAGCCCCTATTTCCGGGTAGAGTTCGCGGAGATCACGGCGCGCGTAAGCCCCGACTGCTCCGTGGCGGTGTTTCGGCGGGACGGCGACGTCGTCGGCTACTTCCCCTACCAGAAGCGAGGCGGAGCCATTCAGCCGATCGGCGCGCCGATGAATGACTATCACGGCGTGATCGCGCCGAGGGGCGAGGCGCCGACCCTGGCGGAAGTCGCCTGTCTGCTGGACGGCCGTCGCTTCAGCGTGAACGGCTGGGTCGGGGCCTCGACCAGGGGCATCAGGAGCGAGAGCTTCCGCACCACTATCCCCGATAACGGCGGCTATGACGCTTGGTATGCCGCCCGCCGTCAGGCCTTCGGCAAATACTTTAAAGACAAGGAGCGGGCGCGGCGCAGCATGGCGGTCGAGTTCGGCTCAGTGGACGTTCAGATCGGTTTGCGTGATCCGGCGCTTCTCGATGAACTGATCGCGTTGAAGCGTGAACAGTATCGGCGGACGGGGCGGCACGATATCTTCGCCTGTAGCTGGACCGGCGACCTGCTGCACGCCCTGATGGCGCACGAACAGGCGGATTTCGGCGCCTCTATGGCGGTGCTGCGGGCCGGCGGTCAGATCGCGGCGATGGAATACTCCCTGCACGCCGGTCGCCGGTTCCATTTCTGGTTCCCGGCCTATGTTCCAAGCCTTGCACGCTGTTCGCCGGGGATCCTGCTGAGCATGGAGACCATTCGGTTGGGGGCGGAGCAGGGCTACCGCGACTTCGACTACGGGTTCGGCGGCGAGGCCTACAAGCGCTACTTCTGCGACACGGTGCAGCCGGTGACCGAAGCCGCCTTCCTGGGGCCAGGGCTGCCGAGCGCCATCGGCGCGGCGACCGACGCCCTGTTGAGCATGGCGGGGGCGGACCGGGCGGAGGAGATTCGCAACAGCCTGCGCCGTCGCTGGAACGTCATCGAGGCGTGTGAAGTCACTGGCGTCGACCGGTTCAAGGGCGCCGCCCTGGCGGCGCGGGCCGCCTTCGCCAAGGCTATGAACCGTACGGCGGCCGCGTCATGATTATGAAAACGAGAGCACCCATGTCTGAACGCGGCACCCGCTATCCCGGCCCCATCACCGAGGCGGCCTTTCATCCGCACAGCCTGATCGCCCAGGGTTTCGCCGAGGACGCCGCCCTGGCGGAGGTGCTGGATCGCTATCCGGCGGAGTTGTTCGACATCAACCTGTACGACTACGACGACGAGGGGCAGGTCTCGCTTCGTACCGGCGCTCGGGGACGGCTGGACGGCGGTCAATTGTTGGAGGCGATCCAGCAGGGCAGGCTATGGGTCAACCTCCGCGGGGTGGAGACGGGCTGGCCTGAGCTCTGGGCGGCGGCCATGGCCGAGTACCGCCAGATCCAGCAGACCTATCCCGGGCTGAAGGCGGTCAAGAACGCCGGCCAGTTGATCCTGTCGTCGCCCAAGGCGCGGGTGCCCTATCACTTCGATGCGGCGGGGGTGGTGCTGTTCCAACTGCGCGGGCGCAAGCGCATCTTCGTCTATCCCGGCGACGAGGCGCACCTGCCAGAGCGGAACATGGAGCAGGTGGTGGCGCGCCAGACGACCGAGGAGTTGCCCTATACCCTGGCCTTTGAGGACGATGCGCGGATCATGGATCTGGAACCGGGGCAGGCCCTGACCTGGCCGCTGTATGCGCCGCACAGGGTCGAGAACCTGGACCGGTTCTGCGTCTCGCTGTCGATGGACTTCCAGACCTGGCCGTCGCGGTTCCGCAACGGGGCGCTCTACACCAATGCTGTGGTGCGCAGTCAAGGCGGCGCACCGCGCTTCACCGACCAGATGGGGCAGGGCGAGCTGGCGCTGCGATGGGCGGCTTCGCTGGCGCTGCGCCGGATGGGCGCGCTGAAGAGCCGGATCGCCCATTTCGAGCGTGACTTCGAACCGGAGGTGGGCGTGACCGACGGCGCACGCGCTCTGGGCGGCTGACCTGAAGGCCATTCCTTACAACGACTTCATGACCTCGATTTAAAATGACTTGAGGGCCGAGCGGGACCACCCTCACCTCAGATCAGGAGAGGGACACCGCCATGAAGATCGCCGTTTACGCCGCAGCCTCCGCCGCCGTCCTGGCTGCATTCGTCGCCGCCCAGCCCGCCGCAGCCCAGGACGCTGAGATCCGCAATGCGGTGGCCCGTGTCATTGTCATCCCCGAGGACCGCGCCGACATCGCAGTCGAGATCACGCCCGGTGCGGCCGATCTGCCGCAACTGACCCTCGAGCGTCGCGGCGGCAAGGTTCGTATCGATGGCGGCCTGGGCCGTCGCCGCAGCGTGATGCAGTTCAGCAGCGACAGCATCCGTGAGTGCAACAACGGTCGGGCTGATGCGCGTCAGCCCGGAGAGGGCGCGACGGTCGAGCTGCGCGGCAAGGGCCGCATCAGGCTGGAGGACGCGCCGTTGATCGTTCTGCGCACGCCGCGCGACGTGGATGTCAGCTCGGGAAGCGGCGTCTATGGTTCAGTGGGGCGCGGGGCGCGCTCGGTTGATCTGGGCGCTGGCGGGTGCGGCAACTGGACCGTGGCCAATGTCGATGGTCGATTGGAGATCGGTGTCGGCGGATCGGGAACGGTTCGGGCTGGCACGTCGCGGTCGCTGGAGGCGTCCGTCGGCGGTTCGGGGTCCATCTTCGCCGGCAGCACGGGCGAACTGGAAGCCAATATCGGCGGGTCAGGCAGCATCGTCGTGGCGAGCGTGAACGGGCAAGCGGATATCTCCATCGGCGGCTCGGGCGACGTGACGGTCCGGGGTGGTCGCGCCTCGTCGCTGGAAGTGGCTGTCGCCGGATCGGGGAATGTTCGCTTTGACGGTACGGCCAGCAGCCTGGACGCCTCGATCGCCGGGTCGGGCGATGTGCGCGTGGCCGAGGTGACCGGACCGGTGTCACGCTCGATCGTGGGTGCGGGCGAGGTGCGCATCGGACGCTGATCCGCCGGCCCTCGCCGCGAGAGAAGGCCCGGGAGCGTGGAACCCCCCGGGCCTTTTTCGTGTCTGGAAAACAGCCGAACGACAACCAAGAAAAAGCCCCGGCGGATGGCTCCGCCGGGGCTTCTCTTTTCCGACCGAGGTCGGAGGTGTCCGCGAGGCTTAGAAGCCGAACGCGGTCGGCAGGCCAGCCAGGGTGCGGCCCAGGTTGGCGCCGGCGCGGTCCAGCGACTGCAGCGTGCCACCGAAGTTGTAGCGAGCGCCGATCATGAAGATGTCGGCGTCGACGTCGACGTTAGCAACGTCGGTCGAGACGCGCTGGTACGTGCCGCTGACGCTGAACGGGCTGTTGGCGAACTGATACTCAGCGCCGGCGCCGTAGGCCCAGGCGTCGACGTCGCCCAGATCGGTGTCGACGTTCGAGTACGAGACGCCGGCGTTCAGGCGGAACGACGGGTTGATGTAGTAGGCGGCGTCGCCGCCGATGGTCCAGGCGTCGCCCATGTCGGCGTCGGTGTAGGACACCAGGCCGGTCAGGGTGGCCGAGGCCAGGTACTTCTGAACTTCAGCGCCAACGGTGAAGGTTTCGTCGTCGCCGATGTCCGACACCGACACGAAGCCGCCAGCGCGCAGGTCGGCGCCGAAGGTCTTGGTCAGGTGGGCGGCGGCGGCGGCCGTGGTGTCGTCGCCGAAGTCGCTGTCAGCGTAGTTGACGGCGCCGTTGACGGTCACGGTCCATTCCGGAGCGACCTTGAAGGCGCCGACGCCGTCCAGGTTAGCGCCGTCGGTCTTGAAGCCTTCGGTGTCGGTGTGGACGTAGGCGATGCCGGCCGAGCCGACAGCGTCTTGAGCGAAGGCCGGAGCGGCGATCAGGGTCGCGGCGGCGACGGAGGCGAGGAAGACGGTTTTCATTGTGATTATCCTTTTTATCGTTCCGCCAAGGTTTGCACCTCGGCGAGACAGCGCAGATAGGCCGCGTTTCGCCGCTTAGCTGTAACGAACTTGTCATGTTTGGGCGGTTTGGGGCCGATGTTGCCTAAGTGTGACGCATTGCGGCATGTTTGCGTCACTACCTGGCGCGGGAATGCGGCGGACCCTTAACGGCGCGGTCATGTGGCCCAGCTTTGGCCTCAGGGGTTAAGGGAAGGGGGCGATCCCGGCGTTGGCGGGGCCCTTATATAGAGTGCAGCGGACCCGGCCGGCCGGCGTTGGCGATATGTCTCAAACCCCCGCGCCGCCACGGTTTGAGCGCTTGACGAAAAAGGAATCGAAGGGCATAAGCACGCTTCTTGTTGGACCGGCTGTGCACTTTCGGGTGCAGACGCGGTTCGCAGGGACGACCTAAGTTACTGTTCTTTGCAGCATTCTTGGGACTTCAATGGCCTTCGCGGTTAGCTGCGTGGGCCAATCGTTTTTGCGGATTTGCGTTCCTTGGGGCTCTGCCCGAGGCTTCGGTCTTTGAAATGGTTCACAGGGACGCGGTTCCGACCGCTTGGGAATAACAACCGATATGGATCAAAGCATCCGCATCAGGCTCAAGGCCTTCGATCATCGCGTCCTCGACTTTTCGACGCGCGAGATCGTTAACACCGCTAAACGCACCGGGGCGACCGTTCGTGGTCCGATCCCGCTGCCGACCCTGATCGAAAAGTTCACCGTGAACCGCTCGCCGCACGTCGATAAGAAGTCGCGCGAGCAGTTTGAAATCCGCACGCACAAACGCGTGCTCGACATCATCGACCCCACCCCGCAAACCGTGGACGCGCTCATGAAGCTCGACCTGTCGGCCGGTGTGGACGTCGAGATCAAGATTTAAGAAGAAAGAGGCGGGATCCGACATGCGTACGGGCGTGATCGCCAAGAAACTGGGAATGACGCGCGTCTTCGCTGAAGACGGCGCACATATTCCGGTCACGGTTCTGCAGCTTGATGGCTGTCAGGTCGTGGGTCAGCGCACTCAAGAGCGGGACGGCTACGTCGCCCTGCAACTGGGCGCCGGAACCAAGAAGGCAAAAAACACCAACAAGGCTCAGCGCGAAGCTTTCGCCAAGGCCGAAGTTGAACCTAAGCACTATGTGACCGAGTTCCGCGTTGACGCGGAAGGTCTGCTGGACGTGGGCGCCGAACTGTCGGCTGAACACTTCCTGGTGGGTCAGAAGGTCGACATCCAGGGCGAAACCATCGGTAAGGGCTTTGCCGGCGCCATGAAGCGCTGGAACTTCGGCGGCCTGCGCGCCTCGCACGGTGTGTCGGTGTCTCACCGTTCGCACGGTTCGACCGGCCAACGCCAAGATCCGGGCAAGACCTTCAAGGGCAAGAAGATGGCTGGCCACTACGGTCAGGAAGTCGTCACCCAGCAGAACCTGACCGTCGTCCGCGTGGACGCCGAGCGTGGCCTGATCCTGATCAAGGGCGCTGTCCCGGGTCACGACGGCAGCTACGTCAAGGTTCGCGACGCCGTTAAGAAGGCTCGCCCGGCTGACGCTCCCTTCCCGGGCGCCGTCAAGTCGGCCAAGGCTGCTCAACCCGCCTCGACCCCGGCTGAAGCGCCGGCCGTTGAAGCGACCGAAGGCGGTGAAGCGTAATGAAACTCTCTGTCATCAAACTCGACGGCAAGGCTGCCGGCGACGTGGAACTGTCGGAAGCCGTCTTCGGCATCTCCGACATCCGCGGCGACCTGCTGGCTCGTTACGTCAACTGGCAACTGGCCAAGCGCCGCGCCGGTACGCACAAGGTTCAAACCCGCAACGAGAACTCTCGTACGGGTAAGAAGATGTACAAGCAAAAGGGCACCGGCGGCGCTCGTCACGGTTCGCGCCGTGCACCGCAGTTCGTTGGTGGTTCGCGCGCCTTTGGTCCGGTCGTTCGCGACCACGGCTACTCGCTGCCGAAGAAGGTCCGCGCCCTGGCTCTGCGTCACGCTCTCAGCTCGAAGGTCAAGGCCGGCGATCTGATCGTCGTCGACACCGTTTCGATCAAGGAAGCCAAGACGGCTTCGCTGCGCGAAACCTTCGGCAAGCTCGGTTGGACCAAGGCTCTGATCATCGCTGGTCCGGAAGTTGAAACCAACTTCGGCCTGGCTGCTCGCAACATCCCGAACATCGACGTGCTGCCGAACGCCGGCCTGAACGTCTATGACATCCTTCGGGCCGACAAACTGGTGCTGACCAAGGCGGCTGTTGAAGCCATCGAGGCGCGCTTCGCTGAGAAGGAAGCCGCATAATGGCCGCCGCTCAACCCACCGCCAAACACTACGACACCATCCTGGCTCCGATCATCACGGAAAAAGCCACGATCCTGTCGGAGCAGAACAAGGTTGTCTTCCGCGTCGCCGGTACGGCGACCAAGGACGAGATCGCTGCTGCGGTCGAAAGCCTGTTCAAAGTCAACGTCCTCAAGGTCAACACCCTGGTTCAAAAGGGCAAGACCAAGCGCTTCCGGGGCATCCTGGGCCGTCGCGTGGACATCAAGAAAGCGATCGTGACGCTGGCCGATGGTCAGTCGATCGACGTCACGACGGGGCTCTAAGAAGATGGCTCTGAAGCATTACAATCCGACGTCGCCGGGCCGCCGCGCCCTGGTGCTGGTCGACCGGTCCGAGCTCCACAAGGGCCGTCCCGAGAAGTCGCTGACCGAAGGCCTGACGAAGTCCGGCGGTCGTGGCGCAGGTGGTCGTATCGCTGTCCGCTTCCGCGGCGGCGGCGCCAAGACCCTGTACCGCAAGATCGACTTCAAGCGTCGCAAGTTCGACGCCATCGGTACGGTCGAGCGTCTGGAATATGACCCGAACCGCACGGCCTTCATCGCTCTGGTGACCTACGCCGACGGCGAGAAGACCTACATCATCGCGCCGCAACGCCTTAAGGCCGGCGACACGGTGATCTCGGGCGAGAAGACCGACGTGAAGCCGGGCAACGCCATGCCGCTCCGTTCGATGCCGGTGGGTACGATCATCCACAACATCGAAATGAAGCCGGGCAAGGGCGCTCAGCTGGCTCGTTCGGCCGGCGCTTACGCTCAGCTGGTGGGTCGCGATCAGGGCTACGCCCAGATCCGTCTTGGCTCGGGCGAACTGCGCATGGTCCTGGACGCCTGCATGGCCACGGTGGGCGCGGTTTCGAACCCCGACCACATGAACCAGAACCTCGGCAAGGCCGGTCGCGTTCGTCACATGGGCTGGCGTCCGCACGTTCGCGGCGTCGCCATGAACCCGATCGACCACCCGCATGGTGGTGGTGAAGGCCGGACCTCTGGTGGTCGTACCCCGGTTACGCCGTGGGGCAAGGACACCAAGGGCACCCGCACCCGCAAGAACAAGGCTACGGATAAGTACATCATCCGTACCCGCCACGTTAAGAAGGCTCGCTAAGAATGGCCCGCTCCTCCTGGAAAGGCCCGTTTGTCGACGGGTATCTGCTCAAGAAGGCCGACGCCGTTCAAACGTCGGGCCGCAAGGATGTGATCAAGACCTGGTCGCGTCGTTCCACCATCCTGCCGCAGTTTGTCGGTTTGACCTTCGGCGTCCACAACGGCCAAAAGCACGTGCCGGTGATGGTCAACGAAGACATGGTCGGCATGAAGTTTGGCGAGTTCGCGCCGACCCGGAACTTCCCGGGTCACGCAGCGGACAAGAAGGCCAAAAGGAAGTAACTGATGGCCAAGTCCAACAACCCCCGCCGCGTCGGCGCCACCGAGGCTCGCGCCAAGCTGGTCAACGTTCGCATCAGCCCTCAAAAGCTGAACCTGGTGGCCGCATCGATCCGCGGTCTGCCGGTTCAGAAGGCGCTGAACGAGCTTGAATTCAGCCGCAAGCGCATCGCCACCGACGTCCGCAAGGTTCTGTATTCGGCCGTTTCGAACGCCGAAAACAACCACAACCTCGACATCGACAACCTGGTTGTCGCCGAGGCCTTCGTGGGCAAGAACCTGGTGATGAAGCGTTTCGCGAGCCGCGCTCGTGGTCGCTCGTCGCGCATCCTGAAACCGTTCAGCGAGATCACGATCGTGGTCCGTGAAGCCGGCGAGGCCGCCTGATGGGACAGAAAATCAATCCGGTCGGTCTGCGCCTCGGCGTAAACCGCACGTGGGACAGCCGTTGGTTCGCCGGCGGCGCCGACTACGCCCGCCTGCTGCACCAGGACCTGAAGCTGCGCACGTGGCTGAAGGAGCGTCTGCTCGCAGCAGGCGTCTCGCGCATCATCATCGAGCGTCCGCACAAGAAGTGCCGCGTGACGATCTACGCCGCCCGTCCGGGCGTCGTGATCGGCAAGAAGGGCGCTGACATCGAGAAGCTCCGCAAGGACATCTCGGCCCGCACTGAAGGCGAAGTTCACCTGAACATCGTCGAAGTCCGCAAGCCGGAAACCGACGCGCAGCTGATCGCTGAAAACATCGCGCAACAGCTGGAGCGCCGTATCGCGTTCCGCCGCGCCATGAAGCGTTCGATGCAGTCGGCCATGCGTCTCGGCGCCAAGGGCGTCCGCATCAACGTCGCCGGTCGTCTGGGCGGCGCTGAAATCGCTCGTATGGAATGGTACCGCGAAGGTCGCGTGCCGCTTCACACCCTGCGTGCCGACATCGACTATGGCTTCTATGAAGCCAAGACGACCTACGGCATCATTGGCGTGAAGGTCTGGGTCTTCAAGGGTGAAGTGCTCGAGCACGATCCCATGGCTCAGGACAAGCGTTGGGCCCTGGAAGCCTCGGGTCCGTCGTCCAACGAAGGCCGTGGCGGCCCCCGCGGTGATCGCGGTCCGCGCCGTGGTCGTGAGGGCTGATAGGTCATGTTGCAACCTAAAAAGACCAAGTACCGCAAGGCCTTCAAGGGCCGCATCCATGGCTCGGCCAAGGGTGGTTTCTCGCTGAACTTCGGCTCCTACGGCCTGAAGACGGTGGAACCCGAGCGTATCACTGCTCGCCAGATCGAAGCGGCTCGCCGCGCGATCACGCGTCAGATGAAGCGTCAGGGCCGCGTCTGGATCCGGGTCTTCCCGGATCTGCCCGTCACGGGCAAGCCGGCTGAAGTCCGGATGGGTAAGGGCAAGGGCGCTGTGGACCATTGGGCCGCACGCTGCCACCCGGGCCGTATCCTGTTCGAAATCGACGGCGTGCCGGACGATGTGGCTCGCGAAGCTCTGCGCCTCGGCGCGGCCAAGCTGCCGGTCCGCACCAAGGTGGTCACCCGCCTTGACGCCGGCATCGCTCATCTTGAGGAAGCGGCATGACCAAGATCGCCGATCTCCGGGGTCAAACCCCCGACCAACTGGCCGACGAGCTGCTGAAGCTCAAGAAGGAACAGTTCAACCTGCGCTTCCAGGCCGCCACCGGTCAGATGGAAAAGACTCACCGCGTTGGTGAAGTCCGCAAAGACATCGCTCGCATCTCCACGCTTCTGCGTGAGAAGCGCGCAGCGGTTTAAGGAAACACCTATGCCCAAACGTATTCTTGAAGGCGTGGTCGTGTCCGACAAGGGCGACAAGACGGTCGTCGTGAAGGTCGAGCGCACTCTGCTGCACCCGGTCCTGAAAAAGATCGTCCGTCTGTCCAAGAAGTACCACGCTCACGATGAGGGCAACGCCCTCAAAGTCGGCGACGTCGCACGCATCGTCGAGTGCGCTCCCAAGTCCAAGCTGAAGCGTTGGGAAGTCATTTCCACCGCCTCGGCTTCGTAAAGAGAAGGATCGGATCCTATGATCCAGATGCAAACTAACCTGGAGGTCGCCGATAACTCGGGCGCCCGCCGGGTCATGTGCATCAAGGTGTTGGGCGGCTCGAAGCGCCGCTACGCCTCGGTGGGTGACGTTATCGTCGCCTCGGTGAAGGAAGCTATTCCTCGCGGCCGCGTGAAGAAGGGCGACGTTGTTCGCGCTATCGTCGTGCGCACCGCCAAGGACATCCAGCGCAAGGACGGCTCGGTCATTCGTTTTGACAAGTCGGCCGCCGTCATCGTCAACAAACAAAACGAGCCGGTCGGCACGCGGATCTTTGGCCCTGTTCCTCGCGAACTGCGCGCCAAGAACCACATGAAGATTATCTCGCTGGCTCCGGAGGTCCTGTAATATGGCCGCCAAGATCAAGAAGGGCGACAAAGTCATCGTCCTGGCCGGCAAGGACAAGGGACGCACCGGTCAGGTGCTGAAGGTTCTGCCGACCGAAAATCGCGTCCTCGTGCAAGGCGTCAACATGGTTCAGCGCCACACGCGCCCGAGCCAGGCTGACCCGCAAGGGGGCATCAAGCACAAAGAAGCCTCGCTTCACCTGTCGAACGTCGCAGTCGCCGACGCCAACGGCAAGGCGACCCGCGTTGGCTTCAAGGTCGAAGGCGACGCCAAGGTTCGCTTCGCCAAGACCACGGGAGACGTCATCTAATGGCTGACACCAAGTACACGCCGCGTCTCAAGGCCGAGTATCAGGACCGCATCCGCGCCGTCCTGAAAGAGCAGTTCGGTTACACCAACGAGATGCAGATCCCCAAGCTGGACAAGATCGTCCTGAACATGGGTATCGGTGAAGCTGTCGCTGACTCCAAGAAGGCCAACACGGCTCTCAAGGACCTGACGGCTATCGCCGGCCAGAAGGCCGTCGCCACCAAGGCTCGTAACTCCATCGCCGGCTTCAAGCTGCGCGAAGGCATGGTCATCGGCGGCAAGGTTACGCTGCGCGGCGCCCAGATGTACGAATTCCTGGACCGGTTCATCACGATCGCGCTGCCGCGCGTGAAGGATTTCCGTGGCCTGAAGGGTACCTCGTTCGACGGTCGCGGCAACTACGCCACGGGTCTGAAGGAGCACATCGTGTTCCCGGAGATCAACTACGACCAGATCGACCAGATGTGGGGCATGGACATCGTTGTCTGCACCACGGCCAAGACCGATGCGGAAGCCAAGGCTCTCCTCACCGAGTTCAAGTTCCCGTTCGTGAAGAACTGAGCGGGAAGGGAAGAGAACAATGGCTAAGAAAAGCGCCGTAAACCGTAACGAAGCCGTCAAGGCTCTGGTTGCGAAGTATGCCGCAAAGCGGGCTGCCCTCAAGGCGACCGCCAACGACGAAAGCCTGCCGCTGGAAGAGCGTTTCGACGCTCGTCTGAAGCTGGCTGAGCTGCCGCGCAACTCGGCTCCGTCGCGCATCCGCAACCGCTGCGAAGTGACGGGCCGTCCGCGGGCCTTCTACCGCAAGCTGAAGATGAGCCGGATCGCCATGCGCGAGCTGGGCAACCTGGGGCAAATCCCCGGCCTGACCAAGTCGAGCTGGTAAGGGGAGCGAACAGATATGATGATCAACGATCCCCTGAGCGACATGATCGCTCGCATCAAGAACGCTGCGACTCGCAAGCGTTCCAAGGTGCTGACCCCGGCCTCCCGTCTGCGCCAGCGCGTCCTCGACGTGCTGCAGGACGAAGGCTACATCCGCGGCTATTCGCTGGTTCAAAACCCCGGCGAGTTCCCGCAGTTCGAGATCGAGCTGAAGTACTTCGACGGCCAGCCGGTGATCGCTGAGATCGCCCGCGTGTCGAAGCCTGGCCGCCGCGTTTACTCGGCCATCACCGACCTGAAGCCGATCAAGAACGGCCTCGGCATCTCGATCCTTTCGACTTCGAAGGGCGTCATGTCTGACGCCAACGCCCGCGACGCAAACGTCGGCGGCGAAGTCCTCTGCAGGGTCTACTGATATGTCCCGTATTGGCAAGAAAACCGTTGCTCTGCCGAAGGGCGTGACTGTCACGCTCAACGGTCAGACCGTCTCGGTCAAGGGTCCGAAGGGCGAGAGCTCCTGGACCGTGGCCGACGAGATCGAAGTCACCCAGGGCGAAGAGGGTCTGACCCTCGCGCCGCGTATGGACACGCCTCGCGCTCGCGCGATGTGGGGTCTGTCGCGCACCCTGGTCGACAACATGGTTGTTGGCGTCACCGAGGGCTTCGAAAAGACCTTGGAACTGGTCGGCGTGGGTTACCGCGCCGCCCTGAAGGGCCAGGCTCTGTCGCTGCAACTCGGCTTCTCGCATGAAGTCGACATCGCGCCGCCGGCCGGTATCACCTTCGTCGTGCCGAAGCAGACCGAGATCAAGATCCAGGGTTCTGACAAGCAAGTCGTTGGCGAAATCGCCGCCGTGATCCGCAAGCTGCGTCCGCCGGAGCCCTACAAGGGCAAGGGCGTGCGTTATTCGGGCGAGAAGGTCCGGCGCAAGGAAGGCAAGAAGAAGTAAGTCATGGCTCTTTCTCTGCAACAACAAGCCAAGCGCCGCGCCGAACGCAACCGTCGTCGCCTCAAGGCTGTGTCCAACGGCCGTCTGCGTCTGTCGGTCTTCCGTTCGGACAAGAACATCTCGGTTCAGATCATCGACGACGCCCAGGGCGTCACGGTGGCCGCCGCCTCGTCGCTGGAAGGCGGCAAGGGCTCCAAGGGTTCGGACGTCGCCGCAGCTGCTGCTATTGGCAAGCTGATCGCCGAGCGCGCCATCGAGAAGGGCGTCACCGACGTCGTTTTCGACCGCGGTGGCTACATCTATCACGGCCGCGTCAAGGCGCTGGCGGAGGCCGCGCGTGAAGCCGGCCTGAACTTCTAAGGGATCGAGAAGCATGGCTCGTGAACCCCAGCGCGGCGGCGGCGGCAACGACCGCAACCGTCGTGACAACCGCAACGCTCCTGCTGTCGACGGCCCGGATTCGGACATCGTCGAAAAGCTGGTGCACATCAACCGCGTCGCCGCCACCGTTAAGGGCGGACGTCGTTTCTCGTTCGCAGCCCTGATGGTTGTGGGCGACGGCAAGGGCCGGGTCGGCTTCGGTCATGGCAAGGCGCGTGAAGTGCCGGAAGCCATCCGCAAGGCGACTGAAGAAGCCAAGAAGACCATGATCCGCGTGCCTCTTCGTGAGAACCGCACCCTGCACCACGACGGCAACGGCCGTTGGGGCGCCGGCAAGATCATGATGCGCGCTGCCCCTCCCGGCACGGGCGTCATCGCCGGCGGTCCGATGCGTGCGGTCCTCGAAACCCTCGGCGTCCAGGATGTCGTCGGCAAGTCGACCGGCTCGTCGAACCCGTACAACATGATCCGCGCGACCTTCGAAGCTCTGAAGGTTCAATCGTCGCCGCGTCAGGTTGCTGCTAAGCGTGGCAAGAAGGTCGCTGACCTGATGGGCCGCCGCAACGACGGCGCTTCGGCGCCTGAAGCTGTCGAGGGCTGATAGACATGGCGAAGAACGAAAAAGCCACCGTCACGGTCCGCCAGACGGCCAGCCCGATCCGCCGCAAGGCTGATCAGCGCGCCACTCTGTTGGGCCTGGGTCTGAACCGCATCGGCCGCGAGTCGACGCTGGAGGACACCCCCTCGGTCCGTGGGATGATCGCCAAGGTCGCCCACATGGTCGAAGTGGTCGAAAAATAAGCAGATGCGCCCTTCCTCGTTCGCGGGGGAGGGCGTTTCTCTTTTGAAGAAGCATCTTGCGATGCTGCGTCGGGCCGCCTAGAAGCGGCCCTTCAATTTATCCAACGCCGAGTCAGGTGCGATCGCTCTGATCGACCTGGCGCTAGCACCCGAAAGGATCAGGCATATGAAACTGAACGAAATTCGCGACAACGAAGGCGCCCACAAAAAGCGCATGCGCGTCGGCCGCGGCCCGGGTTCGGGCAAGGGCAAGACGGCTGGTCGCGGCGTCAAGGGGCAGAAGTCGCGTTCGGGCGTCGCCATCGGCGGCTTCGAAGGCGGTCAAATGCCGCTGTACATGCGTATGCCCAAGCGCGGCTTCAACAACGCCAACGCTCTGAAGCTGGCCGAAGTGAACCTGTGGCGCGTGCAGGACGCCATCGACGCCGGCAAGCTGGACGCCAAGGCTGAGATCAACGGCGCCGCCCTGGTGGCCGCCGGCGTGATCCGTCGCGTCAAGGACGGCGTGCGCGTCCTGGGCGAAGGCGAACTGAAGGCCAAGCTGAACCTGGTCGTGTGGTCGGCCTCGGCCGGCGCCATCAAGTCCATCGAAGCCGCTGGCGGTTCGGTCGAGCAACAGCGCATCGCCGCTGAAGCAAAGGCCGCTGCTCGCGTTGCCAAGCGCGAAGCCGCCAAGGGCAAGGTTCCGCCGGCGAAGACCCCGCTGGGCGACGCCAACAAGGTCTCGGCCCGCGCCAAGCGCGCCGCTGCCAAGGCCTAAATCGATATCGTCATCCCGTGCGAGCGCTGCTGATGCGGCGTTCGCCGGGATTGTCCGCACCGGGATGACGAAATTCATGAAAGCGGCCCTCGCAAGACGGCCGCTTTCCGCCTATCTGACGACGGGCATAGTCGTGGGGACCGCCTAATGGCTTCGGCCGCTGAACAACTCGCCGCCAATATGAACATGGGCTCGTTCGCGAAAGCGACCGAGCTGCACAAACGCCTGCTGTTCACGCTGGGCGCGCTGCTGGTCTATCGGATCGGCACCTATGTTCCGATTCCGGGCATTAATTCCGAGGCCTTCCTGGCCTTCTTCCAGAACCCTGATGGCCAGCGCGGCATCCTGGACATGTTCAACATGTTCTCGGGCGGCGCGGTCGAGCGTATGGCCGTCTTCGCGTTGAACGTGATGCCATACATCTCGGCCTCGATCATCGTGCAACTGATGGGCGCGGTTTACCCGCCCTGGGAGAAGCTGAAGAAGGAAGGCGGCGAAAGCGGCCGCAAGCAGCTGAACCAGTACACCCGTTACCTGACGGTGTTCCTGGCTCTGGCCCAGTCCTTCGGCATCGCCGCCGGCCTGAACGCACAGGCCGGTCTGATCGACCAGCCGGGCGTCTTCTTCATCATTTCGACGGTCACGACCCTGACCGGCGGCACCATGTTCCTGATGTGGCTGGGTGAGCAGGTGACGGCGCGCGGCGTCGGCAACGGCATCTCGCTGATCATCTTCGCCGGCATCGTGGCGGTCCTGCCGTCCACCGTGGCGCGCCTGCTGGGCCTGGCTCAGCAAGGTCAGATGTCGGTCTTCGCCCTGCTGTTCATCGCCGTTCTGGCTGTGGCCACCATCGTCTTCATCGTCTTCATGGAGCGCGCCCAGCGCCGCCTTCTGATCCAGTATCCGAAGCGCCAGGAAGGCAACCGCATGACGGGCGGCGAACGCTCCTTCCTGCCGCTGAAGGTGAACACCGCCGGCGTCATTCCCGCCATCTTCGCCTCGTCGCTGCTGATGCTGCCGACGACGGTGGCCACCTTCACGGCTCAGGCCAACCTGCCCGAGTGGATGAGCTGGCTGCCGCTGGTGACGGCGCAGCTGACGCACGGTCAGCCGCTGTTCATGATCCTGTATGCGGTCCTGATCGTCTTCTTCTGCTTCTTCTACACCTCGATCACCTTCAATCCCGAGGACACGGCGGAGAACCTGCGCAAGTACGGCGGCTTCCTGCCGGGCATCCGTCCGGGCAAGCGCACGGCCGAGTATCTGGACTATGTCCTGACGCGTCTGACGGTGATCGGCGCCGCCTACATCACCGCGGTCTGCCTGCTGCCCGAGTTCCTGGTCAGCAGCATGGGCAACAGCCTCTACTTCGGCGGCACGTCGATCCTGATCGTCGTTTCGGTGACGATGGATACGGTGGCCCAGATCCAGTCCCAACTGCTGGCGCACCAGTACGAAGGCCTGATCAAGAAGGCGAAGCTGCGTGGTCGTGGCGGCCGGGGCGGCAGCGCCCCAGCCCGTCGCTGATAGTCGGGTAGGGGAGCCCGTAAGATGAACCTGATCCTGTTCGGGCCGCCTGCGGCCGGTAAAGGCACGCAAGCCAAGCGTCTGGTTGAAGAGCGGGGCATGATCCAGCTTTCGACCGGCGACATGCTTCGCGCCGCGATCGCCTCCGGCTCGGAGCTGGGCCTCAAGGTCAAGGACGTGCTGGCGCGCGGCGACCTCGTCACCGACGAGATCGTCATCGCTCTGATCGAAGACCGTCTGCCGGAGGCCGAGGCCGCCGGCGGCGCCATCTTCGACGGCTTCCCGCGCAACGTCGCCCAGGCCGAAGCCCTGGACGCCATGCTGGCCAAGCGCGGCGCCCAGATCGACCGCGTCGTTCGCCTCAAGGTCGACGATCAGGCCCTGACCGACCGGATCGCCAAGCGCTTCGCCGAGCAGGCCCGTCCGGACGACAATCCCGAGACCTTCAAGGATCGTCTGACCGTCTATAATCGCCAGACCGCTCCGCTGCTTCCCTACTATGAAGCCCAGGGCAAGCTGACCGAGATCGACGGCATGGGCGACATCGCTACGGTGGCCGCCGCCATCGACGGCGCTCTGGCTTAAGACGCATCCTGATCTGAAGCGGGGTTCGGGCGTTAGGCGTTCGGATATCCGCTTCAAAGGGGCGCAGATGAGCAACAGGTCGTCGTCTCGAAACGTCAGGCTCGCCACGGCGGGCGTGGCGCTCGGCGTCGGCGCGCTGCACCTGGGGCTGTTCGCCCTGCTGGGGCATCTACGGCCTTCGGCGCCACCCACACCATTGTCGCGGCCGGTCGAGATAGAACTCGTCCGGCCGTCGCCAATTCCGCCCTTGCCCGTTCCGCCGCCCGCCAAGCCGGCGCCTTCAGACGGCGGCGGCGCGCCGGCGGCGCCATCGCGGGTTCATCTGCCGCCGAAGAAGATCGCGCGTCCGCCAGAGCTTCTGGCGCCGCCCCGGCCGGCGCCCGAACCGCCTCTGGTCATCGGCGCGGCGCCGGAGGCGAGCCCGACGCCGGGGCAGGGGCTGGGCGGCCAAGGGACCGGATCCGGGACGGGGCAAGGCTCTGGCTCGGGGCCGGGGGCAGGGGACGGCCCGCCGCGCCTGATCCAGGGACCGACCAAGGATCAACTGAGGCGGCTGCATCCGCGCGAGGCCTTCCGCCAGCGTCTGAACGGCAGCGCGCGGATCACCTGCCGCATCCGGCTGGATGCGCGACTGGAGGATTGCCGGGTTGTGGACGAGACGCCGCCCGGCAGGGGATTCGGTGAAGCGGCTCTTGCAGCCTCAGGCTATTTCCGCTTTCGTCCTCCCACGCGCGATGGTCGCCCTGTTGAAGGACGCGAAGTCACTGTGGGTGTGGAGTTCATGCCTTGATCGGCCGCTGTACCGGCGCGCCCGTTGACGCCATTCGAATCCCCTGTATAAGGGCGGCTTCCGCGAAGGGCGCACACGCTCCTGGTCTGTTGACCGGAGCGGTTTCCGCGTCTGTTTAAGCGTATCTGGAGATTCTCGTGGCCCGTATCGCTGGCGTCAACATTCCGACCAACAAGCGCGTCGAAATCGCGCTTCAGTACATCCATGGCATTGGCGCACACGCAGCCAAGGAAATCACCGCGAAGGTCGGCATTGAGCCCGCTCGCCGCGTGAACCAGCTGACCGACGCAGAAGTCCTGCAGATCCGTGAAACGATCGACAAGGACCACACCGTCGAAGGCGACCTGCGCCGTGAGGTGTCGATGAACATCAAGCGTCTGATGGACCTGGCCTGCTACCGCGGCCTGCGTCACCGTAAGGGCCTGCCGGTCCGCGGTCAGCGTACGCACACCAACGCCCGCACTCGCAAGGGCCCGTCCAAGCCGATCGCCGGCAAGAAGAAGTAAGAGAGGGCTGATCGATGGCCAAGGAACCGGGTCGCGTAAAGAAGCGCGAGCGCAAGAACATCACGTCGGGCGTCGCCCACGTGAACGCCTCTTTCAACAACACCATGATCACGATCACGGACGCCCAGGGGAACGCGATTTCCTGGTCTTCGGCTGGTCACATGGGCTTCAAGGGTTCGCGTAAGTCGACCCCTTACGCCGCCCAGATGGCTGCTGAAGATGCTGGCAAGAAGGCTCAAGAGCACGGCGTGAAGACGCTGGAAGTCAACGTCTCGGGTCCGGGTTCCGGCCGTGAGTCGGCGCTTCGCGCTCTGCAGTCCGTCGGCCTGACGATCACGACCATCCGCGACGTCACCCCGATGCCGCACAATGGTTGCCGTCCGCCCAAGCGTCGTCGCGTTTAATCGCGACTTCGTTTCAGGCACCCCCAATCTCCGTCGGCTCCACCATGGCCTCGTCGACAAGGCCGGAGCCGACGAAATCCGTTCGAGGGACTCTATGATCGAAAGAAACTGGCAAGAGCTGATCCGTCCCGAGAAGCCGCAAGTCGAGGGCGGCTCTGACCCGCTGCGCAAGGCGCGTCTGGTCGCTGAGCCCCTCGAGCGTGGTTTCGGTGTGACGCTCGGCAACGCGCTTCGTCGCGTTCTGCTGTCCTCGCTGCAAGGCGCGGCGGTCACGGCCATCCAGATCGACGGCGTTGTTCACGAGTTCTCGTCGCTGGAAGGCGTCCGGGAAGACGTGGTCGACATCGTCCTGAACATCAAACAACTGGCGCTGCGCATGCACGCCGAAGGCCCCAAGCGCATGACACTGCGCGCCACGGGCCCCGGCGTTGTGACGGCGGGCCAGATCGACGCACCGGCTGACATCGAGGTTCTGAACCCCGATCACATCATCTGCACCCTGGATGACGGCGCTTCGATTCGCATGGAACTGACTGTCCAGAACGGCAAGGGCTACGTCGCCGCCGAACTGAACCGTCCGGAAGATGCGCCGATCGGCCTGATCGCCGTCGACGCCCTGTACTCGCCGGTCAAGCGCGTCGCCTATCGCGTCGAGCCGACCCGCCAGGGCCAGTCGATGGATTACGACAAGCTGATCCTGGAAGTTGAAACCAACGGCGCCGTCTCGCCGGTTGACGCGGTGGCTTACGCTGCCCGCATCCTGCAAGACCAGCTGCAGATCTTCATCACCTTCGACGAGCCGACCAAGGCTGTTGAGGCAACGGACGGCAAGCCCGACCTGCCCTTCAACCCGGCCCTGCTCAAGAAGGTCGACGAACTGGAGCTTTCGGTCCGTTCGGCGAACTGCCTGAAGAACGACAACATCGTCTACATCGGCGACCTGATCCAGAAGACCGAGGGCGAAATGCTTCGCACCCCGAACTTCGGCCGCAAGTCGCTGAACGAGATCAAAGAAGTTCTCGCGACGATGGGCCTGTCGCTCGGCATGGACGTGCCGAACTGGCCGCCCGAAAACATCGAAGACCTGGCCAAGAAGTTCGACGACCAGATCTGATCATCAACCCTCCGCCCAGCGCCCCCTAGGGACGCGGTTGGGGCGGTTAGAATGAACAAGGCCCCAGGTCCCGCCCCGTTAGTTAAGGCCGGAAACCAGGGTTGAGTAGGAGAGACCCCGATGCGCCACGGCGCCGCTTACCGCAAGCTCGGCCGTACGGTCAGCCACCGCCAAGCCATGTTCGCTAACATGGCCGCCTCGCTGATCAAGCACGAGCAGATCACGACCACCCTGCCCAAGGCGAAGGAACTGCGTCCCTTCGTTGAGAAGCTGGTGACCCTCGCTAAGAAGGGCGACCTGCACGCTCGTCGTCAGGCCATCAGCGCCGTCCGCGACGTGCCGCAAGTCGGCAAGCTGTTCGAAACGATCGGCCCGCGCTACGCCGAACGTTCGGGCGGTTACATCCGCATCATGAAGGCCGGCTTCCGTCACGGCGACAATGCCGCGATGGCCGTGATCGAGTTCGTCGATCGCGACACCGCCGCCAAGGGCCTGGACTCCGGTCCGGTCTATGCGATCGAAGGCGACGACGAAGCTTAATCGCTTCATCGGCTTGAGACATTGAAGGGGCGGCTGGAGCAATCCAGCCGCCCTTTTCGTCGTGGGCCGGGCGGGCTTGTTGGGCGGGGGCGGCCGGGCGATAGAGCGGCCATGACCAAGCCTGAAGATCGCATCGTCGCTTACACGCCGGCCTATAGTGAGGCCTGGAGGCGGTTGAACACCGACTGGCTCGTGGCGGGCGGCTTCGCGCTGGAGGCCAAGGATCATCTGACTCTGGACGATCCAGAGGGACAGATCCTGGCCAGGGGCGGCCATATCTTTTTTGCAGAGCGGGAAGGGGCGCCCGTCGGCTGCTGCGGGCTGATCGCCATGGCGGACGGCGGCTATGAGGTCACCAAGATGACCGTGCGGCCCGAGGCGCGGGGTAGCGGTCTGGCGCTGCGGCTGCTGGAAGCCTGTGAGGCGACGGCCCGGACTGCCGGGGCCCATCGGCTCTATCTGGAGACCAGCTCGACCTTGGTTCCCGCAATCGCCCTTTACCATCGGTTCGGCTTTGTGAACCTGCCCCCGCAGCCCACGCCCTATGAACGGGCCGACGTCTGGATGGAGAAGCGGCTGTAGAAGCCGCTACTCCTTCGACAGGTCCTGGCGGGTGAACCAGGCGATGGCGGCGCCCAAGGGGACGAGGGTCCACAGGGCCAGGCTGACGAGGGCCTTGATCATGACGCCGTCGGGCAGGGTTGAGGCCTCCATGCCGCCCTTGATCAAGGTCTTGAGCGTGTCGAACGCCAAACCGGGCATCAGCAGTTGCGCCGACCAGTCGTCCGGACCGAGACCCAGAGCAGGCGCGGCTTCGCCGAGGAAGAACTGGGCCACGCCCACGACCAGAGGAATGAAGAGCGCCGCCAGCAGTGATCGTGTGAAGACCGCAGCCAGCAGACTGATCATCAGGAACTGCATCACGCGCACGAACGACAGAACGAACAGAAGGCCGAAGTCGGCTGCCTGAGATATTCCGACACTGAAGGTGAAGGGGCGATCGAAGATCAGGCCGCGCGCGATATCGGCGATGGAACTGGTCAGCAAGAAGACAAGCATGGCGGCCAGGGCCAGGATCTTCATCACGCCGACCTTGCCCAGCATCAGGACAGGGCGGGTGTTACGGGCGCTGATCAACCGCCACGTCTCCCAGCGGTAGTCTCCGGCGTAAAGGGTGGCGGCGCCGATCAGCAGAAAAGCCAGAATGCCTGGATTGGCCAGGCCGCCGGCGTTGTTGGCGAAGGCGACGCCCAGGTCCAGGGGGCCGGACGTCGCCAATCCCGGCGGCAGTTCACCCGCCAATTGCTCGGCCTTGGTCTTGATCAGAAAGGCGCCGGCTATGGAAAGCGCCAGGGCGATGAAGGGCACGAAGAAGACGCTCCAGAAGACCGCGGTGCGGTTCTGAAGCAGGCGATAGGTTTCGGAGCGGATGGCGTCAGCCAGCATGGAGGGCCTCCCGGACCTGAGCAGGGGTGCGCGCCGGGCCGGTCTCGGCCATGAAGACGCTTTCCAGATCGGCGCCGACCCAGCGGGCCTCGTCGATGTCCACGCCCTGTTCGATCAGGGCGCGCAGCAGGGCGGGGCCCTCGGCGCGCAGAACGGCAGCCAGGACGGCGTCGCCGTCCAGCGTGGCCTTGTCGCCCAGCACGCCCATGATCCTGGCCAGAGGCGTGGCCGACAGACGCAGGCGCTCGCCTGCGGCGGTCAGTTCGCTGACCTTGCCTTCGGCGGCCAGCTTACCACGATTGAAGATGGCCACGCGGTCGCAGACGCGCTGGACCTCGAGCAGCTGGTGGCTGGCCAGGATGATGGTCACGCCGTCGTCGTCGGCCAGGCTGCGGATCAGGGCGCGCATCTCCTGGATGCCGGGCGGGTCCATGCCGCTGGTCGGCTCATCGAGGATGACGAGGTCGGGTTTGGTCATCAGGGCGGCGGCGACCCCGAGGCGCTGCAGCATGCCGACCGAGAAGCCGCGCACCCGGCGGTTGGCGGCCTCGGTCAGGCCGACGCGGTCCAGCCAGGCGTCGATGGCGGCGTCCTTGCTGCCGTGGGCCAGCGCCAGCCATTGCAGCACCTGACGCGCGGTCATGTAGGGCGGGAAGCGGGGCGTCTCGATCATGGAGCCGATGCGGCGCATGACGGCGGGATCGCCCGCGTGCTGACCCAGGACCCGGACCTCGCCCCCCGTCGGCCGGATCAGACCCAGCAGGATGCGGAACAGGGTGGACTTGCCGGCGCCGTTCGGCCCCAGCACGCCGTAAATCCCGCCGCGCGGGATGGAGAGGCTCAGCCCGTCCAGGGCGCGCACGGCGCCATAGGTCTTGGTCAGGCCGGTCGTTTCAATAACAGCGGTCATGCGGCAGAGCTTGGCCTGATGGGGATAAGCCGACAAGCCGTCTTCTTGCTGTCGCAGATTAAGCTTAGGCAATCTTCCCGAAGTCGCTTCGGAGTTTCCATGTTTTCTCGCGTTGCAGGCCTGTGCCTGGCCCTGCTGCTGACCGCGTGCGCCAGCACCCCTGTCGTCGCTCCTGAACCGCGCGGGGACGAGCCGCCGCTGGTCATGCTGGTCTCCATCGACGGCTTCCGCGCCGACTATCTGGACCGAGGCATCACGCCGAACCTGTCGCGGCTGGCGGGCGAGGGGGCGACGGGGCCGATGCGGCCGTCCTTCCCCAGCGTGACCTTCCCCAATCACTATACGCTGGTGACGGGCCTGCACCCCGACCACCACGGCATCGTCGGCAACAACATGATCGACGCCGAACTGGGCCGGTTCTCGCTAGGCAACAAGCAGGCGGTGACCGACCGCCGCTGGTGGGACCAGGGCGAGCCGATCTGGGTCTCTGCCGAGAAGGCGGGCGTGAAGACCGCCACCATGTTCTGGCCGGGCTCGGAAGCTGACATTCGCGGCGTGCGCCCGACCTACTGGACGACCTTTGATCAGGGCATGCCCGGTGACGCGCGCGTGGACCGGGTGCTGCAATGGATGGACCTGCCGGCGGATCAGCGCCCGCAACTGACCACCCTCTATTTCGACATCGTCGACACCCAGGGGCATCACTACGGCCCCGACGCGCCGGAGACCGCCGAGGCCATCCGCTCAGTCGACGCCTCCATCGGGCGTCTGGTCGAAGGGCTGAAGGCGTGGGGGCTGTATGAGCGCACGGTGCTGGTGATCGTGTCGGATCACGGCATGGCCGCGACCTCGCCCGAGCGGGTGACGTGGATCGACGACCTGATTGATCCGGCGGCGATCCAGATCGTCTATTCCGGCGCCGTCACCTTCCTGAACCCGGTGGCTGGCCGCGAGGCCGAGGTCGAGGCGGCCCTGCTGGGGTCGCGCCCGCATCTGGATTGCTGGAGGAAGAGCGAAATTCCGGCGCGGTTCGTGCTGGGCTCCAACCCGCGCGTCTCGGCCATCGTCTGCGCTTCCGAGCCGGGCTGGACCTTCACGACCAAGGCGCGGCCGGTGACCAAGCCGGGCGGGGCGCACGGCTATGACAACTTCTCAGCAGACATGGCGGCCATCTTCATCGCCCACGGACCGGGCGTGGTGCAGGGGCGGCGGCTGACTGATTTGGACAGCGTGGACGTCCAGCCCTTCCTGGCGCGTCTGCTGGGCGTCGACGCACCGCGCGGTGACGGACGGGTGGAAGACACGCTGGCGGTGATGACGCGCTGAGGAGGGAACGGGCGGAGGTCACGGTCGTTTGATCGCGGCGGACATCTGGCTTGGCCATTGGCCTTGATCCCGTCCCAAAACCATTGCGCAATGCGGCAAAGCCTTCCGAACGAGACCCTGACGACATGAAGACTTCCCGACTGGCCCTCGCCGCCGCCCTGATGCTGTCCGCTTGCGGCCAGCCGCAACCGTCCAAGGCGCAGGAAGGCGTCTTCGCCGAGCAGCCGCGCGTGGCCCCGCGCGAGGCCGGGGCGATGAAGTCCAGCTTTGCGCCTGTGGTGCGCGAGGCGGCGCCCGCCGTGGTCAATATCTCGGCGCGCGGCGTGCAGCAGGTGCGTGATCCCTTCTTCGAGATGTTCGGCGGCGGTCCGCAGTCGCGCGTGACCGGCTCGATCGGCTCGGGCGTCATCGTGCGCGCGGACGGGGTGGTGGTGACGAACAACCACGTCATCGAGAACATGCAGCAGATCCGCGTCACCTTGAACGACCGGCGCGAATACGCCGCCAGGGTTCTGCTGGCCGACTCACGCTCCGACATCGCAGTACTGCAGCTGGAGGGCGTGGAGGGCAGTCTGCCGGTGTTGCGCATCGACGATCAGGAGGAGCAACAGATCGGTGATCTGGTCCTGGCCATCGGCAACCCTTTCGGCGTCGGTCAGACGGTGACGACGGGCATCATCTCGGCGCTGAACCGGACCGAGACGGGGATTTCGGACTCGGGCTCCTTCATCCAGACCGATGCGGCCATCAACCCCGGCAACTCGGGCGGGGCCTTGGTCGACATGGACGGCGACCTGATCGGCATCAACACCGCCATCTTCTCGCGCACCGGGTCGTCGACCGGGGTGGGCTTCGCGGTGCCGGCGACCATGGTCAAGCGGGTGGTGGATTCGGCCATCGGCGGGGCCAAGGCCGTGGTGCGGCCGTGGCTGGGCGTGAAGGGCGACACCGTCAGCGCCGACATCGCCCGCAGCCTGGGCCTGTCGCGGCCGCAGGGCCTGATCATCACCGAGGTCTATCCGCAGGGGCCAGGCGCGCGCGCCGGTCTGGAGGAAGGGGATGTCATCACCGCCATCGACGGGGCCGAGATCAACGACCAGGGGGGGCTGAACTTCCGCGTCGGCACGCGCGCCCCCAACGACACGGTGGCCGTGACCATCCTGCGCGACGGCAAGACCCAGACGGTGAACGCGCGGGTTTCGGCCCTGCCGGGCGTGGCCGACCCCGGTCAGGGCACGACCGTGGGGCAGGGCGCGCTGGCCGGTCTGCAAGGCGTGGCGCTGAGCCCGGCGCTGGCTGACCGTCTGGGCGGCGATCCCTTCACCAGCGGCGTGGTGGTTACGGGGCTGCAACGCAACAGCATCCCGGCCCGTATCGGCCTGAGGCCCAATGACCTGATCGTTCAGGTGGACGGCCGCCCGGCTACCTCGGTCGCGGCCCTTGGCCGGGCGCAGCGCGGGTCCGAACTGGTGATCGTGCGCGGCGGTCGCAAGCTGACGGGGCGGTTGCCGTAGGGGGCGTCGGCTGACCTCTTCTGCCCAACCACGGGGAGGAGAGGTCTGTCAGGCCTTCTTCGGGCCGCCGATGGACCAGGTGTGGCCGAAGGGGTCGCGGACCTGGCCATAGCGGTCGCCCCAGAACTGGTCCTCCAGCGGCATGACGGGCACGGCGCCGGCCACCAGGGCGCGGGTCCACCACTCGTCGGGATCGTCGACCTGGAGATGCAGGGTCACGGCCTTGGGCTCGACGTCGGCCTCGCCCGTCCATTCGGGGAATTCGTCGGCCAGCATGAGGCTGGCGCCGTTGATCCTGAGGTGGGCGTGCATCAGCCGCTCGCCGTCCTCGGCGGGCATCCGCATGATCTCTTCGGCGCCGAAGGCCCGCCCGTAGAATTCGATGGCCGCCAAGCCGCCCTTTGAGGGAATGGTCAGATGGGGCGTGAGGCCGCCGGTCGGGCCTTGGTTCGGCTGGGGGTCGGACATGGTTCCTCCGTTCGGGCCGATAGTAGTGCGTGTAATCGGCTGAACGAACGCCTATCTCTGCTGTTCCATGAGTGATCTGTTCGAAGCCTCCGGCATCCATCCCCCTGACGCGCCGCTTGCCGACCGTCTGCGCCCGCAGACGCTGGAAGAGGTCGTGGGTCAGGATCATCTGCTGGGCGAGGGCGGGCCGATCCGCCGCATGATCGAGGCCGGGCGTCTGGGCTCCATGATCCTGTGGGGACCGCCCGGCACCGGCAAGACCACCATCGCCCGGTTGCTGGCCAAGGCGGCGGGCTATGAATATCAATCGATTAGCGCGGTCTTTTCCGGCGTCGCCGACCTGAAGAAGGCGTTCGAGGCGGCGAGGATGCGCCGGGCGGCGGGGCAGCAAACCCTGTTATTCGTGGACGAGATCCACCGCTTCAACCGCGCCCAGCAGGACGGCTTCCTGCCCTTCGTCGAGGAGGGCGTGGTCACTCTGGTCGGGGCGACGACCGAGAACCCGTCGTTCGAGCTGAACGGGGCGCTGCTGTCGCGCAGCCAGGTCTATGTGCTGAAGCGTCTGGACGATGCCGCGCTGGATCAGCTTCTCGATCGGGCGGCGGCCCTGATGGAGCGGCCCCTGCCGCTGACGCCCGAGGCGCGCCACGCCATGCTGGCCCTGGCCGACGGCGACGGGCGTTATCTGCTGACCATGTCGGAGGTGCTGTTCGACCTGCCCGAAGGAGCTCTGCTGGACGTTCAGGCGCTGGCGGGGGTGCTTCAGAAGCGGGCGCCCGCTTACGACAAGTCGAGAGAAGAGCACTATAACCTCATATCGGCCCTGCATAAATCGGTGCGCGGGTCGGACCCGGACGCGGCGCTCTACTGGCTGGCGCGGATGCTGAACGGGGGCGAGGACCCGCTGTATCTGGCGCGGCGCATCGTGCGGATGGCGGTCGAGGACATCGGTCAGGCCGACCCCCTGTCCATCATGGTCGCCAACGCGGCCAAGGACACCTACGACTTCCTCGGATCGCCCGAAGGCGAGCTGGCGCTGGCCCAGGCGGTGGTCCATCTGGCCACCGCGCCTAAGTCGGTGGGGGTCTATGAGGCCTTCAAGGCGGCCAAGAAGGCGGCGCATGAGACGGGCTCTCTGATGCCGCCCGCCCATATCCGCAACGCGCCGACGAAGCTGATGAAGTCGCTCGGCTACGGCAAGGGCTATCAGTACGATCCCGACACGCCCGAGGGCTTCTCGGGCGCCAACTTCTTCCCTGACGAGATGGAGCGTCGCACCTTCTACAAGCCCAAGGGCGAGGGGCATGAGGAGAAGGTCAAGGCGCGGTTGGAACGCTGGGCGGCGATGCGGGCGCGGGCGCAGAAGGACGGTTGAGGCGGCGTTCGCGTTGAAGCGAGGCCGTGGGGTTCCTAAGTCCTGCGTCCCTCAGTTGTGAAATGCGTACCGCCATGAATCTCAATCAGGTCACAGTCGAAACGACGGACATTCCGCGCGCCAAGGCTTTCTATCAGCGGCTGGGGCTGACCATGATCGTGTCCAGCGCGCACTACGCCCGCTTCATCTGTCCCGGCGACGGATCGGGGGCCCCCGCCACGTTTTCGATCCACCTGGCCGATCAGGTGACGCCGGGCGGGGCCGGCATCTATTTCGAGTGCGCCGATCTGGACGAGCGGGTGGCCGGGCTGAAGGCGGCGGGCGTGACCTTTGATCATGATCCTGTGGATCAGACCTGGCTGTGGCGCGAAGCCTGGCTGCGCGACCCTGACGGCAATCGTCTCTGCTTCTACTGGGCGGGAGAGAACCGGATGAACCCGCCGTGGCGCGTTGCGGGTTCCTGATCAGCGTTCATTGTTAAGCATGGCGGTTCGGGCTTAGCTTCTCGCTGATCGCAACCTGGGGAGGGAATGATGATCGATATTGCAAGGCGTCAAGCGACGCCTTGGCATCTGTGGGTGGTGGGCGTCGTGGCCGTTCTGTGGAACGCCTTTGGCTGCTGGGACTACACGATGACCCATCTGAAGGGGGAGGCGCACCTGCGGGCTTTCGGCATGACCGACGCACAGATCGCCTCTTTCGACGCCATGCCGGCCTGGACGCACGCGACCTGGGCCATCGGGGTGTGGGGTGGCCTGTTGGGCGCCCTGTTGCTGCTGGCGCGTCGGCGGTGGGCCACGCCCGTTTTCATCCTGTCGTTCCTCGGCTTTGTGGGCGGGCAGATCTACAGCCATGTCCTGTCCGATGCGTCGGCTGTAGCGGGGCCGAACGCCTGGGCGATGAACGTCGTCATCGGGGCCGCTTGCGTCTTCTTCATCTGGTACGCCTGGACCATGGCGAAGAAGGGCGTCCTCCGCTAAAGGCTCGGCGGGTGAAAACCCGCCAGCCCGCTTCCCTGAACGAAGAAGACATCGCCGCCGTCCGTTCGTGGGTCATCCACGAGGACGCGCACATCATCGCCTTCAACAAGCCGTCGGGCCTGTCGAGCCAGGGCGGTCGCATTCAGGCCCATACGCTGGACGACCTGCTGTGGGCCTTCGCCCGCTCGAACGGCAAGCGGCCCGAACTGGTGCACCGGCTGGACCGCGACACCTCGGGCGTCATCCTGGCGGCCAAGACCAAGCCCGCTGCCGGCTTCCTGGGCAAGGCCATGCAGATGCGCCGCTTCCAGAAGACCTATCTGGCGCTGGTGTCTGCGGCTCCCGAGCCGAAGTCGGGCCGCATCACCGCCGCCCTGCGCCGCGAAGAAATCGGCCGCGAATCCTACATGCGGGTGGTCGAGTTCGACGCCCCGGGCGCGCAAGGGGCCGTCAGCGGCTATCGCACTCTGGCCGCTAGTGAAGACGGGGCTCTGGTCGAGTTGTCGCCCGAGACGGGGCGGATGCATCAACTGCGGGTCCACATGGCCTCGATCGGTCGGCCTTTGGTGGGCGATGTGCGTTACGGCGGGGCGCTGACCTTCGCCGGGCGCGGCGCGGCGCGCCTGATGTTGCACGCCGCCAAGCTGTCCTTCCCGCACCCCGAGGGCGGCGAGCGCGTGACGCTGGAAGCGCCCTTGCCCGAGGACTTCATGGGGCTGAAGACAGCGGCGGGTCTCTAGCCGGTTCAGTCTCTGTTCAGCTTCGCGGCGGAACATCCCGACGGGCCCGGCGCTATTCGGGCAGGGAGAAACGGCATGAAACGTCTGACCTTCGGCCTGATCGCAGCCTCCGCCCTGGCGCTGAGCGCCTGCGCCAGCCTGGCCCCCTACGGTCCGCAGCAGTCGGCGCGCGGACAGGGATTCAGCGAGCAGCAGATTGAAACCAATCGATTCCGCGTCACCTACAACGGCGTCGGCGCGCCTGGACCTGTGGCCGACCGCGCCCTGTTCCGCGCCGCGCAACTGACCGTCGATCAGGGCTATGACTGGTTCGAGGTGACGCAGCGCTGGATCGACGGACGGCCCGACAGCGCCGGGGGCGTGCGCCCCAGCGTCTCGATCGGCGCGGGCTCCGGTCGTTACGGCGGCTGGTCGACTTCCGGCGTGGGCGTCGGTCTGGGCTTTGACCTTAGCGGGCCGCAACCCACCTCGACCACGCTCGAAATCGTCATGGGCCGCGGCGCCAAGCCGGATCGCCCCGCCGCCTATGACGCGCGCCGGGTCCAGGACGCGATCCGCAACCGGCTGTAAGGGCCGCCAACCGCTGTCATTCGCGGCGTGTCGGTGTAGAAGCCCGGCATGACGCAATTTCTTCTTGTCGCCGTCGGCGGCGCCCTGGGGGCGGTCGCACGCTATGGGCTGGGTCTGACCGTGGGTCGACTGGCCCCCGGCGCGAACTGGACGTGGGCCACCTTCGCCGCCAATATCACCGGTGGTTTGCTGATGGGCCTGCTGGCCGGATGGCTGGCGCTGAAGGCGGGCGCGGGGCAGGAGAGCCTCCGTCTGTTCGCCGCCGTCGGCGTGCTGGGCGGCTTCACCACCTTCTCGGCTTTTTCGCTGGAAGCCGCTTTGATGATCGAACGCCGTGAACTGGCCACGGCTTTCGTCTATGCGGTGGGTTCGGTGGTCATTTCCATCGCCGCCCTGTTCGTCGGCCTGATGATCGCGCGCAAACTGTTTACCGGAGTGGGCGCATGAGCCGCGAAGTCCAGACCCTCTATGTTGCTGAGGACGAACACGACATCCGCCTGGATCGGTGGTTCAAGCGCCGCTGGCCGCACCTGACCCACATCCAGGTGGAAAAGATGGCCCGCAAGGGCGAGATCCGCGTCGATGGTTCGCGGGTCAAGCCGCAGGACCGGCTGACCGCCGGCGCCGCCGTGCGCGTGCCGCCGCTGCCCGAGGCCAATCCGCGCAAGCCGGGCGACCTGCATGAACTGACCGAACGCGACATCGCCTACGCCAAGTCGCTGGTCCTCTACGAAGACCACATGGTCATCGCTCTGAACAAGCCGCATGGTCTGGCCGTGCAGGGCGGCACCAAGACGACCAAGCACGTCGACCGCCTGCTGTCGGCCTGGGGCGAGGGGATGGACCGGCCGCGTCTGGTCCACCGTCTGGACCGCGACACCTCGGGCGTGCTGCTGCTCGGCAAGGGGCCGGAGGCGGCCAAGCGTCTGGCCGGGGCCTTCGCCCGCCGTCAGGCCAAGAAGACCTATTGGGCTATCGTCATCGGCACCCCCAAGCCGACACACGGGCAGATCGACCTGGCGCTGAAGAAGACCGGCATCAACGACTACGAGATGATGCGCCCGGCCGAGCCCAAGGATCCCAAGGGCGAACCGGCCGAGACCGCCTTCGCCACCATCAGCCGCGCTGCGCACCGCGCGTCGTGGATGGCGCTGCGTCCCTTCACCGGGCGGACCCACCAGCTGCGGGCTCACATGGCGGCCATCGGCCACCCCATCCTGGGCGACCACAAGTACGGCACCGACGCCTCCAAGCAGTTGAGCGGTATCCTGAAGCTGCAACTGCACGCGCGCCGCATCGAGCTGGATCACCCCGGCGGCGGCACCCTGATCGTCGAGGCCCCGCTGAGCCCCGAGATCCAGGCCGGCTTCGCCCACTTCGGCTTCACTGAGGACGAGTGCGACAGCGATCCGTTCGAAGGGGTCAAGCGCCAGCGATGAGCCGTCCGCTCGCTGTTTTCGACATCGACGGGACGCTGGTGGACAGCCGCGCGTCCATCCACCGGGCCTGCTGCGATGCGGCGGAGGCCTTGGGTCTGCCCGAGCCTTCCTATGACCGGGTGCGCCAGATCGTTGGGCTGAGTCTGGACAAGGCGCTGCATGTGCTGGAGCCCGGCCTGACGACGGCTGAACTGGCAGACTTCGTGGCGGCGTTTCAGGCCAGTTTCCGCGACATGTATGACGCCGGGCATAGCGAAGAGCTTTATCCCGGCGTCATGGAAACCTTGCGGCGGTTGAAGCGCGAAGGCTGGCGCTTGTCGCTGGCGACGGGGCAGAACCGGCGCGGCGTGGCCCGCAATCTGGCGCGGCCGGAGTGGAGCGAGCTCTTCCTGTCCAGCCATTGCGCGGCGGACGGTCCAGGCAAGCCTGACCCGGCCATGCTGTTCGCCGCCATGACCGCTTGCGGGGCTGACGCGGCCTCGACCGTCATGATCGGCGACACCAGCCACGACATTACGATGGCCCTGAACGCGGGCGTTCATCCACTGGGCGTCGGCTGGGGTTTCCATACCCTTGAGGAGCAGGTGGCGGCTGGCGCGCGTCATGTCGCCGTCGACTGCCCTGATCTGGAGGCGGCGCTGGAGCGCTTCGCCTCGACTGCCCTCGCTGCGTAATTTGGCTGCTTGAGACCACCCATGTCCCACATTCCCCCGCTTGATCCCAATGTCGCCGCCCGCAAGGGGTTTCGTGAGTCGGAGGAGCGCATCAAACGCTTCTGGAAGGCCGTCGAGGTAACGAGGGACGACGGCGGCTGGACGGTGCGTCTGGACGGGCGCACGCCCAAGACGCCCGCTGGCGCCACCCTGACCCTGCCGACCGAAGCCGCCGCGCAACTGGTGGCGGACGAATGGGCGGCGCAAGGCGAGTTCCTGATCCCGGGGACCATGCCCGCGACGCGTCTGGCCTCGACCGCTATCGACCGGGTCAGTCAAACGCGCGAGCCGGTGGCCGCCGAGATCGCCGCCTACGCCGGGTCGGACGTCATCTGCTATCTGGCCGAACATCCGACGGTTCTGATCGAGCGCCAGCAGGCCGAGTGGGGGCCTTGGCGCGATTGGGCGGCCAGGGAGCTGGACGTGGTGCTGCATCCCGCCGAGGGCATCGTGCACCGGGCGCAGGCGCCCGAGGCGCTGGAGCGGGTCAAGGCGCTGGCGCTGGACATGGACGACCACGCCCTGACGGCGCTGGCGACGGCGGTGCCCCTGCTGGGCTCGGCGGTGCTTGGGCTGGCGGTGCAGCGCGGCGCCTTGTCGGGCGAGGCGGCGCTGGACCTGTCGCGGCTGGACGAGGCCTTTACCGAGGAACGCTGGGGCGTGGACGAGGAAGCCGCCGCCCGCGTCGCGGCGCACCGCGAAGAGGCGGCCTTGTTGCAGCGGTGGTTCGAGGCGTTGCGGTCTTAGTTTTCCAACCTGGAAACTTATGACTTGACGATCTGGAAAGTCAGAGTCATTTTCCTATTTGGAAAGTGATGGAGGATCGCAATGCCCGCTGAACAGACGCCCCAGGAGGCGCTCGCAATCGTTCTCGAAGGCCGGGAGCAAGCCCTTGAAAAAATGGAATATTGGCCGTGGTGGTATGATGCCGGCTATGCGGCTGCCTGCGCCTTGCTTGTGGCCGGGCAGGGGTTTCCGGCGCCGATCGGCATCGTTTGTGTGACAGTGGCGATCGCCATCCTGGTGATCATCATGCGGAAATGGCAGGCCCGCACCGGCGTCTGGGTCAACGGTTACAGCCCGAAGCGCGCACGTTGGGCCGCGATCGGGTTAGGGGTGATCCTCATGGGGCTTATGCTGTTCAGCATCTGGGCGGGCCGCATGCAGGGCCTGATCTGGGTTCCCCTCCTGAACGGCGCTGTCGCCGCCGGTCTGGGCGTGATCGGCATGCGCGTCTGGATGCGGCTGTATCGCATCGACGTTCGGAGCATGCCGTGAGAGCGCCTGTCTTCGACGCTGTCATTCACGCCCCGGGCCGGCTGCAGATCTGCGCCATGCTGTCGGCGGCGGACGAGGTGGAGTTCGCCACGGTTCGCGACGCCATCGCCGTGTCCGATTCCGTTCTGTCCAAGCACGTCAAGCAGTTGGAGGACGCGGGCTATCTCAAGGTCCGCAAGGCGGCGGCGGGGGGGCGTCAGCGCACCTGGCTGGCGTTGACCCCGGACGGCAAGACGGCCTTTGCCGCCCATGTGTCGGAGCTGACCCGGCTGGCCGGGATCGTCGCCAGCTAAACCTTAGTAGGTAGAGCCGCTGATCAGGGCGTCGCGTTCTTCGTTCGTTATCATCCGCCATTTGCCCTCGGGCAGGTTGTTCAGGTGGATGGGCCCGACGCGGATGCGCAGCAGGTCCGTGACTTCCAGGTCCACCATCTCGCACATGCGGCGGATCTGGCGGTTGCGGCCCTCGGTCAGGATGAAGCGCAGGCGGTTCTGCTCCATGCGCGAAACCTTGGCGTACTTCAGGATGCGCCCGTCCAGCATCAGGCCGCGGCGCAGCAAGGCCAGCTTCTTCTCGGTCACATCGCCTTCGATACGGACCAGGTATTCCTTGTCCAGTTTCGACTGCGGGCCGATCACGGCCTTGGCCACCACGCCGTCGGACGACAGCATCAGGAGACCGCGCGAATCCTCGTCCAGGCGGCCGATGGGGGGCAGGGAGGCGTCCTCGGCGGGGGGCGTGCCTTCGCCGACCAGGTTCTCGGCGGTCAGCAGGCGCACGGCGGGGATCTTGTCCGGCTCAGGCTGGCCCGAGACATAGCCTAGCGGTTTGTGGATCAGGATGGTGACGCCCGAGGCCAGGGCGGCTTCGCCCCGGTCGTTCAGGGTCAGGGTCTGGCCCGGCTCTATCTTGCGGCCGGGATCAGTGACGCTCTCGCCGTCGATAGTGACCATGCCGGCGGCGATCAGGGCCTCGGCCTCGCGGCGCGAGCAGACGCCGGTCTGGCCCAGCCACTTGTTGATGCGGACAGGCTCAAGGCCGTCGTAGGTGCGGGTGAAAGCCATGGCGGTCAGTCCTCGAATATGCGGCTCTGTAGAAGGCCGGAGGGCGGGCAGGCAAGGGCCGGTGCGACCGATGTTCGCAAAGATATCGCGCAGGCTATCTGAATAGCTCTGAGATCAGATGGGCGTGACCTGTCATTGACCCTGAGCGCAGCGGCTCTATATGTTCAGTCACCCCAACGAACTGATGCAGATCGCGTCCGGCCGCGCCGTGACGCGGCGATTCTCGTTTTCAGTTCCCAACGCGGGGCTTTTCGCCTGATCCATTCTGAACAGGCGACTGAATATTGAACGATAACCTTTGAAGGAGACGTCTTGTCCGCTCAACGCAACAATTCGACCGCCCCCCGCACTCGTCCTGGCTTCAATCGCCCCGCCCCCATGCGTCTGCGCATGGGCCTGATCATGCGCAAGGGCATGGATTTCGGTCCTCTGGGCGACATGGAGACCGCGCTGCGCATTGACGGCGTGTCACTGGCGCCGATCTCGACCGGCGACACCAGTCTGGTCAGCGGCGGCGTGACCGTGCTGGCCACGGCCACGGCGGAGGACATCACCAGCGGACGGGTCAAGGGCGTGGTTGTGCCAGGCGGCGAGGCGGACGAAGCGGGCGTGGCTCAGGTCAAATCGCTGCTGCTGCTGGCCAAGGCGCAGGGCTTGCCGGTGCTGGCCTTCGCCGACAGCGTGGCGCTGGCGGCTGAAGTCTTCGGGCTGACGGCGGATGCGCCGGGCGCGGTCTTCCGTGGCGACAAGGTCGCCCTGATCAATGAACGCGCCGAACTGTCGGCGGTGGTCGCGACCATCGCCTGAGCTTGAGGGCGTCTGCGCGTAAAGCGCGGATCAAACCCGTCTGAACAGAAGGCTGATGTTGTTGGCGGGCATGTCCGCCCGCAGCGTCAGCGTCAGGCCGTGCAATCGGGCCAGGGCGACGACTTGGTCCCGGTCGCGCAGGCCCCAGGCGGGGTCTCGGCCCCTTAGGCTGGCGTCAAAGGCCTCGTTTGACGGGGCCAGAGCCGCCTCGGCCTCGCGATAGGGGCCGTAGAGGTAGAGAAGCCCGCCGGGGCGCGGCAGGACGCGTTCCGCCAGCTTCATCAGGCCCTCGGTCGCCGCCCAGGGGCTGATGTGAATCATGTTGATGCAGACGACGGCGTCGAACGCGGCCTCGGGCCATGTCGCCTCCTCCAGACAGTCCAGCGCCAGCGGCGCTTGAAGATTGGGCAGGTCAGCTTTGGCCGCCCAGGCGCCGATGCTGGCGCGGGCCTCCGAGCTAGGGTCGCTGGGCGTCCACTGCAGGCCCGGCAGGGCGCTGGCGAAGGCGACAGCGTGCTGGCCTGAGCCTGCGGCGATTTCCAGAACCCGCCCGCGTTTCGGCAGATGGGCCCGAAGCACCGCCAGGATCGCCTCGGCGTTGCGAACCGCGGCGGGCGAGGCCATGGCTCCGTCGGGCAGGGCGGCGAGGGGGTCCATGGTGTGCATCCGGTCTTGTTATCCCCCGCCAGGGTCGGTCGCGACCATAAAACTTGCTGCAGCGCAGCAAATTTATTCCGGTGAGAGTGAATTGCGGCAACGGTTGACCTTGCGTCGCCTCAGATGGCATTGCGCCTGAAACAGGACGTGATCAGCGTCCGACTCGTCACGACGGCGTCAGATCGTCGGGCGGCCCTGGTTCAGGAGACCATGTTGTGACTGCAGACGTATCGATTCCCGGACTCTATCCCGCGCCGACCGACCACAAGGGTCTGGTCGCTTGGGTCGCGCAGATCGCGGCGCTGACCAAGCCGGACCGGGTGCATTGGTGCGACGGCTCCGAGGCCGAAAAGTCGGCCATCGTCGCCGACCTGATCGCCAAGGGCACGCTGAAGGAACTGGATCAGTCCAAGCGCCCCGGCTGCTACTATGCCGCTTCGGACCCCAAGGACGTGGCCCGCGTCGAGAGCCGCACCTTCATCTGCTCGGAAGACGAGGCTGACGCTGGCCCGACCAACAACTGGGCCGATCCGGTCGAGATGCGCGACCGCCTGGACGGCCTGTTCGACGGCTGCATGAAGGGCCGGACGATGTACGTCGTCCCGTTCTGCATGGGCCCGCTGGGCTCCAAGATCTCCGCCCTGGGCGTCGAGATCACCGACAGCGGCTATGTCGCCGTGTCGATGGGCGTCATGACCCGCATGGGCAAGCCGGCGCTGGACATGCTGGGCGCCGACGGCGTCTTCGTGCCCGCCGTTCACACCCTGGGCGCGCCCCTGGCAGAAGGTCAGGCCGACGTGCCGTGGCCCTGCAATGACGACAAGTGGATCGTCCACTTCCCCGAAACGCGCGAAATCTGGTCCTATGGCTCGGGCTACGGCGGCAACGCCCTGCTGGGCAAGAAGTGCTACGCCCTGCGCATCGCCTCGATCATGGCCCGCGACGAGGGGTGGCTGGCCGAGCACATGCTGATCCTCAAGCTGACCAGCCCCGAGGGCGTGTCCAAATATGTGGCCGCCGCCTTCCCGAGCGCCTGCGGCAAGACCAACCTGGCCATGCTGCAACCGGCGCTGGACGGCTGGAAGGCCGAGACGGTCGGCGACGACATCGCCTGGATGCGTTTCGGCGAGGACGGTCGTCTGTACGCCGTAAACCCGGAGGCGGGCTTCTTCGGCGTGGCGCCCGGCACCAGCCGCAACACCAATCTGAACGCGCTCGAGACCCTGGCGAAGAACACCATCTTCACCAACGTCGCCCTGACCGCTGACGGCGACGTCTGGTGGGAAGGCCTGACCAAGGAAGCGCCCGCGGGCCTGACCAACTGGAAGGGCCAGCCGCACGATCCGGCCTCGGGCGAGCCCGCCGCTCACCCGAACGCCCGCTTCGCAGCGCCCGCCGGTCAATGCCCGGCTATCGCGCCCGAGTGGGAAGACCCGGCGGGCGTGCCCATCGACGCCATCCTGTTCGGCGGTCGCCGCGCCTCGGCTGTGCCGCTGGTGACGGAAGCCTTCGACTGGGAGCACGGCGTCTTCATGGGCTCGACCGTGGCCTCGGAAGGCACCGCCGCCGCTGAGAACAAGGTCGGCGAGCTGCGCCGCGACCCGTTCGCCATGCTGCCCTTCTGCGGCTACAATATGGGCGACTACTTCGGCCACTGGCTGAAGCTGGGCGAGAAGGCGGATGCGTCGAAGCTGCCGCGCCTGTTCTTCGTGAACTGGTTCCGCAAGAACGACGAAGGCAAGTTCGTCTGGCCGGGCTTTGGCGACAACGCCCGCGTGCTGAAATGGATCGTCGAGCGTCTGGACGGCCAGGCCGAGGCAGTGGATACCCCGGTCGGCCGCGTGCCGGCCAAGGATGCGCTGGACCTGTCGGGCCTGAGCTTGTCGGACGCCGATCTTAAGATCCTGCTGGACGTCGACGCCGACGTCTGGACCGAGGAAGCCGCCCTGATCCCCGCCTTCTACGAGAAGTTCGGCGAGCGTCTGCCCAAGGCTCTGTGGGGCCAGCACGCAGCCCTGACCAAGCGTCTGGAAGAGGCGCGCGCGGCCAAGCTCGCCGCCGAGTAAGACACAAGCCGGCTTGAAATCGGGGCGCGGGAGGTCGAAGGACAGCCCGTGCCCCTTTTCAATTCTCAAGACATCCTGGTGGTCGGCGCGGGCGTTCTGGGCCTATGCGCGGCGGCGGAACTGACGCGGCGCGGCCATGCGGTGACAGTGGTCGATCCCGGCGGGCTGAACGCCTCGGCCGTGGCGGCGGGGATGATCGCCCCGGCCATGGAAAGCGCCGTCGACGACCTGAGACCCGAACACGCCGCCCTGCTGCGCCGCGCCCGCGACGCCTGGGTCGATTTCGCGGCGGCGACCGGCGTCCGGCTGGACCGTGACGCGGCCGAATGGTGCGGCGGGACCGTCGAGGTTCTGGCGGCGCGGCTGGCGGCGCTGGGGTTCGAACACGCCTACGACCGCGAGACCGGACGGCTGATCACGCAAGAGGACTGGAAGGTCGAACCGGCGCAGGCTCTGGCGGTGTTGACGCGGGGCGTTCGCGTGCTGAAAGCCCGTGCGACGGCGCTCTCGCGGTCGGACGGGCGCTGGTGCGTCGAGACCACAGCGGGTCCGATCGAGGCCGATCAGGTCGTGCTGGCGACAGGGGCAGGCGCCGCGCTGGGCGGCCTGCCTGAAACCGCCGCCCGCATGCTGGCTCTGATCACGCCGATCCGGGGCCAGATCGGTCTGGTAAACGAGCGACTGGTCGATCGCGTCGTGCGCGGGCCCGGCGCCTATGTCGCGCCGATGGGAACAGGCTGCGTCATCGGGGCGACCATGGAGGCGGGCGAGCGGTCGCTGACGCCCGATCCCGAGCGCTGCGCCCAGATGCTGGAAGCGGCCTGGGCCGTGCTGGGCCAGACGCCGCATCCGCTTCAGATCGAGTGGCGCGTCGGCGTGCGCGGCGCCACGCCCGACGGTTTGCCGATGGCTGGCGCGGTGGAGGAGGGGCTGCATCTGGCTCTGGGGCCTCGCCGCAACGGCTGGCTGCTGGGGCCGCTGGTCGCCAGCGTGGTGGCGGACGAAGTCGAGGGCCGGTCCCCGAAAGAACCGACCCTCGCCCCCCGTCGCTTCATCTAGCCTTCGAAGGCTGGGCTACTCCGGCAGGTTGAAGCGAATGGCCATGCTGACGCGGGCGCCGTCGACGGCCTGACCGTCCACCGTGCGCGGGCTGAGGCGGAAGTAGCGCGTCAGGCCCAGGGCGGCTCGACCGAAGCCCTGATTGCCGGGCGTTTCCGATGACACCGAGCAGCCGGTCAGGCTTCCGTCGACCCTGACCAGGCAAGACAGGTTGGCGAGCCCGCTGACGCCGCGCGCCTCGGCGGCTGACGGATAGGCGCGCATCATCTGCTCCGCCGTTGGACGCCTGACCCAGTCGGGGTTGGTGATGACGGGCGGTGAGCGCACCGGCTCGGCGGAGACGGTCGTGCCGGTCGAGGGCTCGCTGGCTGGCGCAGTCAGATTGATCACCGGCCCCGTGTCGGTCGAGGTGACGGGCGCAATCGGAGCCACCAGCGGGGGCACGGTGGACGGGATGACGGTCTCGGCGCGATGGATCGGCGGCGACGGCGCGGGCGGGTCCTTGGGCGCGACCGTCGGCTCAGGCGGTTTGGGGTAGGGGGTCAGATCGATCGTGGTGATCGGTCCGTCCTCGACGGCGGGAATGTCCGCCAGCTCGAACCGCTGATTGTACAGCCACACCCCGGCGCCGATATGGACCAGGGCCGAAACCCCGATCGCCGCCCACATCCAGCGCGGCATCGGCTTTTTACGCTCGGAAAAGTCTATCGGGCTCACCAGTCCGGGGCCGCCCGCGGTTCTGATCATCATGGCCTTCAACGCCTCCTGTCGTCGGCCCTCCCCAGCGCCCACGGAACGAAGTTCGCGCCAAGCTTGCGGCGATATTGCGGCGCTTGATCGTTAGGGGTTCGTTAACCTTGGTTAGCGACCGTCAACCATATGAGCGTAGGAGCGATTCCATCATCTGGCGGGGTTGAAGCGGCCATCCGGCGTGCGTCCAGCACGACCGGCGTGGACTTCGATTTCCTGATGAAGACGGCCCGTCGCGAGAGCGCGATGAACCCGTCTGCGCGCGCCGGCACTTCGTCGGCCTCGGGGCTGTTCCAGTTCATCGAGCAGACCTGGCTGGCCACGGTGAAGCAGCACGGGGCCAAGCACGGCTACGGCCAGTACGCCGACCTGATCCATCGTGGCGACGACGGCCGCTGGCGGGTGCAGGGCTCGGCCCGCAACGTGGTCCTTGACCTGCGCTTCGATCCTCAGGCCGCCTCGACCATGGCGGCCGAACTGACCGCCTCCAACGCCGCCTATCTGCGCGGCCGCACGGGGCAGGAACCCGGCGCAGGCGACCTTTACGCCGCCCACTTCCTCGGCCCGGCGGGCGCCGCCAAGCTGATGGAGGCGATGCAGTCGCGGCCCGGCGCCAGCGCGGCCTCGCTCTTCCCCGATGCGGCCTCGGCCAATCGCTCGATCTTCTATCGCAACGGCCGCCACGCCACGGTGGCCGAGGTGCACGCCAACCTGCAGCGCACAGCGGGTGACGGGGCTCCGGCTTCGGGCGTCGGCTCGGCGGTCAAGGCCGCGCTGGACCTGAGCGACAAGGACCGGATGCTGGCGGCGCGCCTGGATCGGCTGAAGCAGGACCAGAGTCTGCTGGCTCTCTTGCTGGGTCAGGACGGGCAGGGCGGCAAGAGCAGCGGCTTCGGCGGAGCCTTCGGGCCGCCCTCGGAGACGGCGGCGTAAAAGAACATGGTTTCGTCTCATTCCTAATGAGGTGTTAACTATGTAACGCTAAGCGTGACGATTGATTCTTCGCCCCGCCTAGCTTGCGAGCTCCCGAATGACCGCCTACCGCGCCCGACTGACGGAAAGCGACATCAGGCGTCTGATCAAATCGGATGCGGAAGACGACCGCGCGGCGGCGGCGCACAAGCTGTGCCGCAGCATCGACCGGATGCAGATGGACGACGCGGACCGCGCCGCTGCACAAAAGATACTCACCGTCATGGCGAACGACACCGCCGAACTGGTGCGTCGTGCTCTGGCTGTAACCTTGAAGGCGTCTGACCTGATGCCGCGCGAGGTCGCGCGCCGTCTGGTCGCGGACACGGACAGCGTGGCCCTGCCGATCATCGCCTGTTCGCCCGCCTTTACCGACGACGACCTGATCGAGATCGTCCGCGCCGGATCGGCGGTGCGTCAGAACGCGGTGGCGTCGCGCGACCGGGTGCCGCGCGACGTGGCCACGGTGCTGGCGGCGGAGGGCTGCCGCTCGGCGGTTCGGGCCCTGGCCGCCAACGACAATGCCGATCTGTCCGAAGACGCCCTGGGCGTGGTCATCGACCGCTTTGGTCAGGCATCCGAGATCGTCTCGGCCATCGCCTATCGTCAGGTTCTGCCCCTGTCGGTGACTGAGCGTCTGGTGGCCCTGGCCAGCGACGCTGTGCGTGAACATCTGGTGACACGTCACGCCGTGGCGCCCGAGACTGCGATTCAGTTTGCTCGGTTCACGCGTGAGCGGGCGACGATTGATCTGGTGGATCAGGCGCGGGTCAGTAGGGACCTGCCGGCCTTCGTCGCCGGGTTGAATGCGCGCAAGGTGCTGAACGCCTCTCTCCTGCTGCGGGCCTTGGCGCGGGGTCAGATGGCCTTGTTCGAACATGCCCTGGCCGAACTGGCCGGGACGCCGCATCATCGGGCCTGGCTGATGGTGCATGACGCCGGGCCGCTCGGCCTTAAATCCATCTATGATCGGGCCGGCCTACCGCCGCGCCTGTTCCAGGCCTTCCGCGCGGGTGTCGATACCTGGCGGGCGTTGCAGGCCGAGGGCGGAGACACCGCCAGCGACACCTTCCGCCAGCGGATGCTGGAGCGGTTCCTGAGCCAGCGACCCAACACCTCGCGCGACGACCTGGCCTATCTGATGGAGCGGTTGGATCGCCCTTCGGACATGGGCCTCGACGTCGACGCGGCGGTCAGCGCCGCGTGATCCCAAGCGCCACGCATTAAAAAAGGCGGCCCCGGCATCGGCGGCGCCTTTTCCTATGGCCCTTCGCGGGTGTCAGGCCAGATGTTCTGTGACGCGGGCTTCCAGGGTTGCGGCCAACTCTCGGCCGACGGGATGTTCGTCGGTCTGGATCTCGTCTCGCACCACGGCGCGGATGGCGTCGATATGGGCGTCAAGAATAGCGACCGGCGCCAGCATTCGCTTTTCGCCGTCGTCCATCAGGCGGCACAGGGATCCGGCGATGCGGGTCACCAGCGGGTATTGATAGGTGGCCCCCAGCCCCTTGAGGTCATGGGCGCGGAAATAGAGCGCCTCGGCGGTTTCGGGGGTGTAGCCGTTGGCGCGGATGTCGGCCTGGGCCTGATCCAGCTTCACGATTTCGTCCTGTAGCCACTGGCCGAACTGGGCCGACATGGCCTTTAGCGCGGCTTCGGCCTTGGCGATGGCGTTGGCGTCGATGCCGCCGAAGCCCCCGACCTTGGCGCGCAGGGGGTTGGGGGGGCGAATGACCTGGGGAGGGTTGCTCACGTGACGGGCTCCTGAACTCGTAGCCAGGAGCTTACGCGACCGAGCCTTAAAAACCCGTGACGTTTCAGCTGGCGAATTGTTCGGCCATGACGCGTTCCTCGAAAGATTTGCCGGCGTCGAACAGCATGGTCAGGCTGATGTCGCGGCGCTCGCGCACTTCAACCCGCGTGACGCGGCGGACTTCGAAATTGTCGGCGGTGGCGCTGACGGGGCGCTTGTCGGGTTCCAGCACGTCGAAACGGACGCGCGCCGTGTGCGACAGCAGGGCGCCGCGCCAGCGGCGGGGCCGGAAGGCGCTGATCGGGGTCAGGGCCAGGCTGGGCGCGTCCAGAGGAATGATCGGGCCGTGCGCCGACAGGTTATAGGCCGTCGATCCGGCGGGCGTGGCCACCATGCAGCCGTCGCAGCTCAGTTCCTCCAGCCGCACCTTGTCGTTGATGCTGACGCGCAGTTTGGCGCTCTGGCGCGTCTGACGCAGCAGGGAGACCTCGTTGATGGCCAGGCCGCTGTGGACTTCGCCGCTCTCGACCCAGGCGTCCATCTGCAGGGGATGGATGACGGTGCGGTCAGCCTCGGCCAGACGGATCAGCAGGTCCTCCTCGTCATAGTCGTTCATCAGGAAGCCGACCGAGCCGCGGTTCATGCCATAGACCGGCGTGCGGAGCTGCAGGTTGTTGTGCAGGGTCTCCAGCATGAAGCCGTCGCCGCCCAGGGCCACGATGACGTCGGCCTCGGCCACCGGGACGGAGCCGTAGCGTTCGGTCAGGCGCTCGCGCGCCGCCACGGCTTCGGGGCGGTCACTGGCGACGAAGGTCAGGGCAAGGGGGGCGAGCATGGTCACAGCTCTAGGCAAGCGGAGCCGAGGGGCTGTGTCAAACGGAAGCGCTCTCGATATCGGCCATCAGCAGGCGAAACTCATAGGCGGCCTGATCAGCTGAGCGTTCCGCCAGGCGCCAGGCCGAACTGTCAGGGTCGCGCGGGAAGCCTTTGTTCAGCTTGCGGATTTCTGTCAGCAGGGCAGGGAAGGCGGCGCGGTCCAGCCCCACCGCGATACAGGCCAGGAACAGGGGGCGGGCCGTGTCGCCTTGAAGGGCGCGATGGATCTGAGCGACCTCGAACCGGCCCAAGGTGGCCAGGCCGTGCGCGAAGACGCCCAGCTTTTCCTCGCGCAGGGCGCGGATCAGATAGGCGGGACGCAACTGACCCGCCGCATGAAGCTTGGCCACCAGCCGCGCGTCGGTGTCTTCTGTGATGGGGGCGTTGTCCCAGGTGGCGGCGGTGGTTCGGGTTGTGGCCTGAGCGGCGTCCTGAACGGTCTGGGCCAAGCGGGCGGGATCGATGGTGAAGCGGTCGCTGATCGCCTGACGCAGGGCCTCGCCGACCCACTGGTACAGGCGCAGCGCCAGGTCTTCGTCCAGCGACGGGTGACGGGTTAGCGGCGCGCGCAGGGCGGCCAACTGACGCGACCGATCCACCAGATCGGCGAAAGCCGAACCTTCGATCTGGGCGCTGCGGTTGGTGGCCAGGGCGGTCATCACCGCCGGATCGCCGCCCGCGATGATGGCGCGGGCCACGGCGGCGCCGAGGTCAGGGCGCAGGGCGACCTGTATCTGATGCTCGATCGAACAGTCGGTCAGCAGTTGCAGCAGGTCATCGTCCAGCAACAGGGGGCTGGCGGCGATCACGGGGCGGGCGATCTGGATTTCGTCGGCCGCCAGCATCCGCACCAGGGCGGCGGGCGCCCAGTCCACCTTGGCCAACCGTTGGGCCAGGACCTGACGGATTTCGCGTTCGGCGCTGCGGGTCAGGGCGACGAAGATGTCGGCCAGGGCGTCAGGAGCGCCGCCATGATCAGCGGCGGATTCGTAGAGGCCGGCCACCCCCATCAGCAGGCGATGCTGATCGTCGGGGGAGCGCTTCTTGGCTAGGTCCAGCAACTGATTCAGGCCTGCCAAGGGCACAGCCTGCGAGGGTTTTTCGGGGTCTAGCGGAACGACTGTGGACACTGGCGGCTCCGCTTATCGAAAGACGGCCGCCTCGGCCGCGCGGCATACTCATCCTGATGGCGTGAAAACAGGGTTAACGAAAACCTTCTGCAATGAACGTGGGTCGCTTGACGCCGCGCCAGAGCGGGGCGAGGTTCAACCGAACAATGATAAGGGAGGTCGTCATGGCGGACGGATCGGCGGCGTCGCTGAAGTCGCGGGTGTCGGAGGCCGAGTGGCAGGCGCGCGTTGAACTGGCGGCGCTCTATCGCCTGGTGGCGCTGCACGGCTGGGACGACATGATCTTCACCCATGTCTCGGCGCGCGTGCCGGGGCCCGAGCATCATTTCCTCATCAATCCCTACGGCTGGTATTTCGATGAAATTACAGCCTCTTCTCTGGTGAAGGTCGACCTGGACGGGAACATTGTTCAGGACACGACCAGCTTCATCAATCCGGCCGGCTTCACTATCCATTCGGCGGTCCACGCCGCGCGCGAGGACGCCAAGTTCGTCATCCACCTGCACACTGTGAACGGGGTGGGGGTGGCGGCGCAGACGGACGGTCTGCTGCCGATCAGCCAGAACGCCTGTCTGTTGCAGCATCAGGTCGCCTATCACGGCTATGAAGGTCTGGCCCTGAACCACGACGAGCGCGAGCGGCTGGTGGCGGACCTCGGCGACAAGCCGCTGATGCTGTTGCGCAACCACGGCACGATGGCGGTCGGCGAGACGGCGGCCCAGGCCTGGGTCGGGATATTCTTCCTGGAGCGGGCCTGCGCCCAGCAGGTGGCGGCCCTGTCGGGCGGACGCGAGAACGTCCTGATCGCGCCGGATGCGGCCCAGGCGGAGACCAGGGACCAGGGGCGGGGCATCGGCTTCATCTCCGCCCTGGCCTGGCCTGGCGCTCTGCGTCAGTTGGAACGAAAATCGCCGGGCTACGACGTGTGAAGGCGGTCGGGGGGCTGCTGATCGGACTGGGTGTGATGGCGGCGACGTCGGCCACCGCGGGGGCCTGGAACTTGCCGAAAGGGCAGGGGCAGGCGATCGTCAAGTATGAGGACATGCGCGCTGACCAAGGGTTCGGCGATGGCAAGCGGGTGGACCTGCCGGCTGAGCGACGCGATCAGTCCGCGTCTCTATTCGCGGAATATGGCCTGACCGACCGATGGACACTGCAGCTCAAGGGCGAGTGGCAAAAGGGGCGCGACGCCTTCGTCGATTTTGAAGGGCGCGGTCCCATCGAAGTGGGCATGCGTTGGCAGGCCTATCGCGACAATCATAACGCGGCGGCGATCTATGTCGGTTACGCTCAGGGCGGCGAGGGGCGCAATGCGGGCTATGCGTCGCCCGGCGCGGGCGATAGCGACTGGGAGGCCCGTGCGATGTTCGGCCACTCTCTTGAGGGCGGGGGCTGGACGCCGCAACGCACCTTCATTGAGGCGCAGGTCGCGCGCCGCTGGCGGCAGGGTCTGCCCGACGAGGTGAGGATCGACGCCACCATCGGGGCGCATCTGAATGATGACTGGATGCTGTTGGCGCAGGCCTATGGCGGCGCGGCCGACGGCGACAGCAGTCCGCTCTGGGTGTCGGTCGAGGCCTCGGCGGTTCGGCGTATTGGCGACTGGAGCGTGCAGGCGGGCTGGCGGCAAACGGTCGCGGGTCATGAAACAGCCGTGTCGCGAGGGCCGATCATCGGCGTCTGGCGACGTTTTTGAGGCCGTCTTCCGCGACGGAAATCGAACACCCCAACGTTACAGATACTTTATTTGCGTAACGGCCATGACCCGCTAAGCGGGACCGCTTGTTGTCGGGGAGACTGCGTCGCGTGTTCAAACGCCATTTTTTCATCATCGCGGCGGCGTGTCTGGTGGGGCTTATGGTCCTGGCGGCGGTCCTGAAGATCACCCTGGCCGACGACAGCAAGGGCGGCGCAGGCGGACCTGGACGTGGCGGTTCCGGCGGCGGTCGTGGTCAGGCGGTGGCGGAGGCGGTCGTCGCTCCGCGTGAGTTTGCCGACCAGATCCGGGTTCTCGGCGTGGCGCGCAGCAAGCGCTCGGTCAACATCACCTCGAACACGACGCAGTTGATCACCCGCGTCCTGTTCACCGACGGCCAGCGGGTCGCGGCGGGAACGCCGCTGGTCGAGCTGCAGGCGCGTGAAGAGGACGCTGACCTGATCCAGGCGCGCGCTCAATTGACGCAGGCGCAGCGCGAGTATGATCGCTTCAAGATTCTGGCCGAACGAGGCGTCGCGCCTCGCGTGACCGCCGAGACCGCCGAGACGGCCTTGCAATCGGCCCGCGCCGCCGTGGCCGCCGCAGAAGCCCGTCGCGGCGACCGCGTCATCCGCGCGCCCTTCGACGGCGTTTTGGGCCTGACGACGGTGACGCCGGGCACGCTGATCTCGCCGGGGTCGGTCATCACCACCCTGGACGACACCAGCGCTATTCGCGTCGATTTCCCCATGCCGGAACGCTATCTGGGTACGCTTCAGGTCGGCACGCCGCTGGTCGCCTCGGCTGACGCCTACGCGGGCGAGACCTTCTCGGGGCGCATTGCTCTTCTGGACACACGGGTCAACGAACAGACCCGCGCCGTCATCGCCCGCGCCGAGTTCGCCAATCCGGGCGGTCGCATCCGTCCCGGCATGATGATGCGCGTCGCCGTGCAGCAAGGTCGGCGTCAGAGCCTGGCCGTGCCCGAGGCGGCGGTTCAATATGAAGGCCAAGGTGCCTTCGTTTATCGTATCGCGCGCGGCGAAAACGGCACGACGGCTCAGCGCGTCGAAATCCAGGCCGGCGCCGTCGAGGGCGGCTATGTCGAAGTCCTGTCGGGACTGGACAGCAATGATCGGGTCGTGGCCTCGGGCCTGAACCGCATTCAGCCGGGCGCGCCCGTCCGCGTCGGCGCCGCCACTGACAAAGGCGGCCAGAAGGCCGGGACGCAGACCGCCGAGGCGGCCCGCAAATGATGCTGTCTGATCTTTCGGTTCGGCGCCCCGTCTTTGCGGCGGTGGCGGCCATCGTCCTGTGCGTCATCGGGCTGGCGGCCTTCTTCTTCCTGCCGGTGCGGGAACTGCCGGACGTCGATCCGCCGGTCGTGTCGGTCAGCACCAGCTACGCCGGGGCGTCGGCCGAGGTCATCGAGAGTCGGATCACTGAGCCGATCGAGCAGCAGATCGCCGGCATCCAGGGCGTCGAGCGCATCAACTCGTCCAGCCGCGACGGCCGTTCCAATGTGAACATCGAGTTCTCGCTGGACCGCAATATCGACGACGCCGCCAACGATGTGCGCGACCGCATCTCGCGTGTGGTCGGGCGTCTGCCGGATCAGGCGGACCCGCCGGAAGTGGCCAAGGCCGATTCCGACAGCCAGCCGATCATGGTCATGTTCCTGCGCTCCACGACGATGAACCGTCTGGAGCTGACCGACTACGCCGACCGCTATCTGGTGGACCGTTTCGCCACTGTGCCGGGGGTGGCCCAGGTGCAGATCTATGGCGAGCAGCGCTACGCCATGCGCATCTGGCTGGACGCCGCCGCCATGGCCGCGCGCGGCCTGACGGTCAGCGACGTCGAAACCGCCCTGACCAACCAGAACGTCGAGCTGCCCGCCGGTTCGCTGGAATCGACGCAGAAGGACTACACCGTCCGCGTCGCCCGCACCTATGCGCGGCCCGCCGACTTCGCCCAACTGCCGATCGGCACGCGGGGTTCGGCCTCGACCGCCACGGGAGCTCAGGCGTCTGGCACCCTGGCCGGGGCGACGACCGCCATGACCAACGGCGTCACCGGCGCCCTGTTGGGCAACGCCGCCTATGTCACGCGTCTGGGCGACATCGCCCGTGTTGAGGAAGCGCCGTCCGAAGCGCGTCGAATGTTCCGGGGCAATGGTCTGGATCAGATCGGCCTGGCCGTCACGCGTCAGGCTCAGTCGAACGACCTGGCCATTTCCGATGGCGTGCGCGCCCTGATGGCGCAGGTGCAGCCGACCCTGCCGCCCGGCACGACGCTGGAGATCGGTTCGGACAACTCGGTCTTCACCTCTCACGCCATCGACGAGGTCTGGATCACCATCGGCATTTCGATGGCGCTGGTGGCCCTGGTTAACTTCATCTTCCTGGGCAGTCTGCGCGCCGCGATCATCCCGTCCGTGGTGGCCCCCATCTGTCTGCTGGCGACCTTCATCGTCCTGGCGCCGCTCGGGTTCTCTCTGAACCTGCTGACTCTGTTGGCCCTGGTTCTGGCCATCGGCCTGGTGGTCGATGACGCCATCGTCGTGGTCGAGAATATTCAGCGTCGCCTAGACCTGGGCGAACCGCCGCTGGTCGCGGCCGAGCGAGGGGCGCGTCAGGTCTTCTTCGCCGTCGTGGCGACGACCGTGGTGCTGCTGTCGGTGTTTGCGCCGCTGCTGTTCCTGCCAGGCTATGTCGGTCGTCTGTTTGTCGAACTGGCGGCGGCCATCGCCGCAGCCGTGGCCTTCTCGGCCTTCCTGGCGCTGAGCCTGTCGCCCATGCTGGCGTCCAAGATCCTGAAGCCCGCACACACCGGCGGCTGGCTGGCGCGTCGGGTCGACCGGGCCATGGACGCGCTGAAGACCTCTTACGCCAACTCGCTGAACGCTCTTCTGGGGCGTCGTGCCGCCGTGGGCGGCGTTGTCGGCCTGATCGTTCTGGTGGCGGCCGGAGCAGGGGGCATCTTCCTGACCCTGCCTAATGAACTGGTGCCGCCCGAGGACCGGGGCCGCGTTGGCATCCGCGTGCAGGGGCCGGAAGGCGCCGGCTATGACTACACCCGCAAGATCATGCTGGGGCTGGAGCCGATCCTGGCCGAGTACAAGGAAAACGGCGAGGTCGATTCCTATCTGGTTTCGGCGCCCGGATTCGGCGGCGGCAGCTACAACTCCGGCAACGCCAGCCTGACGCTGAAGGACTGGTCCGAGCGCAAACGCTCGGCCGATGAAATCGCGCAGGAGCTGAACGGCAAACTGCGCGGCCAGACCGACGCCCAGGTCAACGCCTCGACCCCCGGCGCCTTCCAGCGCGGCGGCGGCAACTCGAACTCGATCGAGATGATCGTCACGGGCTCCGAATATGGCCCGATCTATGACTGGCTGCAGCCCATCCTGGCGGCGGCGCAGGAGAACCCCGGCTTCTCGCGTCCGCGCCTGAACTATGAGCCGAACGCGCCGCGCCTGCTGGTCGATGTCGATCCGCAGAAGGCGGCGGCTCTGGGCGTGTCGTCGCAGCAGATCGGCCGGACCCTGGAGACCATGTTCGGGTCGCGTCGGGCCACCACCTACATCAAGGGCGGTCAGGAATACGACGTCATCCTGCAGACCGAGCGCGACAACCGCCGCGAGGTCGCCGATCTTGAGGCCCTCTATGTCTCGACCGGGGCCGGGCAGCTGGTGCCGCTGTCGGCGGTGGTCACGACCCAGACCTCGGGCGATACGCCTGATCGTCGCCGTCTGGATCGCCAGCGGGCCATCTCGCTGCAGGCCGACCTCAATCCCGGCATGACCATCGACGACGCCATCACCTTCCTGAACGCGGAGGTCGCCAAGCAGCCGCAAGGTCTGGCGACGATCCGTTGGGGCGGGGCGGCGCGCGATCAGCAGGAGGCGGGCAGCGCCGTGGGCTGGGCCTTCGCCCTGGCCCTGCTGCTGGTCTTCCTGGTGCTGGCGGCCCAGTTCGAGAGCTGGATCACCCCGGCGGTCATCATGCTGACGGTGCCCCTGGCGGCGGCGGGCGGGCTGTTCGGCCTGTTGATGGCGGGCTCCAGCCTGAACATCTACAGCCAGATCGGCCTGATCATCCTGATCGGGGTGGCGGCGAAGAACGGTATCCTGATCGTCGAGTTCGCCAACCAGCTGCGCGATCAGGGCCGGTCGATCCGCGAGGCCATCATCGAGTCGTCGGCGCTGCGTCTGCGTCCGATCATCATGACCTCGATCGCGACGGCCTTCGGCGCCCTGCCGTTGGTGCTGTGGCAAGGCGCGGGCGCGGGCAGCCGTCAGACCATCGGCGTGGTGATCTTTTCGGGGGCCATGTTCGCCACGGTCCTGACCCTGTTCGTGGTGCCGGTGATCTATGGCGTGCTGGCGCGCTTCACCCGGTCGCCGGACTATACGGCGCGCAAGATCGAGGAATGGGAGGCCCAGGAGATCGCTGAGGGCAAGACCCCGGATATGAGCCCGGGGTAAGGCGCTTAAGGCTAACCGATCAGGAAGCGGGGGCCGTCGCGATTGCGGCGGCCTTCGCCGTTTCAGGGGCATAGCCCGTCTCCACCTTCAGGAAGGCGATGACGTCGCGGCGGTCCGTGGCGTCGCGCAGGCCGGCGAAGGTCATCTTGTTGCCGGGCAGGAAGGTCTTGGGGTTCTCTAGCCAGTGATCCAGCTTTTCGGCGTCCCAGGTGAAGCCCGCCGTGCGCAGGGCGTGCGAGTAGCTGTACTTGTCCAGGGCTCCGGCTTGCCGCCCGAAGACGCCGTAGAGGTTCGGGCCCGCCATGTTCGGGCCGCCCGGCGTGATGGTGTGGCAGGAGCGGCAGCGGGCGAAGGCTCGACGGCCGTTCTCCAGATCGCCGGCGTTGTAGGGGGCGGGCAGGGCGGCCAGCACCGCGACCTTCTCAGCCTCGGTCAGGGCGGGCGGCGGCGGGGCCTTGGGTGTTGCATCGGCGGCGGGCGCTGAGTTTTCGCCACAAGCGGCAAGGGTCAGCGAGGCGGTCAGGACGGAGGTGAGGATCAGGGCGATGCGCATGACGAACTCCATAGGCCAGACGCTCTTGATAGCCGATGGGCGTTTAGTCGCAACGGCGGCGGTTATCGTCACTGGACGCGAACGGTTCGCAGCTGATAATCACTGTCAACTTCAGTGAGCGGCGCCGGGCGCCGTCGTAATGAGCGCCATGACCGATACCATCAAACTCAGCCAGGCCCGCCGCGGCGATCGCGGCGTCATCGTTCAGGTTGGCACGCACTGCCACCATCAGAACCATGAGGTCGAACTGGAGCGCCGCCTGCTGGAGCTGGGCTTTGTCGAGGGCGCGCATGTCGAACTGCTGCACGAGGGTCTGTTCGGTCGCGACCCCATCGCCATCAAGGTGGACGACATGCGCGTCGCCCTGCGTCGGCACGAGGCGGCCAGTCTGACCATTCGTCTTGAAGAGGGAGCCCTCTGATGGACATGGCCGTTCGCACCGCCCGTATCGCCCTGGTCGGCAATCCCAACAGCGGCAAGACCGCTCTGTTCAACGCCCTGACCGGCGCCCATCAGAAGGTCGCCAACTACGCCGGCGTGACCGTCGAGCGTAAGGAAGGCCGCATCCACGCCGCCGACAGCCGCACCCTGTCGGTGCTGGACCTGCCGGGCACCTATTCCCTGCGCGCGCGCAGCCTGGACGAGGAAGTCACCCGCGACGCGGTCCTGGGGACCCTGCCGGGCGAGACGCCGCCGGACGTGGTGGTCTGCGTCGCCGACGCCACCAACCTGCGGCTGGTCCTGCGTCTGGCGCTGGAGCTGAAGCAGGTCGGACGACCGATGGTGCTGGCGCTGAATATGTACGACATCGCCCAGCGCCAGGGTCTGCGTATCGACCTGGAGAAGCTGTCAGCCGAGATCGGCGCGCCGGTGGTCACGACCGTGGCGACGCGCAAGCGCGGCATCGCCGAACTGGTCGCCGCCGCCCAGACCCAGGCTGACCTGGCGGTTGGCGAGACCCACAGCGAATGGCATGCGCCGTCCGCCACAGAAATTCGCGCCGCCCATCGCGAGGCAGAGCGCATCATGAAGGCCTGCGTTCGCGCGCCCGAGCGGCCTGACACCCTGACCGGCAAGATCGACAGCGTCCTGCTGCACCCGGTGGCGGGTCTGGCGATCCTGCTGGGCGTCCTGTTCGTCATGTTCCAGGCGGTCTTCACCTGGGCCACGCCCGCGATGGACGGCATCGAGGCCCTGTTCGCCCTGGTCGGCGGCTGGGTCGCGGCGGTCGTGCCCGACGGCCTGCTGCAAAGCCTGATCGTCGACGGCCTGATCGGCGGGGTGGGCAGCGTCCTGGTCTTCCTGCCGCAGATTATGATCATCTTCCTGTTCATCATCGTGCTGGAAGACTTCGGCTACATGGCCCGTGCGGCCTTCCTGATGGACAAGATCATGGGCGGGGCAGGGCTGCATGGCCGCGCCTTCATTCCGCTGTTGTCCAGCTTCGCCTGCGCCATTCCCGGCATCATGGCGACGCGGGTGATCGAGGCGAAACGCGACCGGCTGACCACCATTCTGATCGCACCGCTGATGACCTGTTCGGCGCGCATCCCCGTCTATGTCCTGATCATCGCCGCCTTCATACCGAATGAGACGGTCTGGGGCTTCGTCAGCCTGCAGGGCCTGGTCATGTTCGGCCTCTACGCCGCCGGCATCATCAGCGCGCTTCTGGTCTCGGTGGTCATCCGCAAGGTCTTCTGGCGCGGCGCGGTCGAGCCCTTCATGATGGAGTTGCCCGCCTACAAGATGCCCGACATCAAGAGCGTACTGTTCAATCTGTGGCTGCGCGCCAAGATCTTCATGCGTCGGGCGGGCAAGATCATCCTGCCCTTGATGATCATCGTCTGGGCGCTGTCGACCTTCCCCTATCCGCCGGAAGGCGCGACGGGACCGGCCATCGACTATTCCTTCGCCGGCATGATCGGCAAGACGCTGGAGCCGATCTTCGCCCCCATCGGCTTCAGCTGGCAGATGGTGGTGGCCCTGGTGCCCGGCATGGCGGCGCGCGAAGTCGCCGTGGCGGTTCTGGGGACGGTTTACGCGGTCGCCGGCGCCGAAGAGAACGTCGGCGCCCTGGCCTCGGTGCTGTCGGCGGACTGGTCGCTGGCCACGGGCCTGGCCTTCCTGGCCTGGTATGTCTTTGCGCCGCAGTGCCTGCCGACCATCGGCGTCGTGCGCCGCGAGACCGGCTCGATGAAGTGGACCCTGATCATGGTCGGCTACATGTTCGGCCTGGCCTATCTGGGCGCCTTCATCGTCTATCACACGGCGGTGGCGCTGGGCGGGGGGTAGCCACCCCTGACTCCGCTCATCCCGGCGAAGGCCGGGATCCAGATTGTATGGCGCGTCTGATAGTTCCGAAGGCGCAATTCCGCCCTTCAAAGCCAGCCGCCTCGCTATTTGATCTGGATCCCGGCCTTCGCCGGGATGAGCGAGTAGGGTGTGGGGGGCAGGGCCAGGAAACGGGCTATCTTCCCGTCGTGAGTTTCACGACGATATGGGCCGTCGTGTCGACGATGGCCTCGGCGGTGTCGGCGCGGCGCATCAGGGCGAAGCCGGCGGCGACGGATTCCACCAGATTGGCGGTCTCATAGGAGGTCAGGCGCGGGCTGAGGCCCTGGGGATGATAGCCATTGGCCTTGGCCTGGGCGATGCGGCGTTCCAGCGCCAGGTGAAGGCGGCGCATCCGCTTGATGCGGCTCTCGGCGAAGTCCGGCTCGCCCTTGTCAGCCAGCATGTGCTCGACCCGAAGCACGGGGCCATGGTCGCCCCATAGGGCCAGAACTTCCAGCACATAGGCGCGCACGGCGTCAAAGGCGCGGTCGCCCGTCCAGTCGGCGTGGATATGCTTGGCCAGTCGCTGGAAATCGCCGCCGGCTTCCTCACAGAGGACCAGAAGGCCTTCTTCGACGGACTTGAAATAGGTGTAGAAGGTCGGCGCAGACACGCTGGCCGCCAGCGCGACATCGGCGGCGCGGATTTCGCCCAGATGCTTGTGGTTCAGCAATTCCCGCAGGGCGTCGAGGATGGCGCGACGGGTGCGGGCGCCTCGCGTCCCGATCTTGTGGCCCAGCTTGTTGGTCGTCTCTGACATGGGAGGAGGCGGCCGAAGAGGATGGTGCCGGCTGCAGGAATCGAACCCGCGACATCCAGTTTACAAAACTGGCGCTCTACCAACTGAGCTAAGCCGGCCGTTGGCGCCTTATGCTGGTGGAATCGTCAGGACGCAAGCACAGTCCGCACATGCCGATGACGCCCTATCTCACGCCGATCCTTTTGCTGGCCCTGTCCAATGTCTTCATGACCTTCGCCTGGTACGGGCATCTGAAATTCGGGGCCAAGCCGCTGTGGATCGTGGTGATCCTGAGCTGGGGTATCGCCTTCTTCGAATACTGCCTGGCCGTGCCCGCCAACCGCATCGGCCATCAGGTCTATTCGGCGGCCGAGCTGAAGACCATGCAGGAGGTCATCACCCTGCTGGTTTTCGCCGTCTTCTCGGTGCTCTACCTCGGCGAGAAGCTGACCCTGAACCATCTGGTCGGCTTCTCGCTGATCGCGGGCGGGGCCTTCTTCATTTTCAAGGGCCCGCTCTGATCAATCCAGTTCGGCGGCGATCCGGGCGGCCAGGGCCTGGAGCTGTTCGGCATCGGCCATGGGGGCGTGGCCATGACCCTTCATCTGACGGTCGGCCCAGCGCGGGATGATGTGGAAATGCAGGTGGAAGACGGTCTGTCCGCCCGCTTCGCCGTTGAACTGCATCAGGCTGAGGCCGTCAGGCTTCAGCGCCTTTTCCACCGCGCGGGCGGTGCGCTGGACGGCGGCGGTCAGCTTGGTCAGCGCCTCCGGCTCGATCTCGAGCAGATTGCGCGCCTGCGAGGTCTTGGACACCACCAGGACATGACCCTCGGACTGGGGAAAGACGTCCATGAAGGCCAGGACGTCGTCATCCTCCCACACCTTCACGCTGGGGACCTCGCCGCGCAGGATCTTGGCGAAGATGTTGTCGGGATCGTAGGCGCCGTGAAGGCTCATGGGAGGCTCCGTCAGTGGTGGTCGCCCAAGGCTAGCAGGGCAGGGCGGTTTTCGCACGGGAGCCGAATGCGATCTGGCGCGCTACATGGTCAAGGTTCAAGCAGAAAGAGGCTGTCATGATAGGTTTCATCGTTCAGGCCGTCATCACCGCCCTGGGGCTGTGGCTGGCGGCCGAGGTCGTGCCGGGGGTGGACTTCACCTCGACCGGGGCGCTGGTGGCGGCGGCGGTTATTCTGGGTCTGGTGAACGCCATTGTTAGGCCGATCATGATCCTGTTGACCCTGCCGCTGACCATTGTGACCTTCGGTCTGTTTCTGCTGGTGGTGAACGCCGCGATGATCGGGCTGACGGCCTGGTTCCTGGATGGATTTGTCGTCAACGGCCTGTGGGCCGGGATCGGCGCCGCCATCGTGACCGGCGTGGTCAGCTGGATAGCGGGGTCGGTCTTCGGCAGCGGGAGCCGCGAGCGGGCTTAATAGATCCGGGTAATATTGACGCCCCTATTTCATCCGGGTAAATCGTCGGTTCCTTGAAGGATCTGACGATGAACACCGCTGTCTGTACCGCCTTTGCCGGAGGCCGACTGATCGCTACCGGCGCGCCTGCCATGGTGGCCCACGCCGTCAAGGCCGCGCACGATGCGGGCGAGGCGGTGCTGGTGTTCGACGACGCTGACGGCCGTCCGGTCGAGTTTGATCTGCGCGGCGATCTGGAGGCGGTTCTCGGGCGTTTAGCGCCGTCAGCGCCGGTCGAGAAGCGAGGGCCAGGGCGGCCAAAGCTGGGCGTGACGGCGCGCGAAGTGACCTTGCTGCCGCGTCACTGGGACTGGCTGGCGGCCCAGCCGGGCGGAGCGTCGGTGGCGCTGAGGAAGCTGGTGGAAAACGCCCTGCGCGGGGCTGAAGGGCCGGATCGCGTGCGCGCCAGCCGCGAGGCCGCCTATCGCTTCATGACAGCCATGGCGGGCGACCAGCCCGGCTATGAGGAGGCGACGCGGATGCTGTTCGCCGGCGACTGGACCGCCTTCGGTGCGGCGATCCAGTCCTGGCCAGTGGACGTGCGCAACTATGCGGCCCGCTTGGCCGAAGGCGGCTGGAACAACGGCCGGGGTAGCTAGGCCCTTTAGCTGGGGCGGATGACCATGCAGGTGACGCGGCGTTCGCCCAGGGTCTCGCAGGCGGCTTCGGCGGCGGCCTGGGTCATGCCGGTGAAGCGCGAGCGGTACCAGCCGTCGGCATTCTGAACGTCGCGCTGCGCCTCGGTGAACTGGGTGCGGAAGCGACGGCTGACATCGTTTAGCCAGGTCCGGGCCACGGCTTCATCACGGAAGGCGCCGACCTGAACTGTCCAGCGACCAGCGGACGTGCGGGAGGCTTCGCGAGCCGGGGCGCGTGCGGGCGTGGCGGCGGAAGAGGCGCGACGCGTGGTCGTCCCTGCGCCGCCGTTGAGCGAGGCCGTGAGGTTTTCGGGCGTGCGCGGAGCTTCCGCGCGCTGGACCGGCGCAGCGGCGCGAGGCGTCGCCGCGGCTGCACGAGCCGACGGCGGCGGCGTCACCTGGGTCGGCAGGTTGGCGGGCGGCGGGCCGGCGACGTAGGCCACGGCGGTCGCGCTGGCGCCTTCGCCGTCTTCGCTTGAGGCAGAGGCGTATTCGACCGGCGGGTTGGGATCGGCGCTGACGCCGTAGCCGCGCTGCTCGAAGAAGGCCTGGGCCACCTGGATGCGCTCGCCCTGGCCGCGGCGGCGCTGGACTTCGAAGCCGGTGTCCATCAGTTCGGCGACGTGGGCGTTGCGGCTGGCGGTCGAGCGGCCGCCCATGACGATGGTGATGATCCGCTTGCCGTCGCGCACCGAGGAGGCGGCGAGGTTGTAGCCTGAGGCGTTGGTGAAGCCGGTCTTGATGCCGTCATAGCCGCGGTTGGTCGCCAGCAGGCCGTTGGTGTTCCGGTAGTCGCGACCGTTGTAGTACCAGTCGTGCAGGCCGAGGTAGCGATAGTACTGCGGGAAGTCGCGCATCACCGCCCGGCTCAGGATCGACAGGTCGCGGGCGGTGGTCGCCTGGCGCGTATCGGGCAGGCCGTTGGCGGTGGTGAACCGCGTATCGTCCATGCCCAGTTCCTTGGCCTTGGCCGTCATGCGGGCGGTGAATTGGGCTTCGGATCCGCCGATATGCTCGGCCAGGACCACGGCCATGTCGTTGGCGCTGCGGACCGCTGTGGCCTTCATGGCGTCGTCCAGGCTGATGGTCTGACCGGCGGCCAGGCCCAGCTTGGACGGCGGCTGCGAGGCGGCGCGCGGCGAGACCGTCAGATTGTCGGTCAGCTTGACCTTGCCGGATTCAAGCGCCTCGAAAACCAGATACAGGGTCATGACCTTGGTGATCGAGGCGGGGTAGCGGCGGGCGTCGGCGAAGCGCGAAAACAGCACCTCGCCTGAGGCGGCGTCGACCACGATGGAGGCGTAGCGCGAGTTGTCCGAGGACTGGGCGACCGGCGGCGGCGCGCCGAGGGCGGGCGTCAGGACAACGCCGCCCAGAACAAGGGCGGCCAGGAAGCGACGGCGGAATACGGCGTTCATGGTCAATCTACTAGCCTCGTCACTGTGGCGCGATGACGACCCTGATCACCGCGCGTTACAAAGGCTAACATCGGCTCTGCGGGTTTCGAGAGGGTAAACAAGCCGTCAACGGAGTTGTGATCGGCTTGGCCGTCAAGGGTGATCGGCGTTCATATGTTGCGTCGCACAATTTTCACTTGAAGTCATTTCGCACATGCACCATATGACCCCTGTCGCGATGAACGCCGTTCGTTGCGAGACCCTTTATCGCTTCAGGAGAGTCCCAATGGCTGACGCCGCCGAGACTGTTAAGAAGACCGTCGAACAGAACACCGCCAAGGCCAAGGCCCAGGCAGAGAACATTCAGGCTGCGGGCGCCAAGGCTTTCCGCGAAGGCGTGGACAAGTCCGTCGCCTCGCTGACCGAGCTGAATGCGCACGGCAAGAAGAACCTCGAAGCCGTCGTCGAGTCGGCCGCCGCCGCCCAGAAGGGCGCTGAGGCTCTGTCGCAAGAGACGCTCGCCTTCTCCAAGAAGAGCTGGGAAGACGGCGTCGCCGCCGCCCAGTCGCTGAGCCAGGCGCGTTCGGTGCAGGAACTGGTCGAACTTCAGACCTCGTGGGCCAAGTCGGCCGCCGAGGCCTATCTTGCCCAGTTCGGCAAGGCGACCGAGATCTTCACCGCCTCGGTGAAGGACAGCTTCAAGCCGATCAACGAGCGCGTCACCGCGACCGTCGAGAGCTTCCAGGCCGCCCGCTAAGCCTGACGCGTTTTAGTAGCGTACAATCAGGCCCCGGCAGAAACGCCGGGGCCTTTTTGCGTCCTCAGGGCGCAGCGTCGGATGCGGGCGCGTGGTCGATGCTGAAGGCGCGGGCCAACCGCCAGTGGCCGTCCTCCAGCCGCCAGAGCATCGAGAAGCGGGCGCGACCGACCAGGGTTTCCGGCCCGTCGCCCTGACGCTCATAGAAGAGATGACTGGCCTCCTCGACGGCGCCGACGCCGGGGATGGCGAAGACGCGCATCGAGCCGGGCACGAGTTCGCGGCGCGAGCGCCAGGCGTCGGGGGCTTCTCTCGCTTCGCAACCCTTGGCGTAGTCGGCGACGAAGACGGCCCGTGTCGCCGTCAGCCCGCCTCTGTCGTGGTAGAATTCCAAATCGTCTGTGACCATATCGGCCAGGGCCGCCGGATCGCAACGGTCGAACATGGTGCTGAACAGAGCTGTGTCGCGCTCGGCGATGATCGGCATCAGCTTCGCCTCGTCCGGGATGACGGGCGCAGCGGCAGGGGTCTGCGCCAGAGCCAGTGCGGCGATAAGTCCAGCGATCAGGGTCATGGGGGCGTCCATCGAGGCGAGTTCGAGGCTCATTGGTGCGATCCCGGCTCGTCGATGTCCCGTGAATCTTTGGTTAGCTGGGCTGCTCACGCACCCTGTGACTGGACGCCCCTACAAATCAGGCCATCATTGCCTATCTGAACCATCGACTCTCCCCGAAGTACGGACAACGAATGCCTACGAGACGGCCAGGTGAACAAGGCGGAGGCGCAGGCGCCGCCGTCGTCACCGAAACAAAGCCGAAGCTTCAGCGGCCCTCGCTCTATCGGGTGCTGATTCTGAATGACGACTACACCCCTATGGAGTTCGTCATCTATGTGCTGGAGCGGTTCTTCCAGAAGAGCCGCGAAGACGCGACCCGCATCATGCTGCATGTGCATCAGCATGGCGTCGGGGTTTGCGGCGTCTTCACCTACGAAGTGGCCGAGACCAAGGTCGCCCAGGTGGTCGAGACGGCGCGCCGTCACCAGCATCCTCTGCAATGCACGATGGAAAAAGACTGAGAGGATCCTTCCCATGCCCTCCTTTTCTCGTCCTCTCGAAGAGACCCTGCACCGCGCGGTCAGCTATGCGAACGAGCGTCGGCACGAATACGCCACGCTGGAACACCTGTTGCTGGCCCTGATCGACGACACGGATGCGTCGGCGGTCATGACGGCCTGTAATGTGGATCTCGGCGCGCTGAAAACCGCGTTGACCCTCTACGTCGACAACGACCTGGCCGCCTTGGCCACGGCCGATGGCGACGACGCCAAGCCGACGGCGGGCTTCCAGCGCGTGATCCAGCGCGCGGTCATTCATGTCCAGTCGTCGGGCCGTGAAGAAGTGACGGGCGCCAATGTCCTGGTCGCCATCTTCTCGGAGCGTGAAAGCCACGCCGCCTACTTCCTGCAAGAGCAGGACATGACGCGCTATGACGCGGTCAACTTCATCGCCCACGGCATCGCCAAGAAGCCGGGCGCGACCGAGACCCGTCCGGCCAAGGGCTCCCCCGAGGAGGCCGAGGACGCCGCCGCCGTGAAGTCGGGCGGAGAGGCGCTGGAGGCCTATTGCGTCGACCTGAACGAGAAGGCCCGCAAGGGTAAGATCGACCCCCTGATCGGCCGCCACGCCGAGGTCGAGCGCTCGATCCAGATCCTGTGCCGCCGCACCAAGAACAACCCGCTCCTCGTCGGGGATCCCGGCGTCGGCAAGACGGCCATCGCCGAGGGCCTGGCCCGCAAGATCGTCAACGGCGAGGTGCCCGAGGTTCTGAAGGACGCTACCATCTACTCGCTCGACATGGGGGCGCTGCTGGCCGGCACCCGCTATCGCGGCGACTTCGAGGAGCGTCTGAAACAGGTCGTCAAGGAACTGGAGACGCATGAGAACGCGGTCCTGTTCATTGACGAGATCCATACGGTGATCGGCGCCGGCGCGACCTCGGGCGGGGCGATGGACGCCTCCAACCTGCTGAAGCCGGCCCTGGCCTCGGGCAGCCTGCGCTGCATGGGCTCGACCACCTACAAGGAGTATCGCCAGCACTTCGAGAAGGACCGCGCCCTTGTGCGTCGCTTCCAGAAGATCGACGTCAACGAGCCGACGATCGAGGACACGGTGAAGATCCTCAAGGGTCTGAAGACGACCTACGAGACCCACCACAAGCTGCGCTACACCGACGCCGCCATCCGCACCGCCGTCGATCTGTCGGCCCGCTACATCACCGACCGCAAGCTGCCGGACAAGGCCATCGACGTGATCGACGAGGCGGGGGCGTCGCAGATGCTGCTGCCGGAATCCAAGCGCAAGAAGGTCATCGGCCAGAAGGAGGTCGAAGCCGTCATCGCCAAGATGGCCCGCATTCCGCCGAAGTCGGTCTCGAAGTCGGACACGGAATCCCTGCGCGAACTGGAATCCGATCTGAAGCGGACGGTCTATGGCCAGGAGCAGGCCATCGATCAGGTCTCGTCGGCGATGAAGCTGGCGCGGGCGGGGCTGCGTGATCCGAACAAGCCCATCGGCGCTTTTCTGTTCAGCGGTCCCACTGGCGTCGGCAAGACCGAAGTCGCCAAGCAACTCGCGGCCACGCTCGGGATCGAGATGCAGCGCTTCGACATGTCGGAATACATGGAGCGCCACACGGTGAGTCGCCTGATCGGCGCCCCTCCGGGCTATGTCGGGCATGATCAGGGTGGCCTGCTGACTGACGCTGTCGATCAGCACCCGCACTCGGTGGTGTTGCTGGACGAGATCGAGAAGGCCCACCCCGACGTCTACAACATCCTGTTGCAGGTGATGGACAACGGCGTCCTGACCGACGCCATCGGCAAGAAGGTCGACTTCAGGAACGTCATCCTGATCATGACCACCAACGCCGGGGCCGCCGACAACGCCCGCGCCTCCATCGGCTTTGGCCGGGGCAAGGTCGAGGGCGAGGACGACAAGGCCATCCAGCGCCTGTTCGCGCCGGAGTTCCGCAACCGCCTGGACGCCATCGTGGCCTTCAAGCCGCTGGGCGCCGAGACGATCCGTTCGGTGGTCGGCAAGTTCATGATGCAGCTGGACGCCCAACTGGCGGACCGCAACATCACCATCGAGCTGACCGACGAGGCGACCGACTGGCTGGCCAAGAACGGCTTCGACGAGCTGTATGGCGCACGGCCTCTGGCCCGCGTGATTCAGGAGCACATCAAGAAGCCGCTGGCCGACGACATCCTGTTCGGCCGCCTGACGCGCGGCGGACACGTCAAGGTCGAGCTGAAGGACGGCAAGATCGCCTTCGACATCACCCCGACCAAGGGCGCGGCGGTGAAGGAAGAGGAAGAAGAGACGGCCTGATTTCGGTCATGCTCAAAGAGAAAGGCCCGGGCGCAACGCCCGGGCCTTTTTTGTTCGCTTTGTCTGCGGCTTTTAGCGGCGACGGCCCAAAGCGCCCAGCAGCATCGCCGCGCCGGCGATGATGCCGGTGGTCAGCAGGGGTTTGCGGCGGGCGAAGTCCAGGCCCTTGCGGGCCGGGTCGCGCAGGTCGACGGGGGCCTTGTCGACCATGCCGTCCAGGCCGTCGATGACCCGGCCATAGGCGTCCAGCGCCTTGCCCTTGACCTCGTTCAGCTTGCCTTCAACCTGCAGCTTGCTGTCGCCGGTCAGGCGGCCGAGGCCGTTCTGGGCCTTGCCTTGAAGTTCAGTCGCGACGCCTTCGATACGTTGATCGGTCATGGTGATTCCTGATGTGAGGAGGAGACTCACAGGGGAAGCGTATTGCGACGCAGCAAGTTCCGTAGAACTTTGCGATGCGACGACCTGTCAGCGGGCGCGATAGGGCGACAGGTCCGTCGTCATCGCCGCCATCTCAGCCTCGACCGCCGGGCGCTCGTTGTCGAGGTAGCGGGCGACGGGATCGCGCAGGGCAGGGTCGGCGATCCAGTGGGCGGAATAGACGGGGGAGGGCAGGTAACCGCGCGCGATCTTGTGCTCGCCCTGGGCGCCCGCCTCGACGCGGGACAGGCCGCGCGCGATGGCGAATTCTATGGCCTGATAATAGCAGAGCTCGAAATGGAGGAAGGGCACCTCCTCCAGCGCGCCCCACTGACGGCCATAGAGGGCGTCGCGGCCGATGAAGTTCAGGGCGCCGGCGATGGGCGTGTCGTCGCGGAAGGCCATGACCAGAGCGATGCGGTCGGCCATGGTCGCGCCGACGCGGGCGAAGAAGTCACGTGTCAGGTAGGGACGGCCCCATTTGCGGTCGCCGGTGTCCATGTAGAAGGCGAAGAAGGCGTCCCAGTGGGCCTCGGTGATCTCGGCCCCGGTCAGGACGCGGATGTCGAGCCCGGCTTGCGCCTCGCGTCGTTCACGGCGGATGGTCTTGCGCCGATTGGACGACAGGGCGGCGAGGAAGTCGTCAAAGGTCTGATAGCCGTCGTTGCGCCAGATGAACTGGATGTCGCGGCGTGGCAGCAGGCCCGCCTCGGCCATGGCGCGCCACTCAGGCTCGGTGGGGAAGTTGACGTGCAAAGACGAGACGCCGAGGCGCTCGACCAGGGTCAGTGCGCCTTGCAGCAGGGCCTCCCTGATCGCGTCATCCCGGCCGGAGCGAAGCGCAGAGCCGGGACCGCCAAGGGCGCCGCCGTTTGCGTCTTGGGCGGCCCCGGATAAGCCTTGCAGGCTTTCCGGGGTGACGGGTTTCACCAGAAAGCGCGGCCCCGTCGCGGGCGTGAAAGGCACGGCGCCCAGAAGCTTGGGATAGTAGCGACCGCCGGCGCGTTGGTAGGCGTCGGCCCAGCTGTGGTCGAAGACGTATTCGCCCTGGCTGTGGCCCTTCAGATAGAGGGGCATGACGCCGATCACGGCGCTGTCTTCGTCGTGCAGGGACAGGTGGCGCGCCGCCCAGCCCTGGGACGGGGCGGCGCTGCCGGACGCCTCGCAGGCGTGCAGGAAGTCGTAGCAGACGAAGGGATCGCCGGTCGGGGCCGCGCAGGCGTCCCACGCGTCCCGGCCTATGTCGGCGATCCCGTCGTGGACCTGAAGCGTGAAGCTCACTTCACCTCGATGATGGCGTCGATTTCCACGGCGAAGCCGAGCGGCAGCTTGTAGACGCCGACGGCCGAACGGGCGTGTTTGCCCGCGTCGCCGAAGACTTCGACCATCAGGTCCGAGCAGCCGTTGATGACGGCGGGGATGGCGATGAAGTCCGGGCCAGCCTGGACGAAGCCGCCCAGTTTGACGATGCGGACGACGCGATCCAGGTCGCCGTCAACGGCGGCGTTGATCTGAGCCAGCAGGTTGATGCCGCACAGGCGGGCGGCCTCGGCGGCCTGCTCCGGGGTCACGTCGACGCCGACAGTGCCCTTGATGCCGCCATTGGCGTCGTTCGACAGCTGGCCCGAGATCAGGACCTGGTTGCCGGTGCGGACGTAGGAGACGTAGCTGGCGACCGGCTTGGCGGGCTCGGGCAGGGTGATGCCGAGTTCGGCGATGCGGGCGTGGATGCTCATGTCGGAGACTCCGTTGAGGGGTTCGGGCGGGGTGTAGCGCGCCGAGCGGTCCGCGTCATCCGGGCTTCTTCAGCGCACGGCCCGCGACCACGGCGGCGGCCCCGAATTTGGCGCGCAGGGCGTCGATGGCGGTTTCGGTCTTCAGGGCGCGGGTCTCAGGCGTCGCGAACAGTCCGGCGGGCGCGGCGCTCGCCTCTGCGATCTCGGCCAGACCGATGCCGATCAGACGATAGGGCTCGCCCAGTTCGGGCTTCAGCAGGTCGCGCCCCGCCGAGAACAGCACCCGCGCCGTCTGCACCGGCTCGGCCAGGGTGATGCGGCGGGTGACGATTTTGAAGTCGGCCTTGCGCAGCTTCAGCACCACCACTCGGCTGGCCACGCCGTCGCGCCGCGCCTTGGACGCCAGCTTCTCGCACAGGGGCCAAAGTTCGGCCTCCAGATCCTCGGCGGCGGTCAGGTCGTCGTTGAAGGTGGTCTCGGCGCTCATGCCGCGCCGGTCGTGGTCGGGGCGCACGGGGCGGGCGTCGCGAGCGTGGCTGAGCTCATAGAGGCGCAGGCCTGTCTCGCCATAGCGGCGGATCAGGTCCTTGACGTCGGCGGCGGCCAGATCGCCGACCGTGGCGAAGCCGTCGGAGCGCAGGGTGCGCCCGAACACCGGCCCGACGCCGGGCAGGATGTTGACCGGGCGCGAGGCCAGCAGGCCTTTCGCTTCAGTTGCGCCGATGACGGAAAAGCCGCGCGGCTTGTCCATTTCGGAGGCGATCTTGGCCAGGAAACGGTTGGGGGCCAGGCCGATGGAGACACTGAGGCCGATCTCGTCCTCGATCCATTTTTGCAGCCGGATCAGTTGGAAGGCGGGCGGGCCGCCGTTGAGGCGTTCGGTGCCCGACAGGTCGATCCAGGCCTCGTCCAGAGACAGGGTCTGGACCAGGGGCGTCAGCTTGCCGACCGCGCCGAAAATGCGCTCGCTTTCGGCCACGTATTTCCTGAAGTCGGGTTTGATCACGACCGCGTCGGGACAGGCCTTCAGCGCCTTGAACATGGGCATGGCCGAGCCGACGCCGTGCAGGCGGGCGACGTAGCAGGCGGTCGAGACCACGCCGCGCTTGCCGCCGCCGATCATCACCGGCTTGTCGCGGAGTTCCGGTCGGTCGCGTTTCTCGACCGAGGCGTAGAAGGCGTCGCAATCCAGGTGGGCGATGGTCAGGGCGCCCAGTTCGTCGTGAGCGATCACCCGACGCGAAGCGCACGACGGACACCGCTCGACCTTGCGGTCGCCGGTCCACAGGCAGTCGCGGCAGACGGCCTTCAGGTTCAAAATCGACTCCGGTTCTTCAGCTTCACGTCAACTTAAGACTGCGTGCGCCACAGTGCATCCGAAGAAGGCGAAAAGCCCTGCGCAATGGCGCGATTTGTTGGCGAAACAGCCGGGTGGCGGATGTCCAAGAAAGTCCTCATCGTCGAGGATAACGAGCTGAACATGAAGCTTTTTCATGATCTGCTCGATTCTCAGGGTTACGAGACCCTGCAGACCCGAGAAGGGCTGCAGGCGCTGGCCATTGCGCGCCAGCATCGCCCCGATCTGATCCTGATGGACATCCAGTTGCCCGAGATTTCGGGCCTGGAAGTGACCAAGTGGCTCAAGGATGATGAAGAGCTGAACCATATCCCCGTCATCGCCGTTACCGCCTTTGCCATGAAGGGCGATGAGGAGCGGATCAGGCAGGGTGGTTGCGAGGCCTATATCTCCAAGCCGATCTCCGTGGTGTCCTTCCTCGAAACGATCCGCAAGCATCTGGGGTAGGGCGGCATGAGCGCGCGCATCCTGGTCGTGGACGACGTCGAGACCAATGTCCGACTGCTCGAAGCCAAGCTGACCATCGAATACTACGACGCTCTGACCTGCGGCGACGGACTGACGGCCATTGCTCTGGCCATCGCCGAGCAACCGGATCTGATCCTGCTGGACGTCATGATGCCAGGGATGGACGGGTTCGAGACCTGTCGTCGCCTGAAGGATGAGCCGAAGACGCGGCACATTCCCGTCGTTCTGGTGACGGCGCTGGATGGGCGGCATGATCGTATCCGCGGGCTTGAGGCGGGCGCCGACGACTTTCTGACCAAGCCGTTGGACGATGTGATTCTGATGGCGCGGGTCAGGAGCCTGACCCGGCTGAAGATGGTCATGGACGAGCTGCGCGAGCGCGAAGAAAGCGGGCGACGCGTCGGCGTCGACACCGCAGGCGTGGCGAGGCTGAAGGGCTCGGGCGGGCGCGTTCTGGTGGTGGACGACAACGCCCTGCAGGCCGCCAAGGTGGCGCAGGAGCTGGCGGTCGAGCATCGCCCCCTGGTTGAGGCTGATCCGGTCGCAGCGCTGGAGGCGGCGCGTGGTGCTGTGGATCTGATGATCATCAACGTGACCTCCGAAGGCTTTGACGGCCTGAGGTTGATCGCCCAGGCGCGTTCCAAGGAACCCACGCGGCGGCTGCCGATTCTGGCCTTGGTGGACGCTCAGGATCGGCCCCGGCTGCTGAAGGCGCTGGACCTGGGGGCCAACGATATTCTGACGCGACCAGTCGATCCCGAGGAGTTGTCGGCGCGGGTGCGGACCCAGGTGCGCCGCAAACGCTATGGCGATTTCCTGCGCGAAAAGCTGGACCACAGCCTGGAGATGGCCGTCACCGACGCCCTGACCGGATTGCACAACCGTCGCTACATGACGAATCAGCTGCAAGCCCTGGTCGCCCGCACCAACCGCGGCAGCGAGCCGGTGGCGGTGCTGGTTCTGGACATCGACCACTTCAAGGCGGTCAACGACGGCTTCGGCCATGACGCCGGGGACGAGGTGCTGCGCGAGTTTTCGGTGCGACTGGCGACCAATGTGCGCGCTGTGGACTTGCCGTGCCGATTCGGCGGCGAGGAATTCGTGGTGGTCATGCCCGGCACGACGCTGGAGGATGCCCATCGCATCGCCGAGCGGATCCGGCGCGATGTCGGCGCGGCGCCTTTCCGCGTCATGGACGGCAAGGCCCACCTGAACATCACGGTCTCGGTCGGCGTGGCCGCCACAACGGGCGCGGACGACACGCCTGAATCCCTGTTGAAGCGGGCGGATGAGGGTGTCTATGAGGCCAAGGCTTCGGGGCGGAACAAGGTCGTCGCTCGCGCGGCCTGAACGCCTTCCTGTTGATCCGACAACGAAAAACGCCCGGCTGGAAAGCCGGGCGTTTCGAATTCTACAGTCAAGCGAGCCGTAAGGCCCGGGCGGTTAAGCCCTTACTTGATCTTGCCTTCTTTGAACTCGACGTGCTTGCGGACGACGGGATCGTACTTCTTGACGACCATCTTTTCGGTCATCGTACGAGCGTTCTTCTTGGTGACGTAGAAGAAGCCGGTGTCAGCGGTGGAGTTCAGGCGGATCTTGATGGAAGCCGGTTTGGCCATCGGAAGTACCTTTGCGACGGCGAAAGCCGCATGAAACGAGAGGCGCGGAACATACTCAGACGGAGACTAAAGTCAACGCCCGCGATGTCGCGTTGAGGAATGGCTTCTAGCGGCTAGGCTGCTGGAATGAAAGCCATGACCTCGATCGCCCTTGCGGCCGCCGCCCTGACCCTGTCGTCCTTGCCCTCCGCCGCGCACGCGGAAACGCCCCAGGACGCCTTCTTTAAGAACCTGAGCGCCCTGTGCGGCCAACGGTTCGAGGGCAAGGTGGTCACAACCGAAGCCGCCGATTCGGACTTCGCCACCCAGCGTCTGCTGATGCATGTTCGCGACTGCTCGGCCGAAGAGATCCGCATTCCCTTCTGGGTCGGCGCCGACCGCTCGCGGACCTGGGTGGTGACGCGCACCGCCACGGGCCTGCGCCTGAAGCATGATCACCGCCACGACGACGGCACGACCGACGTCCTGCACTGGTACGGCGGCGACACGGCGGGCGCGGGCACGGCCGAGCGGCAGGAGTTCCCGGTCGATCAGGAATCCATCGACCTGTTCAACGCCAACAACGCCTCGGTCTCGACTACCAATACGTGGGCCATGGAAGTCCACCCGGCGCAGATGTTCGCCTATGAGCTGCGCCGTCCGAATCGCCACTTCCGCGTCGAGTTCGACCTGAAGAAGCCGGTCGCCCAGTAAGAACGAGAGAGCCTTCTCCCCCGAGGGGAGAAGGGAAGCAGGCGTCAGTCCCTGTGTTCGACCACATGCTGCCCGCGCACCATGCGGACGAAGGGCAGGGGACGGTCGGGGTGCGTCAGCCGCTCAGCCATCTCACCGAGGACAAAGCGGGTGATGGCGGGCAGGTCCAGCGCCCGCGCCTCGTCCAGCGGCAGCCAGGCGATCTCGTCCAGTTCGCCTGAGCCCTCGATCCGGTCGGGATCGCGCAGGGCCTCGACCGGCGCCATGAAGAAGCGGGCGTCGAAGCGCCTCGTGCGGCCCGGCGGTGTGATGGCGCGCGCGATGTAGGACAGGACCGACAGGTCGGGCAGGGCGCCGGCCTGACGGTATTCCCGCCACGGCCCGGCGACGGACGCGGGCGGGGCCGGGCGCCCCAGGATCAGGCCGGTTTCCTCGAAGGTTTCGCGCACGGCGGTCAGGGCCAGGGCGCGGGCGCGACGGGCGGGCATTTCCGCCTCCAGCCTCCGGGCGACGTCGGATGACAGCTCGCCGCAAGAGGCGGCGGTGAAGTCGGAACGGTCGATGCGCCCGCCGGGGAATACCCATTTCGAGGCCATGAAGACATGGCCGGGCGCGCGTCGGCCCATCAGCACCTCGGGCCGATCTCCGCCGCGCGTCAGGATCAGGGTGGCGGCGTCCTTGGGCTTCTGGCCGCCGCCGGTGCGCGGGGCGTCGGCCAGGTCCTGAGCGGCGTCGAAGGGGGCAGCGGGCTTCACTTCCGCTTGCCCTTGCGAACCCCCTTCAGCCCGCCGGAGGGCTTGACGCCGTTGCGGGGCTTGGGACCGCCGGGGCGACCCTTGCCACGCTTGGGCGGGCCGTCGCCACCGCGTCCACGGATGCCATAGCGGGGAGCCGGGGCGTTGGGATCGCGCGGGTCCGGCTCTGACACCATTTCCAGCACCAGACCGCCGGTGACCGGCGTGGCCTCCATCAGCTTGACCTCGACGCGACGGCCCAGGGTGAAGCGCTTGCCGGTGCGCTCGCCGACCAGGGCGTGGGCGCGGTCGTCGTGGGTGAAATACTCGCTGCCGAGCGTCGAGACCGGCACCAGGCCGTCGGCGCCCGTCTCGTCCAGCCGCACGAACAGGCCGAAGCGGGTGACGCCGGTGATCCGTCCGCCGAAGGTCGCGCCGACGTGGTCTTCCAGGAAGGCGGCGATGTAGCGGTCCATGGCGTCGCGCTCGGCGGCCATGGAGCGACGCTCGGTGCTCGTGACCTGCTCAGCGATAGCGGTCAGTTCGGCGATCTCGCGGTCCGTCAGGCCGTCCGAGCCCAGGTTCAGGCCGCGGATCAGGCCGCGGTGAACGATCAGGTCGGAATAGCGCCGGATCGGCGAGGTGAAGTGGGCGTAGCGGTCCAGGTGCAGACCGAAGTGGCCGACGTTGTCCGGGGAATAGACGGCCTGCATCTGGGTGCGCAGGACCACCTCGTTGACCACCTCGGCGTGGGGGCCGTCGCGGGTTTCGTCCAGCAGCTTGTTGAACCGCTTGGTGTTGGCCGGCTCGCCCTTGTTCCAGGGCTTGCCGATGGTGTGCAGGAAGTCGGCCAGGTTGAAGATCTTCTCCTGGCTGGGCGCTTCGTGGACGCGATAGATCAGCGGCGTGCGCGTCTTTTCCAGCGTCTCGGCGGCGCAGACGTTGGCCTGGATCATCATTTCTTCGATCAGGCGGTGGGCCTCCAGCGACTTGCGCGGCTCGATGGCGGCGATACCGCCGTCGGGTCCCATGATGATGCGGCGCTCGGGGCTTTCGATGGCCAGGGGACTGCGGCGCTGGCGGCCCTTCAGCATGGTCGAATAGGCGTTCCACAGCGGATAGAGGATGGCGTCCATGATCGGACCCGTCACATCATCCTGCTGGCCGTCGATGGCGGACTGGGCCTGTTCGTAGCTGAGCTTGGCGTGGGACCGCATCAGGCCGCGCATGAACTTGTGCCCGGTCTTCTTCCCGTCCTTGTCGAAGATCATCCGCACGGCCATGCAGGCGCGGTTCTCGCCCTGCTTCAGGCTGCACAGGCCGTTAGACAGGACCTCCGGCAGCATGGGCTCCACGCGGTCGGGGAAGTAGGTCGAGTTGCCCTTGTCGCGCGCCTCGCGGTCCAGGGCCGAGTTGGGGCGGACGTAGGCTGCCACGTCGGCGATGGCGACCCAGACGATCCAGCCGTCGGGGTTCTTCGGGTCAGTGTCACGCTCGGCATAGACGGCGTCGTCGTGGTCGCGCGCATCGGCCGGGTCGATGGTGATGAAGGGAACCTCGCGCAGGTCCTCGCGGCCCTTCAGCGTCGGCAGGGCCTGGTCCTCGGCCTCGCGCTCGACCTGTTCCGAGAAGCCGGTGGGCAGGCCGTGGGCGTGGATGGCGATGATGGAGGCGGCGCGGGGATCGTCCTCGCGGCCGATGGTCTCGAGAATCTTGCCGCGTTTCGGCCCGTGGCGGTGATCGCTCTTTTCAATCGAGGCCAGCACCAGGTCGCCGTCGCGCAGGTCGCCCGCCACGGCGTTCGGGATCAGCAGCACGTCCTTGGAGCGCTTGTCGACCGGCTCGACGCGGGTTTCGCGCGCCGACTTGCGGATCACGCCCAGGACGCGGTTGGTCCCGGCGTCCAGCCGCTTGACCAGCCGGGCTTCCCAGCCCTCGGTCCCGCGCGAGAACTTGACCAGTAGACGGTCGCCCATGCCGGGCGCGGGCGTCTTGCCCTCGCGATCCGGCAGCAACAGGGCCCGTGGCGCATCCTCGCCGCCCTTGACCAGTTCGACGTAGAGCTCGCCGTCCGCGTCGCGGTCCACCACGTCGGCCACGCCCACGGCGGGCAGGGCGCCGGCCTCGGCAAAGCCCTTGCGGCCGCGCTTGCCGAGGACGCCTTCGGCTTCCAGCGTCTTCAGCATTTCGCGCAGTTGGCGGCGTTCGATGCCCTTCAATCCGAAGACGCGGGCGATGTCGGCCTTTTCGGCCTCGCCGGCTTCGCGCAGGAAGGCGATCAGGGTGTCTCGGTCGGGCAGACCCGCGGCGGGGCGTTTGGGCGTCTTGGTCATTGCGCCCTTTGTAATGCGCTTCGGGGCAAATAGGTGAAAACTTGCGTGAGTTGACCGCGAGGGCGACGACGCCCAGCTTCCGCCGCTAAACACGCTGTTTTCGGAGCCTTCCGCATGTCGATGTCCGACGCCCCCGTCCTGATCCGCCCCGTGGGCTCTCTGCTGGACCTGATCGGCAAGACGCCGATGGTCGAGGTGACGCGGATCGACACCGGGCCCTGCCGCCTTTTCCTGAAGCTGGAGAGCCAGAATCCCGGCGGCTCCATCAAGGACCGCATCGCCCTGTCGATGATCGAGGCCGCGGAAAACGCGGGCTGGCTGAAGCCGGGCGGCACCATCGTGGAAGCCACGGCGGGCAACACCGGCCTGGCTCTGACTTTGGTCGGCAAGCAGAAGGGCTACAAGGTCTTGCTGGTCATCCCCGACAAGATGTCGAAGGAGAAGATCCAGCATCTGCGGGCCATGGGCGCCGATGTGCGCCTGACCCGCTCTGACGTGCCGCACGGCCACCCTGAATACTACACCGACATGGCCGAGCGTCTGGCCCAGCAGATTCCGGGCGGCTACTTCGTCAACCAGTTCGCCAACGACGCCAACTCCGAGGCCCACTTCAAGACGACCGGCCCGGAAATCTTCGAGCAGATGGAGGGTCAGGTCGACGCCTTCGTCGCCGGCATCGGTTCGGGCGGCACCATCACCGGCATCGCCCGCTATCTGAAGGCGCAAGGTTCGGACGCCCAGATCATCCTGGCGGACCCGGTCGGATCGGCGCTTGCGGGTCTGATCAACGAGGGCGTGGCGGGGCCTGACGGCAGCTATTCGGTCGAAGGCATCGGCCAGAACTTCATGCCCGAGACGGCTGATCCCGACCTGATCGACAAGGCCTATTCAATCCCGGACTCAGAGGCGATCGCCACAGTGCGCGACCTGCTGCTGAAGGAAGGCATTCTGGCGGGCTCGTCGTCGGGCACCCTGATCGCCACGGCCCTGCGCTGGTGCCGGGAGCAGACCGAGCCGAAGCGGGTCGTGACCTTCGTGTGCGATACCGGGGCCAAGTATCTGTCCAAGGTCTATAACGACGCCTGGCTGGCCGATCAGGGCCTGACCCAGCGCGAGCTGCACGGCGACCTGTCGGACCTGATCACGCGCAAATACGCCAATGGCGACGTGGTGGTGATCGGCCCCGACGACACCCTGGACACCGCCTTCAAGCGGATGAAGGGCGACGGCGTCTCGCAACTGCCGGTCATTCAGGACGGCCGTCTGGTCGGCATCCTGGACGAGAGCGACATCGTCCACATCATGAACACCGACGAGATCACGCGGAAGGAACGCTTCGCCAAGCCCGTCTCCTCGGCCATGACTCGCGATCTGGACACGCTGCAGGTGACGGAATCCCTGGACGCTCTGATCCCGATCTTCGACCGCGACCGCGTGGCCATCGTTCTGGACGGCGAGACCTTCGTCGGCCTGATAGCCCGCACCGACTTGATCAACCACCTCAGCCTGAACCGGTAAGCAAACGATGGAGGTCACCCGTCGCCTAGCGCTGGGCGCATTCGCAAGCCTGCCTATGGGCGGCCTAGCGTGGGCGCAACCGGGCGGTGTCCATCAGGCAGTATATCAGACGCGGGGACTTGAAAGGCCGATTATTGTCATAGAGCCGGTGACGGATACGGGGCCGATGAGCGGCGCGACCCTGTTGCTTCTGCATGGCGCGGGCGGGCTTGTGGCTGATTTGCCGGTCTTTGTGGAGCATGGGCGGCGTCTTGCGGAGCTGGGCTACCGCATCGTCATGCCGGACTATTTCAGCGATGCTCGGGACGCTGCCCAATCTGATGAACTGGGTTGGTGGCCCCGGGCTGTTGTCGATGCGACCGACTGGACGCTTGCCTTGCCGGGGGTCCATGCATCGTGTCTGGGCGCCATGGGCTATTCGCGTGGCGGCTATCTGGCCGCAGAGGTCGCCGTGCAGCAAACTCCCATCCGCGCCGTCGTCGGCGTGGCCTCTGCCGGCAACGTCCGGCAGAGGGAAATCGTGCGCCGGCCATCGGTCATGCTGATCCACGCCGCAGGCGACCCCGTCATTCCGCCCCGTCGTACAAAGCGCTGGGCCCGGATTCTGGGTGAGCAGGGTGTCCCGGTCGAGATCGTCGTCCTGAATGTCAGACGCCATCACTTCCGTCCCGGCGAATGGACGGACATATTTGAACGCGCCGACGGCTTCTTTCGCCGGACGCTGATCCCTGAGGTTTGAACCCATTATGATCCAGAACAGCCAGGGTTTCTCGACCCGCGCCATCCACGCCGGCCAGAAGCCCGACCCGACCACGGGGGCGGTGATGACGCCGATCTACGCCACCTCGACCTACGCTCAGGAAAGCCCGGGCGTGAACAAGGGCTATGAGTATGCGCGCGGCAAGAACCCGACGCGCGAGGCCTTCGAGGCCTGTATCGCTGATCTGGAAGGCGGGGTTCAGGCCTTCGGCTTCGGCTCGGGCATGGCGGCGACCTCGACGGCGCTGGAACTGCTGGACGCCGGTTCGCACATCGTCACCGGCGACGACCTGTACGGCGGCTCGTGGCGGCTGTTCGAGCGGGTGCGGCGCCGGTCGATGGGGCTGGACTTCAGCTACATCGACCTGACCGACCTGGCGGCGGTCGACGCGGCCATCACCGACAAGACCCGGATGCTGTGGGTCGAGACGCCCACCAATCCGCTGATGAAGCTGGCCGACATCGCGGCCCTGTCGAAGATCGCCAAGGCGCACAACTTGATCCTGGTCGTCGACAACACCTTCGCCACGCCGTGGAGCCAGCAGCCGCTGGCGCTCGGCGCTGACGTGGTGATGCACTCGGCGACCAAGTACCTGAACGGCCACTCCGACATCGTCGCCGGCGTTCTGGTGGCCAAGGACGCCGAGATGGCGGCGCAGATCAAGTTCCTGCAGAACTCGATCGGCGGCGTCATGGGGCCGTTCGACGCCTTCCTGGCCAACCGGGGGCTGAAGACCCTGGGCCTGCGCATGAAGGCGCACAACGAGAACGCCATGGCCGTGGCCCGCTGGCTGGAAGACCGGGCCGATAGGAAGAACGGCGGCGTGGCCAAGGTCATCTATCCGGGCCTGATCAGTCACCCGCAGCACGAACTGGCCGCGCGCCAGATGAACGGCCGCTTCGGCGGCATGGTCACGGTGTTGATCGACGGCGACCTAGAGCGGACCAAGCGGGTGCTGGAGCGGGTGCAGGTCTTCACCCTGGCGGAGTCGCTGGGCGGGGTCGAAAGCCTGGTGAACCACCCGGCGATCATGACCCACGCCAGCGTGCCGAAGGAGGTTCGCGAGGCCGGCGGCGTCACCGACAACCTGATCCGGCTGTCAGTCGGGGTCGAGGACGTGGAAGACCTGATCGCCGATCTGGATCAGGCCCTCAGCTAATGCGCTAGGCGCCGATGCGAAATCAGACCGTCTTGCCGGGCAGGGCGGTCTGGTGGCCTGTGACGGGCTCTAGCTTCTTCTTGGGCGCGGCGCGCTTCCGGACCACGGGCGCCTTAGGCGCGGCGGCGATCTCTTCGAGACGGGCGTCGATCAGCGGAATGATCTCTGTGGCCGAGGCGACCTGAACGGGCGAGCCCGAGTCCAGCAGGCGCGCGGCGTTGGCGCGCAGAGCCTTGAGGTCGGCGGCGTTCATAGTCGGGATCTTGTCGGCGAGGGCGCTCATGAGGCATCTCCAGATGGCGTCAGGGCCGGCGCGCAAGCGCGGCCGGCCCCTCAGCGGATAGAAAGCGAGTTCGGCGGCCTGAAGGCCGCCGTTCAGGTGCTGAGATTAGTCAGCAGCCTGAAGACGGCCGGCGGATTCTTTACCGCTGCGGCTGTCGCGTTCGATTTCGTAAGAGACTTTTTGGTTTTCGTTCAGCGAACCGAGCGAAGAGGCCTCGACGGCCGTGGCGTGAACGAAGACGTCCTTGCCGCCATCATCGGGCTGGATGAAACCATAGCCCTTGGTGGAGTTGTACCATTTGACAGTGCCGGTAGCCATTTGCAGGACTCCCCGTTTGAGTAGCCGCAGGAAGGATATCCTGGTGGCCTGTCGGGTCTGAATGGGATCGGCTTTGGACCTCGGTGCGCGATGCAAAGGGGCAGCAGCGTTTCGCAGAGAGATCGACAAGTGAAAGGTGGGCGCTTTACCGCCGTTTAGCAAGGGCCGGGCGCCATTTGGCTGAAACTGGACGCCACAAACGAAAACGGCGGCGACAGCCGAAGCCGTCGCCGCCGTTCGAAATCCGCGCCGAATGAACGGCGCGAGAAATCAGCCTTCGGTCTTCAGTTGACCAGCCGATTCCTTGCCCGAGCGACGGTCGCGCTCGATTTCGTACGAGACCTTTTGGTTCTCGTCGAGGCCACGCAGGCCGGCAGCTTCGACAGCCGAGATGTGCACGAACACGTCTTTGCCGCCGTCATCGGGTTGGATGAAGCCGTAGCCCTTGGTGGAGTTAAACCATTTAACAGTGCCGGTAGCCATTTTCAGGACCTCCGCTAGTCGTTAGCCAAAAGGAACATCCCTTCGGCCTGTCGGGTCTGAATGGATCGGCTTAGTCCTCGGTGCGCAGAGCAAAGGGCAGCAGCGTTACGCAGAGAGATCGACAGGCAGAATATGGACGGGGTTGGCGTCCAAATCAAGGCCCTTGATGTCAGGCGTCTTCTTCTTCGTCCTGATCTGCGGTGGAGGTTTCGGCGGGGCCGCCGACATAGTGCGCCTGGCAGAGCTTGCGCAGGGCGGCGGTGATGGTGCCGCCGTACAGGCTGTCCTGAATGCGATCATAGCCCTCGATCTGGAGGGCCTGTTTGACATCGCTGACGGTGCGGCAGGCGCCGCTCCCAGCCAGTTGATAAGCACGTTCTAAGGTCGTCGGACGGAAAGTCATGCCTGTAACGTAGGCCCTTTCCGTCGATAAGCCACCGAAGATCGCCAGAAAGTCAGAAGGCGAAATTGATCCCGGCCACCAGGGCGCCCTTGTATTGTTCGCCCGGAACGTCGGCGTCGGTGTCGTGCCAGCGCAGGTCCAGCTCGACCTTGGGCGTCAGGGCGTAGGCGCCGCCGACGTTCCAGCCGGTGTAGTCGATGCTGTTGTCCTGATCGCGACGGCCGACCTCGGCCGAGACGTTCAGCTTGTCGGTGAAATCCCAGCCGCCGCGCAGCGCCACCCAGGTCCAGGCCTTGGTCGAGCCCGTGCCGTCGGGCGAGTGCTGCACGCGCAGGCGGGCGCTGGCCGGACCGATCGAGCGCTTCATGTCGGCGGTGAATTCCCAGGCGTCGTTGTCATAGCCGGGGTCGGCGTCGAAGCGGTTCTTGTGAGCGACGTTCAGGTCGAAGTCGAAGCCGGCGAACTCGGGCCGGACGCCGGCCACCAGCTCGGACTCCAGCTTGGAGCCGCCGCCGTCGATGGTCTCCAGGCCGCCCGAACCATAGAAGAGGCCGCTGGCGCTCTCCCATTCCGCAGCCCCATAGACGAAGGGGTTTCCGTCGGACTTGGACGCGGCCTTGGAGCGGTTGTCGGTCGCGGCGCCGGCCGAGAAGGACCATTTGCCCGCGCTCTGCGCAGCATCCTGGGCGTGGGCCCCGGAGGCCAGCAGGACCAGGGGAGCGGCGGCGAGCAGGGCGGCGTTCGTCAGGGTGCGGAGCATGGGGGCCTCGTGAAAGCGACGAGGCCGCTCCTAGAGGCGCTTCTTGTCGAATTTGTCACAAGCTTGCGAAAATTCATCCGTCAACCGCGCCACAAGCTGGGCCGTAGTGGGGATGTCGTGCACCGCGCCCGCGCCCTGACCCGCTGACCAGACGGTCTTCCACGCCTTGGCTTCCTCGCCCATGTCCAGCTTGTGCTCGGGCAGGGATTTCGGGTCGATCTTGTTCTCGACCAGGGAGGGGGTCAGGAAGTTGGCCGGGATGCCCGAGACGGCGGGCGTATAGGTGATGTCGGCCGAGCCCGAGGCGACGATCAGGTCCTTGTAGTGCGGCTGGGCTTCGCTCTCGGTCGTGGCGATGAAGCGGGTGCCCATATAGGCGAAGTCGGCGCCCATCATCAGGGCTGCGGCCACGTCCTGACCCGTCGACAGACAGCCCGCCAGGATGATGGTCCCGTCGTAGAAGCTGCGCACCTCGTTGATGAGGGCGAAGGGGTTGACCACGCCCGCATGGCCGCCGGCGCCGTTGGCGACCAGGATCAGGCCATCCACGCCCGCCTCGGCGGCCTTCCGCGCATGGCGGACATTGGCGATGTCGTGGAAGACCACGCCGCCATAGCCGTGCACCGCATCCACCACATCGCGCACCGCGCCGAGCGAGGTGATGATCAGCGGCACTTTTTCTTCGACCGAGACCATCATGTCGGCCATCAGGCGCGGATTGGTCGGGTGGACGATGTGGTTGACGCCAAAGGCGGCGGCGTCAGGTTTCAGCCGCGACTTGATCTCCTGAACCCAGTCCCGATAGCCCTCGGTCGTGCGCTGGTTCAGCGAGGGGAAGGTGCCGATCACGCCCGCATTGCAGGCCTCGACCACCAGATCCGGGCCGGACACCAGGAACATGGGCGAGGCGATGACCGGCAGCTTCAGGCCGGACTGCAGGGAAGCGGGAATGGCCACGGGTCGTTTCCTGGGATGGTTTCAGCGGGTTGTTTTAAGGGACGCTAACCGGGTGTCGCGGGGGAAGGCAATGCACTCTCACTCCCGCTCATCCCCGCGGAGGCGGGGACCCAGTAAGAGCCTCACGCGCCGCGTTCGGATAGAGCGCCCTTTGATTTCCGCGCGCCGCTTGCAGCCAAAGCACTGGGTCCCCGCCTCCGCGGGGATGAGCGGGTTTTGGGGGTAGCGCTCCGCCGGGAAGCCGCGCCGAAAAAACAGAGTCCAATTCGTCTGAATCGTCTGAAATCCCCCCAGGCTCCTCCGTCCGCGACCCGCATTCTACCACGGCTGGAGAGGGCGCCAGGTCGATTGTCGAAACGCCCGTGCGGCGGCAGGATTTTCTTTGGCGGTGCAAGCGCCTAAATGGCGGGCATGACGCACTATACCGACAGCCTGTCCCAGCTCGGCGCCCAGACCGCCGCCCCGACCAATCCCGAAGAGGCGGTGCTGGAACGCGTGCCCAATCCGCACGCCGACACCCTTTATGTGGCGCGCTTCACCGCGCCCGAGTTCACCAGCCTGTGCCCGGTGACGGGCCAGCCCGACTTCGCCCACATCGTCATCGACTATGTGCCGGGCGACTGGCTGGTCGAGTCGAAGTCGCTGAAGATGTATCTGACCAGCTTCCGCAACCACGGCGCCTTCCACGAGGATTGCACCGTCGCCATCGGCAAGCGCCTGGCCGACCTGCTGCAACCGAAATGGCTGCGCATCGGCGGCTACTGGTACCCGCGCGGCGGCATCCCCATCGACGTCTTCTGGCAAACCGGCGCGCCGATTGAAGGCGTCTGGCTGCCGGATCAGGGCGTCGCGACCTATCGCGGGCGGGGGTGAGGAGCATCTGGCCCGCGTATGGATATCGTAGGCGGGCGTAGTTGCTAAGTAGGTTTCGAGCTATCAAGCGGTGAGAGCGAGGAAGGTGAGGTAGGAGAGCGGCGTTCCAACCCCACAGATGAACATGACCGATGACACAATGGCTGACCAAGTGGCAATATTGTCCATTTTGTCTCCAAGTTTGTCGGACTTGCTAATGTCAGGCTCAAGCGCCTTGGCTTTCTCAACTTCTTTGAGGTCATCCCATTGAGATTTCGCGTGGGACAAGCGCCAATAAATTTCGGATTGCCTATGCGAGGCGCTTAAACATAGGAAAGCGAATGATGAGGCGATGAGGCCTACAAAAAAGAGCCAGCCTGCGCTCAAAGACACGGGAGGTGCGAGCAAGGCTCCATCCTTTATGGCCACTGTGAAGAGTAGGAAGAGCGCGGCTCCATTTCCAACGGCCAGAGTCGAGATCCATTTCTGGCGAACGTCATCTGCAATAGCCTCGTCGCGGTTTGCGTAATTGGCCGTCGTCGAATGATCCGTCATAACAGTCTCATAGTCGGGCGTGACTTCTAGGCTCATCCGAGGATCGGACAGCGCCGATCTCAATGCAGCATCGACCTGTTGTCGCTAAGCGTCGGAGTTCGCAAGGGGTGAGAACGGGGCGACCCAAATAGCTGTGCGCGTTTAGGTCTTGTTAAGCTTTCCGAATCGGGCCTTGATCGGCAGTTGCCGTTTCAGGAGCGACAAATGACACGCATGGGTCTGGTAGCTTTCTTATTGGGTGATTGCATTGATTCCGTCTCGAGAACAATGCGACTTGCTAAGTATGCTGCCGATCCTGGTGGTCAAGACTACCACTGGGCGGCCAAGCTCGCTGCCGCGAGGATGTTTGGCGAGGATTTATCTTTCGACCAAGCCGTTTCCGAGGTGATGGCTTCTATCAAGCGCGACCATCAAAGACGAGATAATCAAGACGCGTTGAAAACGCTCTATGATTGGAAAATTTCCCGTCCAGGTGTGTTTAGGCAGCCACCTGCAGGAGAGCTTACTGGCCCGTGCGGGGAGCTCACGATTACCCTAAAACCGGTGTTTGCCTTAGAGCGAAAGGGCGTGACGACTGCCTACGTGCCGTGGATGTTTAAAGATGTAAGGCTTACGGCCCAAGTCGCCGGAATCGGTGTCCATCTTTTGGAGCTCGGGCTTCAGAAGGATGAATACGCAGGATGGCGGTTCGCGCTGATCGATACCGTAAGCGGCAAGTGCTTTAACCGTACGCACAAGCACACTGCCGAGGCGGCGAATTTTGCTGTGCGCACAACGGAAGAAATGCTCATTGCTGCACGAGTTCGCCGAGCTGCCTAAAATCTATCTACGCCGTTGAGTTGGTCCAACGTGTCTTCCCCCCGTCTCCCGCTCGAAGCCTGGGGCCGTCGTCTGATGGCTCGCGCGGAGGCGTGGGCGGATCGGGGGCGGTGGCGGGGGTATGCCTATGAGTTCCTGTGGTTCGGGCTGAAGCAGGGGTGGGCCTGTCTGTTCGGCGGGGCCATGCTGGTGCTGCTGGTCGGGACGCATCTGCTGTGGCCGGTTTTCTGGCCTGATGGCGGGGCGCCGGTCGCGCGCTATGACGTGCTGGTCGTCGGGGCGCTGATCATTCAGGGGCTGATGCTGGCCTTCCGGCTGGAGAGCTGGGAGGAGGCGCGGGTCATCTTCCTGTTCCACATCGCCGGGACGATCATGGAGCTGTTCAAGACCTATCACGGGTCGTGGCTGTACCCTGAGGACTCGCTGCTGCGGATCGGGGCGGTGCCGCTGTTCTCGGGCTTCATGTATGCGGCGGTGGGCAGCTATATCGCGCGGGTGCAGCGCATCTTCCATATCCGGGTGCGGGGTTATCCGCCGCTGTGGACGACCTGGGTTCTGGCGGCGGCCATCTACGTCAACTTCTTCGCCCATCACTGGCTGCCGGACGTGCGGATCGCGCTGTTTGCGGCGACGGTGCTGCTGTTCGGGCGGGGCTGGTTCTACTTCACCGCGGACCGGCGGCGGCGGTCGATGCCGCTGCTGCTGGGCTATGGGCTGGTGGCGCTGTTCATCTGGTTCGCCGAGAACCTGGGGACGTTTGCGCGGGCCTGGGTCTATCCGGGGCAGGAGAGCGGCTGGGAGATGGTCAGCCTGAACAAGCTGGGGGCGTGGTTTTTGCTGATGATCATCTCGGTGGTGCTGGTGTCGCTGGTGCATCGGCCGGAGGAGGAGGGGCGGTAGGCTCTCTCGCTCGTCATCCCGTAAGCGGCGCAGCCGCTATCCGGGACCGCCGGAAAAGCTGAGGGCGGCGTCTTGGGCGGTCCCGGCTCTGCGCTGCGCTTCGGCCGGGATGACGGGCTGGGTTACGCCCGCCGTTCGACCTTGTGCGCCATGTTGGGGCGGGGGCGTTCCAGCGGGGGTTCGGCCAGGGTTCCGAGGTGGATGAAGCCGGCGATGGTCTCGCCGTCCTGGACGCCGAACAGGGCGACGGCGGCGGGGTCGTAGGCGTACCAGTCGGTGATCCAGCTGGCCGAATAGCCCAGGGCGTCGGCGGCGTGTTCCAGGTTCATGCAGACGGCGCCGGCGGACAACTGCTGCTCCCAGACCGGGACCTTGTGGCCCTGGATCGGGGTCGAGACGACCATGATGGTCAGGGGCGGATTGGCCAGCTTGGCCAGGACGGCCAGGTCCTTGTCGACGCGGTTCTGGCTCTCGGCCAGGACGGCGAGGGCTTCGGACAGTTCGGTGCGGCTCTGCGGGCCCAGGACGACGAAGCGCCAGGGGAAGAGCTTGCCGTGGTCGGGGGTGCGGGCGCCGAGGTGGAGGATCTGCTCGATCTCAGCTTCGGACGGGCCGGGGACGCTCAGCAACTGGGCCGAGGCCGAGCGGCGGTTGGCCAGACGGGCCAGCATGGCCTCGGAGCGGAAGGGCAGGGGCAGGGGGGCGTTGAGATCGGTCATGCCGCCTAGCTAGGATTTCGTCACGCCCGGCGCCATAGCGCAAGCCGCGATGAAATCGTCGTGGCTCAGGCGCTGGCGACGATCTGGCGGGCCTCCCATATGGCGCGGGACGGCGAGCCGCCCGTCGCGCTGGCGCAGGCCAAGCCGGGGGCGTAGGATCGCCGCCTGAGAACGGAGGGCCGATGGCCAAGCTGGAAATCGTGCCGCAACAGCCGGACCTGTGGTCGCAACTGCGCGCCGCAGCCGAGGACGCTGCGCGAGAGGAGCCGCGCCTGGCCTCGCAGCTGAACGCTGTGGTTTTGGCGCATGACGATCTGGCGGGGGCGCTGAGCTTCCAGATCGCGCGCAAGCTGGGCGACGCGGAACTGGGGGCCATGACGGTGCGCGAGGTGGCCCTGTCGGCCTTCGCCGCCGATCCCGGCATTGTGGCGGCGGCGGAAGCCGATTTGCGCGCGGTGCAGGAGCGCGACCCCGCGATCCGCACGCTGTTGCAGCCCTTTATGTACTTCAAGGGTTTCCAGGCGCTGCAAGCCTGGCGCGTGGCCCACTGGCTGTGGGGCCAGGACCGCGACACCCTGGCCTTCCACTTTCAGAGCCGGATTTCGGAACTGTTCCAGCTGGACATCCACCCGGCGGCCAAGATCGGGTCGGGCGTCTTCATCGACCATGGCACCGGCATCGTCATCGGCGAGACGGCGGTGGTCGGCGACGAGGTGTCGATGCTGCACGCTGTGACCCTGGGCGGGACCGGCGCCGAGCGCGGCGACCGCCATCCCAAGATCGGGCGCGGCGTGCTGCTGGGCGCGGGGGCCAAGGTGCTGGGCAATATCGTCATCGGCGACTACGCCAAGGTGGCGTCGGGCTCGGTGGTGCTGAAGCCGGTGCCGGCGGGCTGCACCGTAGCGGGCGTGCCGGCTAGAGTGGTGGCCTGTCCGACCGATGCGGCGCCCGCGCGAACGATGGACCATACCCTGGCTGATATCGCCTATGATTACGTGATCTGAGGGCAGCCGAGTCTGTGGACGTCTGCGATGCGGGCTTCCCACGGCGAGGCGCCTTCTCTAGGTTCCGCCGTCAACGACACCAACGAGGCTACCCCGTGAAAGAATCCGATCTGAAGCGCGTCGAAGCGCACATGAAGCGCACGTTCAACCACGGCGGCATCAAGGTGAAGGCCCGCAAGGTCGCCGATTCCGCCGAGGTCTATGTCGATGACGAGTTCATCGGCGTGGTGTTCGAGGACGAGGACGAGGCCGGCTCGTTCATGTTCGAGATGGCGATCCTGGCCGAAGACCTGCCGCAGGACTAAGGCCGCGCCCCCAGGGATTTCTCTGGAAAGCACGCACGAAAAAGGCCGGAGGGGCGAACCCTCCGGCCTTTTGTCGTTTCAGGCGATCACCAGCCGAAGAGGCGGGCGAAGAAGCCCTTCTTCTTTTCGGGCTGGGGCGCAGCGGCGGCGGGCGTCGGTTGCGGGGTCGGGGTCGCCGGAGTGGGGGCGGGCTTGGGCGCTTCGACCGGCGCAGGGGTCGGGGCGGGCGCGGCGGCGACCGGAGCAGAAGCCGGGGCGACGGCGGGCTTGGCCGCGGCGGCCGGCTTCGGCGCAGCAGGCTTGGGGGCGGCGGCGGCCTTGGGCGCAGCGGCCTTCTTCGGAGCGGCGGGTTTGGCGGCGGCGGACTTGGTCGCAGTCTTGGCCGGGGCCGTCTCAGGCTTGGCGGCCTTCGGGGATGCAGCCGTGCTCTTGGTTGCGGCAGACTTCGCAGCCGTCTTCGGGGCAGCCTTGGGCGCAGCGGCCTTCACGGCAGGCTTGGCGGCGGGCGCCTTGGGCGCGGCGGTTTTCGCGGCAGCCTTCGGTTTTGCAGGGGCCTTGGGCGCCGCAGCGCTCGACTTTGCCGCCGGTTTCGGCTTGGAAGCGGCAGGCGCCGCTTTCGGCGCAGCAGTTTTCGATTCAGACGGTGCTTTAGCCATGGATACCCGGACCCCTCAATGGATACGGGCGATCCGCACGCCCGCACTCGTGATTCGTTATCATAACGGTGTTTGAGAAATGTCCGAGTCCGCAGTCCAGGTAATCGCACGCGGCGAGCGCGCCGCCGCCGAAGCCGCCGCCGAAGCGATCGACGCCAACCCCATGCTGGAAAACGCGACCTACTCGATTCTGGAAGAAGACGAGGACAAGGGCGTCTGGCGCATTGACGCCTTTCCGACGACCGACGAGGAGGCGGAGGGGATCGCCGAGATCCTGCGTGCGACGCCGGGTCTGGAGGTGGTCGTCGAGAAACTGGCCGACGCCGACTGGCTGGCCATGAGCCTGTCGGGCCTGCCGCCGGTCGAGGCAGGACGCTTCTTCGTCTATGGCGCCCACGATCAGGGCAAGATCCCCGAGGGTCGGGTCAACCTGAAGATCGACGCCGGAGCCGCCTTCGGCACCGGCCACCACGGCACGACCGTCGGCTGCCTGGAAGCCTTCGACAACCTGCTGAAGACTGAAAAGTTCGACAAGGTTCTGGATGTCGGCTGCGGCACGGGCGTTCTGGCGATCGCTGCGGCCAAGACGGGTTCGCCCATCGCCGTCGGCACCGACATCGACGAACCCTCGGCCCGCATCGCCAACGAGAACGCCCAGATCAACGACGCCAGGTGCGAGTTCTACTTCGCCGACGGCCTGAGCGATGCGCGCATCGCCCAGCACGCCCCCTATGATCTGGTCTTCGCCAACATCCTGGCCGCACCTCTGGTCTTCCTCGCGCCCGAGATCGCCAACGCGTTGAAGCCGGGCGGGGTCGCCATCCTTTCGGGCCTGCTGCGCACGCAGGAGGAACGGATTCTGGAGGCCTATCTGCCGCTGGGCTTCGTGGTGGAGCAGACGATCCATCACGATGCGTGGAGCGCGCTGCAACTGCGGAAGAAATAGGCGGCGCAGATTCTCCCTCCCCGTACCGGGGAGGGTGGTCGCGAAGCGACCGGGTGGGGAGGGCGAGGCGATCCTGGCCTCGGCGCTTGATTTGCCTAGCCGCCCCCACCCGGCTTCGCCCTTCCGGGCTCAGCCACCCTCCCCGTGTCGGGGAGGGAGAGGCGCATACGCTCTCCCCAAACGCTACAGGGAGAGTATATGGGCCTCATGCGCCAGACATTCGACGAAACCACCGATCCGTCCTTCGGGGCGAAACATCTGCCTTTGCTGCGGGCGAAGATGGCGAAGCAGGGCCTGGACGGCCTGCTGGTCCCGCACGAGGACGAGCATCAGAACGAATACCTGCCTGACGCCAGCGAGCGTCTGGCCTGGGTCAGCGGCTTCACCGGCTCTGCCGGGGCGGGCGTGGTGCTGATGGACCGTGCGGCGGTCTTCGTCGACGGCCGCTATACGGTCCAGGCCAAGGCCCAGACGGACGCGGCCCTGTTTGAGCGGGTCGAGCTGAACAGGCTGGCCGCCTGGCTGGAGGGCGTGAGCGCCGGTTCGGTCATCGGCTATGATCCGCGCCTGCACAGCCCGGACGCGCTGGCGACCTTGCGCGCGGCGGTCGAGAAGGCCGGGGCGACGCTGAAGGCGGTCCAGCCCAATCCTATTGATCTGGCCTGGGGCGACGCTCGCCCGGCCCAGCCGCAGGCGCCGGTCGTGCCGCACGACGATCGCTATACCGGCGAGAACGCGGCGTCCAAGCGCGCCCGCATCGGTCAGGCCATCGAGGCCAAGGGCGCTGACGTTGCGGTGCTGACCTCGCCGTCGTCGCTGGCCTGGCTGTTCAACATTCGGGGCGGCGACGTGATCCGCACGCCCCTGCCGCTGGGGCAGGCGGTGGTGAAGGCCGACGGCACTGCGAGCGTCTTCCTCGACCCGGCCAAGGTGACGAACGAACTGCCCGGCTGGTTGGGCGACGCTGTGACGCTGGAGGCGCCCCAGGCCCTGCCCGCCGCGCTGGACGCTTTGTCAGGCCAGAAGGTGCTGATCGACCCGGCCGTGTCCTCGGCCTGGTATTTCGACCGGCTGGAAGCGGCGGGCGCCAGCATCGTGCGCGGCATGGACCCCTGCGCCCTGCCGCGCGCGCAGAAGAACGCCATCGAGATCGAGGGCAGCCGTCAGGCCCACATCCGCGACGGCGCGGCTCTGACCCGCTTCCTGCACTGGGTCGACACGGTCGCGCAGAAGGAACTCCCGGACGAGCGGGCGGTGGTCGAGGCGCTGGAGGGCTTCCGCGAAGCCACCGGGATGCTGAAGGACCTGTCCTTCGACACCATCGCCGGGGTCGGGCCGAACGGCGCCCTGCCGCACTACAAGCCGGTGGGGGCCAAGATCCGTCCGATGGAGGCGGGTTCGCTGCTGCTGGTGGACGGCGGCGGCCAGTATCTGGACGGGACCACGGACGTGACCCGCACCATGGCCATCGGCGAGGGCACGGCGGATCAGCGCCGGATGTTCACCCTGGTGCTGAAGGGCCACATCGCCATGGCGGTGATCCGTTTCCCCGCCGGGACGACGGGGCACCAACTCGATGCAGTCGCGCGCCAGCCGCTGTGGAACGCCGGTTTCGACTTCGACCACGGCACCGGCCACGGCGTCGGCTCCTATCTGGGCGTGCACGAGGGGCCGCAGCGCATCGCGCCCTACGTCAACACCCAGCCGCTGCTGACCGGCATGATTCTGTCGAACGAGCCGGGTTACTATCGCGAAGGCGAGTGGGGCATCCGTATCGAAACGCTGCAAGTCGTCACGGCGCCGGAGCCGATCCCGGGCGGAGAGCGGCCGATGCACGGCTTCGAGCAGCTGACCCTGGCTCCGCTGGATCGGCGTCTGATCGACGTAGCGCTGCTGACGGCGGACGAGCGGGCCTATGTCGACGCCTATCACGCCGAGGTTCTGGCCAAGGTCGGGCCTCTGCTGGCCGAGGGCGTGCAGAAGGACGAGGCGGCGCTGGAATGGCTGAAGGCGCAGACGGCGCCCTTGAAATAAGGCGATACGGCGCCCATCTGATCGGGGCTGGCGGATGCGCCGTCGGCCCCCTCACATCAGAAGGAATGCGCTCATGAAGACGCGCAAGCTGGGCCTTGGCGGCCCTGAAGTCTCGGCCGTGGGTCTGGGCTGTATGGGCATGAGCGCCTTTTACGGCGGCGCCGACGAGGGTCAGTCGATCGACGTGATCCACCGCGCGCTCGACCTGGGCGTGACCCTGTTCGACACGGCTGAAATGTACGGCCCGCACACCAACGAAGTCCTGCTGGGCAAGGCGCTGAAGGGGCGGCGGGACCAGGCCTTCATCGCCACCAAGTTCGGCATCAATCGTCAGGCGGACGGCTCGGCCGTGACTGACGGCTCGCCCGCCAATGTGCGCCGGGCCGTCGAGGGCAGCCTGAGCCGCCTCGGCGTCGATCATATCGACCTCTATTACCAGCACCGCATGGACCCCGATACGCCGATCGAGGAGACGGTCGGGGCGATGGGCGAGCTGGTGAAGGAGGGCAAGGTCCGCTTCCTCGGCCTGTCGGAGGCGGCGCCCGCCACTCTGAGGCGCGGCCACGCCGAGCATCCGATCACGGCGCTTCAGACCGAATATTCGCTGTGGAGCCGCGACCCCGAGGACGAGATCCTCGCCACGGTGCGCGAACTGGGCATCGGCTTTGTGCCCTATAGCCCGCTGGGGCGGGGCTTCCTGTCAGGCGACATCAGGTCGATCGACGACCTGGCGCCCGACGACTATCGCCGCACCAATCCGCGCTTCATGGGCGACAACTTCCAGAAGAACCTGGACCTGGTCGCCGCCGTAGCCGCCATCGCCGCCGACAAGGGCGTGACGGCGGCGCAGCTTGCCCTGGCCTGGGTGCTGGCCCAGGGCGATGACCTGGTTCCCATCCCCGGCACGCGCCGGATTGCAACGCTGGAACAGAACGTGGCGGCGGCCGACATCGCGCTGACGCCGGAGGATCTGGCGCGGATCGAGGTGGTGTTTCCGCGCGATGCGGTGGTGGGCGAGCGCTATGCGCCGGGCGGCATGAGTTCACTGAACCGCTGATGGGGTTGATCCTCCCCCATGGAGCCTAGCGAAATGGGGGAGGTGGACCACGAAGTGGTGGAGGGGGCGAGATCAGACGCCTCGCATGAAGCCGCCCCCTCCACCGCCTGCGGCGGTCCCCCTCCCCCGCAAGCGGGGGAGGATTTGGATGCGGACTACTGAACGCGCGTCCAGGTCTGGGTCTTGCACAGGGGCGCTACGATGCAGCCGCGCAGGCGCAGGGCGTTGTCGCCGGTCATGGTGATGGTGCCGCGATAGGTGCCGCCGTCCGCCGGGTTATAGACCGAGCCGCCGCGCCATTCGCTCGGGCCGCCGGTGAAGCCGCTGAGCATGGGCAGGCCGCGCAGGGTGCGGCTGCGCTGGGCCGCATCCTTGTTGTTCTCGTCGCGGGCGTTGGCTTCGCGGCGGATGTGATCCGAGGTCACAAGCGTCCCGCACAGGGCCTGGCCGCAGCGGGCGATACGCACCTGACCGCCATTGGTCGGCGTCTGCCACAGGCCGGTCGGATCAGCCGCCAGAGCGGGCGAGGCCAGAGCGGCCAAACTTGCCGCAAGGGCAAGAAAGAGCGGAGATTTCATTGTTGTTTCCTCGCGTTATGGAGCGAGGCTGATCCTGTTTAGCGACAGAATCAAGGCGTCTCAGCGCGGCCGCTTGGGCTTGGCCGAGGAACAGGGATTGTAGCCGCCAACGTACAGCCGTCCGAGGCTGATGCCCGTCGCCTGCGCGAGCGAAGCGGCGCAGGCCGCCTCATGCAGCCGCAGGGTCGCCAACGCCACCGAGGCGCAGGCGAAGGCGTCTTCGGCGGCGTCGTGGTGTTTGAACCGGATGCCCAGCTCGGCGCAGACGTTGTTCAGCTTGTGTGAGGCGAAGTCCGGCCAGGTGATCTGGGCCAGCTTGACGGTGCAGAGGTAGTCGAACTCGGGGTAGGCGAGGCCGTAGTGGTCGCAGGTTCCGCGAATGACACTGACGTCGAAGGCGGCGTTGTGGGCGAGCACGGTGCGGCCCTGCAGACGCGGGGCGATGGCGGAGAGGACGGCGGGGAATTCCTCGGCGTCCGCGACCTGATCCGGGCCGATGCCGTGGAAGGCGATGTTGAAGCGGGCGAAGCGCATGCCGGGCGGGCGGATGTAGTGGTGTTCGACGGACTCGATGACGCCGTCGTTGATCCAGGCGAGGCCGATGGAGCAGGGGCTGGCGCGCTGCTCGTTGGCGGTTTCGAAGTCGATGGCGACGGCTTGCATCAGGCGATCATCATTCAGGCGATGAGGGCCAGCCATTCGTCCTCGGTCAGGACGGCGACGCCGTGTTTCTCGGCGTCCTTCAGCTTGGACCCGGCGCCGGGGCCGGCGACGACATAGTCGGTCTTTTTCGACACCGAGCCCGAGACCTTGGCCCCCAAACTTTCGGCGCGGGCCTTGGCCTCGTCGCGGGTGAAGCGTTCCAGCGAGCCGGTGAAGACCACGGTCTTGCCCGCCACGGGGCTGTCGGTCGTGGGGGCGGCGACGTCTTCGACCGCGTCCAATTCGGCCAGCAGGGCGTCCATGACGGCCTGGTTGTGTGGCTCGTGGAAGAAGTGGGCCAGGGCCTCGGCGGCGACGGGACCGACGCCGGAAACGCCCGCGATCTGGTTCAGGATGTCGGACGGGCCTTCGGTGCGCGCCACGGCGGCCCAGCGGGTCAGGTCGGCCCAGCCGCCGGAGATTTCGGCCAGCGAACGGCGGGCCGGGGCGGCCATGCCGGGGAAGGCGAGGGCGATCTTCTGATCCATCGGCGCCTCGGGCCAGGGATCGTCGGCGGGCGGGTTCGCCTCGGCCATCAGGGTCAGGACCCGGGTGGAGATGGCGTGGGTTGCGGCCAGCCGCTTCCAGTCGTCGCTGGCCAGACCGTTGGCGGCGGCCATGCAGGCGTCGCGGAAGGCGGTCCAGCTGCCGAAGGCGCGCGAGAGGACCAGCGAGGTCTGTTCGCCGATGTCGGGCACGCCCAGGCCGAAGATCAGGCGGTCGAGGCTGATGGTGCGGCGGGCGTTGATCCCGGCGATCAGGTTGCCGACGCTGGTCTCGCCATAGCCGTCCTCATGGCGCAGCAGGGCCAGCTTTTCCTCGTCGCGAGCGAGGCGGAAGATGTCCGCCGGCTCCTTGATCCAGCCGCGCGCGTGGAAGGCGATCAGCTGCTTTTCGCCAAGCCCTTCAATGTCGAAGGCGCGGCGGCTGACAAAGTGCTTTAAGCGCTCGACGATCTGGGCGTCGCAGATCAGGCCGCCGGTGCAGCGGCGTTTGACCTCGTCGCCTTCGCGCACCGCCTCCGAGCCGCAGACGGGGCAGACGTGGGGAAACTGGAAGGGTACGGCGTCGGCGGGACGCAGGTTTTCGACCACCCCGACGATCTGCGGGATGACGTCGCCGGCGCGTTGCAGGATGACCGTGTCGCCGATGCGCACGTCCTTGCGGGCGATCTCGTCTTCGTTGTGCAGGGTGGCGTTGCGCACCACGACGCCGCCGACGGTGACAGGGTGCAGGCGGGCGACGGGGGTCAGGGAGCCGGTGCGGCCGACCTGAATGTCGATGCCTTCCAGAACGGTCGTGGCCTGTTGAGCAGGGAACTTGTGGGCGACGGCCCAGCGAGGGCTGCGGGCGATGAAGCCGAGGCGCTGCTGCCAGTCCAGCCGGTCGACCTTATAGACCACGCCGTCAATGTCGTAGCCGAGACGGGCGCGGTCGGTTTCCAGTCCGCGATAGACGGCGATCAGGCCCTCTGCGCCCTCGACGCGGGTTGAGCGCTCGTTGACCTGAAAGCCCCAGCTGCGGAAGGCCTCCAGCGCGCCGTGCTGGGTTTCCGCGAACGGCGCCGAGGTCTCGCCCCAGGCGTAGGCGAAGAAGGTCAGGGGGCGCTTGGCCGTGATCTTCGGGTCCTTCTGACGCAGCGAACCAGCGGCGAAGTTGCGCGGGTTGGCGTAGGTGCGGCGGCCCTCGGCCTCGGCGGCGGCGTTGAAGGCGTCAAAGGCGTCGTTCGGGGCATAGACCTCGCCCCGGATTTCGATGACGTCGGGCCAGCCCGAGCCGGTCAGGGTCTGGGGGATGCTGTCGAGCGTGCGCAGGTTGGCGGTCACGTCCTCGCCGGTCTTGCCGTCGCCGCGCGTGGCGCCCTGGACTAGAACGCCCTTTTCGTAGCGCAGGCTGGCAGACAGGCCGTCGATCTTGGGCTCGGCGACGAAGGCGATGGGTTCGTCGCCCGGCAGCTTCAGGAAGCGGGCGATGCGGGCGACGAAGTCGCGCACCTCGCCCTCGTCGAAAGCGTTGTCCAGCGACAGCATGGGCACGCCGTGGCGGACCTCGGTGAACTGGCTGGAGACGGGGGCGCCGACGCGCTGTGACGGGGAAACGGGGCTGGTCAGGGCCGGGAAGGCGGTCTCTATGGCCAGGGCGCGGCGCTTCAGGTCGTCGTAGTCGGCGTCGGAAATCTCGGGCGCGGCGTCGGCGTAGTAGAGGGCGTCGTGGCGGGCCAGTTCGGCCGACAGCTGCGCCAACTCCTCGCGGGCCTGGTCTTCGGTCAGGGTTTCGACGGGAGTTTGGGACATGGGAATCGCGCGGTCAGCCTTCATCAGTCGCGCTGTTTAGCACCAGCGGCGGCGGGATCGCAGCGCCCATGACAGAATCGTAATCTGACGCAGGGCGCGACGCCCGCTAGCGTCCCGCCGACTGATTTGCCCGGAGTCCTCCATGCGTCCCGTTCTCGCCAGCCTGACCGCCATCGCCGCCGCCCTGACGCTGGCCGCCTGTGAGACCACGACGCCGACCGCGAGCGCGACCCCGCCTGCTGCGGCTTCGCCCGCCGACTACACTCAGTTGATGGACGACCTTCGCATCCTGTCGGCGGACGACATGCAGGGCCGCGACACCGGGTCGGAAGGCGGGGCCAAGGCCCGCGAATACATCGTTGGCCGATTGGAGGCCCTGGGGGTCCAGCCTTCGCCGATGGGGCGGCTGCAGCCGTGGGAGATGCAGGGGCGTACGCGCGAGGGGGTCAAGACCTTCAATGGCGTCAACATCATCGGCGTCATCCCCGGCACGCGCGTATCGGACAAGTACATTGTGGTGACGGCCCACTATGACCACGTCGGGGTCAACGACGGTCAGGTCTTCAACGGCGCGGACGACAACGCCTCGGGCGTGGCCACCATGCTGGAGCTCGCCAAACGGCTGAAGGCCAATCCGCCGGAGCACAGCGTTCTGATCGTCGCCTTGGACGGGGAGGAGCGCAGTCTGCTGGGCGCCAAGCATTTCGTCGAGGCGCCGCCGGTGCCGCTGTCGTCGATCTCGATGAATCTGAATTTCGACATGACCGCGCGGGCCGATACCGACGGCAAGTTGTGGGTCACGGGGACCTATCAGCATCCCTATTTCCGCCCGTTGCTGGAGCGGATCGCGCCGCGCGGGACCGTGTCGCTGGCCTTTGGCAAGGACACGCCCGAGGACAAGGGCGCCGACAACTGGGTCGAGGCGTCGGACCACGCCGCCTTCCACCGCGCCGGTCTGCCCTTCCTCTATTTCGGTGTGAACTATCACCCGGATTATCACCGTCCGAGTGACGACTTCGAGAAGGTGGTCCCGGCCACTTTTCAGTCCTCGACGGAACTGGCCATCGAAGGGTTCCGCGCCCTGGATCAGTGGCTGGATCAGTAGGGCGGCCTGACGCAAAACGTTCGCAAACATAGCGCTTGCACTGAACCCTGATCAGGCGTTCCGTCCCTGGCGTCATTTCCGGGGGGAAGAGAGACGCCATGTCGGCAGTGCAAGGGTTTGACCTGCAGAAGGTCCAGAAGGTTCGCAAGATCGCCCTTCTGATCGGTTTGATCGCCGTCGTCGGCCTGGCCTTCGTGACCCGGTCCAGTTGGGGCGACGGCAGCCTGCATGAGGGGCTTGAGGCCGTCGGCCTGGGCCTGATCGTCATCTGCATCGTCGGGCGGGCCTGGTGCTCGCTCTATATTGGCGGGCGCAAGAAGGCCGAGATCGTCAATCGCGGCCCCTATTCGATCAGCCGGAACCCGCTGTATATTTTCAGCTTCATGGGTGCGTTCGGCGTGGGCGCCCAGACGGGCAGCCTGACGCTGGCGACCCTGTTCCTTATCCTGACTGTCGCCGTTTTCTACGCCACGGTGAAGCGCGAGGAGGCCTGGTTGTCGGAGGCGTTCGGCCCGACCTATGCCGTCTATTGCGCCCGCACGCCGCGTTTCTGGCCCGACTTCTCCAAGTGGCGTGACGAGGGGATGTTGGAGGTCAAGCCGCAGTTCTTCCTGACCACGCTGCGCGACGGTCTGGTTTTCCTGCTGGCCGTGCCGTTGTTCGAGTCGGTCGAGAAGTTGCAGAACATCGGCTGGCTGGCCGCGCTGATCCACCTGCCGTGAGACGCGTTGGCTTTGTAACCGTTGCGGTGCTGACCGGCGCTTTGGCGCTGGCGGCCTGCGATCGCGGGGCGAAGACGCCCGAGCCCGCGGCGGCGGCGAAGGCCGCGGCCTTCAAGCATGATCTGCCCGAGGACGTGTCCGGCTATTATCTGCCGACCGAAGAGGTGCGGATCGACAACTGGCGGCTGCACCACGTCTTCATGGGGCAGGTCCCGGACTTCATCGCCTGGGAAGGCGGTCAGCGGCCGGCGGGCTTTGCGCCGGTGATGATCGAGTTCGAGGACATGGTCGGCCCGCCGCTGGAGAACGGAAACCGGCGTCGGCTGCGTCTGATCCCGGCGGCCTATGACGTGGCCGAGGCGCGGGTGCGGGTGCAGACCCTGTCGGGCGGCCTGGGCGCGGTGTCGTTCGATGGAAAGCTCGACCAGGGCGCGCTGGCGACGGCGCGGCGCAATCTGGGAGATCAGGGCGTCGTCCTGACGGGGACGCTCAAGGTCGGAAACCGGACCTTCAACAACGTGTCGATGCGGTGGTGGGCGGGGGACTGATCCCCCGCCGCTGATACCGATCCTTAGGCGACGGTCGCCTTGACGATCTTGCCCGGCGCGCGGGGCGGCTCGCCCTTGGGCAGGGCGTCAACGTGTTCCATGCCTTCGATGACTTCGCCCCAGACGGTGTACTGGTTGTCCAGGAAGCGGGCGTCGTCGAAGCAGATGAAGAACTGCGAGTTGGCGCTGTTGGGATCCGAGGTGCGGGCCATCGAGCAGACGCCGCGGACGTGCGGTTCCTTCGAGAACTCGGCCTTCAGGTTCGGCTTCTTGGAGCCCGAGGTGCCGGTGCCGGTCGGGTCGCCGCCCTGGGCCATGAAGCCCGGGATGACGCGGTGGAAGACGACGCCGTCGTAGAAGCCTTCCGAGGCCAGCTCGGTGATGCGGGCGACGTGGCCGGGGGCCAGGTCGTCGCGCAGCTTGATCACGACGTTGCGTTCTTCGCCGTCGCCGGTGTCGAGGGTGAAGGTCAGGGTTTGGTCGGCCATCAGGCTCTCCTTGGGGGTGTGCGGGTCAGAATTGTGCGCGGGTCATAGCGGCTGAACGCTGTCACGGCTATGTGGGAAGCATGACTGACGACGAAAAGCCCACCGAGAAGCCGCCGGAACGCCGCCGGATGGTTCGCCCGCCCACGGGCGGCACCGCCGCCGGGCGCGGCCTGGGCCAGAAAATGAAGACGGCCGACACCAAATCCATGTCGAGTCAGCAGTGGATCAAGCGCCAGCTGGCCGACAAATGGTCCGAGCGCGCACGCGCCGAGGGCTGGCGCAGCCGGGCGGCCTTCAAACTGCTGGAGATCGACGACCGTTTCCGCCTGATCAAGAAGGGCTCGCGGGTCATCGACCTGGGCGCGGCGCCCGGCGGCTGGATTCAGGTGGCTCTGGATCGTGGAGCGTCGGCGGTGGCGGGCGTGGACCTGCTGATGATCGAGCCCATTCCCGGCGCGACCCTGATTCAAGCCGACTTCACCCATCCGGGCGTGGACCAGCAGCTGATCGACGCCATCGGCGGGCGACCGGACCTGGTGCTGTCGGACATGGCGCACAACACGGTCGGCCACCGCAAGACGGACCACCTGAAAATCATCGCCCTGATCGAGATCGCCGCCGACTTCGCCATTCGCACGCTGAAGCCCGGCGGCAATTTCGTCTCCAAGAACTTCCAGGGCGGCGACGCCGGCGGGGTTCTGACGCGGCTGCGCGAGGAGTTCGAGACGGTGAAGTACGTGAAGCCGGAATCGAGCCGCAAGGGCAGCGCCGAGGTCTTCCTGGTGGCCCTGAACAAGCGGTAGGATTGGCCTTTCCGCCCCGTCGTGTTGTTGTAGCGCGGGTCGCGCCGCCGCGACGGGACGGAGCCGGACATGATCGCCCAATTGATCGCCGCCTTGATCTTGACGGGGGCTACGAGCGGGCAGGGGGCGTCGGCTGTTCCTGTCGCGGATCTGCGCGGCTTGAGCGTTTCCGACGCCGCCAGGCGGCTAGGGGCCACACGCGATCCTGCACCGGCCATCAGCATGATCGGACCGCGGGGGCGGGTCGATGTCTATCCGGTCCAGGCGTTGACGCCGATCGCGCCCCACGGTGAGGTCTGCGACGTCCGGCTGGTTCCGCCCGAACGGGCCGACGATCCCGTGCAGATCTATGGACCGAACGCCTGGGCCGGGGCCTATCCGCGCACGGCCGCCGTCTATGTGGTCGCGCGCGACGGCAAGGTGGTCGAAGTGCTCAATCCGCCGATGCGCGCGCAGCCGCCGCGCGCCGAGGGCGAAAGCGCCGATCGATACACACGGCGCCTGATGCGGGACGACCGCGATCCCTGGCTGTCGGTCGCGGCCGGCCGTCTGCCGCTGTCAGACCTGGACGGCTTCCTGGAGCGGCGGCCTGATTTGGCGGCGCCCGCCGAGGCCGTGGTCAAGCGAGTCTGCCAAACAGCGCCGATCATCGTCGCCCCAAGCGGACAAGATGCTACGGGCGTGCTGCAAGGGCTGGCGCTGCTGCCTTTCGCCTGGCGTCTGCCGGCTCTGAACGAGGAGCGCCGTGAGGCGCAGGTTCGGGGGGCTGCCCTGTTCGCGCAAATGAAGTTGGGCGAGGCTGTTTCCGGCGGCGTCGCCCGCTTCGCGGCCCAGAACCCCGGCGTACGTCGTTACGTCGATGCCGAAGACCCGACCTATGAGGTGCTGTCGATCGATATGGGCGCAGAGGCGAACAATAATCTGGCGCGCATGAACGCCGCTGGCATGGTCGGTGTGCGCGACGGGCGTGTCGTGTGGCTGGCGGACGGCGGGGCGGCCGCCAGCCTGGGCTTGCTGGCGGCGATGTGTGTGGACCGGTCGCGGCAAGCGGGCGACCATCGGCCGGGCTGCACGAATACGGGCTACTTCTATCCCTGAACGAGGCTGGGCGTTTCGGACGATCAGGCTGTCGCCGCTTGCGCCGCCCGGCGGGCTTTGTTCGCCTCGATGCGCGTCCAGATGCGGTCATGCAGGGTGAAGAAGACCGTCTGCACAAGGGGCTCGACCGTGCCGATGGCCAGGGCGATGCGCCAGTCGCGGGTCAGGGCGAAGGCGACCAGAACCGCCACGGTGAAGTGCATCAGACCATAGGTGACGGTCTTCAGCGCGACCTGTTTCAGGCTGCGGGGCAGGGCGTGGCTGTGGCCGTGATGACCGTGGTGATTGTGCGCCCGATTCTGCTCATGGGCGTTCATGAGCTCCAGTCGGGCGGTGACGGCCTCGGCGGTCTCCTCGAAGCCTGACAGCATCCGGCGCTGCTCGATGCGATGCCAGACCCGGTCGTGGATAGAATAGGCGAAGGTCTGGAAGATGGGCTCGACCACGCCGACGGCCAGGGCGATGCGCCAGTCGCGGGTCAGGGCGAAGGCGACCAGGATGGCCACGATCAGGTGCATCAGGCCGTAGCTCGCGACCTTGAGCGCGAGGCGTCGGGCGGTGCTGATCAATGTGCGAACCATTCGCAATACTTGGGTCTGTACGCCTCAGGGTGCAAGGCAATTCCTCTTATTCCTTGCATAGGTCCGGCTTGGGGTTGCGGTTCCATGCCATGGGGCGTTATACGCGGCCCGCAAAACGGAGACTCCCTATGGAGATACGCGAAGGCCTTACCTTCGACGATGTTTTGCTCGAACCCGGCCCGTCCGAGATCATGCCAGCGATGGCGGATGTCTCGACCCAGCTGACGCGCAACATCAAACTGAACATCCCGCTGCTGTCGTCCGCCATGGACACAGTGACCGAAAGCCGCCTGGCCATCGCCATGGCCCAGGCCGGCGGCCTGGGCGTGCTACACCGCAACATGACCATCGAGGAGCAGGCCGAACAGGTCCGCACCGTCAAGCGCTATGAAAGCGGCATGGTCATCAATCCGGTGACCGTTTCGCCCGACACGACCCTGGGCGAGGTTCGCCAGATCGTCGCCGCCAAGAAGATCACCGGTTTCCCGGTGGTCGATCCGGCGACGGGCAAGCTGGTCGGGATGCTGACTCACCGCGACATGCGCTTCGAGAGCGATCCGTCGATCAAGGCCTCGGCCCTGATGACCACGGGCGACCTGATCACCGTGCGCGAGGGCGCCGGTCGTGAGGAAGCGTGGAACCTGCTGCGCACCCGCAAGATCGAACGCGTCATCGTCGTCGACGACCAGAACCGCGCCATCGGCCTGATCACCATGAAGGACATCGAGAAGGCCCAGGCCTTCCCGAACGCCGCCAAGGACGAGCAGGGCCGCCTGCTGGTCGGCGCCGCCTCGACCGTCGGCGACGCCGGCTATGAGCGCGCCATGGCTCTGGCCGACGCGGGTTGCGACGTGGTGGTGATCGACACCGCCCACGGCCACTCGGCCTCGGTGGCCCAGGTGGTCGAGCGCATCAAGCGCGAGAACAACCGCCTGCAGATCATCGCCGGCAACGTCGCCACCTATGACGCCACTCGCGCCCTGATCGACGCGGGCGCCGACGCCGTGAAGGTCGGCATCGGCCCGGGCAGCATCTGCACCACCCGCATCGTTGCGGGCGTGGGCGTGCCGCAACTGACGGCTATCATGGACTCCGCTCGCGCCGCCAAGGGCACGGGCGCCACGGTCATCGCCGACGGCGGCATCAAGTATTCGGGTGACATGGCCAAGGCCATCGCGGCCGGCGCCAGCGTCGCGATGATGGGCTCGATGTTCGCCGGGACAGATGAATCGCCGGGCGAGGTCTTCCTGTACCAGGGCCGCAGCTACAAGTCGTATCGCGGCATGGGCTCGGTCGGCGCCATGGGCGCGGGCTCGGCGGACCGCTACTTCCAGAAAGAAGTCTCGTCCGAGAAGCTGGTGCCGGAAGGCATCGAGGGCCAGACCGCTTACAAGGGTCCCATCTCGCCGGTCATCCATCAGATGGTCGGGGGGCTGCGCGCCTCCATGGGCTATGTCGGCGGGGCTACCATTCCTGACTTCCAGGAGCGCGCCCGTTTCGTGCGCATCACCAATGCGGGCCTGCGCGAAAGCCATGTCCACGACGTGATGATCACGCGTGAGGCGCCGAACTATCGTCAGGGCTGATCCCCTGATCCCCTGATCCGTTCCCGGTCTTCGGATCGGGAGCGGGCTTGTTTTCCGGGAGAGTCCTCCCTCAACCGCTCATCCCGGCGAAGGCCGGGATCCAGATTGTAAGACTCGTCGCCAAGGTTCTCTGGGGGCATTAGCGTTCCAGTCAGTTGGCCGTGGCGTGTGGATCTGGATGCCGGCCTTCGCCGGGATGAGCGAGGTTAAGATGTGCTGGCCAGAGAAGGGGCAGAGGCGTGACGACTGAACTGACCTATCTGGCGGCGGTGCTGGTTCTGGCCCTGGTGCAGATCTTCCTGCCGGCCGGGGCGCGGACGCTGGAGTTCGGCTCCAAATGGAACGCCGGGGCCCGCGATCAGACGCCGGAATCGCATAACCCCGTCATCGGTCGCCTCGAAAGAGCCCAAGCTAATCTTTATGAGACCCTCCCGCTCTTCATCGGCGCTGTTCTGATCGCCCACGTCACGGGTGCAGAGAGCGCCCTGACCCTGTGGGGGACGGCCCTCTATTTCTGGGCGCGCGTCGCCTATATTCCGCTTTACGCCCTGGGCGTGCCCTACATCCGGTCGCTGGTCTGGCTGGTCTCGCTTGCGGGACTGATCATGATCATCACGGCCCTTTTTATCTGATCTGAGACCCGATTGACCCCTGCAGCCCGCCTCGCCGCCGCCGCCTCCGTCCTCGACAGCATCGCCCACAGCCGCCAGCCGGCCGAGGTGGTGCTGAAGGCCTGGGGCGCCGCCAACCGTTATGCGGGGTCCGGAGATCGTCGCGCCATCGCCGACCGCGTCTACAAGGTCATCCGCGCCCGCGGTCGTCTGGTCTGGGCCATGGGCGGTCGTGAAGACGGCCGCGCTCTGGTCATCGGCTCGCTGTCGCTGATCGACGGCCTGCCGCTGGAAGAGATCGAACGGCTGCATTCCGGCGACGGCTATGGCCCGCGTCCGCTGTCCAAGCAGGAGCGCAGCCGCATCACCGCCGAGCCGGGCGAACTGCCGGGCTGGGTCGCCGCTGGCCTGCCCGAGTTCGTGGTCGAGGACTTCAAGATCACTTTCGGCGACCGTTGGACCGAAGAAGCCCACGCCCTGATGGCGCCGCGCGCGCCCATCGACCTGCGGGTCAATAGCGCCAAGACCACGGTCGCGGCGGTCGAGGCGGAACTGCGCGCAGCCGGCCTGGCCCCCCAGCGCACGCCCTGGTCGGCCTGGGGTCTGCGTCTGGCGGCGGAGCCCGCGCCCGATGTTCAGGCGATGGACATCTTCAAGCAGGGCCATATCGAAATTCAGGACGAAGGCAGTCAGGTCGCCTGCTGGCTGGCGGGCGTCGAGGCCGGCATGACCGTTGTCGACTATTGCGCCGGCGGCGGCGGCAAGACCCTGGGTCTGGCCATGCAAGGCCAGCCGGTCGTGACCAAGGCGCCCAAGGCTCAGGCCGAAGCCGCGCCGGTCGCCGCCTGGTCGCCCGTCGGCGGGGATGACGCTGCGCCGCAGCCCAAGCCCAAGGCCAAGCCGGTCGAGATCACCAGCACCATCCGCCTGTTCGCCTATGACGTGGTGCAGAAGCGTCTGGACAATATCCGTCCCCGCCTGGCCCGCGCCGGCGTCAACGCCGACCTGCGCCTGCTGGGCCAGAACGGCGGCGGGGTCGAGGACCTGGTGCGCCAGGCCGACGTGGTTCTGGTCGACGCGCCGTGCAGCGGTTCCGGCGCCTGGCGTCGTCGTCCCGAGGACGCCTGGCGTCTGAAGCCGTCCGAGATCGAACGTATGCACGCCCTGCAGGTCCAGATTCTGGATCGCGCCTCGGCCTTGGTGAAGCCGGGCGGTCGTCTGGTCTTCATCACCTGCTCCATGCTGCGCGGCGAGAACGAGGCCTCGGCGGCCGCCTTCGAGGAAAACCACCCCGAGTTCGCCCCCGTGCCGATCGCCGAGGCCCTGAACAGCCCGAACCTGACGGATGCGGCGCGTGAGCGTCTGGGCGCGATGGCCGAGGGCCATCGCCTGCGCCTGTCGCCCGCCTCGACCGGCACCGACGGCTTCTTCGCCGCCGTCTATGAGCGGACGGCGTGAGCGAGGGGCGTTCCGAAGACATCTACGGCCTGACGGTCCTGCCCGTCATGGCGGCGCCGGCTGAGTACGGCGCCGCCCTTCAGGCGCGTATCACGCCGCTGATGACCGGCATCGGCCCGGTCGAGGCGGCCATTGCCCTGACGGCGGCGCTGACGCGGCTGGAAGCCGAAGACGTGCTGCCCGACCTGATCGTGTCGCTCGGCTCGTGCGGGTCACGCGACCTAGAGCACGCGGCGGTCTATCAGGCCTCTTCGGTTTCCTATCGCGACATGGACGCCAGCCCTCTGGGCTTCGAGAAGGGCAAGACGCCTCTGCTCGACCTGCCCGCCGTCCTGCCTTTGCCTTGCCCCATCCCTGGCGTGCCGACCGCGACCCTGTCGACCGGCGCCAATGTCGTTTCGGGCGCCGCCTATGCCGCCATCGACACCGAGATGGTGGACATGGAGACCTTCGCCCTGTTGCGCGTCGCCCAGACGTTCGGCGTGCCTCTGATCGCCCTGCGCGGCGTCAGCGACGGCAAGAGCGAACTGACGAAGCTTGAGGACTGGACCTCCACCCTGCATCACGTCGACGCCAACCTGGCCGCCGCCTGGGACCGTCTGACCGAGGTGCTGACGACGCAAGGGTTGGCCGCCTTGGCCGATGTCCCGGCTTCGCGACTTGATCCCGACGTCTTCACCCGTCAAGAACCCGCCCCATCAACGCCCGCTTCGGATTCTGAGCCCTCATGACCGCCCCTCATACGCACGAAGCCGTTCTCATCGTCGATTTCGGCAGTCAGGTGACGCAGCTGATCGCGCGCCGCCTGCGCGAAGCCGGCGTCTATTGCGAAATTCATCCGTTCAACAAGGCGGGCGAGGCGCTGAAGACGGTGGCGCCCAAGGCCATCATCCTGTCGGGCGGCCCCAACTCGACGACCGACGCCGACAGCCCCAAGGCTGACCACGCCCTGTTCGAGGCCGGCGTGCCGGTTCTGGGCATCTGCTACGGCGAACAGACCATCTGCGCCGAGCTGGGCGGCAAGGTCGAGAGCGGCCATCATCGCGAATTCGGTCGCGCCGAGATCGTGATCACCCGCGAGAGCCCGCTGTTCGCCGGCATCGGCGCCGTCGATCACCGCGAGACGGTGTGGATGAGTCACGGCGACCGCGTGACCGCCATTCCCGAAGGCTTCCACGTCATCGCCACCTCGGAAGGCGCGCCCTATGCCGCCATCGCCAATGAGGAGCGCAAGATCTACGGCGTGCAGTTCCACCCGGAGGTGATGCACACCCCGCGCGGCGCCGTGATCCTGAAGAACTTCACCCACGGCATCGCCGGCCTGACTGGCGACTGGACCATGGCCGCCTATCGCGACGAGCAGATCGCCAAGATCCGCGAGCAGGTCGGCTCGGCCAAGGTGGTTTGCGGCCTGTCGGGCGGGGTCGACAGTTCCGTCGCCGCCGTCCTGATCCACGAGGCCATCGGCGATCAGCTGACCTGCGTCTTCGTGGACACGGGCCTGCTGCGCAAGGATGAGGCCAAGCAGGTCACGGAACTGTTCCGTGAGCACTATAATATCCCGCTGGTGCACGTTGATGCGTCGAAGGAATTCCTTGGCGAGCTGGCCGGGATTTCGGACCCGGAGACCAAGCGCAAGACCATCGGTCGCGTCTTCATCGAGATCTTCGACCGCGAGGCCGCCAAGATCGAAGGCGCCGAGTTCCTGGCCCAGGGCACCCTCTATCCCGACGTGATCGAGAGCGTCTCGGCCACGGGCGGACCGTCGGCGGTCATCAAAAGCCACCACAATGTCGGCGGCCTGCCGGACTTCATGAAGCTGAAGCTGGTCGAGCCGCTGCGCGAACTGTTCAAGGACGAGGTCCGCGCCCTGGGGCGCGAACTGGGCCTGACCGACGCCTTCGTCGGACGCCACCCCTTCCCGGGGCCGGGCCTGGCCATCCGCATCCCCGGCGAGATCACGCCTGAGGCGGTCGCCACCCTGCAAGACGCCGACGCCATCTATCTGGACGAAATCCGCAAGGCGGGTCTCTACGACGACATCTGGCAGGCCTTCGCCGTCCTGCTGCCGGTCAAGACGGTCGGCGTCATGGGCGACGCCCGGACCTATGAAAAGGTCCTGGCCCTGCGCGCCGTCACCTCGACCGACGGCATGACCGCCGACTTCTACCAATTCCCCTGGGACATCCTGGCCAAGACGGCCACGCGGATCATCAACGAAGTCCGCGGCGTCAACCGCGTCGTCTACGACGTGACCTCCAAGCCCCCCGGCACCATCGAGTGGGAATGATTCAGGCCTTTCGGTAGCTTTCGGTATCGCTTCCGAAGTTGCCTATAAGTCGCTGACGTAAAAATGAATTCTGACGAGACCCTCCGAAGCCTTTCGGAGGGTCTTGCTTTTGTGATGACGGTATTCCTGACGGTCTCGCGTCCGTTGCCGCCTGGGCCATTCTCCACTGCGAGAAGATCGACAATCCGGCCGATGGCGTGGCGCCCGCCCCGTCAGAGACTGGCGCGCTTCGATTCAATCCGACCTTGTAGGTTTCGGTCAGCGAAGCAGGAACTGGACATTGGGCGGGCTGCGCAGGGCATGAGCGGCGTATTTCTTACCACCTTGAGCCTTCGCTGCCCCGCGGGCGGCTCATGAACGGTAATCGAGACGCACGACAAAGCTCCGGGTCCGCCAGGATGCGTCGGATGGCGGGCGAGGGAAGGGCGCCGCCTCCTGAAGCTGTGACAGGGCGATCCGCTCCAGCCGCCTTTCGCTGTCGCCCGCAACAATCGATGAGGCGAGCAGGCGCCCGCGCCGATCCAGGGTGAAGCGAACGACGATGCGGCCCGCGATCCCGCCCGGGTGGCGCTTGTGCTGCTCGAGCCAGGCGATCACCTGAGCCTCATAGGGATCTGCTGTCTGGTCTCCGGATGCGCCCTTTAGGGGCGCGCCCGCGCCGGGGCTGGGGCTCGCCATACTCGCTTTCACGGCTGGAGCAGTGGCAGAAGCGGCTTCAGCCGATGTCGCCGAGGACGTTGAAGCCGCTCCCATCATCGAAGTCGCCGGCCTCGATACGGAGAGGTTCGGGTTTGAGGCCGACCGTGAAGACGACTGGGCCGGAGAATGAGGGCTGTCGGCGTCTTTTGGCGCCGCCGCCAGGGGCTTGGTAGATGGAGCTTCGACGGGCCTGGAGCGTGCATCCTGATGCGGCGAGGCCAGGCCGGCGAAGCCCCGACCTTCGAGCGTGATGTGGATGACCGGCGCGCCGCCATGAACGGCGTCCTTCGCCGTGAAAGCGGCTCCCATCCAGAGGATGAGCGCAATGTGGGCGGCGCATGCAATGCGTCCCGGCAGGACGCGGCCGACAATAGGCGGGGGCGGTGACATGGTGGCGGAATACACCGTCACCTGCAAACCTTCAAATGAGAATCAGTTGCATTCTCATTTTGTGGGCGTTAGTGCGACGCCGTTGTTCAGTCATAGGGGCGTTCATTCGATGCACAGGTATCTGCAGGGCGCGGCGGTCGCCGCCTTGGCCATGGCGGCTTTTCCGGCGGCCGCACAGGTTGTCGGATCCGAAGGCGACAGCGCCCCGGCCGCAGACGCCGTCGATGCACCCACGATCGTGCTGCAGGACCAGCGCCCGGCTTCCCGCAGCTATCATTTCGGCGAAGCCGTCGATTCCGGATCCAGCACCTTCAGGCGGGAAGCCATCGAGGATCAGGCGCCGGGATCAGGCGACGCCAACGAGGTGTTGAAAGCCCTCCCCACGGTGCAGTTTTCATCGACCCAAGGCCGCGCATCGCGCGCGGAACTGCAGGACCTGAGGCCCGAGAACATCTCGATTTCGGGCGGCTCAGTTTATGAAAACCTGTTCGTGCTGGACGGGGTGGGTGTGAATTCGCGCCTGGACGTCAGCAACGACACTGCAAATCACTACATTGAGGGGAATGCGGCGGCCTCGGCCCAGACCGTCTGGGTGGACGCCAATCTGATCGGCGAGATCATCGTTCGGGATTCCAACGTATCGGCCGAATACGGTCAGTTCACCGGCGGCGTCGTCGAGATGGCCACCCGGCGTCCCAGTTCTGTTTTCGGGGTGGAGACCCACTATGGGGAAACCAGTCCGGCGCTGGCCCGGTTCCGCATGTCGGACAAGGTGCGGGATGCTCTGAACGGCGCCCATCCGAACGAGCCGGACTATATGAAGCGGCGCTATGGGGTCGCTGTCGACCTTCCCCTCAACGACCGCGTCAGAACCCTCTGGGCCTATACCCGCTCAGAGGCGGAGGTGACGAACTACAGGGGCAATAACTGGGTCCAGTACGGCGACTACGGTCAGAAAAGCCTCAGCCAAACCCTGATGGTGAAGGGGGAGGCGGATCTCAAGGACGATCTGCTGCTCACCGGGCAGGTCACCTGGAGCCCTTATGAAAGCGAGTTCTCGCACCCGAACGGCATCGACAACTGGGTCTTCCTTAACGGCGGCGGCCTGACCGGGCGCGTGGGACTGGAAGGACGCCGGGGCGAGGCGGAATGGACGCTGGATCTGACCCATGCCTGGTCGAACAACGACCGCGACAGCGAACGTCCCGGCACGGTCAATGTGTCGACGACGGCAGGCATCGACTGGTGCTCGGGCTCGAGCTGTTCGCTCGGAGGGCCCGGAATCCTGTGGCAGGAGCAGAACGACACCACTCTGAAAGGGCGCTGGACGCAGCCGCTGGGTGTGGGTCGCCTGCGGGCCGGCTTCGAGATCGCCGACATCTCGGCCGAAAAAGGCCAGCCCTACAGCGCCGCCTTCCGGCATGTCAGCAGCACGGCCGCCCAGCTGCGCGTCGAGGTCGGGCCGCAGACGGTCTGCCTGGATCCGGCCGAGGCGGCGGCGGGAACCTGCGTGACCGGCGCTTACGCCTTGGCGCAACGAAACGACGCGACCGCCTTCGACACCCAGGTCGGCCTTCAATCATACAGTCTCTGGGGCGAGTACGACTTCGACTGGGCGGGCTTCATGGTGCGCGCCGGCCTTCGGTACGATTACGAGAGCTTCCTCGAGAACCATAATTTCGCGCCGCGCCTGTCGGTCAGCCGCGACCTGCCGTTTGCCGGGATGAACCTGACAGGGGGCCTCAACCGCTATTTCGGCCGAAGCTTCCTGGGATACGCCCTGAGGGAGAACTATCCCGGAAACCGCATCTATCGCCGGACGCCGACGGTGGCGAACGGCCAGAATGTCTGGGCGAACGAGTGGACGCTGTATTCGCACAGCGAGACGGCGCGCTACTCCAACGCTGACCTGGACACACCCTATACGGATGAGTTCACCGTGGCGCTGCGCGGGCCGATCGCCTGGATCGGCGGCGAATACCGGATCAAGGGCATCGTGCGCGAAAGCCGCGACCAGTTCGCCAGCTCGGAGTCGACCTCGGAGGTCTATGACGTCGAGACCGGCGGCGTCTCGACGCGGCGCGTTTACACCGTGACCAATGACGGCGAGCGCTCCTATCGTGGTCTGTCGCTGGAGTATGTGCGGGAGTTCGGGCGGAACCACGCGCTGAGCTTCAGCACCAACTGGTCCCATACCGACGCCACCAACATCAGCTACTTCGACATCTCCGACGAGACGGAGTTTGAAGGCGAGTACGTCTACTATCAGGGCGAGGTCGTGCCCAAGCTGCGCGCGCTGGCGGATAATCAGCTTCTGGATTTCGCCTCGCCGCTCATCGTCAACGGCGTCTGGTCGGCGCGCTGGCTGGATGGGCGGTTGCGGACCAACGTCAATGCGCGCTGGCGCGACGGTTTCAGCCGTGTGGACGACACCCTGGTCAACATCACGGTCAACGGGGTGCGCTACGACGTCTATGACAAGGTCGAGTACAAGGCCTCGGTGGACGTCAACCTGTCGGCGACCTTCGAACTCGTCAAAACCCGTTATGGCGCGGCGGCCCTGGATCTGCGCGTCAATAACCTCTTCAACAGCGTCCTGAACCAGGAATATTCCACCGCATCCCAGCCATACCAGTTGGGGCGCAATCTCTGGGTCGGCCTGAAGTACCGCTATTGATCCCGTGGCGCGACATCGGCCTGCTCGCCCTGATCGTGGGCGTGCTGCACGCCGGGGCCGGGGCGGCCGTCTCCCGGGTTCAGTCGCCGGAGACGGCGGCCGAGCTTCGCGCGGCCTATGCCGGGCCGCCTGAATCCTGGCCCCGGCCCATGCTTCACGAAGGGGCGGTGTTCACCGAGTTCGGATCTCTGCCGCCGGTGGAGCATCCCGCCGCCAATCCGACGAGCGAGGCCAAGGTCGTGCTGGGCGCGCGGCTGTTCGACGATCCCCGGCTGTCGAAGTCCGGCCAGATCGCCTGCGCCTCCTGCCATGCGCGGGAGCTGGGGTTTGGCGACGCCCTGCGGACCTCCTTCGGCCACGACCGGCTCAGGGGGCGCAGGAATTCCCAGCCTCTGATGGTCGCAGGCTGGATACACCCGCTCTTCTGGGACGGCCGCAGTCCCGATCTCGAGGCCCAGGCGCTTCATCCGCTGATCGATCCTAAGGAGATGGCGGTCGACGACCTGGAGGCTGTGGTGGCGAGAGTGTCCGCCGACCGGACCTATGTCGCGGCCTTCGAAGCGGCGTTCGGCGATCGAGCTATCGACCTGGAGCGTATCTCCATGGCCCTGGCGGCCTTCCAGCGCAGCCTGAGCCCGCCTAGAGGACGCTTCGAGCGCTTTGTGAAGGGCGATGTCCGCGCGCTCAACGACGAACAACTGCGCGGCTTGCACCTTTTCCGCACCAAGGCCGGATGCGCCAACTGCCACAACGGCCCACTGCTGAGCGACGGCCGCTTTCATAATCTCGGACTGCACTTCTATGGGCGGGAACTGCAGGATCTCGGCCGCTATGAAGTCACCCGCGCGTCGGAGGATGTCGGTCGTTTCCGCACGCCAAGCTTGCGGGGCGTCAGCCGCACGGCGCCCTACATGCACAATGGCATCATGCCGCGACTGGACGGCGTAGTGACCTTCTACAACGCCGGCGCGGCCCATCCGCGGCCCCGGCCGGATCAGGCGGACGATCCTCTTTTCCCCGTCACCGACCCTCTGCTTCGTCCGCTCGAGCTGACCCGCGAAGAGAGAGCCGCCCTGATAGCCTTTCTCGAGACCCTTTGAGCATGGCGCGTAGAGGGCAGGCCTACTCACGGCGCCGCCGCGAAGAGACACGCAAATCCGGGACTGCGGGCTAGATCACCTTCAGGCCCAGTTCGGCCAACAGGGCGCCCGCCTGGGCGCGGGAGATGGTCGCGCCCTTGAAGCGTCGGGCGTCGTTCAGCCGAAGACCGCCAAGGTCTGCGCCTCTCAGGTCTGCGCCTTCGAAACGGGCATCGACCAGGTGGCTTTCACGCAGGCTGCAGTGGTCCAGCACGGCGTCCCGGAAATCGCAGCCGGCCAGATCAGCATGACTGAAGTCGAGGGTCTCCAGCGTCTGCTTGCGAAAGGAGAAGCCGGGCAGGCGTGCGGACGCCAGGGTGGTCTCGACGAAGGCGATTCCGACATGCCTTGATCGCGAGAAGTCCGCGCCCGTCAGCTTGCAGCCAGTGAAGACCGCCTCCGGGAGGTTGGCGCCGATGAAGCGGGCATTGTTGAGGTCGCATGACTTCCACGCCGAGGCGTCAAGTCTGGCGGCGGTGAAGTTGGCCATGGCGCCCCGGCAGCCGGTAAAGCGCGTGTCTTCCAACTGGGCGCCCGTGAAGTCAGTCCCTTTGAAGCTGCAGCGCTCGAACAGAAGGCCGTTCAGATTGAGGCCGGACAGGTCAACATCATCGAAAATACATTCGCTCAGGGTCCTGATCTCGCCGCCGACGAGGGCTTCAAGATCGGAGCGCGAAAGGGGCTGAGCGTGGATGAGGGGGTGCATCTGGGCGCGCCTGAAGTGAAGCCGGACCTTGGGGCTACCACATGAATTGCGGTGAAATTCTGGTGGATTTGTCATTCAGCCCTGGGGGATGACACGGGGTTTGTCGGCCAAGAGGCTGGCTCGACCAACAGCGAGGATCGCTTGAGCGCAATCGCCCTTGCCTGAATTCAGCGCTTGGGGGAAAGCTCGTCCATTGTGTTCTGTGGTGTGGGAGTTGCGGGGGTGGCGGATGTGCTTGAGCGGCTGACGCAGCGAGAGAGGCAGTGCCTGCGCCTTGTCCACGCTCATTTCAGCTCCAAGCAGATCGCCCGCGAACTGGGCATCAAGCCAGGCACGGTCGATCGCCATTGTGAGAACGCTGTCCGCAAGCTCAAAGTCGAAAGCCGAATAGCAGCGGCCCTGGCTCTGGCCTCTCAGTCCCGAGGCAGTATTGCGGATGACCCACAATACGGATCGGCGCCAATGGCTCCAGCCCGTGATTCCGGGCTGGATCGGGGGGCGGAAAGGACGCCTCATGATCCTGATCGACGATACGATACCCCCCGTGAGCTGGCGCGAAATGGAAGCCATCTTCTGCCAACTGGCCACGACCGAACCGAAGAAACGAATGGTTCGGCACTTGATCGAAGGAACGCGCAAACAGGCGCCGTTCATGACGTCAGGAGGGGTGATGACGGAGTTGGTCTACATCGCAGCAGCGATGTTGGACGCCAGCTTCTATCCATCGGAGATGGAACAGGACGTTTCGGAAGCATCCTTGTCGTCTTCGGCGTCGCCGCCGCTGCGGCCTGGATCCTGACAGCTCTCGCTGGCGCTGAACAGTTCGCCTTTATGCTGCAGCATCTGCGGTATGGAGGCTGAACGGGCGCCGGCCTAATTTACGGAACCCGACATGAAAAGAGCCGAACAGGCAACGCTTATCGCTGCCAGAATCCAGCGCGCCTTGAGCAGGGCCGAGGACGGGCAGGATCAGTCGATCGACCGTCTGGGGCAACTTGCCCAGGCTCTTACGCGGGGAAGGAAGGCCGCTGGTCTTTCAGCCACGGTCGGACAGCCGGCTTTTGACGCCCTGGCGCGAGCCATGGCTTCTCAGATCGAAGCGCAGAAGGCCATGGTTGAACTGCATGAGGCCCTTGCTGAAGTGAAGAGCAGGACCCGTTTCCGGACCGTTCGGTTGGGCGGCCTGGACAAGGTGGAAGAAGATGTTCCGCGTGGCGCCCGATTCAGCCTGGTTGAACGGGCTGCATGAATCACTGTGGGTGATATGGGTTGATCCATGTCACCCATCTATTTCTTCACCCTGTGTCTGCTGGGTCTGGCGGGTTGTCTCGCGTTTGTCCGCGGAGGCCGCTGGGAGCGTTCGACCTGGATTGTCCTTGCGGTCGCCTGGGCTTTTTCGGCGGTGCTGCCGTTCGATTACAAGTCGCCGTCCTGGGGGGCGATTGGCGCGGACGTTTTCGTTTTTCTTTTTCTTCTCTACGGCGGCTTGCACACTAAACGTCTCTGGCTTCCTGTTGCGGCAGGTTTCCAGTTCGGCATCCTCGCCACACACTATGTCTTCGTAACCAATCTCGGGTTGCGACAATGGGCCTATATCTCGGCCTACTATGTCTGGAATATCGGACTGATCGTCACTTTATGCCTGGCGAGTTTGGTGAATAATCGCAAGCAGCCGCTAGGGCGCTAGTCAATATGACGCGCTATATACAGTCGATATTCGGCTCATTGACTTGACTAGGCGCGTCCGGTGGCCGCCTGAGGCTGCGGGGACGTGCGCGGACTTCTAAGGTTGTGCAGGCGCCCCCGCGAGGCCGGGTCGAGCGGCGCCCCATCCGGCCGGGCCCACCCACATCCTGTCTTGAGTCCGGGCGGCGCGGCCTGCTTGATCCGGCAAAAGCCGAATTGTCGCGGGCGGTCTTTGGGTTGTCCGCGCGAGTTTCAGGATCAGACGCTTGGCTTCTTCATTCCTGGGCTGCAAACGCAGGGCCTCGCGACAGGCCTTCTGCGCCGCTGAATCGTCTCCCAAGGCGTGATACGAAAGCGCCAGCTTCAGCCAGGCGTTTTCGCCCCAGGGCTCGATCACCACTGACCGAGAAAACAGCTGAGACGCTTCCTTGTGATCGCCCATCATCGCCAGCAAGCGGCCGAGGCGGTAGAGCGTCAGCGCGTCGGCTGGCTGCATCGCCAGAATCTGGCGGTAGGCGCGTTCGGCGTTGGCGGTCTCGTTATTGCTTTCCAGTTCGAACGCCATGTCGCGCATGACATCCAGACCTCTGGGGTCCAGGGCGCCGCCCAGATTGCGTCCGCTTTTGGTCGTTACGGAGCAGGCCTTTAACCGCCCCTCCTGTGCAGCGAACTGATACTTGTAAGGTTCGTCGCCGCACAAGAAATCGTAGGAGGCGAAGCCTTGGGTGATGGCGTGACGGATGCTGAAGGCGTGCAGCAAGTAGCCGGCCGGCGCTGCGTCGTAGGTCTCGTCACGGCCGGCGATTAAGAACAGCATTGTCTTCTTGGTGTGGTCGATCAGGATGGCCAACGCGGCCACCGGTCGACCGCCGTGCCGGAACACGGGCAGGAACAGGGTTCCGTTCCGGGCGCAACGGCTCAGCATGACGCGATTGCGCTGGGCGAAGTCCTCGGTCCTGGCGCCCTTGACGCGCGCCCATTTGATCTTCCAAAGGCGCAGCAGCATGTCGATGTCGCGGCTGCAGGTTTCAGCGTCGGCCAGCGTGATGTCGTAGTCCACGGACGTATCGATCTTGCGCAGCCAGCGCCGGATCTTTTGCCGGTTGTTGGCGCTGAGGCTCGCCAGATAGGCGTCCCAGTTCGAGGGCAGGGCGACCCTGGGGCAGATGCTGTTGTCCGTATTCGTCGCCTTGTTCACATACTGAATGTCCTCGATGACGAAACGAATCTCGTCGAAAGCCGACAAGAAAAGCCGGCGGCGCCTGTCCGACATCCACAGGTTGGCCAAGGTCAGCTTGGCCCAGCTGAGCTGTTTCCGCAGGTAGTCGCTGAAGGCCGCAATGGCCGCGACCTCGAAGTCGGGGTGAGCCACGACACCCGAATGGTCGGAGATCCCGCCGCCGGCGAGATAAAGCTCGTTGAAGAACCCTCGCTCCTTGTCGAAATGCACCCGCATCCGCAGCGGCAGAAAGGCGACGTAGCGCTCGTCCGCCTGCGTTGGCTTGGCGGCGAGCAAAAACCAGACCGTGGGGCGGGCCATCAGCCAATCGGCGATCCAGCGCCATGACATGAAAAGGCTCGCTTCCGGATCTGCCGCATAGGCGGCGTCCCATTCGCCGCGCACGCGCTCGAGCGCGTCGAACCCCTCGATGACATCGACATGCATCGTACAACCCGTTCCTGCTCAGCCGTGCGACAAACGGAGCCGTGATCGGTTGGTTCCGACGCGGCCAAGGTGAGCGACTGGGGCGTCGCAGCCCAGCGACGAATTGCCGTCAGCCTCTTCCGCGATACAAATTTCTCTATATAGAGAAAAAATAACAATAAGAGAAACGAGAGGGCTGAGGCCTTGGCTCATTCCGCGGTTGATAGCCATCCTGTGTTCGCCTTCTCGCCCGCTGACAGCGAGCGCCCCTTGCTGGGCGTGCTCGGCGGCATGGGGCCGGCGGCGACGCTGGATTTTCTGGCCAAATTGCAGGGGCTGGCCAATGCCTCCTGCGATCAGGATCATTGTCCGGTCGTGACCTTTTCCGCGTCGGAGACGCCGGATCGCACGGCGGCCATCCTGGGGACGGGCGAGAGTCCTCTGCCCGCGATGCAGGACGCGTTGAAGGCGCTGGAGCTGGCCGGGGCCAGCCATGTCGCCATCCCGTGCAACACCGCCCACTACTGGTTTGACGCGCTTCAGGCCAGCACCGGGGTGCGGCTGATCCACATCGTCGAGGCGACGATGGAGGAGATGGCCCTGCGGTTCGGCGCGGTCGGGAACGTGGGTCTGATCGCCACCACGGGCGCGGTGCGGTCGGGCGTCTATCATCAGCGGCTGGAGGGCGCCGGGCGCCGTGTCCTGACACCGCCGGATCAGTCCGCCGTCATGGGCGTGATCGAGATGATCAAGGCCGGGCGGATGGTCGAGGCGCTGCCTGTGCTGACGCAGCAGGTTCGGGCCTTGCAGGAGGCGGGTGCCGAGGCGGTGATCCTGGGCTGCACCGAACTGCCGCTATGCCTGCCGCACCTGCCGTCGGATTTGCAGGCGCTGACCGTGGACGCGACGGACGCCTTGGCGCGCGCCAGCCTTCGAGCCTTGTCTGCCTCGGTCGATGGTGAAGCCTGATGACGATGGCACACCACATCCGTCGCCGGGTCGCCTTGCTCAGTACTGGCGGGACCATCGCCATGACGGCCTCGGCGCGGGGCGCGGAGATCGCCCTCAGCGGCGCCGACATCGGAGCGACGGTCGCGGACGCCGCCGATATCGACCTGACGGTGGTTGAGGTCTTCGCCAAGCCCAGCGCCAACATCGGCCTGACCGAGATGGCGCATCTGGCCGAGGTGGCCGAGGCTCTCGCGGCGGCGGGCGAAGTGGACGGCATCGTCATCGCTCACGGCACGGACACGATTGAAGAGACGGCCTGGGGGCTGGATCTGATGCTGCAGAGCCCCATTCCTGTCGTGGTGACGGGGGCCATGCGGACCGCGGACGCGCCGGGCGCCGACGGCCTGGCCAACCTGATCGCCGCGTGTCAGACGGCCGCCAGTCCGTCGGCGCAGGGGCTGGGCGTTCTGGTGGTCTTGGCCGAGGAGATCCACGCGGCGTCGCTGGTGCGCAAGACGCGCACGTTTGGCCCGCACGCCTTTTCTTCCGAGCCCATGGGGCCGCTGGGCTGGGTCTGCGAAGGCCGGGTGCGGATCGTCACGCGGCTGACGGCGCCCAGCCCGAGGCTGAAGCTGGGGGCTGGGCGCCCGGCGGTTCCCGTCATGGTGCTTCATGCCGGGTTCGAGCCCGAGGTGCTGGAGCTGTTCGAGACGGGCGGCGTCGATGGGCTGGTGCTCTGTCTGCCCGGCGGCGGCCATGCCCCGGCGGTTCTGGCGCCGACGCTGGAGCGGCTGGCGGCGCGGATGCCCGTGGTCTTCTGCACGCGGACGCGGGGCTTCCAGACTCTGAGCGCCACCTATGGCTACAGCGGCGGCGAGATCGATCTGATCCGGCGCGGCCTGATTGGCGCGGGGTCGCTGGACGCACTGAAGGCGCGATGCGCCTTGGCGCTGCTGTTGTCGGACGACGCGACGCCGGAGGCGGTACGGGGCTTCTTTCAAAGCTTCGACTAGGCGGCGGCTTCCCGCGCGGAGGCGACCTTGCCGCGCGCCCTCAGCAAGGCCGCCGCCCCGAGGACTAGGCTGAGCCCCAGGGTCAGGACTAGCGAGGTCGCCAGACCGCCCTGGCCCAGGCGGTCGGAGCCGACGCCGACGACCACAGCGGCGCCGGCGATCATGATCGACTCGATCAGCTTGAACACGGCGGTGGTGCGGCCCCAGTAGCGGTTGGGCGCGACGGCCTGGATCAGGGTTGGGGCCAGGCAATAGGCCAGCAGGGCGGGGGCGGCGGCCAGGGTGGCGCCCAGCACCGCCGTATCGGGGCTGACGTTACGGGCCAGCAGCAGCAGGGGGGCGCCGACCAGCAGTCCCGCCCCGGCCCAGAGCAGCATGGGGCGCAGCCGGTTCTTCAGCAGGCGCGGCGCGAAGGCCGCCGCCAGACCGACGCCCAGACTGGCGAGGGCGACCGACAGGCCCAGCAGCCGACCGGCCTGTCCGCCGCTGAGGCCATAGTCGCGCACAAGGATCGTGGGGAACCAGATCAGGGTCAGCTGAAAGGCGACGCTGGCGCAGGCCAGTCCTGGCACCAGCCAGAGCAGGATCATCAGCCGGTCATGGCCCAGGGTCTCGTCCGAGGCGGGCCCGGTCGATCCGCTGCGGGCCGGCTCGCGCAGGGCGGCGAAGGATAGGGCGACCAGAGGCCCGGGCAGGGCGACCCAGAGGAAGGCGACGCGCCAGGGCGTGGTGATCGCGCCGACATGGTGGCCGCCCGTGGCGATGGCGTCGATGACGGCGCCGCTGGCGACGATGGCCAGGCTGGAGCCGACCAGGACCAGGACCATGTAGACCGCAAACGCCGTGGGCTTGCGCCGCGGCGAAAAGGCGTCGCCCAGCAGGGACAGGACGCCGGGGATCAGGCAGGCCTCGCCCACCGCCACGCCGACCCGGGCGGCGAACAGCGACCAGAAGTCGCCCGCCAGCCCGCAGGCGGCCGTCGCCAGCGACCAGACCAGAACCCCGACGATCAGGATGTTGCGCCGGTTGTAGCGGTCGATCATCAGCCCCAGGGGCAGGGCGGCGAAGGCGTAGAAGAGCGCGAAGGCCGGGCCCTGAAGCACGCCGATCTGGGTGTCGTTCAGCCCCAGGTCGGCCCGGATCGGGTCGACCAGCAGCGACAGGATCTGGCGATCGACGTAGGCCAGCAGCACCCCGACCACGAGCACGCTCAGCGTCACCCAGGCGCGAACGGATGATGGATAGATATGCGACATGAAGGCCCCCCTTGGTCGATCAGTCATCGGCCTAGCATGACGCTTGTATTTCTCTAATAAGAAAACTAGTGCCTAAGAGAGAATTCATGTTCCGAGGCTGATCGTGCGCATCTTCACCGCCGCCCTGATGACCGAGACCAACACCTTCTCGCCGATGCCGACCGGCTGGGCGGCGTTCGAGGAGTTCGGCATCCAGCGCGGGCGCGACGGCCTGACCCCGACCGCCATCACCGCGCCCCTGCTGATGTGGCAGGCCGCCGCCGAGCGCGACGGGCACGAGATCTTTCACAGCGTGGTCACCTTCGCCCAGCCCAGCGGTCCGACCGTGCGGACGGTTTATGAGACATTGCGCGATGAAATCCTGCGCGATGCGGCGGAGCAGGGGCCGTTCGACGCCGTCCTGCTGCTGCTGCACGGGGCCATGGTGGCCGACGGCTATGACGACTGCGAAGGCGACCTGCTGACACGGCTGCGGGCGGTGGTCGGGCCGGACGCGGCGATCGGGGCGGAACTGGACCTGCACTGCCATGTCTCGCAGGCCATGACCGAGGCCGCCGACCTGCTGATCACCTTCAAGGAGTATCCGCACACCGACGGGATGGAGCGGGCGCAGGAGCTGTATGATCTGACGCTGGCCACGGCGCGCGGCGAGGTGCGTCCGACGCTCGGCCTGCACGACTGCCGCATGGTGGGCCTCTACTTCACCCAGACGCCCCGGATGCGCGGCTTCGTCGATGGAATGAGCACGCTGGAGACGCGGTCGGACGTGCTGTCGGTGTCGCTGGCGCACGGTTTCCCCTGGGCCGATGTGGCCGACAACAGTGCGAAAGTGCTGGTCTATACGGACGGGGACGCCGACGAGGCGGGGCGGCTGGCGCGTGATCTGGGCCAGAGCTTCTGGGATATTCGCGACGAGGTGGCCTTCAAGGGGCTGGGCGTGGATGAGGCGCTGGATCGGGTCGATGCGGCGGCCCCGGGCCTGGTCGTTCTGGCCGACACGGCGGACAATACCGGCGGCGGCGCGCCCGGCGATTCCACCTTCATCCTGGCCCGGCTGCTGGAGCGCGGCATCGGCTCGGCGGCGCTGGGTCCGCTGTGGGACCCGGTCGCGGTCAGCCTGTGCCACGAGGCCGGGGTCGGGGCGGCGATGACGCTGCGGGTCGGCGGCAAGGCCTGCGCGGCGTCCGGCGCGCCGCTGGATCTAAAGGTCAGGGTGCGCGGCCTGATCGATGAGCTGCGCACGCCCTCCTACAACGCCGACTATGTGACGCTGGGCGCGGCGGCCTGGATCGAGGTCGAAGGCGCCGACGTGCATGTGGTGCTCTGCGCCCGGCGAATGCAGGGGTTCAGCCCCATGGTCTTCACCGAACTGGGACTGGACGTCGCCGCGCTGAGGCTGGCGGTGGTGAAATCCTACAACCACTTCTACGCGGCCTTCGCCCCCATCGCCGCCGAGATCATCCACGTCGCGGGGCCGGGGGCGATCATGGGCGACATGACCGCCATCCCGTTCGAGCGGCGCAGCCTCGACTTCTGGCCGCGCTGCGCCGATCCGTTCGCCGGCGCCGTCTGAGGGGGCTTTGACGCGAGCCATGCAGCGGACTATCCAGGGAGAATAAGGCCGTTGGGGAAAATCCCGGCGCGCCAAAGGGATGCCGCGCATGGAAACAGGCAAGAAGCGGAGCGGACCTCTGGGGCCGCGGGTCAAGGCCCTGCGCAAGGAGCGCAAGTGGAGCCTGGCGGTGCTGAGCGAGAAGTCGCGCATCCCGCTGTCAACCCTGTCCAAGGTCGAGCACGGCGTCCTGACGCTGAACTACGACCGCATCCAGCAACTGGCCGAAGCCTTCGACATCAGCTTCTCGGAGTTCCTGTCGCTGGACGCCCAAGACGATCCCCTGCGCGGTCAGCCGACCGCACGGATCAGCTGGGCGCCGAAGGGGTCAGGCCTTCCGGTTGAAACAAAAAACTATAATTACAACTACTTGTGCAGTGATCTTCGGGTCAAGGCGATGATGCCGATCCATTGTCAGTGCAAGGCGAGGACGCTGGAGGAGTTCGGCGACCTGCTGAAGCACGATGCCGAGGAGTTCATCCTGGTCGTCCAGGGGCGGGTCGAGGTGCATACGGAATTCTATGGCCCCCGGACGCTGGACGTCGGCGACGGCGTCTATATCGACAGCCGCATGGGCCACGCCTACCTCAACATCGGGGAGGGCGAGGCCTGGATCGTCTCGGTCAACCTGAACCACTGATCCTGAGGCATCCAGGTTACAAAATGCTCACAGTGAGAATTTCTCTTGTGAGAAAATGAATGATCGCATACCGATGATTTCAAGCGGCCTGACCGCACGAAAAAATCATCGGGGGATCACACGTGAACGACGCCATCAGATCACGCGGACTGTTGCTCGCCGCCGCCAGCGCCGGGGCGCTGCTGGTCGCCGCCTCGGGCGCGGTCGCCCAGGAACAGGCCGCAACGACCACGCAGGAAGCGACCACGCTCGGCGAAGTCGTCGTCACGGCCCAGCGTCGCGAACAGCGTCTGCAGGACGTGCCGATCTCAATCGGCGTGGTCACCCCGGAACTGGTCGAGAAGTCGGCGATGAAGGACCTGCAGGATCTGGGCGGCTATGTCCCCGGCCTGACCACGGGCTCGGGCCCGGGCCTGCGCTTCGGCGCCTTCCGTGTGCGCGGCATCAGCTCGGGCGGCACCACGCTGGAAGGCTCGACCGCCGTCCCGGTTTTCATCGACGACGTCTATATGGGCCGTCCGGGCCTGAACAACCTAGCCCTGCTCGACATCGAGCGGGTGGAGGTCGCCAAGGGACCGCAGGGCACTCTGTTCGGCCGCAACACCATCGGCGGCGCCATCGCCGTGGTCAGCAAGAAGCCCTCGGACCAGTTCGACGCCTATATCGACGGTCAAGTCAGTGGCATGGATGACCGCATCGGCGGGGCGGTGAACCTGCCGATCAACGACCGCGTCATGGCCCGCATCGCGGCCCAGTACAACGACGTCGAGCCGCAATACTGGAACGATTTCAAGAAGGAAGAGGTCGGCTCGGAACAGACTGTGGCCGCCCGCGCCCAGCTCAAGTTTCTGGCGACCGACGACCTCAGCTTCCTTGTCAGCGCCGACTACGGCCGTCTGCGCAGCGACGGGATTCAGGAGAAGAACAGCGTCAAACTGCCCGGCAATCTGACGCCGGGCTTCAACGACCCCATCTCTCAGAACGCCGAGACCACGCGTGAGGTCGACACGCGCGGCGTCAGCCTGCGGGCCGACTGGGCGCTGGACGGCATGACGCTGAGCTCGATCACCAGCTATCGCGACGACACCTGGTTCGTGGCCGCCGACACTGACCGCACCAGCCTGAACCTGCTGCGCGAACAGAACCCGCAGGCGTTCAAGCAAAAGTCGCAGGAGTTCCGCGCCGTCTCGACCACCGACGGCCCTCTGACCTGGCTGGCCGGCGCCAGCTATTATGACGAGCGCGCCGCCGAGGACATGACCATCACCGCCGAGGCGGGGTTGCTGAAGCTGTTCAACATTCCCGGCGCGGCGACCCTAGCCTCGTCCCAGACCCGCAGCCAGCGTCAGACGACCGAGAGCTGGGCTGTGTTCGGCGAGGTCAACTACGCCCTGACCGAGCGCCTGCGCCTGACCGCCGGCCTGCGCTGGACCCATGACACGATCGACCAATCGGTCCAGACCAACGCCCTGACGGCGCCCTTCACCCTGGTCCTGGGGCAGGGCATCTATCAGCCCACGGTCGGGGTGGTGAACCGCGAGGCCTCGTTTGAGAAGCTGACGCCGCGTCTGGCCCTCGACTACCGCCTGGCCAAGGACGTTCTGATCTACGCCAGCGTCACCAACGGCTACAAGTCGGGCGGTTTCGACGCCGGCAAGCCATCCGAGAAGGCCTATGAGCCGGAAGAGGTCTGGAGCTATGAGGGTGGGCTGAAGTCGGAATGGCTGGACCGCCGCCTGCGGGTCAACCTGTCCGCCTACTACTATGACTACGACAACCTGCTGACGCGCTCGACGATCAACAACGCCCTGGTGCTGCTGAACGGGGCGGTGAAGAACAAGGGGATCGAGAGCGAGATCACCTTCCGTCCGACTCGCAGCTTGACCCTGACCAGCGCCCTGTCGTTCCAGAAGCCTGAGTACGGCGACTATGTCGTCGGTGGCGTCAACTACAGCGGCAATCGTCTGGCCGGGGCGACCGAGTTTACCGCCTTCCACGCCATAGACTACACCTTCGACATCAAGGGCTTCGCCGTCGCCCTGCGCGCCGAGCATCAGAAGGTTGGCAAGGCCTACAGCCAGCCGTCCAATAGCCCGGCCTTCACCACGGGCGATTCCTCGGTGGTGAATCTGCGGGCCTCGGTCGAGGACCCCAGCGGTCGCTACGAGGTGGCGGTCTTCGGCAAGAACGTCTTCGACGACGAGTATTATCTGGTGAACCAGCAGCTTTCCGCCGGTCTGGTGCACAACTTCATCCAGTCGCCGGGCGGTTATTGGGGCCTCCAGTTCCGCGCCCGATATTGATCCAGGCCTGAAACGGCGGGCTGGCCCAGCGTCAGCCCGCCGTTTCTTTCATTCTCGGGATGCCGCCATGCGCAGCGCGATCTTCGGCCTTGTTCTCGCCAGCCTGACGGCGGTCGCCGGCTGCGCCACAGCGCAAGAGGCCGAGCGGATAAGCCGCATCGAACAGGGCCTGACGCCGCGCGTTCAGGTGGCGGGACGGGTCTATGCCCCCGCCACTATCGAGGCCCAGATGCTGGCCCTCAACGTGCCGGGCGTCAGCATTTCCTTCGTCGACGGCGGACGCATCGCCTGGACCCACACCTATGGTCTGGCCGATCCGGCGACCGGGCGGCGGGTCGCTGCGAACACCCTGTTCCAGGCGGCGTCGATCTCCAAGCCGGTGGCGGCGATGGCGGCGCTGGACATGGTCGAGGACGGGTTGATTTCGCTCGACGCCCCCGTCAACGACCAGCTGTCGGGCTGGCAGATCCCCGACAACGACCTGACGGCGCAGACCCCCGTCACCCTGCGCCATCTGCTCAGCCATAGCGGCGGACTGACGGTCGGCGGTTTCGCCGGTTATGCGGCGGGATTGGACCTGCCCTCGGTCGAGCAGATCCTGAACGGCGCCGCGCCCGCCAATAGCGCTCCGGTGGTGGTCGATCTGACGCCGGGGCTGCGCCAACGCTACTCGGGCGGCGGCATCACCATCGTCCAGTTGCTGATGACCCAGGCGGCGGGAACGGACTTCCCCGACCTGATGCAAACGCGGGTGCTGCGTCCGCTGGGCATGAGCGCCAGCGCCTATGCCCAACCCTTGCCGCTGAGCCAGACGGACCACGCCGCGACCGGGCACCGCGCCGATGGAACCGCGACGCCGGGGCGCTTCCATACCTATCCCGAACTGGCGGCGGCGGGCCTGTGGACCACGCCCTCGGACCTGTCGCGCTTCGTCATAGGTCTGAACGACGCCTATGCGGGGACCAGCCAGGCGGTGCTGCAACAGGCCACGACCCGCGCCATGCTGAGCGAGGTCCGCGACGGCTGGGGTCTGGGCCTGACCGTGGCGGGGCAGGGCGCGGACCTGCGTTATAGCCACAGCGGCGCCAACGACGGCTTTCGCGCCCTGATGGTCGGCTTTCCCGAGCGGGATCAGGGCGTGGTGATCATGACCAACGGCGACCGGGGCGGGGTGCTGATCGCCAGCCTGATGCAGGCCGTCGCGGCCGAATACGGCTGGCCCGGCTATGAGCCGACGCGCATCACGCCCGTCGCCTTGAGCCCGGATCAGATGGCCGCCTATGCTGGGACCTATCGCTCGAACGAGGACGCGCTGACTGTGGCGGTCGCGCCTGGCGGGGCCGTGCTCAAGGTCCTATCCATCGTAGGCGAGGTCGCCGAACTGGTCCCCGAGGGTCTCGACCGCTTCATCGACACCCAGCGCGCCGCCGTCGTGACCTTCCAGCGGGATGCTGGGGGCCAGGTCCGCAGTGTCGAGATTGGCGGCGTCGTGCGGACCCGGGCGAAGGCTGGAGACCTCTGATCGTCGGGCGCATGGGGCGCGCTCGGACGCCTGCATGCGCCGACCAAGTTCAGCGGGCCAGGTCGTGTCTCAGGCCTTGGGCGTCGGCTCGCGCTCGGCCCAGCGCAGCAGGGGGATCAGGGGCACGCCCCAGCCGATGCCGGCGACGGCGAAGAAGATCAGGTCCAGCCACCAGATGTTGGGCAGGACGTCATTGATCGACACCGCGCCCCAGACCCAGAAGGTCAGGAACAGCAGAACGCCGATAGTGGCGATGAAGCGGCGGGTCCGCGAGCCCATCAGCGCTTGCTCCGGAACAGGAAGAAGGCGACCAGGCAGATCACGGCGGCGCCCAGCGACCAGACGGTCCAGATCCAGTCGCCCAGCGTGGCCACGGCGAAGACGCGGATGGCCAGAAAGGCGCCGCAGCCGGCGCCGACGGCGGCGACCAGAATGGTTCCGCCCAGACCGCGACGGCCGGTCAGCAGGTCGGCGATCCAGGCCAGAACCAGAGCGCCGACGACGGCGACGGCGATATCCGCATATGGCGCCACGGGCGCTCCTTCAGAATGGTGCGACGCCTTGGCGTCGAATGCGACTCGATCTTGCCGCGCTGGGGGGGCATACCGCCCCGGTCGCCCGACTTGTAAGGCGACAGTGTATCGGGGCGAACGGCAGGCGTCGAATGAAGCGTTTCGGAAATCAGGATCAAAGCCGCGCGGTGGCGCTGTGGCTCTTCTTCAGCGCGGCGATGGTCTTCGCCATGGTGGTCATCGGCGGCGTGACGCGCCTGACGGGCTCGGGCCTGTCGATCACCGAATGGAAGCCCATCATGGGCGCCATCCCGCCGCTGAACGCGGCCGAATGGGCCCAGGCCTTCGACAAGTACAAGGCCATCCCGCAGTACGCCCAGGTCAACGCCGGCATGAGCCTGGGCGAGTTCCAGGGCATCTTCTGGTGGGAATGGCTGCACCGGCTGTTTGGTCGTCTGATCGGCGTGGTTTTCGCGGTTCCCTTCGTCATCTTCCTGGTGATGCGGCGGATGCCGCAGCGCCTGATCGGGCGCTGCCTGATTTTGTTGGCGCTCGGCGGTCTGCAGGGCCTGATCGGCTGGTGGATGGTGTCCAGCGGCCTGTCCGAGCGCGTCGATGTGGCGCCGGAGCGGCTGGCGACCCACCTGGGTCTGGCTTTTCTGATCTTCGCCGGCCTGATCTGGACCGGCCTGGAGGCCTGGAGCGGGTCGGACCATTCGCGCTCGCCGCGCGGCTGGACCTGGGGCGCCGGGCTGCTGCTCGGGGCGATCTTCGTTCAGTGCCTGCTGGGCGGGCTGGTGGCCGGGGCCAAGGCGGGCTTCGTCTTCACCGACTGGCCGATGATGAACGGCGCGGTCTTCCCGCCGGTCGAGTGGAGCATGGGCGGGCTGGCCTTCCTGCACGATCACGGTCTGGTGCAGTTCAATCACCGCCTCGGAGCCTACCTGCTGCTGGCGGGCGGTACGGCCTATGCCATCCACGCCTGGCGCTGGCGGCTGGCCGAGGGGCTGGGACTGTCGGCCTTTGTGCTGGCGGGCGCCCTGTGGCTGCAGGCGGGGCTGGGCGTCGTCACCCTGATGCACGCCGTGCCGATCACTCTGGGCGCGTTGCACCAGGCGGTGGCGGCGCTGGTGCTGGGCGCGGCGACGATCAACCTGTGGCTGGTTCGCCGCTCGCGCCCGCGTCTGTTCATGAGCGGACCGCGTTCCACGGTCCTCTGATCGCCAGGGTCACGCCGGGGGACATGATGTTCACGAACAGGACGCTGCCGTCCGGCGAGAACACGGCCCCGGCGAACTCCGAGTTCCCGGTGAAGACGTTGCGGGCGATGGTGTAGAGGCGTCCGTCGGGGGTCACGCCCTTGATGTGATTGCGCACCTCGTCGGAATAGTTGTCTTCGCAGACGATCAGGTGGCCCCAGGGCGCGATGCACAGGTTGTCGCCCATGTTCATGGTGCGCAGGTCGGTGCTTTCCACGAACAGCTGGATGCGGCCGGGGTTGCGGGCTTCGTCCGCGCCGCCTTCGTCGGGCGAGGGGACGTAGCGCATGATCTGGCCCCGGCGCAGCGGCCCGCCCGAGGTGGCGGTCAGGTAGAGCTCGTTCTCGCCCCAGAAGATCCCTTCGCCACGCGCCACCTTGACGGCGCCCGCCGCATGGCCGCGGTCGCGCAGGTCGCCCGCCGGGTCCTCGACATCGTCCATGTCTATCCACTCGACCTCGCGCCAGTCGTTGACCGACCAGATGCGGGCGTCATGGTTGGAACTGTCGGCGCCGGCTTGCCCCTTGAAAGCCATGGCTTGCAGCCGTCCGCCGCGCGCCAACTGGCCCGGAACGGTGGGAATGAAGCGGTAGAAGAGGCCGTCGCCCTGATCCTCGGTCAGGTAGGCGATGCCGGTGCGCGGGTCGATGCAGACGGCCTCGTGGTCGAAGCGACCCATGGCCTTCAGCGGCACGGGATCCACCAGGCCGGTCGCATTGGCGGGGACCTCGAACACCCAGCCGTGGGCCTTGGTCACGTCGGCGTCGGCGGGGGTCTCGACCGTCTCCTCGCATGTCAGCCAGCTGCCCCAGGGGGTGTGGCCGCCGCAGCAGTTGGTCGAGGTGCCGATCAGCGACAGGTGCTGACGCACCGTCTGACGGGTTTCGAGGTCGTAGATCAGGGTCGTCGTGCCGCCGGGCAGGGCGCGGCCGTCCTTGTAGGTGTCGTAGGCCCTGGACACGTCCAGCAGGCCGAGGCGCTCATGGTGGAAGCCGCCGGGCCCCATGTTGCGGTGAAGCGCCTTTGACCCCTTCAGCTCGTGGTTGCGCACCAGGGCGACCGTGGTGGGGCTCAGGGGGAAGCAGCCCATGCCGTCCGGCTGGCCGGGGACCAGAAGGCCGTCGTCCATGGTCTCGCCGCTCTGGGAAATCACCTGATAGGAAAAGCCCTCGGGCAGATCGAGCAGGCCGTTGGGATCGGCCTTCAGCGGACCATAGCCCTCGACCTGATTGACGTAGCTCTCCTCGCCGGCGGATTGCGCGTGAACGTTGCGGGCGAAGCCGGCGAAGGCGAAGGCCGCAGCCCCGGTCGAGATCAGTTGGCGGCGTTGCAGGCGCATTGAACGGCTCCGTTAGGTTCGGAGCCGCTTAGAGCGTTCACAGGCGACAGCGCCGTCAAGCTAATGTGACGGTTAGACGGCTGCGGCGTTCCGCCGCCGGATCAATGGCTTGGTCAGCCGATCTTCACGCGCGTGGCGGCTTCCGGCAGGTCCTCGCCGAAGGCGCGCTGGTAGAACTCGGCGATGGTGGGGCGTTCCAGTTCGTCGCACTTGTTCAGGAAGGTCAGGCGGAAGCTGAGGGCCAGGTCGCCGCCGAAGATGATGGCGTTCTGGGCCCAGGTGATGACCGTGCGGGGCGACATGACGGTGGAGATGTCGCCGTTCATGAAGGCGTTGCGGGTCATGTCGGCGACGCGGACCATGGCGGCGATGCGGCGCTTGCCCTCGGCATTGTTCCACTCGGGAATCTTGGCGGCGACGATCTCGGCTTCGACGTCGTGATCGAGGTAGTTCAGCGTCGTGACAATGTTCCAGCGGTCCATCTGACCCTGGTTGATCTGCTGGGTGCCGTGATAGAGGCCCGAGGTGTCGCCCAGACCGATGGTGTTGGTGGTCGAGAACAGGCGGAACCAGCGGTTCGGGCGAATGACGCGGTTCTGGTCCAGCAGGGTCAGGCGGCCTTGCGCCTCCAGCACGCGCTGGATCACGAACATGACGTCGGGACGGCCGGCGTCGTATTCGTCGAAGACCAGGGCGACCGGGCGTTGCAGCGACCAGGGCAGGATGCCCTCGCGGAACTCGGTGATCTGCTTGCCGTCCTTCAGGACGATGGCGTCCTTGCCGACCAGGTCGATGCGGCTGATGTGGCTGTCCAGGTTCACGCGGACCAGCGGCCAGTTCAGGCGGGCGGCGACCTGCTCGATGTGGGTCGACTTGCCGGTGCCGTGATAGCCCTGAACCATGACGCGACGGTCGAAGGCGAAGCCGGCGCAGATGGCCAGGGTCGTCTGCGGATCGAAGCGATAGCTGTCGTCGATCTCGGGGACGTGGCTGTCGCGTGTGTCGAAGGCGGGCACGACCATGTCGGAATCGACGCCGAACGCCTCCCTCACCGTCACCTTGCGGTGCGGTTCCAGCGTGACCAGGGGATCGGGCGAGGCGTCGAGGGGAGAGGTCATGGCACCCATCTAGTGCCCCCGCGCGCGCGGCTCAACACGCGCGCGAGGAAACTGAGCGGTTATTCCGCCGACAGGGCCACATCGATGTTGCCGCGCGTGGCGTTGGAGTAGGGGCAGACCTGATGCGCCTTGTGGATAAGTTCCTCGATGACGGCCTGATCCAGGCCGTGGTCGGTGACTTTGAGCGAGACGTCGAGGTTGAAGCCTTCGCCGCGTGTGTTCTTGCCGAAGCCGACGCCGGCGGTGACTTTCGTGTCGGGGCCGACCGGGGTTCCGGCCTTGCCGGCGACCAGGCGCAGGGCGCCGAGGTAGCAGGCGGCGTAGCCGGTGGCGAAGAGTTGTTCGGGATTGGTCCCGTCGCCGCCCTTGCCGCCCATCTCGGTCGGGACGGACAGGCGGACGTCGATCTTGCCGTCGTCGGTGGCGGAGCGGCCCTCGTCACGACCGCCTCCCGAGGCTGTGGCGTGGGCGCGGTACAAGACTTCCATAGGGCGACTCCTTTGAGGATCGAAGGACTCGGATATGGGGCTCAGTCGTTCAGAAACAACGGTTCTGTGATTCGTGTAATCCACAAGGGGGTGTTAACAATTTGTCCATAACTTCCGTCGGGGAAGAACCCATGCATACGCACGCGCAGTACTTCTGCTACGTTTATGACGCGCCTGAGGGCACGCCCATGATGCTGGCGCTGGACGCCGACAGCTTGCCGGAAGCGGTGAGCGAAACGCGCCGCATGATGCTGGATGAAAACGCGGGCAGCGCCTTTGCGGAAATCTGGGACGGCGCCGGCGACACCGTGGTGACCCGCATCGACGGCGCGCCCAGGTCAGGGGCGAGCGGCCTGTTGCGCTCGCTCAGGCGTGTCCGGCCTTCTTCAAGACTTTCCAAGCCTTGATGACGGCCTGAAGCTTGGCCTCGGCGCCGCGATCGCCGCCGTTGGTGTCCGGGTGGAAGCGTTTCAGCATCTCGTGATAGCGGGCCTTGATGGCCGCCTTGTCCGCGCCGGGCTTCAGGTCGAGGTCGGCCAGAGCTCCCGCCTCGATCTTGCCGATGCGGTGGACTTCGGGGGCTGCGGGGCCGGCGTGTTCCTGGGTGCGGCGGCCGAACAGGCCGTAGCTGTCGCGCCATGATCCGGCCCCCCCCGCGGTGGCCGCGCCCATCTTGGCGGCGGCGGCGGCGGCTTCGCGGGTGTTTTTGCCGGCCTTCATTTCCCAGGTCGGGCGACCGCCGGTCATGGCCTCGTTTTCCTGAGCCGCGCGGACCTGAGCCTCATTCATGCCCGCGTAGAAGTTCCAGTTCTTGTTATACTGGCCTGCGTGCCCCTGACAGAAGTCATAGAAGTCGGCCAGCTGCTCGCGCGACTTGGGCGCCTTGGCGGTCGCCGGGCGCGTGCAGTCGGGCCACTCGCACGTCTTCTCGCCGTTCTTGCGATGCAGGACGTCGGCCGCAGCGGCCTTTTCCTCATCGGTTTTGGGCTTCTTGACGCGGATGTCGGTGAAGCGGGGTTTGTATTCAAATGACGCGGACATCGCTCACAGTGTAAGCGTGATTTGGACAGCTTCAAGGAATGACCGATGTCAGACGGCCCGATTGCGACAGTTATCCGCGAAAAACTGACCCTGGCCTTCGCTCCGCAGCGGATTGAGCTGGAAGACGACAGCTGGAAACACGCCGGGCACCACCATGAAGGCGGCATGGACGCCAAGGACGGCGGCGAAAGCCATTTCCAGCTGACCATCGTGTCCGCTGCTTTCGAGGGACAGGGGCGTGTGGCGCGTCAGAGGGCGATCAATGCCGCCCTTAAAGACGAGTTGGCGGGTCCGGTGCATGCCCTGGCGGTTCGCGCCATGACGCCCGCGGAAGCAGCCCGTGCCTGATTTTGTGCTGTTTCGGTACGTAAAAATCCCTATTCACCTCGTCTTAGAACCTTCAACCTAGCGTCCGCTCCGGACTTATTTGCAATGGCGGGGGCGTGCGAATGGTGGGAGACGGGATCAAGGGGCTGGACGGGCAGGCGCCCGGCGAGGCCGCACAGGCGCTGACCGCGATCCTGCAAACTCACTATCTGCGCTACCTGATCATCGTCAGCTGGGCCATCGGCGTCATCGCAACCGTCGGTCTGTTTCCAGGCCTGCTGTGGTTCGTCGCCACGCTGGCCGCCGGCGCCTTGCGCGGCGAGGTGGAGAAGCGCGTCAGCCAGCGGGTCGGCGCCGGCTGGGGCATGGTGTTCCCCGCTGTGGCGACGGCGACAACGGCGGTCTGGGCCGTGGCCCCGTTGTTGGCCTGGTTTTCCAAATCGCCGTTTGGGCACGAGTTGGCGATCGCGCTGATGGTTTCGGGCTATGTGCTGGTCTTCGCCCAGCTTCGCAGTTCGCCGCGCCAGGCCCTGCTGATTTCGTCGCCCTATGGCCTGGCGGCGGCCTTCATCGCGGTCAGCCTGATCGGCGGGCCGCTGTTCTGGCCGTTCGTGGCTGTGGTGCCGTTCACGGCGGCCAGCCTGTTCGTGCTGGTCACCATGACTGTGCTGCGCGAGGAACGTATCCGCGCCTTCCAGGAGCATCAGGCCCATCTGATCGAGGAACTGGAAACCGCGCGCGACAAGGCGGACGCGGCCAATGAAGCCAAGTCGAGCTTCCTGGGCGTCATCTCGCACGAGTTGCGCACCCCGATGAATGGCGTGCTGGGCGCGGCCCAGTTGCTGAGCGCCACACGGCTAGAAGGAACGCAGCGCGAGTATCTGTCGATCATCCGCAACTCCGGCGACAATCTGCTTAGCCTGCTGAACGACATCCTGGACATGACCAAGATCGAAGCCGGCAAGATGAGCTTCGATGTCGTCGATGTGCAGATGGAGGATCTGCATCGTCGCGTCATCGGGCCGTTCGAAGCCCAGGCCGAGGCCAAGGGGCTGAAGCTGGTCTCAACCTTCGAGGGCGAGATTCCGGCGGTCGTGCGCGGCGATCCGCTGCGGGTCTGCCAGGTGGTGCAGAACCTGCTATCCAATGCGGTCAAGTTCACTGATCGCGGCGAGATCCGGTACACCGTGCGCGGTCGTCGCATCTCTGAACGCCGCGTCGGATTCGACTTCTCGGTCGCGGACAGCGGTTCGGGCATTTCACGCGAGGATCTGGATCGGCTGTTCCAGCCCTTCACCCAGGTCGACAACTCCTCGACGCGCCGGTTTGGCGGCACCGGCCTGGGGCTGACCATCGCCCGGCGCATGGCGCAGATCATGGGCGGCGACATCACCGTGACCTCGCGACTCGGCGAAGGCTCGACCTTTACCCTGTCGATCGAGGGCGAGGTGGTCGAATGGAGCCGCGCCGAGACGGTCGAGGTCGTCGACGCCGATATTGACGGCGGCGATCACCTGGACGTGCTGGTGGTCGAGGATCACCCGGTCAACCGCATGATCCTTGAGGCCTGGATGGGCTCGGCCGGGCATCGCACCAGCACGGCCGAGAACGGTCAGCTGGCGGTGGACCTGGCGAAGCACCAGCGCTTCGACCTGATCATCATGGACGTGAACATGCCGGTCATGGACGGGCTGACGGCGACGCGCCTGATCCGCGAAGGCGGCGGCGTGAACGTGGATACGCCGGTCGTGGTCCTGTCAGCGTCCGCGCGGAACGAGGATCATGAGGCGGGTCTGGCCGCAGGCGCAGACGCCTACCTGAACAAGCCGATCGATTTCCGCGGCCTGGCCCAGCTGATGGCTCTGGTTCCGGGCGGGCGGGCGGCTCTGCATCAGCCGGACGAAGCAACCCAGCCACCGGCCGTAGCCGCCTGATCCGGGGTCAGCAGGGCCAGCCTTAGGGGCGCTCTATGATTTTCGGCGCTGGATCGCGCTCTTTCGAGGAAACCCTGACGCGCAGGGCTTCCATTCGCGGGGGCAGGCGCTAGACCCAAGGTCATGTCTTTCCTGCATGAAACCCTGACGCAGACGGTCGCCGCCGGTGAGAAGCGGCTGACGGTCGACGCCGCCATTCTGGCCAAGCTGGCGGATATGGCCGGCGACCTGGCGATCAACCTGACCATCGCGGCGCTGATCTTCGCCGCCACCCTGTTCATCGCCCGCTGGGCGTCGGGCGCAGCGCGGCGGGTGCTGGGGCGGTTGCGGGCCTTCCGCCACGATCAGACGGTGCTGAGCTTCGCCGCCCAGGTCGTGCGGGTGGTCGTCATCATCATCGGCCTGATCGCCGTGCTGCAGCGTCTGGGCGTGCAGACGACCTCGATCATCGCGGTTCTGGGCGCGGCCTCGCTGGCGGTCGGTCTGGCCCTGCAGGGCACGCTGTCGAACGTGGCGGCGGGGGTCATGCTGCTGATGCTCCGGCCTTATCGCGTCGGCGAGGTCATCGACGTCGGCGGGGCCTCGGGCACGGTGCAGAAGCTGGACCTGTTCACGACCCAGCTGTCGAACGCCAACAACCACAAGATCGTCATCCCCAACTCCAAGGTCCTGAGCGACGTCATCATCAACCTGACGGGTCAGCGGACGCGTCGGATCGAGATCAAGTTCACCGTCGGCTATGGCGAGAACCTGAAGGACGCCTGCGTGCTGCTGGCCGGGGTGGCCGAGGGACACGCGGCGGTCCTGGACGATCCGGCGCCCTGGACCGGGGTGACGGGGCTGCTGGACAGTTCGGTCCAGATCACCCTGCATGCCTGGGTAAAGGTCGCCGACTGGTGGCAGACCCAGTCGGACCTGTTGCAGGCGGGCAAGGAGGCCCTGGACGCCGCCGGAATCGAAATACCCTTCCCGCACCAGGTCGAGGTGCCGGCCAAGGACGCCCAATTCGCCCGCGTCGTCATGGCGCCGGCAGAACAGGAAGAATGACGCGTGCGCTACGACTTCGGATCGGACAACACCGCCGGCATGGCGCCGGACGCCCTGAACGGCTTGATCGCGGCCAACAGCGGTTTCGCGCGGGCCTATGGCGCGGACGAGATCACGGCGCGCGCCGCCGACCAGATCCGTCAGCGTCTGGACGCCGACGCCGAGGTGCGGTTCGTCTTCAGCGGCACGGCGGCCAACGCCATCGCCGTCTCCATGCTGGCCCAGCCCTATGAGGCGGTGCTGACGCATCATGCGGCCCACATCTGCACCGATGAGACCGGGGCGCCCGGCTTCTTTGGGCACGGCGTCGGCCTGATCGGCCTGCCGGGCTATTCGGGCAAGATCGACGCCGTGGCCCTGCGCGCGGCGCTCGACGAGCCGGTCGTGGGCCATCGGCAGCCGGCGGCGGCCTTGAGCGTCACCCAGGCGACAGAATACGGCGCGGTCTATTCCGAGGAGGAACTGCGCCACCTGATCGAACCGGCCAGACAGGCGGGGCTGGGCGTCCACATGGACGGGGCGCGGCTGGCCAATGCGGCGACGGCTGGCTTCGATCTGAAGGACATTCCGCGTCTGGGCGTGGATGTCCTGGTGTTCGGCGGGGCCAAGGCGGGGGCGAACTGCGCCGAGGCCCTGGTCATCTTCAACAAGAGCCTGACGCGGCGCATCGACAACCGGCTGAAGCAGGCCGGGCAGACCGCCTCCAAGGCGCGGTTCCTGGCGGGGCCGATGCTGGGGCTGCTGGAATCCAACGCCTGGGAGACGGGGGCGGCGCACGCCAACCTGATGGCGCAGCGTCTGGCGGACGGCATCGAAGAGCGGTCGGCCTTCGTGCTGGCCCATCCGGTCGAGTCCAACGCCGTCTTCGTGCGCATGCCGGACGAGGCGCATCAGCGCCTGAACGCCCTGGGCTGGGCCTGCTATCAGTTCGACGATGGGTCAGTGCGCTTCGTCTGTTCCTGGGCGACGACCGAAGGCGCGGTGGACGAACTGCTCGAAGCCATCGCGAGCCTGAACTGAATGTCGGTTTCGCTCCGGCCAGTCGCGGCCCATATGCTGGAGCATGAAGATGCGCGGTGAACGATCCGGCCGACGCGGCGACTCGACGGTCAAGGCGATGGCCGCCGGCCAGGCCGAGGTGAAGCAGGAGGCGCCGCCGACCCTGCAGGCCCTGGGCGATCTGCTGCGCGTGGTCGGTCGTTCCGGCGCGCCGCAACTGCATCTGCGCATCACCGGCGCCATTGGTCTGACGCTGGCGGGCAAGGGGCTGGGGGTGCTGGCGCCCCTTATCCTGGGCGCGGCGGTCAATCACCTGGCGGCGGGGCAGGGCGCGGCGGCGGCGGTCGGCTGGGGCTTTGCGGCCTTCGCCGTGGGCTGGGCCGTGGTGCGCTTCCTGTCGGCGGCGACGCCGCAGCTGTCGGACGTGGTGTTCGCGCCCGTTCGGGCGGCGGCGCAGCGCAAGACGGCGGCCGAGACCTTTGCCCATGCCCTGAGCCTATCGCTGGACTTCCACCAGACCAAGCGGTCGGGCGCCCTGTCGCGTGTCATGGATCGGGGCTCGCGGGCCGTGGACTTCCTGCTGCGGATCCTGGTGTTCAACCTGGGGCCGACGGCGGTCGAATTGGTGCTGGCGGCGGCGGTGCTGGGCGGCAAGTACGACTGGCGCTTCGGCGCGGTGGCGATCGGGGTCGTCGCCGTCTATGCGACCGCGACCTTCGCCATGGCCAACTGGCGTCTGGAGCATCGGCGCGCGATGAACGCCGCCGACAGCGAGGCGGCTGGCCTGTCGGTCGACGCCCTGCTGAACTATGAGACGGTCAAGTCGTTCGGCGCCGAGGGGCGCGCGGCCGAGGCCTATGACCGGTCGCTGTCGACCTATGTGGACGCCGCCTTGAAGGCCAACACCTCGTTGGCCACGCTGAACCTGGTCCAGGGCCTGATCATGAACGTCGGCCTGGGGATCATGGCCGTCATGGCCGGGTTCGAGGCCGCAGCAGGCCGAATGGGGCCGGGCGACGTGACGGCGGCGGTGCTGATCATGATCTCGCTGTACGCGCCGCTGAACATTCTGGGCTTCGCCTATCGGGAAATCCGCCAGTCCTTCATCGATATGGAGGAAATGCTGAAGGTGACGCGACAGGCGCCGCAGGTGGCCGATGCGCCCGACGCCATCGACCTGCCGCGTCCGGCCAGCGGCTGCGGGGCCGAGATCGTGTTCGATCATGTCGGCTTCCGCCACGACGCGCGCGCGGCGGGCCTGGACGACGTCAGCTTTGTCACCCCCGCGGGCACGACGACGGCTCTGGTGGGAACATCGGGGGCGGGCAAGTCCACGATCGTCAAGCTGGCCCTGCGCCTGCTGGACCCGCAGGAGGGTCGGGTGCTGATCGACGGCCATGATGCGCGGTCGCTGACGCAGGCGTCGCTGCGGGCGGCGGTGGCGCTGGTGCCGCAGGATGTGGCCCTGTTCAACGACAGCATCCGCGCCAACATCGCCTTCGCCCGGCCTGATGCGGATGAGGCGGCGATCTGGGCGGCGGCGGAGGCGGCGGAACTGGCCGACTTCATCCGCAACCTGCCCGAGGGCATGGAGACGCGCGTCGGCGAGCGGGGCTTGAAGCTGTCAGGCGGCGAGCGTCAGCGCGTGGGCATCGCCCGCGCCCTGTTGGCGGACCCTTGCATCCTGATCCTGGACGAAGCCACCAGCGCCCTGGACAGCCGTACCGAGGCGGCGATCCAGAAGACGCTGCGCAAGGCGCGCGCGGGCCGGACGACCCTGGTGGTCGCGCACCGCCTGTCGACCGTGGCCGACGCCGATCAGATCCTGGTGTTGAAGGCCGGGCGGATTATCGAGCGCGGGGCTCATCATGAACTGGTGGCGCGTCAAAGCGGCGAATACGCCAGCCTGTGGCGCAAGCAGACGCGGGGCGCCAAGAGCCAGGTTCAGTCGGACTGATTCAGTCGGACGGGCCCGCTATGCCGGGAACCTTGGCCTTCAGCACGTCCTTGAGGCTGGCCAGAACCTGGGTGCGGACTTCGGCGGCGTCGGCCGGAAGCGTCAGCAGCAGACGCAGGGCCTGGGCATGGACGGTGACGATGCGCCAGTCGAAGGGCTTGTCCTCGGGCGCGGCGTCGATCAGGTCGCACAGGTTGGCGGCGGCGGCGCACAGGTCCTTCAGCTCGAACGGACCGGCGGCGTCGATGACGGCGCTGGAGTGGTTGTAAGCCTGATCCAGCACGCGTGCTGTTTCTTCCAGCGAGGCGGCGGGTTGGAGCAGAGCGAGGGCCGCGACCTCTTCCTCGATGACGGCGCGGCTGCGGCCCTCCATCTCGGCCAGATTGGCCTTGGCCTGGGCCAGGGCGACGCCGGCGCTGACGCCTCCGGGCTGGTCGATCAGGGTCGACAGGCGCGAACGGCGGCGGTTGTGCGTGATGACGGTCATAGCTCGATCGACGCTCTGCGTTGGGCTTCGAATTCAGCCTTGCGGATTTCTTCGGAACGACGCTCCAGACCTTCCCAGGGTTCCGAGCGAAAACGCCGGTCAGGGCCGAAATAATCGCCCACTTCGAGGAAGGGGCGGGCGTCACGGGCGACCCAGACGATGCGTTCCAGCAGGACACCTGCGCTGAAGGGCTTGGTGATCAGGAAGTTGGCGCCGCAGTCGCGCGCCTCGGACACCTTGGATCGGCGCACGTGGGCGGCGGTCATGATGACGGGGGCGAAGGCGTTGGGCTCCAGCCCTGAACGCCGCAGCCAGCGCACGAACTCATAGCCGCTCATGCCCGGCATCTCGCAGTCGACCAGGATCAGATCGACCGGATGATCGCGCAGGACGGCGATCGCCTCGGCCGCGCTGCTGCAAGCATGGCGCACCTTAATGCCGAAGCCGAGCACGGCCTGGGCCGTCAGTTCCAGCGCGAAGGGCGAATCGTCGATGACCATGGTCACCGCGCCGGCGAAGTTGAACACCGCGCTTTCGCGCAGCGACTCGCCGACCCCGTTCATGCCTCGCATGACGGGGTCCGGTTCACCATGGAGAAGGTAGATGCGAATCGCATGGCGTCAGCTTCGGCGGCGCAGGGCCGTCGCGCAATGCGCAGATCAGCCCAGACGACCGATGGCGTAGAAGCGATCGGCGCGGGCCTTGCGGATCTGATCCGCCGACAGCGACGACAGCGCCTTCAGTTCGTCTTCCAGCACGTCGCCGACCGATTGAATGGCCGTCTCGCGCGCCGTGTGGGCGCCGCCCAGCGGTTCGGGAATGACGCGATCAACGATCTTCATCGCGATCAGGTCAGGGGCGGTGATCTTCATGGCCATGGCCGCGTCCTTGGCGCGGGTGCCGTCGCGCCACAGGATGCCTGCTGCGCCCTCGGGGGAGATGACCGAATAGATGGAGTGCTCGAGCATCAGCACGCGGCTGGCGGCGGCGATGGCGATGGCGCCGCCCGAACCGCCTTCGCCCGTCACCGTGGCGATGGAAGGCACGCCCAGGGTCAGACCGCGCTCGGTCGAACGGGCGATGGCCTCGGCCTGGCCGCGCTCTTCGGCGCCGATGCCGGGATAGGCGCCGGCGGTGTCCACAAAGGTCAGGACCGGCAGACCGAACTGCTCGGCCATGTCCATCAGGCGGACCGCCTTGCGATAGCCCTCAGGCCGGGCCATGCCGAAATTGTGGGTGATGCGGGTCTGGGTGTCGTGACCCTTTTCGTGGCCCATGACCACGACCGGCTGGCCACGGAAGCGGGCGAGGCCGCCGAGGATGGCCTGATCGTCGCCGAACTGACGGTCGCCGTGCAGTTCCACGAAGTCGGTGAACAGGCCGTCGACATAGTCGATGAAGTGCGGACGCTGCGGGTGACGCGCGACCTGGGTGCGCATCCAGGGGTCCAGGTTGGCGTAGGTCTTGACGCGCAGGGCGTCCGCCTTCTTGCGAAGAGCTGTGATCTCGGTCTCGAACGAGCCGCTGGTCGGGGCCAGATGCGACAACTCGGCGATCTTGGCTTCCAGCTCGGCGATGGGCTTTTCGAATTCGAGGTAGTGCGTGGCCATAAGGCGTCCGTGAGGAGGAAGCGCGGTTGGCGCTACGGAAAGCGGCGGAAACTAGAGCGGTGAACGCCGTGGGGCAAGCGGGGTTCAGTCGTCCTTCGCCAAGGGGTGCTTGGAGTGGACGACCTGGGACAGGCGGTCGGTGGCGACATGGGTGTAGATCTGGGTGGTCGAGATGTCGACGTGGCCCAGCAGGGTCTGGACCACGCGCAGGTCGGCGCCGCCTTCCAGCAGGTGGGTCGCGAAGGCGTGGCGCAGGACGTGGGGGCTGACGCGGGCCGGATCGATATTGGCCGCGATAGCCGCTTGATCCAGAAGTTGGGCGAAGCGGCGAGGCGTCAGGTGGCCGGTCTTGCCGTGTGAGGGAAAGAGCCAGGCGCTGTCGGGGGCCTTGGGAGAACGCGCGGCGTCGCGGGCGGTCAGCCAGGCCTTGATGGCTTCGCGGGCGGCGGTGTTGAGCGGGGCGAGCCTTTCCTTGCCGCCCTTGCCGCGCACGATCAAATAGGCGGGATCGCGACGCACGGCTTCGACCTTGAGGGCCAGAAGTTCCGACACGCGCAGACCGGAGGCGTAGGCCATTTCCACCAAGGCCACGAGGCGCAAGCCCGCCGCGCTGTCGGCGGCGCCGGCGGCGGTCAGCAGGGCCTCGATCTCGTCGCGGCTGAGGGTCTTGGGCAGGCTGCGGCCCTGTTTGGGCGCGTCTATGCGTCGGGACGGGTCGTCGGTTCGCCAGCCTTCGCCAAGCGCAAAACGGTAGAACTGACGCACCGAGGACCGGCGGCGCGCGGCCGTGGCCGCCGACAGGCCGCGTCGGGACAGGTCCGCGAACCAGGCCTCAAGCGCCGCTTCATTCGCGCCCATCAAACCTCCGGCGTCGTCCAGCCAGGCCTCGGCGTCGGCCAGGTCGCGGCCATAGGCGGACAGGGTGTGGGGCGAGGCGTCGCGTTCGACCGCCATCATCTCCAGAAAGGCCTCGACCTGAGGCGTCATGCGCTGGGCTCAACAGAGGTGTGGAGCGTACGGCTGTGTCGTGTAGAGAATGTAGGGACCATGCCTGCCGACGCCTCGCCCGATTCCTCGCCCTTGTCGCCTAACCTGGCGCTCGACCGCACCATAACCCTGGTGGGACTGATGGGCGTGGGCAAATCGACCGTGGGGCGCAGGCTGGCGCAGCGGCTGGGTCTGCCCTTCTTTGACGGCGACCATGAGATCGAAGCCGCCGCCGGAATGAGCGTCAGCGAAATCTTCGCCAGCCGGGGCGAGGCCGAGTTCCGGGCGGGCGAGGCGCGAATCATGCGCCGCCTTCTGGAGGGGCCGCCCATCGTCCTGGCGACCGGCGGCGGGGCCATGCTGAACCCCGAGACGCGCGCCCTGATGAAGACGCGCTCGGTCAGCGTCTGGATGCGCGCCGACCTGAAGGTGATCGCCGAACGGGTGCAGCGCCGCGACACCCGGCCCCTGTTGCGCGGGCGCGATCCTCTGGAGGCCCTGAACCAGTTGGCCGAGGCCCGCTATCCCATCTATGCCGAGGCCGACCTGACGGTGGACGTCGGCGGCGGTTCGCACGGCCAGGCGGTCGAGGCGATCTATCGAGAACTGCGGCGCCATGCCCGCGAGGAGAGCAAGCGATGACGACGACGATCCCGGTCGGTGGCGAGGGCTTCGCCGCCTATGAGGTCGTGGTCGGACGGGGGCTGCTGAAAGAGGCGGGCGCGCGGGTCGCGGCCCTGAAGCCCACGCGAGCCTTTATCGTCAGCGACGAGACGGTGGCGGCCATCCACGGCGAGACGGTGCGCGGGGCGCTGGAAGGCGCGGGGCTGACGACCGGGATCGTGACGGTTCCGGCGGGCGAGGCGTCCAAATCCTTTGAGCAGCTTGAGGCCGTGCTGGACCGGCTGTTGGCCGAGGGGCTGGACCGCAAGAGCCTGGTCGTGGCCCTGGGCGGCGGGGTCGTGGGCGATCTGGCCGGGCTGGCGGCGGCCCTGTTCATGCGTGGCATCGACTTCGTGCAGGTTCCGACGACGCTGCTGGCCCAGGTGGATTCCTCGGTCGGCGGCAAGACGGCCATCGACACGCCGCGCGGCAAGAACCTGATCGGCGCCTTCCATCAGCCGCGACTGGTGCTGGCCGACATCGAGGCCCTGGCCACCCTGCCGGTGCGGCAGGTGCGGTCGGGCTGGGCCGAGGTGCTGAAGCACGGGCTGATCTGCGACGCGGCCTTCTTCGACTGGCTGGGCGGAGAAGGGAAGGCGGGCGCCGAGGGCGATCCGGATGCGCTGGAACGGGCGGTGATCCGTTCGGTCGAGATCAAGTCCCAGATCGTCGGCGAGGACGAGAAGGAAGCCGGGCGGCGCGCCCTGTTGAACCTGGGCCATACGTTCGGTCATGCGCTGGAGGCCGAGCTGGGCTTTGGCGACGCCCTGACCCACGGCGAGGCGGTGGCCCTGGGCTGCGCCATGGCGTTCCGGTTCTCGGCGCGTCAGGGGCTGTGCGCGGCGACGGACGCCGACAAGGCCGAGGCGGGGATCAAGGCGGCCAGCCTGCCGACGCGGCTGGCCGACGTGGATCAGGTCTTCAGCGCTGACGCCCTGATCGGGCGGATGGCCGGGGACAAGAAGGCCGAGGGCGGGCGTTTGACGCTGATCCTGGCGCGGGCCATAGGCGACGCCTTCACCGACAAGGACGTGGACGCCGACGCGGTGCGGGCCTTCCTGATCGAGGAAGGCGCGGCGGCGTGAAGCTGAGCCCTGTCGTCCTTGAGAACCGCTTCGTCCGGCTGGAGCCGTTCTCGGCGGGGCTGGAGGGCGAGGTGAGGGCGGCGCTGGACTGCGATCCCGAGGCCTGGAACGGCATGGTCAGCGCGGCTTACGGGGAGCATTTCGACGGCTGGTGGGCGGCGGCGCTGAAGGCGATGGCAGCTGGCTCGCGCATCGCCTTTGCCGTGCGGCGCCTGAGCAACGGGGCGGTGGTCGGCACGACCAGCCTTTATGAGATCAAGCCCGAGCATCGCCGCTGCGAGGTCGGTTCGACCTTCTATCGGCCGGATGCGCGCGGCGGGCCGGTCAATCCGGCGTGCAAGCTGCTGTTGATGGGCTATGCCTTCGACGCGGGCGCGGTGCGGGTGGAGATCATCACCGACGCCCTGAACGCCGCCAGCGCGGCCGCCATCCGCAAACTAGGCGCGCGCGAAGAAGGCGTCCTGAGGAAGCACAAGATCACCTGGACCGGGCGAGTGCGGGACACGGCCCAGTTCGCGGTGCTGGACGAAGACTGGCCCGAAGTGCGGCGTCGCCTGGATGAGCGGCTGGCGGTCCTGGCCTAGTCGACGGCGCGGCAGTTGGCCGGGGCGCGGTCGGTGACGGTCCAGACGGCCCGGTCGCCCTTGCCGCGCAGGTCGTGGTTGCTGGCCCGGTACCAGATCCCGTCGGCAGCGCGTTCCTGATAGAGGTCCACCGCTTCGCCGTTGGAAGTGCGGACCGTGGCCATCTGGCGAGGATTGTCGAAATCGACGGTCAGGCGCTCGCTGTTATCGCAAAGATAGACCGCGCGAACGACGCGGTTCAGGGCGCGATCCTGAATCTCGGCGCCGGTGCGACGTCGGGTGGTCTGGGCCTCCAGGGCGCGTTCGCGGACCTCATCACCGTCGGTCGGCGCTTTTCGGGGCTCCTGAGCGCAGGCAGACAGCAAAGCGGTCAGAACGAAGGCCGGGGCGGCGCGAAGGAGCAGGTGCGACAAGCGAAGGCCTCCAAGGTCAAGCTTATGCCGTCAACGCATCGTGGCGGTGCGCGTTCCGCGACGCGCCCGGAAGAAGGCGCGCAGGGCGTCAGCGGCGGGTTCGGCCAGGACACCGCCCTCTGCGGCGGGGCGCCAGTGGCAGGTCGGCTGATCGAAGAAGCGCCCCCCGTGAACAACCGCCCCGCCCTTGGGATCATCAGCGCCCCAGACGACCCGGCCGATCCGGGCGTGGCTGATCGCCCCGGCGCACATGGCGCAAGGTTCCAGTGTTACATAAAGTGTCAGGTCGGTCAGGCGATAATTCTGCAACGTTGCCGCAGCATCACGCAGGGCCACGATCTCGGCATGGGCCGTCGGATCGTGGGCCGTTATGGGGCCGTTCTGCCCACGACCAACCACTTTGCCGGTCGATTCATCGACAATTACCGCGCCGACCGGCACTTCGCCCGCTTGCGCCGCAGCTTGCGCCAAATCGAGCGCCATGCTCATGAACCGCTCATCATGGATCGCCATCCCAAAGACAACGACAAGAACCCCCGCTTCCGTCAAGACGACGGCCCTCGCGGACCCCGTAAATTCGCCGACGCGCGCCCTGACAAGGGCGGCTTTGGAGACCGCAAAGGCCCGCCACGCGGCGACCGCAAGGATGATCGCGGTGACAAGCCTTTTGTGAAGGGCGCCGGCAAGGGCGGCCCGAAAGGCACCCCCGTCGGCAAGGAATCGGCTACGCCCGCTCGCAGCGAGCGAATCGCCAAGGCCATGGCCCGCGCTGGTATCGCTTCGCGCCGCGAGGTCGAACGCCTGATCGGTCTGGGCAAGGTGGCGGTCAACGGCCGCATCCTGGACACGCCGGCGACCCTGGTGACCCGCGACGACGTCATCACCGTCAACGGCAAGCCGATGGGCTCGGCCCAGGCGACCCGCGTCTGGCGCTATCACAAGCCGGCCGGCCTGCTGACCAGCCATAACGACCCGGCGGGCCGTCCGACCGTGTTCGACGCCCTGCCGAGCGGTCTGCCGCGCGTGATCTCGGTCGGCCGACTGGACATGAACACCGAAGGCCTGCTGCTGCTGACCAACGACGGCGAACTGAGCCGGGCGCTGGAAATGCCGGACACGGCCCTGGTGCGTCACTATCGCGCCCGCGCCCGTGGCCGCATCACCCAGGCTGAGCTGGACAAGCTGAAGACCGGCTGCACCGTCGATGGCATCCACTATGGCCCGATGGAAGCCACCATCGACAAGGCCAAGGAAAAAGAGGACGGCGAGCGCAGCTCGGCCAACCTGTGGATCAGCGTCTCGATCACGGAAGGCAAGAACCGCGAGGTCCGCAAGGTTCTGGAGTCCATCGGTCTGACCGTGAACCGCCTGATCCGTCTGGCCTATGGCCCGTTCCAGCTGGGCACGCTGCCCGTCGGGGCGGTCGAGGAAGTCGGCCCGCGCGTGATCCGCGAAATGCTGGCCGAGCACATTCGCCCCGAGAACCTGCCGACCGGCAATACGGTCTCGACGCCTGCGCCCATTCCGGGCCGCCGCACCTCGTCGCCCATCGTGGCGGGCCGTTCGGGTTCGGCCATGTCGGACCCCTCGCGCAAGCCGAGCCGCGTCCGCGCCGCCACCGAGGCGACCGAGAACGCCGTCGACCGTCGTGACCGTCCGGCCAAGAAGGAAGGCTGGGCCAAGTCTGCACCCAAGTTCGAGCATAGCAAGACCTTCAAGCCCCGCGCCCGGCCGGAAGCCGCCCAGGGCGGCGAGTGGTCGGATCGTCCGCGGAAGCCGTTCAACCGTTCCGAGCCGCAACTCATCGCTGACCGTCGCGCGCCCCGTGACGGCGCCAAGGGCGGTTTCGGCGATCGTCCGAAGCGCGACTTCCAGCCCCGCGACGGCGCCCGTTCGGGCGGCGACCGTCCGCAACGCGACTTCAAGCCGCGTGAAGGCGGCAGCTTCGGCGACCGTCCGAAGCGTGACTTCCAACCCCGCGACGGCGCCCCGCGTTCGGGTGGTGAACGTCCTCAACGCGACTTCAAACCGCGTGAAGGCGGCTTTGGCGACCGTCCGCAGCGCGATTTCAAGCCGCGTGAAGGCGGCTCGGGTGAGCGTCCGCAACGTGACTTCAAGCCGCGTGACGGCGCACCCCGCTCTGGCGGAAAGCCCGGCGGCTTCGGCTCCAAGCCGGGCGGCTTTGGCGGCAAGCCGGGCGGCTCGCGTCCCGGCGGCGGCAAGCCCTTCGGCGGCAAGCCTTCGGGCGGCCGCGGCGGTCCTCGCGGCTAAGCCGTGCGGATTGTTGCGGGCAGCCTGAAGGGCCGCGCCATCCTCGCGCCCGAGGGACAGAATACGCGCCCGACCTCTGACCGGGCGCGTCAGGCCATCTTCAACGTGCTGGAACACGCCTCGTGGGGCGAGAGCCTGCACGAGGCGCGAGTCATGGACATCTACGCCGGGTCGGGCGCCCTGGGATTCGAGGCCCTGTCGCGCGGGGCGGCCTTCGCCGTCTTTGTCGAGACGGATGACGGGGCCCGCGGGGTGATCCGCGAGAACATGGACGCCTATGGCCTGTTCGGACGGGCGCGGGTGCATCTTCGCAGCGCCACGGACCTGGGCGAGCGCCCGGGTTCGGTGGGCGAGGCCTTCGACGTCGCCTTCCTCGATCCGCCCTACGCCAAGGGCCTGGGCGAACAGACGCTGGCGGGACTGCTGGAGGGCGGCTGGCTGAAGCCTGGCGCCATCGTGGTGTTCGAGCGCGGCTCGGACGAGCCGGACATCGACACGCCGGGATACGAGCGTTTGGACGCGCGTGATTATGGCGCCGCGCGCGTCCTCTTCCTCAGGGCGCTAGAAGCCGCGGCCTGAGGTCCGGTTGTCCAACTGGCTGCGCAGGCGGGTCAGGCCGTCGCGATTGACGACATAGGGGCCGCCGTTGCGCGACTTGATGACGCCCTTGCGTTTCAGGCTGCGCCATTGCTCGAGATCGCAGCCGTCCAGCACCCAGCCTTCGCGGGTGAAGCAGCGGGCGGCGATGATGCGGCCCTGTTCGTCGCGTTCCAGCAGGATGCGACCGCCCTGGGCCAGGGCGTGGAGCGTGCGTTGTTCCGCACGGGAGATGTTCATTTCAGATTGTCCGGGACAGGCGTCAGCGTGCGCCCGGCGTCGATCATTCAGACGCGGGGCGGTACGGGCGGCCTCGGACGGGTTTTCAGCGTCCGGGCCTCAGGCCGTGAACACATTCTCAGACATAAACAGTCCCAACAGGTGAGGGGGCGAGAGATAGCGAGGCCTTGGCCCGGTTTCAATCGCCCCGGCGCAGCTTCTGGGCCAGACCACGCGCGCCGACGAAGACATCCGCCCAGGTGACGTCGAAACCGTCGTCGTCGCCGAAATAGGGATCGGCCACCGGCTGGCCCTCGCGGCCTTCGACGTGATCGAGCAGCAAGCTGAGGTCGGCGGTGGCGTCTGGCGGCGCGAGGCGGCGCAGGTGGGCGAGGTTGTCCTCGTCCAAGGCGACGATGTGGGTGAAGCGGCGGAAGTCGGCGGGCTTCACCTGACGGCCGCGCAGGGCAGAGATGTCGACGCCGTTCTTGCGCGCCACGGCCTGGGCGCGCGGGTCGGGCGGAGAGCCGACGTGCCAGTCGCCAGTGCCGGCGGAATCCGCGACGACGTTCAGCTTCAGGCGGCGGGCCTCTTCGCGGAAGGCGGCCTCGGCCAGCGGCGAGCGACAGATGTTGCCGAGACAGACGAAGAGGACGGAGGGGGGCATTGGACCTCTTTTCGCTCATCCCGGCGAAGGCCGGGATCCAGATTGTAAGACGCACCGCCCAGCTCAGAAGGCGCAATGCAGGCCTTAGGATCCATCGTCCCGCCATATGATCCGGATCCCGGCCTTCGCGGGGATGAGCGGATTTATATGGGCATCATCAACGCCGCCCGAACAGCTTCTCGAGGTCGTTAAGTTTCAGCTCCACATAGGTCGGACGGCCGTGGTTGCACTGGCCGGAGTGGGGCGTGGCCTCCATCTGGCGGAGCAGGGCGTTCATCTCGGGGGCGCTGAGGACGCGGCCGGCGCGGACGCTGCCGTGGCAGGCCATGGTGCCGCAGACCTCGGCCATCCGCTCCTTCAGCGACAGGGCGGCGCCGTGTTCGGACAGATCGTCGGCGATGTCGCGGATCAGGCCCTGAACATCGGTGTCGCCCAGAAGCGCCGGGGTCTCGCGGACCAGCACAGCGCCGACGCCGAAGGCCTCGACGATCAGGCCCATTTCGGCCAGTTCATCGGCCTTGGCGGCGACGCGCTCGGCCTCGGCGGGGTCCAGTTCGACCACCTCGGGGGTCAGCAGGGCCTGACGGGTGACGGCGCCGGTCGCCATCTGCGTCTTCATCCGCTCATAGACGAGGCGTTCGTGGGCGGCGTGCTGATCGACCACGACCAGGCCGTCGCGGGTCTGGGCGACGATATAGGTACCGTGCAGTTGGGCGCGGGCGGCGCCGAGGGGGTAGTCGATGAGGTCGGCGGGCGGCGGGGCGCCGGGCGCGATCTGGCCCGCATGCTCGGCCTGGATTTCGCCAAGCGTGCGGAAGCTGGGGGCGGCGGCCTGGCCGCTCCAGGTGTGTTCGACGCGGGCGGAGCGTTCGTTGAGGCCCGGCAGATTCTGGGCGGCGGCGGCCGGTTGCGACCAGCCCTGCCAGCCGCTCCAGCCGGGCGCGGCGTTCCCGAACGATTGGGCCGAGGGCGAGGTGGGGCTGTAGAGGGCCTCGCCTGTGTGGGGGCGGAAGCCGGACAGGGCGTCGGCGGCGACCGTGGTCGAGGCGCGGTGACCGGCGGCGTGCAGGGCGTGGCGCAGGGCGCCGACGATCAGACCGCGAACCAGGGCCGGGTCGCGAAAGCGGACCTCGGCCTTGGCGGGGTGGACGTTGACGTCGACGTAGAGCGGGTCGATGTCGAGGAAAAGGGCCGCCGCCGGGTGGCGGTCGCGGGCCAGGAAGTCGGCGTAGGCGCCGCGTAATGCGCCCTGCAGCAGGCGGTCGCGCACCGGGCGGCCGTTGACGAACAGGAACTGGTGCGCCGCATTGCCGCGCGAATAGGTGGGCAGGCCCGCATAGCCGGACAGGCGCACGCCGTCGCGCTCCTGATCAATCAGCAGGGCGTTGGCCTCGAAGTCGCGGCCCAGCAGGGCGCCGAGGCGTTTCAGGCTGCCTTCGAAGCCCGGATGCTCGGCGGGCAGGCGCAGCGTCACCTTGCCGTCCAGCGACAGGGTGAAGGCCACGGCTTCGTGGGCCATGGCCTGACGCTTGATCTCTTCCGAGATGGCCATGGCCTCGGACCGCTCGGACTTCATGAACTTGAGCCGGGCGGGCGTGGCGTAGAACAGGTCGCGGACCTCGACCCGCGCGCCGTGCGGGCCCGGGAAGCCGGCGGGGGCCACCGGGCGCTGATCGCCGCCGTCCACGGTGACGGCCCAGGCGTCGGCCTCGTCGCGGGCGCGGGTGGTGATGGTCAGCCGCGCGACCGAGCCGATGGAGGGCAGGGCCTCGCCGCGGAAGCCGAGGGTGTGGATGCGCAGCAGGTCCACGTCGCCCGCGTCGTCGGGCTCCAGCTTGGACGTGGCGTGGCGTTCGACGGCCAGCGGCAGCTCGTCTTTCGGGATGCCCTTGCCGTCGTCGGCGATCAGGATGCGGGTCAGGCCGCCGCCGTCCGCCTGGATCTCGACGCGCGAAGCCCCCGCGTCCAGCGCGTTCTCGACCAGTTCCTTGATGGCGCTGGCGGGGCGTTCGACCACCTCGCCGGCGGCGATGCGGTTGACGGTTTCGGGGGGGAGGCGGCGAATGGGCATGTGAGTCGCAAGATAGGCGGACGGCGCGCAGGGCGCACCTCAATCCGCATTTTTGCGCGAACGGGGCTTGAAGGTCAGCAATCGCAACTTATACTGTTGCAGTCCGAGCGGCGCGCCGATGGACAGACGAACCGTATCTGGGCCTCGTGTCCAGTCCTGAACATTGAACGAGGTCCCTCCCCATGAAGATCAAAGCCGCCATTCTGGCCGTTTCCGCCGCCGCCCTGCTAGCCGCCTGCAGCCCCGCCGCCGATAAGTCGGGCGCGCCGGCCGCTGACGCCGCTTCGACCGCTCCGGTCGAGCTGAAGGCCCCGGCCGGCGTCTATGTCATGGACCCGACCCACGCCTCGCTGCAGTGGTCGATCGGCCACAACACGATTTCGAACTACACCGCCCGCTTCAACAAGTTTGACGCGAAGATCACGCTGGACCCGGCCAACCTGGCCAACAGCGCCGTCGAAGTCAGCATCGACCCGACCTCGGTCGACGCCAACTATCCGGGCGACTACACCGGCACCCACGCGGGCTCGGGCTTCAAGAGCTGGAGCGAGGACATCGCCAAGAACAAGAACTTCCTGAACGCCGGCGCCTTCCCGCAGATCACCTTCAAGTCCACCAAGGTCGAGCTGACCGGCCCGCGCACGGCCAAGGTGACGGGCGACTTGACCTTCCTGGGCGTGACCAAGCCGGTGACGCTGGACGCCACCTTTAGCGGCGAGATCGAGAAGCACCCCTTTATGCAGGTCCCGACCCTCGGCTTCGCGGCTGAAGGCAAGTTCAAGCGCTCGGACTTCGGCATGCCGGTCGGTCCGGTGGGTGATGAAACCACCATCCGCTTCGACGGCGAATTCCTGCAGCAGGTGGCGCCGGCGGCTGTCGCAGCCCCAGCCGCCTAAGCCAGGATGAATGAGCGGGCGGGGCCGGACGGTCCCGCCCGTTTTTCTTTGAGTAGTCTGCGAGTTCAGTCATGTCCGCATCCGCCAGCCGCTACACCCCCGTCGCCATCGCCCTGCACTGGGCCATCGCGGTCGCCATCTTCGCCATGATCCCGATGGGCTGGTGGATGAGCGAGGCGATCAACGAGACGGGACAACAGGCGCTGGCCTATCGCGTGTTCCAAATCCACAAGTCGGTGGGCTTTCTGATCCTGGCGCTGACGGCGCTGCGGCTGGCCTGGCGGCTGACGCACCGGACGCCGGGAATGCCGGCCGAGATGAAGACCTGGGAGACGTTTGCGGCGCGGGCGACCCATGCGGCCTTCTATGGCCTGATGCTGGCCCTGCCGCTGACGGGGTGGCTCTACGTCTCGACCGGTTGGGCCGTGGCGACCGATGCGCCGCTGGCCGTGGCGACCAGCTGGTTCGGTCTGTTCACCGTGCCGCATCTGCCCTTCATCGGAGAGGCGGCGGCGGGCCTGCGCCGGGCCGTGGCCTATCAGGCCATGGGCGCGCATGGGCTGATGGCCTGGGGCGCGGTCGTGCTGATCGCCCTGCACGTCGGGGCGGCGCTGAAGCACCAGTTCATCAATCGCGACGGGGTTCTGGCCCACATGATCCCGGTGCTGAAGCACGGAGAGGGGCGGACTGCGCCCGAGCCCAAGCCGCTTCTGCGTCGGACCGAGCGTCTGGCCGGACTGGGCTTCATCGCGGCCCTCGCCGTGGCGGGCGGCATCGCGGCCAAGCCTGCGCCTCTAGCGAACGGGGCAGGGGCCGAGGCCCACGCCGCGGCGGCGCCTGCTCAGGCTGAGGCGGTGGTCGCGCCGGGGACGGCGACGGCCTGGACCATCGATCAGGCGGCCTCGACCATCGAATTCACCGGAACCCACGCCGGCAAGGCCTTCAAGGGCCGGTTCGAGCAGTGGGAGGGTCAGGTCTGGTTCGATCCCGCCGATCTGGCGGGATCCAAGGCTGTGGTTCTGGTCAAGACCGGCACGGCCAGGACCGGCGACGCCACGCAGGAAGGCAGTCTGACGGGCGCCGAATGGTTGGACCCGACCGCCTATCCAACGGCACGGTTCGAGACGACTTCGTTCAAGGTTCTGGGCGGGAACCGCTATGAGGCGACGGGAACGCTGCGGATCAAGGCGACGACCGTGCCCGTGGTTCTGCCCTTCACCTTTGACGAGGCGAACGGCGTGGCGACGGTGGCCGGCAAGCTGGAGCTGGACCGCACAGCGCTGGACCTCGGCATGATGTCCGACGCGGGCGGCGACTGGGTGTCCAAGGCGATTGGTGTGGAGATCAAGGTGACGGCGAAGCGCTGACCCCTAACTGTCATCCCGGACGCCTCGTAGAGGCGATCCGGGACCGCACAAGGCGCTGCGGCTTGGGTTTGGGAATCTGACCGACGGCGCTTCCGGCGGTCCCGGATAAGCGCTGCGCGCTTTCCGGGATGACAGCCAAGAAGGCGTGTTTGGCGCTTAGGGGTTTGCCCGACTCCGCTCGGGGCGTTACAGCCTTCGGCTTCTTCTCGAACGTCCGAAGATTGACGCCATGCACGACATCAGAGCCATCCGCGACAACCCCGAAGCCTTCGTCGCCGGCTGGTCGTCGCGCGGGGTTGAGGACGCCGCCGACGTCGTGGCCCGCATTCTGGCGCTGGACGTGGACCTGCGCGCCGCCCAGACCAGGGGGCAGGAAGCCCTGGCCAAGCGAAACGCCGCCTCCAAGGCCATAGGCGCCGCCATGGCCAAGAAGGACATGGCCGAGGCCGACCGGCTGAAGGCCGAGGTCGAGGCGCTGAAAGCCGAGATCGCCGAGGCGGGCGAGGCTGAAGCCGCCAAGGGCGCCGAACTGCGCGACCTGCTGGCGGGGCTGAAGAACCTGGCCGCCGCCGATGTGCCGGACGGCGCCGACGAGAATGACAACGTCGAAGTCCTGAAGTGGGGCGCGCCGCGCACGACGGGCCCGGCCAAGGATCATGCCGATCTGGGCGAGGCCATGGGCCTGCTGGACTTCGAGGCCGCGGCCAGGATGTCCGGTTCGCGCTTCGCCGTGCTGAAGGGCCAACTGGCCCGGCTGGAACGCGCCATCGGCCAGTTCATGCTGGACCTGCAGACTGACAAGCACGGCTACCTCGAAGTCGCGCCGCCCTATATGGTCAAGGACGACGCCATGTTCGGCACCGGCCAGCTTCCGAAGTTCGAGGAAGACCTGTTCCGCGCGGGCGAGCATCTGTTGATCCCCACCGCCGAAGTCTCGCTGACCAACCTCGTGCGTGAGCAGATCCTGGCCGAGGACGAGGTGGCGGAGCCCATGCGTCTGACGGCGCTGACGCCCTGTTTCCGGGCCGAGGCCGGGTCGGCGGGGCGTGATACGCGCGGCCTGATCCGCCAGCATCAGTTTTCGAAGGTCGAGATGGTCTCCATCTGCCGGCCCGAGGATTCTGAGGCCGAGCACGAGCGCATGACCGGTTGCGCCGAGGCGGTGCTGCAGGCGCTGGAGCTGCCCTATCGCAAGGTGCTGCTGTGCAAGGGCGACATGGGTTTCTCGGCGCAGAAGACCTATGACCTCGAGGTCTGGCTGCCTTCGCAGAACACCTATCGCGAGATCAGCTCCTGCTCGAACTGCGGCGACTTCCAGGCCCGGCGCATGGACGCCCGGTTCAAGCGCGCAGGTGAGAAGAAGACCGAGTTCCTGCATACCCTGAACGGCTCGGGCCTGGCGGTCGGCCGCACCCTGGTCGCGGTGATGGAGAACTATCAGCAGGAGGACGGCTCCATCGCCGTGCCGAACGCGCTGCTGCCCTATATGGGCGGCCTGACGACGGTGGGCGCCGCTTCGTGACCATTTTCGCTACAGCGTCATCCCGGAAGGCGCGAAGCGTCTATCCGGGACCGCTCAAGACACAATGGACTGAAATGGGAGCGCCTCTGGCGGTCCCGGCTCTTCGCTGCGCTACGGCCGGGATGACGTGCCTATGAGAATTCTCCTCACCAATGACGACGGCATCGAGGCGGAAGGCCTTGAGTGTCTTGAGAAGATCGCTCGCACCCTGTCGGACGACGTCTGGGTCGTCGCGCCCCAGACCGAGCAGTCGGCCAAGGGGCGCGGGATCACCCTGACCGAGCCCCTTCGCGTCAACAAGCTGGGCGACAAGCGCTTCGCCGTGACCGGCACGCCGACCGACTGCGTCATCCTGGCTGTCAACGACCTGATGCCCGAGAAGCCCGATCTGTTGCTGTCGGGCGTCAATCGCGGCCACAACGTCGGCGAGGACGTCAGCTATTCCGGCACGGTCGCGGGCGCGCTGCAGGGCATGGCTTTCGGCATCCGATCCATCGCCCTGTCGCAGTCGCTGGAACGCTTCCACGACGACGTGGTGGCGCACTGGGAGACGGCCGAAGCCTTCGCCCCCGGCATCGTCGCCAAGTTGCTGGAGCAGAAGTGGGAGGACGGCGTGGTCATGAACGTCAACTTCCCCAACCTGCCGCCGGAACTGGTCAAGGCGGTCGAGGTGACGAAGCAGGGCTTCCGCGACATCGGCGAGATGCACGCCATCCGCCGTACCGATCTGCGCGGTCGCGACTACTACTGGATGGCCTTCCGCGGCGCCCCGCAGGAGCACGCTGAGGGCACCGACCTGCGGGCCATGGACGAGGGCCGCATCTCGGTCACGCCGCTGCACATCGACCTGACGCATATGCGCAGCGTCAATGACCTGAAGAAGGTGCTGGGCGGCGCGCCCCCTAAAGGACCCGCTGGATGAGCCTGTCGGACGACCGTGCGGGCCGGTTGATCCTGTCGCTGCGGCGGCAGGGGGTGACCGACGCGCGGGTCCTGAAGGCGATGGAATCCGTCGATCGGTCGCTGTTCGTCCATGAGAAGTTTCTGGATCAGGCCTGGGAAGATCAGGCCCTGCCGATCGACTGCGCCCAGACGATCAGCCAGCCCTATATCGTCGGCCTGATGACCCAGGCGCTGGAGGTCGGGCCGCGGCACCGCGTGCTCGAGATCGGCACCGGCAGCGGCTATCAGTGCGCCGTGCTGAGCCGACTGGCGCGGTTCGTCTATTCGGTGGAGCGCTACAAGAGCCTGCTGACCGAGGCCGAGGCCAAACTGAAGCTGCTGGGCGTCGACAACGTCTTCACCCGCCACGGCGACGGCGGGCAGGGGTGGCTGGAACAGGCGCCCTTTGACCGGATCATGGTGACGGCGGCCTCGCCGCATGAACCGACGGAACTGCTGAAGCAACTGAAACCGGGCGGGGTTCTGGTCGCGCCGGTGGGCCGGGGCTCAGTGCAGATGCTGAACCGCTATACGGGCCAGGAAGACGGCAGCTTCCGCCGCGAAAGCCTGTGCGAAGTGCGTTTCGTGCCCCTGGTCGAGGGGACGGCGAAGGAGGGGTAGGGACGGCCCTCTCCCCTAATCGTCATCCCGGAAAGCCCGCAGGGCTTATCCGGGACCGCCAGAAGCGCTACCGTGCGCTCATGCGCGAAGACAAGCTCTTCACCGTTTATATCGTGACCAACACGACGCGCGGCGTGTTTTACGTCGGCGTGACTTCGGACCTGCTAGGTCGCGTCCAGCAACATCGGGATCGGACCTATTCGGGCTTCAGTAGCCAATGGGGTCTGCGACGGCTGGTCTGGTATCAGGTCTTTGACGATGCCGAATCCGCGATCAACTTTGAAAAGCGGCTGAAACGCTGGCGACGAGACTGGAAGTTTGGCCTGGTTGAGCGGATGAATCCCGAATGGGAGAATCTGTGGGAGGCGGCGTTCAAGTCTGAGGGTGGTGCTCTGGGCGGTCCCGGATAAACGCTGCGCGTTTTCCGGGATGACGGGGGTGGTGAGATCGGCCCCCGGTTAACCTTTTCGCCCCACTTTGGCGCTGTTTGGCGGGTTGGCTTGGCGACGCTTCCGGGGCAAACCGGGGGACTAGCGAAATCACGGTTAAGAAGGAGGGGCGCATGGGCGGCTTCACGAGCTGGATCAGGGCGACGGTCATCGTTGGCGGGGCGCTGACGGTCACGGCGTGTTCGACCTATCCGGATGAGCCGCGCTATTCGACGCGCCCGACGGGCATCCCCTCGACCCAGCCGGCCTATCCGCAGGGACCGACCCAGCCGAATGGTTACTACGGCCAGCCGACGGCGCCTCAGCCGCAGACGCCGACGCGTCCCTATGAACAACCGCGTCCCTATGAAGAACAGGGCGTGCGCGCGCCGACGGGAACGGTCGAGGGCGGGGGGCTGCCGCCCGCGGGTGGTCCGGCCTATCCGTCGACCAGCACGCCGACAGCCCCGACCGCCACGACGCCGTCTCGGCCGAGCAGCGGCCCGGTCATCCCCGGCGTCGCCTATGTCATTCAGCCCGGCGACACGATTTCGGGCGTGGGTCGCCGCTTCCAGACGCCGGTCCAGACCCTGATCGACCTGAACAACCTGGGGCCGCGCGGCGCTATCAGCCAAGGGCAGCGCATCATCTTGCCTGACAGCGCCGTCGATGCGGGTTCCGATCCCTACGCCACCGGGCCTTCACCCGTGGGCGTCCGGACGCCGAACAACGGCGTGATTCCGCCGCCGCCAGCGCCGCCCAGCGGCAACGCCGCCCTGCCGCCCGCGCGTGCGCCCGCCGTGACCTCCTCGACGCCGGCCTCACCGGTTCAGGGCGCAGCCGTGGGCCAGGCCCTCGTCATGCAATGGCCGGTGCGCGGCGACATCCTGCGTCGCTTCGGCCCGGTCGGCATGGGCGAGCGCAACAACGGCATCAACATCGGCGCCGCGGCCGGGACCGAGGTCAAGGCCGCCGCCGCTGGGCGCGTGGCCTATGTCGGCGACGATCTGGTGGGGCAGGGGTTGACGGTTCTGATCGTCCACAAGGACGGTTGGCGCACGGTTTACGGCCATCTGGGCTCGGCCACGGTGCGCGACGGCGCCGAGGTCCGCGCGGGTCAGGCCATCGGCACGGTCGGCCTGACGGCTGGCGACGGTCGGCCCTCGATCCACTTCGAGACGCGTCAGATGCGCGGCGATGATCCGGTCGCTGTAGATCCGCTGAGCGTTCTGCCGCGCTGATAACCTCTGCCGGCGTGTCCGGGCGGCATCGCCTGTGACACGTTGGCGTCAGGCCGCGTTGCAAATCGGCACGGCGCACCCTAGGTTCCGCCCCTCAATTTCTTATGGGGCCCCCGTTCGAGGTCGGCCCGGTTCGGGGAGTTTCCATGCCTACTGCTTCTGAAGGCGGCCTGATGGCCATCGTCGTTCAGATCGCGCCGATCGTCGCGATCTTCATCCTGTTCTACTTCCTGATGATCCGCCCGCAGCAGAAGCGGATGAAGGCTCACCAGGCCCTGATCGCCGGCGTCAAGCGCGGCGACGAAGTCGTCCTGTCGAACGGCATGGTCGGCAAGGTGACGCGCGTTGAGGACGCCGAAGCCATGGTCGAGATCTCGCAAGGCGTGAATGTCCGCGTGGTCAAGTCGATGATCGCTGAAGTGCGCAACCGCACCGCCATCGCCGCCAACGACAAGGGCTGAGCGGCTTTCGCCGCTGAAGCCCGCCCGAAATAGAGCTCTGACATGGTTCAGCTTTCACGCTGGAAAGTCACCCTGGTCGTGCTGTCGCTCCTTGTCGGGCTTCTGCTGGCCTTCCCCAATGTCCTGACGCCTGCACAGCGTGAGGCTCTGCCCGGCTGGATGCCGAAGCAGGGCTTGAACCTTGGCCTCGACCTCCAGGGCGGATCCTATCTGCTGCTGGAAGTCGATGTCCCGGCGATGCGCGCCAAGCGCGTCACCAACCTGGTCGAAGACGTCCGCACCACCCTGGCCGAACAGAAGATCCCGATCGGCAGCCTGCAGCGTGAAGCCGGCGGCGTGGTCGTGACGATCGGCGAGGGCGCGCAATATGACGCCGCCCTGACTGCTCTGCGCAATCTGGCGCTGACCGGCGCGCCGCAAGGCCAGTCGGATCGTGCGGTCACGCGTCTGAGCGACAACCGGATCCGTTTCGCCTTCACCGACGCCGCCCTGGCCGCCATGGGCGCGACGGCGGTGGATCAGTCGATCGAAGTCGTCCGTCGCCGGATCGACAGCACCGGCACCAAGGAAATCTCGATCACCCGTCAGGGCGCCGACCGCATCGTCGTTCAGGCGCCGGGTGAGAGCGATCCCAGTGCGCTGGAACGCGTCATCGGCCAGACGGCGCAACTGACCTTCCAGATGGTGGACGTCAGCTCGACCGGTCTGGCGGACGCCATGGCAGGCCGCGTGCCGCCGGATTCGGAATTGCTGGTCGGTGAAGACGGCACCCCTTATCTGGTCAAGAAGCGCGTGCTGGTCTCGGGCGAAAACCTGACCCGCGCCGGCGTGGGCTCCGACCAGAACGGCCGCCCGGCCATCGACTTCCGCTTCGACGGTCAGGGTGCACGTCGCTTCGCCGAAGCCACCGCCCAGAACATCGGCAAGCCCTTCGCCATCATCCTGGACGGCAAGGTCATCTCGGCTCCGACGATCCAGGGCGCCATCGCTGGCGGCTCGGGTCAGATCACCGGCAACTTCACGATCCAGTCGGCGTCCGAACTGGTCAACCTGCTGAACGGCGGCGCTCTGCCGGCGCCGCTGAAGGTCGAAGAGCGTCGCGTGGTCGGCGCCGAACTGGGCGCGGACGCCATCAAGGCCGGTCAGGTTTCGACTGCCGTGGGCGCGGCGATCATCGTCCTGTTCATGATCCTGTCCTACGGCTTCCTGTTCGGCGGCGTCTCGGTGCTGGGTCTGATGCTGAACGGCATCCTGATCGTGGCGGCCATGTCGCTGTTCCAGGCGACCCTGACCCTGCCCGGCATCGCCGGTCTGGTTCTGACCTTCGCCGTGGCCGTCGACGCCAACGTGCTTATCTATGAGCGGATGCGCGACGAAGCCCGAGCGGGCCGGTCGGTCATCGCCTCGATGGACGCAGGCTTCAACAAGGCCATGGGCACCATCATCGACGCCAACCTGACCACCCTGGTCGCGGCGCTGATCATGTTCGCCTTTGGCGCCGGCCCTGTGCGCGGCTTCGCCTGGACGCTGACCATCGGCGTGTTCACCTCCATGTTCTCCTCGGTGATGGTCGCCCAGGTCCTGCTTGGGTATTGGCTCAAAATCGCCAAGCCCAAAAAACTGCCGATCGCGGAGTGATGGCGATGCGTGGATGGCCTTTCATCAAACTGCTGCCGCACAAGACGAACTTCCACTTTGTGAAGTACGCCTTGCCGGCGGGTATCCTGTCGCTCGTGCTGTGCGTCGCCTCGATCGTCGCCTGTTTCTATCCCGGCCTTGAGATGGGCATCGACTTCAAGGGCGGGGCCGTCATGGAAATGACCGCTCCGGCCGGACAGTCGATTGACGCGGGCAAGGTCCGCGAAGCGATGAACAACCTCGATCTGGGCGAAGTCCAGGTCCAGAACATCGACGGCGACCAGCGCGCCATCGTTCGCTTCCAGGTTCCCGAGAATGAAGACCAGACGGCGGTCGTGACCCGTGTTCAGAAGAGCATCACGGATTCCGTCGGTCAGGTCGCCTTCTCGGGCACCAGCGTCGTGGGCTCCAAGGTGTCGGGCGAGCTGTTCACCAGCGGCCTGCTGGCCCTAGGCGCCGCCGTCGTCCTGATGTTCGGTTACATCTGGTTCCGGTTCGAGCCGCAGTTCGGCTTTGGCGCTGTGGCCGGTCTGGTCCACGACGTGATCCTGACCTTCGGGCTGATCGTCCTGTTCCGGCTGGAGTTCAGCCTGAACATGGTGGCCGCCATCCTGACCGTCATCGGCTATTCGATGAACGATACGGTCGTGGTGTTCGACCGCCTTCGCGAAAACCTGCGCAAGTACAAGACTATGCCTCTGCGCGAAGTGATCGACCTGTCGATCAACGAAACCCTGTCGCGGACCATCATCACCGGCGTCACCGCCGTCATGGTGCTGGCGGCGCTGGCGATCTTCGGCGGCGAGGCCCTGTTCGGCTTCTCCATCGCCCTGATGGCCGGCATCATCATCGGCACCTATTCGTCGATCTACGTCGGCGCGCCGATCATCCTGCTTTGGGGCGTCAAGCGCGGCTCCCTCGACGAAGACACCAAGCCGGTCAAGTTCGGCATGGCCAGCCGTCCCTAAGGCGCGGCTCACCTTAAAATGCTCCTCCTTCCCCTCCGCGGGGAGGGAGGAGTAGGGTCACGCTTCCTGATTCCGACCCGGGGAGGGGCGCATGGCCAAACTGCTTTCAAACTTCAGAACGACCTTCCTGCTCAGCATCGTGCTGGCGGGGGTCATGATCTTCGCCTTCGGCCGCATCGCGCCGGGCGGTTTCGATCTCGGCTTCGCCCAGGCGGCCTTCCGCTGGGTTCACGTCGTGGCCGGCATCCTGTGGATCGGCCTGCTCTATTATTTCAACTTCGTGCAGATCCGGGTCATGCCGTCGATCCCCGCCGAGCTGAAGCCCGCCGTCAGCAAGCACATCGCGCCCGAGGCCCTGTTCTGGTTCCGCTGGTCGGCGCTGGTGACGGTGCTGGCGGGCGTCGCCGTCCTGTTCACGCGCGGTCACGCCTATGCGGTCGAGGTGCTCAGCTTCGGCTTGGCCGGCGGTCTGAACGCGGGCGACCAGCAGTTCACCCTGATGGGGATCGGCGTCTGGCTGGCCATCGTCATGTTCCTCAACGTCTGGGGCCTGATCTGGCCGAACCAGAAACGGGCCCTGGGCATCGTCGCCGTGGACGACGACAAGAAGGCCAGGGCTGCGCGTATCGCCATGCTGGGCAGCCGCACCAACCTGTTGCTGTCGCTGCCGATGCTGACCTCGATGGCGATGTATCAGACCCTGTTCGGCTGAGACTTGCGCCATTGCGCGCAATGGCCGATGGCCTTGCGCGATGACTGTTGATCTTGATGCCCAGGTCCGCGCCGCCGACCCCGACCGCTGGCTGTCCAGCCGGTTCGTGGCTGATGTTCAGGCGCGCGCGGACCTGATCGCCCTCTACGCCCTTGAGGCGGAGTTGCTGTCCATTCCCACCCGCGTCACCCAGCCTATGCTGGCCGAGATGCGCTACACGTGGTGGGCGGAGCAGATGGACGGCGTCTTCGCCAACACCCCGCGCGTCGGCCATCCGGTGCTCGAAGCCCTGACCGCCGCTGTCGCCCGCCACGGGCTGGACCGCGCCCCCTTCGACGCCCTGATCGAGGCTCACATCGGCCGGGTGCACGGCGAGCCGCACGACCTGGACGCCTTTTACGTCGGGCCCATGCAGGCGGCGGCGCGGATGTTGGCAGGCGAGGGGCATGATGCGGCCGTCGTCGAGGCCGGGCGTCTGTGGGCCCTGACGCAGACGGGACGGGCGGATGAGGCGACGGCCCAGGTCGCCGCCGCCAACGCCGCGCTGAATGCCCTGCCGCCCGCCGCTTTTCCCGCCGTCGCCCATGCGACGCTGACACGCACTGACGAGCCCGAGCCGTTGAAGCGGCTGCGCCTGGTCTGGAGCGTGCTGCGCGGCCGGGTCTAGATCGCGTTCAGCGGCAGCTTCAGGAAGCGCTTTCCGGACGCCTCGGCCGGGGGCAGGGCGCCCGCGCGGATGTTGACCTGCAAGGCCGGCAGGATCAGTTGCGGCGGGGGCAGGGTGGCGTCGCGGGCCTCGCGCATGGCGACGTAGTCCTCCTCGCTGCGCCCGGCCAGGTGAATGTTGGCCTTTTCTTCGCCCACGCTGGTTTCCCAGCGGAAGTCGGTGCGGCCTTCCTTCGGCAGATAGTCGTGGCCGACGAAGACCCGTGTCGCGTCGGGCAGGGCCAGGATCTTCTGGATCGAGCGATAGAGGGTCCGGGCGTCGCCGCCGGGGAAGTCGCAGCGCGCCGTGCCGTAGTCGGGCATGAACAGGGTGTCGCCGACGAGGGCGGCGTCGCCTATGCGGTAGCTGACGCAGGCCGGCGTGTGGCCGGGCGTGTGCATCACTTCAACCGTAAGCGAGCCCAAGGCGAAGCGGGCGCCGTCGGCATAGGTCTCGTCGAAGACCACGGCGTCAGGCGTGACGTCGGCGGCCTCGAACAGGGCGCCGAAGGTCTTTTGCACCCGGGTGATCTTCTCGCCGATGCCGATAGGCGCGCCGGTGCGGGTGCGGATCTCGTCGGCGCCGGTCAGGTGATCGGCGTGGGCGTGGGTTTCCAGCACCCGTTCCAGCTTCAGGCCGCGGTCACGGACTGCCGCCAGCACCCGCTCGATCGAACCGGTCGAGGTGCGCGCCGCCGCCGGATCATAGTCCAGCACCGGGTCGATGATGGCGGCGGCGCCTGTGGCTGGGTCCGACACCAGATAGGTGACGGTGTGGGTCGCGGCGTCGAAAAAGCCGATGACGTCAGGCCTGTCAGTGGGGATTGGGGTCACGATGTCAGCCTCCTTGGTTGCGACCCAATATATTAGGCATTGCTAATTTAACAAGTGCTCATATATTGAGCGACATGATCGACCTGAACGCCATCGGACTGGAACGCTTTCAAGCCAATGCGGGCGACGCCGCCCGGTTGCTGAAATCCCTGTCCAACGAAAACCGCCTGATGATCCTGTGCCAGATCGGCGACGGAGAACGGCAGGTCGCCGACCTGCTGCCGCTGGTCGGCCTGTCGCAATCGGCCCTGTCACAGCATCTGGCCCGCCTGCGCGACGACGGGCTGGTCAGCGCGAGAAAGAGCGGCACCGCCGTCTTCTATCGCATCGCCGACCCGGCCGCCCTGCAGGTGATCGGTGTTCTGGCCGAGATCTTCTGCCCTCCGGCTTCGGCCTGAGGCCCTCATTTCCAAGGAACCAGACCATGAACCCGCTTGTCTCTTTGTCCCCTGCCGAAGTCGCCGCACGCCTGAAGGCGCGGACCGCCGTCCTGGTGGACATCCGTGAACCCGACGAACATGCGCGCGAACATATCGCCGGCGCCGTGGCCGCGCCCCTGTCCGCGTTCGAGGCCGCCCATCTGGGGCTGACGCCGGGCAAGGACGTCATCTTCATGTGCCGCAGCGGCAACCGGACGGCCGGACACTGCGACCGCCTGGCCGCGCGCGTCGACGGCCCGGCCCATGTGCTGGCCGGCGGCCTGGACGCCTGGAAGAAGGCCGGCCTGCCGGTCAAGACCGACACGAAGCAGCCGCTGGAGCTGATGCGCCAGGTGCAGATGGCGGCGGGCGGCCTGATCCTGGTCGGCGCCCTCCTGGGTACGCTTGCGCATCCCGGCTTCTGGGGCCTCAGCGCCTTTGTCGGTGCGGGCCTGTTCGTCGCCGGCGCCACAGGCTTCTGCGGCATGGCGCGTCTGCTGGCGGTCATGCCGTGGAACCGGCGCATGAAGAGGGCCTGAGATCATGGACCCGCTGCATCTGGTTCTGGCGGCGCTCAGCGGCGGGATCGTCGCCATGCTGCTGACGGTCTTCGGCGGCGGCGGATCGGTTCTGGCCGTGCCGCTGCTGCTCTATGTGGTCGGCGTGCGTGATCCGCACATGGCCATAGGCGCCTCGGCGGCCGGCGTGTCGCTGAACGCTCTGACCGCCCTGGCCGGTCAAGCCAGGGCGGGGCGGGTGCGCTGGCCCTGCGCCATTCTGTTCGCCGTGGTCGGCTCGGCGGCGGCCTGGATCGGGTCCTCGGCGGCCAAGGCCATCGACGGCCATCAGCTGCTGCTGGCCTTCGCCGTGGCCATGGCGGCTGTCGGCCTGGCCATGCTGCGGCCCAAGAAGAACGACGGCGATCCGGGCGTGCGCCTGAACCGAGGCATGACGCCGCGCATCGTCGCATCCGGTGCAGGCGTCGGCGTGGCGGCGGGCTTTTTCGGCATCGGCGGCGGCTTCCTGATCGTGCCGGGTCTGATGTGGGCCACCGGCATGACCCTGGCGGCGGCGCAGGCGACGTCCCTGCTCAGCGTCGCGGCCTTCGGGGCCAGCACGGCGGTGAACTATAGCCTGTCAGGCCTGGTTGACTGGGGCGTGGTCGCGGCCATGGCGGTCGGCGGCGCGGCGGGGACGATGGCGGGCTTGCCCATCTCGAAGCGGCTGGGCGCGAACGCGGCCCTGGGGCGGCAATTGTTCGCCGGCCTGATCCTGATCGTCGCCGTCTATGTGGCGTTCAAGGCGATCACCGGCGGCTGATCTCAGTCGCAGAGGCCGCCGATCAGGCGGGCCAGCAGGGCGTTCAGGGTCTTCTGCTCATCAAGCGACAGCGGCGCGAGGATGTCTCGCGCCGCTTCTTCGTGTTCCGGCATGATGGTTTCGATCAGGTCGAAGCCCTTGTCCGTCAGGCGGACCAGGGTGGCGCGGCGGTCGGTCGGGTGGGGGCGACGCTCAACCAGTCCCGCCTTCTCCAGCCGGTCGATTCGCGCCGTCATGCCGCCCGACGACATCATCGCCGCCTCGAACAGGGCGGTCGGCGTCAGGCCTTCGGGCACGCCCGAACGGCGCAGCGTCGCCAGAGCGTCGAACTCGCCTTGTTGCAGGCCGTAGCGGGCGTAGAGCGGCGCCTGGCGCTCCCGCGCGACCAGGATGGAGGTCTCGTGCAGGCGGCCCAGCGCCTCCATCGGCAGCATGTCGAGTTCGGGGCGCTGGACGGCCCACTGGGCGGCGGCGCGAGAGGCTCTGTCGGGCATGAGTTATCTTGACATCGAGATACTTGAGGTCGAGAGACTAGCGTGTTTTTCCAGTGGAGTCCTCCCTCATGACCGCACAGTCCGAAGCCGAGCCCGCGCGCGGTTCGTCCTTGCTGCTGCTGGCGGCCATCTTCGCTCTGGCGGTGAACCTGCGCCCGGCCATGGCGGCGGTCGGGCCGCTGCTGGACCTGATCGAGGGCGCGACGGGGATGGATTCCACCGCGGCCAGTCTGCTGACCACATTGCCCGTGCTGATGATCGGTCTCGGCGCCTTGTCTATCCGGCCGCTGCGGCGGCGGTTGGGTGAGCGGAGGGGCATCTTTTTGGGCGCGTTGTTGATCGGCGGCGCCTGCCTGGTGCGTGCGTGGCTGAAGGATACGGCGGGCCTGATCGCCAGCGCGGCGGTCGTCGGCGTCGGCGTCGCCCTGATCCAGGCCCTGGCGCCGGTCGTCATCAAGCGCGTCTTCCCGACGCGGTTCGGCACGGTGATGGCGATCTACACCACGGGCATCATGGGAGGCGCGGCGGTCGCGGCGGCCACGGCCGCTGGGCTGGCTGAGACGGTAGGCTGGGCCTGGACGCTGGCCTTGTGGAGCGCGCCCGCCCTTGTCGCGGCGGTCGTCTGGCTGCTGGCCGCGCGTGATCCGGCGGCGGAGGAGCCTGACCGGAACGCCGTGGTCGAGGTGGTCCATCCCGAGGTCCCCTTCTGGACGCAACCGCGGGCGTGGAGCCTGATCCTCATCATGGGTCTGGGAACCTCGGCCTATACGCTGGTGCTGGCCTGGCTGCCGCCCTTTTACGTTGACCTGGGGGAGGCGAGGGCGACGGCGGGCTATCTGCTCAGCGGCATGACCGGAGCCGAGGTGGCGGCGGGCATTCTGGTGTCGCTGCTGATCGGGCGCTTTCCAGACCGGCGCGGGCCGATCCTGATCGCGCTGGTGCTGGCCCTGATCGGTTTGGCGGGACTGGTGGTCGCGCCGGTGGCTCTGGCGGTTCCGGTCGTGATCGTCATGGGACTGGGCATCGGGGCCATCTTCCCCCTGACCCTGATCCTGGCCATGGACCAGATTGACGATCCAGCCCGGTCCGGCGACCTGCTCGCCTTCGTTCAGGGCGGCGGCTACATCATCGCCAGCCTGTCGCCTTTGGCCGCGGGCTTGCTGCGCGACCACATGGCGGACTTGACCAGCGCCTGGGTGCTGATGGGCGTCGGCGTCGTGGTTCTGGGTGTGATGACGCTGGCGTTCCGGCCGGGCCTGCCCAAGCTGCGCTGAGGCGACCCGGCCGTTTTATTTAGCCCGCGTCGCGCCAGGCCTTCAGCGCCGTCAGGCCGCGGATGCTCATCAGACGTTTCTTGGCGCGGCCGCGTTCCTTCAGCGGGATCTTCTGGCCGGCTTCATCGACCTTGGGCGCTTCCAGCGGCGGCAGCAGGCCGTAGTTGATGTTCATCGGCTGGAACTTGGAGCCGGCCATGTGGCCGCCGGTGATGTGCTCGACCAGGGCGCCCATGGCGGTTTCCGGCGGCGGCGCCGACAGGTCGCGGCCCAGGGCTTGCGCGGCCGCCAGACGGCCGGTCAGCAGGCCCATGGCGGCGCTTTCGACATAGCCCTCGACCCCCGTCACCTGACCGGCGAAACGCAGGCGCGGCATGGATTTCATCCGCAGTTGCTTGTCTAGCAGTTGCGGGCTGTTGAGGTAGGTGTTGCGGTGCAGGCCGCCCAGGCGGGCGAACTGGGCGTTCTGCAGACCGGGGATCATGCGGAAGGTCTCGGCCTGTGCGCCGTGCTTCAGCTTGGTCTGGAAACCGACCATATTGTACAGGGTGCCCAGCGCATTGTCCTGACGCAGCTGGACGATGGCGTAGGACTTGACCTTGGGGTCGCGCGGGTTGGTCAGGCCGACGGGCTTCATCGGGCCGTGGCGCAGGGTCTCGCGGCCGCGCTCGGCCATGACCTCGATGGGCAGGCAGCCGTCGAAGTAAGGGACGTTCTCCCACTCCTTGAACTCGGCCTTGGGGCCGTCGATCAGGGCGTCGATGAAGGCTTCGTACTGCGCCTTGTCCATCGGGCAGTTGACGTAGGCGGCGGCGTCTCCGCCCGGGCCTTCCTTGTCATAGCGCGACTGACGCCAGGCGATGTCGAAGTCGATGCTGTCGGCGTGGATGATGGGGGCGATTGCGTCGAAGAAGCTGAGGCTTTCCTCGCCGGTCAGTTTCAGGATGGCGTCGGCCAAGGCGGGCGAGGTCAGGGGGCCGGTGGCCACGATGACATTGTCCCAGTCCTCGGGCGGCAGGCCGTTGATTTCCTCGCGCACGATGGTCACCAGGGGGTGGGCTTCCAGCCGCGCCGTCACGGATTGCGAAAAGCCGTCGCGGTCAACCGCCAAAGCGCCGCCTGCAGGGACCTGATGATCGCCGGCCGCGGCCATGATGATCGAGCCCAGCTCGCGCATTTCCTGATGCAGCAGGCCAACGGCGTTATATTCCCAGTCGTCAGACCGGAAGGAGTTGGAGCAGACCAGCTCCGCCAGGCCGTCAGTGTGGTGAGCGTCGGTCTTGACGCCTGGCACGCCGCGCATTTCATGCAGGATGACGGGCACGCCCGCCTGGGCGATCTGCCAGGCGGCTTCGGAACCGGCGAGGCCGCCGCCGATGACGTGAATGGGTTTGGTGGTGGGCGCTGCGTTCGACATGGCGGCCTTCTAGCCGTCCCGGAGGCTTCCGTCAGCCTGTCATAAGCACGGAGGCTGCGACGGGGTGGCGCGTGCTATATCGTCTGGCTTAAGACGGCGGTTCAGAGGAGCCAGTCATGACCACGGCGTTTTCCATCAGCGAGGCTTTGGCTTCGGGCTTCAGGCTGACGCGGCGCAAGCCCTTGCAGGTCTGGATGTGGGGCGTGGCCCTGGCGGCGCCGTCGCTGATTATCGGCATGCTGATGCTGCGGATGTTCGGCACGATCTCGATGGAAGAGCTGGCAGCCGATGAACCGTCGGGGACGATGGTCGCCCAGATCATGCAGATGCAGGCCTGGTCCGGCCTGTTGAACGTCCTGCAGGCGCTGATCTGGGTGGCGGTAGCGGGAGCTGTGTTCCGGGCCATCCTGTTCCCCGAGCGTCCCGCGCCCTTCGCGGGCTTGAAAGTCGGCATGGACGAGGCGCGCATCGCCGTGGTCGGGCTGGCCTTGATTGTCGGCTTCTACGCCTCGGCTGTGGTGGTCGGCCTGATCGCCTTCGCTATCGGGGCGGGGTTGTGGTTCGTGTCGGCGGCAGCGGCTGTGGCCTTGGGCCTGCTGGTGGCCGTCGCGGCGGGCCTGGCGATCTGGGGCGTGGTGCTGCGCGCCTCGCTGATCATGCCGGCCAGCGTGGCTCTGAATGATTTCGCCTTCGTGGCGGGCTGGACGCTGGCCAAGGGGCAGGTGTTGCGTCTGCTGGGGCTTAGTCTGCTGATCGTGGCGGTCGTGCTGCTGATCGAACTGGCGCTGCTGATGCTGGCCGCCGTGGTGCTGTTCCTGCTGGCGGGCGTCAACGTCTTCAGCCTGGCGGCCATGCTGGAGCAGGGGACGCCGCCCGACATCAACTGGGGCGCCTTCATCGGATGGGGGCTCGTGGCCTTCGTGCCGCTGTCATGGCTGCACGGTTTCCTGACCACGATCACGCTGGCGCCCTATGCCGAGGCCTGTCGCGTGCTGTTGGCGCAAGCGCCGCAGGACGAACCGCGTCCGGTTGCGCTAGGCTGATCAGGAATCGAGGACGACCTGTATGACTTTTCCCGCCACCGATTGCGCCTTTGAAGGCTTTCGCCTGACGCGACGCGCGCCTGTCGCCGTCCTGTCGTGGGCTGCGGCCTATGCCGTCTTTATCGCCATTCTGTTTCTGCTGGTGGGGCCGCACTTCGTCACCGTCCTGTCGGTGATCACTGAGATGCAGGCGCAGGGACAGACCGAGCCTTCGCCTGAAGACGTAGAGCGGCTGATGCAGGCCTATGGCGTCATCATCGGCTGGGCCATGCCGCTGGGGCTGTTGTTCAGCGCTCTGATCAGCACCGCCATCGTCCGCTCCGTCATTCGCCCGGACGAGCGCAAGTTCGGCTATCTGCGCGTCGGCAAGGACGAGTTGCGGGTACTGGGGGCCAGCCTGATCGTGTCCCTGATCATGTTCGGCGTGACGTTGGCCGGTTTCATGATCGTCACCGTGGCGATGGCGGGGGCCATGGCTCTGCCGGCGCTGTGGCTGGTCGTGGTTCTGCTGTCGCTGGGGGTGATCGCGCTGCTCGCCTGGCTGTCTGTCCGGCTCAGTCTGGTTGTGCCGAGCACCTTCGCCGAGGGGCGGATCGTGCTGAAGTCGGCCTTCGCCATGACGGGCAAGAAGGTTTTCTGGCCTCTGCTGGGCATGGCGATCATCGCCGGGGTCATGGCCATGCTGGTAGGGCTGCTGGGCTCGGCTGTGGCGGCGCCGCTGAGCCTGATGGTCGGCGGGAACGAGCGCCTGATCGCGATGGAGGGCGCGAGCGTCCCCAGCCTGCTCAGCGCGCTGGGGCCCATGCTGGCCGTGTCGCTGGTGGTCCAGGCCGTGCTGTCGGCGGCGCAGGTTGCGATCATGTACGCACCGTTCTCGGCGGCCTACCTGCAGCTCAAGGGCGCGCCGCGCCCGTGAACTGTCGGCGAGGACGCCTGACCGGATCGGTCAGGCGCTCTTGCGGGCGCGAGGTTTCTTTTCGGCCTTCTGGACTTCCGGCAAGGCGGCCACGCGGGCCTTGCGGCGTTCTTCGTGGCGATCCAGCACCTCCTTGAGGTATTTGCCGGTCCAGCTGGCGGGGTTGTCAGCCACCTGTTCCGGCGTGCCGACAGCCACGATCTCGCCGCCGCCGTCGCCGCCCTCGGGGCCGAAGTCCAGCAGGTAGTCGGCGACCTTGATGACATCCAGGTTGTGCTCGATGACGACGATGGTGTTGCCGCTCTCGACCAGTTCCTGAAGCACCTCCAGCAGCTTGCGCGTGTCCTCGAAATGAAGGCCGGTCGTCGGCTCGTCGAGGATGTAGAGGGTCTTGCCCGTGGCCCGTTTGGACAGTTCCTTGGACAGCTTCACGCGCTGCGCCTCGCCGCCTGACAGGGTGGTGGCGGACTGGCCGACCTTGACGTAGCCCAGCCCCACGCGGGCCAGGGTCAGCATCTTGTCGCGGATCGGCGGCACGGCCTTGAAGAAGCTGGCCGCCTCTTCAACCGTCATATCCAGAACGTCGGATATGCTCTTGCCCTTGAAGACAATTTCCAGGGTTTCACGGTTGTAGCGTTTGCCCTTGCAGACGTCGCAGGTGACGTAGACGTCGGGCAGGAAGTGCATCTCGATCTTGATGAGGCCGTCGCCCTGACAGGCCTCGCAGCGGCCGCCCTTGACGTTGAAGCTGAACCGGCCGGGGCCATAGCCGCGCGCCTTGGACTCGGGCAGGCCTGCGTACCAGTCGCGGATCGGCCCAAAGGCGCCAGTATAGGTGGCGGGGTTCGAGCGCGGAGTGCGGCCGATGGGCGACTGGTCGATGTCGATGACCTTGTCGAACTGCTCCAGTCCCTCGATCCGGTCGAAGTTGGCCGGTGCGTCCGAGGCGTTATGCAGGCGGCGCGCGGCGGCCTTGTACAGGGTCTCGATGGTGAAGGTGGACTTGCCGCCGCCGGATACCCCGGTGACGCAGGTGAACAGGCCGACGGGGATTTCGCCGGTGACGTTCTTCAGGTTGTTGCCGGTGGCGCCGCTGATCTTCAGCATCCGCTTGCGGTCGACCGGACGGCGGCCCTCGGGCGGCAGTTCGATCTCGCGCGCGCCGGTCAGGTACTGGCCGGTCAGGGAGTTGGGGTTGGCCATGACCTCGGCGGGGGTGCCCTGGGCGCAGATTTCGCCGCCGTGGACGCCGGCGGCCGGGCCCATGTCGATGACGTAGTCGGCGGTCATGATCGCCTCCTCGTCATGCTCGACCACCAGGACCGAGTTGCCGAGGTCGCGCAGACCCATCAGGCTTTCCAGCAGGCGGGTGTTGTCGCGCTGGTGCAGGCCGATGGACGGCTCGTCCAGCACATAAAGGACGCCGGTCAGGCCCGAGCCGATCTGCGAGGCCAGGCGGATGCGCTGGCTCTCGCCGCCCGACAGGGTGCCGGAACTGCGCGAGAGGCTAAGGTAGTCCAGACCCACGTTGTTCAGGAAGCGCAGCCGGTCGGTGATCTCCTTGAGGATGCGGCGGCCGATCTCGCGCTGCTTGTCGGTCAGGCTGTCATCCAGCGTCGAGAACCACAGGTAAGCCTTTGAAATCGAAAGCCAGCTGATCTCGGCAATGTCCGATCCACCGACCTTGACCGCCAGGGCCTCGGGCTTCAGGCGTTTGCCGCCGCAGACCTCACAGGGCGTCTCGGACTGATAGCGGCCCAGTTCCTCGCGGACCCAGGCGCTATCGGTCTCGCGCCAGCGGCGCTCCAGGTTGGGCAGGACGCCTTCAAAGGCCTTGGCGACCTCGTACTTGCGGGCGTTGTCGTCATAGACGAACTTGATCTTCTCGCCGCCCGAGCCCTGCAGGATCACCTTTTGGGCCTGTTCCGGCAGGTCGCGCCAGGCCTTGTCCATCGAGAAGCCGTAGTGCTGGGCCAGCGACTGCAGGGTCTGAGTGTAGAGCGGCGAGGGGCCGCGCGCCCAGGGGGCTACCGCGCCCTTGTGCAGGGTCTTGTCCCGGTCGGGGATGACCAGATCGGCATCGAAGGCAAGCTTGACCCCCAGGCCGTCGCAGGTCGGGCAGGCGCCGAAGGGGTTGTTGAACGAGAACAGCCGGGGCTCGATCTCGCTGATGGTGAAGCCCGACACCGGACAGGCGAATTTCTCGGAGAAGACGATCTTGCGGGGCTCTTCGCCTTCGGGGGCGTTGGCCCATTCTGCGGTGGCGATGCCGTCGGCCAGGTTCAGAGCCGTCTGGATGCTGTCGGCGTAGCGCGGCTCAAGACCTTCTTTGGTTACAATGCGATCCACGACAATGTCGATGTCGTGCTTGAACTTCTTGTCGAGCGTCGGGGCATCCTCGATGGCGTAGAATTCGCCGTCGATCTTCAGCCGCTGGAAGCCGTTGCGCTGCCACTCGGCCATCTCCTTCTTGTACTCGCCCTTACGGCCGCGAACGACGGGAGCCAGCAGCAGGATGCGTTCGCCGTCGGGAAGCGCCGTCAGCTTGTCGACCATCTGGCTGACCGTCTGGCTCTCGATCGGCAGGCCGGTGGCGGGCGAATAGGGGACGCCGACGCGCGCCCACAGCAGACGCATGTAGTCGTGAATTTCCGTGACCGTGCCCACCGTCGAGCGGGGGTTCTTCGACGTGGTCTTCTGTTCGATCGAGATGGCCGGGGACAGGCCCTCGATCAGGTCGACGTCCGGCTTGCCCATCAGTTCCAGGAACTGACGCGCATAGGCCGACAGACTTTCCACATAGCGGCGCTGGCCCTCGGCGTAGATGGTGTCGAAGGCCAGCGAGGACTTGCCCGACCCCGACAGCCCGGTCATCACGACCAGCTTCTCGCGCGGAATATCGACGTCCACGCCCTTGAGGTTGTGCTCGCGGGCGCCGCGAACGCGGATGAAGTTGTGCTTTTCGGTCATGGAATCCGGGAACGCGGGAGACCCCGGAACGGTCCGGGGCGACGACGCTATATGGGGATCAATTCGCGCTTTTCAGCAAGAACAATGTGGGAACATTTTGCGCTAGTCGGGTTTCCACGCGGGCTGCGGACGGGTGTAGCGCTCGCCCGGACCGACCAGGACGCCGTTGGCGTTGGCGACGCCCAGTTCGAGGCTTTCGGCGATGCGGCGGGCGCGGACGATGAAATGCTCGGCGGCGACGGGCGGGCAGAGGTCGCGGGCGGTCGCCTCAAAGATCTGCAGCCAGCGGTCGAAGTGGCGGGCGTCGATGGGCAGGGGCAGGTGTTTCGGCATGGGCCGGCCCTGATAGACGCCGGTGGATAGGGCGACCGAGGACCAGAAGAGCTTCATCTGTTCCAGGTGCGGACCCCAGTCGGAGATGCGTTCGGCGAAGATGGGGCCAATGACGTCGTCGTCGCGGACGCGGGCGTAGAAGCCTTCGACCAGGGCGTCGATCAGGGCCTCGTCGATACCGGTCTCGTCCCGGATGCGCTGGACCGCTTCGGCCCGGCGAGCGGCGGCCTCGGCGCGGTCGGGCAGGGGCTTGTCGATGCGGAAGGCGACGGTTCGGTCAGGCACGGTCATGGCTGGAACATAGGCGCGCCGCGCTGCGTTGCAAAAGCGCAGCAGGAGAATTGGGGTTGCGCTGCGAAAGATCAGCACCCATCCTTTCATCAAGCCAACGTATTTGACGAGGAGGCACGACGATCATGATCAGCGCTTTGGAAATCGGTATCGCCCTTTCCGCTCCGCTGCTGGTGCTCGCCTTTGTCCTCGCTCAACCCAAGCCACAACCCGTCCGCATCCGCACTCGTGACGCTCAACAGCGTCGCGGCCCGCACGCCTGACGGTCATTCCCTATTCGATAATCTGAGCCTCGCCTTCGGGCGCGAGCGCACGGCCGTCGTGGGCCGCAACGGTGTGGGCAAGACCACGTTGCTGCGGCTTGTCGCCGGTCTGGCCGAGCCCGCGGAGGGAACGGTCACGCGCGCCGGGACGGTGGGCTGGCTGTCCCAGACCTATGAGCCTGCGCCGGGTGAAACCGTGGCCGAGACCCTGGGCGCGGCCGGACCTCTGGCCCTGTTGGCGCGGGTCTTGGCTGGCGAGGGTTCGGTCGAGGACATGGCCGAGGCGGACTGGACGCTGGAGGCGCGGCTGGATGAGGCGCTGGCGCAGGTCGGGCTGACGGGGCTGGCGATGGACCGCGCCACAGGCAGCCTGAGCGGGGGCGAACAGACAAGGCTGCGGTTGGCTGGGCTGATGCTGGCCGCGCCCGATCTGATCGTGCTGGACGAGCCGACCAACCATCTGGACGCCGAGGCGAGGACCCTGGTGGCCGAGGTGGTGGGGCGCTGGCCGGGCGGGGTGCTGACGGTCAGTCACGACCGGGGGCTGTTGCGGCGGATGGATCGGATCGTCGAGTTGTCGAGCTTGGGCGCGCGCGTCTATGGCGGCGGCTGGGACCTGTATGTCGAGCGGCGGGACGCCGAGCGGGCGGCGGCGGAGCGCGATCTGGAAAGCGCCGAGCGCGAGGTCGGGCGCGCGGCGCGAGAGGCGCAGACGGCGCTGGAGAAGAAGGCGAAACGCGACAAGGCGGGACGGGCGCATCGGGCGGGAACCTCCGATCCCAAGATCCTGCTCGACGCCAAGGCGCAGCGGGCCGAGGAATCCGGGGCGCGGGAGGGGCGGCTGGCTGAACGTCGACGCACCGAGGTCGAGGCGCGGTTGACGGAGGCGCGCGAGCGGGTCGAGCAGGCGCGGCTGCTGTCCGTGCCCATGCCTTCGACGGGGCTGGCGGCGGGGAAGGCCGTGCTGGCGCTGGACGGCGTCGAATGGCGCAGTCCTGAAGGGCGGTTGATCGTCGGGGCGGCGTCCCTACGGCTGACCGGTCCGGAGCGGTTGGCGATCACCGGGCCGAACGGGGCGGGCAAGACGACGCTGCTGAAGCTGATCTCGGGTGAGCTGGAGCCGACGGCGGGGCGGATCGAGCGGCCGGTCGCGGCGGCCTTGCTGGATCAGGCGGCGGCGATCCTGAAGCCGGAGGAGACCCTGATCGAGGCCTGGCGTCGGCTGAACCCGGAGGGCACGCCGAATGACGCCCATGCGGCCCTGGCGCGGTTCCTGTTCCGCAATACGGCGGCGCACCGGACGGTCGGGACGCTGTCCGGCGGCGAGCGGCTGAGAGCAGCGCTGGCATGCGTGATGACGGGGACGAAGCCGCCGCAACTGCTGATCCTGGATGAGCCGACCAACCATCTGGACCTCGATTCCATCGCGGCCATCGAGGCGGCGCTGGCGGCCTATGACGGGGCGCTGGTGATCGTCACCCATGATCGCGACTTCATGGACAATGTCGGCGTGGATCGGGAGGTGCGGTTGGCGCGGCCGGATTGATCCGGCTCACCGGGCCGTCGCCGCTTCCGTTGAATGGCGCAGGGGAGCCAAAAGGACTGGATCCTGGCGTCCACCGGGATGAACGGGGCGTAAGGGGTAGGGGCGTGTCAAAGACCGCGCCTAGTGTGGGGCAAGGCATGATGAAGGCGAGAAAAAGGGATCGAGGCGTTGGCAATCCCGGGAAATCCTTGGGATCCGCGCATCCAACCAGGAAAGTGGTCAGCCCCAGGCGTCGATGACGCCCTGGCGGCGGGCGCGTTGGGCGACCGGGGCGAGGGTGACCGGCTCAGCTTCGGCGCGGCCGAACAGCCAACCCTGGCCGTAGTTGACGCCGAGATCCTGAACGGCCTGGGCGGCGTCCTCGGTTTCTATCATTTCGGCGATGGTGGTCATGCTCAGCGAGCCGCACAACTCGACCAGATGGCCGATCAGGGTGCGGGTGCGGGCATCGCCGTCGATGCCGCGCACGAAGGCGCCGTCGATCTTGACCGCGTCCACTGATAGTCCGCGCAGGTAGTCGAAGGAGGCGGCGCCCGCGCCAAAGTCGTCGATGCAGACCTTGATGCCGGCGTCACGCAGGGCGCCCAGACGGCGATTGGCGGCGGCGATGTCGGCCAGAGCGGCGGTCTCGGTGACCTCTACGATCAGGCGACGGCGGTTGTCGGGCTCGGACGCGGTCATGCGCAGCAGGGCGGCGACATAGGCGTCGCTGGCCAAGGAAGCGCCGGAGACATTGATGGCGATCTTGAGCAGTCCCGATCCCGGTTGGCGCAGGCGGTGAACGATCTTCTCGGCGACGGCCAGATCAAAGCTTTCGATGAGCGCCAGTTCCTCGGCCATGCGGATGGCCGAGGCGGGCCCGGCGCCAGCTCCGCCGCCAAAGCGAGCGAGGGCCTCGAAATGGTGAACGGCGCGCGTCTTGAGATCGACGATGGGCTGATAGAAGAGCGCGAACTCCTTGTCGCGCACGATGCCGCGGAAGCGGTCGGCGTCCTTCAGGGTGCGCGACAGGGAATCGGCAAAGCTGAGTCCGGGCTGCGCGCTGTTGTCCTTCAGGCAGCCCTCGATGGCGAAACGCATGGCGCGCAGGGCGCACAGGGCATCCGAGCCGACCGCCATCTCGCTGGAACTTGAGGTGAGGGTCAGGCCCTCGGCGAGGCCCGCTTCGCGGACTTCAGCCTCCAGATCGCGCCCGTCGTCTGCCTCCTTGACCAGGGCGTAGCGGTTGTGGGTCAACCGCCCGGCGCTGACGCCGTCGTGGGAGGCCAACTTCAGCCGCGCCCCGAGCCTCGCCGCGAGGCGTTCGCTGGCCGCGTCATTGGCGGTGCTCAGCCCCTGAACTTCGATGAAGGCCATGGCCAGGCGTTGCAGTGCGGCGCCGGTCTTGCCGCTCAATCCGTGTCGGGCCAGAGCCATGAATCCCTCGGCGTCCGAGCGGTCGGGCGAGGCGGCCTCGGCGACAGGCGCGAACGGCGCACCCTCGTAGATCAGAGCGCAGGACACGGCGGGGGCTTGATCCGGCAGGATGAAGGCCCGGAAGACGGCGCGCCGGACGCGGCCATCGCCGCAGTCGGCGAGAATTTCCAGAGGTTCGCTGCGAGCGCCGGCGCTCAAGGCGCGGATCGCGTCAAGGACGGCGGGGCGGCTGGACGGAGCCAGCAACTCAATGAGGGCGTGTCCGATCCAGTTCGCCGAAGCCTGGCCCGCCACGGGCCCGGCGCCGAGCGCGAAGGTGATCTGAGCCTTCGCGTCCACCTCGATCAGGGCGTCGGCGGCGGCGAATGCAAGACCAAGAAGGCGAGAGTTCAGGCTCATGACCCGACTATGTCGCCAAGGCCGTTAAGAAAACGCTGATCGACACCGGTTTCTCGTGAGCGGAATCAGGCCTTGCGGTTAAGGGCCACGGCGCGGCCGTCGCCCTCGGTGGCGCGGCCCGAGGCGCCGTAGCCGACGCCCTGGGCGCGGGCGCCCGCGACCTCGGCGGCGATGGTGCGGACCAGGCCTTCGGAGACCTGGCGGGCGGCGTCGACGGTCGAGGCGTGCTCGGCCAGCACGGCCTCGAAGGCCTGGGTGGCGGCGATCAGGTCGTCGCGCACGTCAGAAGGAATGACGGACAGGAAGGCGGGCGCGGCCTTGGCCTGAGCCGACTCGCGGCGATAGAGGTTGGCCAGTTCCTGGGTCTCGGCCATGCCGACCGCGACGTCCTGGGCGCGGTGGGCGCGGAAGGCGTCGCGCTCGACGGCGAGCCGTTCGGTCAGGGCTGCCGTCAGGTTGATCAGTTGGCGCGCACGCAGGGTGGAGGTTTCGACGTCTGCGGTCACGCGGGCTGTTCCTGCATCTTGAGCATTTCGGACATGACGGTGTCGGACAGGCCGATGCCCCCCGTTTTGACGGCCTGCTTGGCCATGGCGTCGATCAGGAAGCTGCGCCAGGTGGCCTCGCTCTCGCCGCCGCCGAAGGGGCCGTCGGTTTCCAGGCCTTCGAACATCGGCTTCAGCATCTGCGACAGGAAACTGGCCTCGAAAGCCTGGGCGGTTTCGCGCATCTGCTCGGGCGACTGGCCGCGTTTGGCGGTCGGGTTGATCGGGTTCAGGGCGTCGGCGGCGACGGGCAGGGCGTCCATTACATCACCTCGATGTCGGCTTGCAGGGCGCCGGCGGCCTTGATGGCCTGCAGGATGCTGATCATGTCGCGGGGGCTGACGCCCAGGGCGTTCAGGCCGTTGACCACGGTGGACAGCGAGGCCCCGCCGTTGACGATGCGCATCTGGCGACCGGTTTCTTCTTCGATCGAGACGTTGGATTGCGGCACGACGACCGTCTGGCCGCCGCGGCTGAAGGGCTCGGGCTGGCTGACCAGGGGGTTTTCCTGAACCGAGACGGTCAGGTTGCCCTGGGCGATGGCGACGGTGGAGATGCGCACGGCGTCGCCCATGACGATGACGCCGTTGACCTCGTCGATGATGACCTTGGCGGGGGTGTCGACCCGGACCGGCAGGTTTTCGACCTGGCTGATGAAGCCGGCCATGCCCATGGTCTGGGGCGAGCGGACGGCGACGACCGTGCCGTTCTCGGCCAGGGCGCTGTTGGGATAGGCCTGGTTGATGACGGCGGCGACGCGCTGGGCCGTGGTGAAGTCGGGGTTGCGCAGGGTCAGGCGCACGATCGGCATGGCCGACAGGTCAAAGCCCGTCTCACGCTCGACCACGCCGCCCGAGGCGATGCGGCCGGCGGTCGGCACGCCGCGCGTGACCGAGGAGCCCGACCCGCCCGAGGCCGAGACGGCGCCGGTCTGAACGGACCCTTGCGCCACCGCATAGACTTCGCTGTCGGCGCCTTGCAGGGCGGTGACCAGCAGGGTGCCGCCCAGCAGGCTCTTGGCGTCGCCCATGGCCGAGACGCTGACGTCCAGGCGAGAGCCTGGCGTGGCGAAGGGCGGCAGGTCGGCGGTGATCATGACCGCCGCGACGTTTTTGGTGTTCAGGTTGGCGCCGCGGATGTTGACGCCCTGACGCTCCATCATCCCTTCCAGCGACTGGCGGGTGAAGGGCGAGTTGCGAAGGCTGTCGCCCGTGCCGTTCAGGCCAACGACCAGGCCGTAACCGACCAGCTGGTTGGTGCGGACGCCCTCGATCGAGACGATGTCCTTGATCCGCGACTGAGCCTCGACCGCGCTCGGCGTCGCAGCCAGAATCAGCGCGGCGGAAGCGGAGGCGAGGAGGGCGGTGAGCAACTTCTGCATACGAAAGACGTCCCTTGGAGGCGTTCGCGATTAACCATGCGAAGTTTGTGCCGCCAAAAAAGCTTTTTAGATTCAGCGTCGATCGAGATTGATGGCTTGGTCTAACGGCAGAATTTGCCGGGGCGTTAACCAAGCGGTGACGGTCGTGGCCGATGGTCAAGGCTGATCGGGAGCATTGATCATGAAGGTCACCGGCCCCTCGGGCGCTACATCATCGCAAGGCTCGCGCGCCACGCGTTCGGCGGGCGGCTTCAGCCTGCCGGCCAGCGGCGGCGCATCCGGCCCGGCCTCGGCGGCTGCGACCTCGTCCGCGTCCAGCGTGGCGGGGGTGTCGGCCTTGATGGCTCTGCAAGGGGTCGAGGACGCCACCGAACGCCGGCGCCGGGCGATCCGGCGCGGCGGCGGTCTGCTGGACCGGCTGGATGAGCTGAAACTGGCGCTGCTGAACGGTCAGGACGGAGCCCCGGCGCTGGAGCGGCTGGGGCGCAGTTTGCGCGAGGAGCGCCCTGACGATGGCGATCCAGGCTTGAAGGGCGTGCTGGATCAGATTGATCTGCGCGCCGCCGTGGAGATGGCCAAGGCGGAAACGGCGCGAGCACGCGCGTAGGAAGTCTCGGAAAGCGCAGCTGAAATGCGGTGGGCGGCGTGAGGTGAGGACATTTTGCCACACTGCCGCCGCATTTGTTTAGCTCTGCCATATCACGGAGACGCGAACACCATTGCCGCGACTCTCCGCCTTGCCTATACGGCCAGTGCGCCGCAGGGGGGCGCAGACAAATGAGCGTGAGTGCGATGAACGCATTAGCGTCTGTGATCGAGGGGGATACGGTGGTTTACCGTCCTACCGACGACGAGCCGTTTATGAACGAGCGGCAGTTGGCCTATTTCAAGGCCAAGCTTCTGGCGTGGAAGGATGACATCCTTCGCGAATCCAAGGGCACTGTTGTTAATCTGAAAGCTGAAACCGAGAACCATCCGGATATCGTGGACCGGGCCTCGTCGGAATCCGACCGGGCGCTTGAGCTGCGAACCCGCGACCGGCAACGCAAGCTGATCTCCAAGATCGAGGATGCGCTGCGCCGGATCGAGGACGGGTCCTACGGTTATTGCGAGGACACGGGCGAACCGATCGGCCTGGGCCGACTGGAAGCGCGGCCGACGGCGACGATGTCGGTCGAGGCTCAGGAGCGGCATGAGCGCCGCGAACGGGTCCATCGGGACGATTGATCCATACGGATTGGGCGGATCGACTTGACTTGAGCGGACAGCGGCGCGACCAAGCCGCCTTCCTATCGAGGTCGTTGATCCCCCATGTCCGTCAAGGTTCGTTTCGCCCCGTCGCCTACGGGTAAGCTGCACGTCGGCAATGTCCGCACCGCTCTGGTGAACTGGCTGTTCGCCAAGGGGCAGGGCGGTTCCTTCGTGCTGCGTATCGACGACACCGATCTGGCCCGTTCGACGCAAGAGTTCGAGGACGGCATCGAGACCGACCTGACCTGGCTGGGTCTGGTCTGGGACGAGCGCTACAACCAGTCCAAGCGGTTCGACCGCTATGAAGAGGCCGCCGCTCGCCTGAAAGCGTCGGGTCGCCTCTATCCCTGCTATGAGACCTCGGACGAGCTGGATCGCCGCCGCAAGGTGCAGCTGTCGCGCGGTCTGCCGCCCATCTATGATCGCGCCGCGCTGGAACTGACCGAGGCCGAGAAGGCCGCCTATGAGGCCGAGGGTCGTCGTCCGCACTGGCGCTTCAAGCTGGATGGCAAGCGCGTCGCCTGGGAAGACCTGGCGCGCGGTCACGCCGAGGTGGACACCGCCTCGATGTCGGACCCGGTGCTGATCCGCGAGGACGGCCTGTTCCTCTATACGCTGCCGTCGGTGGTCGATGACATCGACATGGACATCACCCACATCATCCGGGGCGAAGACCACGTCACCAACACGGGGGCGCAGATCGAGATCTTCGAGGCTCTGGGCGCCAAGGTTCCGGGCTTCGCCCATATGCCGCTGCTGGTCGGCGCCGACGGCGCGGCCCTGTCCAAGCGTCTGGGCTCGCTGTCGATCAGCGACATGCGCGACCAGGGCTATGAGCCCATCGCGATCACCAGCCACCTGGGCAAGATCGGCACCTCGGACAATCTGGAGATCGCGGCTTCGGTCGAGGCCCTGGGCGCTGCCTTCGCCTTCTCCAAGATGGGTCGTTCGCCGGCGCGCTATGACACCGCCGATCTGGACCGTCTGAACGCCCAGGCCCTGCACGGCATGACCTATGCCGAGGCGCAGCCGCGTCTGGCGGCGCTGGGCGTTGATCTGGGCGAGGTGTTCTGGGACACCGTCCGGGGGAACCTGAACAAGTTCGCCGACGTGGCCGACTTGGCCAGGATCGTCACCGGCCCGGTCACGCCGGTGATCGAGGACCCGGCCTTTGCGGCTGCGGCTCTGGAAGTCCTGCCCGAGGTCATCGACGCGGGCGCATGGTCGGCCTGGACGACGGCGGTGAAGGAAAAGACCGGCGCCAAGGGCAAGGGGCTGTTCATGCCGCTGCGCCTGATCCTGACCGGACAGGCGCACGGACCGGACATGGCGGCCATGGCGCCGCTGATCGGTCGTGAAGCCATCGTGCGCCGTCTGAAGGGCGAGGCGGCCTAAGCCCCTCAAGCTCCAAGCCAGATACAAGAAAGGCCGCCTTCTCGCGAAGGCGGCCTTTTTCGTTTTCAGCGCAAAGGCTGCTGGATCAGCCTGCGTTGCAGGTCGCCAGGGCCTGTTCGTCAAGAGCCTCGCCCTTGTAGCTGAAGGCCGTGACCGGGCCGAGCTTGGCGACGACGCGGCGGCAGGCGCGCGCGGCGGGCTGGTTGGCGCCGCCCGAGGCGGTGCAGGTCGCGCCCTCGCAGCGCCAGGCGGCGCCGTCGACGATGACGCGGCCGGCGGGGGCCTTGGCCGCATCCGCCAGCGTCAGGCTGGTGGCCGGGGCATCAGCAGCGAAGGCGGGGGCGGCGACAAACAGGGCCGCAGCGATGAGAAGAGCACGCATGGACAAGACTCCGAAAGGGGCAGGGCGCTCGCCCTTGTGACGCCATAGTCCGTTTTCTTTGGAAACTGTCAATGCGGTTTCGAAGCAACGGATCAGCGTTTACTGACCCACGTTTACTTACCGATGATCATGTTTCAAGTGCGGCGTTTCGTCAGCCTTTTTCATGGCGATGACGGCCTCTTCGACCGTGTCGACGCTAATGTAGGCGTCCAGGAAGCTGGCGGGCGTCATGCCTTCGCGCACGCTGTGGCGGATCAGGGCGAAGTAGTTTTCCCAGAAACCGTTCAGGTTCAGGAAGATGACCGGCTTGGCGTGCAGATCCAGCCGCTTCCACGACAGCAGTTCGATGGCTTCTTCCAGGGTGCCGATGCCGCCCGGGGCCACAACGAAGACGTCGGATTGATCGTACATCAGCTGCTTGCGCTCGTGCATCGAGGTGACGACCACGGTCTCGACGTCGTCGAACAGGCGTTCGCGGCTGCGCAGGAAGGCCGGCATGATGCCGACGACGCGGCCGCCGGCTTCGTGCGCCGCACGCGCCGAGGCGCCCATCAGGCCCACGCCTCCGCCGCCATAGACCAGCCGCCAGCCCGCCTCGGCCGTCGCCGTGCCGAAGGCGCTGGCGGCCTGGACGTACTGCGGATCAGCGCCATCGGACGAGCCGCAGAACAGGCAGACCGAACGGCCGTCAAAGGGAGCGATGGTGGCGGGCGGCAAAGACATGGAGCCTCGATACAGGAAGGGAGACAGGGCGGCCTCGGCCGCGCTATCTGAGAGGAATAGGCATATCTCTACATGGGTCAGGATGAAACGTCGGATTGTCGTCGCATGGGCGGGCGCTGCATTGGCCCTGGCAGGCTGCAACGCGCCGGTGGAACGTTCGACCGGCGAAGAAGCGCGCCAGAGTGACGGCTGGACGCCTTCGCCACGCATCAGAGTCGTGGAGCGGCAAGGCGAGGGGCTGGTCGTTCGCGGCGATGCGCCGCCCGGCGCTCGTGTGATCTTGCGCGGCGGCCAGGATCTGGCCTTTGCTGCGGGCGCAGACAGGGAGGGGCGATTTGAGCTGCACGTCGGCGTCATGCCCGGAGCGGTCATCCTGAAGCCCGAAGTTCAGATCGGACAGTTTCCGGCGTCGGGGCCGGAAAGGCTTCTGCTGACGGGAGGTGAAGCGCCAGTTGCGGCCTTGCTGGTCGAGGGCGGCGCCAGCCGGAGGTTGTCCAGCGGTCCTGCGCTGGATTCAGTGGACGGCGACGGTCAGGGGGTTGTGGCGTCGGGACGAGCCAGGCCGGGCAGCGGGGTGATCGTGGCGGCGGACGGCGGGGCAGAGGTTGCAGTCATCGCTGATCGTGAGGGGCACTGGACTGCGGCATTGCCGAACCTATCGGATCGACCCGCCTCCATCATCGTGGGCGGTGTTAAATTCGCCTATCCAGGGCCGGGGCGCGTCGAGCCCGCTGACCAGGGCAGCCGTATTGAGCGCTCTGGCGAGGGGTGGAGAGTGACGAACGCCCTGTCGGGGTCTGCGCGCCAAACCAGCTGGTTTCCTGACTAGCCGTGCCGAAATGAGACGATTAACGTTTCATTAACCAAACCGGTCGATCAAGGGCCTTGTCTTCTTATCTTCGAGGACACCCACCATCATCGAACGACTTTAGCCCGGCGCGAAATGCGCCGGGTTTTTTTCTGTGCACGCGACCGTGCAAGCTGAATGAGAAAGAGCCCGCGAAGGGGCTCGGCGCGTAGCAGCTTTCATCCAGTCCCGGCAAGCCGACCACCGACGAAAATGATGAAAACCCATGAAATATGAACGCGATAGGTAAGGGCCGCTCCCGTCTCCACGGCTGTCCGGCGGGCCTGGAGCGGGGCGCGGCCCGGTAGTCAGTCGTTCCGCACCAGGAAACGGGGCAGGAGGCCGGCGACCACCGTGCGCGTGGCGTCATCGGGCTGATCCAGCATGTCGTGCAGCGGCGGGCCGATCAGGGCTTCGCCAAAGGCGCTGAGGGCGATGAACAGGACAGCGGAGCCGATCCGCTCGCGCGCCGCGCCGTCGTCGCCCATCTTTTCGGCGATGGCCTCGACCAGGTCGCGCACGGCGGCGCGGACGGGCTCCAGATGCGACAGGTCGCCGGACAGGGCGATCCAGGCCGCCAGGCGACCCGCGCCGCCCGCAGCGAAGGCGTCGAACACCGCGTTGACCAGTTCCAGCGGTGCGCCCTCGTCGGTGCGCAGTCGGGCGATCGCCGTGTCGAGGGCCCGACTGAGATCGGCCACCATGGATCCCATCAGCGCCGATTGCAGGCCCGCCGCTGAACCGAAGTGGTGGATCAGATTGGCGTGGGTCACGCCGATGTCCGCGGCGACCGCCGACAGGGTCACCGCATTGGGGCCGCCCGATAGAAGCAGGGCGCGGGCCGCCTCTACGGCTTCGCGACGCGCCTCGTCAGGCGATCGGCGACGACGACGCGGTTTTTCGATCTGATCAATTGACATGGGTGTAAATGACATTCATGTAGATAGCTCTGTCTTCTAGGCTTCCGCAAAGGAACCCGCAAGTGCAAGCTGTCTCAAGTCTCGCCACTTTCGACCTTACCGGCGAAGCGGATGTCCGCCAGCCGTCTCAACTGACCGCCCATCGGGTGCAGCCCATCCGCGCCCTGCGCGCCATGCGCCGCCTGGTGGCGGACAAGGACGACACCGAACAGGTGTTCGAAATCATGAACGCCCTGTCGGGGCGGTCGCCCGACTGGGGGTACAGTCGTCTGCTGGAAACGCCGGAAGGCGGCGCCCAGGCCTATCGTCGGCTTGAGCTGGCGGACCGATTGCAGGATCGGGCCTGGCTGGCTCAGTTCGGGCCGGGAACGGTCGGCGCCGCCTATCGCGACTTCATCGACGCGCAGAACTTCTCGGCCTATGGCCTGGCCGATGAGAGCCGCAAGATTGCCGACAGCGAGATCGAGGCGGCCCACCCGCGCGCCTGGTTCGCGCGCCGGATGCGCGACGTGCATGACATCTGGCACGTCCTGACCGGCTATCAGGCCGATGCCCTGGGCGAGGCCTGTCTGGTGGCGTTTTCGCTGCCGCAGACGCGCAGCGCCGGCTTCGGCCTGATCGCCTCGGGCATTGCAGTGCAGTTCATGCGCGCCCGCACCGGATACCCGTGCGCGCGGGCTGTCTTTCAGGCCTGGCGCGACGGGCGGCGCGCCGCCTGGCTGCCGGGCGAAGACTATGAGCGCCTGTTCGCCGAGCCGCTGGACGTCGCCCGTCGTCGCCTGAAGATCCCGACGCCGACCATCTATCAACGCGTGCCGCCTGCGGTCCGCAACGCCTATCAGGGCGGCAAGGGATGAAGTCCGCCACCCTGGTTCTGGCGACCGTGTTGACGATCGCCGCTGTGGCGCCCGTCATGGGGCAGGGCGGCGGGTCATCCGACCTCGCCCTGTTGGGGAAGTGGCGCACGCCGGCCCAGAACGGAGTCGTGGCCATCGAGCGTTGCGGCGCTGATTTGTGCGCCCGGGTGGTGGATGCGGCGGCCCTGCGCGCCAATCCGGATCAGCGCGATGTGCGTAATCGCGATCCAGCCCTGCGGACCCGACCGATCAAGGGGTTGACGGTGCTGCGGGCCGCGTCCGGCGGGCCGCGCGTCTGGACCGCTGGGCCGCTCTACGACCCGGACAGCGGTCAGGGGGCGGCGACGGGGACGCTGACCCTGATCGATCCTGACCGGCTGGCGGTGCGGGGCTGCATCGCGCGGATGCTGTGCCGGACCCAGACCTGGACGCGGGCGCGCTGACTCCGCCGCCCGCTGACGACCGACGACTGTAACGCGAGAGGCCGACGGGGGGACCGTGTCGGCGAGGGGAAGACCGACCATGCTGATCTGGATTGGCGCACTGGCCCTGGGGGGCTTCATCCTGACCCTGGTTCAAGCGCGGATGGCGATCTGGAGCGTCGCCGCCGCCGCCTGGATCGCGGCGGGCTGGGGGGCGGAGCTGATCGCGCCGACGACGGCGGCGATCATGGCGGCGGCCGCTGCGCCGGTGCTCCTGCTGCTGACCGTCACGCCCCTGCGTCGCGCCATCCTGTCGCGCCCGGCCATGGCGGGCTTCCGCCGGATCATGCCGAAGATGAGCCCGACCGAACAGGCGGCGGTCGAGGCTGGCGGCGTCTGGTGGGACGCCGAGCTGTTCGCGGGCAAGCCGGACTGGAAGCGGCTGCTGGCCACCCCGGCGCCGGTCCTGACGCCCGAGGAACAGAGCTTCCTCGACCAAGAGGCCGAGCATCTGTGCGACCTGGCCAACGACTGGGAGACCACCTCGGTCTGGCAGGACCTGTCGCCCGAGGCCTGGGCCTACGCCAAGGATAAGGGCTTCCTGGGCATGATCATTCCCAAGGCCTACGGCGGTCTCGGCTTCTCCGCCTATGCCCACAGCCAGGTGATCCAGAAGCTGTCGACGCGCTGCTCGGTGGCGGCGGTCTCGGTCATGGTGCCCAACTCGCTCGGTCCGGCGGAGCTGCTGCTGCACTACGGCACGGAAGACCAGAAGAACCACTATCTGCCGCGTCTGGCGCGCGGCGAGGAAATCCCCTGCTTCGCCCTGACCAACCCCTATGCCGGATCCGACGCCGCCTCGATCACCGATACGGGCGTGGTCTGCAAGGCGATGTGGAACGGCGTGGAGACCCTGGGTTTCCGCATCAGTTGGCGCAAGCGCTACATCACCCTGGCCCCGGTCGCGACGGTGCTGGGCCTAGCGTTTCGCGCCATGGACCCCGACGGCCTGCTGGGGACTGAGGCCGAGCCGGGCATCACCTGCGTCCTGATCCCGCGCGAGCATCCAGGGGTCGAGATCGGACGGCGCCACTGGCCGCTGAACGCGGTCTTCCAGAACGGTCCGACCACGGGCGACGGCGTCTTTGTGCCGATGGACATGGTCATCGGCGGGCGCGAGCAGGTCGGGAACGGCTGGCGGATGCTGATGGAATGTCTGGCCGCGGGCCGGGCCATCTCCTTGCCATCGTCCAATGTCGGCATGTCCAAGCTGGCCGTGGGCATGGTCGGGGCCTATGTGGCCATCCGTCGTCAGTTCAACCAGCCCATCGGCGCCTTCGAGGGCGTGCAGGAGGCCTTGGCCCGCATGGCCGGGCATCTCTACGCCACGGACGCGGTGCGGCGTCTGGCGGCGGCGGCGCTGGATCAGGGCGAGAAGCCCTCGGTCGTTTCGGCCATCGCCAAGTATCACGTCACCGAGCGCGCCCGCCTCATCATCAATGACGGCATGGACGTGGTCGGCGGCAAGGGCGTCTGCATGGGGCCGGGCAACTTCCTGGCCCGCGCCTATCAGCAGATTCCGGTCGCCATCACCGTCGAGGGCGCCAACATCATGACCCGCACCCTGATCATCTATGGTCAGGGCGCCATCCGTTGCCATCCCTATGTCCTGACCCTGATGCGGACCGCGGGGGCGAGCGAGGTCAAGCCGTTCGACGCGGCCCTGTTCGGCTATGTCGGCTTCCTGTTCCGTAATATGGCGCGGGCGCTGACCTTCAGCCTGACGGGCGGTCTGCTGATCGCGGCGCCGGGTGGGGCGGCGCCGCAGCTGAGGCGCTATTACCGGTCGGCGACGCGGTTCTCGACCCTGCTGGCTCTGGCCTCGGATATGTCGATGGCCACGGTCGGCGGTGCGCTGAAGCGCAAGGGCGCCATGACCGGGCGGATGGGCGACATCCTGTCCCAGCTCTTCATCCTGTCCAGCGTGCTGAAGCGGTTCGAGGACGAGGGCCGTCCCGCTGAGGATCTGCCCTTCGTCCACTGGGCGGCGCAGGACGCTCTGGCGCGCGCCGGGACGGCGTGGCGCGACCTGCTGGCCAATCATCCGAGCCGGGGCGCGGCCCTGTTCCTGAAACTGGTCGGGGCGCCCTTTGGTCTGAGGATGCCCCAGCCGAACGACGCCTGCGCCGCCGCCGTCGCCGGTCTGATCCAGATGCACGGCCCGGCGCGCGACCGCCTGACCGCTGGGTCCTGGTCGGCGCGGATCGAGGTTGATCCCATCGCCGCCACCATCGTCGCCTTTGACCTCTATCCTCAGGTCGAGGCCATCGAGCGCCGACTGAAGGACGCCATCCGTGCGGGCCGGATCGCCCGCGCGCCGCAGAACCTGACCCTGCTCAACGCCTGGGCCGCCCAGGCCGAGGCGCTGGACCTGATCAACGCCGAAGAACGCGCAGTGATCGCCCGCTTCGCGACTTATGCCGATCAGGCGATCCAGGTGGACGATTTCCCCGCCGACTTCGACATCGCCGCGGGGCTGGAGCGGCGTCAGGCGGCTGAAGCCGCGCCGCGCAAGACGACGAAGAAGGCGGCCTGATGAGCGACCGGTATCTGGATTTCGCCAACTCCGGCGTCGGCGGCTGGCTGACGGGGGCCCTGGGCCTGCCGCGCCCGACGCCCCTGCGTCGTCGCGCCGAGGCGGGGGCGGGCCCGGTCGGGCCTCTGCTGCTGGGGCCGGACACAGACGGACGCCTGGCGACGACCTTGGGGCGGCTGGCGGGGACAGCGGGTCATAAGACCCATGTCGAATGGTCGCCGGACGTGCGCTACGGCGGGCTGGTGTTCGACGCCTCGGGCTGCACCGATGCGATCTCGGCCCAGGGCCTCTATCGCTTCTTCCATCAGGCCATCCGCTCGGTGGCCGAGCATGGCCGCATCGTGGTGATCGGCACGCCGCCTGAACTGATGGACGACGCCGAGGGCGAGGCTATCCAGCGCGGGCTGGAAGGCTTCGTCCGCTCTCTGGCCAAGGAGGCGCGGCGCAGTATCGCCGTCCACATGCTCTATGTCGCGCCGGGGGTGGAAGGCGCCGCCGACAGCACATTGGAATTTCTGCTGTCGCCGCGCTCGGCCTATGTCTCGGGCCAGCCGATCCGGGTCGTGACGCCGGTCGCGACGGGTGAGGCGGGTGCGGGTCATAAAGGGCGGCGCGTGCTGGTCACCGGCGCCTCGCGCGGCATCGGCGAGGCCATCGCCCGCCTGTTCGTCGCCGAGGGGGCGCAGGTCGTGGCTCTGGACGTGGCCGGGGCGGCGGAAGGTCTGTCGACCCTGAAGGCCGAGTTGGGCGTCGAGACCCTGGCGCTGGATATCACGGCGCCTGACGCGGCGGAAACCCTGCTGGCCGATGCCCGCGCGCGCGGCGGCTATGACGTGGTGATCCACAATGCGGGCATCACCCGCGACCGCACCATTGCGCGCATGGAGCCGCGCGAGTGGGACAGCGTCATGGCGGTCAACCTGTCGGCGCCCCTGGCCATCACCCGCGCCCTGGTCGAGGGCGGGGGGATGCGCGCCAACGGGCGGATTATCGCCGTGTCCTCGCTGAGCGGCATCGGCGGCAATATGGGCCAGAGCAACTATGCCCTGTCGAAAGCCGCCTGGATCGGGGCGGTGCGGCGGCTGGCCCCGCAGCTGGCGGGGCAGGGGATCACCATCAACGCCGTGGCCCCCGGCTTCATCGAGACGCAGATGACCGCCGCCATTCCCTTCGCCATCCGCGAGGCCGGGCGGCGCATGAACAGCATGGGGCAGGGCGGGCATCCGGTCGATGTGGCCGAGACCATCGCCTGGCTGGCCGATCCGGCCTCGGGCGGGGTCAACGGACAGGTGGTGCGCGTCTGCGGCCAGAGCCTGCTGGGCGCATGACGGCGGCGATCGAGCGGTTCGACGCGCCGCTGTCGGGGGCGGCGGTGGTCGGCGGGGCGCTGCGGGGCATGATGCGCGCCAGGCCAGGCGAGGCGGTCCTGCCGCAGCGCGCCTTGCAGCGCGAGGTCGTTCTGGAGGCCGAGTCCGTCGGCGCCTATGCCCGGCTGTGCGGGTTTGCGCCCGAGCAGGGCGTGCCGATCACATGGCCGCATATTCTGGCCTTTCCGCTGCAGATGCGTCTGATGCTGGGGGCGGACTTTCCCTATCCGGCCATGGGGCTGGTGCACCTGCACAACCGTATCCGCCAGCAGGCGCGGCTGAGCATCGGCGACCGGCTGACGCTGACGGCGCAGCCGGGACGGTTTCTGAGCCACGACAAGGGGCAGGCCTTTACGCTGGAAACCACGGCGACGCGCGACGGCGCGACGGTGTGGGAGGGGCTCAGCGTCTACTTGCGTCTCGGCCGTCCGGGACGGGGCGATCCGGCGCCGCTGTTGACCGGCAAGGACGCCGACCGGCTGGTCGAGACCTGGACCCTTCCGGCCGATCTGGGCCGTCGCTATGCCCGCGTTTCGGGCGACGCCAATCCCATCCATACCTCGGCCCTGGGGGCGCGGCTGTTCGGTTTCCGCCGGGCCATTGCGCATGGGATGTGGACCAAGGCGCGGGCCGTCGCCGCCCTGTCGCCACAGGCGCCGCTGGACGCCGCCGAGGTCGAGGTCGCTTTCCGCGCCCCGCTCTTCCTGCCGGGACAGGTCGGTCTCTATGTGGGCCCTTCTGGCGACATCCGTGATTTCGACGTCCGCGACGCCACCGGCGCGCGCGCCCATCTGCGGGGTCGGTTGACCCTTTCGCCTGAGGATAGTGTTGCATGCTGACCGCTTCCGCCCCGCGCCGGGTCGCCATTCTGGGCGGCAATCGCATTCCTTTTGCGCGGTCGAACACCGCCTATGCCGAGGCCTCCAATCAGGAGATGCTGACGGCGGCGCTGCAAGGTCTGGCCGATCGCTACGACCTGCACGGCCTGCGGCTGGGCGAGGTGGCGGCGGGGGCGGTGCTGAAGCTGTCGCGCGACATCGCCCTGACCCGCGAGAGCCTTCTGGACACCACCATCGGCCACGACACCCCGACCTATGACGTCAGCCAGGCCTGCGGCACCGGGCTGGAGGCGGCCATTCTGGTGGCCAACAAGATCGCCCTGGGCCAGATCGAGGTTGGGATCGCCGGCGGGGTGGACACCACCTCGGACGCGCCGATCGGGCTCAATGAAAAGTTCCGCAAGGCCCTGCTGGCGGCCAACCGCGAGAAGACCAACGGCGGGCGCGTCAAGGCCCTGCTGGGGGCCGGTCTGAGCGCGCCGTTCAAGCCCGACCCGCCGCGCAACGCCGAGCCGCGCACCGGCCTGTCGATGGGCGAAAGCTGCGAGCAGATGGCCAAGCGCTGGGCCATCCCGCGCGAGGATCAGGACGCCCTGGCCGTGGCCAGCCACCGCAACGCCGCCGCCGCCTGGGAGGCGGGGCTGTTCGACGATCTGGTAACGCCCTTCCGGGGGCTGAAGCGCGACAACAACCTGAGGCCGGATATCGACCCGGCCAGGCTGGCGACGATGAAGCCGGTGTTCGACCGCGCCAACGGCACGCTGACGGCGGCCAATTCCACTCCGCTGACCGACGGGGCCTCGACCGTGCTGCTGGCCAGCGAGGAGTGGGCCAAGGCGCGCGGCCTGCCGGTTCTGGCCTATCTGCGCACCGGCGAGACGGCGGCGGTGGACTTTGTGAAGGGCGACGAGGGGCTGCTGATGGCGCCCGCCTATGCCGTGCCGCGGATGCTGACCAGGCTGGGGCTCAGCCTGCAGGAGTTCGACCTCTACGAAATCCACGAAGCCTTTGCGGCTCAGGTTTTGTGCACGCTGAAGGCGTGGCAGGATGAGGACTACGCCAAGACCCGTCTGGGGCTGGATCGGGCGCCGGGGGCCATCGATATGAGCCGGTTGAACGTCAACGGCGGCTCGCTGGCAGCGGGCCATCCGTTCGCGGCGACGGGGGGGCGCATCCTGGCCAATCTGGCCACTATGATCGACCGGCGTGGCGGCGGGCGCGGTCTGATCTCGATCTGCGCGGCGGGCGGTCAGGGCGTGGTGGCGGTGGTGGAGAAATGACCGATCTGGCCGTCGAAAACGCCGCTGAATCCGCCGAGATGGACCGGCTATGGGCCGAGCGGTTCTGGACCGCCCATTACCGCGCGGGCGTGCCGGCCTGCATCGAGGACGAGCTGGCGCGCTGGACCTCGGTGCCGCAGATGTTCGAGGCGGACTCGCGCCGCTTCGCCGAGCGCCCCGGCTATGTCAGCCTGGGCACGGCCCTGACCTATGGCCATGTGCTGAGCGCGGCCAAGGCCTTCGGCGCCTGGCTGCAATCGGTCGGGGTCCAGCCCGGCGACCGGGTGGCGCTGATGATGCCCAACTGTCTGCAGTATCCGACGGCCCTGTTCGGGGTGCTGTTCGCCGGGGCCGTGGTGGTCAACGTCAACCCGCTCTACACGCCGCGCGAACTGCATCACCAGCTGAAGGACAGCGGCGCGGTGGCCATCGTGGTCATGGACATGTTCGCCAAGACGCTGGAGCAGGCGCGCGAGGGGACCCAGGTCCGTCACATCATCGTCACGGCGATGGGCGACATGATGCTAGGCCTGAAGGGCGTCGCCGTCAGCGCCATGATGCGCCATGTGCAGAAGCTGGTTCCGCCCTATCGTCTGCCCGACGCGCAGGGCTGGAAGGCCCTGATGCGGCGGGCGCGACGGCTGACGTTGAAGCCGGTTGAAACCCAGCCGGAAGACATCGCCTTCCTGCAATATACCGGGGGCACGTCGGGGGTGGCCAAGGGGGCCATGCTGACCCACCGCAACATCCTGGCCAATACGCTGCAGGGCCGCGCCTGGGTGTTGGATCAGATCGATCAGGGCGAGGCAGTCGGCAACGTCACCATGCTGCCGCTCTATCATATCTTCTCCCTGACGGCGAACCTGATGATGTTCACCGGGGCGGGGGGACGGAACATCCTGATCGCCAATCCGCGCGATTCAAAACGGGTGGAATGGATCCTGAGGAAGGAGCGCTTCGTCGGCATGACGGGGCTGAACACCCTGTTTTCCAGCCTGTTGAAGACCGAGGCTTTCCGCAATCGCGACTTCTCGGACCTGAAGCTGACCATCGCCGGCGGCATGGCGACGCAGAAGGTGGTGGCCGAGGAGTGGGAGGCGGTGACGGGCGCGCCTCTGGTGGACGGCTACGGCCTGACCGAGACCTCGCCGGTGGTCTGCATCGGGCGGGTCGATCTGGCCCATCCCGAGACCATGGGCTTTGACGGCACGGTCGGCTTGCCGGTGCCCTCTACCGAGGTGCGGATGCGGCGTGACGATGGCAGCTGGGCCGGGATCGACGAGCCGGGCGAGCTGTGCGTGCGCGGGCCGCAGGTCATGCTGGGCTACTGGCAGAGGCCGGACGAGACGGCCAAGGCTATTTCGGCGGACGGCTGGCTGGCCACTGGCGACGTCGGCGTGATGCAGGCCAATGGCCGGGTGCGGCTGGTGGACCGGATCAAGGACATGATCCTGGTCTCGGGCTTCAACGTCTATCCGGGCGAGATCGAGGACGTCGTGGCGTCTCATCCCCTGGTCGAGGAGGTCGCCGCCGTCGGGGTGCCGGACCCGGTGCAGGGCGAGCGGATCAAGATCGTCGTCGTGCCGCGTTCGCCCGAGCTGACGGCGGACATGCTGATCGCCCACTGCCGGGGGCAGCTGACGGCCTACAAGGTGCCGCGTCTGGTGGAGTTTCGGTCGGAGCCCCTGCCCAAGACGGCGGTGGGCAAGGTGCTGCGGCGCGAACTGCGCTGAGGACTAGGCAGCCGTTGTGGGTAACCGCTTGCGCGTGATCAGCAGGCCGAACACCGCCGCCAGCGGGAACATCAGCACGCCATAGACCGCCGCCGGCAGGGACATGTCCGGGACCGCCAGCACCGACTCGGCGATGACGATGGCCAGGGTGGCGTTGTGCAGCCCGACCTCGAAGGCGCTGGCGATCGACTGCTCGCGGTTGATGCGGAACAGGCGCGGGACGATGAAACCAATGCCCAGGCTGAGGACGCAGAAGCTGACGACGATGCCGGCCAGGGCGATGAAGTCGTCCTTCAGCACGGCGAAGTTGGACACGACCGCGCCGGCGATCACCAGGGTCAGGATGACGACCGAGGCCAGCCGCACCGGCTTGTCCATGGCGCGGGCGAAACCGGGTTTGAAGCCGCGCACCAGCATGCCCAGAGCGACGGGCCCCAGGACGATCATGAAGACCTCGACGGTCTTCTTCAGTTGCAGTCCCACCGTCAGGTCGCCCGGCTGGAACCAGGCGATCGACAGGTTGACGATCACGGGCAGGGTCAGGACGGCGATGACCGAGTTGATTGCCGTCAGGCTGATGTTCAGGGCCACATCGCCCCGGAACAGGTGGCTATAGAGATTGGCCGTGGTCCCGCCGGGCGAGGCCGCCAGCAGCATCATCCCCACCGCCAGAACCGGGGGCAGCCGAAACAGCAGCACCAGTCCGAAACAGACGGCCGGTAAAAGCAGCAGCTGACAGGCCAGGGCGAGGGCGACCGCCTTGGGCCGCTTGCCGATGCGGGCGAAGTCGCCGGCCGTCAGGTCCAGCCCCAGCCCGAACATGATGACGCCCAGCGCGATCGGCAGACCGATCATGGCCAAGGGTGAATCCATGACGTCATTCTCCCCCGAGAAACCTCAGACCCGACCGGCGAGAGCGCGCCCAGCTGCCCGGCCCGAGAAGATGCACCCGCCCAGGAAGGTGCCTTCCAGCGCATTGTAACCATGCAATCCGCCGCCGCCGAAGCCCGCAGCCTCGCCTGCGGCGTATAGTCCTTCGAACGGCGTCCCGTCGGCCTTCAGCACCTGGCTCGACAGGTCGGTCTGAAGCCCGCCCAGCGACTTGCGCGTCAGAACGTGCAGCCTGACCCCGATCAGCGGTCCGGACTTGGGGGCCAGCAGCCGGTGCGGCGTCGCCGTCCGCGCCAGCCTGTCGCCCAGGTAGCGGCGACTGTTGTGGATGCTCATGATCTGGAAATCCTTGGCGTAGGGATTGTCCATCTGGGCGTCGCGGTCCTCGACCTGCTGACGAACCAGAGTCGGGTCCAGCAGGGGCCGTAGCGTAAGACCGTTCATTTTGGCGACCAGCGTCTCCAGGTCATCGGCGAAGACGAAGTCGGCGCCCTTGTGCTTGAAGGCGTCCACCGCAGGCGGCGCGCCCTTGCCGAGGCGCGCCATCAGCACCTTCAGCAGCTTGCGCTCGGTGATGTCGAGGTTCTGCTCCGACCCCGACAGGGCGAATTCCTTTTCCAGGATCTTCTGGCTGACGATGAACCAGGAGTGGTCGTGTTCGGCCAGATCGGGCGTGGTCCGCAGATGCCTCAGCGTGGCCATGGTGTCGTGGCCGGGCAGGGCGGGCGAGGGCAGCCGCCGCCCCAGGGCGTCCAGCCACAGCGGCGACGGGCCGGGCAGGATGCGGATGGCGTGCTTGGGCCAGATCGGATCCCAGTTCTGCACCCCCTCGACGTAGTGCCACATGCGGTCGCGGTTCACGAGCCGGGCGCCGGCGTCGCCCGCGATGTCCAGCATCCGCCCGTCGACATAGGCGGGAACGCCGGTGATCATCGACTTCGGCGGCGATCCCAGCCGCTCGGGCCAGAAGCGCCGCACCTTCTCATGGTCGCCGCCGATGCCGCCTGAAGCCAGGACGACGGCCCCGGCCCTCAGGGTGAAGTCGCCGATCCGGTTGCGGTTCGAGGGGGCGCCGCGCGGTGCGTCATCGGAGGCCAGGATCGCGCCCGCAACCCCGGTGACGCGCCCGCCCTCGACCAGCAGGCGGTCGACCCGGCGACGGTGGTGGAAGGTCAGCCGCCCATCCTTCGCCGCCGTTCGCGCGCGGTCGGCGAAGGGCTCTGACACCCCGGTCCCCGTGCCCCAGGCGACATGAAAGCGCGGCACGGAATTGCCGTGGCCAAAGGCCTGCCCCCCGCCGCGCTCAGCCCAGCCGACCATGGGGGTCAGGCTGATTCCATGCTGTTTCAGCCAGGCGCGCTTTTCGCCAGCGGCGAACTCGACATAGGCGCGGCCCCACCGCACCGCCCAGTCGTCCTCGGCCAGCGGCCCGTCCAGACGGTCCCAGCCCGCGCTGCCCCGCCAGTCGCGCCAGGCCAGGTCGACGCTGTCGCGCACGCCCAGCTTCCGCTGCTCCGGCGAGTTGACCAGGAACAGCCCGCCGAACGACCAGAAGGCCTGGCCGCCCAGGTTGGCCGGGTTTTCCTGATCGACCAGGGCGACGCGCTTGCCCGCCTGAACCAGCTCATGGGCGGCCACCAGTCCGGCCAGCCCCCCGCCCACCACGATGACGTCCCCGTCCATGCGCTCTCCCCGACATTCGACGGCAGAACAGCTAACACACCTGTCAATATGAAACGAGGATTTCCTCGGCCAACATGCGTGTTAATATGTATTGACAGGCGGGTGAGTAGCGTGATCGTCTGGGGTTAACCGCTACCGGCGCCGCCCCGGTCGGCGGAGCTATATCGGCGGTGTGGAAACGTTGCGGTTCGTTGGGGAACGGGCCGCACCCTGGGGAGGGGTTTAAATGGCGACTTCCGTCGTTCATGCGCGCTTGGCCGCGACTGTATCACTTCTGGCATTGTCCATAGCGGCGCCGGCGCTGGCTCAGACCGCGCCCGGGAACGACGCCACGGTGGTTGAAGACATCATCGTCACCGCTCAGAAACGGGAAGAATCCATTCAGGACGTGCCGATCGCCGTGTCGGCCTTCTCAGCCGAAAGCCTGGATGCGCTGAAGATCGAGGGCGGGGCGGAGCTGGTTCGGGCTGTCCCGAACGTGACCTTCTCCAAGGCCAACTTCAGCATGTACAACTTCACGATCCGCGGGATCGGGACCAAGGCCATCTCGGCTTCGTCCGACCCTGCGGTGGCGGTCAGCTTCAACAACACCCCCCTGATCCGCAACCGCCTGTTCGAGCAGGAATACCTGGATGTGAACCGGGTTGAAGTGCTGCGCGGCCCGCAAGGGACTCTGTATGGCCGCAACGCCACCGGCGGCGTGGTCAATATGATCCCCAACCTGCCGGGGCCTGATTTCGACGCCCTGCTGAAGGCGGAGACCGGCAACTACGGCTCCATGCGCGGTCAGATGATGGTCAACATCCCTCTGACGGAAACCTTCTCGGTGCGCGCGGTGGCGGGCCTGACCAAGCGCGAGGGCTTTGACCAGAACACCTTCAAGGGCACCACGGTCAACGGGCGTGACCTCTACACCACCCGACTGTCCGCGGCGTGGGAGCCCAATGACAGGTTCGAGGCCAATCTGATCTGGGAGCATTTCGAGGAGGACGACAATCGGTCTCGCACAGGCAAGCAGCTTTGCACCACCGATCCCGGCCCGACCAAGGTGGGCAAGGTCACCATCACCTCGCAACTGATCCGCAACCGTTTGAGTCAGGGCTGTCTGCCCGGCTCACTGTATGACGATGCGGCCTATGGCGTCCCTAACGGCGGCGCCTTCGCCCATATCTTCCTGGCTTCGCTGTCCTTTGGCAACGACGCCCAAGGAAAGACGATAGTGGGCGTGCCCTTGGGCACCGACCCCTATGCGGGTGTGACGCAGTCGCGCAATCTGCGCGAGATCTCGACCAGCTATGATCCGGTCTTTCGCGTGAAGAACGACGTCACCCAGTTCAATATGGCGTACGACCTGACTGATCGTCTGAAGCTGATTTCTCAAACGGCCTATGCCGAGGACGCCTACTATTCCTCGCAGGACTACAACCGATTTGTCTCTAACCCCATCTTCAGCAACACCGACGGTCAGAGAGATCCTTTTGGTAAGTTAATCATTGGACCGTCGGCTCTTCCTGGCGGGTATTACACGGACCCTCAGTTGGGAACGTCTAATCGTATGCTGTCTGCGGATGTAAGTCAGTCGAACAATAGGCAGTGGACGCAGGAGTTGAGGCTTCAGTCTGATTTTGATGGTAGATTTAATTTTAGCCTTGGTGCGAACTATTTAGACTTCAAGTCGCAAGATGATTACTACGTGTTCAATAATGTATTCACGTTATTGGCGGAATATTATTACAATGTTGCAGTAGGGCTGCCTGCGAACATAGGGCGGCAACCGCTTCTTTGCACTCCTCAGGCGACCAAGGAGTGCGTCTATGTCGATCCGACGCCCATCGCCAATCTGGCTGGCGACGGGCACAACTATTTCCGTAGCAAGAACGTCATTCATACCCGGTCGTGGGCTGTGTTCGGCGAGGGCTATTGGGATCTGACCCCGACTGTGCGTTTGACCGCAGGCTTGCGTTACACGGACGATCGCAAGGTCAGCACCCCCTATCCCAGTCAGTTGCTGCTGGGGGCGGACCGCGGCAATCCGGGGCCGATGTCGGGCGGCTATGTCAGTCAGGGCTATCCGGCCTTGCCGGACATTGATCAAAGCTGGGATGCCGTCACCGGGCGTCTGGTGCTGGACTGGAAGCCTGTGACCCGGTTCACCGACGACACCCTGGTCTATGCCTCGTTTGCGCGCGGCTATAAGGGGGGCGGGGCCAATCCCCCGCGCGTCGATATCAACCCGAAGGTGATCCAGTATCAGCCTCTGGCTGAAACCTTCGACCCGGAATATGTCAACGCTTTCGAGATCGGGACCAAGAACTCCCTGTATGACGGCAAGGTGCGTCTGAATATGACGGCCTTCTACTATGACTACGACGACTATCAGGTGTCGAAGATTGAGGACCGTATTTCTCTGAACGAGAATTTCGACGCCCGCAGCATGGGGGTGGAGCTGGAGACGATCTTCCGACCCAATCGCAACTTCCGCGTGGACGCCAATATCGGCTATCTGAACACGCGGATCGGCGATGGCGAAGGTTCCATCGACATCATGAACCGGACCCAGGGCAATGCAGACTGGATGGTGCTGCGCCCCTGGCTGCAGGTGCCGTCGAACTGTATCGCCCCTACCAAGCATGTCGAAACCATCCTGGCGTCCAGCTACGCTGAGAATTTCAAAACGCTCGCGCTTCAGGGGTTGTGCGGCGGTTCCCAGCGCACCGGCAGCTTCGACCCGAACTACGCATCCATCGTGCCGCTCTGGCGTCTGTTCAACTTCACCTACAATCCTCTGACCGACGCCCCCAACGGCGGGCGCGGGTTCGAGGCTGATCTCAGCGGCAATGAGCTGCCCAATTCGCCGAACTGGACCGCCAATATCGGGGCCCAATACACCTTCTTCCTCGGCGGATGGGATCTGACGGTCCGTGGTGACTACTACTATCAGGGCAGCAGCTACGCCCGCGCCTACAACACCGAGTATGACCGCCTGAGGGCCTGGGACAACGCCAACCTGTCGGTGACGCTGGAGCAGCCTGACAACGGTCTGGTCTTCCAGGCCTACGTCAAGAACCTGTTCGACAAGGCGCCGCTGACGGACGCCTTCACCAACAGCGACGACACCGGTCTGACCGGCAACGTCTTCACCCTGGATCCGCGCCTTGTGGCCTTCAGTGTATCGAAGCGCTTCTGACGCCGAACGGATAAGTATTGCCTGATGATTTTAGGGAATCTGGACGGGTCTGAACGACCTGTCCATCTGGATGCGCCGGGGGCTGTCAGGCTCCCGGCGTTTTCTGTCTTCTGGGAGGATTGTGTCGGGATCGGCGGATCTGGTGGCGGCTGCCCGGTCCGGCGTCCCGTCTGGCCCTGCCGTCAAGTCGCTAAAAAGCGGCGGCGGACAATCCGCCAGGCGTTGCCTGCTTTGACGTCAGCTGAAAGGTGAGGGTGTTCAAATGAAAGCTCCTGAAACAGAGCTTTAATTCCCCCGAGTGGCTCCGCGGGTAGGATTCGAACCTACGACCAGCCGATTAACAGTCGGCTGCTCTACCACTGAGCTACCGCGGAACGTCCCCTCGGGGGAGGCCGCTGTATAGCAACGCCTTTTTGATTCATGCAACGGATAAAGTGCAGAAAACGCCGAAATTTATTCAAAGGGGTGCGCTACAGGGTTCGGCATGAATTTGATCCCTGTTTCCGATATCGCCGATCTCCGCATTTCCGCCTTTCGTGACGTGAAGGAGCGCGACCTGACGGGGCGTCAGGGCCTGTTTATCGCCGAAGGGGAGGTGGTGCTGCGCGTGCTGGCTTCGCCGGCGTCGCGTTGCGTGCCTGTGGCGGTTTTGATCGCTGAGAAGCGGTTGGAGGCGCTGCGCGATATCCTGGAGCGCCTGCCGCAAGACGTGCCGGTCCATATCGCGCCGCAGGACGTGCTGGACGGGATCGCGGGATTTCATCTGCATCGGGGCATACTGGCGCTCGGGCGCAAACCTGAGCCGGTCGACCTGGGCGTCTTCCTGGACGGGCTGCCCGAGCGCGCCGTCCTGGTCGGAGCCTGCGGCATCGGCAATCACGACAATATGGGGGGCCTGTTCCGCAATGCGGCGGCGTTTGGGGCGGCGGGGTTGCTGCTCGACCAGACCTGCTGTGATCCCTTCTATCGCAAGGCGATCCGGGTTTCGGTGGGGGCGGCGCTGCGGACGCCCTTCGTCGAGGGCGTGAAGGCGTCCGCGATGGTCGAGGCGCTGGAGGCGCGCGGATTCGAGGTGCTGGCGCTGACGCCGTCGGCGTCCGAGGCTCTGGCTGAACTGCGGCCCGCGCCGCGCACAGCGATTCTGCTGGGGTCCGAGGGGCCGGGACTGGCGCCGGAGGTGATCGCCCGCTGCCGGCCGCTGGCCATTCGCATGTCAGGCGGATTTGATTCCCTGAACGTCGCCACGACCAGTGCGGTGGCGCTGCACCATCTGACAGCGGTGAAGGGGCTTTAGCGCTCGCAGATCAGATGTTGGATTGGAGCGCCCGGCGCGCTGCGGCGTTGGCCTTCTGAACAAGGAGGCGATCATGGACAGTTTTACGGCGCTGGTGCTGATCGGCGTACTGGCTTTTGTCGTGGCCGGCGCGGGCTTCGCCTTTGCCCAGCCTCGACGTTTCACCGACAAGGACGCCGACGGCGCGCCCGACGCGACCTCGGAGGAAATCGCCAAGGCGCAGGACGACGACGGCTGGAAGTCCGGCGGCTGAAGCTTTGAGCAGAGACAATAAAGCCGCCCCGAAGGGCGGCTGACTGTTTGTCGCGATGGAGGCCTGACCGGGAATCGAACCCGGGTGCAAGGATTTGCAGTCCTCTGCGTCACCACTCCGCCATCAGGCCATTGAGTCTCGAAATCGAAACCCGAACCATCGCGAGGGGCGTCAGCTATCAGATCGGATTGTCGGCTGCAACGCACGGACCTATAAGCGCCGCAGATTTCTTCGCTTTAGTTGAACTTAAGGACCTCGGAACATGGATTTCGCCGCTGCGCGCAAGGTCATGGTGGACTCACAGGTCCGCGTGAACGACGTCACGGACCGTGACCTGCAAGCCGCCATGGGCGCTGTCGAGCGCGAGCGATTCTGCGCCGCTGAGCGCGCCTTCGCCGCCTATGCCGACATCGAACCCGAAATCACGGGCGACCGTCAGCTGATGCTGCCGCGCGATCTGGCCAAGCTGCTGCAGGCCGTGGACGCCCGTTCAGGCGAAACAGCGCTGGTCATGGCCGGGCCCTACGCCGCCGCCGTTCTGGCGCGCATGGGTCTGACGGTCACGGCCCAGGAGTCGGACGCGGCGGTGTTCGAGGTTGCGGGCGCGGCCCTGGCCGATGAGGGCGTTTCGACCGTGGTGGCCCCGCTGAGCGAGCCGCAGGGCGAAGGCTACGACCTGATCGTCAGCGAAGCGGCTGTGCCGGAGCGTCCCGAATCCTGGCTGGCGGCGTTGCGTCCGGGCGGTCGCCTGGCCGTGGTCGAGCGTGCGGGTCCTGTGGGCAAGGCTGTGCTATATGTACGCGGTCGGGACGGCGTTTCGCGGCGAGAACTTTTCGATGCGATGCCGCCGGTTCTGGCTGAACTGATTCGTACCCCTGCCTTCGCTTTGTAGGTTTGCGGGCAGGGCGACGGAGTTCAACGTCGTCAGCGTGAAAAAATCTTAACTGGCGTAAGGCGAGGCTTGCCTCCAACTACGCCGTTCAAGGCACCACAGGCGCCCTCGTCGGGGGTGTCAGGCAGGAACAGGTTCATGTTGAAACGCTCGCGCGCGCTCGCTTCGGTCGCTCTCGTCACTCTCGTAATGGGAGCCGGTGCGGCGCCCGCGTGGGCGGAGACCCTGCAGGATGCGATCGGCCTGGCCTATCGCACCAATCCGACGCTGCTGGCCCAGCGCGCCAACCAGCGGGCGCTGGACGAGACCATCGTTCAGGCCCGTTCGGGGCTGCGCCCGACCATTAGCGCCTCGGCAGGCGTCGACTACAGCCGCACCCGCGCCGATCGCGTGACGACCGCAGGACAGTCGATTCCGATCGACACCAACGGCGACAGCATCCCGGACGCTTTCGGCGTGCTGCCCGGCGGAACGACTGGCGGCACGACGGAAAGCGACGGCGCCACCGCCAGCATCAGCCTGTCGCAGAATATCTGGACCGCCGGCCGCACGGCGCGCGGGATCGACGCCGCCGAGGCCAATGTCCGGGCGGGTCGTGAAAACCTGCGCGAAGTCGAGCAGCAGGTGATGGCCTCGGTTATTCAGGCCTATGCCGACGTGGTGCGGGACATGGAGATCCTGCGCATCCGTCAGGAGAACATCACCGTCCTGCGTCGCCAACTGGACGAATCCAACGCCCGCTTCGAAGTGGGCGAGATCACGCGCACCGACGTGGCCCAGTCCGAAGCGCGTCTGGCCCAGTCTGACGCCGATCTGGCCAACGCCCAGGCGCAACTGTCGGTGTCGCGCGCGGCCTATGCCGCCGTGGTGGGCCAGGCGCCCGCCAATATGGAAACCCTGCCGGTCCTGCCGGGTCTGCCCAGCGACTTCGATGCGGCTCTGGACGTGGCTCTGGTTGAGAATCCGGGCGTGCGGGCCGCCGCCTACGCTCTTCAGGCGGCTGAAGCCAACGTCGCCGCCGCTCGCGCAGAATATCTTCCGTCGGCGCGATTGCAGGCCTCCTATGGCGGCACGGCGAACGACCTGTCGGGCTTCGACCTGACCGACCGCACCAACTTCACCGCCGGCGCGACGGTGTCGGTGCCGCTGTTCACCGGCGGGCTGAACCGTTCGCGGGTGGCCCAGGCGCTTGAGCGCGCCAACGCCGCCCAGATCGGCGTCGAGGGCGAGCGTCGCGGCGTGTTGCAGAGCGTCAGCTCGGCCTATGCCCAGACTGTCGCCGCGAAATCCACGCTGCAAGCTGGCGAGCAGGCCGTTCGCGCGGCATCGGTCGCCGCCGAGGGCGTGCGTCAGGAAGCTCAGGTGGGCCTGCGCACCACCCTGGATGTGCTGAACCAGGAGCTGGAGCTGCGCTCGGCTCAGGTGACGCTGGCCAGCGCCCGGCGCAATCAGTACGTGGCCCAGGCTCAGCTGCTGGCCGCCATGGGGCGTCTGGGCGGGCCGAACCTGGACCCGACGATCGCCGCCTATGACGCCGAGGCCAACTATTCGTCCGTGCGCAATCGTGGCGGTCTGCCGTGGGACGGCGTGGTCGAGGCGCTGGATCGCGTGGCATCGCCTTCGATCCAGCCCGCAGCCGACGTCGAGGACGCCCCGATCGACGCCCAGCTGAAGAGCGAAATCGTCCGCACGGCGCCCGGCAACTAAGACCGGATTAGCCTGACAGGCGAAAAACGTCCGTTGATTCCGACGGTCGTTGGTGCGACGACAGGGCAGGGGGAGGGCGAGTCTGCTTGTCCAGCCCCTGACCGTCGCGCGCCATTCGGCGCCTGTCGGCGGTCCCCAAGGTTAAGCCCCGCTCGCCCAAGGTTCTGCCATGACCGACCAGACCGCCCAAGAACCGACGATGGAAGAGATTCTGGCGTCGATTCGCCGGATCATCTCTGAAGACGACGCCCCGGCGGAAACCGCCGCCGCTGCGCCGGAGCCGGTCGTTGAGATCGCGCCCGAGCCGGAACCCATCTTCCCGGCTGCGGCCGAAGCGCCTGCGCTGGTCGAAGAAGAAGTTCTGGAACTGACTGAGCGCTATGAGGCGCCCGCGGCGGAATCGATCGGCGATCTGGAGGTCGCCGACGTGGCCCCGTTCCCAGCCGCCGCCGAGCCGGTTGCAGCACCCGTTTACGATTCCCTGGTCGGCGAAAGCGCCGCCGCGAGCGCCGCCTCGGCCTTCGCCGGTCTGGCCGCCACCTTCCAGAAGCCGGAAGCCCCGGTCGCCGCGCCGCAGGATATGCCCTTCGTCAGCGGCAATACGGTCGAGGCCATGGTCCAGGCCATGCTGCGCCCGATGCTGAAGGAGTGGCTGGACGCCAACCTGCCGGGCATCGTCGAGGCCCAGGTACGCAAGGAAGTAGAACGCATCGCCCGCAACGCCGGCTAGCCCTTCGCTTCACCAGACACTAAGTCATTGAGGGCGGCTCCGGCGGGGCCGCCCTTTTGCTTTTGAAGAAACCCACCCCTCATGCAGCGACGCACCGCGTGCGGAGCGGTAGGGACCTAAAGAGAAGACCCATGCTCGAGAAGACTTTCGAACCCCAGGCCGCCGAACCGCGTCTTTATGCCCAGTGGGAAGAGAGCGGCCTGTTCAAGCCGCGCGACGCCAAGGCCACGGATGGCGCGGCCGACGCCTATTCGATCGTCATCCCGCCGCCGAACGTGACGGGCTCGCTGCACATCGGCCACGCGCTGAACAATACGCTGCAGGACATCCTGGCCCGCTATCACCGGATGAAGGGCAAGGCCGTGCTGTGGCTGCCCGGCACGGACCACGCCGGCATCGCGACGCAGATGGTGGTCGAGCGTCAGCTGGCGGCTGCGGGTGCGCCGGGACGCCGCGACATGGGCCGCGACGCCTTTATCGAGAAGGTCTGGGAGTGGAAGGCGGAATCGGGCGGCACCATCGTGCGCCAGCTGCGCCGCCTGGGCGCGTCGTGCGACTGGTCGCGCGAACGCTTCACCCTGGACGAGGGGCTGAACGCCGCCGTCCGCAAGGTCTTCGTCAAGCTGCATCAGGACGGTCTGATCTATCGCGACAAGCGTCTGGTGAACTGGGATCCGCATTTCCAGACCGCCATTTCCGATCTGGAAGTCGAGCAGCGCGAGCAGGACGGCCACTACTGGCACTTCGCCTATCCGCTGGCTGATGGCGTGACCTATGAGCACCCGGTCGCCTTCGACGAGGACGGCAAGGCCACGGAGTTCGAGACGCGCGGCTTCATCGTCGTGGCCACCACGCGTCCCGAGACCATGCTGGGCGACACCGGCGTTGCGGTTCACCCCGAGGACGAGCGGTATGCGGGTCTGGTCGGCAAGGAAGTCATCCTGCCGATCACTGGCCGTCGCATCCCCATCGTCGCCGACGACTACGCCGATCCGACCAAGGGGTCGGGCGCGGTGAAGATCACCCCGGCGCACGACTTCAACGACTTTGGCGTGGGCAAGCGGGCCGGCCTGGCCGCGCTGAACGTGATGGACGCCTTCGCGCGCATCACCAACGAGGACGTGCCGGAAATCCCCGCCGATCTGGTCGGCCTGGACCGCTTCGCCGCGCGCAAGGCCATCGTCGCCCGCGCCGAGGAAGAGAACTGGCTGCGCGAGATCGAGAAGACCAGGCACGTGGTCCCGCACGGCGACCGCTCGGGCGTGGTCATCGAGCCGTGGCTGACGGACCAGTGGTACGTTGACGCCCATACCCTGGCCCAGCCGGCGTTGAAGGCGGTGGAGCAGGGCGACACGGTCTTCGAGCCCAAAAGCTACGAGAAGATCTATTTCGAATGGCTGCGCAACATCGAGCCCTGGTGCATCTCGCGTCAGTTGTGGTGGGGCCACCGCATTCCGGCCTGGTATGACGCCGACGGCCAGATCTACGTCGCCGAAACTGAGGAAGAGGCCATCGCCCAGGCGGGCGGCAAGGCCCTGACGCAGGACGAGGACGTTCTGGACACCTGGTTCAGCTCGGCCCTGTGGCCCTTCTCGACCATGGGCTGGCCCGAGAAGACCGAGGATCTGGAGCGGTTCTATCCGACCAGCGACCTGGTCACGGCGGCGGACATCATCTTCTTCTGGGTCGCCCGGATGATGATGATGGGCCAACACTTCATGGGCGAGGTTCCGTTCAAGCGTGTCATCATCAATGGTCTGGTCCGCGACGAGAAGGGCCAGAAGATGTCGAAGTCCAAGGGCAACGTCATCGACCCCCTGGGCATCATCGACGAGCTGGGAGCCGACCCGCTGCGCTTCACCATGGCCATCCTGTCGGGCACGCGCGACATCAAACTGTCGAAGCAGCGCATTGAAGGCTATCGCAATTTTGGCACCAAGCTGTGGAACGCCGCCCGCTTCAGCCAGATGAACGAGGCCAAGCGCGTCGAGGGCTTTGATCCCGCGACCGTCGAGCAGACCATCAACCGCTGGATCCGTGGCGAACTGACCAAGGCCGAGCGCGCCGTGTCGGAAGCCATCGAGGGCGGTCGTTTCGACGACGCCGCCAGCGGCCTGTACCGCTTCGTCTGGAACGTCTTCTGCGACTGGTACCTGGAACTGGCCAAGCCGGTGTTCAACGGCGCCGATGAAGCGGCCAAGGCCGAGACGCGGGCCATGACGGCCTGGACCATCGACCAGATGCTGAAACTGCTGCACCCGGTCATGCCCTTCATCACCGAAGAGCTGTGGGCCGAACTGGGCAAGGAAGGCCCCGCGCGCGACAGCTTGCTGATCGGCGCTGAATGGCCGGTGCTGCCGGACGCCTTCATCGACGCCTCGTCTGAGGCCGAGATTGGCTGGCTGGTTGATCTGGTCGGTGAAATCCGCGCCCTGCGGGCCGAGATGAACGTGCCGCCGTCGGCCAAGCCGCCGCTGGCCTTCGTCGCGCCCGACGCCGTGACCGCCGAGCGCATCGCGCGTCACCGCGACCTGATCCTGACCTTGGGCCGCGTGTCCGAGGTCAACTCGGCCGAGGCCGCACCCGCCGGGGCCGTGACCTTCGTCTCGGGCTCCACGACGGCGGCGCTGTCGCTGGCCGGGATCATCGACCTGACCGCCGAACGCGCGCGTCTGGAGAAGGAGATCGCCGTCTTTGAGAGCGACATCGGCCACGTGAACAAGAAGCTGGGCAATCCCAACTTCGTGTCGCGCGCCGCGCCGGAAGTCGTCGACGAGCAGCGCGCCAAGCTGGCCGAGGCCGAAGAGGGCAAGGTCAAGCTGCAGGCGGCGCTGGCCCGTCTGGATGCGATGGCTGGCGCATGAGGAAGGTCCGTCTGGACCAACTTCTGGTCACGCGGGGCCTGTCGGAAAGCCGGTCCAAAGCCAAGGCGGCCATTGAGGCGGGCGGCGTCACCGTGGACGGCGCGCCCGCCAAGTCGGCCTCGCAGTCGGTCAGTGACGACGTCGAGATCGGCTATGCCGCCGCCCACCGCTGGGTGGGACGCGGTGCGCTGAAGCTGGAACACGCGCTGGACCTGTGGCCAGTCGCGGTCGAGGGACGGACGGTTCTGGATGTCGGTGCCTCGACCGGCGGCTTTACCGAGGTCTGCCTGGATCGCGGCGCGGCGCAGGTCTTTGCGGTGGATGTCGGCTTCGGCCAGATGCACCCGAAGGTCGCCGCCGATCCGCGCGTGGTCAATCTGGAGCGGACGGATGCGCGCGATCTGACCACTGCGATCGTTACCGAAGCGCCGTCGCTGATCGTCTGCGACGTCAGCTTCATCGGCCTGTCCAAGGTGCTGTTGACGGCTCTGGACCTGGCGACGCCGGACGCGGACCTGATCACCCTGGTCAAGCCCCAGTTCGAAGGAGCGGGTCCTCAGGACGCGGGCAAGAAGGGCGTGGTCAAGGACCCCGAGGCTCATGCCGCGGCGGTCGACAGCGTCCGGGCGTGGCTGGAATTGGTCGGCTGGACCGTTCGTGAAACGACCGAAAGCCCCATCACTGGCGGTGACGGCAATATCGAGTTCCTGATGTGGGCGCGGCGAACCTGATCCCCAAATAATAGAGGGCCGCCGGATAACCGGCGACCCTCTTCACGTCGTCGATCGACAGGGGGGCTGAAACTTAATCGACGACGCGATAGCGGCCGTTCTGGTCGGGGCAGGTGCGCACATAGCGCGTTTCGCTGCGACCATCGGGCAGACGAATGACGCTCTCGGCGAGGCGGCATTGGTCGTTGTTCTGATTCTGATAGCGATAGTCCGGGGCGGGCTGGGTGTAGCCCTGGTCGTACTCGCGATAGTCTCGGCCATAGTTGTCGTCGTAGCGACGGTCATAGCCCGAGTTGTCGTAGCCGTATGCCGGGGGGACATAGGTTCCGCCATAGGGCTGGCTGTAGCCCGAGTTCGACCGATAACGGCTGTCGCAGTTGGCGGAGCTGTTGCCCACGCCGGCGCCGATAGCCGCGCCGAGCACGCCGCCCAGGACGCTGCCCTCGGTGCGACGGCCACGCGCCGCCAACTGCGAGCCGGCCACGGCGCCAAGGGTGGCGCCGAGCACGCCGCCGGTCGTCGCGCGGTTCCGCGCATCGCCGACGCAGGGGTCATAGCGACCCTGCGAGCCGTAGCTGTTGTAGGCGGGCGGGTAGCCGTAGCCATAGGTCTGGGCGCTGACGACGCCCGGAGCCATGAGCGAACCGGCCACAGCGAGGGCGGCGACAGCAGCGGCGGATGCTTTTTTGGACAGATGACCGATCATCGTTCGTGTTCCTGTGACAGATCCCGAAGCTGAACGGCTTCGCTACGCTGTCTGTTGCATCGAGAAATAGGGGGGCGAAGCTGAACGGCTTTTGATCGTGTCGTTCATCTTCGTTCAGGTTTCAGATTTGGCGCGAGAGCGGGTAGAAGCCGCGCCATGACGCAAACGCTGACAATCGCCCGCATGGGCCACCAGGGCGACGGGATCGCCGAAACCCCCAATGGCCTCGTCTTCGTGCCGGGCGCCCTGCCGGGCGAGGTGATCTCGGCCGAGGTCAAGGACGGACGGGCCGAGCAGTTCGACCTGCTCGAACCCAGCCCTGACCGTCGCCCGATCCATTCCGAGACCTATGCTGAATGCGGCGTCGCGCCGATGCAGCATTGGGCGGACGAGCCGTATCTGGCGTGGAAGCGCGACGTCGTGATCCAGACGCTGGCGCGTGAAGGTATCGAAACCGAAGTCGAGGCGACCGTGGCCGTGCCGCAAGCGAGCCGCCGCCGTCTGGCGCTGCATGCGCGCAGCGGCCCGGGCGGGCGCGTCCTGCTGGGCTTCAAGGCGCGGCGGTCGTGGCGGCTGGTCGAACTGACCGACTGCCCTGTGTCTGATCCGGCGCTGATCGCCGCCCTGCCGGGTCTGGCCAAGGTGGCGGCGCCTTTCCTGGGGCATCCAAAGTCGGCGCCGACCCTGCATGTCACCCTGACTGACACCGGGCTGGATGTGGACGTGACCGGCGTCGAGAAGAAGTCGGGCGGACTGACGGCGGACGTGAAGGCGCGGGCCATCGCGGCGGCGCATGAGGCCGATCTGGCGCGGCTCAGCCTGGATGGCGACACCCTGGTGATGGCGCGTCAGCCGCGCATCACCTTTGGCCGGGCGACCGTGCCCCTGCCGCCCGCCGCCTTCCTGCAAGCCGCGCCAGCCGCTGAGGCGGCCATGGTCAGCCGGGCGGTGGAAGCGGTGAGGGGGGCCAAGAAGGTCGCTGACCTGTTCTGCGGCGCCGGCACCTTCACCTTCCCTCTGGCCGAAGTGGCCAGCGTCATCGCCGCGGATTCGTCGGCAGCGTCGATCGCCGCCCTGAAGGCGGGCGTGTCCACGGCCCAGGGGCTGAAGACCATCGACGCCCAGGCGCGTGACCTGTTCCGTCGGCCGCTGTCGCCCTTCGATCTGAAAGGCTGCGACGCCATTGTGTTTGACCCGCCCCGCGCCGGGGCTCTGGAGCAGACCCAGCAACTGCCGGGCACCAAGGCCAGCGTCGTCGTAGGCGTATCCTGCAATCCCCAGACCTTCGCCCGTGACGCCCGCATCCTGATCGACGCTGGTTTCCGGCTGGAGAAGGTAACGCCCATCGACCAGTTTCTGTGGTCGACCCACGTTGAATTGGTCGGCGTCTTCCGGCGCTGATCGCAGATCTGCTTCTGGGGGCGACGCCGGCTGCGCGCAGAGGGCCTTGCGAAGAGGTTCTGGGCAAGTCATTTGCAAGGCGTCCGTCACGTGGCTGGTCGTCGCGGGCTGGCAGCCTCATAGAGTGGTTCATGGCCAACTGGCGGCAGGTCGCCTGACGATAGGGATGCCCCTGACTTGATCGAGCAATATGGATGGTCCGATCCGCTGGCGGCGGCCTTTGCGCCGCATGCGCGAGCGGGCCACACGCCCGGACGGGTCGTGCTGCAGCAGCGCGACGGCTATCTGGTCGTCACGGGTGCGGGCGAGGTGCGCGCCAAGGCGTCCGGGCGGCTTCTGCACGAGGCCAAGGAGCTGGGCCACCCCGCGGTGGGCGACTGGGTGGCGCTGTCGCAGAACCCGCACGAACGCACGGCCACCATCCACGCCATCCTGCCGCGCCGCACCGCCTTTGTGCGCCGGGCGGCGCACAGCACGCGCGGCCTGCAGATCATCGCCGCCAATATCGACGTGGCCTTTATCGTCACCTCGATGAACGCCGACCTTAATCCGCGTCGGATCCAGCGCTATCTCGCCGCCGCCTGGCAGAGCGGGGCGCGGCCCGTGGTGGTGCTGACCAAGTCCGACCTCAGCGACGACCCTCAGGCCGTGGCCGACGAACTGGCCGCCCAGATCGCCGCCCTGGAGACCGGCTGTCCGGTCCTGTTGGTCTCTGCGCGGGAGGGCGTGGGGCTGGAGGCCCTGCTGTCCGAGGTCAAGCCGGGCGAGACCTGCGTGCTGATCGGGTCGTCGGGTGTCGGCAAGTCGACCCTGGTCAATGCCTTCCTGAATGAAGATCGGATGGCGACCCAGGCTATTCGCGAGTCCGACGACCAGGGACGCCACACCACCAGTCACCGTGAGCTGATCCGGTTGCCCGGCGGCGGCATGATCGTGGACACGCCCGGCATCCGCGAAGTGGGTCTGATCGACGCCGACGAGGGGGTCAGCGCCGCGTTCGACGACATCGAAAACCTGCCGCAGAACTGCAAGTTCAGCGACTGCAGCCACGCCAACGAGCCGGGCTGCGCCGTACGCGCTGCGCTGGAAGGCGGAACACTGGACCCTGACCGCTGGGCGCATTTCCAGAAGCTGAAGCTGGAGCTGGCGGCAGCAGACGAGAAGGCGGATCGATTGGCCAAGGACGTCGAGCGCCGTCGTCTGGCGGGGCTGCAGAAACACTACCGCGCCACCAAGCGCAATGACCGGGGCTCGCGGGACTAATCGACCGCGATCACCGGATCGTTTGCCGAAATCAGGCGGCATCGGTCGGCAAACGGGTTAGGGGTGGGGCTCCACCCCCAAGAGAGATGACCATGCCTGCTTATACAATCGTCACCACCAGCGCGACCGAAGGCAGCGAGGCGGCCGAGGTCAACACGTTGACGGACGACTTCGCCAACGAGAGCGAAGCCGTAGGCTATTCGCGCCGCATGGCCGAAGAGATGATCGGCATGGCCGGCCAGCTGTTGCTGGACTTCGACTACAGCAATGTCAGCCTCTATGACGGCGACCTGCTGGAAGAAGATCTTGAGCCCGAACACGCCGCCTTCATCGGCATGTGGGTGTTGGATCTTGAGGGCGCCGCCTTCGTCTCCGCCGAGGAATACCGGGCCGAAGAAACCGAGGCCGAGCCCGCGTAACCGTGGGTTTGACGCCGGTTCGTCGCCTTCCAGGCGATGACCGGCGCTGCCACGGCGTGGAGCCCGATGGCGCCCTGTTTTGTGGCGTGCCGAGCGGCGGCGTTCGTCTTGCAGCAAGGGGTGGAAGGCTGATCACGCCTGCAAACGTTGGGTATTTTAATACCGTTTAATATAAATCGTTTTAAATCAATGCTTTGACCTGAAATGGTGTCGGGAACTGGTGTTGACCTGCTGTGGATGACCCTCTATCAGCACGCCTTCCGCTCATTCCTGCCTTGGGATGAGCCGCACCGTTCGTCTTTCAGGACCCTCAATATGCTGAAGAGCACTACGGCTTCGATGAAGCCGGCAGAGGTCGAAAAGAAGTGGATCCACATCGACGCCGAAGGCGTCGTGGTGGGCCGTCTTGCGACCTTCATCGCCAACCGTCTGCGCGGCAAGCACCTGCCGACCTACACCCCGCACGTTGACATGGGCGACTACGTCATCGTCACCAACGTCGACAAGGTGGTGTTCACCGGCAAGAAGAACACCGACAAGGTCTACTATCGCCACACCGGCCACCCGGGCGGCATCAAGCAGACGACCCCGGAGAAGGTCCTGAACGGCCGCTTCCCCGAGCGCGTGCTCGAGAAGGCCGTTGAGCGCATGCTGCCGAAGGAAAGCCCGCTGGCTCGCAAGCAGATGACGCACCTGCGTCTGTTCGCCGGCGCCGCCCACGAGCATGAAGCCCAACAGCCGCTGACCATCGACTTCAAGTCGGCGTCGCCCAAGAACACCCGGAGCGCCTGAGCATGACCGACGTGACTGCTGAAGCCACCGGCTTCGACGCCCTGAAGAGCCTGGGCACCGTCGAAAACGACGCCCCCGTCTATGAGCAAAAGCTGGACGCGCAAGGCCGCGCCTATTCGACCGGCAAGCGCAAGAACGCGATCGCTCGCGTCTGGATCAAACCGGGCACCGGCAAGATCACCATCAACGGCAAGGACCAGGAAGTTTACTTCGCTCGTCCCGTCCTGCGCATGATGATCGCCCAGCCGCTGACCGTTTCGGACCGCGCCACGCAATACGACGTGATCTGCACCGTCGAAGGTTCGGGCCTGTCGGGTCAAGCCGGCGCCATCCGCCACGGCCTGTCGCACGCTCTGACTCACTTTGAGCCGGAACTGCGCAAGGTCCTGAAGCCGCACGGCTTCCTGACCCGCGACAGCCGCGTCGTCGAGCGCAAGAAGTACGGCCGCGCCAAGGCACGCCGCAGCTTCCAGTTCTCGAAGCGCTAATCGCTTTCAGGCGATTTGGATTTGGGGCGCTTCGGGGAAACCCGGAGCGCCCTTTTTCTGTCCGAAAACAGGACCAGACCGACGACATGACCCACACCATCTTCATCGACGGCGAGGCCGGGACCACGGGGCTGGAGATCCGCGAGCGTCTGGAGGCGCGCACGGATCTTGAGCTGATCCTGCTGGGCGACCGTCGGCGCGACGTCGCGGCGCGGCGCGAGGCGCTGAACAGCGCCGATGCGGTCATCCTGTGTCTGCCTGACGATGCGGCCAAGGAGGCCGTGTCGATGATCGAGAACCCCAGCGTGCGGGTCATCGACGCCTCGACGGCGTTCCGGGTCGATCCGGCCTGGACCTATGGTTTCGCCGAGATGGACGCGGGTCAGCGCGCGGCCATCGCCGCCTCGACGCGGGTGTCTAACCCCGGCTGCTATCCGACGGGCTTCATCGGCCTGATGCGGCCGCTGGTGCGGGCGGGTCTGGTGCCGACCGGGCATGCGGTCACGGTCAATGCTGTGTCGGGCTATTCCGGCGGCGGCAAGGCGATGATCGCCGAGTTCGAGGCCGAGGGAGCATCGACCGCCTTCCGCGCCTATGGCCTGACGCTGAAGCACAAGCACGTGCCGGAGATGACCCTGCACACGGGTCTGTCGCGCAACGTCCTGTTCGCGCCCGCCGTCGGCGCCTATCGCCAGGGGATGCTGGTCGAGGTTCCGCTGCACCTTTCGGTCCTGCCGGAAACGCCCTCGGTCGAGCGGCTGCACGGCGCGCTGCTAGAGGCTTATGACGGTCAGCGCTTCGTCGAGGTCGCCGACCTGGATGAAACCGAGGCCATGACCGGCATCGAGCCGGAGGCCCTGAACGGCACCAACCGGATGAGGCTGCACGTCTTTGGCGACCGGGGAGGGGAGCAGGCGCGTTTGGTCGCCCTGCTCGACAACCTGGGCAAGGGCGCCTCGGGCGCGGCGGTGCAGAACCTGAACATCATGCTGGGTCTGGACGAAGCTACGAGCCTGGTCTGAACCAAAAGCGTCAGGCCACCGTATAGGGGGCATGGACGCTGTATTCGATCGCCGATCCGTGCTGCTGGGCGGCGTCGCTGTCGCCTTGAGCGGCTGTGCGCCCGAGGCGGCGGACGCTTCGGAAGGGCAGTGGGCGACTTCACCGTTTCGCCGGATCAGCGACGCGGAGTGGCGGCGGCGGCTGGGCGACGCCTCGTGGCGGGTTCTGCGGCATGAGGGCACCGAGCAGCCCTTCAGCAGCCGTTTGAACGACGAGCGTCGGCGCGGGGTCTTTGTCTGCAAGGGCTGCGCTTTGCCGCTGTTCCAGTCGGCGTGGAAGTATGACAGCGGCACCGGCTGGCCGAGCTTCTTCCGCGTCATCGAGGTCAATATCGGGACCAAGACCGACCGCCGAATCGGCATCCCCAGGACCGAGTATCACTGCGCCCGCTGCCTGGGGCATCAGGGGCATCTGTTCATGGACGGGCCGCCGCCGACCGGGCGGCGCTACTGCAACAACGGCGCGGCGCTGACCTTTCGGCCGGCCTGACGCAGCTCAGGGGACGAGGCGGGGAGCCAGTTCCGGGGCGACGGCGATCAGGTCGCGGGCGACCAGAGCGGCGATGACGGCGGCGCCTTCGAGGCCGAGGTGAGTATAGTCGAAATCATCGACATGGCGACCATGCGCGGTCGCGGTCGCGGTCGCGGTCGCGGGCGGGGGTGAGGCGGGCGGCGTCGGGGGCGTGTTTCCGGCGAGCAGGGCAGGCGCGAAGTCTGGCGGCGGGGCGCCGGGGGATAGACGCGCGGCGTCCAGCGCGCCGAGGCGCTGGACCAGTTCGGCGCTGCTGGCGTTCAGGTCGATCAAGGGCGTGTTTGTCTCTGAGGCGACGGCGCGAATGGCGTCGGCCCAGGGGACGAGGGTGTTTTGAAGCTGACCGCTCTTGAAGTGGCGGCGGGTCAGCGGCGTCAGCAGGACCGGTCGAGCGCCGCGAGCGCGGGTTTCGGCCACATAGACGCGCAGGTTGGCGGGGAACTGGGTCGCCAGGTCTGTGGAACTGCGCTTGCCGGGCTGATCGTTGTGGCCGAACTGGATCAGCACCCAGACCGACTGATAGCCGGGCGTCGCCATCTCGTTCAGCGCCAGATCCCACGAGCCCTCGGCGCGATAGGTCGAGGTGCTGCGCCCCTGACGGCCAAGGTTGACGCAGGCCAGGGCCGACAGGACGTGCTGGCCGCAGAAGGCGCCGCCCCAGCCGCTGCCGACCGCCGTGGTGGAATCGCCGACCAGTATGATCTTGTCGGCCTGGATCGGCGTGTCCTGAGCGGAGGCCGCGTCGGCGGCCAGCATGAGGCCGGCCAGGGCCCCGACGACCAGACGCCTCATCCCGCCTGACGAGCCTTGAGCGCAGATTCCACGGTCACGCCGAACCACAGGCTGGCGATGATGACCAGCAGACCGTAGTCGTGGCCGGGCCAGAAGACGGGAATGGCCGCCGACATGATCACCATCATGGGAAACAGACTGGCCCAGGCGGCGGTCGAGGCGGCGTCTGAATGGATCATCGGCGGGCGAGCCCAGCCCATCTTCCGGGCGAGAAGGGCGTTCAGCGGGATGAAGGCGACGACCACCACCAGGACGATGATCCCGTATTTCAACGCACCGCCCGGCTGGCCGAAGACGCTGGCCGTCAGGATCAGCAGCAGCAGGGCGATGCCGGTCGTGATGGCCAGCAGCAGGTTGGGTTCGATACGCTTCAAGACTTTACTTTCACATAGGCGCCGGGCGCGGGCTCGAGGGGTTTGAGCGGGCCGGTCTTGGGGTCACGCGCCGGGATCTGATCGCCCGACTTTTCATGCAGCCAGGCGGACCAGTGGGTCCACCAACTGCCTGGATGCTGTTCCGCCTCCGCTTGCCAGTCCGCGAGCGTGTCGGGAAGGGCGGGGTTGGTCCAGTGCTGGTATTTGTTGGCGCTGGGCGGGTTGATGACCCCGGCGATATGGCCTGATCCGGCGAGGGTGTAGGTCACCTGCCCGCCGAACAGGCGCGCCGAGCGATAGACCGAGTTCATCGGCGCGATGTGGTCCTCGCGGCTTGCCTGGAAGTAGAGGGGAATGGTCACCTTCGACAGGTCGATGCGCTGGCCGCCAATCTCGAACTCGCCCTTTGCCAGGGCGTTGTGGCCGTACATCTGGCGCAGGTAGTCGAGATGCAGGCGCTTGGGCATCCGCGTCTGGTCAGCGTTCCAGAACAGTAGGTCAAAGGCCGCCGGCGCCTTGCCCATCAGATAGTTGGACACGAAGAAGGACCAGATCAGGTCGTTGGCGCGCAGGGCGTTGAAGGTGTCGGCCATGGCGGCGCCGGGCAGGACCCCGCCGGCGGCGTCCATTTGCTGTTCGATCTCGGCCAGCCAGTGTTCGTCGGTGAACAGCAGCAGATCGCCGGCCTCGGCGAAGTCATGCTGGGCGGCGAAGAAGGTGGCCGAGGCGACGCGGGCGTCCTTGCGCGCCGCCATATGGGCCAGGGCCGCGCCGAGCAGGGTGCCGCCGATGCAGTAGCCGACGGCGTTCAGCTGTTTCTGGCCGGTCTGTTCCAGCGTTTTTTCGATTGCGCGATAGATGCCCTTGTTCAGGTACTCTTCGAAGCCGAACTCGGCCTTGTCCTGATCCGGGTTGACCCAGGAGCAGACGAATACGGTGAAGCCCTGAGCCGACAGCCAGCGGATCAGCGAGTTCGCCGGCTGCAGGTCCATGATATAGAACTTGTTGATCCACGGCGGGAAGATCAGCAACGGTATCGCGTGCTGGGCGTCCGTCGCGGCGTCGAACTGGATCAGTTCGAACAGCTCGTCGCGCCAGATCACCTGGCCGGGGGCGGTGGCGACGTTTTCGCCCACCTTGAACTGGCCGTAGTCGGCCTGACTGATCTTCAGCTTGCCGGCGCCGCGCTCCAGATCGGCGGCGAAGTTCTGCATTCCCTTGACCAGCGACTCGCCACCCGTCTCGGCCAGGGCCTTCAGCGCGGCGGGGTTGGAGGCCAGGAAGTTGGCGGGCGAGAAGGCGTCGGTCAGCAGTTTGGTGAAGAACTCGGCCTTGCGCTTCACGCGCGGATCGACGTCCTCGACGCTGGAGACCAGGCCGTTCATCCATTCCGACGTGACCAGATAGGATTGGCGCATGACGTCGAAGACGGGGTTTTCGCTCCAGGCCGGGTCGCGGAATCGCTTGTCTGTGGAAGGGGCGGGGGCGACCTCTTCGCCCATGGCGCGGCGCGAGGTGCTGGACCACAGGTCCATGTAGCGGCCGAACAGGTCGGCCTGGGCCTGGAACAGCTTTTCCGGGCGGGCGGCGAGGCTGGTCATGACCGAGGTCATGGCCGGGGCGACGTTGAACGGATCAGGCGACAGGGCGGCGGGACGGTCGGCTTGCGACAGGGCGGCCTCGGCGATGGCCGACTGGGCCGTCATGGCCGCCTTGGCCAGGTTCAGCGACAGGGTTTCCAGCAGATGGCGCTGATCGGCGCCGAAGGCGAAGGGATCGGCGGTCTCGGGTTGAGGCGGAGGCGCGGCCTCAGTCGGGGCTGCGGCGGGTGATTCGGTGGCGAGCGCGGGCTTAGCAGCCTTCTTCGGGCGGGGTTTGGCCGAGGTCGGGCGGCCCGATTTGCGTGGCGTGGCGGCGACCGCCAGCGGGGCGGGGGGAGCCTTGGTCGGGCGCTTGGCCATGGGCGAACCTCCGGAACCGGCGCGCGTGCGGCCGCGAGCCTTCCTCCGGGATCGATGATGGCATATGACCGGGGGTGAGATGAACGTGTTCCTGTCGAAAAAGACGATCCTGCCGGCGATGACCGGTCTGTTGTTGCTTACGGGCGGCTGTGTCGGCTCGTTTGACCCGGAGACGGACGCCACGTCGCCGTTGGCGCCGCGCATTCAGGAACTGGTCGAATCCCATCGGGAGTACCCGCGCTGGGCCGATTTCCCAGCCGCGCCGACGGACCTGCCGCAACCGGCCCAGGTGGCGGCCAATGTTCAGGCGCTGAACGCCGACAGCGGCGCTCTTGCCGGTCAGGTGGCGAAGATCGACTGGACCTTGGACAGGGATCCGACGGCCTTTATCGAATTGATCCGGCAACGCTTCGACCCGGTCAAGATGGCCCCCATCGGCGCCCAGACGCCGGAGGAGGTCGAGGCCTTCGCCGCAGCCTTACGTCGCCGCGCCGCTGCGCCGCCGCCGATCGACCGCCCGCGTCCCTGAAAGCACACCCTGTCGTCTGGCCAATGTCGTTTGGCCGACAGAATCCCGGAATGATGTTCGGGCCAATAAGGATTGCCCATGGCTGACGGTGGAAACGCTCCCGCCTTCCTCGACGTGTCGCGCTCGCTGTCGGGCCGTGCCTGGCGTCAGCGTCCGGCTGATGCGGGTACTATTCGAGCCCATATGCAGGCGCTCGATCTGGATGAGCCAATGGCGCGGGCCCTGGCCGCACGCGGCGTGGCGGCGGATCAGGGCGAGAACTTTTTGAGGCCCACACTTCGGGCCCTGTTCCCCGATCCGTCCAGCTTCATGGATATGGACACGGCGGCGACCGCCATCATCGACGCGCTTCAGGCCGGCAGCAGCATCCATGTCTTCGCCGACTACGACGTGGACGGGGCGTCCAGTGCGGCGCTGTTGGTGCGCTGGTTCCGCACGCTGGGCGCGGAACTGCCCATCTATGTCCCCGACCGTCTGACCGAGGGCTATGGCCCCAGCGCGCGGGCGTTCGATACGCTGAAATCGCGCGGCGCCGATCTGGTCATCACCGTCGATTGCGGGGCAGCGGCCAACGAGGCTGTGGCCCACGCCTCGGCCATCGGGCTGAACGTCGTGGTCATCGACCATCACATGATGCGCGAGGAGCCGCCGGCCTGTCTGGCTGTGGTCAATCCGAACCGGCCGGGCTGCAACTCGGGGCAGGGCAACCTGGCGGCGGCAGGGGTGGTTTTCGTCCTGCTGGCGGCGCTGAATCGTGAGGCGCGGGCGAGGAACCTGTTCGAGGGCAAGGCCGAGCCGGATATCCGCCAGTGGCTGGATCTGGCCGCCATGGGCGCCATCTGCGACGTGACCGGCCTGACGGGCTTCAACCGGGCCCTGACCAGTTTGGGACTCAAGGTCATGTCGGATTGGAAAAATCCGGGTCTGAAGGCCCTGCTGGCCGCCGCCGGGGCCGAGCCGGGACCGGCCAAGTCCAATCATGCGGGCTTTATCCTGGGCCCGCGCATCAATGCCGGCGGGCGGATCGGCAAGTCGGATCTGGGGGCGCGTCTGCTGTCCACCGACTTTGCCGACGAGGCGCGGGCGCTGGCGCAGGAACTGGACGCCCTCAACATCGCCCGGCGCGAGGTCGAGGCCCAGGTGACCGAACAGGCGGTGCGCCGGGTCGAGGCGACGGGCGCGCACGCGGACGAGTCGGCCTTGGTCGTCGTCTCGGGCGAGGACTGGCACCCCGGCGTGGTCGGCATCGTGGCCGGGCGTCTGCGCGAACGCTGGAGAAAGCCGGTGGTGGTGATCGGCGTCGACGCCATCAATGGTCTGGGCAAGGGTTCAGGTCGGTCGCAGCCGGGCATGAACCTGGGCCGCGCGGTGCAGGCGGCGTGGAACGAGGGCGTGCTGATCGCCGGGGGCGGGCACGCCATGGCGGCGGGCCTGACGGTGGCGGCTGATCGCATCGACGAACTGAGGGCCTTCCTCAATGATCGGCTGTCGGGCGAGCGGGCCGAGGCCGTAGCCCAGGACTGGGTCGAGGTGGACGCGCTGATCGACCCGAGCGCGGCGACGCGCGATCTGTTCGAGGCCTTCGAGCAACTGGCCCCCTATGGCCCGGCCAATCCCGAGCCCTTGTTCGCCCTGCAGGGCGTGCAGGCGCGCGAGCCGGTGGCGATGAACGGCGGTCATGTGCGGTGCCGTCTGGTCGGTGCGGACGGGGCCTCGGTGCGGGCGATCGCCTGGCGTTGCGCCGATCTGCCCAGCGGCAAGGCGCTGCTGGCGGGGCAGGGCGGGCTGAACCTGGTCGGGCGTCTCAAGGCGGACGACTGGAACGGCCGTCGCGGCGTGCAATTCGAGATCGAGGACGTGGCCGACCCGCGCATGGTCTAGATCTCGATCGTGACCGAGCGCAGGTCTTTGAAAAAATGCACAAACTGCGCAGCAGACGCTTGCAACCGCAGAAATCGGCGGCTAATACCCGGTCCTCCGCGCAGCGGTCCCTTCGTCTATCGGTTAGGACGTCAGGTTTTCAACCTGAAGAGAGGGGTTCGACTCCCCTAGGGACTGCCACGCGGAGCTTTCCTCTCCCGGACATCGTCATCATCTACGCGCCTGATCGGGCTCGCGTTTTCGCGCGTACGGCGTCGATGTGACGTGTTTGTTCGGAAAGTTGAAAAACAGGCTTGCGTCATCCGTCAGGGGTGCTAATAGGCCGCTCCTCCGCGCAGCGGTCCCTTCGTCTATCGGTTAGGACGTCAGGTTTTCAACCTGAAGAGAGGGGTTCGACTCCCCTAGGGACTGCCACGCGGAGCTATCCCCAAATCATTATTTTCGACATTCCCGCGACAAGCGCAGGCTTTGTTTGGCGTTGGGCTTAAAATTGTCATTTTTGATTTTCCGCGGTTCACAGAACCGTGTTAATCATAGCCGCTGTGCGCGTTGCAGGCGGGGGTTGTGAGTTGTCGGATTTCGACCAGATTGAAGCATCGGACATCGTTCTCATCGCCGGCACGGTGAAATGGTTCGATCCGGGCAAGGGCTATGGCTTCATCGTGCCGGATGAGCCCGACCTGACACAGCTGAAAGATGTGCTTCTGCACGTCAGCAGCCTGCGCGATGGCGGCCATGAGGCTGCCGCTGAGGGCGCTCCGATCACCTGCGAATGCGCGCGACGCGCCAAGGGCTGGCAGGTGGTGCGTGTTATCGATCTGGGGCAGGGAGCGCCTTCGCCGATCCGCCGTGAGGTCACGCGTTCGACTGCGGCGCCGCGCGCTGTTCTGGAGGCTGGCGGCCCGATGGAGGGCGCAGTGGTCAAGTGGTTCAATCGCACCAAGGGGTACGGTTTCGTGGTGCGCGACGGCGCGGCTGGCGATATCTTCGTCCATGTTGAAACGCTGCGGCGCTGCGGGCTGGATGATCTGGTTCCTGGTGATGCGGTGCAGGTGCGGTTCGCCGACGGCCCCAAGGGTCTTGTGGTGGCCGAGATCAGGCCGGGCGAATAGGTTTCGCCCTTTGAGGGGCGAAGTCATGGGTTTCTCGCGTCGTATTCTGCTTGCGGGCGTCCTTGCGGGCGCAGGCCTGGTCTCCGCCTGTGCGCAGAGCGGGCCGGTGGACGCCGCTGGACGCGCGCTGGAGCCGTTGAGCATCGTCACGGGCTCGGGCGAGCACAAGTTCCTGGTGGAGATCGCTGACGACGACGCAGAGCGCGCGCGGGGGTTGATGTATCGCCCACCGTTGGAAGCCGACCGGGGAATGCTGTTCCAGTTCCCGGCGGCGACCGAGCAGAGCTTCTGGATGAAGAACACGCCCAGCTCGTTGGACATCATCTACATCGACCCGCAAGGCCGGATCGTCTCGATCGCCAGCCACGCGACCCCCTATTCGGAAACGCCTCTGCCCTCGAACGGCGCGGCGAACGGCGTGCTGGAGCTGCGCGCGGGGCGAGCCGACGAGATCGGCGCCAAGCCAGGCGATCAGGTTAGGCACAGCTTCTTTCGACCGTAACGCAGATTAAGGCGTTGAATGCGTTGCGGCGCCGGGCCCGCCGTGCCAATAGAGCGCTCCATCGGTTCGGGGTGTAGCGCAGCCTGGTAGCGCATCTGGTTTGGGACCAGAGGGTCGGAGGTTCGAATCCTCTCGCCCCGACCATGGATTTAGCTTCGCGAGCCAGAGGCGTTCAACAACGCGGCGGCGAGGTAGCGGCATTTCTCAATGCACTGAGGCCTGCGTCAATCTTCGACATGAGGCGGGCATTTCGGGACGGTGTCGTCTGACCGTTCCAAGCTGCCGACCAAGACCTGAATGACGGGCTCTGACCAGTGCTCGAAGGTCGCCATGCCGGGCGGTACCGAGCAGACCGAAGTCGCGGCGGGGCCTCGTGACCGGCCGCCGACGAAGCGTACGACAAACCCGGCATACTTCAGGCCCTGATCCTGGCCGTTCTCGACCTTGAGCAGGGAGCCTACATCCTGCCGAGCGTGCAAACCGAAGCTTATGGTTCCCTGCTCGACCTTATCAAGGGTTTGGCGAGTGCCTTCTGCCGGGGGCAGGACGTCGCGAACCTGTATTCGGTCGACCTTGATCAGGTCATAGGTTCCATCCGGGTTCCGTCGAAGGGTCGCCCGCTCGCCAGCGGCGATGTTCAGTGTGCCTTGCACAAAGGTGGATCGGCGGCCGGAGAACAGCTGGGGCGTCGCGGGGTGGGCCAACTGGGCGACCTGAACCGCGATTCCGGCCATCAATGCGGTTAGAACCATAGCGCGTACCCCTTGGACGAAGCAGAAGTAGGCGGGTTGCTCTCGGTACTGTCAAGGCAGCGAGGGCGGAGCTGGAACCGCCAAGCCGCCAGTGGTCCGGATCGAATCAAGTCGAGGCGTAGCCGCCGTTCAGCGAGTAGCTGAATCCGATCGGCATGGCCGCTCTGACCTGGGTGAAGAAGGCGGCCAGTTCGCCCAGGGTGGTGCGCGGCAGGAAGATGATGTCGCCGCGGCGCAGGGCCACGACTTCGCTCTGACGGGGGCGCAGATCGACCACGCGCATCATCCGAACCCCGCCCGGCCCGCGCCGGATCAGCGCGGCTTGCTGGGTTTTGGCCGTGGGCAGGGCTCCGCCGGCCATGATGACGGCCTGATAGGCGTCGATGTCGCCAGGCATGTCGAAAACGCCGGGATTGCGAACCTCGCCATCGACCCAGACCTTGAGCGGGCCTGCGAGGCGCAGGGTGACCTCGACCTCGGGGCGACGCAGCTGTGTGGCGTAACCGGCGGAGATGTCTCCCTCGAGCTGCGAGAGCGTACGATCAGCCGCCATGACGTGGCCGAGCAGGGGAAGCGAGACGCGACCGTCGGGACCGACCTTGAGCTGGCGGGTCAGTTCGCCGGCCGTCGGGGTCGCCACCTCGATCTCGTCGCCGGGATAGAGGACGTATTCCGGCTCGATGTCGGTCCAGTCGGCGAAGGGAACCTCGGGGAACTGGCTGGCGGGCACGCCCTGAATGCGGCGCGCGTCACTGGAGGGCGCGCTGGCGCAACCGGTCAGGCCGGCGGCCAGACCCATCAGGACGAGGCGGCGATCAGGGATCATGGAGGCGACGACCGAGCTTGAATTCAGATTAGCGTGAAGCTGAACGCTTATGGGTAACGCGTGGTTAACGCCCGACCCGCAAAGGTGGCGGAACGATCGTTTCAATGGATTCGCCCGGTTTCATGCGTTCAACAGCCTATGCAGCAGCCCGGCCGCGATACGGCGTCATGGATGTCGTGGCGCTGCTGTTACGCGAGCTGTGGGTGATGGCGTTGGTGTTCGCGGTCCTGTTCGCCATTGGGGTGGCGGCGGCCCTGACCATGAAGAAGACCTATACCGCCGGAGCCAGCCTGTTCGTCGGCGTGGGCCAGGAATACGTCTATCAGCCGCGCGTGGGCGCTACGGATCGCGGGGCTCCGCCTGCAGCGGGGGAGGTGGCGCAGTCTGAAGCCGCCATCATCAACAGTCTTGAGGTCAAACAGCGGGTCGTCCGCGCCCTGGGCGTCGAGACCTTCCAGGACGGCGGGTCGGCCACCGGAACGCCTCTGGAGCAAGAGGCCGCCGCGGTGCGTGCGGTAGGGGCTGGCTTGGACGTGACAGCGGCGCCCTTGAGCCCGGTTGTAAGCCTGACCTACAAGAGCGACGATCCCGCCTTGTCGGCGAGGGTTCTGAACACGGTCATCGATCAGTATCTGACCTATCGGCGCGAGGTGTTTCAGGACCGCGCGACGCCCGCGATCCAGACCCAACGACAGACCTTTGAAGGCGAGCTGGCCGACGCTGACCGCGCCTATGAGGCCTTTTTGCGCAGCAACAACATTGGTGATTTCGCTACCGCCAAGGCGACCCTGGCCGGGACCTATCAGTCGATTTTTGGCGAGCGGATGAACGTGCAGGCGCAGTTGAACCAGGCGTCGCAACGGCTGACGACGCTGGTGGCGCAACAGAGCCGCACGCCGGCGGAAATTGCCCTGCAACAGGATCTGAACATCTCGGCCCAGGACCAGATCCTGCAGTTGCGCACTCAGCGTGAGAGCTTGCTGGCGCGCTATCAGCCCGATGCCCAGCCGGTGCGCGAGATCGAGAGCCAGATCGCGCAGCTGCAATCCTATGTCGGCACCGGAACGGCGGTCGGCGCCAAGGAGGTCCGCACGGGGCCGAACCCGGTCTGGGTCGAGCTGGAAACCACCCGCATCAACGCACAGGCAGAGCGGGACGCTCTGGCTGCGCGTTTGTCGGTTCTGGATCGGCAGGTTGTTGATCTGCGTGAGCGCCAGGCGCGGCTGACCGAGCTGGAATCGCGCAACGCAACCTTGGCCGGCAATCGCGAAGTGCTGTCCGCCTCGATCCGCGAGTTCCAACTGCGCGAGACGCAGAGCCGAGCTGACAATGAACTGGTCAAGGCCGGCGCCGACAATGTCACGGTCATCGAGCGCGCCCAGCCTCCGTCCAGGGGCAAGAGTATGAAGGCCCTTCTGTTGATCGCCGTGTTCCTGTTCGCCGGGTTCACGGCCCTGTGCGTCGGTCTGTTCCGCGTGTTCATGCGCAAGGGATTCGCGATGCCTTCCACCGCCAGTCGGACGTTGCAGCTGCCGGTGCTGGCGGTTGCGCCCATGAAGCGCGCCTGATCGACGAACGGCCATGCTAGGCTGAACCTCTGAGGGCGGACGCGTAACCGATTCGAATGGTCGATCTGACGACGGAAATGGCAGGACTGTGGGCGGCGCTGGGGCCAGCGCCGGCCCATCGCGGCCGCGTGATTCAGTTCGTTTCGGCGACGACCGGCGAGGGCGTCTCGACCGTGGCGCGTGAGTATGCACGGCTGGCGGCGGTGCGAGCCAGAAAGCCCGTCTGGTTGATCGACGGCGATCTGGCCCAGCAAGGCCAGATGGACGTGATCGCCGCAGAGCCAGAACGGTTCGGGCGATTGGCGGCGCCCGTTCAAGCGTCGCCGGATGGTTCAGCCTTCTATGCCGTGACACCCCCCATGCGCGGCCGCGACGGGAGACCGGTCGCGCCAGCGCGGCTCATGACGGCCCGGGCCTGTCTGGGGGGGCGGCTGTTCGTGACCCGTTTCCATATGGAACTGACGCGCGCCGGCCAGCGAGTCGAGCCGCTGGGCGAAGCTCGCTATTGGACTGGATTGCGGGCGCATGCGGATACCGTGGTCATCGATACGCCCGCCGCCGACCGCAGCGATATGGCGATCACCCTGGCGCCGTTCATCGATGCGACCATTCTGGTCATCGCGGCTGAAACCACCGCTGCCGGCGAGACGGTGAACCTGCGGGACGAGATTGACGCGGTGGGCGGGAATATCGCCGGTGTGGTGATGAACCGCTCGACCTGGGCGCCGCCGTCGATCCTGAGCCGTCTGGCGGGCTAGGCGACGGTCTTGGCGGCCGCTTGACGGTCCAGCCTAGCCAGCTCGCGAACGCCGTAAAAGTGCGGTTCAAAGCCCTTCATCCAGAAGAGTTTTCCTATTCCACGCGCGCAGCGATCCATCATGTCTGCGCGGCGCGGGCTGGCGGCCAGCGTCAGGCCGAGGGCGACGAGGCCCCACACGACAGCCTGAGCGGCGCCGATAGCCATCCAGCGGGCGACTGCGGGCCAGTCGCGCGCGGCGGCGGCGGTCTGACTGGGCCCCTGGCCATAGGCGAAGGCCCGCGTCAGGGCATAACGCAGGGTGGCGCGGTGTGGGGGCGCGAACTCATCGACCCAGGCGTCGGCGGCCCAGCCGAAGCGTCCGCCGCGGGCCGCTAGCCCAGCGAACAGGACGTCGTCCTCGCCGCCTGACTGATCGGCGTCGGTGCTGAAAGGGGCGTCGCCGGGCAGGGCGGTCGCCCGAACCAGAAGGGCGTTGCCGCAGCCGTAAGGCGCGTCGATCAAGCGGGCGCCGTCAGGGCCCTCTCGACCGAAGAAGCGTTCCAGATAGGCGCGGGTCCAGCCGGTCCCGTCCGGTACGCGGCCGCGAATGGGGCCGAAGACGGCGTCGGCGCCGGTCAGGGTCTGAGCTGCGAGCAGGGCGGCCAGCCAGCCGGGGGAGGCGGCTTCATCGTCGTCGAGAAAGGCGATCAGCGGCGCGGTCGTCGCCGCCAGCCCCTCGTTGCGGGCCGTCGCGACGCCGGGGCTTGGGGCATGACGCCAGACGATCGGCGTCGAGGCCTCCGCAGCCAGCCGCGCCGTCGTGTCGCGCGAACTGGCCTGGGGGTCGTTATCGACGACGACGATCTCTCTCAGGCGATCCGACACGCCGGTCTGGGCGAGGGCCGAGCGGACGGCGCGCTCCAGGCTCTCGGGGCGACGCAGGGTGGGGATGATGATCGCGACGTCCGGTCGGGCGGTCATGCGCTCAGGACCTCGCCGATGGTCCGGATGTCGCAGCCGCTCGAGCGCGCGTGGGCGATCAGCCGCGCCAGCGCGTCGGGCGTGCAGCCCCAAGAGGAGGGCGTTTCGCGCACGTCGTGGGTATAGAGGATGAGCCAGGCGTTCTCGGCCACGGCGCGATCGATCCAGGCGCGAGCGATCGCCTCGCCCTCCGCGCCCTCGATGCCGACGCCGGGCAACTGGTTGCGGTCGCCGCCGTCATGCACCAGGCCTTTGTGGACGCCGCGCAGGGAGGCGTAGCGCGCGCCGAGCTGTTTCTTGGCGCGAGGCGACACCTCGCCATAGGGAAAGGCGAAATGGATCGGGGCGGCGCCGAGGCGGCGCAGGGCGGCGTCGTTGGCGTCCAGATCGAGGTCCAGATCCGGCGGCGAGGCGCGGTGGCAGTCCACATGGTTGAGAGTGTGGCCGGCGACCTCGTGCCCCTGCCGGATCAGGGCGCCGATCTCGGCGGCGTCGGCGAAGCGACCCATATGCCCCGTCTGCCCGAACAGTCCGGCGCAGACATAGAAGGTGCCGCGCACGCCGTGTTTCTCCAGCACCTCGGCCCCGGCGTGAGCGGCGCTGGCGGGAATGTCGTCGAAGGTGAAGCTGACGGTCGGCCGCGCCAGATCGAGCCGCGCCGGGCGTTGGTGGGTCAGTCGGGCGAAGCGCCGACGCAGCTTTCCCATCAGGCTGACGTCAGGGGTGTAGGGCTGGATCATATCGCCTCCGCATAGAGGGCGACGCGATATAGGCGAAGGCTGAACGCCTTCAAGGCGACGGGCAGGAGCGGCACGCGGGCCGCCTGTTTGAACAGGGGGCGGAAGGCCTTCAGACCCGGCACGCGCTTCAGCCGTCGCGCGACGCGATAGCTGGGATAGGCGGCGACGAAATCGGGATGGCGGGCGACGACGCGGGCGAAGTTCGGCGCGGACTGCTCATATTTGTCGGCCAGGCTCTCGACCGTATCCAGGCCCATGTGGGTGGCCGGGTTGTCGATGTGCTCGACCTTGAAGCGGCGCGAGACGCGCATGGCCCATTCCACGTCCTCCCAGCCCCAGCCGCTGAAGCCGGGATCGAAGGCTTCGGCCTCGAACACGTCGCGCCGGACCAGCAGATTGGAGGTGAAGACGTACTTCTCCGGCTGTAAAGCGCGCTGATCATGGGGGATGCAGTCCGAGCGCGCCGCCATGCTGCGGTGAACGGCGAAGCGGGCGTCGTGCGGCGCTTGCAAGAGGGAGAAGCCGCCGAAGGCCACGGCGGTCTCGCCCGTCGCCGCCAGGTCGGCCCAGGTCTTCAGGAACCGCTCGTGGTCAGGGCGCATGTCGCTGTCGAGGAACAGCAGGCTGGACCCGCGCGCCGAGGCGGCCAGCCGGTTGCGTCCGACCGAGCGGCCTTCATTGTTCGCCAGGGTGATCAGGCGGATCGGCAGGGCGCTGGCCTCGATCCGGGCGGTCAGGCGCGCCGTCAGGTCGCTGTCGTTCGTGCCGTCATCCAGAAGGATCAATTCGGCCGCGCCCTTCAGAGTCGGAGCCTCCCGGTCGAGAAGGCCGATCAAGGCCTCGGGGTCATCGCGCAGGAAGGGGATCAGCACCGACAAGGCCGGTTGGGCCGAGCGCCAGGCGAGGTTGTCGTGGACGGCGGCGCTCATGCGGCGGCCCTGCGGGCCTGGACGGCGAGGCGAAGGCGCCGGGCCAGATCGCGGACCCCGCCAGCGTTGATCGCGAAGGCGCAGAGGCCATAGACCGTCGCCCCGACCGAGGCGTCCAGCATCAGCTCAGGGAAGCCGCCGATCGTCGGCAGGAACCAGACGGCGCAGGCCATGACGATGCAACACAGGCCGGACTGGACCAGGGTCGTCCACGGCACCGGCAGGGGAAGGATGCGACGGCCGATCGCCCAGGAGGCGACAAGGCCTATGGCGAAGCTGGCTGCCGTGGCCCAGGCGGCGCCCAGAACGCCGAAGGGGGGAATGAGCAAGACGTTGAGCGCGATGTTGGACAGGGCTGGGACGCTCATGGCGGCCAGCAGCCAGCCGGTGCGGCGACCCAGGGTGAAGGCCTGATGGAAGTAATAGACCGTCATGCCCGATAGCAGGGCGGCCAGGGCGATCCAGGGCGTGACCAGGGTCGCGGCGTCGCGCAGATCCTCGCCGATCATGAACTCTGACAGGGGACGCGCGACCAGGGCCACGCCGACAGCGGCGGGCAGGCCGATCAGGATCAGGGTGGACGCCTGTTCACGCGCCGCCTTGACCAGTTGCTCGTGTCCGCCGCGCTCCAGGGCCATGACCAGGGCGGGCGCGCCCGCGCTCCCCAGCCAGATGAACATGACGTCCAGGGTCCGGTTAGCAATGCTGTAGCCCGCGTGATAGGCGCCGACCGCCGCCTCATCCATGAATAGGGCCAGCAGGAAACGGTCCGTGGAGGCGAGCACCAGCGCCAGGCCGAGCGAGGCGGCGATGGGATAGCCATAGGCGGCGTAGGTCTTCAGCCGCTCGCGATCGAGCCGGCCCTTGCGGGCTTCGCTGAGCTCGGCGGGCAGGATGAAGGGCAGGGCGAACAGGGGGGCGATCAACAGGCCCGCCAACGGGGATGTCGCGCCGCCGCCGGAGAGGGCGCAGGCGGCGCCGACGCCGAAGCCGGCCAGCGTATTCCAGATGTCGAGCGTGGCGGCCTTGCGCACCTCGCCGGCCGCTCGATAGCGTTCCTGCGCCAGCTTGGTCAGGCAGCGAACAGGGATGCCGAGCAGAGCGACGGCGATCGGCAGGCGGAAACCGTCCGGCATGGGCCAAAGCCAGATGACCAGACCCGCCAAAGGCAGAAACAGGCCGGTCATTATGAAGACGGTGCGATACAGGCTGGCGAAATGGCTAGCCATGTCGGCGCCGTCGCGCTGAGCGGCCCAGAACCGGGCCATGGCGGCCTCCAGCCAACTGAAAGTCGCCACGTGCGCCATGGTCATGACCGAGAAGGCCAAAGCGTAGCGGCCGAAATCCTCGGCGCTCAATAGTCGCGTATAGACGATAATCGCCAGGAAACCGACGACGCCCTGAATGATGTTCGCGGGCAGATAGCCCAGCACCCCACGCCAGAACATCAGCGCACCGACATCCGGTCGCCGAGCAGCACGGGAATGGTCGCGGCGATGATCCAGAGATCGAGCCAGAAGGACTGGTGCTCGATATAGTCGATGTCGAGCTGGACGCGGCGGCGTACTTCGCTGGCGGTGTGCATGGGGCCGCGCGAACCCTTGATCGCGGCCCAGCCGGTCATGCCCGGTTTGATGCGGTGGCGATGGGCGTAGTCCGCCACCAGACGGGCTGACTCGACCGTGCCGGTCTTCATGCCGATGGCGTGAGGGCGAGGGCCGACCAGGGACATCTCGCCCCGGATGACGTTCAGCAGCTGCGGCAGCTCGTCCAGGCTGGTGGCGCGCAGGAAGCGACCGATGCGGGTGATGCGGTCGTCATCAGCCGTGACCTGACGGCTGGCGGTCGCGTCGGCGTCGGCGTGCCGCATGGTGCGGAACTTCCACACCACGATTTCTTCCTGATTGAAGCCGTGCCGGCGTTGGCGGAAGAGCGCAGGGCCCGGACTGTCCAGTCGGACCAACAGGGCGATGATCAGCAAGGCTGGCGACAGCAGCGTCAGGCCGATGGACGCCAGCACGACATCCTGTAGCCGCTTGTTGAAAGCGCGGCGCTCTGGATCAGCGGGTCCGTCCAGCGGGGCCATCGGCGCCTGGGCCAGGTCCTCCAGAGCGGCGTTGCGCTGCTCGGCTGTCTTGGGATCGATCAGCAAGGTCAAACGAATCGGCAGCGCGCCCAAGCGGGCGGTCAGGTCGCGCACGCGCGCCTCGGCCTTGGGATCGATGGCCAGGACGATACGGTCGACATAGGGCGTCAGCCGATGGTTCAGCAGGGCGTCGGCTTCCCCCAGAACCGGCACGCCCTCCACCGCGTCCGGCGAGCGCGCCAGACGGTCGTCAAACACGCCCAGCACGTTGAGGTCGCGGCGTTGCAGCGCCTCCTGGATCAGCCGTTCGGCATGACGGGTGGCGCCGACGACGACGATATTAGGCGTCAAAGCGCCCCTGCGCCGCCAATCCGAAACCAGAAGGCTCCACGCCGCATGGGTCGCCAGCAGCAGGGCCAGAACGCCCGCGGCCCAGCTGCCGTAGCTGCTCCATGGCGTCGATGCGCCGTGCCAGCCGAACCCCAGGCAGGCGGCGGCCGCCGCGCCGATGGCGACGACACAGGCCACGGACGCCAGATGGGACAGGAGGCCGTGACTCTTGTCGAACCTGTAAAGACCGAGCGATCGGAGCAGCACGAGAATGGCCAGGGCGCCCAAGCCGAGCGGGGCCGCATCGATCAGACGGGCGGACAGAGGCGCGCCGCCGGAGAGGATGGCGAACCCGGCAAGCGTGACGGCCCCGACGCCCAGAATGTCCAGTCCTCGGAAATAGAAGACGCGCCGCCGTGTGGCGTTGCGCTGACGCGTGTTCAGCCACAGGTCGGGCCGGAAGGGACCTCGGCGGGCTCTCCCTGGAACGGCAGCCGAATCACGCGCCGAATGAGCCGAATCGCGCACGCGTTTCGCTCTGAGACGGGCGCTATCCGCTGCGGGAAGGAGGGTTTCGGCGGACGTCATGAGGCGAACGGTGTGATCCACTGGCTTAGATAATGGCTGTTTCCTCGCATACAGGCCGTCTATCCCCCGTTAACGTGACAGTTTGCGTTTCCCCGTTGCGCAGCGTCAAAGGACTCGCTATCCACGCCGCCTGCCGGAGACGTGGCCGAGTGGCTGAAGGCAACGGTTTGCTAAATCGTCGTACCCTGTAAGGGGTACCGAGGGTTCGAATCCCTCCGTCTCCGCCAGAATCTTCCCATTATTGCTGAACAGTAACGCCCTTCGGGGCATGCGTGGTCGCGGGTTCTGCGAGCGCGGGCTGAAGGTCGCGTGCGGACACGCCGTTCTGGCGAAGAATGCGCCGGGCGATCTCGGGCGCGCCGATGAGGGGCAGGGGCTGGCCGAAGGTTTCGAGCCACAGACGGTTCAGGTGAGCGTCGTCAGGGGACAACTGAGTTCTCATGGTGCGCCTCGCGTGTCGTGCGCAGCCATCCTAGGGCGGACAGCGCCGCGTCATCGTAAAAGGCTGTAACTTCGGCAGGCTGGCGCGTTGTGTCGCGGACATTGTGGATTAAGGGTCGAATTTTCTAGGTTTGGCCAAGATTCGAGGTTCTCGTTTTTGTGTTGCCGACGGTTCGGTGACGTACGGGTGAAAAATTCTCAGCCAGCTGCATTTTTCCCCTTGCCGACTTCGCGGTTGCGATAAACAGTTCGCAACTGCGAAAAGCATGAGGGGATACAGGCATGACGCAGTTCAAACACAGCTTACCGGGGCTTCTGGCCCTTCTCTGTCTGACGGGCGGGTTATTCGCCGTCGGAGCGGCGCTTGCGGCGCCGGACGCCGCGACCGTCGCCAACATCGCCAGTGCTGCTGTAACAGCGTCGGAGCCTGCTCCGGCGCTGTTTTCACATCAGGTTCCGCTGGAGCTGGATGCGGCGGGCACGGCCTGGCTGGGGACCTCCACCGCCCTGGTCCTGCTGATGACCTTGCCGGGTCTGGCGCTCTTCTATGGCGGCATGGTGCGACGCAAAAACGTGATCGCCACCATCACCCAGTCGGTCGCCGCCTTTGCGGTGGTGTCGCTGACCTGGTTTGTCGCCGGCTACACCATCGCTTTCGGCACGAACGGCGACGCGGGGATCAATCAGTATTTCGGTAGTCTGGACGCCCTGTTCCTGAACGGCGTGACGGTGGACACGGCCCACAGCCTGTTGCCGGGCATTCCAGAGTTCCTCTGGGTGTCCTTTCAACTGACCTTCGCCATCATTACCCCGGCGCTGATCACCGGGGCCTTTGCGGAGCGGCTGAAATATTCTGGGATGCTGCTGTTCACGGCCCTGTGGTCGCTGGTGGTCTATGCTCCCATCGCCCACTGGGTCTGGGGCGGCGGCTTCCTGGGGGCGCAAGGGGTGCTGGACTTCGCCGGGGGCGCGGTGGTTCACGTCAACTCGGGCGTGGCGGGTCTGGTCTGCGCCCTGTTCCTTGGGCCGAGGAAGGGTTACGGCGTCGAGCCCATCACGGCGCACAACCCGGTGCTGACCATGATCGGCGCCTCGCTCCTGCTGGTCGGCTGGATCGGCTTCAACGCCGGTTCGGCGGGGGCGGCCAACGGCCTGATGGGCGCGGCCCTGATCAACACCTTGCTGGCGGCGGCTGCGGCTTCGCTGACATGGAAGTTCGTCGAGGTCGTCTACAAGAAGAAGTGGTCGCTGATCGGGGCGCTGTCGGGCGTTGTGGCGGGCCTGGTCGCCATTACGCCGGCGGCGGGCTTCGTTGATCCCAAGGGAGCGGTCGTCATCGGCCTGATCGCCGGTCCGGCCTGCTATGTCTCGTCGGTCTGGCTGAAGAAGCTGCTCAAGTATGACGACAGCCTGGACGCCTTTGGCCTGCACGGGGCAGGCGGTCTGGTCGGCGCTCTGTTGACCGGGGTCTTCGCTTCCACCGCGATCAACAGCCTGTCGGAAGGGGCCAATATCGGGGTTCAGGCCCTGGGACTGGTCTGGACCATCCTGTGGAGCGCGGTCGGCACGCTGATTATCCTGCTGATCTGCAAATACACCACGGGCCTGCGGGTCACTGATGCGCAGGAAGAGGATGGTCTGGACGGACATCTGCACGGCGAAGTGCTGGACGGCGTCTGACAGCAGGAGGCGGGATGCGGCGCCTCCCCGCTGCATTCCGTCAGCCAGCCAATCCACCGGATAAGGCCCGATAGTCGCTTTTCATCAACGACTTGCGGGCAGACGTGCGGCAACAACCGACATTGAGGGGATCATGTCATGAAACTAGCTCTTATCGGCGCTTCGGCGCTGGCCCTGTTCGGCGCCGGTTCGGCCCAGGCGCAAAGCCAGCCTGAGGTGGCGTTCAACATCGGCGTGGTCAGCGACTACGTTTTCCGCGGGGCCACCCAGACCAACGGAGACCCAGCGATTCAGGGGGGGATCGACGCCACGATCGGCAGCTTCTACGCCGGGACCTGGGCGTCCAACGTGGATTTCGGCGACGGAACCGACGCCGAGGTTGATCTGTACGGCGGCTATCGCACCGAGGCGGCGGGCTATGCGTTGGACGTCGGCGTGCTCGGTTATTTCTACGTCAACGAGCCGAGCGGCGCGGACTTCAACTACGTGGAGTTCAAGGCGGCGGCGTCGCGCGCCATCGGTCCGGCGACCCTGGGCGCAGCCCTCTACTATTCGCCCGACTTCTTCGGCGTGGACGACAAGGCCACCTATCTGGAGGCCAACGCCGCCTATGCTCTGGCCGACAAGTGGACGGTTTCGGGGGCAGTCGGCCAACAGTGGCTGGACGTGAACGACGACTACCTCTCCTGGAACCTGGGCGTCGCCTATGACCTGACCGATCATCTGGCGGTAGACGTGCGCTATCACGACTCGGACGTGGACGGGCCGCTGACCGATGACCGCTTTGTGGTGGGGCTGAAGGCCAACTTCTAGGAACTGCGGGGCGGCGACAGGGCGCGACCGGTCGCCGCTTTCCCTAGCGTGATCTTGGCGCCGTCCTCGGGGCGGGCTACGCCTTCGGATCAATCTTGCTCTTGGGAGAGACGCACTTGGATCTGAACGCTGTCACTGACCACATCCGTACCGCCGTCGGCGACAACTCGGGCCTCGGCAAGACCGTCAAGCTGGACCTGGGCGATGTCGGCAAGATCTTCATCGACGGCGCCTCGGTGCCCAACTCGGTGTCGAACGAAGACAAGCCCGCCGACGCTACGGTCTCGATGAAGTGGGACGACTTTGTCGCCCTGTCGGAAGGCAAGCTGGACCCGATGATGGCCTTCATGCAGGGCAAGCTGAAGATCGCTGGCGACATGATGATCGCCCAGAAGCTGGCGCCGCTGCTGAAGCGCTGATGCGTTTCTGACGACCAGAACAAGGACGGCGCGGCTCCCTCGGGGCCGCGCCGTTTTGCTATCGGCGCTCGCAGAAGCGCGGCTAAGAGTTTGAGGACAGGATCATGGATTTCGCCCCTTCCGAGCGCGGCCTGATGTGGCGCGAGCGTCTGTCGCGCTTCATCGAGGCGCATGTCGTCCCGGCCGAGGCGGAGTACCGCGCCCAGGTCCACGCCAATCCCAAGGTCCAGGCGCCGGTGATGGAGGCGCTGAAGGCCAAGGCCAAGGACGCCGGGTTGTGGAACATGTTCCTGCCGGGCGAGCACGGTGCGGGTCTGACCAATCTGGAATACGCGCCGCTGGCGGAGCTGATGGGACGGCGGCTGTGGTCGGCCGAGGTGTTCAACTGCAACGCCCCCGACACCGGCAATATGGAAGTCCTGCACATGTACGGCGACGCCGCCCAGCAGGAACGCTGGCTGAAACCGCTGATGGCGGGCGAGATCCGCTCGGCTTTCCTGATGACCGAGCCCGAGGTGGCCTCGTCCGACGCCACCAACATCCAGACCAGCATCGTCCGCGACGGCGACCACTATGTCGTCAACGGCCGCAAGTGGTGGTCGACCAATATGGCCCACCCCAACGTCGCCATGACCATCGTCATGGGTAAGACCGACCCAGACGCCGCCACCCACCAGCAGCAGAGCCAGATCATCGTGCCGGTGGACACGCCCGGCTTCCGCGTCGAGCGGATGCTGTCGGTGTTCGGCTATGACGAGGCGCCGATCGGCCACGCTGAGGTGGTGCTGGAGAACGTCCGCGTCCCGGTCGAGAACCTGATCGCGGGAGAGGGGCGAGGCTTCGAGATCGCGCAAGGGCGGCTTGGGCCGGGCCGTATCCACCACTGCATGCGCGTGATCGGCGCGGCGGAACGGTCGCTGGAGCTGATGGTCGAGCGGCTGCTGACGCGCACCGCCTTCCGAAAGACCTTGGCCGAGCATTCGGTTTGGGAGCAGCGCGTGGCCGAGGCGCGCACCAATATCGAGATGTGCCGCCTGCTGGTGCTGAAGGCCGCCTGGATGATGGACGAGGTGGGCGCCAAGAACGCCAAGTCCGAGATCGCCCAGATCAAGACGGCGGCGCCGAAGATGGCGCTGCAGGTCATCGACGACGCCATCCAGGCCTTCGGCGGGGCGGGCGTATCGGGCGATACGCCGTTGGCGGAACTCTACGCCACGGTTCGCACGCTGCGGATCGCCGATGGCCCGGACGAAGTCCACAACCGCACCATCGCGCGGCTGGAATACGCCAAGCACGGCGGCCTGCGTCGCTAAAAAGAACAGGGCCGTGGCGGTTCGCCATGGCCCCGTTGTTCACGACGCTGTGGGGTTGTTCAGGTCGTCAGTGCCGCTTGTCCTGACGGTGGTGATGGTGGGTGCCGACACCGCCGTCCGTGACATCGCTGACGAAGAAGTTGGCGCCCTGTCTGTGGGGATGTTCGCTGCCGAAATGGCGGTGAATCCATCCCATGAATCCACTTTCTCTGACCTGCCCCTCTTCGGAGGCTTCCATGGTCGGGCTGTCCTGATCGGACGGTTGGCGGGGTTGGGTATTCATTGGGTTCATCATGATCGACTCTCCCGGGTCTGTACCTAAAACCGGGTAGAAGAGACGCTGTTCCCCCTGCTCAGCTGCCTTCATCGATTACATTTTGGACAGCATCCAGAGGAACTTCCATGTCCAGTAGAATGGCCAACCGGTGACGTGCACGGTTGACGCGACTCTTGATCGTGCCGACCGCGCAGCCCGAGATATCGGCCGCTTCCTGATAGGAAAGGCCCACGGCGCCGACCATGACGATGGCCTCGCGATGTTCGGGCGGCAGTGCGTTCAGCGCCGCCTGAAGCGAAGTCAGTTCGGCGGTCCATTCCTGGCTGGCCTCGGCGGTCAGACCGGCGGCGTAGCGTCCTTCCTCATCAGCCACTTCGCGGCGGCGTTTGGCGGCGCCGGTGTACCAACTGTTGCGCAGGATGGTGAAAAGCCAAGCCCGCAGATTGCTGCCGGGTTCGAACCGCTCCCGATGCGCCCAGGCCTTGGTCAGGGTTTCCTGAACCAGGTCGTCGGCGTCGGCCGAATTGCGCGACAGGGAGAAGGCGAAGGCGCGCAGGGAGGGAAGAAAGCCAGCCATCGCGTCACGCCAATCCATGGAATCGACAATGCCGACAGGGCGGTGAGAGGCAGTGTGACGCGGGCCTTTGTCCTGCGGCCCGTCAGGCACGCGAACATGGGGCATGCAACGGGGGTCCTGAACTCTGGGCGGCGCTCCGACGATGGAACGCGCGTGGCAGGAACGCTGTCTCTGCATGACTGTTCCGCGCTGATGGGTCTTGTCTGACGGCGGAACCTGCGCCGTCAGGCGGCATTCAAAAGGATTGGCGGCCCCAATCTTCAGCGAGACCATAGCGAATGAGCCAACCTCTTCGGTCGTCCGATATCGTTGAGCAGGATGTTGAAACCTATCGGCGGGTCAGGGCCAGATTACCGCTGCTGGCCGCTGGCCTGTCTGCGGAGGATCTGACAGCCCAGGCCATGCCCGAGGCCAGTCCCGGCAAGTGGCATCTGGGACACGTCAGCTGGTTCTTCGAGACGATGATCCTGGGGCGCCGCCCGGACTATGTCGCCGTCGATGAGCGTCTGAACCGGCTGTTCAACTCCTACTACGAGGGGCTTGGCGAACGGGTTGATCGAGCAGAGCGCGGGCTGATGACGCGACCTTCATTGGATCAGGTCATGGCCTATCGCGACGAGATCGACCGCCGCATGGAGGCGCGGCTGGCGGAGGGGCTGGGAGATGGTCTGGAACGCTACCTGTTCGAGCTGGGCCTGCATCACGAGCAGCAGCATCAGGAGTTGTTCCTGATGGACATGCTGAACCTGATGGCGCGCTCTCCGCTGGACCCGGCGGCCTATGAGGCCGAGCCGCGAGCGGGCGCGGTTCAGGGGCGACGGGGCGGCTGGGGCTCTTTCGAGGGCGGGCTGACCGAGATCGGCGCCGGCGATGAAGGCTTCGCCTTCGACAATGAGCGGCCGGCGCACAGGGTCTGGCTGGAGCCGTATTCACTGGCTGCCGATCTGTCCACCAATGCCGACTGGATCGAGTTTATTGACGATGACGGCTATCGGCGGCCTGAGTTCTGGCTGTCGGACGGCTGGGCGCGGGTGAAGGCTGAGGGCTGGGCCGCGCCGCTGTATTGGCGCCAGGAAGCCGCGGGCTGGAGCGTCATGACGCTGGCCGGGCGGCGTCCCGTCGATCCCGCAGCGCCCGTGCGCCATGTCAGCTTCTATGAGGCCGACGCCTTTGCCCGGTGGTCGGGGCGGCGGCTGCCGACTGAGGGAGAGTGGGAGCACGCGGCCAGGAGCGACCCCGCCGCCTTTTCGAACCTGAGCGGCGAGGTCTGGCAGTGGACCGGCAGCGCCTACGCCCCCTACCCGGGATTTTGCCCGACCGAGGGGACGGCGGCTGAATACAACGGCAAGTTCATGGCCAATCAAATGGTCCTGCGCGGCGGGGCCTTCGCGACGCCTGAAGGCCATGCGCGGCCCAGCTATCGCAACTTCTACTACCCGCATCAGCGCTGGATGTTCGCCGGGGTGCGCTTGGCGGCGGACGGCGCCCTGATTGAGGAAACGGGCGCGCACGACGCTTTTCGCCAGGACATGATCGACGGCCTGTCGCGCCGGGTGAAGGCCCTGCCGCCCAAGTGGTTCTATGACGCCGAGGGTTCACGGCTGTTCGAGGAAATCACCCGCCTGCCGGAATATTATCCGACCCGGCAGGAGGCGGCCTTGCTGCGGCGGGTCGCGCCGAAATGGGCCGGGCGTTTCGGGCCGGACGCGGTGCTGGTGGAGCTGGGATCGGGGGCCAGCGAGAAGACGCGCATCGTGCTGGACGCGGCGCGGGATCTGGCGGCCTATGTCCCCATCGATATCAGCGCTTCGGCCCTGAACGAGGCGGCCGAGCGTATCTGCGCCGATTATCCGGGACTGAAGGTCCTGCCGGTGGTCGGGGATTTTGAGCATCTCTCGCCGCCGCCGCGCGAGGCGGGGCAGGGGCGACGGATCGGCTTCTTCCCCGGATCGACCATCGGCAATCTGATGCCCGAGGCGGCTATCGCCCTGTTGCGATCGGCGCGGGAGGTGTTGGGCGAGGGCAGCCTGTTCATCCTCGGCGTGGATCTGGTGAAGTCGCCCGAGGTGCTTGTCGCGGCCTATGACGACGCCCAGGGCGTGACGGCGGCCTTCAACCGCAACCTCCTAGTCCGCGCCAATCGAGACCTGGGCATGGATTTCGAGCCCGAGGCCTTTGACCATGTGGCGCTCTGGAATCCGGAGCATTCGCGGATGGAGATGCACCTGAAGGCGACGCGGCCCATGACGGTGCGGCTGGGCAAGCTGGCCTTCCGCTTCAATGCGGGAGAGACAGTCCATACCGAAAGCTCGCGCAAGTTCGATGAGGCGTCGGTGAAGGTGCTGGCGCAGGCGGCGGGGTGGGGTCTGGAGGCGTTCGAGGTTGGCCCCGACCCGGCGGTCGGTCTGGCTCTGTTGGTGGCCTGACGCTGGGCCAGGCGCAACAAAAAGGCGGCGCGCCGAAGGGCTGCGCCGCCTTGATGGCCGACGGGTGAAGCTTAACCCTTGGGCGGGGTGTCGCTGTCGGTCTTGTTGCGCGAGCCGTGCGAGGCTTCGCCGCCCTTGCGGCCGGCCTGGGCCGCCAGACTGCGATCCTGAGAGAAGCTGCGCTTCTCGCTGGGGACGCTGGCGCCGCCCTTGCGGGCGATCTCGCGTTGGCGTTCGGGGTCCATCGAGGCGAAGCCTCGTTTGGAAACACCGGAGCCGCGGGTGGGCTGACCTTCGGCCATTCGGCTGTTCCTTTCAAAGACGGTGGCGCTTGCCGGAAAGAACCCGGCGCCGCCGCCGTGGTTCCGAACAAGAACGATTTCCTTGTTCTGTGGACGGTCAGTCGTAGGGACGGGAATCGCCGGGCTGTCCGCCGCCCGGTTCGAGGGGAGGCAGTTCGTCGGGCGTCTGGCCGGGCTGGATGTCGGGCGCGGGCGTCGCGGGGGGCTCGATCTCGGGGGCGCCGTCAGGCGTATCGGGCTCGATATAGGTCATGCGTCTCTCCGTGTTGGCCCGGTCCAACGCACGGGCAGAGAAGACGGTTCGATCAGGAACCTGCGGCGGATCGACGGGTTGAAAAACGACCCCTCATCAATGGAGATCGCCCATGGCAGAGCCCCGCACGTCCGTCTTGCCTGAAGACATCATCAACGGCGCCGCGCCGGAAAGCCTGCGGCTCGAACGGGAAGCCGACGCGATACTCGCAAAGGGGGTGCAGCCGCGCCCGATCCACGAGGCCGTTCGCGAAGATGCGGCAGAGGCGCGGGCCTGGGCCGAGAGGCGCGTCAAAAGGGCGCGCGACGCCATTCGCGACGAGCCGACGAGGGCGACGCTTTACGCTTTGGGAATCGGCGTGATCATCGGCCTTCTGGCCGCGCGCTAGGTCAGGAGGGGCCGGACGCAGGTCGTGCGATGGGCGCCCGTGACATCGCCTGATCGGACACATAGGGGTTGGTGCGCCGCTCGGCCCCGAAGGTCGAGTGGGGGCCATGCCCGGGCACGAAGGTCACGTCGTCGCCCAGGGGCCAGAGCTTGGTGGTGATGGCGTGCAGGAGGGCGGCGTGGTCGCTGCGCGGAAAGTCCGTCCGACCGATCGAACCCTGGAACAGGATGTCGCCGACCTGAGCGAACCGGGCTTGACGGTTGAAGAAGATGACATGGCCGGGCGTGTGGCCGGGGCAGTGGACGACTTCCCAGGTCGTTTCGCCCAGAGTCAGAACGTCGCCGTCGGCCAGAAAGCGTGTGGGCGTGAAGGTGCGCACGTCGGGCAGGCCGTACTTCTGACCCTGGGTGGGAATCAGGTCGATCCAAAACTGGTCCTCGGCCTGGGGGCCGATGATGTCGACGCCGGTCTTATCCTGCATCTCGGCGGCGCCGCCGGCGTGGTCGAGGTGGCCGTGGGTGATCCAGATGGCTTCGAGCGTCAGGCCGCGCCGCGCGATTTCGCCCAGAATCGCATCCACCGACCCGCCGGGATCAATGACGGCGGCCTTGTTCGTCCGGGTGCACCAGACGGTGGTGCAGTTCTGCTGCAGAGGTGTGACGGGCGTGATGAAGACGCCGATGGGGGAGGCGGGCTGGCTCATGGTCCTCAGATAGCGAGGCGATGGCGGCAAAGGAACCCGCGCGCGTTGACCTTTCGGCCCCTTCTCGACATAAGAGCGGGCTTCGAGGAGCCGCTCCAAAAGGGCGGCCCTATTGCTTTATCCACCGCGCGCGCCGTTCGGCGTCGCCACAGAGCGTCAGAATCCCGACCATGCAAGTCGTCGAAAAGTCGAACGAAGGCCTCAGCCGCGTGCTCGCGGTGACCATCCCGGTAGCCGAGCTGAACGAAAAGCTGGAAGCGCGCATCAAGGAAGTTGCGCCCCAGATGAAGCTCAAGGGCTTCCGCCCGGGCAAGGTGCCGACCGCCCACGTCAAGAAGACCTTCGGCCGTGACTTCATGGGCGAAATCATCAACGCCGCGTTGAACGAAACCAGCCAGAAGGCTCTGGACGAAGCCAAGCTGCGCCCGGCCGCCCCGGCCGAGATGAAGCTGACCTCGGACATGGACAAGGTCATCGCCGGTCAGGAAGATCTGGCCTATGAAATGTCGCTGGAAGTCATGCCCGACTTCACCCCGGTCGACCCCAAGACCCTGAAGCTGGAGCGCCCGACCTACACCGCTTCGGACGAAGATCTGGAAGAAGCCCTGAAGGAATTGGCCTCGCAGGCCAAGTCCTACGAGGACAAGACGGGCAAGTCGGTCAAGGCCGCTGAAGGCGACCAGCTGACCATCGACTTCGTCGGCAAGCTGGACGGTGAAGTGTTCGAAGGCGGCTCGGCCGAGGACGCCGACCTGGTGATCGGCTCCAACCGCTTCATCCCGGGCTTCGAAGAGCAACTGAAGGGCGCCAAGGTCGGCGAAGAACGCACGATCGAAGTGAGTTTCCCGGAAGACTACCAGGCCAAGAACCTGGCCGGCAAAGCTGCGACCTTCGACGTCAAGGTCAAGGCCATCAAGGCCGAAGCCGAAGCCAAGATCGACGACGAGTTCGCCACTCGCATCGGCCTGGAATCGCTGGACAAGCTGAAAGAGCTGCTGAAGGCCAACTTGGACCAGCAGTACGCCGGCGCCGCCCGCTTCAAGCTGAAGCGCGCCCTGCTGGACCAACTGGACGAAGCCCACGACTTCGCCCTGCCGCCGAAGATGGTGGACGCCGAGTTCGAAGGCATCTGGGCCCAGGTGTCGGCTGACAAGGACGCCGGCCGTCTGCCGGAAGAAGACGCCAAGAAGTCGGAAGACGAACTGAAGGCCGAGTACCGCAAGATCGCCGAGCGCCGCGTGCGCCTGGGTCTGGTGCTGGCTGAAATCGGTCGCGCCAACAACGTCGGCGTGACGGACCAGGAGCTGTCGGGCGCCATCATGGCTGAAGCCCGCAACTACCCGGGCCAGGAAAAGATGGTCCTGGACTTCTACCGCCAGAACCCGAACGCCGCCGCCCAGCTGCGTGCGCCGATCTATGAAGAGAAGGTCGTCGACCTGATCGTCGGCGTCGCCGACGTCACCGACACGCCGATCTCGAAGGAAGAGCTGCTGAAGGAAGAAGACGAGGGTTAAGGTCCTTCTGGCCTTAAGCGCCTCGATGAAGGCCCCCGCACCTTGGTGCGGGGGCTTTTTTCATGAGCCGTTCAAGGGTTCACCTGACGCATGGCTTCGGCCTTATTCTTGCCGATATGCTGGGATCATTTGAATAACGACGATATTTTTAAGGGGGCGAGATGGGCGGAGTGTTTCCGGCGGGCTTGATGGGGCTGGCGATGTTGGCGTCGCTTCCCGAGCAAGGGCCATCGGGGTCTGTCAATAACGGGCAGGCGACGGAACTCGAAGATATCGTGGTTCAGGGGCGACGGATCGATGAGCGGGTTCGCGGCTTCATCGATGAGGTCGTGGCGGCCCCTGCGGGGCGAGGGCCGGCGCGTTGGCGTGACAATATTTGCGTGGGCGTCGCCAATCTACGGGGGGATGCCGCGCAATACCTCGCCGATCGCGTCTCCGAAGTCGCGCTGGACATCGGCCTGGAGCCGGGGGAGCCGGGATGTCAGCCCAACGTCCTGATAATCGGCACCGATGACGGCGCCGGCATGGCGCGTGGTTTGGTGGCGGCGCGACGGAGCGTGTTTTGGCCAGGCGGCTCTGGAATGAGCCGAAGCCGGTCGGCCCTGGAGGCCTTCCAGACCAATGATCATGCGATCCGTTGGTGGCATATCAGCCTGCCTGTCGATTCCCAGACTGGGGCGCTTGCCGTCCGATTGCCCGGCGAGGCCCCGCCAACCGTCGCCCGGACGACTTCAGGACGGCTGCGCACCACCATTCGCAATGATCTGGGCCGTGTCATCATCATCTTGGACGTGACCAAGATCGATGGTCTGGATCTGCGTCAGATCGCCGACTACGCGGCCATGGTCGCTTTTTCTCAGGTCGACCCTGATGCGGATACCCAAGACTACGACTCGATTCTAAGCTTGTTTGGCCGTCCGCAGACGACGCCGCACCTGACCGAGTGGGACATGACCTACTTGAAGGCTCTGTATAAGGCCGAGCTCAATCAGTCGGCGGCGAACCAGCAGGCGGGTGAGATACAGGGTCTGATGGCGCGGGCTCAGAAGCGTGCCCAAGAGACAGCCCCTGAGCCCGACTGATCGTCTGTTCTTATGAGGCTGTCGGCCTTGCGCCTTGCGGGTAGGGTGGTGATATCTTGCAGGTTAAGGTCGCGGCAGCGAGTCGCGCCGACAGAATTCGAAAAAGGCCTTCATGCGCGATCCGATCGACTACATCTCCAACAACCTGGTGCCGATGGTGGTGGAGCAATCCAGCCGCGGCGAACGGTCGTTCGACATCTTTTCGCGCCTGCTGCGCGAGCGGATCATCTTCCTGACCGGTCCGTTCGAGGACGGCATGGCCTCGCTGATCTGCGCCCAGCTGCTGTTCCTGGAATCGGAAAACCCGAAGAAGGAAATCAGCATGTACATCAACAGCCCCGGTGGTCAGGTGACCTCGGCGCTCGCGATCTACGACACCATGCAATACATCAAGTCGCCGGTCTCGACCGTGGTCATGGGCATGGCCGCCTCGGCCGGTTCGCTGATCCTGACGGCCGGTGAAGCGGGCCAGCGCATCGCCCTGCCGAACGCGCGCGTCATGGTGCACCAGCCCTCGGGCGGTTTCCGCGGCACGGCCTCGGACATCGAGCGCCACGCCGAGGACATCATCGCCACCAAGCGTCGCCTGAACGAAATCTACGTCCATCACACGGGGCGGACCTATGAAGAAGTCGAGCGCACCCTGGACCGCGACCACTTCATGACCGCCGAAGAAGCCAAGGCCTGGGGCATCGTCGACCACGTCTATGACAAGCGTACCCAAGCCGAAGACGACGGCGTGAAGACGGTCTGAGCCTAACAGCTAGGTCCTGAGATGAACGAGGCGGGGTCCGGTGACGGGCTCCGCCTCGAATCGTTTCAACGCCCGTGCTATCAGGCGGCCATGCAGTACACGCGCGATTCCAAAGGCTCCGTCGAAGTCGATGGCGACATCTATGAGTGGGAGATCCGTCGCCAGCCTCAGCCCAAGTCGGGCGGGAAGTGGGAGGGGATGGCCGTCACCCTGTGCCTGGTCGACTTCAAGCGGGAGGCCATCATCCAGTTTCCGCCGCCGCTGCGCCCCAACGGCCGGCCGGACGTGGAGAAGCAGCGGGTCAACGTCGATGCGGTCCGTAATGCCGTGGTCTCGGCGATGGAAGCGGGCTGGAACCCGACTTCGCGCGGTAAACCCATGGTCTTCGACGTGGACGCCGACGGTCACTGACCGCCCGTTCCGCGCGTCAGGGACGAGCGGTGAAGATCCGGAAGCCTTTTTCAGCGGCGATAGCGATCATTTCCGTGTCGCCCGAGGTGTCGCCATAGGCGGCGGCCAGCGACATGTCGTCGCCATAGGCGGCGCGCAGACGGCGCACTTTTTCCTCGCCCCGGCAGTTTTCGCCCGCAAAGGCGCCCGTGACGCGGTCCTGGGCGTCGAACACCAGCTGGGTGCCCAGCAGGCCTTCGGCCCCCAGGCGACGGGCGAAGGGGGCGACGGTCGTTTCCGGCGAGGCGGTGACGATGACGCGGTGCGCGCCCTTCTCGCCCCAGGCCTTCCAGCAGGCGAGGGCGTCGGGGCGCATGAAGCGGTCCCAGACCTGATCCGCATAGCGTTCGGCCTCGGCCTCCAGCGCCGCGCGCTCCACGCCGTGCAGGAATTCACGCACCGAGGCGGCCTTGATCCGGCCCCGGTCGCGGTCGCCGATGTAGGTCGCCAGCGCGGGGGCCATCCGGGCCAGACCGATGGCCCAGCCCGCCGCGCCCGCCCGCCAGCGCAGGAAGGCGGTGAAACTGTCGCGAATCGTCAGGGTGCCGTCGAAATCGAAAGCGACGATCTGACGGTCCCCGACGGGGGACTGGCGAAACGACTGTGCGGCGCCCATGTCTGCCATTAGCCGTGATCCCCTTAGAAACTGCATTGTCCGTCCGTGTTAGCGACATTGTCGTGTCGCAACAGGGTTGTGGCGGAACGTGTGATGGGTGATTGTCTTTTTTTGAAGACCTTCGTGCATAGATTCACGGATCAATGACGAGGTATGCGCCTTCCGTCCCATGTCGGGCCGGATCGCGGGAGTGAGAAGGGTCTATGACCAAAGCCGCCGGCACAGACGCTAAAAGTACGCTCTATTGCTCGTTCTGCGGCAAGAGCCAGCACGAAGTTCGCAAGCTGATTGCGGGACCGACCGTGTTCATCTGCGATGAATGCGTCGAACTGTGCATGGATATCATCCGCGAAGAGCACAAGATCGCCTTCAAGACGACCAAGGACGGCGTGCCGACTCCGAAGGAGATCCGCGACGTCCTGGACGACTATGTGATCGGCCAGAGCCACGCCAAGAAGGTGCTGAGCGTCGCCGTCCACAACCACTACAAGCGCCTGAACCACGCGACGAAGAACAACGACGTCGAACTGGCCAAGTCGAACATCATGCTGATCGGGCCGACCGGCTCGGGCAAGACGCTGCTGGCTCAGACGCTGGCGCGCATCATCGACGTGCCGTTCACCATGGCTGACGCCACGACCCTGACCGAAGCCGGTTATGTGGGCGAGGATGTCGAGAACATCATCCTGAAACTGCTTCAGGCGTCGGACTACAACGTCGAGCGGGCTCAGCGCGGCATCGTCTACATCGACGAAATCGACAAGATCTCGCGCAAGTCGGACAACCCGTCGATCACCCGCGACGTGTCGGGCGAAGGCGTGCAGCAGGCCCTGCTGAAGATCATGGAAGGCACCGTCGCCTCCGTACCTCCGCAAGGCGGCCGTAAACATCCGCAGCAGGAGTTCCTGCAGGTCGACACCGCCAACATCCTGTTCATCGTCGGCGGCGCCTTCGCCGGCCTTGAAAAGGTGATCTCGGCCCGTGGGGCAGGGGCCTCGATCGGCTTCGGCGCCAAGGTCAAGGAAATCGACGAGCGCCGCACGGGCGACATCCTCAAGGGCGTCGAGCCGGACGATCTGATGCGCTTCGGCCTGATCCCCGAGTTCATCGGTCGTCTGCCGGTTCTGGCGACGCTGGAAGACCTGGACGAGGCGGCGCTGGTCACCATCCTGACCGAGCCCAAGAACGCTCTAGTCAAGCAGTACAAGCGCCTGTTCGAGATGGAGAATGTGACGCTGACCTTCACCGACGACGCGCTGAACGCCGTCGCCAAGAAGGCGATCACGCGCAAGACCGGCGCTCGCGGCCTGCGTTCCATACTGGAAGGCATCCTGCTGGAGACCATGTTCGAACTGCCGACCTATGAAGGCGTCGAAGAAGTCGTGGTCAACGCCGAGGTGATCGAGGGCAAGGCCCAGCCTCTGCTGATCTATTCGGAAACCAAGAAGAAGACGGCGGACGGCGCCGCCTGATCGGGCGATACGAAGTCTGAAGGGGGCGGCGCCGGCGACGGCCCGCCCCCTTTTCCATTCCGGACCTGATCTGCGGCCCTGGCGCCACAGCGGCGAGAGGGCGGGATTGCTGCGTTGGAGGCCAACGGAGCATGAACCAGTCTCAGGGCTGGTGAGGTCCGAACAGGTCGTCCACCGTGGCCGCTGAACCACGCTTCTGTGGGCCATCCGCCAGCCACGCTTGAACACCGCGTCGCACGAACCACATACTCACACGAAAGCCGCCGGAATCGGCGGGTCGTTCAGGAGGGTCTTGGCATTCGCGCCGGGGCGTTTCGGGGCGGCGGGCCGGAGATCTCCGATGGCCCAGGAAAGTACGCATCATGACCGAGAGCAAAATCCTCCCCGTCCTGCCGCTGAGAGACATCGTCGTCTTTCCGCACATGGTCGTGCCGCTGTTCGTAGGACGCGAGAAGTCCGTGCGGGCGCTGGACGAGATCATGAAGGGCGACAAGCAGATCCTGCTCGCCACCCAGAAGAACTCCGTCGACGATGATCCGGCGGCGGACGCCATCTATCAGACGGGCGTTCTGGCCACTGTCCTGCAACTGCTGAAGCTGCCCGACGGCACCGTGAAGGTGCTGGTCGAGGGTAGGGGCCGTGCGCGCCTGACCCGCTTCACCGACCGCGAAGACTATTACGAGGCCGAGGCCGTCGAGATCGCCGATGAAGAAGGCGACGCCTCACAGAGCGAAGCCCTGCTGCGCGCGGTGATCGAGCAGTTCGAAAACTATGTGAAGCTGAACAAGAAGGTCCCGCCCGAGGCCCTCAGCTCCATTCCCCAGATCAGCGACCCGTCCAAGCTGGCGGACAGCGTGGCCGCCCACCTGTCGGTGAAGATCGCCGACAAGCAGAGCCTGCTGGAAACTATCGACGTGCCGGCCCGCCTGGAGAAGGTCTATGGCCTGATGGAGGGCGAAATCAGCGTCCTCCAGGTCGAGAAGAAAATCCGCTCGCGCGTGAAGCGCCAGATGGAGAAGACCCAGCGCGAATATTATCTGAACGAGCAGATGAAGGCGATCCAGCGCGAGCTGGGTGAGACCGACGACACGCGCGACGAACTGCTGGAACTCGAAAAGCGTATCCGCAAGACCAAGCTGTCCAAGGAAGCCCGCACCAAGGCCGAGGCGGAGCTGAAGAAGCTGCGCAACATGTCGCCGATGTCGGCGGAATCGACCGTGGTGCGCAACTATCTCGACTGGCTGCTGTCCGTGCCGTGGGGCAAGGCCAAGACCAAGCCCATCGACCTGCAGAAGGCCGAGGACATCCTCGAGGAGGACCACTACGGCCTCGAAAAGGTCAAGGAACGGATCATCGAGTATTTGGCGGTTCAGGCGCGCACCGGCAGCCTCAAGGGCCCGATCCTGTGCCTGGTCGGCCCTCCGGGCGTCGGCAAGACCTCGCTGGCCCAGTCCATCGCCAAGGCGACGGGGCGTGAGTACGTCCGCATGTCGCTGGGCGGCGTGCGCGACGAAAGCGAAATCCGCGGTCACCGCCGGACCTATATCGGCTCCATGCCCGGCAAGATCATCCAGTCGATGAAGAAGGCCAAGACGACCAACGCCTTCGTGCTGCTGGACGAGATCGACAAGCTGGGCTCCGACTGGCGCGGGGATCCGTCCTCGGCCCTGCTGGAAGTGCTGGACCCGGCCCAGAACTCGACCTTCGGCGATCACTATCTGGAGGTCGACTACGACCTGTCGCAGGTCATGTTCGTGACCACGGCCAACAGCCTGAACATGCCTCAGCCCCTGATGGACCGGATGGAGATCATCCGGGTCAGCGGCTACACCGAGGACGAAAAGGTCGAGATCGCCAAGCGTCACGTCCTGCCGAAACAGCTCAAGGATCACGGCCTGAAGGAAGGCGAACTGATCGTCCCGGAAGAGACGATCCGCGACCTGATCCGCTACTACACGCGTGAAGCCGGCGTGCGTTCGCTGGAACGCGCCCTGGGCGGACTGGCCCGTAAGGCGGTGCGCGAAATGGCCAAGACCAAGGCCGTCTCCATCACCGTCGATGCGGCCAAGCTGGCCGAATACGCGGGCGTGAAGAAGTTCCGCTATGGCGAGACGGACGCTGAGGATCAGGTGGGCATCGTCACCGGCCTGGCCTGGACCGAGTTCGGCGGCGACATTCTGACCATCGAGGCGATCAAGATGCCGGGCCGTGGTCGCATGACGGTGACCGGCAACCTGAAGGAGGTGATGAAGGAGTCGATCTCCGCCGCCGCCTCCTATGTCCGCAGCCGTGCGCTCAGCTTCGGCGTCAAGCCGCCGGTGTTCGAGAAGACCGACATCCACGTCCACGTGCCGGACGGCGCCACCCCCAAGGACGGCCCCTCGGCCGGCGTGGCCATGACCGTGGCCATGGTTTCGGTCCTGACGGGCATTCCGATCCGCAAGGACATCGCCATGACCGGCGAGATCACCCTGCGCGGGCGGGTCACCGCCATCGGCGGCCTGAAGGAGAAGCTGCTGGCGGCTCTGCGCTCTGGCGTGAAGACGGTGCTGATCCCTCAGGAGAACGAGAAGGACCTGGAGGATGTGCCGGAGAATGTGAAGTCGGCGCTGGAGATCATCCCGATCTCGACCGCGGACGAGGCGCTGAAGTGGGCCCTGACCGGCACGCTGACGCCGGTGGAGTGGGACGAGGCGGCCGAGCCGCTGCTGCCCGCGCCGCAGGCGACGCCGGCGCAGGACGGAACCGCCGTCAGCCACTAGGCGGGTTTTCGCTACGATTAAGACGGGCGCGGCCCGGGGCGACCCGGGCCGCGTTTCTGTTTGCGCGCCCACGTTCTTTGACGAGCGGGGCCAGAAGCCTTTAAGTGCGCCCCGGGGAAATGCTGGGGAGCAGAACCAATGAACAAGACTGAGCTGATTGGCGTCATGGCCGAGGCGGCGGGCATCAGCCGCGATCAAGCCAAGCTGGCGCTGGAAGCCTTTACCGACAATGTGACCGCCTCGCTGACGAGGGGGCGCGACGTGCGCCTGGTCGGTTTTGGCAGTTTCATCGCCGTCGACCGCAAGGCCGGAACCGCACGCAATCCTCAGACCGGCGAGGCCATCGCCCGCCCGGCGTCGCGCACCGCCCGCTTCCGGGTTGGGGAAGGATTGAAAAGCGCCTTGAACGGCTGAGCGTACACGGGCATTAAGCGCGCCTGACGCACACGTCATGAGGGCGGCTAGCTCAGCTGGTCAGAGCATCTCGTTTACACCGAGAGGGTCGGCGGTTCGAACCCGTCGCCGCCTACCACTTTAAGTCATTGAAAATGCAACATTTTTAATGTGGACGCTGCTTCGGGAGTCTGTCTGGTTTCCGGAATGGTTCCCAAGAAACGCTTTGGGTGGCATTCATATTTTCATGCATAAATACCTACGCGACCGTAGTGGATGATTCTGCTAGAAGCGCGTTCCGCTATCTGCGGATGGAGGATTGTTGGATATGAACCTAGCGCTGTTCACCAGCATTGCGGTTCTTGGCGGTATATCCGCCTTGCTGTTTGGCTTGGTCGAATTTGGTTTGAGGCTCGTTCGTCGGGGCGTGAGGAAGTCTGTGCTTGAACGTAGCGAAGCGTCGTTTAAGCGCCCTGCTGAAAGCCATGTCCATCTGACGTCAGCGCAGATCAAGCGTGTGCGAGCTGCAGCTGTTGGCGGCGATCAGAATAAACTCCGCCGTGAGTTGATCTCTGCAGCCAAGCTGCAGTCGGAAATCGAGCGCGAACTTGTGAGCTAGTTTTGGCTGAGACTTTCGTCGGGTGGGTCCCCACAGCGCTTGGACGACTGTCGTTCAGCCGGATTGGTGACGAGTTCCAAAAGCACGCAGTTGTCTCATCGGTGCCAGGTCTTGGTGGGCCGGCTGGCATCTTTGGTGCCAAGCGCACAGTTGAAGACCTATCAACATCGGTGTGGGACCGTATCCTCGGCAAAGGCGTCGATGTGACGGACTATGCCTTCTTCCTAGAAACTATTTCCGCTGATCTCCCTTACCCCTGCAAGCATTCCCCGAAGCATGGCCCATCGTGCGCGGTGAAGCTCGAACCCACCACTGCTGGAGCGTTGCAAGGCCGGGTTTATTTTACGCAATCGGCTAGGGGTGTGTTTGCGCGAGGGCCGGCGGTCAAGGGCTTGGCGCTGCTGCGAGACACAGCGGTGTCCGGTGCGAAACCCCAATCTGACAGGTGGGCAGGTTATCGGGGGAGTGAACGAAGGGTGGCGGCAGCTTGGCGGCTGATGCGGCTTCGGCTTCTTGGACGAGGGGCGATAAGTAACTTCGGAGAAGCAGATGTTCTTCTATTGCGCACAGGTGAGTGTCGCGTCACTCTTCGTGAAGATCGTCAATCGCTTTTGCTCGGCATGGCTAAATACTCTCGGCCTAACATAGTTCACCAAATCACCTTCCAGAATTTTCAGCGCATGTTTTTGGAAGATTCTGCTGAGGGCGTATTTCGAACCATTCGTGATTTGGTTCACAAGCACTACCATCATGATGGCGATAATTACGTATTTAGCCCTGTTGCTAGGGTTACGGCGCAAGATGATAGTAACTGGCGACGTCAAACACGCGACGGCCTAATGCGGATGTGTATGGCCGAAAGACGTAAGGGGCATGCCGCTTCGCTTCGAAATGCCCTAGGAATTCTTGCTTACGTCGACGCATTTGATCGACATCTCGCGCGTTGGTATTTGAGGAATGGTCGACCGGTCGATGGCCGACAGAGTGCCGCATATGATTTTTCAGCGCTTAAGGCATCTATAGATGCGGGGTTGAAGGCCAGAGAACTTGCAGACCAGACTATTCGACAGCGTCTACTTTTTGCTTTCGGTTTCATGGTCACAGTTATCACGTTACTGGCCCCAATATTCCGAGAGCCGCTAACGAAGGCTGTTTCGAGCTCCCAGCCTCTCACTCCCCATCATTTTCTTACCGATGCTCTTGGGTTCATGGCGCGCCATCCGGTAGCCTCGCTTGCTGCTGCCGCAGGATTCGGGTGGCTGTTCGATTTGGCCGTTACAAGGCTCTCGATCACCCGACTGGATACCGTTTGGCAGGCTGTGACAACAAAGGCTGCGGATAAATTCATCGCTACCCTACGACAGATGAAGGTGGGGTCGCGCCTGTCGCAATGGATCGCAGTGGGAGTGTTGGGGGGCGGAATACTGGCTCTTATTGGTGTGTGGCTTAATATTGCCATCGAGGTCGTTGGATCTGCCTCGGCCTACATCGATAGCGTAAGAGGTATGTTCCGCTAATTTAGGCTTTCTATCTAGAAAGTGCTTCATCCGAACTTGTTTCTGACGTCGTCCTGGTAGTCGGGGCGATGATGTCCGTAGTTCTTCACTAGGGTCGTGACGGACATGCCCAGGAAGCCAGCGGCGGCCCAAAGGTCGGCCTTCTTTTCCATCAGCCAAGTCGCGCTGGTGTGGCGCATCCAGTGCGGAGAGATCTCGCGGGCGAGGCCGGCGTCAACGACGCAGCTTTGGAACGAGCGTTTCACGCGAAGGACTGGTTCGCCGTTAAAGTGGATTACGGCATTGATACCGCGCGCCTGGTCCATGCGGCGCCAGCGCCGCATGTGAGCCAGCAGGCGATCGGGGAAGGCGACGATCGGGCGACGCTTGTTTCTGTGCTCCCGAACCTCTCGGCCGCGCCGGTACATGACGCCGCTGACGACATCGGCCCAGGGATTCTGAGGGCTCTCCTCCCAAAGTGCTGCAGTCGTCACGCTGGATCGAGAGCCGGTGTAGATCGAAAGGAGAATGAAGCGCGTGAGATGTCGCCGGTTCTGCCGTGACGAGATCGACAGACGCGACCAGGTGCCGGGGCGGAGTCTGCCTGGGAGAACCGGGCCATGGCCCTCGGTGAAGCGATAGCCCATCGCAGCCTTCAAAAGGCGGGCGGCCATGTCGCGGGTCAGGGCGTCGCGGGGCGTCTCGGCTTTGCGCGGCAGTACGACCTGGGGAACCACCTTCAGGTGATGTTCCTCATGCCATTTGCTGATCGCGGTCTGCAGGCATTCCAGTTCGCGCCTCGCGGTCTGGTCGCCGACGCGCGGGGCGTTGTCTGGATCTTTCGTATAGGTCTTGTTCGGGTCGGTGATGCGCTTGGCGACGTAGGCCTCGCAGGTGGACCGCCGGACGTCCGCAAGGGTCTTGTCGTCCCACCAGAGCAACAAGGCCTCGATAAATGAGGCTTCCTTTCCCGGATGCGCCAGCTTCAGCGCGGGGCCTGCAGCATACTCGGCAAGGACCTCAGCTACGAAGACCTGAGCTGGATCACTTCGCCTTGCCCGTCCGTCATCTTCGGATTCCGCGATGGGCTGGGCGTTCTTGCTGAGGATGTATTCGGCAAGTTGCTCCTCCGCCCCGCCAGGTCCCTCGCGGCGATCCGGGCCGCAGCCTGTGCTGACCTCAAACGTGCCGTCGCGGATGAAATAGCGGTCGGGGAGGGCGACGCCGTTGGTCTTGCGGCGGCCTCTTCTGAGATAGAGGCGGGGGCCTTTGGCGTAACGGGACATGCAAAAAGAGCCTTGAGGTTGGCCGGCGTCACCCAATAGGCGCCGCCAACCTTGGACGCCGTCAAGCGTTCCCGGTGAATCTCGAGGCGAAGCGTCGAGATGGTGATGGGGAATCGATGTGCGAAAACTGACGCTATTTCTTCCAGACGCATAGGGTCGTCGTCGGCCCAGTCCTCAGGCATAGGGCGCTCCACCGTCCGGTCGACGCGGGGGCGTGACATCAGAGAACGCGCTCCTTCAGGGCAGTTCTAATACGGAGGCGGCCCAGCGGCGTCAGGCGATAGCCATCTCGGTCGCTGAAAACGGCATCGCCGCCGATCTTGTCGCGGATCTGCGCCATGAGGGGCCCGATGGCGCCGACGTTGCGGAGGATCGCCAGATCAGATCGCGGCAAGCGCTTGCGGATGGTATAGCGCGTCAGGGGCTGGCGCTCTTCCTCCAGGCGCGCGGCGATCCAGGCCGCGCCGGCCGACAGACCAAAGGCCTCGCCGATGGCGACGGCCCGCACGTCGTCGAGGGCGGCGCAGGCGCGGTCCACGATAGCGGTTCGAAGGTCAAGGATCATGCGGTCGCCTCGGCGAACAGGTCGGGGTGGGGCGGCGCGCTATCGGCGCCATAGACGGTTCGAAGCGACTGTTCGGCCCATGTGCAGTGCCCGGTCGCGTCGTGGTGCCGGGCGGCGACGCCGGCGGCGTTCCGGCCTAGCCAATGCGCGGCCGTGCCGTGGCAGACTGTGCAGCCGGCGCGCACCTGGCGCGATGTTTCTGATTCGCGACTCATGAGCGAACCCGCCACCTGATCAGGATGACGGCGCCGATCAGAGCGAGAGCGAGAGGCAGCATCAGGCGGCAACATCCAGAACAGCCGCGGAGGAAGCATCGTCCTTAGCTGAGCCAGCTCTGCGAGCTTCCTCTTCCAGCAGCTGCTCGTTCACACGATCGGCCAAGGCTTCTGCGATCTGCCAAGCGCGAGTCGCGAAGGGGTCTTCGTCGCGAGGAATCTCTGGCCTGACTTCGAGCAGCTGCTGGAGGGCAAGGAACAGTTCCGGGGCCGCGCGGGCCAAGACGCCATCGCCAACGACATGGTCGGTTTCGAGCGCGGCTGCCCAGAGGTCGGCCTTGCCCTTGAAGTTAGCGAAGATCGCCCCGGTCGACATGCCGGCTGCCTGTGCGATCTGGCGGATCGTGCCGCGTTCGTATGAGCCAGGTTCAGCCCAAAGGTCGCGAGCGGCCTTCAGCACTTTCTCCCGAGTTGCTGCCTTGGCCAGCTGGCGCTTGTTCAGTCGTTCGGTCATGGGATTGCCCTTCAGCCTGCAGCCAAAGCTGCGACGTCGATCGCCTTGGCGACATTCAGCAGGTTGTGTTGTTGGGTTGCGGGCAGGCGGCCGAAAATACGGGCCAGGTGAACGCCAGTGATGTTCTGGCCCATTGCTGCGACCGGGTCGGGCATGGCGCTGCCGTCTTCGCGAAGCGCCGGCAGCAGATCGATCGGCTCGATGCGAAGCACGTCTCGGATCCGGGCGACCGTCGAAAGGGCGAGGCGGTTGTCGCCGCGCTCGTATTTCTGGATCTGCTGGAAGCTGATGCCGAGCTTGGCGGCCACTTCAGCCTGGCTCAGGCCGAGGCGGTTTCGGGCCGCACGAAGGCGGGTGCCGATTTCGATGTCGATGTCAGAGGCGGTGCGACCGGCCATTAGAGGCGACCTTTCAGCAGCAGGAAGACGAGGAGGTAGGCGGCAAGCGCGATCAGGGCTGCGCGCAGCAGCAGGGGGCGGTCGGGCTTCATCCTCGCAGCCACAGTCCCAGGAAGATGAGCGCGCAGACGCTGAGACAGACCGGGGAGCCGATCAGCAGGTCGACAGCGGAGGCGGACGCGCCGGCGACGGCGACGACCAGGTAGAAGCGTGCGACCACAGAGAGGCGAGGGCGGCGGCGTGGCAGTTCGCGGACCATGATGGTCGGTCGGGTGCTGAAGGCCTCGCTGCCGGCGATGTTGTGGGGCTGGCTCAAGGGGTGATCTCCTTAAGGGCATCGGCGCGGGCGGCGTTCAGGTCGGCCTGGGCCGCTTCGTCGCCGCCGATGTTGGGGTGGGTTTCGCGGGAGGCGCTGGTCATTTCGCACCCTTGAGGGTAGCGGCGCCCACAGCGACGCCTTTGTGGATCGTCTGCGCCGCGGCCATCATGGCGATCGTCTGAACCGTCGGGTTGTTGACCAGGCCGATCGTCACGCCGAGGCCATGAGCAACGCCCATCCAGCGTTCCTGAAAGCCCTTTGGGATCTTGATGCCGGTCTGCCCGGCCATGTGCCAATGATCGGCCATGACCAGCGCCTGGGCTGAAAGAGACAGGGTCGCCTCGAGGTTCGGTTCGCCCGCCCTGTAAGTGGGGGATTCCTTGGCGACTTCGCGCGCAGCGTCGAGCAGCAGCAGGGCTGCTTCGGCCAGCCGGTCGGCGGCGGGTTGGGTCACGATCGACACTCAGATCTCTCCCAGGGCGGAGAGGTAGAGATCGAGGATGGCCTCCTCTTCCTGGCGCTTGGCCTTGTCCTGCTTCCGCAGGCGCAGGACCTTGCGCAGGATCTTGACGTCGTAGCCCTCGCCTTTGGCTTCGGCGAAGACCTCCTTCATGTCGACCATGACGGCCTGCTTGTCCTCCTCGAGGCGCTCCAGGCGCTCGATGATGGAGCGTAGGCGGCCTTGGGCCGAGGCGGTCAGGACGTCGGACGATGCGTCGAAGACGGCGTCGCCATTGGGCTGTGCTGAGGCCATCAGAAGCCGCCGTCCGTGACGACAGGCTCGGACACCAGAAGAAGGCCGACGTGCGAGCCTCCCTCCTCAGTGTCTAGCAGACCGCCCTCGATGGCGTGGACGTCGCCGCCCGCGGTGACGAAGAAGACCTCGGCGTCCGGGTCGGCCAGCGCCTCCATCTTGGCGATCAGGTCTTTGATTTTCAGGGCCACTACGCGGCCTCCTTAAGGGTGGAGCGAAACTCGGCGGCAATCATCGTCCCGACGGCATCGACGTCGGCGTCGACGGCCATAAGGGCGGCCTCCAGGGCGGGAAGCTGGTCCTCCGGGGTGTTGGGGTGCTCGATCTGGAAGATCAGGCTGCAGGCGCGGTTCTCGAGGCGAGTGCGCTGGGCTTTCAGCCGCTGAAGCCGGGTCATGCTGCGACCTTCTTGCGGGCGGAGGCCAGCCAGTTCCTGACGCAGCCATCGAGTCCGTGGGTGCAGGTCGAGGTGACGCCGGCGATACTGATGCGATTGGCGTCGTGGGTTCGGGTGATGCGGGCCTGAACGTCCCGCTCGAGGACGTGGACAAGGGCGGCAAGCCCTGTGGTCCGGCGGTCCCAATAGTCGGCGGCGTCGCGCGGGCCGATGTGCTCGATGGCGGCGTCCAGCGATCCCTGGACCCTTGCGATCAGGAACAGATCGAGGGTCGGGCGTTTCGTTGTCTTGGTCATGCCGCAGCCCTCGAAGGCGTGGCGGCGGCGTTCAGCGACTGCAGGGCCTGGGTCGGAGTTTTGCCGAGCAGGTGCCAGAGGGCGATGTCGCAGTCGGCAGGCTCGCGGCCGAGGGCGGCGGCGGTTTCGACCAGGTCGCCGCGGAAGCTGTGATGCACTTCCTTCAGCGTGGACAGCTGGCCGACGGACCAGCCTGAAGGGCCGTTCTTGCGGGCGTAGTGGGTGAGGGAAGCGCGGAGGCGCCTTCCCTGAACCTGTAGCTTTGCGGATGCGGGCATTCGCTCCCCCTGTTCAACGTCAGGAAGAGTTCGGATAAACCGACGTTCTAGTCAAGATCAAAAAGTCGGATAATCCGACGCATCGGATCGTGGTAAGCCGAAAACGCTTAGAATCGGTCTGTGACTGTTAGTCAGGAAGGCTTGGTTGGGCTCGGGGAAAATGACGCAGAGCTATCGACGATCGTCCTAGCGGCGCTTCTCAGTTGTCGAATGGCGAGGGCCTCGCCAGGCGGCATTAGGAGCTCGAAGGGTTCGACGCCCAGCCACACTGAGACTTGGTCAACCGTCTCTTGGGTATAGCGCTGCTTGCCATTCCATAAGTCGCTTGCCTTCGCTCGAGGCCACCCGAGTTCACGCTGGGTGTCGGCCTGGATCTTGCCGAGGAAGGTGCACCATTCGCGAAGATACCAACGGTGCCCGAGATCGGCGGGCGGTGTGGATGATCGTTTGGTGGGCTTTCCCGACATGCCCCAACTGTGTGCGGCGCCAGTCATCTTGTCGGCCCCGATAATCCGAACGAATCGAGTTGACTCAAACGTCGGATTATCCGAACTATCGAACCTATGAAGCTGGTTCGGCTCCGAAAAACGCGAAATTGGTCGCAAGACGACCTAGCTCGGCTTCTGGGCCTGAGCTCGCGCGGCCACATCAGTGACTGGGAAAACGGTCGAGAGCGCGTTCCTGCTGAGCACGCCATCGCCATAGATCGTATATCGGGCGGAGAGTGCACCGTTGCTGACTTGCGCAGCGATCTCCACGACGTGCGCGTCATGCATCCCGAGAGGCCATAGCCATGGCGCCGGGGGGCTTGATCACCGACTGCGACGACTGCGCCTGGCAGGGCTGCTTCAAGGCGACCGGATGTCTGCGGGCGGTTGCCGCTGAGCGCGGCGTTGATCCGAATGAACTGCTGGATCAGATGCCGCCGCTGCTCCTGGTACGAACCTTGACGGCGGCCGAGCTGGAAGAGCTCGCAGCCGAGATCGCGGCAGACCGACAGCCTCTGATCCACATTCCCCTTGGAGCGACGCATGACTAGCGCCGCGCCCTCCCCACGCCTCGCCCGTGCCGCCTCGCGGGACGAGGCTGGAACGCCCGGCGCCACCGGCCAGACTCTGCGTCGTGCCGGGCGTTCCTCCCCTTTCTCGGCCCCGCCCTGCCTGGGCAGGGCCATGGCTCTGTCGCGTTCGGAAGGCTGCGCCTTCCCGACCCGACGCGGCTTCCAGTTCACCGCCACCTCTCCTTTCAAACTGATGGCGGTGTTTCCCGTCGGCGCGACGTTCAACCACGTCCCCCCTGTCGCGCCGGCGGGCTTCTCCTTTGACGAAGCAGGGATGCGGTGCTGACCCGTCCCTTTGCTCCCGTACTGGCCCTGTCGGCCGAAGCGTCCCCAATCGGTTTCCGGTTTGTTCGAAGACTTAACGAAGTCTTGCCGCGCCGCGCCTGCTGCGCGCGCCTGAACTCTCTGCATCGACACTTGCTGAAGCGCCTCGCCCTGGACCGCGAGCGCGGGGGGATCCCGTAGCGCCCATGACGCAGCGCCGCGGTCAGAAGGCTCCGCCTTCTCGATCCGACGCGGCGAGTGCGCCCCCACCACATCGGCAAGCGCGCGACGCCAGCCAGACGGCCGGACCGATCCGCAACCGCTCATCCATTCGCCTTCTGGCGCCGGGGGATGAAATTCGCGGTGCGGAACGACGACGCCAGAGGCGGCGCGCACGACCCCCTTGCCCTCATCAAAGCCAAACGTGGCCGCCTTACGGACGGTCATCGGGACGCCTTTTGCCAACGCCCGGCCCTGAACCGCCGGAGCGAACGCATGTCTGCGCCCGGTGCTCAGCGCCGTCAGGCGGATTCGCAGGGAGCGAATCCTATGAACCCGCGCCAGCACGCGTATCTCGCGCGCACGCTTCAGGACGCCTGTGGCGGCGTCGATGCCTGCCTGAACATTCTCGAGGTCACGCCCTTCAAGATGGGCCGCACCCACATGTACGACTGCCGGGAGCCTGGCAGCGGACGCACCATGCCGATCGGGGCGGTGACGTTCCTGGAGCAACATCAGCAGCGCGCCACCGGCCAGGCGGGGATCTACACGCCGGCGCTGGCCTCGAGCGATCAGGAGCCGACCGAGGCCCAGTGCGCGACCAGCGAGGCCTGTGAGGCCAGCGAGGTCATGGCCATCGCCCAGCGCTTGGTCCGCAAGGCGGGCGAGGACAACGTCTATAGCGAGACAGAGAAGCGGGAGATCGAGCCGCACCTGCTGCGTGTTGAGGCCCACATCCGCGGCGTCCGCGCCGCCATGGACGCCACGTCATGAGCGCGGCTGTCATGATCGAAGGCGTCGGCCGGCGCGAGCCGCTTCACCGCCGAACAAACCAGAAGGTGCGCCGGAACAGCCACGCCGTGCGGCGCAGCTGGTGGAAGCACTTCAGCTGGGAACGCGGCCGTCGCCTGTTGCTGGCGCTGCGCATCCACGCCGAGCATCTGCGGAAGAAGGGTCAGCGGACGGGCGCCGCGCCCCGCAAGGGCGTCATGGGCGACAAGGGCGGCATCAGCTTCGGCGCCATCCGCCTGATGGAGGTGCTGGTCGCAATCGCAGCCCGCTACGAGGGTCGCCTGGAGCCCAGCGCCGAATGGCTGGGCGACGCTCTGAACGTGCCGGCCAAGAGCATCCACGCCTGGAAGGAGCAGCTGAAGCGCCACGGCTTCCTGACATGGCAGCGCCGCTACGTGGAGACGGGTCAGCAGGGCCAGCGTGGGCCCCAGGTAAGGCAGACGTCCAACGCCTATGTCTTGTCGATCCCGCAGGCCGCTGAAGCCGCAGCAGAGGCCCGTGTGTCGCCGCGCGCAGCGCGGCAATCGAAAGAGGAGCGCGCCTACGCCAACCAGCCGAGACTCATGGCCGCCCTCGACCACCATGGCGACAATCTGGTCCAGGAGATGATCCGGCGCGGGTGTAACCCGCAGGCCCCAACGTGAATCACCTGAGGTGGGAGAATCCCGGCTCCCATATCTAAATAAGGTGTCTCGCTAGGCGCGAGACCACATGATCGGGAAGGAATGAGGCGTCGCCCTGGTCGGGCGACCACTTATTCCCCGGATCGAGGCCGCAGACGACGGCGCAAAACCTGCTCAGGATCGAGCGGGCGAGCAGTGCTCGCCCTCTGACCAACCCGGCTGCCGCCCGTTAGGACGGCGGCCGTTGCTGTATGGGGCCAGCGTCGCTGGCTCAGCGAGGGTGAGAGGGGTTCGGCTTTCGCACGTGCGGGGGCGGGCGTGGCGCCTGCGACGACCGGCCCAGGGCAACCTTTTCCGCCGACCGCGCAACAAGATCGGCCGATCACGCAACCCTTTCGGTCGGATCGCGCCGTCGGCGTGGCTCTGAAGAGCGAGGGGCGGGGGCAGGGCGGGCGTAGAACGGGGCGCGCGGGCGGGGCGGGCGGTATATCGCTGTTGCATGAATCCGCGAAACGGGCGATGGCGCAACCTTCAATAGGGGGAGCGTCATGGAAACACTCGGTAGTTTAATCATCCTGGTCAGCTTCGCGGCCTTCATCCTGGGCGTGGTCAACGCCATCAGGCCGCAGGCCTGGATGAAGGTGCGAAAGCGCCTGGTCGGATTGTTCATCATCCTGGGCTCGATGGCGGGGTGCGTGGCGGGTGGGTCGATGATGCCTCAGGCTCCTGCGTCGACTGTGGCGGCGGCCGAGAAGAGCACGCCTGAGGCGGAGACCGCGCCAGCGAAACCGGCAGGCATGACGCAGGCGGAGTTCGACGCGGTCTGGAGCCAGGTCAAGGTCAAGATGGAGCAGTGCGATGCGCCGCTGCGTCGCGCTGGCGAAGCGGTGGGGACGGGCGACGTCTACGCGGCCTTCACCCCGGTCAAGGCGGCGGGCGAGGCGTGCAAGGCGGTCTGGCTCGAAATGGGACGGATTGAGATTCCCCGTAGCGCCAAGGGCGAGGTCAAGGCGGCGATGAAAGAGGCGCAGGATATCTGCGAGAACGCTGCCTATCTGAAGATGGAGGCCATGGAGCAGATGGCCAAGGTGCTAGATGGCGACGCGCGACCGTCCGCCATGGCGGACCTTCAGGACAAGCTGGAGCGGGGCAAGACGCTGGCGAGCGGGTGCTGGATCAGTTACCTGGGCGCCGCCGGCAAGGCCGATCTGACGCTGCCAGAATTTGAAGAGGCTGCTGCTGCAGGAAAGGGTCAAGCCAAGTGACAGGCGCGAACCTACCGCAAGCGATCGCGGCGCCCGCGATGAAGAAGCCGGGGCGTGGCTTGTGGCTCATAGCGGCAGGGGGCCTCCTGACAGTGGTCTGGCTGGGCCTGCTCGTCACCTTCGTCTGCCTGAGATGGGACAAGGTCGTAAATCTTGAGCCGAATGCGGTCGGGGACTTTCTGGCGGGTGCATTTGCCCCTCTGGCTTTCCTATGGCTGGTACTGGGCTTTTTCCAGCAGGGCATCGAACTTCGAAACAGCGGCGAAGCGTTGTGGCTCCAGGGTGAGGAGCTCCGGAACTCCGTTCATCAACAGCAGGAATTGGTCGCGACGACGCGCGAGCAACTAGCTTTTGAACGCGATGAGGCTGCGCGTCAGAAGCAGGACCTCCTTCGAAGGGTGCAACCTACGTTCAGGCTTACCTATGAAGGGGTGATTAGCACGGCCGCAACGAGTGCTAATCACCAGTTCCAACTGCTGAACACCGGGAAAGACTGCTTCGACGTCACGATGATTATCGATAGCGCGGGCGACACCCCGCTCATTCAAGCCGGGCAATTTGAGAAGACAGTTCTTTCCACCGGGAAATGGGGTCGCACAGCCATCTGGTTTGAAGACGGTTTTTGCGAGGATGTTGTGGCCACTGTCTTATATCGAGATGAGCTCAACAACCACCAGGTGAAGCAGTTCACGATCAAGCTGGGCGACGGATCGGTCCGGGTCATTGACAATGGACGTCAAGAACTTAGCGAGGACTAGTCGTTCGCAGCTTCGGGCTGACCAGAAGGCATGCGGCGGATGCGCGGGGCGGCGATCGGGAGGCGGATCCGTGGGTTCGGCCGGGCCGATGCGACGATCGTGCGCTCGATGACCAGGGACGCAACGAAGGTGTGGCCGCACGGCTCATCGCCGTCGACGTTCATGCACTGGAAGCGGAGCTCTCGGTAGAGAGCCGTGACCTCCCGGGTGGTGCGGACCTTGGCCAGGCTCTCGCAATGCGGGCAATGGACGCGGATGGCGCCTCCGCCACGGTGGCTGCGGTTGGCCTGAGCGCCGCCAAAACGGGTGTCGCGCGGTTCCGGCGCGGCAGCTTGGATCGTCATGTTGTTCCCCGACAGCCCCCGAGGGACATCACTATCAGATTTCATGAAACGGCGCTCCCGTTTGTTGTGCGCAAACCGTGCGCTACGTCAGGTTCTGTCGTCATCACCTGAGCCGCCCAGCTCCATCTGCAGGACGGTCGACAGCCCGCCGGAACTGTTGAGGCTGTGGCGGGCCTCGACCACCAGCCAGCCGGCGGCGTCGATCTCGGGCTTCCAGCCGGAGACGCTGACGGACTTCTCCGGGAAGATGTCGGGCCGACCACGCGCCAGTGTCAGGGAGAACTTGGCGGCGGCCCGCTTCAGGCGCTTGAACTCGGTGTCGGCCGCGCGCCTGGCGCTGGCCAGGCTGGCGTAGGTCCGGGGCAGCTTCTTGGCGTTGTCCTCGTTGCCGACCACCACCTTCTGACGCGCGCCGCCGGCGCGGTCGTGCCACTCGGCGATGACGCCCGAATAGGCGTCGCGTTCGGCTTCCTCCCAGCTATGGCGGTCGCCGTCGCGGCGGGTGATCCGCGCCAGGCCGAGATCCGCGCCGCCCGGACTTTGGCCCGCGCCACAGCCCATGAAGACCAGGCTCTCGGCCTTCACCGTCGAGACGGCGTCGTGCAGGCGGCCGAGGCGCGCGATCAGGGCGGCGTCGCTCTCATTGCTCTGCGCCAGGTGAACGACGGCGATGGCGGCCTTTTCCTGCGCGCAGCGCAGCTGCAAACCGTTCCGGCCGGCGATCTCGCCCAGGACGTCGCCCAATGTGGTCTGGCTCCAGGACTGCACCTGGCGCTTGCGAAATCCGCGCGTCAGGTCGGCCGATCGTGCGCGTATGGTCAGGACGTCGGGCGTTCCTGCATGGCCCCGCTGGTCGACCTTGAAGCGTCCCTTGTCGAACAGCTGGGGCGGCGCGGCCGAGCCGAGGTCCCGCCAGCCGATCGCAAGGGTGATGATCGCGCCGGAAGGCGGAACGGCCAGCTGTCCGTCGTGGTCGCTGAGCGCGATGGTGAGCTCGTCTGCATCGGCGCCGCGTTTTTCCGTAAGGTCCAGGCTGATCAGGCGCGGCGTCACCTGGGCGCCGATGTCGACGCCGTCGACCACAAGGCGATAGACGGCCTGGCGATGAACATATTGGCCGCTCACGTCGTGGCCTCGGCGTCCGGGACCTCATCATCGACACGCTTCAGCGCCAGGGAGAAGTCCGAGATCCTGGGGACGCCGTTGTCCGTGATCGAGCGCTGGGTTTCGTCCAGACTGAGGATGACGAAGGCGCCATAGACGCGGCCCGCGCCATCGACCAAAGGCCATGCCTCGCCGCTCTTTCCCATGGCGCGCAGGTCGTCCAGGCTTCCGACGTCGCCGAACGCCACCGGGGCCAGCATGCCGGTCAGGGTGATGTCGTCATCGCCTTCGCCAACAAACTGCCCCAGCGGGCGAGCGCCAACCCGGTCGCTGAAGGCATGCCGCCAAGTCGTGCGGCGCTGCAGTTGCTGATAGGTGAGAGACGGCAGGTCGAATACGAACAGGCCGAGGGTCATCATGGCCATGGGCAGTGTCCTACCGCTTCGCTTCTTGAGGACATCAGTCGAACCCTCCGGGCTCGTCGCCGAAGGATCCCAGGTTGGGAGCGTTCAGGATCTCGGCCACCTTGCGGGCGATTTCGTCTGCGCTCTGGCCGGGCTGGGTGTTGATATTGATCGTCACGCTGCCGATCGACGGGCGCGCCGGCGCAGCCGCCGTAGCTGTCGCGGGAGCGACGCCGATGCGGGGGCCGGTATCGAAGGCCAGGGCCGGCGCGCCGACGGAACCGACGGCAAGCGCCGCCGTCATCCCGGCGCCGACTCGCGACACGGCGTTCACGGCGTCGCCGGCGGATCGCGTCAGGCCGTGCGTCAGGCCCGCAACCGTGTCGTCGCCCAGGCCGGCGAAGACCCGCGACGGCGAATGGATGCCGAGCCGCGCCTTGAAGGCGGTGATCAGCTTTCCGCCGGCGCCCATGACGGCGCGGATCAGGTTCGGGATCCCGCCCAGCAGGCCGTTGATCAGGCCCATGATCAGCTGGCCGCCGAACTGTCGGAACTGCGGCGCTAGCGCCTGCAGCGCCGGCCACACGCGCTGGAAGGCCTGCATCAGGATACCGACGGGGCTGAAGTTCGTGAACAGGCCGATCAGCCCGCGCACGGCCGCGCCGCCGATCTCCTTGATCTTCGTCCAGATGCCGGCCCACCAGGTGCTGATGGCGCCCCAGTTGCGGTAGATCAGGAAGGCAGCGGTCGCGAGGGCGATTATGCCCACGACAACCCAGGTGATCGGGTTGGCCAGCAGGGCGGCAGTGAAGGCCCAGGTCGAGGCGATGGCGCCGCCCAGGCCGGCCAGCAGGGGGGCGAAGAAGGCGCCCGCGCCGGCCAGGGCGAACTGCAGCAGGGCGAAGGGGCCGAGGATGGCGGCGACGGCCAGCGCCAGGCCGCCGAAGACCAGCAGGCCCGTCGCGACGATGGCGACCAGGGCACCGACGACCTGGATGACGCGCGGGTGGGCCTGGGCGAACTTAGTCAGGCGCTCAGAGGTTGCGGCGACGCGCAATGCAACCTCACGGATGAGCGGCAGGAACTGCGTCCCGGCGGCGATGGCGGTGTTCCTGATGCCCTGCGTCGCCTGATCCATGGCGCCCTTGGCGCCGGACATGCGGTTCTCAAACTCCTTGGCCATGGAGCCAGCGGTCTTCTGGCTATCGGCGACGGCATTGAGGTTGGTCTTCAGGACGTCCAGCTGCGACAGCATGGGCGCGATGGCAGCGACCGATTCCGAACCAAACAGCTGGGTCAGGATCGAGGCCTGACGATCCGGCGATAGCTTTTTCACGCGCTCGAGGACGTCGACGATGGTGCCGCCGGCGTCCATCTGCATCGCCTTGGCGACGCCTTTGGCCTCAAGGCCCAGGGCAGCGTAGGCTTGCTGCTGGGATTTGGTGGCCGCCTCGCCCTTGGTCAGGGCGAGCATGGTATTCTTGATGCCGGTGGCGGCGATCTCTTCGGCGACGCCCATGCCGACGATGGTCGAGCCCAGAGCGGCGACCTCGGATGCGGCTGCGCCGGCGACACCGGCCAGCGGCCCGACGCGGGTCACGACTTCCGAGATGGCTTGGGCAGTCGCGTTGCCATTGTCGCCGAGGTAGTTCACCTGATCGGCGAAGGCGCGGACCGCAGCCTGGGTCATGCCGAAGGCGGTGCGCCAGGTCGCCATCTTCTGCCCGGCGTCCTCGGCAGTCGTGCCGAAAGCGACGCCCATCTGGCCGGCATCCTTGGCGAAGCCCTTGAGTTCACCGCGCGCGATTTTGGCCTGACCGGCAGCGGCGATGATCTGGGCGACGCCTTCCGCCGGAAGACCCAGATCCTTGGACAGCTGCAGGACGTCGCGGTTCATCTGTTCGAACTGCTGGGGCGTGTCGAAGTCCACGACCTTCTTCACGTCCAGCATGGCGTCCTGGAAGGTGATCGCAGCGCTGGAGGCGGCGACCAGCGGCGCGGCAGCGACCATGCCGGCGCCGATCGCTGAGGCGCCAGCGCCGGCGGCGCTGCCGGCGAACTGCTGCGTCTGGTCATAAGAGCCGCGCGCGGCCTTCATCCGGCCCTGGCGGTCCTCGAGGGCCTTCAGCTTGGTGCGCTGCTGCTCAAGGGCGTCGTTGGCGTGGCGTGTGTCCCGCGCCAGCTTGGCTTCCGCACCGCTGAGGTTCTTGGTCGACAGGCCCGCCCGATCCAGTCGACCGCGTATCTCCTGCAGGGTGCGGGAATGACCTTCCTCGGACGCCTTCAGCGAGCGGACGCGATCCCGAGCCTGTTCGAAGGCGCGGGTCAGGGCCTTGGTCGGCTTCTCGGCGGCGTTGTGCGCCTGGGCCAGACGGGCGGCCTCAGTCCGGGCCGCCTTCAGGGACTCGCGGGTCTGGCCCAGCTTGTCGGTCATCTGCCGGTAGGCAGCGATGTCCTTGGTGGCGCGCTGCAGGTCGGTGATCCGCTCACGGGCGGCGCGCAGGGCCTTCGACGTGGCGTCGGTATCGGTGCGGACGCCCTTCAGGAACCGCACGGCGTTGCCGGCGGCGTCCATGATCAGCTGAAGGCGAAGGTTGCGGGCCATGAAGCGGGCTCAACGGTTCTTGTCAGGCGCCGCGTTCATGCGGTTCCAGCGTTCGACGGCGCGGTCGCGCCAGTCGAGGATCTCGGTGAAGGACATCTCGGCCATCGCCGCCGGCGGCCAGTGGAAGACGGCGGCGATGTCGGCCATGGCGTCGTCTATGCTTCGAGGCCAGCTTCCGCCTTCTGGCGCTTCTGCAGCAAAAAATTGGCGATCTCTCCGGCGATGGCCGTGCAGTCCTCGGCTTCCATCGCCAGGAACTCTTGGGCGGTGATGACGGGCGAGGAGATGCGGCGCACGACCTTGGAAGCCGCGACTAGGTCGAGGTTCAGAAGATCGACCACCTTGGCGCCGGTCAGAGCGCCGCCGAGGGGCTTGCGAAGGGTGATCTTGGTGATGACCTGATCGCCGCGCTTCAGGGGCGTGTCGAGCTCCACGATGGCCGTGGCGCGTTCTTTCTTTTCAGTGACTTCTTCGTCGGTGTTCATCGCGTTTCCCCGGTGAGGCAAATGGGCGGCGTCCGGTTGACGCCATGGAATGGAAGAGTGGGAGAAGGCACCCGTCGATCCGCCGGCGCATGGTCCGTGCATGGGCGATCTGGTCGCTCGAGCAGGTCCAGCCGGATGGTCGACGGGCTAGGCCGCATGGTCAGGCGAAGCCGAGGATGCGGCGTTCTTCAGCCAGGCGGTCGACGCCATAGACGATGAAGACCTTGTTCAGGATATCGATCTCGAACTCGGTCCGGCCGTTGCGGGTCTGCAGGTAGTAAGCGCAGGCGGTCTTGTAGGTGACCTCGGTGTCGCCCCCGACTTCGTCGCCGCCGGCGTCGATGCCGTAGGTGCGGCCCCGAACCACGATCTCGACATGGTCATAGGCGCCGGTGGCGGCGTTCTGGTAGGCGCCGGTGAAGCGCAGTTGCGAGGCGTCGACCTGGTGCTCGGCAAAGGTGCTGTTCAGGCTAGGAATCTCGCCGCCGTAGGTGTGCTCGACTTCGAGCTCCTGCAGGCCGGAGAAGATCTTGATCGGGGCGATCATGCCCGAGCCCTTCCAGCCGTCACCCTCCATCTCCAGGGGCGGGCGGGTGAAGGTCTTGCTCTCGCCGATGTAGGCTTCGCCGTTGCCGTGGACCACCATGTCCTTGAGCTTGCGGGGCAGGTTCATCGAAAGGATTTCCTAGAAACGTGAAGGGTTTGCGGAGTGATCTTGGCGCGGCCAGACAGGCGCGGGATCAGGCGGCCATCTGGTTAAAGTCGGCGTAGAACTCGTCGGTGATCAGGCTCTCGATGCCGAGATCCTCGAGCGGCGCGCAGGGGGTGAAGCGGTAGCCGATGCGCAGCTTGCCGCCGGCCAGCTGGTCGGGCGTGTTGGCGTCGGTCAGGTAGGCTTCCGCGCCGATGATCAGGCCGGCGGCCTTCAGGCGGCGGAACATGGCGTTGATGCTGGCGACGATGTCGCGCGCCAGCGCCGGCGTCAGCGGCCGATCGATGTAGGGGAAGACGCCGTCGGCGATGGTGTCGCGCAGCACCTGGTTGGTGCGGACGGCGCTTTCGAAGGCGAAGCGCGGATCCGACGAACAGCCACGGTTGCCCCAGAAGCGGAAGCCGTCGCGGCGGATCAGACAGGTGATGTCGGCGCCGTTCAGCAGGCCCGCTTCGGTGTTCTCGTCCTGCAGGTCCCAGCTGACCGGGGTGTCGATGCCGACGACGCCGGCGACTGGCAGGTTCGAGATGGTTTTGTGGAAGCCGATCTCCTGGTCGGTGCGGGCGCGCAGGCCAACAGCCCGAGCCGTCGCGTAGGAGGGCTCCACGACCGCCGTGATCGGGTTGGCGGCCAGGAAGTCGCCGAAGGTCAGGAAGAGTTCGCGCTGCGTGAAGTTTGCGCGGAAGGCAGCGGCGGCGGTGACGGTGCGCGTCGGGCCGGCGTCGAAGTAGGCGATGGCGTTCAGGCGGCCGGCCAGGATGCCCAGGGCGACACCGACCGTCTGGGCCGAGAAGCCGGGGACGGCCAGGATGCGCGGGCGGACGCCAGTCGCGCTTTCGGAATCGAGCATGGCCTGCATGCCGGTTCGTGCGCCGGCGGCGCCGCCCCCGATCAGCTTGGCGTTCTGATCAGTCGCGATGTCCTCGGGGTTCCCGCCTTCGCCTTCAGCGACGCGCACCACCACGCCGATGGCCCGGGCCTGGTCGCCGATGGCCTTCAGCGACTTGGCCAAGGTGCCGTCGCCGCCGGCGGCGGTGATGGCGGCCTCGATGTCTGTCACCAGGACAGGCGTATCCAGGGGGAAGATCGCCTCGTCAGCGGACGGCGCGGTCGCGATCAGGCCCCAGACAGCGGTGGCGGCGACGGCGAGCGTCAGCGGTCCGGAGGTGACTTCGATAATCTTGACGCCGTGGCGGCGGGGCGTGAGGGCCATGGTCAGGATCCTTGAACTTGGGTCAGGGGCGGAAGCCCGCCGCCTTCATGGGATTGAGGGGCAGGGCGAAGGAGAGGGGGCGGGCGCGGGGTAGGTCGGTGCGGATTAGGTCCAGCTGCAGGACGGCCGAGGGGCCATCGGTGACCAGGCGAACGGACTTCAGGCGCGAGCGCCGGTGATGGCGCATCAGGGCCAGGGCGGTGGCGCCGTAGAGCTTGAGACGGGTGGCCGCGTTCATCGGCTGATCGACCAGCTCGGGAAGAAACGAGCCGTAGTCGCGGCGCATGACGCGCGAGCCGATCGGCGTGGTCAGGACATCGGCGACCGAGCGGCGGACGTATTCGTCACTCGCCGGTGAAATGGCGCGGCCAGTCGCAGAGGAAAGGCCAGTCATCGCGGCGCCCCGCTGAAGGCCGTGCCGGCGGTGACGCCGCCATGGGTGTGGTCCTTGGCGCTCTTGCCCGCGAAGACGACGTCCTCTCCGCCCTCGACAACGCCGCTGGCCTTCAGGCCGCCCTGGACGGCGACATCGCCCTCGATGGCGACGTCGGCTTTGATGGTGAGGCCATCGGGGGCCACGAGCTCAGCCGCGCCGGTCAGCTGCAGCTGCAGCTTCTGCGCCTCCGGGTCATAGGTGATGATGGCACCGTCTTTAAAACGGATGCCTACGCTGGCGCCCAGGAAGAGCGGGGCCATCTGGGAGGAGGGCAGGCTGGCGCTGATGAAGGCGCGTTCGATATCGCCTTCAGGGCAGGTGACGGTGACGGGCTGGTCCTTAGTCGGGGGGATCCAGATGGTCGTGTCGCCGACGGGCATGACCCAATCGATCGGCGGGGTGAAGAGCTCGCCCAGGCGCACGATCGCCTTGCCGGCGGCGAGGTCCACGCTATCGACCACGCCCTCGCGAACCAGATCGGCGATGGCGCGATCGGTGGAGGCTGCAGCAGCAGGGCGGGCGGCGGGGTTCATGACGCGGACGATGGCGCAGCGCCTGTCTGCTTTCCCGCGCGGGCTGTTGTCAGGTCCGCCCCGCACAACATGCAGGGCGGAGTGTCAGGCTCCGCTGGCGAGGAGCTCGGGCGGCAGGACGGGCCAGTCTATGACTGTCGGGAAGCGCTCCTGCTCGGGGACGTCGCGCAGATCCTGGGCGTGCTGAAGCACGAGAAGGTAGTCCTCGTGCGTCAGGGTCGTGGTCAGGTTCAGAGCCACTTCGCCCCGGTGTCGCTCGATCAGCCACTGAATGGCGGAGATCTCCTGGTCGCGACGACGGCGGGCGTGGGCCGCCCGTTCCTCGATCGTCGGCGGCGGCGGCTCGACGGCGACCGGGTTTCCGCCCGCGTCACCAGCGCGATGCAAGCCCGAGGCCTCGGCCGTGAGTTGGGCAGTATGAGTCTCGCCGTCGACCAGGACGGCGTCCCCGGGCAAGTCAGCCGTCCAGAACGACAGGTCGTAGAAGGCGCCGGTTGAAGCCGAGAAGTAGATCTCGGGCGACAGGACGGGGTCGGGGGATTGTTCGGTCATGGGATCACAGTTCCGGGTTCAGTTCACCGCCGCCGCCGCCGCCGCCGCCACCGCCCGAGTAGTAGGCGGGATCGGGATTTCCGGTGGCCAGTCCGATGGCCATCCACTCAAAGCCAGACATGTTGCCCGCGCTGCCGTTGGCGCGGTTGGCGTACCAGGAGATGCGGTCCTGCCAGCGGCCCATGACCTGCATGTAGAAGTCCATGGTCACGACACCCGAGGCGTTGCGCGGCGTCGCGGAGGCGAAGAGGCAGCCGCCACCGAAGGCGACGGGCAGGTAGGAATCGACAGGACCTTCGGCCACGGTGGCGGCGCGGACGCCCCACTGCATGATGAGGGGCGTACCGGGAATTTGAATATACCCGTTCGGGCCGATGGATCGGGCGAACGACCAGAGGGCGGTGGGACTGACGAACTTATTGCCCAGGGCGCCAGCATGGGTCTCAGCATTGGTAGCTACCCGCCAGTCGATGATCGTATCAACGTGCTGAGCGGTCGGCAGATACCGCCAATCCGAGCCATTGACCTGAACTGCTAAGCCTAAGTTCCAAGCCCCGAAGAAAACGCCGGACCCGTCTGTGGTGGCCAGTGACGGTTTGCCCGTCACCTGCGCCCAATTATGTGAGTGGAGGGCAGGTGCCTTGTCTGCGGGGTTGAAAGTGGCCGTAGTGTGGATCTGGTGCCAGGCCTGCCAGTTGCTGTCGCTCTTACGTCGAACCCAGACCTCCTCAGCGGTATCCGACACCGCGATCTGCGCACCGTAGGTGTTGCCGGGCCGCATGTGCGTCCAGTAGGCCCACCCCTTAAGTCCAGAGCCGATATCAGTGTCGCCGCTTGAAAGCCCTCGCGGTCGATCATTGGGATGCAGGTGGTCGTGTTCGGGGCGGTAGCCAAGCAGTCGAGCGGGGTCGAGAATCCCCTTATGGAGGATGTCGTGCAGACCGCCGCCCATCTGGACGCGACAGCTGGTCAAGTTCTGACCGAACAGACCACTGAGGATCAGATTGCCGTTGTTGCTGGTTGCCGTTCCGGCCTGAAGAAAGAGACTGTCGCCGTCACCGATGGCGCGGAGCCGCGACGGGCCGCTCTCTAGATTGAACTGACCCCAGAAATCGGGGTTCTGAACATTGGCCTTCGAGGCTAGAGCGACCACTAGTCCGGTGATCTTCTCCATTCCCAGCACCGGGATACGAGCGACGGCGAGGACGCCGGAAACGATGTCGTCAGCCACGTGCTGGTGAACGGTGGCCGCCTTGCCCGCCAGTGCATCTACCAGGCCGGTGATCTGGTTGATGGTATGCGTGTGAACCTCCGCCGCCTTGCCGGCCAGAGCGTTTGCAAGCCCCGTGATCTTCGACATGTCCAGGGCAGGAATGCGCCCGACATGGAAGACGCCGCTGGTGGTGTCGGCGGCGTCGTGTTTGTGGCCAAGCAGGGCGAAGCCGGAGAGGGCGCCCAAGGCACGTTTTAGCGTCCGAGCCGTAATGACGCGCCAGGGGTCGAGGCCGGCATCCACCTCGGCGTCCGTGGCGATCTCGACCACGCCGGCGACCGTCTCGCTTGCAGGGGGCATGGAAAAATCGGCGGGGCCGAACTCGACCATGGCCGTGCCCAGAGCGACCAGCCGGGCGTCGACGGCCAGCAAGAGCATCGCGGCGGCTGACTTCTCGAGGATGGGTTCAGGCTGGCTATAGACCGCGAACAGAACGGCGGCCGAGGTGTAGATCCCGAAGGCGCGTATCGCGTAGGCGTCATCGCCTTCGTCCCGGATCGTCACATGCAGGGTGTCATCGGCGACCACGTCGCCGGCCATGGTGGCGAGACGCTTACGCTCATTGGGCAGTTGCGTGAGGCCAGTCAGGTTCGCGGCGACGTGCTGTGTAGAAACGCCGACCTGGGACAGGACAAAGGCGACGGTGCCGTTGTTCTGCGCATTGATCAGCGCAGCGCGCCCGGCGTCAGTGATGGTGATCTGGAAACCAGACATGGTCAGGCGGCCTCTGCAAGCTGAAGGCGTCGGTAAATGGCGGGACGGGCGGCGGCGCTGAGCGCCAGTCCCCCGGATGCGGCGAAGCCCTGGGTGACGGTGAACCAGGCACGGACGGGCTTGGTCCGGGCGACCTCGTCGATGACTTCGTTGATGAAGGACTGGGTGGCCATCTCGCCGTCATCGCCGGTGAGGGTCAGCACCATGTCGAAGGTGTAGGGCTCGCCGCGCGGCTCCATCTGCCACCATTCGCGCAGCGCGATCTGCCCGCCGAAGGCCTGGACGACGGCGCGGACGGACGCCGCCGAGCCCTTGCGCCGGTGAAGTTCGATCGAGGCGGCGATCAGGTTCCGCTTCACCCTGGAGGACCAGGCGGGGTTCCAGGAGTCGACCGAGCGGGTGAAGGCCAGCCAGGGCAGGAAACGATCGGGGCAGGTCTCGACGTTGACCAGGTCGCGCAGAGGGACCGGGATGTCGTCCAGGCGTCGGGTCAGGGCCTCGAACGCACGCTCGAGCGCTGTGGCGTTTGGCGGGAGGAGGGAGGTTGGGTCCGCCGCGCCGGCGTTGACGGGGCCGGTCATTCCGCCAGCCCGGCGTAGGTCAGGGTGATGTCCTGGCACAGCGCGGCCTGCGACGGGGTCGCGACGATCGACGCCGCCGGCTGAACCAGGATAACGTCCTGGACGCCGTCGGGGCAAAGCGCCGCGGTCAGGGCGGCGCGGGTGATGTCGCGACCAAGGCGATAGGAGCGCGCCAGGTAGTCATCCAGCCGCCGGCGAGCCTCGGCCATGACGACGGCGCTGTCGGGGCCGGCGAAGGTCTTGATCTTGGCGTCGATCGTGAAGGGCAGGATCTCTGCCGCCGTCACGATGACTTCGTCGGTCAGGGGGCGGACATTCTCGTCCGAAACGGTTGCAAGGACCGTGTCCAGCAGCGCCTGGTCGGGCACGCCGCCCTCGGCGCGGGACAAGACCGTGACCTGGACGACGCCCTTTGAGGGCGAAATGCAGGAGGCGTCGAGCACCTGGGCAGAAGCGTCGCGGGCAAACTTCACATAGGCGCCGGGTGGGCCGGCGACCGAGAAGCCTTCGGGACCCAACATGGCGCGCTCGCGCAAGGACTCGTCGCTTTCCATGACCGCCGGCGTGCCCGTGACGGGGTTTGCCGGCGTGATGACCTGACGCCGAGCGTAGGGTGCGGCCGCGACGTCGAGATCCGCGCCGACGGCATAGGGCAGGGTCATGGCCTTGGCGGCGTCGTTGACGCGCTGACGCAGGTTGACCTCGCGATAGGCGAAGACGTGGATCAGCTTGACCAGGACTTCGCTGTCGTCCTGCAGGACCGCTTCGGTTTCCGGCGCCAGTTCGATCAGGCGGGCCTTCGCGGCGGCGACGATCTCTTCGAAGCTCAAGAGCTCGATCACGGCCGGGAAGGGGAGCCGCGACAGATCAACGGCGGTCGTGCCGCCGGCGGGGCCGGAATATTGCGTCATGGGCGGATAGGGCCGCCCGAGCCTCTCCTGCGCGACCGGCGGCTGTTGTCAGGTCCGCCCCGCACAACAAGCGACTGCTCTATGTGATAGAGGGCGCGTCGGCATTAGGAGCAAAGCGCATGGGCTTCGATCAGTGGTTCATCAAACGTGCAGAGCGGAAACTGACCCGTCCATTGTCGGCTGATGAGATGAGTGCGCTGATTTTGGCCAAGCTACGATCTGGGCGTTGGGATACGATCGGCAGGCAAGCCAAGAAACGCCTCTACAATCGCGCCCTTGGGTGGCCCTATCCATATCAGTCCGATACCGCACCGAAGCTCTAGTTTTTGCCTTCCATGTGCTCGATCAGCATCGCGAGCATGGCCTCGTCATCGGCCTGGCTGAAGCCGAGCAGTTCGCGCTGCGGATATTGCGTTTCCGGGCCATCGGGGACGACGCGGTCCTTCAGCCCGAAGTGGTGGACGCGCGCCAGGCGCGACGCCCTGGTCGTAAACTGGACGTAGCCTTCGTCGGTCGTGGCGCCCGCCTGCATGTGTGCGCCGGTTCGCAGCTTGGCGAACATCGCCTTGGCCTTGCGCTTCACGCCGCCCTTGCGGCCGCGGATGGCGCCGGCGATCGGGCCGGGATCCGCGCCGCCCTCTGCGGGGAGGTGGCGGGCGATGCGATCTGCCCTGAAGGTGCGAAGGCCGTCAGCTTCGCGGTCGAACCCGGTCAGCATGTTCCCGCGCCGGACCCAGCTGCGCATATCGACCAGGCGTTCGCCGTCGCCCTTGCGATAGATGAAGCGGATCGCCCGGCTGGCAGGCTTCTGGTCCTGTCGCGGTTTGCGTTTCGGCCAGGGCGCGCCGTCCGGAGCCACCTGGGCCTGAATGCGTTTCTGCTGGGATCGGCGCAGCGCGAAGGCGGCGCGGCGCAGCAGGCGCGATCGCTCGCCGGCGGATAGTCGGTCGAGGTAGCCGGAGACGGCTTCGCGGTAGATGGCGAGTTCGTCTTCGCGATCCGCCATGTCAGGCGTCCGGGTGCACGGTGCAGCTGGCGATCAGTTCGTCGTCCACGTAGACCTTGTGCAGGGGCTCGCCGCCCTCAAGGGCGAAGGGGACGGGTTCTTCCGGTCGGGTCAGGTCATAGCCGCCGCCAGGTCGAGACTGCAGATGCAGCGTCTCGGTCAGCGGGATCCGGACCATGATGTCGGCCTTACCGTCGTCCAGCAGTTCGACCTCCCAGTCGATGCCGCCGGCGGCGGCCGTCAGCGACTGAAGCTCCGGTTGCCAGCGGGCGATCCAGAGCATGAGCGGGACCGTGATCTCATCAAGCGAATAGGCGCAGTCGAGCACGGCCATGACGAGGGTGTAGCGGTACTCGAACGCCAGTCCGGGGCGGCCGGTGCCGATCACGCTGCCGCTGGGGATGGCGAAGTGAAGGTCGGCCGGGTTCTGGCGCAGGCCGCGGTGAGCCAGCGCCTCGGTCATGTGCGCCTTCAGGCTGTTCAGCTTTCTCATCGGCTGAGACCCAGGACCCGACGCCAGAACGGCGCCCGAGGCGTGACCTTGGCCAGCCAGGCGTCTTCGTCGGCATGTTCGGCTGCGTGGACGTCGACGGCCAGGGCGCGCCGGGCGTCACAGGCGATGATGCCGGCGCCGCGCACGGCGTAGGAGAGTTCGAGATCCGATTGCGTCGGGTTGTCAGGCAGGCGGTCGAGCTTGCACGGTTCCGTCGCGGTCGCCGGCATGACCCGGCGAGGCGGCGTCGCCTGCGCCGGCGCAGGCGGCGGGGCGAATGGCGCACAGCTGCTGATCAACATCGCGCAGGCGGCGAACACGGTCAGGGTCGAGAGGGTCTTTCGCATCGATGGCGATCCTGGCGTCGGAGGTGAGGGAGAAGGCGGCCTGTTCGGCGGCGGCCGCTTGCTGCAGGACGACTTCGACCCGGGTGGTGGTGTCGCTCGCGCCGGCGGCCTCGATCTGGCGGGCGGCTGCATCGGTCGTGGCTGCGCCGGCGACGGCCTCGGCCTGGGTCGCGCGGCGTTCGGCCGAGTTGAACGGGTCGAAGCGGAAGCCGACGCCGTTCAGGGCGAACAGGACCAGGGCGGCGAACGCTAGGAAGGCAAGGGCCGAGACGACGCCACCGAAGGGGGAGGCGAAATTGAAGGTGCGGGTCAGGGCTTTCATTGCGCCCTCAAGGCCCAGCGAATGGGCGTCTCGGCCCAGATCGCGATGGGTTGGATGAAGCGGATGCGCGTCAGGTGGGCAAAGTACCAAAGCGGCCCGACGACGAGATGCCACAGGATCGCGACCGAAGCTCTCAAAGGACCGAGCTCCATGACGGGACGCCAGGCCCTTCGCAGGTTAGCCGAGCCGAAGCCCAGGTAGAAGGACAGGAGGATGACGATGAACAGCTTCATCAGAGACCGCCTTCGGCTTTGAGCCAGGCGCGGACGTCGAAGCAGGGGCAGGCCTTCAGCCACTCATTGGGGCTGATCTTGCCGTCGCCGTTCTTGTCCGGAGAAAGGTCCCGGTGCCCGAGAATCTGCGCGGCGGGATAGCCGGCCTTCAGCTGCTTCAGCAGTTGCTTCAGGGCTGCGAACTGGGCCGGGGTGAAGTTGTTCTCAGGCTTGCCCTTCACATCGACGCCGCCAGCCAGGCAGATGCCGAGCGAAATGCTGTTGAACCCAGAGACGTGTGCGCCGGCGACGGTGTCGCGGCGGCCTTTCTCGACCCGCCCGTCACGGCGGATGACGTAGTGATAGCCGATGTCGGCGAAGCCGCGCTGCTTGTGCATGGCGCGGATTTCGCTGACGCCGATGTCGCGGGACGGCGGCGTCGCGGCACAGTGGACGACCAGGTAGCGGACGGCCTTGATGGTCATTTGGAATTATCTCCTCGCCAGGCGCGCACGAGCGCGATGATGTGTTCGGCGGTCGGGCCGATCAGGTAGAGGGCCAGCAGGGTGGCCAGCAGCAGGATCAGGTGCTGGGTGATGGTCCGCAGGTCGCCGAGCGGCAGGCGGTCGATCAGGCCGTTCAGCTTCCACATGACGAAGCTGCAGACGGTGAAGATGGCGAGGCGTCGCCAGAGCCATTGGCCTTCGGGAAGGGGGCGGCTCATCGCTCACGCTCCTTTTCCAGCTGGGCGCGGATCCAGGCGATGTCGCCCTGGACGTGCTTCACCCGCTCATCGAGGCGCGCGAAATCGCCGCGCGTGATGGGGGCGACGGCGGCTTCCATGGCCTCGACGCGCGAGAACAGGCCGCCGACGGCGACGGCGACGACCAGGACCTGGACGCCGACGGCGAAGCACAGCTGCAGGAGGCTGATCGTGAAGGTGACGGGGTTCTTGCTCACGGCCTCAGGTCCACAGTTGGGTCATCGGGACCGGCGCTGCGCGGGTCGCATTCGCCGGGATCAGGACGCGCTGCCCGCGCGTCAGGAAGAGGCCGGCGTCAGCCAGGCCCGGGTTGGCTTCCAGCACCCGTTCCACGACGGGCGCGCCCCGGCCGACAGTCCGCCAGACCAGCTGGTCGACGGTTTCGCCCTCGAGGGCCTCGACCGGGATCATCAGCGGGGCCGCCATCAGATCGCCTCGGCGATCACGCGGGGCCGGCCGAGGAAGTCGCGCACGGCATAGGTGACGTTGCGCCTATGCACGTCGACGTCGGAGGCGAGCTCTTCGACGCGGTCCATTCCGGTGGATCGCGCCGACTGGCCCAGCTGGCGATCCGCAAGGTCGGCGGCGATGACGGACTGAACGGCCTTGGCCCACCGGATCTCGTAGTCGCTCCGACCATCGACCTTGTGTCGGCCGGGCACGTCTGCGAGCGCGTCGAAGCCGGCGGCGATCTGTTCAAGACGCCAGACTTCAAGCTCGTCCATGATGTCCAGGACGGCGTTCGATGCGACTTCGCGCAGGCGTTCTTCGGTGACGACCTGATCCACGCGAATGGCTGAGCGCAGCCCGACCAGATCGATATCCGGCCAGAATGGGCCGCAGGTGATCGACGCTGGCGCAGCTGCGGCGCCGGGGGCGGGGATGACGGGAGCGGAAGAGAAGGGTCCAGACATGGCGCTGAGCGAGGGTTTCCTGTTTGGCCGCCTGCTGGCCCTTCGTTTCGACGCCGACCGGGCTACGGGGTGGGGGGCTGGTCGGACGCTGCAGACGGGCGAACCCGCTGTTGTCGGACCAGCCCCGCCCCGAGCGCCGGGGGGCGAGCTCTTCAGCCGCCCTGTTGGGGCGGCGTGTCGGTCGGGGCCTTGCCGGGGTCCGGCTCGGCCTTCTTCAGTTCACGGGTCAGCTTGGCGATGTCGCCCTTCACGCCCGAGCGCTCGTCCTTGGCCAGGGCGGTCTGATATTCCGCCAGGGCGCTGAGGCGGCGCTGCTTGAGGTCTTCATCGTTGTCGGGGTTGGCGCCGGCCATGATGGCGCGGCCCAGGGCCTTGTGAAGCTTGGCCTCGACCTCGTCGTGCAGGTCGACGTCGTGGTCCTTGACCAGGTCCTGCAGCATGGGCAGGACGCCGGCCTCGAACTGCTGAGCGGGCTCGCCGCCGGCGTCGTAGATGCGGATGGCGTCTTCGCAGATCTGGTCGATGGCGAAGGTGATGGGGTCGCGGCTGAAGCCCGACGGCATATCCAGCTTGTAGAGCATGGCGTGCTCGAGCATCGGCAGGGCCGCCATGTAGTCGCCGGCGTCGATGGTCCAGGCCATGATGGTGGTGAAGACCTGGTCGAGCGGGCTGCGTTCGGTCTCGCCGGCAGCCAGGACGCCGTCCGTCCAGCCCTTATAGGTCGGCAGCATCAGGATCTTGGCCTCGACTTTGCGGTCGGTGGCTTTGATGTCCTTCAGGCGCTTCAGATCCTCTTCCAGCTGCAGGACGATCCGGGCGACATCAGGCGACAGCGCGATGTCGTCGTTGGCGCCGTGCTCATCGACCGAGATGCCCGATGCGGCCAGGACGCGGCCGGCGCTGGAGGCGATGAGGAAGGCGCGACGCTGCGCCGCCGGCGAAGAATGGCCGGGGCGCGGCGACGGCACGGTGGGAGCCGACCGAATGACCGGCCTGGCCTTGGCAGGGCGAGCCTTGGTCAGGATCGCAGCCTCCGCCTGGGCAGAGGCCGCGGCCTTGAGGCGGGCGGCCTCTTCGGCGCGGGCTCTGGCGTATTCTGCAGCGGTCATCGGAAACTCCGGAAGGTCAGGGAAGGGCAGGTCGACGCTTAGGCGTCGTCCTGGACCTCGATGTTCTCGATCAGCAGGGCGAAGTCGTAGTTCTCGACCACGTAGGCCTCGTTGACCGACTCGAAGGTCTCGACGCGGTTGCGCTTGGCGTTGTCGACGATCGTCTTCCGGCGGGTGCCCTCCTGCTCGTAGATCGAGAGGTTATCCAGGCGGGTGATCAGGATCGTGCCTGCGGGGAAGAAGGGCACCTGAGCGACCTGCTTGCCGCCCAGCGTCTTCTTCGACATCAGGATGTCGGCCGCGATCTTCTCCGACGGCTTGTCCTCGCCGTCGACCATGGGGAAGTATTTCTCGTGCAGCAGGCCGGCGCCGACGATGGCCACCAGTTCGGTGTCGCCCTGCACCCATTCGGGCATGAACTTGGCGATGGCGTCGTAGACCAGGGCGTCGAGATTACGATAGTCGCCGCCGGTCTTCTTGACGACGATCTTGCCCGGCGTGGCGACGCCGGTGTCGAAGACGTGCGTCGGGCGATTGGCGCGGATCTGCTGCAGCCAGCCGATGTTGACGTCCTGCAGCAGCGGGTTGGCGGCGCGGTCCGTCTGAAGGGCAGCGGTCAGGCCGTTCCAGCCGATCATGATCCGGTCGCGCGCCTGCTGCTGCACGACCTGGCTGCGCATGCGGATCTGGAAGTCCTTGAACTTGGCCCAGAGATCCAGCTTGGCGTAGGTGACGTGGCTGTCGAAGTTGGTCTGCTTGCACTCGAACCGATCAGCATCGAGCGTGGTCGGGTCGCGGGTCTCGCGGTCCTTGGTATTGGTGTCGGTGCGGCCAGCGAGCGTTCCGGCGACGCCCAGGCCCAGCTTCTCGCCCGACTGCTCGTCGACGGGGACGATGTTGATCAGGCCGAGGAAGGCCGAGCTTTCAGCCTGCTTGTCGATCAGGATTTGCTGGACCGAAGGATCAACGGTGAACTGCTTTTCGCCGAGGACGGTGCTTTCAGCGACGCCGTTGAGCTCGGCCTGGCGCGACAGCCAGGTGGTGTAGAGGAGGCGGGTCTTCGTCTTCATCGGGGTCAGTTTCCGTGACGGGCTCTAGGGCGTTGGCGTGGGGAGGGCGGTCGGCGGATCAGCAGTCGGTCTGCTCGATGCCGTTGCCGCCGGCGTGGGTCGGGCGGGAGGCGTAGGTCCGCTCGGGCGTCCGCTCGATGTCGCCCTTCAGGGCGGCGTGTTCGCTTTCCAGCTTGGCGAAGCGGGCGTTGGATTCAGCGGTCGCCTGGGCCAGGGCCTGGGTGAAGGTCAGGCCGAGCTCCTTCATGCCGACCGTGAAGGCGGCGGCCACTTCGGCGACGCCGGCATTGGCGTTGGGCTGCTCGGCCTGAGGCGTGGACTTCGGCTCGCCCGGGTTCATCGCCTTGCTGAACTTGGCGACGATCTTGTCGATGATGCTGTCGGTGCTCTCCGCCGGGCTTTCCTGCTCGACGAATTCGATGGTGGTCTCGAAGGCGGCCGAGAACAGGCAGGTGTCGTGCTTCTTGCGGCCGTCCAGGTCGGCCTTGCGGATCTTGGCGAAGGCGTCGTCCGTGCGGGTCGAGAACTGCAGGGCTTCGGTGCCGAGCGACGCCGGCGTATCGGTCGCGGCCAGCCCCATGAGGTAGGCCTTGCCGGAGCCGGAGAAGTTGGGCTCGACCTCGATCGAGGTGAACTTCTTCTGATCGGCGGCGACATAGCCCTGCAGGGTCTCGTTGCCCTCGATCTGGGCGTAGAGGGCGACGCGCTTCTCGGTCTTGCCGGCGATGTTGATCTCGTCTTCCTGAACCTTCAGGGCGATGACATCACCCAGGGCGGGGAAGGGGCCGGTGGCCGAGGCGTTGCGGTAGTGTTCGACATTCACGCGCGCCGGATAGGTGGCGTAGTCGTAGGTGGCGGCCATGTCGCGGAGCCATTGCGGCTCGATCGTGCGGCCGTCCGAGGCGGTCAGGCCGGCGACGGCGACGCGGGTGAACTTGGTGGTGCGCTTCTTCGACATGGAGCCTCGGACAATCTGCAGGGCGGCTGGCCGGGCCAGCGAATGAGGCTGCAGATCACCGCTGACGGGCGCCCTTTCTCAAGGCGCGGCTGTTGTGCGGGGCGGACCTGACAACACCGGGCCGTCAGGACGTGCGGGGTCGCGCGGGTAGCGTCCGCGCCCATGAGGATGAAACCGAAGAAGCAGGACGGGCCGGAGCCCGGCGGGTCTGACGACCTCGGCGCCCTGCTGGCGTCGTGCGGCGGTTTCGGTTTCCCGGTGGCCGCCATGCTCGATGAGCGGCGGGCGGCGAAGTACCTCTATTGGTGCCAGTGGCGGCTGACCGACATCGCCAAGCTGCTGGGCCAGCCCGAAGGCACGATCGCCAGCTGGAAGAGCCGTGAAAAGTGGGACGAGGCCGACCACCTGGAGCGCATGGCCGGGGTCACGGAGGCCCGCTACGTCGCCCTGGTCATGAAGGCCAACAAGACCGGCCTGGACTTCAAGGAAATCGACCTGCTGTCACGGCAGGCCGAGCGGTTCGCCCGGATCCGCCGCTATCAGCAGCCGGACGGCCATGAAGGCGACCTGAACCCGAACGTCGCCAACCGTAACGCCGGGCCGAAGAAGAAGCCGGAGAAGAACCGGATCACGGCAGACCAGGCCGAGGTCCTGAAGGCCGCGCTGCAGAAGCTGATGTTCGGTTACCAGGAGCTCTGGTGGTCGAAACGCGAACTGCGCAGCCGGGCGATCCTGAAGTCGCGCCAGATCGGCGCCACCTATTACTTCGCCCTCGAGGCGCTGATCGTCGCCCTGGAAACGGGCAAGAACCAGATCTTCCTGTCGGCGTCGAAGAGCCAGGCGCACGTCTTCAAGGGCTATATCCGCGCCTTCGTCATGAAGGAGATCGGCGTCGAACTGAGCGGCGATCCGATCGTGATCGACCGCGGCGAGGACGACGAGGGCAAGCCGCTGGAGCAACCCGAGCTCATCTTCCTGGGCACCAATGCCAGGACGGCGCAGGGCTATCACGGGGACTTCTACTTCGACGAATTCTTCTGGGTCTTCGGCTTCGAAACGCTGAAGAAGGTCGCCTCCGGCATGGCGATGCAGAAGCGCTACCGGAAGACCTACTTCTCGACGCCGAGCTCGGTGACGCACGAGGCCTACAAGTTCTGGACGGGCGAGGAGTGGAACAAGCGGCGCGGCAAGGACAAGCGCCAGGAGTTCGACGTCAGCTGGGCGGCGCTGAACGAAAACGGATTGATGGGCGCCGACAAGATCTGGCGCCACATGGTGACGATCGAGGACGCCGAGCGGCTGGGCTGCGACCTGTTCGATCTGGACGAACTGCGCGACGAGTATTCGGGGCCTGAGTTCGACAACCTGCTGATGTGCGGGTTTGTGGATGACACCCTTTCGGTCTTCCCCATGGCGATGCTCGCGCCGTGCATGGTGGATCCGCGCGACTGCTGGCCCGACGTCGACAAGGCCCGGCTCATCCTCGGCATGGGGCGTCCCTATGCCGGCGAAGTCTGGATCTCCTACGACCCGAACGGCAACAGCGAGAACGGCGACGCAGCGGGCCTGGTCGTCCTGGCGCCGCCCTCGACGCCGGGCGGCAAGTTCCGTGTGATCGAGCGAAAGCAGTTCAAGGGCAGCCGGTTCGATGACCAGGCCGAGGCCATCCGGAAATATACCAAGCGATACCGCGTCACGACGATCGACATCGACAGGACCGGCATCGGCGACGCCGTGTTCCAGCTGGTGCAGACCTTCTTCCCGACGGTGACCGGCCACCTCTACGACGCCTTCCTGAAGACCCAGATGGTCTACAAGGCGCTGGACGTGATCCTGAAGGGGCGGCTGGAGTTCGACGCCGACTTCAAGGATCTAGCCGGCGCGCTGATGTCCATCCGGCGCACGACGACCGCGTCGGGCCGCAAGGTCACCTATGAGGCCAGCCGCACGAAGACCAGCGGCCACGCCGACCTGGCCTGGGCCCTGCTGCAATCCCTGTTCAACGAGCCGATCCAGGCCGCCATCGGCGGCGATGGTGGATCCTCTTCCGTGGAAATCTACGAATGACCGAGACCCTGCCCGCGAAGCCCGTCGAGGGTGTGGTCGAAACGAGTTCCATGGCGTTCGCCCTGGGCGACGCCGAGCCTGTGCTGAACCGGCGCGACCTGATGGAGGGCCTGGACTGCTGGGAGGTGGTCGGGGCGGGCGGTCGCTACTATCAGCCGCCGCTGCCGCTCGACATGCTGTCGAAGGCCGGCAACGTCACGTCGCACCACTCCTCGGCCTTCCGGGTGAAGGTGAACCAGCTGCTGCGCGACTTCATCCCGCACCCCATGTTGGACCGGACGACGTTCGAGGGCCTGGTGCTGGATCACCTGGTGCTGGCGAACTATTACGTCGAGCGCATCGACAACATGGCCGGGCGGCCGATGAAGCTGAAGCGCAGCCTGTCGCGCTATACGCGTCGTGGCGTCGAGGATGGGGCGTTCGTCTTCCTGTCCGGCTTCATGAAAGAGCACTGGTTCAAGAAGGGCGCGGTTTTCCACGGCATGCAACCCTGGCTGGACCAGGAGATCTATGGCGTGCCAGAATATCTGAGCGCGCTGCAGTCGGCCTTCCTGAACGAAGGGGCGACGCTGTTCCGCCGGCGCTACTTCATCAACGGCGCCCATGCCGGGTTCATCATGTACGTCGGCGAGGGCGGGCTGAAGGAGGCCGACGCCGAGGTCATCAAGAAGTCGCTGAAGGACACCAAGGGCGTCGGCAATTTTAGATCCATGTTCGTCCATTTGCCCAACGGTAAAAAGGACGCGATTCAGATCCTGCACCCGGGCGAGGCGTCGGCGAAGGATGAGTTCGTCGGGATCAAGAACACGACCCGCGACGATGTCCTGGCCGCGCACCGTGTGCCGCCCCAGCTGCTGGGCGTCGTGCCGGCGAACGCCGGCGGCTTCGGCGACGTCGAGAAGGCGGACGAGGTCTTCTATCGCAACGAGATCCAACCGCTGCAGCAGAGGTTCCTGGCTATCAACGACTGGCTGGGGCTGGAGGTGGTGCGGTTCAAGGCGCGCGAGACGGCAAAGGGTTGACGGCTACTCGCGATACCGGAGCGGTTCGGAAGAGCCACATTCCAGAAGTCGATCAAGCGCGTGGGTCGCTTAGGGGGCGAGAACTTGGGCGTCAGAGCTCGGCATCCATTTCGATCAGTAGATCGAACAGGTCGCCAGGCCAGAGATCGACGTGAAGGATGTGGTTGCCGTTGTTGGACGGGTCATAGGACAGGCCCTTCCATGTCACTGCTTGGGCGTTTGCGTTCTGAAAATTAATCCTGCCGCCATGTGCCATGGCGTTCCGAACGACCCGCGCGAAGTTCCACACATTTGGCCAGCCGGACGGCTGTTCGCCGTAGTTGGCCTTGATGATCCCGATGTGGCGTTCGTAATAGTTGGTGCCTAGGGCTTGCCCCATCGTATGCAGTAGGCCTCCGACGCTCCCTAGGGCCAGCGGCCCTGCTGGAATGGGAGGGGGAAGGATCGCCCGCTCAAAATGTATCGGTCCAGCTGGCAGATTTGCAGTCAGCTTGGACATGGTAGGGAAGGGGATCCATGTCCAGCGAGCGGACGACTGCTTGCAGTCCAAAGCTACGGTATCCTGCTCGCCATATGGTTTGGCCTGACCGCCATTCCACGCTTCTGCGGCCATCGCGAAACCAAGAAGCGAGACGAGATATGCGTCGAAATCCGGCGCGTAGCGCTCAGTTTCGGAAATGATCGCCGTCTGACTGGGGGATTGCGGCGCGGATTCCGTTCTGAGGCCGACAACAAGGCGAGTGATGGGCATCTGTTTTTCCGAAGCAGCGTCTTAGCGATCTTCGTTCAGTTAGATGAAAAAGATGGGCACCGAAAATCCAATCGACCGTGGTGCGATTTGAAATTTGCAGATCGGGCTCTGCATTGTCCACGGGTTTGGAACAAATGCAGAACAAATAGCTTGAGCCCAGCAGGCCCGGCGCCGTAGAGCGGCGTCGGGTCGGTCGGCTGGTCTGGAGCTGCACCGTGTGCGCTGAGAATAGAGTTTTGGTCCCTTTGATGGGGCGGTCGCTGTGTGCCGGCTTTCCATCGCCGGCAGACGACTATGTCGAGGAGGCGCTGGATCCCGCGCGCCTGATTATCACCAATCCGGCCTCGACCTTCATGTGGCAGATCACGGGCAGCAGTCTGATCAGCAAGGGCGTCAATGACGGCGATTATGCCGTGGTCGACCGCTCGCTGACGCCAAAGGCCGGCGACGTCGTCGTGGCCGTCATCGACGGCCTGCCCAGCGCCAAGCACGTCGTGCGGTTGCGCGGCGGTCGTCTGGCCCTGGACTACGCCAACCCAGCGATGGGGCCGCTGATCCTGGACGAGGCGAGCGAGGCGATGATCTGGGGCGTCATCACCTGGACGCTGACGCCGCATCGACCGGCGCCGAGATGAGCGGGCGGGTTTATGCCCTGTCGGACGGCAATAGCTTCTACTGCAGCTGCGAGCGGGTCTTCGATCCGAGCCTTGAGCATCGGCCGGTCATCGTCCTGTCGAACAACGACGGGTGCGCGGTCGCACTCACGCCCGAGGCAAAGGCGCTGGGTATCAAGATGGGCGCGCCCTGGTTCCAGATCCGGGAGCAGTGTGAGGCCCAGGGCATCGTCGCCCGGTCCTCGAATTACGTCCTCTATGGCGACATGAGCCGGCGGGTGAATGAGATCTATCGCCTGTATGCCGCCGAGGTGGAGGTCTACTCCATCGATGAGTCGTTCCTAGACCTCAGCGACGCGCCGGACCCGGCGACGCTGGCGCGCGAGATGCGGGCGACCGTGCGGCGCTGGACGGGGATCCCGACGCGAGTGGGGCTCGGCCCGACCAGGGTTCTGGCCAAGGCGGCGAACCAGCTGGCCAAGAAGCGGCCCGAGCTCGAGGGCGTGTGCGATCTGACGACCGCAGAAGCGCGGGACCGGCTGTTGCCGCTGCTGGAGATCGACGACGTGTGGGGTGTCGGCCGGGCCTCCGCCGCGAAGTTGATGGCTGCCGGCGTGAAGACCGCTGCAGATCTGCGCGCCATGGATCCGCGCACGGCGCGCTCGATGCTGACCGTGGTCGGCGAGCGCCTGGTGCGCGAGATGAACGGCGTGCTGTGCCAGGAACTCGAGCTCGAGCCGCCGGTGCGACAGGGCATCGCCGTGACCCGATCCTTCGGCCGACCGATCACCGCCTTGCCCGACATGCTGCAGGCGACGGCCTTCTACGCCACCAGGGCAGGGGAGAAGCTGCGCAGGCACGGCGTGGTCGCGTCGCATATCCGCGTCTTCATGCACACGAGCCGTTTCGCGGACGGGCCGTCGCGATCTGTGTCGGGCCTGGCCCGGATGGTGGAGCCGACGTCCGACACGCTCGAGCTCGTGCGCGCAGCATCGGAGGCGACGCGCCGGCTGTGGGCGCCAGGCTTTCGCTACGCGAAGGCGGGCGTGATGCTGGATGACCTAGTCACGCCTGATCTCGCGCCGCGGACGCTGATCGACCGGCCTGACCCCAGGCGTGAGGCGCTGATGGGCGCGATGGATGACCTGAACCGCCGCTTCGGCCGAGGGGCGCTGTTCCCTGCACAAGCCGCGATCGACCGGCGCTGGTCGCTAAAGGCCGACATGCGTAGCCCAGCCTATACGACCCGACTGTCTGAGACGCCGATCGCGGCTGCTTGAGGGGCGTGGGGCAAGAACGCCCCCCGGAGCGTCGCTGACGGGCAGGAGGTTCTGCAGGCGCGTCAGTATGGATCGGCCATCCGCGCCCGGCAGGCGGCCAGGGGAGCCCCAATCGAGGCCAGCGCGGTGCCGATCCAAACGCCGCGCTTTTCCCCCCGCCTCGCCCGCGGGCTTTCTGCGACGGATTCATTGCAGCCTGACAGTGGGATATTTCCCAATCAGGCCAACGCTGAATTTGGGGATTGGCACCCCTTCATAGCCTTGCGGATTCTTGCAGACGCAAACCGAAGGGGTGCCGCTGTACCGCTATCCGTTCTTCATCCACGCCTCGCTCAGCGATTGATTTTTAATAAGCAGGTTTCTGAACACGGCATTATTCGCTGCAATGACGATCAAGCGGTCATTGCCAGAAAGTATCTTATTCACATGCTCGAAAAGCTGGTCAGTACTCCCGGAGTAGGCGACGTACCAGACTGTCTCAAGGATTCGGCCCCTGGAAACACCAAGGGTCGCCAGATGATCGTCCATCTGTTTGTGGGTCGGAGTCGATCCGTTGAGATCGTAGCTTACGATGTAGTTAGCCATTAAAATTATGTCCTCTGGAGATGTACGTGGCGAGCAGGCCGCCTGCGCCTGGCAGGCGGCCTGACGATCCGATTATCGGCGGATCGGGATGGGCCATGCCTCGTAGCCGTAGTCGTGGGCGTCGAGGATCTTGCCGCCGCGCACCTTGCGGTAGCGACGGAAGATGATGCCGTTCTTAGGCGGCGGGTTGTATGGCTTAGCCATCGTAAGTTCTCTCTGTTCTGGACGCAGAAATTTACCCTTGCGAAACCAGAGAGAGCGCATATCCTGAGATTGTCACACCACAGGGTCCACGTCTGCTCGGGGTTCGCGCTTAACGGTGCGTCCTTTCCCGCTAAGATAGGGATCTCATTACGAGCCGAGTTGGGTCACCTTCTCGGCTCGTTTTCGTTTCGCAGCCCCAAGGTACGGGTGAGGATGCGGATGCGTTTTTGCGCGCACGACATAGAAACACCGAAGCGACGAGCGATTGTGTGCGGCGTGTCTGCGGCCGTAATCATTCGATGATCCATCAGGAACTCGGCAGCGAAGGTATCGGCTTGCCATTCCGGCTGACAGAAAATAGCCGGAGCTCCGAGCCCCTTGCGAAGAACGAGATTCTCGCTTTGGTGAAGGATCAGGTGGCCTAGTTCGTGAGCCACCGTGAACATATCGCGCCCGCGTCCGCGTCGCGCTCCCTCATAAACATCCTCGCGAATAGCGATGTAGTCTTTGTCAGGGAGCGCGAGGCCCTCATTCTCTCCCATCTTCGCTACGGTTTTTATGTCGTATACGAAGGAGGGGAGAATGTGGGGCAGAGCGAACTCTACTAAGTGGCAGGCGTCAATTTTCGCCGTGTCGCGATAACCGACGGCGTCCCGCACAGTCGCCGCCATTCCTCGAATGGCGTCGATGCTCCGAGGTACTGCCTGTGACCTAATTTCACTCAACGGTGTCGTCCTCTAGCAGGTGCCGGATGTTGATCTTGGTGTCATCCGGCAGGTTGTTAAATCGGCGCGCGAACAGGGCGACGATTTCACGATCTGAGCGCGAAGCGCCCTTGGTGAGGGAAATCTTGACTTCAGGCACTGACAGTTCTGCGGCCTGGCGGAGTTCCAAGGCTTGGTCTCTGGTCAGGTCTAAGGCGGATACAATTTTATCGACGTAGTCGGCGGGAATACGCTTAACGCCGGTTTCGACGGCGGAAGCGAAAGCATTGCTGACTCCAATAGCGGCGCTCATATCGGTGAGCGTCACCTCCTTGTGCAGCCTGTGTTGCCTAACCAACTTCCCAAAAGGAGTTAGTTTCATGGGTCTTCTCCTACGGTGGCTGTGGTGGTCCCTACGAGCCCCCCATCTGGCTAACTTGTTAGCCTGACGAGGGTTCCGTACCACAACCAGCAACGGTTAAATAACCTGCACAGGTTAAAAGTGCAAGCGCATTGCGGCTAAAATTTCATCCTGATATCGGGATGGCCTCGCGGCTCAGGGGCTCGGGGGGCAAGGTTCCCAGAAAGTACCCAGAAACTATCTGAAATTGCGGGAACGAAACCGGAAACCTAGACACTTAAAAACCTGAGGATACAGGTTCTTAGGCGCAGGCCCGTTTGTTTACACCGAGAGGGTCGGCGGTTCGAACCCGTCGCCGCCTACCAAAATTACCAAACAAAATCATAAAATTGCAATTCCTTCACCCTCCGTATGCGAAGCAGTTTTCTTCTCGTTTTGAGTTAGTGGGGCGCCAGTGGGGCAGAATTGACGAGACAAGCCCCTCCGCAGAGGCGCGCGGCCGATAGCCGCGGAATGCTGTTTCAGGCCTTTTCAGGTGGTTTCTTACGGGGCGTTCGGCGGGGTGAGCGACGCAACTGAGCCTGGCCTGCCGCCCGCCGCATGCCCGGCGTGCTAGAATCCGAATGTCGTTGATTTGCGAATGATCGGATTTTGGAGGTCGGAGTGGCGGGAGAGCTCACGACAGATCGGCAGATTTCTGCATTGAAGCCGGCCGCGAAGGCGTACGAGCGAAAGGTCAGCGGGAGCCGGGGCCTGGGGGTTCGGGTCTTTCCCAGCGGTTCGCGCCAGTTCGAGTATCGCTATGTGACCACTGGCGGCGTTCGTCGGCGTCTGGTCCTCGGCGCCTACCCTGGCTTGACCCTCGCCAAGGCGAGGATCGCCGCGAACGCCTCCAGAATGACGGTTCTGGAGGGGGCTGATCCGGTCGGAGAGCGAGCGCAGACGCGGGACCGGCTGCGGACGGGCGAAACCCTCAACGAACTCGCGGAGGCCTATTGGGCGGCTGCGGCCGTAGGGCTGCATGGAGGGCGGCGCCGCCCCAAGCGGGCGATCTCCATCCAGCGGGAGAGAAACACCTGGAAACTGCATGTCCGGGAGCCGCTCGGCGACCGGCCGTTCATCGATATCAGACGGGCCGAGATCAAGGCCTTCATGCGAGAACTGGTAGTGGCGGGCGGCTACGCGCCTGCGACGATCGCGACCGTGGGCGGCATCCTGCATGCGGTGATGGGGTTCGCGGTTCAGGAAGAGCGTATCGAGATCAACCCGGTGACCGGGCTCTCCCGACCCTTGGCCCTGACATCGCGCGAGCGGATGTTTGACGATGCAGGGCTCAAGATTATTCGCAACGTCGCGATCGAGGCCTCCCTGCCGAGGGTGCCCGGAGAGGGGGGCGGTCAGGCCCGGCTGGAGCCTGTCATGGGATTGGCGATCCAGCTTCTGATGCTGACCCTGACGCGTCGCACCGAGATCGCGGGTGCGCGCAAGGCGGAAGTGGATCGGGCGGCGGGTCTCTGGATCATCCCGTCCGAACGAAGCAAGGCGAGGCATCCGCATGTCGTGCCCCTGGGCGCGCGGTGCCTCGAAGTGATCGAAATGGCCTGGGGTCTGGATCCGGACAGTCCCTTCCTCTTCCCGTCGCCGCGTTCGCCTGACCAGCACCTCGATCCTCACGCCATCACCCGGGCGATCGCCAGGACGTGCGAGCGAAAGGGTCTGCCGCTGGGGTCGCCCCATGACGTCAGGCGGTCAGGGGCGACGACCCTAACCGGGCGCTACGGCTTCTCGCGCCTCATCGTGGGACTGGTGCTGGGACATACGCCCAAGGAGGGCGCTGCGGTCACGGGGGTCTATGACCGCCATACCTATGTGCCGGAAAAGCGTAAGGCGCTTGAAGTCTGGGCGAACCATCTGTGCGGGGAGGCGTCGCCGAAGGGGGCTGGCGCCGAGGTCTATGCGGGTGTGGGGACGGAAGGACCTGAATCGTCTCAGGTGCTGGCGGCCTATGTTGAATCCGCCAAGGCGCGCGCCATGGTCCTGTGCGCGGCGGGAGACCTGCATGGCGCCGTCCTGGGTCTGTGCATGGAGCTTTCACGTCGCTCCGAAACCGCCGGCAGCCATCTGGACATTCTCGCACGGGGCGGGATGGAGCTTGCGATCTCAGGCTCAAAGGGAGGCGTTGAGGCCTGGGTGACTGGCTTCCGTTGATCTCTGCTCGCGGCGGCGTCTTGCGCGAAGTTTCAGGTGCGCTACCACCGCCTGATGCAACGCTTGTTCGCCTCAATTGCCGCTGCCGCTCTCCTGTCAGGTTGCGCGGGGACCTTGCCCGTCTCTACGCCTGAGGCGCCGCTCAAGGTCGCCAGCTGGAATCTGGAGCATCTGGCCGCCCGGGACGGGCAGGGGTGTCGCCCCCGGGAGGAGGCGGACTATGCGCTTCTTCGCCGCCACGCCGATGCGCTCGGCGCCGACGTGATCGCCTTCCAGGAGGTGGAGAACCGGGCGGCGGCGGAGCGGGTCTTCGATCCCGCAAAATATGAGGTCGTCATGTCGGCGCGGCCCGAGAGCGCGCGGGGCCCGGAGTGCCGTTGGCTGCCGGGCCGTCACATCCAGAACCAGGCCGTAGGTTTCGCTATCCGCAAGGGGGTCGTCTGGTCGCGCAATGCGGACCTCTATGCTCTGGCTCTCGGCAATCCCAACCTCCGTTGGGGCGTGGACGTCACTGTGACGCGAGGACGGCCGCTCCGCCTCCTAGCCGTTCACCTGAAGTCGGGATGCAACTCAGGCCGTGCTCCGACTGATCCGGATTGTCCTGTGCTGTTCGAGCAAGGACCTGTGCTGGAAACCTGGATCGATGATCGCGCCCGGACGGGAGAAGCCTTCGTCGTTCTGGGCGACTGGAACCGACGTCTGGCGAGCCGGGGCGACGCCTTCCTCGCCGAGCTCAATGACGGAGAACCGGCCGGCGCCGCTCTGACACTCGCTGGGGGCGTTCGTCAGGCGAACTGCAAGGCGCGATACCGGGAGTTCATCGACTTCATCGTTTTCGGTGCGAATGCCGCTGAACGGCTCGAGGCGGGCTCGTTCGAGGAATATGTCTATGACGCCCCGGAAGCGGATCATCCTTCGGATCACTGTCCAATTTCCGTTCGCGTCAAAGGCTGACCCTAAACCCTGCCGTTCAGTTCCAGGCGAACTTAAAGAATACGGTTTCGCAGGGTGAGGCATTGGGAACCCGGTTCCTGCAAGCCGTTTAGCTGAGCCGTGATCGGGGCGAGATTGACCGCGAGGCTTCTTGCCCGGGAGGCGTCTGCGCCAATCCGCTGAAGCAGAGCCATGAAGGCGGGCGTATCGGGCTGGCCGAGCGCCAGACGGTAGAACAAGAGATCCTGAAGCATCCGCGCCTTGCGCGCCGACCGCACGCTGAACTTCCAATCAAAGGTGATGCTTTCGGGCCGTCCATGCGCCGGGAGCCACCAGCGCTCCAGTCCGGTGTCAGTGTCAGGCTGTTTGCCGACGATGGCGAGCAAGCGGGCGGAAGGGCTTGACCTCTGCGTGTCTTCAAAGGCGGAGGCCCCATAGGCCGCAGCCAGCGCGCGCCGGACAGCAAGGCTGCCATAGCGGGCGATCCGGCCTTCCCTCTGCTCAAAATCGACCGGACCGGCGGGCAAATCCCAATGGACCAGACGTGCGCACCAGAGATGAAAGTCCAGGCCTTCCTGGCCAACTGAGGTCGTGCATAGAATGTGAGGCCAGAAGGGTGAGTTGAACGCCTGCCGGAGCGTATCCGTGCGGAGCTTTCCGCTCTTGCGGGCGCCGGACGCCTGCTCTCCGCCGGAGAACGGCATGACGGCCTGGACTGCGATGCGGGTGTCGCGGCGGCCCTGGCGCAGGCGGACCAAGCCCGGGCGCCGGATCAGCCCTGCGGTCAGTGCATCCAGGATCTTGAGCCCCTTGGCGTCGCCCAAGACGCTCAGTACGGTCATTTGTTCGTCGAGAACCGCCTCGAATCCCCCTCTCAGCACCGCGGCGCACAAGGCGTCTGGATAGCGTTTGAAGCCCGAGCCCGGCAGGATCGCGGCAGCAAAGGGGCGGTGTCCGAGATAGGCGCGGAGCGAAGTCCAGGTGAAGCCGAACAGCGCTTTCATGCTTTTGGCGTCGTCCGGGGGCAGACCGTGCCGGGCCGCACAGCGGGCGGCGGCAGCGCCGGGCGCGCTGAGAATATGGTTGGCCAGCGCCGATAGCTCTGCAGGCGAGATCTGGCTGATCTTCTCCATCCGGTCCCATCGCCTCGTGCCCGTACCGGTGCGGGCGGCCGTCACGGCCTTGGTCAGGCGCCGGAAGGCCGAAGTCGAGAGCTGGCGCTCGAGGCCCAGGGCGACCTCCCATACCGGCCGCTTCTGAACACCATCCAGACCGATCTTCCTGTCGAGCAGAAACGCTTCCAAATCGGCGCGTGCTTTGCGCTTCACGGCCTTGAGCGACGCCTGTCCGTCCTGCGCCGGCCATATGGCGAACGAAAGGGTTGGCCATGGCGCGAACAGTCCGATCAGGGCGCTGGCGTCTCCCCCGCCAGGCCTAAGAAATCCCGCAGGCGATTTCGTCCCGGGGCGGCGGGGCGGTCCCGAGAGCGGCTGCGACAGCAGCGCCGCCACGGCGGTCGGTGCGCCCTTCCAGCGGCTGAACAGCAGTGTTTTGCCTGGATGCGGCTTGCTGGCGGACCAGGCGCCTTCCAGGGTCCACCAGGGGTTAGTGGGGCGCTGCCAGGGAAGGCTCAGTGTTTTCGGATCGCCTGCGATCGCCGCCAGCGCTCTGAGCTGAGGGTGGGCGAACGGCCCTTTCCCTCCGGCCTCGACCGGCGGCCGTCCCGCCTTGGAGAGCGCCGGCCACAGGGCATAGTTGTGAAGCGTCTGTGCAGGATAGGGAATGGAGCTCCACATCGCAGGCGTCCACGCGCGAAGCCGGGGATCGGCCGTTTGAACGGCGCTGGCGAAATGCCGGAACAGCTGAAGATCCCGGGCGTCTGGACTGACGGAAATCACCGGCCGCTCGAACAGATCATCCTCGTGAACGAGCGCACGCTCGGTGCGCGCCACGATTGGGCGGAGCAGTATCTCAAGCGCGGATTTTGCCTCGCGGACAGCTGCAACAGTCTGCTCAGCTTCTCCGGGCGTTCGCAGCGCCTCCTGATAGTTCCGCATGGCGGCTTCAACAGCCTCGCGGCCGGCGGGCCCGTCTGTCAGGAAGCCTGCCAAGTCGATCAGGGAGCGGTAGTGCTCAACCGGGTGGACGTCTTCGCCGCTGAGCCTCTGCAGACGGTAGGGGGTGGCGGAAAGGAGCAGGACGGCGGGCGGGGCCGTCCCGCTCAGGAGAGCGCCCGAGAGCAGGCCATGCACGGCCGCCCGCTCATGATCCGCAGCGCTGGGGCTCCGCGGCTCCGCCGGAAGGATCAGGTCTGCATAGCGATGAAACTCGTCCAGCACGACCAGGTCCGGCTTGAAGGCTGGCGATCTCAGCGTGGTCAGCGCCAGGGCCGCCCGCGCCCTCGAGATGAACTCCGCCAAGCCGTTGCCCTTGACCTCAAGCCAGGCGAGGATCCCCTTCTCGATGCTCCCTGAAACGAAGAAGACGTCGCGCAGAGCCTTGTTGAGTCCCGCGGCCGGGTAGCCTGCGAGTTCCGCGCCTTTCTCAGGGAGCAGCGGGGACGCAGCGCCCCGCGCCTTGTCCAGTTCATCCAGGCGCGCTTCCAGGCGCCGATAGGGCTGGATCATCGTCCGGATCAGGGCCCTTTCCGCCTTGCGGCCTGTCCTTGGGCCGGGCTTCCAGCCTGGAAGACTCGTTTCAGGGGTGAAGGAGAAAATCCGGAACCCGTTTCCCATCATGGGCGGGGCAAGCGGGGTGAGCGACAGACGGTCTTCTCCCGCCGCGTATTCCTTTTCGTCGATTCCCGTCAGCGAGATGAACTTGCTGCGGTTCTGGCCGGCGATCTCCAGACTGGGGCAGAGATAGAGGACGTTGAACCGGCTGCGGTCCCCCTTCAGCCGGGCGGCGGTCTCCCGGGCGATCATCGTCTTGCCCAGCCCGACTTCATCCGCCACGAGGAACCGCCTAACGCCGGGTCCCTCAAGGCGCGCGACAGCGGCGGCGACAGTCGCTTCCTGGAAGGGGGCCAGGCGTGTCATTGCGAACCGGCCCGGACCGCGCCCGCGACGGCCTCGACGAAGGGAGCAACCTCATCGAGATCCTCGAGCGCCCGCGCCCGTTCGGCCAGATCGGCGATGCCGCTGAACGTCTCCCGGAAAGACCTCAGCATGGTGAGGATCTCCGGCAGGCGCGCTTCAAACGCCTCAGGATCAGCGGCCCACTTCCCAAGCATGGCCTCGAGGGTGAAGAACTCTCCGGCAAGCGCTGCACCAGCCCAGCCATGACCGGGCGCGGGGTCGTTCCACCGCTCGCTTCCCGAGGCGTCGATGCCCTCCAGCCGGGACTTCAGCCAGGCCCTGAACCGCGCTGGACCGATATAGGCGGCGAGCAGGGCATCGTCGCGTCTGTCAGGGTCAAAGCCTGCGAACTCCGCCTTCTGCGTCCAGGTCCGGCGCACGGACGGGTCTTCCAGGCTTTGAGCCTGGAGAACGACAAGGTCAGTCTGGCTGCTTGTCGGCGGCGGGGTCTCGAGGAGCCGCACCCTGACGGCGCCAGCCTTCCAGGGTGTCAGCATGGCCGGATGCTGGAACGGCGCGGCGCAGAAAGCTGCATCTGCAAGCGCTTCGCTAGGCCCGTTAGCCGATAGGAACAGACCCTCCGGGCCGGATACAAGTTTCAGGGGCAGTTGCAAGAACCTCGACACTACAGCGTCCAGATCGCGCATGCGCCGCTCGCGCTCCCGTAGGGCTGGATCCGGTGTTTCGGGAATCAATTCCATGCCGGACGCCACGAAGGCTTCCAGCGAACCCGCCAGAGCAGGATCGGCAATATCCAGCCAGACGCCCGCTTCGGCGTTAGGGCCGAGCAGCCCTCTGGATGTCAGGTTGGCGCTGCCGATGAGAAGCGCCCGCGCTGCGCCCTTTCCGGTCATCAGAAGCTTGGCGTGGATGCCGGCAGGGGGATGATCAGCGAACTCAGCATCTGGAGGTGTCTGCTCTGCTTCGAGATCGACTGGCGCGTGGGGGGACGGTGCGCTCCAGACGCGGAACGCCACCGCCTCGACCGGCGCGCAGTCGGTTCCGGCCCGGCGCGTCGTGAGAAGGGTCACGGGCGTCCGAACGGCTTGAAGGATCGCCGCAAGGCCGGTCCTATTGATGAAGGGAGCCACGGCCCAGACCTTGTCAGGGCGCTTCAGCGGCTGGCTGCTCAAAAAATCGCTGCGGACTCCGGGCCTGCGCCAGACCACGGCGCGCACGCTGGTCCCTGGCGGACAAGCCCACCGCGCCGCCTTAAGCTCCTCGAGCTCGCCGGGACTCCAGCCGGCTTCCTGGAGAAGACCTGCGGCAAGATCCGCCAGGCCTGGGATCCGTTTCAGGCCAGGCCCCGAACCTGAAACGAGGAGCAGGCCCGCATCCAGATCCGCGGTCCCAGTGAGGTTCCGGCTTCCGATCCAGAAGCGCCATTCAGGACCGGTCCGGCTTTCATACCGGGCCAGAACAACCTTCGGATGCCAGCTGCCTTCCGTTTCGTCCGCGTGGATCGGCTTGAGCATGGTGTCGAGCAGCGGCAGCACTGTGCGATGCGCGCCCGGCGCGTTCAGCCGGCCCGCCTGATGCAGAACGGTCAGGCGTCCCGCGATTTTCCGGAAGGCATCCGCCAGCCCCAGAGGACTGGCGTTGAACTCCGCTCCGCCGTCGCCGCCCAGGACTAAGACAAGGCCGAGCAGGGCGGTGAGGTCCAGAGAATAGGTGGCGGCCGCAGCGCGCGACAGGGTTTGCGCCTCCCGCGGCCTCAGCGCGTCGAATACGGAATTGGGCTGCCCGGCGTCGAAGCTCATCGTTCAGATCACGCTGGAGATGAGATGGCGGACGGCCGGCCAGCGGTAGTCGAGCGGCTGGGCTGCGCCCTTGTCCCATTCGCGCCTGCGCTCTTCGTTGGAGAGGTAGGCCCGGGCGCCCTTCAGGCTGTGTTCGCGGACGGCGATGGGTTCGAGGAGATCTTCCGCCTTGCCGTCGCGGTCAAGCCAGGTCTGGATCAGAATAAGGAAGTCCTCCAGCGCGATATCGCAGCCGGTTTCTGCGCGGAGCGCTCTTGCATCGAGAGCCAGCGCGGCTGTCCGATGCGTTTGGATGATGCCCGGCAGGGCGGCTGCATGCCTATCGTCGCTGAGGTTCAGATCTTCATTGCGGCGGCGCTCGATCAGCACCGAATGAACGGCTCGCGCGATACAGGAGAGGGCTGCGGCCTCTCGGGCGAGATGCAGGAGCCGCTGTTCTGCGGGCGTCGCCAGCTCGGACACGGCGCGGCTCCACATGCTGTCCGTGGCGACGCCCGCGTCCGCAAGGCGGCTGAGCAGGGGAGGGCCCGCCGCGTTCCCAGCGCAGCGCCAGCGGGACTTGATATAGGTCTTCTCTGGGAGGCGGAGCTCGAAGCTGAGGGAGGCCGACCGGGCCGTCCAGTTGGATGGCGGCGCGGGCAGAGCGGGATCGAAGAGCTCGGCCTGGAGCGGATGAGCGCCGTCGCCGCCCTCATCGAAGGACGATAGACGCATCCACCCGCGGTGAAGATCGGCCTGGTTCGGCGGCTGGCCTGACGGGCCCCAGCCCTTGAGAAGCCCCCAGGTTTTCAGGGCGCTCCAATAGATCTGACTGACCCGGATCACAGGCCTCTTGCCCTTCTGGTAGCGTGTCCATCCCGAAATGCCGGAGTTGGCCAGCTGCGGCGCGTGACGGATCAGCCGTTCTGAAAACCGGGCTTCAATGTCTGATAGACGTTCGATGGGGAAGGGCGCTCCAGCGGTTTCCCGCACGAGCTCCTGGTAGGCCCAGGCCACGAAGAGCACATATCTTAGCTGGGCATGCTGCACTGACGTGCCCGGGAAGAACCGGTCCGCCACGGCGAAATGGATGGGCGCAAAGCCCAGTTCGTCACGCGTGCCGTCAGACCCCAGGCTGGACAGGTAGCGGGCGGCCGCCGCCCGGTCGGCGTCCGATAGAGTGAACCAGCCGATCGCGGGGCTGCCCGCCATCCGGCTCATGCGCCAGCCCCTGTCAAAGTCCCGGGCGGCGGCCGGCTGTCAGAGCGCATGAGCGGCCAGCTCGTGGATCTCCACGAAGTCGGGATGGAGCCGCGCCGCGCCCAGAATCGTTCGCGCGGCTTCGCTCTGAGGCTCGGCAAGATGAATGACAAGCGTGTCGATCCCCCGGGACAGCGGGATCAGGCACTGCCGCCATGCGGCCGCCGCTGCTTCGGCGCCGCCCGTTACAGGGTCAGTGCGCATGGCGGCTTCGTGGCGGGCTTGGCTCCAGAACAGGTCGAGCCCTTCCAGCAGGACCGTCCACCCTTCGAGTCCGCGGCACGAGGCGTACTGAACCACGCGTAAACAGTCCGCTCCGCGCGGGAAATCCCGGCGGCCGGCCTCGCTGGCGCCGTCCCAGACCTCATGGCCCCAGGCCCGCAGAAGGCTTCCCGTGCGGCTTTCCCGCTCACCCGATGCGCCGGCGGCCATGTCCTGGAACGGCACGCAGATGAGACTGTCGACGGGGGCGTTGCCGGCCGTTGCGGCTTTGGCGAGCAGGTCGTCCAGCAGCAGCCGGCGGTCTGGCAGAGGTCCGGTGACGAGGATGACCCGCCCGCCGCCTGCCTCGCGGTTGGGTTCTACCTGCCAGTTCACGCCCGCCCGGTCGGCGAGGCTGTTGGCGAAAACCGCCAGATTGGCCTTCATGCGCAGACACCGTTTCAGCGGTATGGTCACGCGCTGAGCCTCCGGGACCCCCCGTTCCCAGTTGGCCGCGCCGCCGCGCACCAGCTGGTCGACGCCGTCGGCCAGACACAGCCGCTCGGGCGCGTAAAGGGCCTTGATCAGCTCCAGCTCCGGCGCAGGCCAATCCTGGGCTTCATCGGCGATGATATAGTCGAAGGCAAACCGGTCAGGCTCCGCCAGCTTGACGCCTTCGATGTCGGACGGCGTGAGGGCGCCTTCGCGGATCATTTCAAGAGCGGTCTGACACTGGGTCTCATAGCCTGTGGCGAGCCAGTCTTCTCCGGAGCCGCGGAGCCCCAGCTCCGCCAGCCAGGCGGTCACGAACGACATGACGGTGCGCACCTCGACCCCGCCTTCCCAGGGGTCGGACGGCACATTCATGAGGGCCATCATCCGCCGCATATCGGAGGCGAGGGCGTGGTTGTAGGTCAGGACCGCGGATCGGGCCCCCCGCTCGTCGAAGGCGCGCCAGGCCAGCTGAAGCAGCATGACGGTCTTGCCCGTGCCGCCACGCCCCCGAAAGCGGATCATCCGCGAGCCGAGGTCCGCCAGATAGCCGTCCAGGTCGGGGTTGCGGGTGATGATCCTGTCCATCCGCCGGCGGTCGAGCGCAGTCGCGGCGATCTGTCGGAAGACGGGTGCGGCCAAGACCTTGTCCATGCGCTCGGCGGAACCTGCTCTGAGCATAGGGGCGTTGCCGGAATTGAGGAGCGGCGAGGTTTCGCAGAGCGCGGTGAGAAAGGCCGCACCGTCGAAGGCGCCGCCCAAAGCGCCGGAGCATGGCGCTTGGTCGAACCCGCGCATGATGACGGCGCGGTTGATGAAAACACCAGCGTGCTGGTCCTCGAAATAGGCGCGCAAGGCGTGAAGCTGCTGAACGTTCTGCTCGGTCGCGCTGCTCCATTTGACCGAGCCGTCCGAGGTGTACTGAACCTCGATGCTGTCGCCGGTCACCCGGGTGCGCACCGGGTCGTGGTCCTTGACCTCGATGGCCGCTGCAAAGCTCTGAACCTTGACCGGGCCCAGCACCCTCTGCCCGTCCTGGGTCCGCACGACCCGCTTGGGAAGGAAGGCGCGGCCCGGCTTCAGCCGCGCGGCGATGGCGATGTCGATGTCCGACACGCGGTAGCCGGAGATCTTAGCGCCCGCCGCAATATGCACGGACTCGATCCCGGCCGGGCTCTCCGCCAATCCGGGCCAGAGCTTGGCGAGCGCCGCCGCAATCGACAGGGCTGAGTCGTGTTCGCTCGTGCCTTCGGAGCCGGTAACGGTGATCATGCCACGGTCTCCATCAGACTGAGCACATAGCCGGCGGGCCGGGCGGCGAGGTCCCGGATATCGACGAACCGGCAAGCCGTCCCGGCGCCCAGCGCGTGCTTGGCGTTGATCTGCCGGTCATTGGCCAGGCCTTCACGGGGATGCCACAGGGGGTGACAGAGAATGAGGGCCTGGCCGCCGCTCCGGATCACCGTCAAACCCTCCGCAGTTTCCAGCGACGTCTCCACGCCGGAAGCTGCGCACTGCCGGGTGAAGCGCTCCGCTACAGCGGGGGCGCCGCTGAACCAGCGGTTCAGATCCAGCGGCAGCCCGAGGAAGAGCTCGGCCATGTCGAGCGCCAGGCGCCAGTCGAGCAGCTTGTGCTGCCTGCGGTTCGAATAGCTGCGCAGGCAGTCCGGGCAGGACCGGTCGCAGCGCTCTGCGTGCCGCGGCTCGGACCATTGCGCCTTGAGGGTGTCGTAGTGCTTTTGCACCGCCTGGCGGAGCACCCCTTCGCCCTCATAGAGCTGGCGCACATAGCCTGCCCCGTTCTCGAGCGTGTCCGCCATGAACAGACGCTCGGTGGTGCAGTGGGACAGGCCAAGGCCCTGACGGCCGGTCCTGAATTCTGCGGGATCGACATCCAGCTCCACCGCAGCCGCCGTCTTGAGGAATTCACTGAAGGAGGCCAGCGCCGCCGCCGCCGAGGGCTGCTCGCGGATGTCCAGGGCGCCGTTGTTGCCCGCGTCTTTCAGGCCGGTGATGTCGATCGTCAGGACATCTGTTTTGAAGATGGCGCCGATCGCGCCGTGATCTGCGGGCGCCAGGGCGGCGTCGGACGGCCAGGGCAGGCCGTTCGGGAACAGGGCGGGATCCGGAACGACGAAGGTGTCCCTGTTCTGGCAGAAGGCGAAATACCGGCCGCCGTTGTCGTTGATGACGGCGATGGGTTCCCCCCCGGTCAGGTTGACGGCTGCAGCCCCCTCGATGCGGGCCACTGCAGGGTCCGGCTCAAAGGCCAGGACCGGCGGCGGCAGGTTCGGCCCCCGCGCCCGCTGATCATTGTAGTCGCGCTCCTTGTAGGTCGTCCGGAAGCCCTTGGGCTGGAAGAGCTTGAAGGGCTGGGCGGCGGATCCGCAGGCGGTGCAGGTCTGGCTTTCGCCTGCGCGGATCGCCGCGCAGGTTTCGTCGATGCAGCGGCTGAACATGACCGGAGGGCCCAGCGGATCAGGATCGGCGATCAGCCGTCCTCCCGACTCCTGCCAATGGGCGAAGCCGTAGGTGGTGAAGATCTTCTTGTCCTTAGGCGTTTCCGCACCTGGCGAAAAGGCCGAGATCGCGTAGTCGAGCGGGCGGTCGCTGATCGCCAGGTCGCTGGTCTTGGTCTGGCGCTCGTGCCGGCCGTAGAGCGCGCGTACCGTCGTCGGGAAGCCGAACATCGGCATCAGCCCCGCGGCCGCAAGACGCTCGCTGAGAGCGGTCTGGATGAAGACGGGCGAAGCAACGGCCTTGGCGATCCCGTCCGCCAGTTCTGTCCGGCACCAGGCGGCGGCCGCCGCAGCCGCGCCGGGTGCGGGAGCAAAGGCGCAGAGGCGCTCCGCCGCCTCATCGACCTCAGGCGAGGCCGCCAGCCAGGCTGTGATCGGGCCGGCGTAAAGGGAGGTCCACTCCGCCGCCGCGCCGAACACTCCATGGGTGCTGTCCCCGCGGCCCTGGGGCCGCTGATCTTCGGGAAGCGCGAGGAAGGCGCGGCGGAGAACCTCGGCGTTGACCACTCGCTGAATGATCTCCTGGCGGCGGAGATCGAGATAGGGCTGGGGCGGCACGTCGCCCGTAATCCTCTCGGGATTGTTGAAGTAGAAGTCGTCGTGCGAGCCGCCGCGGCAGAGCGTTAAGGCGTAGGAGAAGGCCTGTCCGGCGCGGCCGGCGCGGCCCACGCGCTGCTGATAGTTGAACCGCTGCGGCGGCATGTTCGCCATCATGACCAGGCTCAAGGCGCCGATGTCGACGCCCACCTCCATCGTGGTGGTGACGCTGAGCACGTCGATGGCCTGGGTGAGCGGGCTCTCGTGATCAAGGAAGGCGCCCTTGAAGTGCCGCTGGCGCCGCCGCTGTTCGCTGAGGGGCTTGGTCTGGCCGGTCAGCTCCTCGACGTGCAGCCGGTGCGCGGGCTCGCCTGAGAGCCAGCGGTAGTAGTCGCCCCCCGGATCGGCGGGGTGGAAGCCGCCGGATTGGCAGAAGGGCGAGGTGCAGGCCTTCACAGGCAAGTTGAGGTGGCCGCGGGCGCAACTCGAGCAGACCCTGTAGGCGCCTGGCTTGGCGGGCTGAAGGACCATGTTGAGATGGGCGGTCTGGGCGGTGCGCAGGAACCAGTCCGGCCCCACTGTCCCGGCGTCCTTCAACGCGTCGAAGACCGCTTCGCTCAGCACGCCGGTCTGGAGGCCAAGCGAAGGCGCCGCCTTTTCAAAGTAGCGCTTCAGCGCCGGCGGCGGTCCTCCCGAAGCGCTCTTGCCGCTGTCGTCGTAGTATTTGGACTGGCCGAGAATGCGCACTGCATTGTCCAGAAGGCCTTTGGCGTCGGCATCGCTGAGACCGAGCGCAGCGCCGAAAACGCCTGCTGGCCCCGCCGAGGCTACGCCGAGCGATTCCAGATCGCGTCCCGCGCGGTCGAACAGAGCGACGGTCAGATGTTTGGCGAGCTCCCGGCGGATAAAGCCCCGGCCGATGGCCTGAGCGGAGCTGTCCGCCTGCTTCCAGGCCGCGCCGGGCGGGGGGGTATAGAAGGTCCACCAGTCAGAGCCGTCCGGTTTCTGCTTGGACGCATCGGGTCCTGCCGGATTGACGCCAAGTCCGACCAGGGTCTGCTCCAGCCAAGAGATCAGGGCGGGCCAGGTCAGGCCGCCGGCCGCCAATCCGGCTTCATAGGCGGCGATGGCGGCGGAATGACCGGGCTGAGCCGCCCCGTTGGCCTGCAGAATATAGGCCGTCCACAGGCCAGGGTCGGCGGCGATGACAGCCTGATAGGTCCGGTCCTCGTCCGGCGTCAGTCCCGCGGCGCCCTTGGCGGCTGCGGCCCGGACCAGGACGGCGTCGCCTTCGCCTCCGTCTGTGAGCTTCTGGAACAGCAGCTGGCGCACGAGGTCGCGGAAGTGGTTCAGCTCCAGTCCGCCCGCGACATCCGCGGCGTCGTCGCGGCTGTCGGTGAAGGCGATCATCTGCGCCGCCTTGGATTCCGCGCCCAGCCGGGTGGCGGCGCGGTCGGCGATCAGCTGCGTCACAGCGCCCGTGCCGGTGCGCATCCCGCGGATTGGCGATTGAACCTTGCCGCTAAAGAAGGCCGCCAGCTCGAACTGGTGCCGGTCAGCGTCGCACTTCGGGCATTTCTCGGGAAGCGCAGGCGCGGTCGACGGCATCGCCGTGCACAGCATCACCCCCGTCGCGGCCTCGCCTGGCGCGGCTGCGCGCAGGAGCGACGACGCTGGGCTGTAGGCGGCTGGGGCGAAGCGGAATGAGACGTTTTTTTGGGATCCGGGGTTCTTATGCCCCCAGGGCGCCGGGCTGGCCTGGCCGCCGGGCCAGTACCACATGTACTGGCCGTATAGGCGCTCGAAAACCTGGCCGCTGTCCTGGACCGTCAGGTCGGTCGGGCCGGAATCCAGGAAGAAGCCGTCGGCAAGGCTCAAACCTTCGGGCGTCGGCGTGACGAAACCGCCGAGGTAGCCTTCTCCGCATTCATAGCAGTAGAGAAGCTCCAGCACCTGACCGCCGCAGGCGCACTTGCTGGCGGGCGCGCTGTAGAGCTTGCCGATCTTCCGGTTTTCCGAGGCATGGGCCGGATCCGTCTCGGTGCAATCGGGATTGGAGCAGGCCCACATTCCCTGAATGCGGCGGACGAACATATGGGCGCGGAAGGCGGCCCTGGGATCATCTGAGGTTTCCGCCCCCGCCGCCGCCAGGACGGCGTCCAGCGCGGCGGCTGGCGCGCCGGGTCCGAACAGGGCGTCGGAGACCTTCGGAAGCCGCGCCGGCCGGGCCGGGCCGTCCGCCTGCGCCCCCGCGGCAAGGCAGGCGGCGCCGAGCATCTGTCGCGCCGAGCCGCCCGGGAACGCCTGCCCCTGCTGGCCGGAGGACCAGGCCAGCACGGAGGCTGGATCGATGGGAAGATCGGCTTGCGGCTTCAGGGTCTCGCCCGGCGAGATCGAGAATGTGGTCCGGCTGACGCCGAAAAACTGCTCGAGGTAGGCCTTGCCCTCTTCGCCGTTCAGAGATGCCGAGGTGCCGATGCAGCGCAGCTGCGGGCTGTCCGGCGCGAGACCGAGACGCGAGAGAAGGTTGCGCACGACCAGAGCGACCTCGGTCCCCTGGGTGCCCCGGTAGCTGTGAAGCTCGTCGACCACGAACGAGAAACAGTGATCGGGCGAGGCCTGAAGCCATTCTCTCGTCTTGCGGAAGATGGGCTCCTCCAGCTGGCGCATCAGCATGATGTTCAGCATGGATACGTTGGTGATCAGAACGTCGGGCGGGCTGTCGATCATGTCCCAGCGGGTCATCATCTCCCCGCACAGAGGATCGGAGAACTGCGCCCGGATCTCCTCAGGACGCTCTCTCAGACGGTCCGCTTCGCGGGCGATGGCGAGCACCTCGCGCGCAGTCTCCTGGACGCGCTTGCGGCCTTCGGCGGTCAGCACGCCGTCAGGCAGCCAGGTGCCGCCCGGCGTCGCTCCGGTGTAGCGCCCGAAGTAGAACAAGGGGGCCTGGCCGGGCCCCGCGGCGCGGAACGCTGCACGCCGCAGCCTGGAAATCTGATCTTCGACGAGGGCGTTGGTCGGATAAAGAATCAGCGTCCTGACAGCCGCATGGGGCGACGCGGGCTCCGAAGCGCGCAGTCCGCTCCAGCCAGCCTGTGCGCCGGAGGCGGCTTCCCACCAGCGGTTCAGAGGATAGGAGCGATCGGCTCCGCCGCGCTCCTGGATCAGGCGGGCGAGAACAGGCAGCAGAAAGCTCTCGGTTTTGCCGGAGCCCGTGCCCGAGGTGACGATGGCGTTCCGCTCGGCTGCCGCGGACGGCGCCATGGACGTGATCAGGGCCTCGGCCTGGTGCTTGCGCAAGGTGAAGTCCGGGCCTTTGCCGAAGAGGATCTGCGCCAGGGTTTCAGACTGCTCAGGCGTGAGGCCGGCGGTCCGGCCTGCTTCAGCGATGCTGAGGGTGGAGCGATAGGGCAGCACGGTTTCCAGAAGCACGTCCTGAACCGTCGCCCCGGTCTCGTCGAGCAGGGCGCGCCGCTCGGCGAGCAGTTTGGGATCTCTCAACCAGAAGGCCGTGTCGTAGTAGCGGTGATAGGCGTCCTGAATATAGGACAGCACATTGCCGGGCGTCGCGTCGGTCATAGTTGCTTTCAGCTGTACAGTTTCTGCAGGATAGCGGCGGCGTCAGCCGCCTCCACGCCGCGGTAGAGAAGGCGGGCTCCGGCCCGCTCGGGCATCCTGCCGGAACTGGCGGTCAGCGCACGCTGGAACAGACCAGGAGGTTCGCAGCCGAGGACGGCTTCGAAGGTTTGCGATGCGGCGTCGTAGCCGTGAAGGCGGAGCCCCGCCGCCTTCGCCGCCAGAAGCTTGACCAGGGAATAGGAGCCTTCGCGCTGGGCGCCGTCCGCGCCGGCGTAGATGTAGCGCCGCCCAGCGAAGTCTCCGCGGTAGGCCCCTTCGGCGCCGATCGCCTGGATATTCCGCCAGACGCCCTGGCCCGGATCGAAGCGCTGCAGCCCCTTGGGGGCGTCGAGGCGGATGACAGCCATGGCGGCCGCCAGAGTGCTGACGCGGGGCGCATGGGCGGCCGAAGCGGCGGTGAAGCCTTCGGTCACTGAAACAGGACGGCCATGTGCATCCTGCAGGCCGGTCAGGGCCTCGCGGGCGGCGGCTGGAGTCAGGCCGGTCCAAATGAAGGCGTCAGGCGCGTCTTCCTGCTCGAGCGCGGTCAAGGTCCCGCCTGCGCGGGCCAGTTGTTCCTCCAGCGCGGCAAGGAGGGGGGTGTTGCGGAAGCCCGCCAGCACCGCCTGACCCGATGGCGTGAAGGATAGGGCGGGGGGAGGCACAACCCAGCTCAAGGGCGTCCGCATCCGGGTGTCCCAGCTGACGTCGATATGGCCGAGTGCGGTCAGGGCGGCGCTCATCCGCTGGGCGGCGAGCGGCGGGCGGCCTTCTGTTCCCGTCAGGTCCTGGAGCCTTCGCCAGGAGCCGCCGCCAAGGTAGCAAAGCGCGTCAAACACCAGGTTCGCCGACGGGGGAGCGTCCACCCGGGGCGCCATGCCCGGCGGTTTCGCCTGAATAGCCGCCGCAGGCCTGGCCCGCAGGCCTGGTCTGACCGGTTTGGCCTTCCCGCGATTGCGCGTGAGGACGCGGTATTCGCAGGTCTTGCAGACCATCCACATCTCGTCCTGAGGATCATCGCCGGCGTTGAAGTCCTGGCATTCCCAGTGGTGGAACCCCCGCAGCACGCAGGTCTCCGTGAGACCTTCGGCTTTATGCAGATGGTAGCCCGCTTCAAACCCCGGCGGCAGCTCGTCTGCGGCTCCGGCCGCCTGATCCAGAACGGCCGCCGGCGCAGCTGCGGCGGAATCCGAAGCCTCCGGGGCGGCGCAGACGCCGTGAAGCGCGAGACCCTGCACCTGGAGCCCCGCAACGGGGTGATCGGCCGCCGCGCCCGCGCTCTGGAAACCGGCGGCATCCCCGGTGCTGAGGGCATAGGCGCGAGCGCTCAGCGGTTCGGCGATGCGGCGCGGATAGGCCGCTGACCGGAAGGACAGGCTGGTCCCGCTCCGGTCCTTGCCTGCGTGCCAGGCGGTCAGCGTGAGGTCGTCAGCGTCCCAGCCGTCCGGCTGCAGGGTCAGGCGGCATGAGGCGTTGTTCGTTTCGCTGACCGCCTTCACCGCGCCGTCCGCGGCCGTGAGCTCTAGCTTGAATGGACCGGACGCCGCCGTGGCGGTGATCTCTGGCGGGGCTCCGGCGTGCCAGAGGCCCTGAGACAGCCGCAGTCCGCCGGTCATCTCGACCGATACGCCTTCCGCAAGGGGGATCAGGGCCTGCAGATCGCCGGCGTTCGACGACGAGGCCCGCAGCATCTCGACGCCGCTGAACAGGGCCCAGCCGTCCGGCAGGCCGGGGAGCGACCCCGGAAGCCAGGCCTTGAACCCGCGCCGTGCGTTCTGCGTCAGGAGCTGCGACACGCGCTCCGTCCATTTTTCGTGGCAGAGGACCAGGTGGGGCCGCAGGTAGGAGATCCGCGACGCCTCACGGTACAGAGCGCCGGTGTCCAGCTTGACCAGAGGAATGATCGAGCGCGCCGCCCGGTGGAAGCCGAGGGCGCCATCGTCCGACTTGAGCTCGAAGGAGGCCAGCATCAGCGGGCTCAGCGCGATGTCGCCCACCGGCTCGATCACCGCCACGTCCCCGCCGGCCGCCGGCGTCAGCCATACAGCCCCTGCACAGCGCTCGAACGCCGCAGCAGCGGCGGGGGCGGCCCCAGGCGGCAGGCGAAGTGCGGCGGCGCCTTCCTCGGCGGATGCGGCCGCGGACAGGAACATGCGCAGCCGACGCTGAGGAAAAATCTCCAACGAGGCGGCCCAGCTCAGCCGCCGCCGCGCCGCCGCACCGCCCGCATCGGCGCTGACGCCCTCCCAGGATTCGAGCTCGGCGCAGGCCGCCGCCGCCACCCGCGGCCGCAGATCCCGCGCAGCCCAGATCCGCTTCAGCCAAGGCGAAGGGCCGGACCCGGCCATCCAGTCGTGGAGATAGAGCGTCATCTCCGCTTCCGTGAGCTTCTCATGCGCGGCGAAGCCGAAGGCGGCGAACAGCCCGTGAAGCCGCTTGCGGTCCGCATGGCGGACCAGGGCCTGGGACAGGGCGTAACTGGCGTACTTCCAGTCGTTGATCCGCTTGGCGGTCGGCCGCCCGTACTCGAAATCCTGCTCCTGAAGCCACAGATTGAGCTTCAGCCAAAAGGGAAGCGCTGACTTGGCGTGCTGCCGCAGGCTCTGCTTGCGGCCTTCCTGGGTGACGTCCAGGACTTCGAAGAGGCGCTCGTAATAGTTCTGTGCCGAATAGACGTCATCGGCGCGCATCCGTTCGGCGGCGAGCGACAGGGCCGCAAGCAGTCCGGTGAACGGCGGGGGCTCCCGCCGCCCGTCTGCGTCCCAGGCTTCCAGCCGTTTCTGGTGCCAGATGAAGGGGTCGGAGAGATTCCATTTCAATGAAGACGCGGCCGCCTGCGCGATCACAGATCCGCAGTCAGCTGCAGCGACGTTGAGCAGGGCTGCGATCTCTTCCTCGGCGTCGCCCTCGATGTCGAGATAGACAGGGGCAAGCCGGAAGCGGCCGTCGAACAGCACGCGGTTGATGGCGCTGTTGACAGTCTCAAAGCCGAGCCCGGCCGTTGTTGCGTCCTCAGCCAGGGTCAAAGCAGACCTCCAGCCCGGGCGCAGCCTCTGATGATCTTCGCCATCCCGTCTCCCCTGAGGCTGAGTGAAGGCTGCGGATCACCCGCCGTCAACTCAAGGATGTGGACTTTCCTCAGCTTTACGGCGAACCGGCGTAAAAGCGCCCGCTCCATCAGCGGCCAGCACGCGATCCGCTGTAAATCCTTCAAACCTGGGCCTGCGGATCGGCTAGAATGAGAACGAATCAGGAGCAAACCCGAATGAGCCCCACCAGCCTGACCTCTTTGGAGATGTGCGCCGGCGCAGGCGGCCAGGCGCGCGGGCTTGAGCTGGCGGGCTTCGGCCATGAAGGCGTCGTCGAGATCGACGCCAATTGCTGCGAAACACTTCGCCTCAACCGTCCCGAGTGGACGGTTCACGAGGAGGACCTCTCCGCCTTTGACGGCCGCCCCTACAAGGGCGTCGACCTGCTCGCAGGCGGACTGCCGTGCCCGCCCTTTTCTGTGGCGGGCAAGCAGCTCGGCAAGGACGACGAGCGCAACCTCTTTCCCGCCGCCATCCGTCTGGTGGATGAGATCCGCCCCAAGGCGGTGATGATTGAGAATGTCCGCGGGTTCCTGGACGCCGTGTTTGAAGACTACCGGGGGTTCATCAAAAACGAGCTGAAGGCGCTCGGCTATGAGGCGCACTGGAGGCTGCTCAACGCTTCGGACTACGGTGTCCCGCAGCTGCGTCCCCGCGTGGTCATCCTGGCCATCGAGGATCAGTACAAGGACGGATTCGAATGGCCCGCGCCGTCGCCGTTCGACGCGCCGACCGTCGGCGACACCCTCAAAGAGCTGATGGCCGCCAGAGGCTGGCGGGGCGCCGCTGCTTGGGCCAAGGGGGCAGATGAGATTGCGCCGACCCTGGTCGGCGGCTCCAAGAAGCATGGCGGACCCGACCTCGGTCCCACGCGGGCTAAGAAGGCTTGGGCGGCGCTCGGGGTCAACGGCATGAGCCTCGCCGACGAGGCTCCGGACCGGGACTTTGTCGGCATGCCGCGGCTGACCGTGCCTATGACGGCCCGCATTCAGGGGTTCGATAAAGACTGGAAATTTTATGGCAGGAAGACCGCCGCCTACCGGCAGGTCGGCAACGCCTTCCCGCCGCCGGTCGCCCAGGCTGTCGCCACAAGCCTCCGTCAGGCGATCGAACGCCGCAAAGTCTTCCGCATCGCCAGTTAACCGTTGCCATAGGCAAGCGGCGCAGGGCACATCTGGGTCCTATGTCCGCCTATGCCCTTCCATCGTCTCATCCGGACTATCCGGTCCTGGCGCCGCTGGCCGCCGCACTCGAGCGGCAAGCGGGCGGGTCGGCTGGTTTCGCGGAGGGCGTGCCGCCCCTGTTCCGCAGGGCGGTGGACGAGGTGATCGACGCGCCGCGCACGAACCGGTTCACGATCGGCGAGCTCGAGAAGACGGAAAAGACCTACCTCGGCACAAAGGTCGAAATCCTGCTGAGGGACTTCCTGAAGCTGCCCAAGGGCAGGATCCTGGATTTATCGATCGACGGGGTCGAGACCGACATTAAGAATACGATGCAGCGGGCTTGGACGATTCCGCTGGAGAGCCATGGCCACCCGGCCCTGCTGCTCCGGCTGAACGAGAAGACCGCCCTGTGTGATGCCGGGCTGGTGCTGGTCCGGCCCGGCTATCTTAACGCTGGAGAGAACAGGGATTCCAAAAAGACCTTGTCCGCGGATGGCATGGCTCACATTTGGTGGCTGCTGCGCCGCCAGCCCTATCCGCCCAACTTCTGGGAAATTCTGCCCGAATCCGACCGGGTGGAGATATTCGCGGCGGGAAGCGCCAGCGCCAGACTTGCGCTGCTGTTTCAGAAACTCCAACGCCAGCCGGTCTCCCGCCTGCAGGTGCAGGCCGTGGCCCAGCAGCACGACTATATGAAGCGTTTGCGCCGCAACGGCGGGGCCCGTGACGGGCTCGCTGAACAAGGGATCGCGCTCCTGTCAGGCCGGACCGATAGCGCGCTCATCGCAGCCTTGAATCTCGGTCCGGTCACCGGCGAGGAGTTTATTTCCCTGACGCCGGAGAATGACCTGGAGCGCGCGATGCTGCACAAGGCTGGAGCACTGACTTAGGCGCCCTTTCACGGAACCTGCCTTGGCCGACAAGCTGACTCCTGAGCGCCGCAGCGCCAACATGTCCCGCATCCGCAGCCGCGACACGGCGCCGGAAATGCACGTGAGAAAGCTTGCCCACGCGATGGGCTATCGCTTCCGTCTCCACCGCAAGGATCTGCCGGGAAAACCTGATTTGGTTTTCCCTGGGCGGAGGGCGGCGATCTTCGTGCACGGCTGCTTCTGGCATCAGCATCCCGACCCCCAGTGCAAGAACGGCCGCCGCCCGAAGACCCGGCCGGAATATTGGGATCCGAAGCTGGACGGCAATCTCGCCCGGGACAGGCGAAATTTTGAAGCACTGAGGGCCCAGGGCTGGCGGGTCCTAGTGCTTTGGGAGTGCGAAGTTGAAAAGCCGGGCGCCGCCGCCGCCGCGCTCGAAGAATTTCTTGGCCCGCCCGGCGCCGGGACGGATACAGCGTAAGGTGGTAACACTTCATCGGGGCTGCATTGCGAATCTGCGCGCGCGCTCGGGGAAAAGACATGGCGCGTTCCGATAAAGCCGAGGCTGCTGCGGCCATGTACCGGGCCCAGATCGCCGAGCATGGCTACGGGGCGGATGAGGCCTGGAAACCGATCGCTTCGCTGCTGCTGGCCTGTGGCCAATGGCGAAGCGCCCGAGAGGGCTGGGAGGTCAGCAACGACGCGGTCTTTTACCAGGAAGCCAACGTGATGAAGCCCGGCACCTCCGCGTTCAGGCGCGGCTCCGAGCTGGGCGACTTCCTGGCCCGTGAGCTCGGGTTCGACCGTCAGGAGCTCTGCAGCCACATCGGGCTGTACTGGGCTGACCCCCGTTTCCAATTGATACAGCCGCATAATCTTGTCGGACACGCCTTCCGGTCTCTTCTGGTCGAGGCCCTGACGATGTTCGGCGATCCAGGCGTGAGTTACGAAGAAGAAGTGGACCCGTTGAAAGAGTTTCGGGGGTTCGTGTTTCCGACGCGCTCCAATCGCGCCCGGCTCGACATCGTCGCCCGGCGCGGTGACGTCGCCACCGCCATCATCTCGTCGCGGTGGCGCTTCAGGCACGACCGGGTCGAAGTTGTCGAAGAGGCACTCGCCTATGGGACGGCTACAGTGCGGATAAACAAATACTGCAAGCAGTACGCTTGGGTCGGCGAGTTTCTGCCGTCCCGCCTAGAAAAGATTGTGAGCAATACGGCGCCGAACCATCCCAATCCCGCTCTCGCGGCCTGCGTTCATTTAGAGCCGCGCCTGCTGACGGATGGGGTCAAGGAGCGGCCGGTCAACGGCCAACTGCGCTCCCTGGAATGGCTGATCGGTGAAACCCATGCGTGGCGCTAGGGCTGGATGCGTCCCGCTCGGGCTTCGCCGCGCAGATTAGCGCACAGCGGGCTCGCCGCATCCAAACGTCCGGTCTGTTTCGCTCTAGAATCCAAGTTCCTGACGCCTTGCCAGCAAGGCCTCGCCGTGTCCCAGGTCCCAGCTTGAACCGACGGTCCCGGCCTATCGGCGCGAGCGGGAGTTCCTGCCGCTAGTCCGAGCTGAGCAGGTCCGTTGGCTGCGTGTTTTGGTCCTCTGTGAAAGCACCCAACGTCTTGAAGCCGGCGTTCGGACCCTTTTGGGCGTGCTGGGCTTCATCATTCAGTGTGGCGGAACCGGCGGCCGGGCCGCCCTGTGGGTCTTCGGGATCGCTGCGGGCCTGGAAGCTTGCGATGAGTTGTTCGAGGGTGGGGTCGAACAGGGCCCGCGGGAGATTGTCTTCGATCCATGCCAGGCCACGAAGGATCAGCTGATTTTGGCGCGCTTTGCGGGCTTTTTCCCGCCAGACCGAAACAGCAGGGGCCCAGGCCGATAGCAGGGGGTAGCCACCGCCATCGGCGGTTGACGCCAGCCGGCAGGCCGCGAACAAAAGGGCGGCCATAACCTCCCGCTGTTGAAGATAGCTTGGGCCCGCTAGGGCGACGGACGTGAGGGTGAGCAGGCTGGCGGGGCGGCTGGAGGGCTGACGGATCGCCTCGGCAAGCGCTGGCGACAGAGGCAGCCGCGCGAGATCATTCATCGGGTCTGACACCGATGGTCTCATTATGATTTCTGACCAGAAGAGTTCGGAGGCGAAAGGGAGCCGGTCAAGAATGACAATGACTTCGAGGGCGTCATGGAATCTCCAAGCCGATGAAGCCGTTGATTGTCCGTTGAGATTCAGCCAGGCCTTTTCCAGGCCGCGCCACGCCCATTCAAGGTCTTTTCGATGCTGGAATTCCGCTAGCAGATCCATGTCTGTGAGTGCGCGCACGAGGAGAACCCCGGCGGTGCGCCAAGTTTCGAGCGCATCGGCGCCGCCCTTCACTGGAAATGACGTCGTGAGGCCGTGGAGCGCCAGGGCTGCGCCTTCGATCAGCAGGTCCGTTGCGCTTTGGACATCCTGAGCGGCGGCCTGGATGGCGTTTTTCCAAGGCCAAGGCTCGATATCGTCCCGGTCGAGCTCGGACGAGCGAGCGAGGAAGCGGGCGGCTTCGCTGCACAGTACAGCTTCGGCTGGCTCCTTCTTATCGGCGCCCGGCGGCCCGTCCAGCGGTGGTACGGGTTCCGGCAAAGACGGCAGGCCGTCGTCGGGATCTCCCCGCGAGCCTGCCAGATAGAGACGTCGAACGAATTCAGCTGCCTGATCTGCGGTTCTGAAGGCGCGTTCGCCCTTCTGGTCGAGCAATCCCGCCTGGAAGCCATAGCGTTCGGCCGAGAGGGCGGTGCTCCGGTTCACCACTGCAAGGGGCGTGAAATCAGGCGGTCCGATCACAAAAACCGGCGTGTCCTCAAGCGGCTCGTCGGCGAAAAGAGTGGCGCCGCGCCAGCTGATGAAAGCGCGGCCGGCCAGGGGATCCAAGGTGTCGATGCGCCAGGCTGTCATGGTGTTCTGGTCCTTCCAGCCGTCGTCGCCACGCGGACGGGAATGCCTGCCAGGCGCAGGCCGGCCTCCGCCTGTCTCCGGCGCTGGCGCCACAGGCCTTCCGCAGCTGAGGGCGCCGGACCGCGGGCGGCGCGGTCTCCAATGCGCTCTTCGAGGGCCACGTCCGCCGTCGCGAGGCGAACTTCCTCAATGTCCTGCGAGTCGAAGGATTGGGGGCGCAGCACTTCAATATAGTCTTCGTCCTCGAGGAGGCTGCCGGAAACCATTCCCGTGGTCATGAGGCGAGACGGAGACTGTCTCGATTGCAGGACCTTGATGGCAGCGATTTCAGCGAGGTGGTCGGCCATGTTCCCGGCGTGTTTTACCGCGCGATCAGCCCGGGCCTGCTTGAGGCCGCATTTCCTTGATTTCGCATCTGCTTTGATCATCTCCATGAGCGGGGAACGGATGAGGTCATAGGAGTTGCGATCGAGAATGAAGGTCTCTTGATCGGGCTTGTCCTTGAGCACGAGACAGAAGTCTCCATAGAAACCGACTCCGGTTCCATTCAGCTCTATCGCCGCGAAATAGATGTGTTCTTGGGCACGCCCGTGAACAGACTTAAGGGCCGTATCCACCGCCTCGCGTTTGGGCGAAGTTTGCGGAGACTCGCCCAAACGCTTGCGCTGTTGATCCAGGTCGTAGCAGTTCAGGTAGCGTCCTCCGGCTCCCGTCAGGCTCGGGATGTGCGCCGAGGATATGTTGACGACCACCCGGGCTCCCTGTGTCCCGGACGGACCACCGGCGCCGTTGCCTGTGAGCGCAAGCGCGACGCCGTCGCTATTGGCGCGCAGATAGGCTGTGTGGTCAGTTGCACCTTGCCCGATGTCCTGGACAGCCTTGTCCAGCTGGGTCTTCCAGTCCGGCAAGGCCGGGCTCAAGAAGCAATCACCTTGTCGAGGTTGCGGGCGGCAAAGGCCGCGATGGCGATGACCCCTGCACCGAAACCGACGAACTGGAGCGCGGCTCCGGCCCGGCGCCATGCGGTGACGAGCTTGCGCTTCGCCTTGCCGTCTTCATCACGGTAGGAGGCGTAGAAGCGCTCCCATCCGTACATGTTGATCATCGCGCCGACCGTCGCCGCGCCCAAGCTAAACCAGCCGATCCAGAGGAGGGCTTGCCAGTCCGGCGTTACGATCTTCGGCCTGAAGGCGACCGTGAAGGCGAGAAGGGCCGGGGACAGGGTGAGGATGAGCTTGATCAGCTCAATCCGGAATAGATTGGCGAAGCCGATATCCGTCTGGATGGACTGGATCGGCCGCCTGTCAGGCGTCGTCGTGTCTGTCATGCTGATTCCCCCTGCAAGCTTGTACTATGAAAGGCCAAGCTTGTTGTTGCAATCTCAGGTGGTGACCCGTCGGCGCTCTAAGGTAGAGCGCCGCAGCATGAGGCAAGGCGCTGGGAAAGCTTCAACTTCTGGCACGTCCAGGCGCTTCCTGTGAAGAGGTGATGCTGTGGCAAGCCCCAGCCTGCACTTGTAGCAGAAACCATCGCGATGAAGCTGGCGGGGGCCACTTCTTGCCTGCGCGGATAGGCCTCACTTCACGTTGCCAACAGAGAGCCGTCCCGCTTGACGCTTTTGAATCCTGGCATTTTGCGTCAGCCCTTTAGGGTTCTGCGCCTGCGAGACCGTCTCTTCACTGATCGCCTGAAGGCGATGTTTCCAGTGGAGTTTTTGTGTCCGGTTCAAAGCTTGTCGTTCCCCCATCAATTGGTGCGCGTGTCCAGAAGAAAAGAGGGCGCCCGCCGCTCCCTATCGTCACCCATCCCGTCGCCTTGTGGGAGGTTCATGATGACCCCAGGGACTTCCACGCCGCGCTGGATCTCCAGATCCGCCGGCACGGCGAGAACTCCCATTGCCTGCACCGGGCCATCGTGGTCGCCGGCGGGCTGACGGACCGGACGACTCTCGCGGCCTGGCGGCGTGGGCTGAAGGTCCCGCAGACGCCCGCCAGCCTGAAGGTCCTCGACATCATCGAGCATCGCTATCAGTTGGGCGCCGGCTATCTGAGGTCGCGGCTGCAACGCCGTCGCGCGCTGTCGGGGCTGGTTCCTCCTGAGGTGCAGTATGCGGAATCTCGCCGTCTGGCCTGGCATCTGCCGGACGATTTCGATGAGAGGTCAGCCGGGGAGCAGGAGGAGATTCTGACGTGGGTGCGCACTACCATCCTGTCCGGCGGCACGGCTTATCATCGTTACCATTCAACGGTTTCGAAGCATCGGTTCGCGCTTCGCTTTGACGGAAGCGGGCCGTCCGAACTGGCTGCGCCCGCGCTGCTTCGAGCTGAAATGGATGCTCTTCTTCGGTTCAAGTCGGCGACGCTCACGGACATCGGCTATCAGCGCTCCGGCGTATGGGGCGCGGAGACGGCGTCTCAGCGCGAGGAGCATCTGGCGCTCCTCTTCGGCGCCCTGGCCGCCTTGCCTGACGACGAGGTCAGCGGTCTGGGCGTTCCCCGTGAGGCCCTGACCTTCGGGCTGCTCGTCCTTCCGTCGGTCTGGGACTGGTACGTGCAGTGGCGCGAGCGACGCCGGGGCTTCTTCACCGGCTGGGAGAGCGAGATGCTCCTGCTGGGCGCGGCCTTCTCGCGCAGCCAGACCGGGTGGCTCCGGCAGAGCCCGTGGCTGGCGGATCGGCTCCGACCCATTCCCGGCGTTGTCGGGCAGGAGGAGATCAATCGAATCTGTGGGGATTGGGACGGGGCCTGCGAGCAGGTGCATCGCCATGCCCTGGCCAGATCAAAGGAGATCGAGCGGGTCGCCAGGGTCCATCGGGATCCCTTTGAACCCATCCTGCCCATTCTCGAGGCGGCGAGTCCTGTCGGCGAGTATCGCAAGATCACGGAAGAGATCCTGCGCCGCATGCCGGAAGAGCGGCGCTATCCCCGCGCCGCTGCGGAGGCGGTCCGGTCTTTTCTGATGCTGAGGTTGGGTCTGCACCTCGGCGTCCGGCAGAAGAACCTGAGGCAACTCCTGCTGCGTCCGCGGGGGAGCCCACCGACGCCCGAGAGGGAACTGGAGGCCCGGCGGTGCGGCGAACTGCGCTGGAGCGAGAGGGAAGGCGGCTGGGAGGTTTTTATTCCCTGCGTGGCCTTCAAGAACTCCGGTTCAGCCTACTTCTCCAAGCGTCCGTTCCGGCTTCTGTTGCCGGATCTCGGCGGATTGTATCGTTGGATCGACGCCTATGTGGAGCGCCATCGACCGGCCTTGCTGAACGGCACACGCGACCCCGGCACCCTCTTCGTCAAGACCGTGAAGACCTCGAGCCGCGACGCCGCCTATAACCAGCACACCTTCTACAGCGCCTGGCGCCAGGTGATCCAGCGCTACGGGATCTACAACCCGTACACGGGGAGGGGCGCGATCCCTGGCCTGCTTCCCCATGGGCCGCACAATGTGAGGGACGTTCTGGCGACCCACGTGTTGAAGCTGACCGGCTCCTACGAACAGGCCAGCTACGCCATCCAGGATACGCCGGCCACGGTCGCCGACCACTACGGGCGCTTTCTTCCGCAAGACAAGGCGGCGCTGGCGGCCCAGGTCCTGAACCGGGTCTGGGAGGCGGCTTAGGTGAGCGGAGGGAGCGGGACGCGGGCGGCGTTTTCAAGGGTCGGCCTCAAGAGGGGAATACTCGCCGTTGAGGAGGCGGGGCACACGGTTCATGCGGTTGAGTTCCCGCCCGGTGGCGGCTTCACCTTGATCCTTGCTGCCAGAACTGAACAGGCCGAGGTCAACGAATGGGATGTCGCCCTGGGGATCACGGACGAGAAAGGACGCCCCTTGCCCCGATAAGGAGTGAGAGCTTCCCTATCTTCCGGCCGCGCTGACGTCATCAGGTGAAATAAGTTCCTGTTTTGTTCTTGCGCTGCTAGAGGGCGCTGTGATGGGAATGGTAGCACCTCGCAAGATCATCCATGTGGACATGGACGCCTTCTTCGCCTCGGTGGAGCAGAGGGATGATCCGGCCCTGCGCCGCCGGCCGGTAGCGGTCGGCCATGCCGCGTCGCGCGGCGTAGTGGCCGCCGCCAGCTATGAGGCGCGCCGCTTCGGAGTGCGTTCGGCCATGCCGTCCAGCACGGCCTTGCGGAAATGCCCAGAGCTGATCTTTGCGCCGCCCCGGTTTGAGGTCTATCGCGCCGTTTCGGCCCAGATTCACGCCGTCTTCGCCGACTACACGGATCTGATAGAGCCGCTGTCGCTCGACGAGGCCTATCTCGATGTCACCGCCAACCTCAGTGGCCTGCCGACAGCCACCGCCACCGCCGATGAGATCCGCGCCCGCATCTTGGAAGAGACCGGGCTGACGGCCTCGGCCGGGATTTCCTACAACAAATTCCTGGCCAAGCTGGCGTCGGATCAGCGCAAACCGAACGGCCAGTTCGTGGTGCCGCCGGGACGGGGAGAGGCCTTTGTCCAGGACTTGCCGGTCAAGCGCTTCCATGGCGTCGGCCCGGTGACGGCGGAGAAGATGACGCGGCTGGGCATCGAAACGGGGGCGGATCTGCGGCGCCAGTCGCTCGCCTTTCTCCAGCATCATTTCGGCAAGTCGGGCCCCTGGTACTACGCCATCGCGCGCGGCGAGGATCATCGGCTGGTCAATCCGGACCGGGAGCGCAAGTCCAGCGGGTCGGAGACCACCTTCGCGCGGGACCTCGTTGAGCCAGCGGCGATCGAGGCCGGCGTCGAGGAGATGGCCGACGAGGTCTGGGCCTGGTGCGAGAAGGCCGGTTCGTTAGGGCGGACCGTGACGGTGAAGGTCAAATGGGCCGGCTTTCAGCAATCGACGCGCAGCCGGTCCTTCGCCGAGCCCGTGGCAACGAAAGCCCGCCTCAGGGAGATCAGCCGCCTGTTGGTGCGGTCGCTCTATCCGCCGGCCAAGGGGGTCCGCCTTGTCGGGGTCACCATCTCCAATCTCGAGAAGGCGACGGCTCGGCCTGCCGGGGGCGAACTGGCGCTGTCATGACAGCGGTCCAGGCCGACCTGTTCGGCCATGCGCCTGCGCCGGCGACGAAACCAGACGGGCTCGACTACCGGCCCGACGTATTGACCGCTGATGAGCAGGCTGAGCTGGCGTCGCAACTCCAGAGTCTGAGCTTCAAACCCTATGAGCACCTCGGCTACCTCGACTTCCGGCGCATCGCCGCCTTCGGACGGCGCTATGACGTGGAACGGGGCAGGCTGGATGTCGCCGATCTGTGGCCGGATTTCCTGGAGGACTTGCTGGCCCGTCTTGCCGAGCGGGTAGGCCTGAAGCGCGGCGACTTCGCTCATGCCCTCATCAATGAATACGCCCCAGGGGCCGCGCTGAAGGTGATCATCAACGCCTGAAGGAAAGCTCGACCGTTCCGACCAGCACGCTTGCTGGAAAGGCCTTCCTGATGAAGAGAGTCTGGACGGCATGGGGCGTGGTCTGCGGCGCGGCCGTTTTGAGGGTGCTTCAGGACTCCGTCGTGACGCCGTCGAAATGTTCTTCGCCGGTCTCCGCCTCCGCCTTTGTGGCGCGCACGATCCCGTCCTTGTGATCCGGGGGCCCATAGACGGTGTAGAGCTTCAGCTTCTTGTCGCCCGTGTTGAGGACGTTGTGGCGGGCGCCCGCCGGCACGATGATGGCGTCATCCGCCTTGATCCTGGTGCAGACGCCGTCGATCCAGACCTCGCCGTGGCCCTTCTCGATGCGGAAGAACTGGTCATGGTCGTCGTGGATCTCTTCGCCGATCTCTTCGCCGGGACGCAGGGCCATCAGGACGAGTTGCAGGTGTTTGCCCGTATAGAGCACATGCCTGAAGTCCTTGTTGTCGACCGTCAGCCGATCGATGTTGTCGACGAAACCCTTCATGCCGCTCTCCTGAACCATGTTATCTGGAAGCCTATCACCCTGACGCAAGAGCGGCCATTGACCTGCGTCAATCGGGCGCCGAGCCGACGAAGCCGGCGATCTGCGACGGGATCCTTAGCGTCGAGCCCTTGAGGCAAGCTCAGCGCGCAGTATTTCTGGTTCCTCGGCGCGGATACGCACCCCCATCATGGCGCCGTTCAGCGCGCTGAAGATCAGAGCACCTGAAGGGCCTAATCGACGACCGCCGTGCCTTTCATGCCGAACGCCGAATGCATGAAATGGGTGCAGTGAAAGGCGTAGGTCCCCGGCGTGTTCGGCGTGAGGCGCAGTTCGACGCCGCCTTCGCCGACCTCGATCTTGCCGTCATGCACCATCGCGGCCGTCGCCGGGTCCAGCGTCGAGGCCGCGAACAGTTCGGGGGCCGAGAAGCTGTGGGAGCCGGCGGTCTCGACCAGCTTCAGCACCACAGGAACGCCGTGTGCCAGATGCAGGGTCGAGGGGACGAACTCATAGTTCTTCAGCTGGATCTCGATGACCGAGGGGCTGGCCTGTGGCGCGGGAGAAAGCGCTGCGGTCAGGATCAGGGCGGCAATTGAGGCAGGGAGTGTCAGGCGAAGGCGAAACATGGCGTCGATCCTTCATTCGATTACCTATGAAACGCCACGCTCCGGTGCGGGTTCAACGAAGGCCCAAAGCGGCCTTGGTCAAGCTCAGCGCCACGGAGCTTGGCGCCAGAGCTGGAGTGGCCCGTCGGCCGCTTGGGTCGCCAAGACCCTGAGCCGCTCGTCTGGATCGGTGACCGCACCACACAGCTCGCGACCCTAACCTCTTGTGTACGCTCAGGCTCGATCGTCGTTCGCGGCCGACATTTGCGCGCCGCGTGCGTTGAAACACTCCCCCGGCGTGGGGCGGGGAGATCGCACCGATCCGAGTTCATCATGCGCCCGAAGTCCCTTGAAGCCGCCCTTGAGCCGGAATTTCAGATTAATCCTGCACGCCAATGCGACGCGTGGTGGACTCGCAGGGCGATGGCGGTCGTGCGGCTTTCGGTCTCATGGGCGCAGACGCCAGGGTCATCAGGTCCGGCCTTCCTGGGCAAGCATGGTCGGAGTGTAAAGGAAGGGCGGACCGGGGCGCTCCGATCGGGAGCGCATAGACCAGGAGCCCGCCGTGTCTTCCCATTCCGCTTCAACGCCCCGCCCGTCAGGCTTGTCGCCCAAGCCTACGACAGACGCCGATCTCGACTTGCTCGCCGCGATCCTGGCGCGATCCCTGTCTCCGGCCGTCGGCCGGGCTGCTGCGGCGGACCTGATTGAAGCCTTCGGCGGCCTGGCCGAGGTCGCCGCCGCCGACAAGGTCGCCCTGCATCGGCAGGGTCTTGCGGCGGGCGCGGTCGCCGATCTAGCGAGGGCGCGAAGCCTGGCGGTCGCCATGGCGAGGGCGGAGGCCTGCCGCCGGCCGGTCCTGTCGTCCTGGACCGCCCTGACGTCCTATCTTCGCGCGAGCCTGGCGCATGCGCCGCGGGAACAGTTTCGAACCCTCTATCTCGATAAGCGCAACATCCTCATCCGCGAGGAATGGCGGGCCGACGGGACCGTGGACCACGCCCCTGTCTACCCCCGGGAAGTCGTGCGCCGGGCGCTTGAGCTGTCGGCCTCGGCCATGATCCTTGTCCACAACCACCCCTCGGGCGATCCGACCCCCTCGCGGGCGGACATCGACATGACCCGCCGGATCGTCGACGCCGCCAAGGTCTTCGATATCCAGATCCACGACCATGTGATTGTGGGGCGAGAGGGGACGAAGAGCCTTCGCGCGCTCGGCCTGATGTGAGGCGGCGATGCCTTGCGTCATGAGCCTCCGCGACATCGTCGCCGCCCTTGGCGGCGACCTCCACCATGGCGGAAGGAGGGCCAATGTGCCGGCGCCGGGACACAGCAAGGCGGACCGGTCCGTCTCCCTGTTGCTCGACGGAGATCGGCTCGTGATCCACGGCTTCGGTTCGTCGGATTGGCGCGATGTCCGGGCCCATCTTCATGGCCTGGGCCTCATCGACGCCGGAGGGCGCCTGACCGGCGCAACGCCGTCGGCTTTCGGGCCGACCGCACCGCCGAGGCCGTCGCCTTGTGTGCGGATCGCCGTCGCCCAGACGCTCTGGGCCGAGGCCCTGCCGCTGGCGGAGGGCGACCTCTGCTACTGCTACTTCCGGCTTCGCGGCATCCGTCTCCCATCGCCGCCGGACGATTTGCGCCGCCATCCGGCCGCGCCGGTTTCGGTGTTTCGCCAGACGGGCCTGACCTGTCCGGCTCTGATCGCGGCGATCCGCTTGCCGGACGGCGAGATCAGCGCCGTGGAGATCGCCTATCTCGGTCCGGACGGGCGAGCCGCGCATGGCCTTAGGCTTCCCCGCAAGACGGTCGGGGCGGCGCCGGGCGGCGTGGCGGTGCGCCTCTCGCCGCCGGAGGCCGAGATGGTCGTGGGCGAGGGGGTGGCGACGACGCTCTCGGCCATGGCCCGCTTCAATCTTCCCGGCTGGGCCCTGCTGTCGGCCGGAAACCTGGCCCGCTGGTCGCCGCCCGCCGGCGTTCGCCGTGTCCTCATCGCAGGCGATCGCGATCCGGCCGGGGAGGCGGCGACCGCAGAATTGTGCGTGCGGCTCCAGGCCGATGGGAGGGCGGCCGAGGTCCGCCTGCCGACGGCGCCTTTCGGTGACTGGAACGAGGTCGAGGCTTCCGTCAGGGAGGAGAAGGAAGGGCGGGGCGGGGCGCCGGCGGAGCGGGGATAGACCCCGCCGACCGGCGGGAGAAGACCCATGACCCGTTCCGCTTCAAGAGCCGCCGCTTCGGCGGCGCCCGCTCCGACGTCCTCTGCGCCGACGCGCCGCCAGGCCGTCGTTCGGCTTGGCGACCTCGATATCGCCCCCGAGAATCTCCGTCACGGCGAGGCGCCCGATGACGATATCCCTCAGTTGGCGGACACTATCGCCGCCGCCGGCCTCCTGCAGTTCCCGACGGTCCGGCCGGGACGAAGGGGTGAAGCCGCCTACATGGTGCTGGACGGCCGCCGACGCCTCCTGGCCCTGCGGCTCCTGCGCGACGGCGGCTTCATCGACGACGACCATTCTGTAGAGGTCTTCGTCGAGACCGACCGGGGGCGCCAGGCGGCGGCGGTCGTCCTGACCAATACGGCCGTGCCCGTCCATGTCGCCGATGTCGTCGCCGCCATAGGCCGCATGCTGAAGGCGCGTCTCGGCGTGAAGGCCATCGCTCGCGCCCTGGGTTATGGCGAGATCGAGATCCGCCGTCTGGCGGCCCTTTCGGCGCTGCCCGCCGTCGCCCTCGAGGCGCTGAAGACCGGGCGGATCACCCTGCGACAGGCCCGGCTTCTGGCCCGCCTGAAGGATGCTGACGCGCAGGCGGTGCTGGCCCAGGCCGTGCTGGACGGCCAAGGCCTGCCGGAGTGGCGCATCCAGGAACAGCTGGGCGAGGGTCGCTTCACTGATCGCGATCCCCGCTGCGGCCTGGTCACGCCCCGGCTCTATGCTGCGGAGGGCGGCAGAACGGAGGCCGACCTGTTCGGGGAGTTGCCGTCGGTCCTGCTGGACCCGGAAGCCCTGACGCGGGCCTGGCTCAAACGCGCGGCTGAGATCGCGGCGCCTCTGGAGGCGGAGGGGCTGACCGTGCATCTCCTGGCTTGCGACCCAGGCTCAGGCGACGATAGGCCTGACCTGCCGGAGGACCTGGAACAGCTCTACTACGCCTACGGCGGTCTTTCTGATGAGGCGACCCTTGTCTACCGCGAAGCCCGCGACCGGGCCCAGGCGGCGGGCGAGGCCGTGGCGGCCACCGACCCCGAGGCGTCCGATGACGACAAGGCCGAAGGCCTTGGGGCTTTTGTGCGGGCGCGCATCGCCCAGGACCAGGCCGGCGCCGGGCAACGCCTGGCCACCGTCCTGGTCCTCCGTCCGTCGCTGCGGACCGGTGTGGAGGTCGAATGCTACGGGCCGGTCGAGGCCGAGGTCGATCCTGTCAGGTCGACGGACGACGAGGCCGAGGAGACTGACATCGAGACGCTGGAGGCTCCGGGGCGACCGGTGGCTCGTAACGCTTATGCGCCGCCTCGTGCGCAGGCCCCGGCACCCGAGGTCGACGGGGTCAGCCATGTCCTGCACGCGACCCGCACGGACATGGCGACGCGGGGTCTGATCCGGGCCCTGGCGGACGCGCCGGAGATCGCGCTCACGGCCCTGATCGCCCGGCTGTTCGGGGCCATGGCGGTCTGGCCGTCGATCGGACGGAACGAAGCGGCCCTCGCCGTCACGGCCTCGGTCTTCAACCCGGCGGGAGGGCGCATCGTCGAGACCCTAGACGGCGCGGTGAGGGAACGCCTCGACGAGCGGCGTCGCGCCTGGGAGGCGTCGAGCCTGACGATCATCGCCTGGGTCCACGCCATGGATGCAGGCGAACGGATGGACTTGCTGGCGGAACTGACGGCCCTTAGCCTCGATCTGCGCGAGGATCGGACCAGTCTGGTGCGGAAGACGGCGAGGGCCGAAGTCGCCGAGCTCGCCGACCTCTGTGACGCGGACATTGCCCGTTGGTGGACCCCTGACGGCGCCTATCTACGGGCCCATTCCCGAGAGCAACTTCTGACCATGCTCGAGGCCATGGGGGCGGAGACCGAGGCGCCGACCCGGATGAGGAAGGGCGACCTTGTCGCCTGGACGGAGGACCAGGCGAAGGCGTGCTGCTGGGCTCCGGCCTGCCTGTCATGGCGCCTGGCGTCCGAGGATGCGCAGGAGACTTCTGCGGCGGACGCCGACGCCTCTGACGCCGATCACGACGCCGAAGTCGACCGGCGACCGGACGAAGGCGAGGCGACGGGCGACGGTCCTGACGCTGGCGGCGCGACGGTCGACAGCGGGGCGGCCGCCAGAGGAACAGAGTGGGGGGTCGGCGTCTTCGCAGTTACGCCGGCCGGGGAGGCGGCCCTGGTCGGCGCTGGCCCGGTCGATGCGCCTGCGGACGACGCCGCCGCCTGACCGGAAAGCCGGTTTCGTCGGGAGTGGCCCGGCGGAACCGGTCCGGAGCGGGAGGAAGGGATCGGAGAGGCGAGGCGAAACGGGGGAGAAGGTCTTCCCGGCCTCTGGACCAAGGAGACTGACATGCAGACCATGGTGTTCACCGGCCGGCTCGCGGCCGACCCCCAGATCAGCCCGGACTTCGCCAAGGCGGTGTTCCGGCTGCTCGAGAAGCGTGGCGTTGACGCAGGTGGCAAGGACCGAATCGTCGGCGTCAACTGCGTCAGCTGGGCCAGAGGCCTCAACGAGAAGGTCATCGCCCGCGGCCTGACCAAGGGCTGCGAGGCCCTGGTCGTGGGAGCCTTCGTCGACACCGCCTACACGGCAAGCGACGGGACCGAGCGCGCCGCCAAGGAACTGGTGGTGAACCGGCTGACGGTCCTGGACTGGGCCGCCGACAAGGCCGCGAACCCCGGCGAATCCGAGGCGGACACGTCCGCGGAAACCGCTGAGCCGGCGCCTCTCCGCAAGGGTCGCCGTGCTGCGGCCTGACCCGCCGCCACCCCTCATTTCAAGGAGACTGATCATGCAGACCCTCGTCATCGAAGGCTATCTAGCCGCCGATCCCTCCATCCTCTCGGCTCAGGGCTCGGGCCGCAAGCGCGCGAGCTTCGGCATTCTCCAGACCACCCGCTACCGTCGCGCCGACGGCGAACCGGGCGAGCGGACGACCGGCTTCAACTGCGTCTGCTTCAATGAGGCTACGGCGGAGAACTACATCGCCCCCTACGCCCGCAAGGGCAGCCGGGTCGTGATCCTGGGCCATGTCGAGAACGACAGCTGGACCGGCAAGGACGGCGTCGAACACTTCGACCTTCGGGTGGTGGTGGACGACATGCGGCTGAAGAACCGACGCGTCAGCGGGGCGCGCGAGGTGGATGGGGGCGATGCCTATGTGTCGGAGACGGGAGGGCTCGCCCTAGACGATGACATCCCGTTTTGAACGGATCGATGACGGACATCAATCCATGGGCCCGGCGCGAAAGCGCCGGGCCTTCTTTCGTGGCGGGAGGGGGGAGGAAGGGCGGGCGCAGGCGAGCCGATTGGGCTTGCTGAACGAGAGCACCGCCATGACCTCCGCCAACTGGACCCCCGAGAATACCCAGCGTCTGATCTCCCTCTGGAAGGAAGGCCGGACCGCCGCCTGGATCGCTGGCGCGCTAGGACCCGGGGTCTCCCGCTGCGCCGTCCTGGGCAAGGTCTATCGCCTGGGCCTGGCCCGCGGACCAGAGGCCCGGCGTGCGCGCCCAGCGGCGGAGCCGCAGTTGAAGCGGCCTCGGGAGGATGGCACGGCCTCGCACCCTGCGGCTCGTTCGTCCAAACCGCTGAAGCTCAGGGCGGCGGCCGCGCCCTCGGCGGCGACGATCGCCGCGCCGTCTAGTCCGACCACCACCATACTGGCGGTCGGCTTCGGCCAGTGCCGCTGGCCGTACGGCCACGCGGACGAGGCGGGGTTCGGCCTGTGCGGGCGTGCGGTCGCGCGGGGCGCTTTCTGCGCGGCTCATGCCGAGGTGGGCTATCAGAAGCGGTCCTGTACGACTGAGAGCCTGATGAAAATGGTCGGCGTCGACTGAGGTCTGACGCAGTCCCAGTGCGACGCCAGATGAGACAATGGCGACGACGGCGTGGCCGTCGTCGCGGCCCAGGGCGGCTGCATGGCCTCCGTGGCTATCGGCGCGACGGCGCCGAGCGGCGTCCTCGTCTGAAGAGGACGAGGACATGCCCCCACACAACGACTTCCCATCCTGACACGTCACCCCGGCCGTCAACGGCTTCGCCGTTTCCCTCCGCGGCCCTCAAAGGGAGGACCGCTGCGGTGACCGCCGGGGACCCCGACGTGGCCAGGGATGGGGTCGTTGCGCATGGGGCGCTCCGGCCTAGCAGAACTGGAATGACACGATGCACAGCTTGAACTCAGGCTTCATCACGGCCTTGGCGCCGCCGACATCTGACCCCGCCTTCGACGACCTGGCCGCTGCGCTTGGCGACCAGCGACCGCAGGCCTCCGAGGAAGCCCTGCTTCAGCTCGGGCGAGCGCTCATGACCGAACTGCTGGACGTGATCGCGGACACGGCGCTGGAGGATTTCCAGACGGTCCTCGGCGAAGCCCTGATCGGCGCCTTCCATTCGGCGGCCGGGCGGATCGAACGGGACGCCGACCGGGCGCGCGATGTGATGCGTCGGCTCGACCGCGACTTCGACGGATCAGAAGCGGCGGATGTCGAGCTGCAGGAGGCGACCGCCAAGGCTCGAGCCGGAGACGCGGCGGCGCAGGCGGCGGAGCGGATCCGGGATGCGGCCTCCGAAGCCTGGACGGTCGCCACAGGCGAGGTCTGGACGGCCTGGCGGGGCAGCCGCCGGGGCAGCTTCCTGACGGCGGCGCAGCTGGAGGCCAAACAGGCTATCCGGGCGGTCCGCGACCGAAGGGCGGTCGATGCGCATCATGCAGGACCGGTCGTGGCCTTCCGGGGCGCGCCGTCGGCGGATGCGGCGGAGGACGCGGCGCGCATTTTCGACGCCCTGAACTGGGCGCTGGCGGAGTGGCCGGACATGGCGCTCGCCACGACCGGGGCGAAGGGCGCGGAGAAGCTGGCCATCCGATGGGCCCGGCAGAAGGGGGTGACGCTCATCCTCGCACGGGCGGATTTCGACGCTCACGGCAAGGCGGCTCCCTTCAGGGCGAATGACGAGTTGATCGCGCTCGAGCCAAAAGTCTGCCTCACCCTGGCCCGTTCGGTGGGTCGGGCGCGGGTGGATCAGCGGCCGTTCGGACCGGCGCTCAACCTCGGGCAGAAGGCGATGGAGTCCGGGTTGCGACACGTCGCCGTCAAGGCGCGAGCCGCCTGACAATCTGCATCTCAGCAACGACTCGCTCGGTCTCTCCGGACGAGTCATTCCATGGAGAGGGTGATGACCTCCGACACTTCCGACCACGACTCCGACCACGACGAACCGGACCCCATCGAATGGGAAGCCGAACAGAACGAGATGGCGATCCGCCTCTCAGCCGCCGATCTCTGGGACGACTATTGCATCCGCAGACTGGATCCCTGCGATCCGGCCTACTGGGACGACGAACCGGACCGCCCGGCAGACTGAATGAACGACCCGCTCGGCTTAGGCCGGGCGGGTTTTTCTTTGTCATGCGGGGGCAGTCTTGGACGGGAGAAACGCGGTTGAGCGCTCCCGCCTTTGACAGCGGAGACCCTTGATCGCGTTTGATCGGGTGTCCGAAGCTTTGCTGAGGATGTCTGGAAATCTGCGAAAAGGGGCTTAGGGCAAGATAAAAGGCGGTGTCGGCGTGGCCTTCTTTTCGCTATTCTTTCGCTGGGTTAGCCGATGAAGATCGGGCTCTGGATGACTTGCGATAAGTTGCCGGGTTCGAACGGATCGGCGGCCTTTTCGGGAGGCGCGTCATGCTCATCCGCCAGGCGATTGAAGGCAGGCTGGCCGCTGGCTCGGTGCGGGACCTTGGGGGCGTCCAGGTCCGCCTTCCCCTGTCTCTGAAGACTGATCGGGTTCCGGTACGCACAGGCGTGTTCCAGAGGCTAGCGACGTCGCGTCAGTTCGCCCTGGGAGATCGTTCGGGCGTGCTCAGGGCGGCGCAGGGACGGTCGGGCCGGGCCTTCCGTATGGACGTCCGCCAGCGTGTGATCGTGAAGGCCTTGGTGTCGCGACATGTCGGCAAGGCCGCGGCGCGGGCGGGGGCGCTGGCGGCGCACGTCGCCTATCTCGGCCGGTCAGGGGCGGGCGTCGAGGGGGCGCGTCCGGACTTCTTCGACCGGGCGGACGACGGGGTTGAGGCGGCCTTGGAAACGCGCGGATGGAGCGCTGACCGCCATCATTTCCGCTTCATCATCTCGCCCGAGCACGGCGATCGGATCGCTGATCTTAGGGGCTATGTGCGGGAGGTGATGGCGCGGGTGTCAGCCGATCTGGGCGAGCCAGGTCTGCGCTGGGTCGCGACCTGCCATTACGACACCGACCAACCGCACGCCCATGTCCTGGTGAGAGGGCGGCGTGAGGATGGACGGGACCTGGTCATTCCTCGCGACTACATGGGCTACGGCTTTCGGGCGCGGGCGCAGGAGGTGGCGCAGGAACGGCTGGGGGATCTTTCTCGGGTGGAGGCCGAGCGGCGGGTCTGGAAGGAGACCCAGGCGGATCGATTCACGGGATTGGATCGGCGACTGCTGGCGGCGGCGGATGCGGACCGCATGGTCGACGACGGGGCAGGAGGGACCAGCGCCTGGGCGGCGCTGAGCCGGGAGGCTCCGGCATCTGGAGGGGCTGGGGCTCGCCATGCGGACAGGCCGACGGTACCGGCTCGACTCGGAGATGGAGATGAAGCTGCGCACCCTTCAGGTGCGGCGGGACATCATCAGGACGATAAACCAGCGTCGGCTGGAGGGCGCGCGGGAGGTGCGGCTGGTGGGGCGTGAGAAGGTGGCTGGGGTGGTGGTGAAGACGGGGTTTCACGATGAGGCGGGGGCGGCGGCCTTTGTCGTGGTGCGCGATGCCCAGGGCGCGGAGCATTATGGGCGGCTGAAGGTGGGCGGGCCCGCATTGGCGGTTGGGGATGCGGTGGCGCTGTCGCCTGCGGGGCAGGGGACGGCGGTGGCGGTTGCCGTGAAAGGGCAGCATCACGAATTGTGAAGCTGGGACTATAGGCTGCTTGTGACTGAGGCCGTGTAAAAACGTGCTGAGCGACGGCGGGGCGGAGGTTGAGACGAAGCGCAGTACGCCTCGTGCTCAGGCCC